>Ga0078972_1000049_pt1 | contig 437328 bp, 401 predicted proteins | sample YelNatPaOPGAMG01_FD_67568 | JGI IMG/M metagenome (GOLD analysis project Ga0078972, IMG submission 67568) | Hot spring thermophilic microbial communities from Obsidian Pool, Yellowstone National Park, USA - OP-RAMG-01 (SPADES assembly) (version 2) | ecosystem: Environmental > Aquatic > Thermal... | reverse complement strand
TGCACGTCGTCACCAAGCATAATCGCTGCCTCCGGATAACATATTGTTATCGTTGACTATAACACCTTTTTAGCATTATGCACAGCGTTATTTAAGGGTTGTCAAGAAAAGAGTTTTTCAACAGCCTGCTAAGGGCCACGTAAAAGGGACCCACCTGGATTAAAAAATTTTGGTGTGTTCACCCTGGGGTCCCTGGGACCCAGCCCCGGACTGACCCCGATCCACGACAAGGGTAAAGCTCCAGCGGGAAGTAGAGCGCCGTCTCGTAGCCATCGAACCAACCATCCAGGCCTCGTCCCAGCCCAAAACGCAAACCCGGAGACGGGACTCCTGCCCAGCAATCTCAACTTGTGCCCGCTTCATGCTGCCTCCACCGAATCATACCGGATATTCCCTTGGCCTTACCGACAGATGCGGTTTGAAATAGACCTTGAGGCCGGCGGTCCTGGCCTGTTTAAAGAGTGATTCCACCCAAGGCCATCTCGGTTGTTCATGGTGCTTCCCCACCCGTTTAGGACCGATGATCAGCCAGTCGAAAACCTTGAGGTTTTCAAAAGTCAGATTCTCCAGGAGTGGCTCGCAGGAGAGAAATTTGACGCTGGCCTTGATTCTGGCGAAGGCCGCCTCCGCCGCCGTCACCCGTTTCTGGTAATCCACGGTTGTGCCCACCCAGGCATTCGGCGGCCAGACGACGTCCACCAGCCGCTTGGGGTTTTTGGTCAAAAACAGGAAGTTCCATTGTGGAGCTTGGCGCACAACCTCAAGCACCTGGTCAATCCATTCCTGGGGCACCCAGGAGCCGAAGAGGTCGGCCATGGAGCAGACGAAAACATTGCGCTCGCCAATCGGGTCGCTGGGCTTAGGAGACTTGGTATTGAATGGGGCCTTTAGCCTCTCCGGATGAAATTTGGGTTCAAAGCCATCTTTCCCGTTAAACCGGTTGGCAATATCCTGGGCATAACAGTAAGGACAGCCGTGCTTACAGCCGGTTACCGGGTTCCACGTCCAGGAGGCCCATTCGATGTTCTCGTTGGTGCGGTTGAAAACCGCCTTACCTGTTTCCTGGGCCCGGCGGGCTTCCTGGGTAACCTGGTAGGCTTTATTGATAGACATTTCCCCGGCCTGCACCGCCTCCTTCACCTCTTCGTCCGCGTGCTCCAGGATGGTGCGGGTCCGCTCTACTTTGCGGGGTGAGATGCCTATTACCCTTGCGGTTTCTTGTGAGGTTTTATCAATAGCGCCATCTGGCGCTTTTGATTTTTCCTGAAATTTGGCACTTTTATGATCCCCGCCCCGCTGCTTCCGCCTGTCCAGCGCCTCGATACACCGGATGATCTCGCCATCGGTCAGGTTGCGGCGGTTGCGCTGGAGGTGGATGGCGTAAGCCAGGGCCTCATCCTCGGTAGCAAAGCTTTTGTAATGCACCGGGATGTCTGTAATCCCGGCCTCCTGGGCCGCCTTGATCCGGGTGTGGCCGTCAATGACCACCTGGCCCTCGTCCCAGACAATGATGGGCTGAGATGGATCGTAACCCCATTGGGCCATGGCCCGTTTTACAGCTTCAAATACAGCCGGTTTGAAGGGAAAAAGCTCCGCAAACAGGGGACGTGTCCATTTGGTAAGTTCGCTTACTTTCATGCCGCTAATTCCTTTCTGGTGTAGTTGAGTCGGTGGAAAATTTCCTTGCCTTCCGGACTCTCAATGCTATGAAAACCCAGGTCTCGGAATTCCGGGCAAGCATCCCAATTTGTCCTGATCAGAAAAGTCCATTGATGAGGGCCATAGGGTTTCCTGTGCGTAGGTTATATCTTCCCAAAACTTCCTGCCCCCGTCGGTGCCTGGTCTTCCTCCAACAAGGTGGCAACAGGCCCCAGCATCTCACGAAATTTCCCTTGACCGGCCGGCAGATCTTGTATTCGCATTTCGCATTTTTGTTAATAATCTATTCCCGAAATTCGCCCGCCATGCCGTCGGACTTCGAGGAGCATGCCCATGACTCGCCGCCTGAGAGCGGCGTCCTCGAATGGATTCGACGTAATTTCAACATGTTGCGGGACCTGCCGGATCAGGCCGGTGCTCTGCAGCAGCGCAATGAGTCGGGAAGCCGCATCTAGTGCGGTTCTTAAATACCCCAATCGAACGGCTTCTTGATGTGAAACCTGGCTTAGCCGCATTGCCGTTCGCCGGGTGGTTTCTAAGAACCTGATTTCGCGACCCAGTGCTTCCATGCCGTCAAAATTTTGAACGAATGCCCGGGCTAAGCGCCGGGCATCAATGATGTCCTTTTGGACAGACCTCTGCGAGAGACTCAGAAATTGGGCAATCTCCCTGGTCCTCATACCTTGTTGGTACATTTCCAGCACTCGCCAGATTCGACGCTGCCGCCGCTGGCTGACCGTCGGCAAAGGCTCGGGGGTGATCACTTCTCCTCTTTGCAACTCATAAATATTGCTGCTCATCTTCGCCTCCTCCTTTATGTCTCAGCGCTCTCTGGACCCTGCCCTGCCCGGCCGTCCGGACGGCTTGCGGGCCTTGAGACCCCCCACCTGGCGACGGCTAGGTGTTCGCAGGGATGCGAGTCGCGGATTAAATTCGCGGAAAATCCGGCTCCACGTAAAGTGAGTGGGATGTAAACCACCCGCCCGCCTGGGGATTCCGCACTCCATATATGCCCTACGCTCCGCTGGATTTCCTTTATCTACCCATATCAAATTAAATAAGGCCAAGGGGGTTGCATACCCCGCCCCAAGAGGGGAGGGTTACAAATGTTTTGGAGTTTATAATTATTTATATTTCCTGATAATTTCCCCCTGCTTTCTAATCCGGTATCAAGTGGCCATTCTGGTCATTTTCACGCCGGGGTTTTTCTGGGCCGCTTTGCGGTTCTTTTCAAGCTAATCCCGGATTTCCCTCGGGTCAAACCTGATACACTTCTCAAGGCGGATATGGGGGATCAGCCCCCGCTCTACCCAAGCATAAACCGTTCCCCGGGCAACCTTCAGACCCCTGGCCAGTTCATCAGGACGCAGAAGATCCCCGCCTTCCAGGAGTTCCCGGAGACTGCTTCTAGACCGTTTGGGTTCGGTTGCCTGTCGGTTCATTTCAAAATGTTAAATTACTGTTCGGTGTGTTCGGTATGCCCTCAAACCCGCATGATTATCAGCTTTTATACCGAACAGGGGGGGTGTTCGGTAGTGTTCGGTTTTTTTATCTAATTACCGCCAAAACTCGGCATCTAAACCTATACCGAACACCTAGAACACCTAGAACACACAGAACACACAGAACAATGTGAACATAATGAAAAAAAGAACAGAACGAACTTATCTTTTTATATAGCCTCGTATTTCCCATCTTCCCTCAGCCTTACCACCCCTGCTTCTCGCATTCTCGCTAGTGTGACTCTTATGGTGTCGTAATTTTTCCCAAGGATCTTCACCAGTTGGGTTAATGTTTGGGGGCCGGTCTCCTTGAGGACGGCCAAGATCTCCCTTCGCTGCTGGCTTATGGCGCACTCCGCCGCGGTTCCCAGGAGTGTCCACAGCCCCTCGGGCGGATGAAACTTCAGGGCGAGTTCCTGTTCCTCTACCTCCCTTCCTGTGACCAAAAGGGTGCCGTCAGCCTGGCCGCGGCCTCGCCTGAGTATGAGTATGGCGTCAACGGCCGCGGTGAGGCCGGTTGAGCCCATAACATCATCGATTGGGTCTTCACCCTCGGTTTTTCGGTTGTGATAAATAAGCAGGATACAGACTTGCCGCTCATGGGCCAGGGATTGCAGGGCCCCGCCCCAGCCCATTTCAAACTCGTATGGGTCAGCATTTTTGGGCCGCACCGGTTTTATTTTGGCGAAGGAGTCCACCACCACCATCTTGCAATCACTGTGTTCCTTCAGAAAAATTTCGAGTGCCTCCAGGCCGCCTTGGTCTAACCGGGGCCAGGTTTCGGTAAGTATCAAGTCTTCTGGGAAAGGAGCGTCCCCCATAATGGTTTTAAGGCGTTTTTGCGCCCGTCGTAGCTTATCTTCCAGGGCGAGATAGAGAACTTTCGCAGGCGGTTCAAGTCGGAGGTCTTCCCTGCCTAAGGCGCAACCGCCCGTGGTTTTTGCCACAGAGAGATTTAGGCCCAGCCATGTTTTCCCCTTTTTTGGCCTAGCGGATAGGAGGCAAAGGCCTTCGGGCAAAATTCCAGGAACCACCCAGGCGGGTTCCTTAAATTCGATGTTTTGAAGCTCTGCGCCGGTCACAAACCGAATTCCGGTGCCGCTGCCGCTGTTCTTCTCTCTCTCGTGGTTCTGGCCGTTCCCCCTTTTGGGGCTATCCTGGCCGCCGTTCCGGTTCTGCCCATCCTCAGGCTTGGGGCCGCAACCGCCCGGGCTATAATATTCGGTCACCCGGGCCAGGGCTTCCCGGATAGTCCGTGCGCGGTAGTCTGCCCTTTTTTGCCACTTGTCGCGTTGCCCCAACCCACTTTGGGAGAATAGACGCTCAATCCTGTCCGCGTCCCCACCGGTCCAGAAGGCCAATTTGGCACACAAGGCTATGTCAGCTTCACTCTGGCTGGGGTAGTCCCCCTCCCAGGTTCCTACCCAGAGCCGGGCAAACTTGCCCCCATCCTGTGCTTCTGTGGCCTTTTTGATCAACTCAGCGTCGTCCAGGTCCAAGGTGGAGGAGGGGCCGGTCCTGGGGCCTTCGTTCCGGAATTTGTCTTCCTTGCCAAAAATTTGACGGTGGAGGGCCTCCAACGCGGCTTGGCGGTCTTCCACTGTGGTGGGGGTTCCGGGCAGATGGTGACCGGTGATGGTGAAGAACCGCAAGCGATCGTAAGCCTCAATGGCCAGGCCGCAGGGGAATGTCCTTCGATTCCTTCCCGGTGGCAGCGCTCCTTTCAAGATGATGTGTGCCCCCGCCCCGGATGGGGAGGTTTCTGAGTAGCTGCCTAGCTGTTCCAGAATCATCTGCGCACACAGGCGCGGTTGACCGCCAGCGAAGGCGTGGTCTAAATCAACGCCGGTGAATGGGTCATCGGCGCTAAATACAAAACCGATTCCCGCCGCGCCATTGCGCTTGAGAGCAGCAACTGCTTGCCCAAACGTCCCCCAGGTGGCTGGGTCATTCGACTTCCCCGGGCCGCCTTTGGGGTTCAGAGGCACCTTTGTGGGCTTGCCATCGCGCTCCACAAGGGACCAAATCACCCAATTATTATAGGCCTTCAGTTCTTCCGGGATCGCCGCCGTATTCATTATCAACTCTGAGGGGGGAATAGTTCCGACTCCGGAATACCCAAAGCCTCAGCGATCCGTTGCCGTTCCCGATCCGTGGGGACGACTCGGCCGTTGACAATCCGAGAAAGCCTCTCTTCGCGCAATTTGACCAACTGCGCAAAGTCGGCTTGGTATTTAAAGCGCTCGAGAATTTTTAACTTGAGCATTCGATTCATTTTATTAGCCTCCTGATACATATCTTATGTAACATTTAGGTTAAAAAAAAATTTAGATTTTTTGGTCGAAGATCTTTTTAATTTTTTCCAGATCAACAATCAAGATAGCCTCAGATTCTTCCCACAGCCAAGCCCAGGCTTTGTAGTTGGGGTCTGGGGGCAAAGAATACCACGTCATACGCTCCGGGTCATGTGGGTTAGCAATCACCAAAAAGCCGCCGCCACCAGCGGTCCACTCGGTGAAGAAGCCCCGCAGCCATAAAGAATTTACAATATGTTTAATCATTTCCCGGGGGACTCCAAACTTCTCTTTAAGGCTAATCGCCAAGGCTGCCCTCAACGCCCCCTTGTACGAAAATTCCCGCCGGCTTGCATAACCGTCCGCTTCTTTTATATCGGCCAGAATTATGCCCCGTTCGCACCAGTCAATGAGGCGTCGTTGGGTAATGCCCAATATTTGGGCTAATTGGGGGGTGCTGAAAACCTTCATGTTCCACAGTCTATGGAACAAACTTTGTCTTGTCAAGAAATTTTTTTTGCTGAGCATAAAGAAATTTTTAGGAGGGGGTCCAGGTGGCCTCCTGGCAGAGGGGCAGGCGGTCGCCCATGTGTCATTTGTGTGTCAAATTATTCTCACAATACCCTTTATTGCGTTCATCTTTTCAATTATTTCAACACCAATTTTTGCAGTAATTCCCAATTAGTGAAAAAGTAAGGGCGGTTACGAGAACCGCCCTGAACAGCTTCGCATGCAGGAGGTCAGGGGTTCGAATCCCCTCATCTCCACCAATATTCACGGCCACTTAGGTGGCCTTTTCTTTTTCCAAAAGGTCACTGAGTAGGTTGCCGTTTTCCAGCCTCTTGGCTGCGTCTCTCAGGCCTCTTTCATAGATAATCTTGGAAGGGTCAGGCTGGGAAAGCTAAGAGGGTTGGGAGGTTAATTTGTTCATCTAAACCAAGGTTCCCAATTGGAGAGAGCTTTGCGCCAAAGGTCACCGGCACCCCACGTATCTTTGGCTAACGCGGGCGAAATCCGTTCGAATATAGAACCCATAAAAAAATCTACCCATATCCATCCTGCCATTTGTATTTCAGGAATAGACTTGGCCAACCCCCTTAAATCCTCGCTTTTACCAACCTCGTTTAGGAGATACGCCGGTGTTTCAATGTTCACAGCCTTTAATAAATTGCCGGAAGTTTCAAAAATGACGGTATCCCATTTAGGCTTCGGAGCTTGCGGATCAAAAGACCCGGGGTCTTGAACAATTCCTGCTTCAATTCTAATCAAGATTGGAGATTTAATCTCCTTAGATGCATGTTCCAAAGCCATGGTGTGGTAAAGCACCAGGAAAAACGGCCGGTGTGGGCCGGCGGCCAGCAACAGGCGGGTCATCTCCTCCTGGGTGAGACTGTCCAGGAAGTCCAAGACCCGCACCTCCGCCTCCGGATGAATACCAGGGCCGGCCGGGGCCAGCCGGGCCGTCTGCCCTCGGGAAAACTTCCAGGGGACAGTTTCCACCACCGCCGCCTCTTCCCGTTGCAGGTGCCCGCCGAAGGGCCCGCCGGGGATGAGCATCGCTCGAATTGAAGACAAGTGTAAACATCCGGCAACCTTTCGGGCCGGTTCATCGATGGTCAGCTTTACCATGTTATTGTCCTCGGCTTGATTGCTGAACTATTCTGACTCCGGCGGAGAAGGTTTACCAGATCCGGGCTGGTGGAAGGAAACGTCAGAAATTCAAGGGTTTCCCGGCCCGCACAGGCAGCGAGGGAGCCTTTGCAGGTCGCCTCCGGTGAGATGGAAAGAGGGCGCTCTTTAGAATGTTGATCAAAAAAACCGGGTTAGCGGAAAAAGGCCGAGGCCTGGCCCGCGCCTTCCTGGTTGCCAAAGTCTAGAGATCAGCTTTCAGCCCGGTCTGATATCCCGGAAGACCAAAACCGGTCGGGTGGTCAGGCGGGCCAAGTTGAGGGCTTCATCACTGATCACCGGCAGATACCTGGGATGCTTGTGGCCGTAAGCCCCTAGTACCACCAAGTCATAGCGCCCCACCGCCACCTCTTTCAGGATCTCCTCCTCAAAGTCACCTTTGGCTATCTTAACCAACGGCTCAAACCCAAGTCGGCGGAGGGTCTCCCGTCCCACCAGGACGCAGGTCTCGGCAAATTCAGCACTCTCCCCCCGTTCGGTTTCCTGGACGTGCATAATAGTGATTTCCGGCTTGCGCTTGGCAAACAGTGGCCCGATGAACTCCAGGGCCCCCTGATCGCAGGAGGAGCCTCGGTAGGCCACCAGGAGGCGCTTGATTTCCCGGTAATTGCGCACAATAAACACCGGTTGTTTGGCATAAAGCAGCACCTTGTTGTGCACCGCGCCCAAAAGCAGCCCCCGAAGGGTAGAGCGGCTGGGTCCTCCCAGGACAATAAAGTCATATTGGCCTTCGTCGGCTTCGCGCAGGATTTCCTCCGCCGGGTCGCCCACCGCCACGCGGGCGCGGCAAGGCACCTTGCCCCCCAGACACACCTCACAGGCCTCGAAGATCTCTTCCACCACCTTCTTGGCTTCCTGTTCCACTTCCCTTTCAATGTCGCTCCGGGTGGTGAATGGGGCATAGGCACCTTCCCGGACCATTTCCACCACGTCCGGCTTCACATAAAGGGCGTCCACTTCCGCCGGGAAATGCTCCAGTAGGTGGCAGGCATAACGCAAGGCCAGCTGGGATTCCTCGTCTTTATTGACCCCTACCAGAATTTTCAACATGTCTTCCTCCCTTAGTTCAATTCGCACTTTGCCGTAGAGTAGTCCAAAGCACAGCAATGGTCTAGCCTGTACAAGACATAAACCAGGAACAAAGAACCGAAAAACATCCATTGGGGGCCAAACAGCCACAGGACCACCACCACTGCCAGATAATAAGCCCGCATCCCCAAGGTGTAGTGAATCATGCCCCGGTCCAGAAGACTCGCCACAAATGCCGGCGATACCCGGGGGTCGCACCCAATGGGCACGTTGATCACAAAATTGGCATGGTTGAAATACCCGATGGCCAACGTGAAACTGAAAAATGCCAAAAAGAGGTGCACCATCAGGACCATGATCTTAACCAGAAAGGTGGTTTTGATGCGGGTAATGATCAGGGTGAGATCGAAAGGGATTTCGCCGGCATGCTCGGACCGGAAAAGAAAACTCAGAAGGCCCAGGCCGATGAGCATGGCGGTGGAGGCCAGGAAACTGGCGGCCATGATCCAGTTGCGAAAGGTCTGCACCGCCAGGGCGTCCCGCTTCTCGCTCATGATGGATTCCACCCACATGTGGCGCAGATGCCGGGTCAAACCCAGATAGGTCTCCAAGGGGGCCCGGCGCAGGTGGAATCCCCAATAGCCATGATAAGAAGTCAGGACCAAGAAAGTTGCGGCCCCATAAAGGATTTCGGTCCACTGGATTCCCATGAGAACTCTTGCCTTTTCTCAAAACCGGCAATAAGCCCATTTCCGATTCTGCCCCGCGGCAAAGAAAACTCCGTTACCGCATCACCAACACCGAGGTCTGACCCCGGGCCACCAGACGGCCCACCCATTCCCGGGGAAAGAACCGGGAAAGTATTGATTTCTTGCCCATCCATAAGGCCAGGAGGTCCTGTCTGCCGTTGGCCGCAATGAAGGCCTCCAGGTCGGCAATTTCGGTAATGCGCGTGGTGATTTTGATACTTCGGTCCTGATAGTAATCCCCCACCTCAATGAGGCGGGTGTACACTTCTTTCTTCAGACCGCCCTCCGGATTGACCCCGATCACTTCCAGCTCCGCCCCGTGGATGGTCACCATCTGATTGAGGATCTCCAGGGACTCCTGGCTGATGTAGGTCTGATCCAGACAGGCTAGAATGCGGCTGATGGGCTGTTCCTCCTTGACCAGAAGCACAGAGCAGTCCGCTTCGGAGGCCACCCTCTGGGGCACCCCGGGGGTTCCGGCCCACAAGCATTCCCCTCCGCCGGTGCAGCCCAGGACAATAAGGTCGCTGCCTTCTTCCCGGGATTCGTTCAAAATGGCTGCCACCGGATTACCGGTCCGGAGATGGACGCGGAAGTCCTTTTTGCTGCTTTTGCACACCAGCCGCTCCTCCCAGAGCCCTTCTTTGACCGGAATCCATTCATATTGCCAGTTGTTCAAAGCATAGGGGCAGTCTTCCCCCTCCCAGCTGTTCAGGAAGGTCTCCCGATAGCGGTTAAAGGCCAGGTTGAGGGTAGGGGCCACCGGTCCGGGAGAGGCATTGTGGGTCTGCACCCCCAAAAGAATGATATCTGCCCAGGTGTTCATGGCTAACCGGATCAATTCCTTCAGGGCAAAGGCGCTGTATGGCTGTTCATCGCCCGCAAATAATATTTTCATAATGCCCCCTTTTTGAAGAAAAGTTCAAAAAAGTTTGAGCAGGAGCGGCACCCGGACTTGGGCGAGCCAGGCGAGTTCAGAGCTGTCCCTTTTCAGTTCCCGATCCAGGGCCAGGGCCACCAGTCCATATTGCCGGAGAAATCCAGGAATCGGAGGCTCCGGATAAAAAGGAAATCCTGCCTCCAGGGCAACTTGGCAGCCGGCCTGGGCCAAAACCTCCGTGGCCTTGGCAGCCTCCTGCACCAGGCCTTCCGGGGCGCCCTGCGGGGTGGCCAGCAAAACCGGCAACGAGGAGCCGCACCAGAGGGACGCCATACTCTGGGTCAGGGGCTGCACCCCCTTTGCTTCCGTGCACAGGATCAGTAATTTGTCAATTTTCCGAAGAACCCGGGCCACGCCTATCACCCCCGGAAAGCGCTGCCAGAGTCTGGAGTGAAGTTTGCGGTAAAGATTGGCCGCGGTCCACTCAAAGCGTTCACCGTTCACAAAAATGTCAAAGGGCTCGGTCTCGACAATTTTGAGCAGTTCCCGCTCCCGGTCGCCATAGATCACCCGCGGTTCCCTCAGGGTGGGGCTGAACTCCCATTCGGAACTGATCATCTCCATAATCTCTGCCTTCCCCAATTGAATGATCTCTTGTTCCCAATGGTGGCGGGCCCAGCCGGAGCCGATGGAAAGTTCCCGGGGCGGGGCCTCCTTGACATACACAGGGTGAATTTCCATGGGAATGAAAAAGTTCAATTGTGAAGCGAACCGAATGGCCCGGCTGGCCGAAAGGTCCACCTCTATGGAAACCAGCGTCTTGATCATAAGTTTGCCTCCCGATGATCCGACCTCGAGTTTGTCACCGGAAAATCCATTCCCCTTACCCCTGTACCCCCCTGATCTTGGCCTCGGCCCGCATCACCACCCGGCTGATTTCGCTGAGGTTGAAAGGTTTGGCAATAAAGTCAAACACCCCTTTCTTGAAAGACTCCTTGGCGGTCTCCATGGTGGCGAACCCGGTGATGACAATGACTTCAGAGTCGGGGTGAAGTTTCTTGGCCTCCTGCAGGAAGCGCATGCCATCCATGCCTTCCATTTTCAGGTCGGTGATAATGATATCATACTTGGTGTCTTTAACCGCTTGCATGGCCTCAAAGCTGCGGGTAAAGGCGTCCACCTCAAAGCCCTGCTTCTCCAGAGACGGCTTCAGGCGTTTGCAGACGATGGGTTCGTCGTCCAAAATAAGAATTTTCAATTTCCGTTGTGCCATCCTTTCCTCCTCATGGGGACGAAGTGCTCCCAGCGGCGGGTTCCAGCCGCTTCACAAAGGTCTCAAAAAATTGCGCCACATCCTCATCGCTTTTGAGCTGCATGTCCAGTTGGCGGGTAAGGCCGATCAACTGACCCATAGCCAGGAGGCGGCGGTGCATCTCCTCCCGGGGAAGGTGTAGAACCCGGGCCAGCACTAGGTCCCCCTTGATGTCCACCTTAAAGTGAAACCTGGACAGGATATCCGCCAGGAGCCGGGCCCGGCGGGACCGCCGGGTCAGGTCCGTCACTCCGCCCACAAACCGGAAGTAAATATGGTTGCGGTTCGGGTCAGCCTCCATGCGCACATCAATAAGGTTATAGTGATATCCCAGTTTGAGGTGCAGGTTAAGGTAAGTTTCCGTGACCACCGCGAGATTGATGCCGGCATAGGCTGGGGCTTGCAGGCCTTCGCCCAGGGTCCGGGTGAGGCTGGCCATAAGCCCCTTGAAGTCCACCGGCACCGGCTCCGTGCTCCACACCCCCGGCTGGGTGATGCCTTCCCAAAGAGACTTGAGAGGCAGGGAGCGAACCTCTTCGATGGAAACCTTGCTTCCCCGGGCCTCCGGGCTGATGCCGCCGCCCAGGTCCCAAATCTTGAGGCCGATGGGGACATCGGAAGCCAAGGTCCAGAGACGCGCTTCCCTGAAGCGCTTCAGGAAGCGGGGCAGGTCCATCAATTCCTCCACCGCCTTTTCATGTACAAAGCGGATGACGTCATGCACCGAGCGGCAGCCTTCCGGGGTAAAACTCGCATCTTGGGGGTCCGTCAGATTCAGGGGGGCGATACGTTTCAAAATCCGCCGCAACAGACGGAACTCCGGGGCGTCTTCAAAGGCTGCGGACTGGATCAGTTCGAAACGGAGAAGCTCCGACACCCGGCCGAGATAAATTGACCGGTTATAGGTATCCACGGTAATTTCCTGGCCCTGGGGCAGAAGGGCTACGGCATTTTCCACCCCCACCAGGGTGGGGACCCGAAATTCCCGGGCGATGGTGGCCAGGTGCCCGGCCGGGGAGCCCTGCTCCGCCACGATGGCCGCAGCTTTGGGCACCGCCGGGGCCAGCCACGGAGCCGTGTAGCGGGTCACCAGCACTGCCCCGTCCGGGAAGCGCTCGAGATCCTGATCAGAAGTCACCACAAAAACCGGCCCGGCCCCCACCCCGGCGTGGGCCACTGCCCCCAAGTCCTTAATCAGTATCGGATAAGAGGAGCAGGTCTCACAGATATCCGGTGCCTTTATGGTTGTGGGGGATGCCAGCCGGCGGGACTGCAGAATCCAGATTCTGCCGGCGTCGTCCACGGCCCACTCCGTTTCCTGAGGGCGCTTGAAGTACCGTTCCAGAATGACGGACCAACGGGCTAGGGCCTGTATCTCCTGGGGTTCCAGGGCCGGGCGCGCCCACTCCTCCGGAGGCGCCGCGACCTCTTCCTCCCCTCCGCCAGGAGCCACCCGGCGGTAATTTTTCTTCACGGCAATATTTTGGATCCGTAAGCGAAAAGGCGGATGCCTCTCCACCACGAAGCGGTCCAGGTCGGCTTTCCCTTCCATCACGGTGCGTCCCAACCCCCGACAGGCATAAATGATGAGGCAGTCGGTTTCCGGCGCCTCCAGGTCCAGGCTGTGCATCACCCCGCTGGCCCGGCTGGCGACCACCTCCTGGCACAGAACCGCCATCGCGGCCTCTTCTGCCAACAGGCCCACGCGCCGGCGATAATTCAAGGCCTCGGGGGAATACAGACTGGCCCATACCTTTTTTACGGCTTCCGGCACTCCTAAAGAGGGCACTTGGAGAAAGGTTTCATGAAGTCCGGCAAAGGAAAGCTCACTGTCCTCCCCTACGGCACTGCTTCTCACGGCCCAGAAGGGCCGGATTTGAGCCTCTCGGCGGATTTCCCGGCTCAGTTCCGGGGGCATCACCCCCGCCAGCAGGGCATACTGGATCTGGCGGGAAGTCTGCACCGCTTCCACCTCTCCGGAAATCCAGGGATCCAACAGGGTGTGGATCCGGTCGTCCAGGTGGTTGTATTCTATGAAGCGCCGGTAGGCGCGGGTGGTGACGATGAAGCCCCCCGGCACCGGGACCTTCAGACGCCGGTGGATTTCCATCAGAGCCTCGGCCTTGCCTCCTACCAGCTCCGGTAGATCCAAAGGAGCGTCCTGAAAGCCGATGACATAGGGCATTGCCTCCGGGAGGCTCAAACGGCCTCGGAGCTCCGCCTCCAGAGGCAGCAGGATGCGGTCCAGGGCGGCGTACAATTCCACATAACGGTTGCCGGAGATCAGATTCAAACTCTTCACCAAGCGCAAAAGCAGGGCATGCAGGTCATTAACCATGTCAATCAGATACTTCCGGTCAAAAATATAGTCACCGCCCGACTTCTCCCCCAGGTCAGCAATAAGTTCCATGATTCTTTGATGATCCTGGAGCAAAGCCTGAAAGTGCTCGAAGACCTCAGCGAAAGACACCAGCTCTTCTTTGGGCTTGAACCACTTCTGCCAGAGATGTCGGAAAAACTCCGGCATGCTTATTTTCTCCAATGGGTCCCGGCCTCGGCCGGTAACACCTTAACGGGTCTCCAATGCCCGTTTCACCGCTTTTTTCAATTCTTCTATTTTTCTTCTATTTTCACCGGTTTCGGGAAAAAATCATAGATTCTCTCCCGTACGGCTCCGATGGCCGTGTCCAAGGTGGCCTAGGCGCTTGTTGCGCATTTCCGCCAATTCGTTCCGGGCGGCCGCCAACTCAGTGCGGCGTTGGGCTAGCTGCGTGCGGAACTCGGCAAGATTTGTCCGTTTTTCGGCAAGAGAAGGGCGCGATTGGGCCAGGTGGGTTCTTTCATGGGCCAGATAAGTCCTTCGGTCAGCCAATTCCGTCCGCTTAGCCGCTAAGTCGGTCCTGGTTTTGGCCAATTCCGTCCTGTCCCGGGCCCGGGCGGTGCGCTCTTGGGCCAAATCGATCCGAGTGTGAGCCAGCGCGGTTCGTTCCTCGGCTAGGCGGGTGCGAAACTGAGCCAATTCGGTGCGGTCTTCGGCCAAGGCTTCGCGCCGTTCGGCCCATTCCGCCATGGCCTTGATCAGGTCTTTACCCGTTAATGTCGACCAGGTTTTTTTATCAGAGGACATGCTGTTTTCCTGTCTCAGGATTTCGATCAATGCCCAGCCTTGCCTTTAAACAGGAATCCCATGAGAAATCCGGTGGCGATGGCGATAGCCACCGCCATGATACCGTATAACGCCCCGTGTTCATAAGCCAGTGCTGTCAGGAGAGCGGGAAACCCCGCCAGCCTGACTTCCATGGTTCCGCTCTTCTGCTCTACAATATGGCCATCCTTCACTACTGACAGGCGCACCTGGTAATGGGCGGGGGGAACTTTGGCCGGCAGACGAAAAACTCCCTGGAATACTGCCTGGCCTTCGGGTGAATTGCGAACCTTCAGGGCTCCCGGCAGGTTGCCATAAAGCCCTTCGCTTTCCTTCAATTTCAGGAACTCCAGGGAAAAGTGGTCTTTTTCCTGGTCGGCCAGCACGCCCCGGATTTTCAGCCGGGACCTCAGAGCGGGGAACCCCCAGGGAGTGTCCTGGCCGTTCAGTTCGGGGATCCGGGGGGTCGTGCTCAGCACCAGGTAAAAGTTGGGAGCATGCTGTACTTCAAGCTCGCCCACAGTCATCCAAAGCCCGGCCCGGCGGCCCTTGCGCAGCAGAGTTTCGTTCACCTCCGCCCCGCAGACCTCCACTACCGCTTCACACCCCAGGGGCATTTGCCCTTCAAGGCTCACTTCGGTCCCCTGAAAAAAGGCCCCGATTTCCACCCGGTCCGGATGAACCTGGATTTTCGCGGACCAAGCCGGCGTTGCCAGCATGAGCAACGCGGCCGCCACCCAGAGGCTGAGCCCGGCAAATTTGCGCATCGGCATCCCCCAAGCCACCTTCAATGTCCTCCCTTGTAGCCCAAAAGCAAATTCGGGGTCAAAATCAGGCTCACCAGAATCTGCCCCATCACCACCAGCACAATGGAGGCAAGCAGGATCTTGAGCTGGTCGGCCTTCAGCCGCTTGCTCAGCTTGGCCCCCACCTGGGCTCCCAGGGTGGAGCCCACCAGCAGAATCAGGGCCAGCACCAGATCCACCGTGTGATTGCTGATGGCCTGCATTACGGTGACATTGATGCAAGTGAAGAGAATTTGAAAAAGGCTGGTGCCCACCACCACGTGCATGGGCATACGCAGCATATAAACCATGACCGGCACCATGATGAAGCCGCCCCCCACCCCCATGATGGCGGCCAGGATTCCTACCAGAGTGCCCAGGAATAAAGGCACCAGCGCTGAAAACGTGACCCCGGATTTGTCGAACTTCATCTGCCAGGGCAGGGCCTGGATAAGGCAAGCGTAAGTGGAGGGCTTGCGGGGCTCTGCCCGTTTGGCCTCTACCACGTCTTTTTTCCAGAGGTTCTGAAGACTCTCCAGGAACATGTAAAACCCCACCACCCCCAGCATAAGGACATAGGTGATCTTGATGACAAAATCAGCGTTTCCCAAGGTTCTGAGCACCCTGATGATCTGCACCCCCAGGGTGCCGCCCGCCACGCCCCCCACCAGGAGCAAAAACCCCATCTTGAAGTCCACGTTGCCCATGCGGTAATGGGCATAAGTTCCGGAGGTGGAGGCCGCCACAATCTGGTTGGAGTCCGAGGCTGCGGCCACTGTTGAGGGAATGCCTGCCATGATCAGCAAGGGGGTCATCAGAAAGCCGCCCCCCACTCCGAAGAGACCGGAAAGAAAGCCCACCCCGGCCCCCAACCCGAAGAGAAGCAGGATGTTGATGCTGTTACCGGCCACGGGCAGATAAAGATTCCACATCGCTTCCTCTCCTCCTTTCATGGCCCCAAGTTATCCAGGCGGGTGACGCTACCTTGCTCCCGCACCAGCAGGATCTCCCCGCAAAAATGCCGGTGCAGCTCCCGGATGGCTCTGCAAAAAGCCTCCATCTCCGGCAATGACGCCGTCCGGGGTGCCCCCATTACTAGAAATTTGAAATTTCCCGCTGAATTGACCAGCCGTTTGACCTCCTGGAAAAAAGAGCCTTCCGTGAGGAAGATTTCCAGGCCCACTCCTTCTTTTTGGCACTGCTGCACCACGCCTTGCAGTTGCCGCTTCGGGCCTTCGGCAAGCTCCTCCGGATAGAGGCCGTCTCCCGATCCAAGGTCTGCACCCGCAGTTGGGACCACCACCCCCAGAAAGGTCAGCGGGAACTTCAGGCGGGCCGCTAGTTGAACGGCATATTGCCAGGCCCAAGGGGTGGGCGTGTCGAAATCCACGGCGACTAAAACTTTCGGCGGCATGGCCGTAAAACGGTTTCCGGCTGTCAGTTCTCTCATGAATCTGACTGTGATGAACCCGACTGCTTGATGAAAATTAAGAGCAATAGGCGGGCCAAACAGAATTTGGTAGGAAAATCAAAGGAATATTCTAAAAGGAAGGGATAGCCTTAGCCGTCATGTTTCATATTGAAATAAGGTAGGACTTTAGACGCTATTTTAATGTTTCAGAATGGAATATGAGGAAATGAGCCTGCATTAGTTCATTCCTTCGGGACCGTTTTGGCCAAGCCGTATTTTTTCATCTTGCGCCACAGGGTAGTGCGGGGCAGATTGAGGATTTGTGCGGTCTGGCCGATATTGTGGTGGGTGTAGGCAAGGATCTTGCGGATATAGTCCCGTTCCTGATCTTCCAGGGGAGCCCATTCCTGATAAGGGGTAATGGAGTATTCCCGCAGATCTGCGGGCAAATCTGCCGGGGTAAGAACCTCCCCTTCGGTTAAGGCCACGGCCCGCTCAATGATGTTTTCCAACTCCCGCACATTTCCAGGATAGGAATAAGCCAAAAGAATCGCCCGGGCGGAGTCGGTGACGCCTTTCACCCGCTTGGCGAACTTGCGGTTGTATTTTGCCAGGAAATACTGGATGAGCAGGGGGATATCCTCCTGGCGGGCCCGCAACGGAGGAAGAAAGATCTGCACCACATTGAGGCGGAAAAACAGATCTTCCCGGAACCGGCCTTCCTGAATCTCCCGTTTCAGGTCCTTGTTGGAGGCCGCAATAAATCGCAGGTCCAACTGGATGGGCCGGTTGCCCCCCACCCGGAAAATCTGCCTCTCCTGAATGACCCTCAAAAGCTTGGCCTGCATGGCGGGAGGCATATCCCCGATCTCGTCCATGAACACGGTGCCCCGGTGGGCGGTCTCCAGGAGGCCTATCTTGGTGGCCACCGCGCCGGTGAAAGCTCCCTGTTCATAGCCGAACAGCTCGCTGGCGATCAGTTCCTCGGTGAACCCGGCGCAATTGAAGGCAATGAAAGGCTTGTCCCGCCTTTGGCTTTCCCGGTGGATGGCCCGGGCCACCAGTTCCTTGCCAGTGCCGCTCTCGCCTTGGATAAGGATATGGCAATCCAAAGGCGCCACCTTGCGTACCATACCAAAAACTTCCTGCATACCAGGGCTTATACCCACCATTTCCCCCCAACCTTCCCGGGGCTTGAGCTGCTGCCGGAGCAGCCGGTTCTCTTCTCGGAGGTGCCGCTGTTCCAGGGCCTTGCGGGCCAGGTGGCGAACTTCTTCCAGTTTTAATGGCTTGGCCAGATAATAAAAGGCCCCCTCCTTCACTGCTTCAATGGCCGCATCCAGAGAGGCCCGCCCGGTAATCAGAATGACTTCGGTATCCGCATGGCGTTCCTTGATGCGCCGCAGGACTTCCATGCCGTTCAAACCCGGCAGAATCACATCCAAAAATACCAGATCGAAGGGATGGGCAGACTGAACTTCCAAGAAGGCTTCGCCCGTGGCAAAGGTCTCAACCTGGTGGTCTTCCTTGGCAAGGGCCTGCTTCAGTCTTTTTTGGACAATCAGTTCGTCATCCACTACTGCCAGACGCATAGAGCCGCTCACTTTCCTCCACGGGCAAGACCACCGTAAAGGTGGAACCCTCCCCCTTCTTACTCTTCACTTCGATATGGCCGCCGTGCTTTCGGACAATGCCATAACTCACGCTCAACCCTAGACCGGTGCCCCGGCCCACTTCCTTGGTGGTATAAAAAGGCTCGAAGATATGGGGCAGATCCTCAGGGTCAATACCGGTGCCGGTATCGGCCACCTCTACTTTCAGCCAGTGGCCGTCTTCACAATAGGCCCGGATCATGAGAATCCCCCCTTGCTTCATGGCCTGGATGGCGTTGACGAAGAGGTTCAGGAAAACCTGTTGCAAAGTTTTGGGGTCGCCATGAATGGCGGGGAGTTCGGCGGGCAAGTCCCATTCAACTTCCACTCCGGCAAGAGTCAACTGATTCTGCACCAGCTTCAGGGTGTCACGGATGACCTTGCTGACATCCACCGGTTCAAATACCGGCTGCTCTGACCGGGAAAAATCCAGCAGGTTGCGCACGATCTCTGAGGCCCGCCCCGACTGCACCAGGATGTCCTGGATCAACTCCAGGGCCTCTTCCGGCCCCAGGTGAGTAAAATCCTCTTTAAGGGCCTCGGCCGTCAGCACAATGTTATTTATAGGATTGTTTAACTCGTGGGCAATGCCCGCGGTCAGGGTTCCGATGGCCGCAATTTTGCCGGACTGAATCAATTGCTCCTGATGGTATTCCAGTTCCCTGATCATGCGGTTGAAGGCCTGAAACAGGGAAAAAAACTCCTGGGACTTGCACTCCGATTCCGGGATGGGAGTAAAGTCGCCATGGGCAATCTTTCCCATATATTGCTGCATCTGAAACAAGGGGCGCACCAGAAGGCGGGAGATGTATAAAGCCACCAAGAGGCCCAGGATGACAAACAGACCAATGGAAGAGACAAAAAGGTAAACGGCCTTCAGGAAGAGCCGGTCAATGGCAGCCCGCTCTTCTTTGGCCCAACGCTCACTGAGGGTCAGCAACTGCTGGCCCAGATCACGCAGTTTCTCTTCCAGGGAAGAGAAAGCCGGGGTTTCCGATCCCGTCATCTCGCTTTGCAGGAGGCTTTCAATCCGGTCCAAGGTTTCCCGATATTGAACCAGCAACCGTTGAAACCTATTGTCCTCCGGACCGCTTGGGAGCCGCAGAATGCCCTCCTCCTGACCGAAACGGATGGCTGCCACCCGTTCAAGATAAGCCTTGGCATCCCGAAGGCTTTTGGGTTCGCGATAAAGGAAAAAGTTTTTCTCAAACCGACGGATTTCCAGGATATTGTTCACCAGATCGTCGGCCCGCTCCACCAACCTAAGCCTTTTCCCCATCTCGCGGTGGACCTGGAAACTCAACCCGGCAAAAATCAGAATGGACAGCACGCAAAACAGAAAAGCTTGGATGATCCGCCACCGGATTCTAAAAGTGGTAACTTCCATGGGCGTCAGGGGGACTTTTCTTCGAAATCTCAGCCTCTTAGACGGAAAAGTTTCCTGTTATCAATTATATGGAATATCCCCAAATTTAACAATCTTCTTCTCGGATCTGTACTTGTCGGCTTTGATTACCAATTTGATTACCAAGTGGCGCAGGATCTTCTGGAAAGAGGCCCTCCCCAGGCCGCTAAATCTGTGACCCATTTGCTGCGGGTTTTCTGTAATACTTTATTGACATAGGCATAGTTGAACTCCACCAATCATGCCTCGGCGGCTTGTAGGTCATTATCTCCGGAGCAGGAACTGCCGGCTTGCTGACAGGATTGCCCGGGCTTTCCGCGCCCCGGACATCTTCCAGGGTGATATCTTCGCGGGGTGAGAACAAACCGCTTGCCGCAGGAAATTCCACTTCCCGGCCAAGTCCGGCGGGACCCCACCAAGGATTTCAAGAACTTAGTCGTCTAAGCCGCTCTCCCCGCCCTGCTTCAGGGGCGGATCGGTGAGCGGCTTTGGTTTTTGCAGGCTCAGGGGGGGCCACCCGGTTCAGACTGGCAGGGCGCCGAAAAAGTAATCAGGGAGGATTTAAAAAAAGGGTTGATTCCCAAATTGTCTCCCCCTATAATGTGGAAAACTTCACAAAAGGAGGTGATTCCGGGTGTATCCGCTCACGGTACGCATTATTAGAAGAACCTGAGGCCCTGGGGTCCGTGAGGCCTTGGCAAGGCTTTCACTACCCTTCCAGGCTGGAAGGGCTGGCACGGCACACCCGGGATCGGCACAGGTTCCAGCGAGTCATTTCTTGTCTAACTTCTTTCCTTTCTCGGGTAATTTCCCCATCCCGCCTTTCTAAATTCCAGCCTGAAAGTTCTGGGTATTCATCCTCAAGCCTTATGGCCTGAGCCCTGCTTGGGGCAGGTTTATCCATCCCGCGCCGGACAGTTAGACCGGCAAGCCGGACGGCCTTGCCTGGGCAGGACAACAAGTCTGATCGGCCGGGCTTGTCTTTGGACTTTCCTCGAAGTGATCTCTTGGAAAGGAGGCTGCATGAGTTCTGATTATTATCCCAAGGTCCTGGGTATTTGCTGTCGCTGGTGTTCTTATGCCGGCGCCGACTTAGCCGGCGCCATGCGTCTGCAGTATCCCCCCGCAGTAAAGATCATGATGGTGCCCTGCACTGGCCGGGTGGATGTTCTGCATATTCTCAAGGCCTTTGAGGCCGGCTGGGACACGGTCTTCGTCTCCGGTTGTCATGAGGGCGACTGCCATTATCTGGCGGGAAATGTCCAGGCCCGAAAAAGAGTGGCAAAAGTAAAAAAAGTGCTGGCTGAAATCGGCCTGGAACCGGAGCGCCTGGAAATGTTCTGGATATCATCGGCCGAAGGGCCGCAGTTTGCCCGCGCCGCCCAGGAGATGACCGAACGGGCCTGGCGGCTCGGCCCCAACCCGGTGAAACGGGAAGCCCGCTTGGCCTGGGAAAGTGCCCACCGCCAAAGTCCATGACCAAAGGCGTTTAGAAAAGGAAAGTCAGGCCAAGCCGCCTTATGCGGGAACCCTCATGATCAGGGCCTTGGGCAAATCCTGGCCTTTAGCTAGATCCGGCTATTAAGACCCCAGGCGGCTAAAAGCAGAGGCCATCCTGGAGATGCGGCCCTGAAAGGAGAAAACATGAGAAATGGCAAAGCACCCGTTATTCCGTTGTCTCTGCACCCGGGGTTTCATGATCGCCGCCGGATTAATGAACTGAAAACCGCGCTGCTGGCAGAGACCCTGGCCTTTGCCCAGATGGCTCTGGACAATGCCGAGGACCCCGGTAGGGCTTCGGCGCGGGCGGAGAGAATCCTGAAGCGGGCCTGTGCCCTCCTGGGAGAGGCCCGGGAGCGGTTGATGCTGGAATTGTTGTCCGGCGCAGCACCGCCGGGCTGAAAACCATGCTGCCGTAAACCCTTTGTCTTAGGAGACCGACCATGCAGACTTTGGATCTGAAGAGTTTTGGCGCCATGCGCCGCCAAAGCATTTTTCGGGACATTATTGATGAATCCCACCTCCGGGCCTGTTTCACCTGTGGCACTTGTTCCGGAGGCTGCCCTTTGACGGGCATGGAAAGCACCAAGGATGAGGGTCTGGATGCCCGCAAGGCCCTTCGCCTGGCCGCCTTCGGGATGGACCAGGAACTCATCGATTCCCGCTTTGTATGGATCTGCACCGGTTGCCAGCGCTGTGAGCTGGGCTGCCCGATGGGGGTCAAGCTGGTAAAAGTGTGGATGGCCGCCAAAGCGGCCCGCCCGCGGGAGAAAGTGCCCGGGGTTCTTCACAAAGGGGTGGAGATGTGTCTCAGAACCGGCAACAACATGGGTATTCCGGAAGAAGACTATGTCACCCTATTGCAGGAATTGGGAGAGGAACTGGCGGAAGAATGCTGTCCAGGCTTTGTGACCCCGGTGGAGGCGGTAGATGTGGAGTACCTCCATTTTCAAAATTCCAAGGAGGCTTACGCAGAGCCTGACGACATGAAATGGTGGTGGAAGATCTTTTATGCCGCCCAAGCGAGCTGGACCACCCCGGCCAGGAACTGGGAGTCCGTGGACTGGGGCATTTTCACTGCCAACATGGAGGCTTCCAAGGAATTCGCCCGGCGCAAGGTGGAGCATATGAAGCGTCTGAAGGCCAAGACCCTTATCCTGCCGGACTGCGGCGGATCCTCCTACGGCACCCGCCTCAACATTGAGAAATACTTCAAACATGAATTCGGTCCGGAAACCGGACACCGCTATGTCTATTTCTTCGACGTGCTGCTGGACTTTCTGGAGAGCGGCCGCATCAAGGTGGACAAGAATGTCCATGCCGGGCGCATCGTCACCTGGCATGACTCCTGTAAGCACATGCGCTCCGCCTACCTCACCTTTGGCGACGATTCCAACCTGGAGAAACCCCGAAAGATTCTGTCCTACCTCATTGACATGAACAATTTTCGGGAGATGCCCCATAACCGGCTGGAGAGTTTCTGCTGCGGCGCCGGTTCAGGGAACTGGCCTGGACCATATGAGGCCGAAAAGACAGAACACGGCGGCTTCAAGGCCCGGGACATCATGACTACCGGAGCCGACTTGGTGGTGGCCGGCTGCTCCAACTGCCGGGACCAGATCATGAAAAACCTGAAACCCAAATTTAACCTGGACATTGAAGTGAAATACCTCTGGGAAATGGTGGCCGACGCCTTAATTCTGGAGGACTGAAGGAAATGGCACCACGCTTGCCCGCATCCGGAAAGAAAATGACCCTGCCGGCTTCAAGGGAATGCCCGCAGTATCCGCGCATAAGGAAAAACTGAGGTTGTCGTGAACCGGCCAAGATCGCGACGAGGGCGGTCATCTCTAATCGGAAAAGCCCTGAAAGGCAAGAAGACACCTAAAAAGGGCGGAGAAATGGGCGCCTGTTCGGGCCGGAATCTGAGAAAGGAGAATTCATAATGAAAGGCGGCACTTCTCTCAGGGTTTTGTTTTTCATGGCCTTTTTGGTTTTTCTGAAGGGCTCCACCCCCCTTTGGGGGGCAGAGTTTGATCCGGAGCGCTACAGCCGCATAAACGACAACTGGCGAATCACCGGATATTGGCGGCTGAGACTGGAATATCTTAATTTTTTTGATCCCCGAAGCCGGGTGGAATTTCGCGATGCGTTCGCTTATCCGGCCATCTTGGAACGGCTGGGAGTGAAAATGGATTACCCCTGGATCGAAGGACTGGCAGAAGGCCAAGCGAACGGCCTATGGAACCTGCCCGGCGCCGCGGATGCCTATGGTCCGGGGGCGGTTTATTTTGCCCATCACCGGCGCCACAACCAGGGACGGGTCTTTTTACACCAAGGCTATTTGCGGCTCAAGCCGCCTTTTATGCCCGGCTTGATTCTGCAGGCCGGCCGGTTTGACTATTTCCTGGAAGACGAATTCAAGTCCGGGGACAAAGCCATGGACTTTCTCAGAAGCACCCGGATCGGCCAACGCCTGGTAGGCCCTTTTGGCTTTTCTCATGTTTGGCGCGCCTTTGACGGGGTTCTGACGGCTTACGATGACAAACGGCTGAACCTGACCTTCACGGCCACTCATCCAACCCAAGGGGGCTTCGAAATTGACGGCATGGATCAATTGAGCCATATCGATCTCCTTACCGGGGCCTTTACGGTGAAAGCCGGGACATTGCTGCCGAAGACAGAAATCGCCCTTATTCACGTCACTTACCGGGACAATCGGGGGGTGAGGCCCACCGATAATCGGAGCCTAGCGGGGCTCACCCCGGCTCCGCTGAACCAGGAGCCTTTGCAGATCCATACGGTGGGCGGGCACCTCCTGGGCGTTTACCCGGCAGGCCCAGGAGGCCTGGATGCCCTGTTCTGGTGGGCCTTCCAGTGGGGGCATTGGGGCACCCAGCGTCATCGGGCTTTTGCCTATGCTGTGGAAGGAGGATACCAACTTCAGCAGCTTCCCTGGAAGCCGTGGCTGCGCCTGGGCTGGTTTCAGGGTTCCGGCGACCCCGACCCCAAAGATGATATGCATGAGACCTTTTTTCAGATCTTGCCCACGGCCCGCCTCTACGCCTTTTTCCCTTTCTACAATCTGATGAACAACCGTGACCTGTTTTTCCAGGTTTTTCTCCATCCTTATTCCAGGGGCTTTATCCGGGCGGATTACCATGCATTGTGGCTGGACGAGGGGGCGGACTATTGGTATCTCGGGGCCGGAGCCACCCGGCGAAATATGATCTTTGGCTATACGGGGCGGAATCCTGGCGGCCATCGCAGCCTGGCCCAGGTGGCGGAAATAACCTTCAGGCACCATCTGGCCAAATATCTTTGGACCGAGCTTTACTATGCTCATGCCTTCGGGGGTAAGGCGGTGGATCGCCTGTTCGAGAACCGGCAGGCGGATTTCTTCTTGGTGGAACTGAATATGAAGTTCTAAAGGAGCTTGGCCACGGGAATATGAATGACTCCTTGACGGCGGGCTTTTTTGAGGAGGTATGAATGTCAGGGATAAGGGAATTTTTTGCGTCGCGCCTGGGCATCATCAGCGTAGGGATTTTTATCGGAGTATCGGCGGCCCTTTTGCAGAAATGGGGGAACCCGGGCAATATGGGCATCTGTGTGGCCTGCATGGAACGGGACATCGCCGGGGCCATCGGGTTCCATCGGGCCGCGGTGGTCCAGTATCTCCGGCCGGAAATTCTGGGTTTTGTGCTAGGGGCCATGATTGCGGCCTATGCCTTCCGGGAATTCCGCCCCCGGGCAGGGTCGGCCCCCATTGTCCGGTTTATCCTGGGCATGCTGGCCATGATCGGCGCCCTGGTTTTTCTGGGCTGCCCCTGGCGGGCCCTGTTGCGTCTGGCGGGCGGGGATGGCAACGCCATCTTTGGGTTACTGGGGCTGGCCGCAGGAATCTGGATCGGTACCCGATTTTTCAAGGCGGGCTACAATCTGGGACGCACGCAACCCACCTACACTTCCGTAGGCTGGCTGCTGCCCTTGATTATGCTGGGCTTGTTGATTCTGCGCCTGATATTTCCGCCCCTTCCGGGCAAAGAGCTGAGCGGTATCCTCTTTTACAGCCTCAAAGGTCCCGGTTCCCAATATGCCCCTCTGGCTGTTTCCTTGGGGGTGGGCCTGGCCGTAGGCTTTTTGGCCCAGCGCAGCCGGTTCTGCACCATGGGAGCTTTGCGGGACTTGTTTCTTTTTCGGCAGATTCACCTGTTTTCCGGCATGGTGGCCCTGTTGGCGGCTGCCTTTCTCACCAACCTGGGGTTGGGCCAGTTCAAGCCTGGTTTTATGGGGCAGCCGGTGGCTCATACCATGCAGATCTGGAATTTCGGCGGCATGGTGGTGGCGGGCCTGGCCTTCGCCCTGGCAGGGGGCTGCCCGGGGCGGCAGCTGTTTATGGCCGGGGAAGGTGACGGCGATGCCGCAGTCTTTGTTCTGGGCATGATCGTGGGCGCGGCCGTGTCCCATAACTTCGGCCTGGCCAGCTCTCCGGCCGGCGTGGGCCCTTACAGCATCCATGCCGTATTCATCAGCCTGGCGGTACTCCTGTTTATCGGTTTCACCATGAGACAAAAAATGTCATAAGGAGGACAAAAAGCATGGGTGAGTTGGTAGACGCCCGGGGGCTCTCCTGCCCTCAACCGGTGCTCATTACCCTGGAAAAACTAAAGTTCCTTCAACACGGGAAATTGGTGGTACTGGTGGATACCGACACCTCCCGGGAAAATGTCCTGAGAGCGGCAGCCAGCCTGGGATGGCAGGCAAAGGAGGTCCACCCTGACGGGATGGGGTTCCGTATCATCCTGGAGAAGGTGTAAATGTGCCCCAAGTCTTTCTTGAGTTTTCTTAAAAGGAAAAAACCCCCTGCCTTGGCGGAAGGCTCCGTTGCAGACCAGGGCATTCTGATTTTTGCTCATACCAGCGAGGTAATCCGGGCCGAAGGTCTTCTGAAGGAGGCCGGAATTCCGGTCAAGGTCATGGGTCCGCCGCCGGCCATCCAACGCGGCTGCGATTTGGTGATCCGGTTTCCGCTGATGCGCAAGCTGGAGGTGCTCCGGCTTTTGGCAGAAAATGGGGCAACGCCCTTGGAGGCGGTTCCGGTCAGCGGCCCGTTGCTTAAGCCGGTGGATATTTTCCAAGTAAAGGACTTCGGACGTTACCTGATGGTTCGGGCCGCCAATATGAAGCTGACGGTGGACAAGAAAACCCGGATAATCGTCAACGTTTCCGGAGGGGGCTGTCCGGATGTGCCCTACTTGGCGGCTCAGCTGGTAGGTAAGGCCCTGCGGCAGGCCTCCCGGCCGCGGGAAATCGGACATACGGTGTGCGCTTACGCCCTGGAGCTGGCCTTCGAGGAAATGGAGAGACAATGCTCGCGGTCGTAGGCACTATTCCTAAGGCAGATTTTCCGTTAGTGGCCGGACCGGTGGAACTTCAGCCTGGGGGTCTGAGAATCCGGGGGCGCTCCGTCAAGGTTACCCGGGGGACCGCGGCGTTGTTGGCTGCCGCCTGCCTGTGTCTGGAGCTCCTCCGGCAACCACCCCCGTTTGCCTTCCTGGCCGGAGACACCGGTTTGGGCCAGGGAAGTTTGCAACTCTATGATTATGTGGCCGGACATCTGAAGGAATGCCGCTTCACTGCCCTCACCTTTCACTACCTCATGCCCATAGTGGATTACCACAACCGGGTCTTTTTTGTCTTGGAGGAACTGAGGCCCCGTCCCCTTCTCATCGCCGATGCCGGGTTCATGTATGTGGCCAAGATGAGCGGCCTGGCTCCGGCCTATGATCTGTTCACCCCGGATGCCGGGGAACTGGCCTTTTTGGCGGATGAGGAGGCGCCCCATCCCTTTTACACCCGGGGCTTTCTCCTCCAAGACGAAAGCCGGGTGCCTGAGCTCATCCGGCGGGCCTATGCCCACCACAATGCCGCCCGCTATCTCTTGGTAAAGGGCCGCACGGATTATCTGGCCAATAAAGATGGTATCCTGGCCACCGTGGCGGAGCCGGAGGTGGAGGCTCTGGAGCCCATCGGGGGCACCGGCGATACCTTGACCGGCATGGTTTCGGCTCTTATCGCTACGGGCCTGGAAATCCCGACCGCTGCGGTGCTGGCAGCCCGGGCTAACCGCTTGGCCGGAGCGCTGGCCCGGCCCACTCCGGCCACCGGGGTGGAAGCCATTGTCCCGTATATTCCCGCGGCCTTAAAGAAAATTCTTTCTCCAGGCTCCCTTGGGGAGCAAGACCGCTAATTTCTCTCCAGGCGCACCCGGTCAGCTAACCATCCGGTCTTCCGCCCTGGGTGCATTTTGTTCCCGCCGCGGTCGCCGCTTACCGAAAAAATCCTGACCATTCGTTAAGTATCGGGTTTGGCACGCAATCTGCTAATATTGATGGAGAATCCGTTGGCTTCAGACGAGGGCAGAGTCAGCCTTCCCCAAGGGCCCCAAGGAAAGGAGAATGTTTGCCATCCCGGTATTACGTTTTCGGGTGGCGCCGGTGTTGGACTGGTGTTCCCGGATACTGATATTTCCTGAGGACCCGTCTCAGGATAATTTGCGCCAGGAGCTGATCTTGCCACATTTGGAAGCGGCTCAGCGCCTGCAGGTGCTCCGGGATCAGGGAGTGAGCACCTTGATCTGTGGGGCGCTGAGTGCTGAACTTCTGCGCCGCGCCAGGGATCTGGGGATAACCGTGGTGAGTGGGGTGGCCGGGGAAGTGGAGGAAGTGGTACAATCCTACCGGCTGAAAAACCTGGACCAGCCGCGGTTCCGATTGCCGGGCGGTCAAGGCGCCCGGCGCTACCGGGGCGGCTTGAGAGGGGCCCGGGGCAGGCAATGTAACGGTCAGGCCAGGACCGGGGAAGGCGGCAGGAACAGGCGCAAAACTCGGAGCCCGGGGCTGGGGGCCGGACCCGGAGGGTATTGTCGTTGTCCGATCTGCCGCCTGGAGATCCCTCATGAACCGGGCATTCCCTGCATTCAGGTGCCCTGCCCCCGCTGTGGCCGGCCGATGGAAAGAATCTGACGGAGTCCGGGCCGATGATTGTCTGCGTGGCCAGTGGCAAAGGCGGCACCGGCAAGACCACCGTTGCCACCAACCTGGCGGCCGCTTCGGATGAGCCGGTTTATTTTCTGGATTGCGACGTGGAAGAACCCAACGCCCATCTTTTCCTGCGCCCGGAGATAACCGCCACTCTGGATTTTGCGTTGGAAGTACCCGAAATCGATCGAGATAAATGCACCTTTTGCGGCAAATGTCAGGAGATCTGCCAGTTTAACGCCTTGGCCATTCTTCCTGAAACTGTCCTCACCTTTCCGGAATTATGTCATAGTTGCGGCGGCTGTTTCCTGGTTTGTCCCGAAAACGCGGTTTTATCCGGTCGGCGGGTGGTGGGGCAGGTGGAGATCGGGCACCGCGGCAAGATTGCTTTTGCCCACGGTCGCCTCCGGGTGGGGGAAGCGCTGGCCCCGCCCCTTATCCGCCGGGTGAAACAGGAAGCGGCAGGCCACCGCGACCTGACCATTATTGACGCGCCCCCGGGCGCTTCGTGTCCGGTGGTGAATGCCTTGTGGGGGGCGGATTTTGCCCTGCTGGTAACGGAACCCACCCCCTTCGGCCTGAATGACCTGGAACTGGCCGTGGGCGCAGTCCGGGAGCTGAACATCCCCTGCGGTTTGGTAATCAACCGGGCCGACCTGGGGGACCGAAAAGTGCTGGATTATGCCACCCGGGAAAGCCTGCCGGTTTTCCTGGAAATTCCCTTTGACCGGGAGGCAGCCACGGCTTATGCGCAGGGGCAGCTGTTGGTGGATGCCTTGCCCCGCTGGCGCCAATGGATGCTTACCTTGCGTGACCGGCTGCAAGAGGCCCTTCAGAGAGAACGAGCCCGGCGAAGGTAGGAAATGCCGATGTCCGATGTCCAGGAAGTCGTGGTGTTGAGCGGCAAAGGCGGCACGGGCAAAACCAGCCTGGTGGGGGCCCTGGCGGCTCTGGCCCCGGAAAAGGTGCTATGTGATGCGGATGTGGATGCCGCAGACCTGCACCTATTGCTACGTCCAAACATCCGGGAGCGCCATGCCTTCTATGCAGGCCATAAGGCGGTCATTGACCCGGAGCGCTGTGTCCGATGCGGTGATTGCCTTAATTGGTGCCGGTTTGGAGCCATCAGCGATTCACTGGAAATCAATTCCCTGCTGTGCGAAGGCTGTGGCATCTGCTGGTATTTGTGTCCGGCCCAGGCGGTGGATTTTCCCGAAAACCTTTGCGGAGAGTGGTTTATTTCCACCACCCGTTTCGGCCCCTTGGTGCACGCCCGTTTGGGGATCGCCGCCGAAAACTCGGGCAAACTGGTGGCCTTGGTGCGCAAGGAAGCCCGACAGTTGGCAGAGGCACAAGGCCTGGGCTGGATCCTCACCGACGGCCCCCCCGGTATCGGCTGTCCGGTGATCGCCTGCCTGAGCGAGGCAACTTCTGTCCTTGTTATCACCGAGCCCAGTGTGGCCGGGCGCCATGACCTGGAGCGGGTGGCGGCTTTGGCAAAGCATTTTGGCCTGCCGGTCTCGGTTCTGGTAAACAAAGCTGATCTGTATTGGGAAACGGCCCAGGAAATCGCGCAATTCTGCCAACGCCAGGGCTATGGGTTTCTTGGGTTTGTGCCCTTTGAGGCGGATTTCACCCGGGCCCAGGTTGAAGGCAAGACCATCATGGAGTACAATAATGCAAATTTAAAAGAAATTCTCCGTGAGGTCTGGGAAAAATTAGCAAGCGAAATCCAGGAGCGCCGGCAGCAGGCGATGTGACCAAGGCCCCCCGGGGCCGGGAGCGGGTCTTTGCCGCGGCATCTCATCTCACCCCCCAGACTGAGATCATCCTGAACAGCATTGCCGACGGCGTCTTCACCGTGGACCTAGATTGGCGGGTGAGCTTTTTCAACCAGGCGGCGGAGGAAATTACCGGGGTGCCGGCCGCTGAAGCTTTGGGGCGCCCGTGCTGTGAGGTCTTTCGGGCCAACGTGTGTGAATCGGCCTGTATGCTGCGCCACACCTTGGAGACGGGGAAACCTGTAGTAAATCAAGCCATTGCCATCCTGCGGGCCGATGGTCGGGAAATCCCCATCAGCGTCAGCACCGCCCTGCTGCGGGATGAACACGGAAAAGTCATCGGAGGGGTGGAAACCTTCCGGGATCTAAGTTTGGTGGAGGAATTGCGCCGGGAAATCAGGCGGCAATACCGCTTGGGCGATATCATCTCCAAAGCGCCCGTAATGCAAAAAATCTTTTCCCTGCTGCCGGAAATTGCCCGGTCCGACAGCACCGTGTTGATCGAAGGGGAAAGCGGCACCGGCAAGGAACTGGTGGCTCGGGCGCTTCACCATCTGAGCCGACGGGCCAAGGGACCGTTCATCGCGGTGAACTGCGGGGCCCTCCCGGATACTCTGCTGGAGTCGGAACTTTTCGGCCACACCGCCGGGGCCTTTACGGATGCCCGCAAAGACAGGCTGGGACGCTTTGCCCTGGCCGAAAAAGGAACCCTTTTCCTTGACGAAATCGGCGATATTTCTCCGGCCCTTCAGGTGCGGCTCCTGCGAGTCCTGGAAGAGCGAACCTACATGCCGTTGGGCTCATCCAGAAGCGTCAAGGCCGATGTCCGCATTATCACGGCTACTCACAAGGATCTGGGCAAGTTGGTGCAGGAGGGCAGCTTCCGCCGGGATCTCTACTATCGCATCAATGTTGTGAAACTGAGGCTTCCCCGGTTGGCCGAGCGCAAGGAAGACATTCCTCTGCTGGCCCAACACTTCATCGAGCGTTTCAACCGCCTGAGAGACAAAAAGATCATGGGCTTGAGCCATGAGGCCCTTGCCATCTTCATGCATCACGACTGGCCCGGCAATGTCCGGGAACTGGAAAACGCCATTGAGCATGCCTTTATTCTGTGCCCTTCCGGACTTATTCAGCCGCACCACCTGCCGGAACATTTACGGCCGGAATACCAGTCCGGGCCGCCTCTAACCGGACTGACATTGGAGGAGATCGAGAAGCGGGCCCTGTGGGAGGCCCTGGAACGCAACCAGTGGCGCCGCCTGGCCACGGCCCGGGAGCTGGGCGTGGACAAAAACACTTTACGCCGGAAGATCAAACGGTTCGGTCTCACTCCCCCAGAAAGTACCGCACCTCACCGCCTTAGTTAGCGTCTACGAGGGCCTCTTTTGACGACCAGGCGGCGGCCTATGTCCGCTGGTAAACCAATCGTGTGGGGAACCTGGTTCAGTAAAAATCAATTGCTAATGGGAACATTTTGCACCTAATAAATAAAACAAAAGGGTGCAAAAAGTTCCTTAATTAGAAGCGTCTTGCCCTTATTTGCTTCCGAAATCGCCTTCGGGCCGTTGGCATACTCCTTGATTAAAATTATGGCAAGAACAAAACAGCACAGGAAAGGAGTGGTGCATATGGGCACCTGTCACAGCCGCCAATGCGGTTCGGGCGGCGGTAAAGCACATCACCAAGAAATGCCGGATGAACCCCGACTCAAGGAGCAACTTCAGCAAATCCGCCACAAACTCCTGGTCATGAGTGGCAAGGGCGGGGTCGGCAAAACCAGCATGGCCGTGTACTTGGCCCTGGGTTTGGCAAACCGGGGCTACCATGTGGGCCTTCTGGATGTGGACCTGCACGGTCCGGATACGGCCCGGATGTTGGGGATCGCAGACAAACTGGCGTTTGACGAAAAGAATTATATCATCCCTCACCCATACGATGCCCATCTGGGGGTGGTCTCCATCGAGGGCCTGATGGCCAACCGGGATGAAGCCGTCATCTGGCGGGGTCCTCTCAAACACAGCTATATCCGGCAGGCCATATCCCAGGTCAAATGGGGAAATCTGGATTTTCTGGTCATCGATTCCCCTCCCGGGACCGGCGATGAACCGCTGAGTGTGGCCCAAACCATCGTCGGGGCCCAGGCCATTATCGTCACCACCCCCCAGGAAGTCTCTCTGGCTGACGTCCGCAAGGCCATTAACTTTTGCCGGAAGGTGGGCCTGCCCATCCTGGGACTGGTGGAAAACATGAGCGGCCTCATCTGTCCTCGCTGCGGTGAAGAGATCCCCTTGTTCAGCAAGGGGGGTGGGGGAAAGACCGCGGCCATGATGGGGGTGCCTTTGCTGGCCAGTATCCCCTTTGACTTGCGGGTGGTCCAGAGCGGCGACGCCGGCCGGCCGCTGACGGAAGCCGTGGACAGCCCGTTTATTAAAGCCATGGGGCGGCTGTTGGACGACGTCGAGAAGCGTCTCAAAGCTCCTGGAGAAGAAAAATTCACCGATAAGATAACGGCGGCCGAGGCGGGGGTGACCCCCGAAGGCCGGACCTTTAAAGTGGCAGTGCCGGTGGCCGATGGGGTATTGTGCAACCATTTCGGCCATTGTGAAAAGTTTGCGGTTCTGCAGGTAGTGGATGGTCAGGTAGGCGCCGCCGAACTGCACGTGCCGCCTCCTCATGAGCCCGGTGTCCTGCCTCGTTGGTTGGGGGAGCTGGGCGTTAATCTAATTATTGCCGGCGGCATGGGACAGCGTGCCCTGAGCCTTTTTACCGAACAAGGAATAAGGGTGATCACCGGTGCCCCGAACCTGGCTCCTGATACCTTGGTGAAGCAGTATCTGGCCGGAAATCTCGTGACTGGGCCCAACGTCTGCGACCACTAGGTCGATTTAAAATGGCCTGACCAATTATCCGGGCTCTTCTGTGGGTTAAACCCTGGCGGGAGGTTAGAGCTTGCACAACACCCGCGTAGTGCAATCCTCCTCCTCCTGATTTCCTCCCGCCAGGGGATTTTGGCCGCACCGAGAACCGGTTTTGCCGGGGCGAGAACCAGGCGTAGATCGGAACCGAAGGAGGTTAGGACTTGAAGATTGCCATAAGCGCCAGCGGGCCTGACTTGGATGCCCGGGTAGACCCCCGCTTCGGGCGCGCCCCTTTTTTTCTCATTGTGGATACAGAAACCGGGGAATTTGAGGCGGTGCCCAACCGCATGAATCTGATGGCCCCCCAGGGGGCCGGCATTCAAGCCGCAGCCCTGGTGGCCCGTTACAAGCCGGCGGCCGTTCTGACAGGCCACTGCGGGCCCAAGGCTTTCTATACCCTGGAAGCCGCCGGGATTAAGGTCATTGTGGGCGTAGAGGGATCGGCGCGGGAGGCAGTGCAAAATTTCAAGGCCGGAAAGTTCAAATCAGCCAGCAGCCCGGATGTGGTGGGCCATTGGCGTTGACTTATGGCCGGAGCTGGGGCTCCCGGTCACCGAGATACCCGCTGAGGAAAATCTGTCGCAAGCCGGACTGACCTACCTTTGGTGATAGGCCGTTTTTTCTTCGAAAGGGCTCGATGAAGCTCACCATTGTTTATGACAACGAAACAGCGCGAGCCGGCTTGGAGGCCGATTGGGGGTTTTCGTGTCTGCTGGAAAGCAATGATTGGCGCTTGCTTTTTGATACCGGGGCCAACGGGTCGCTGTTGCTCCGGAATCTTGAAAAGCTAAATCTGGATCCGCACCATATTCCGGCTGTCTTCATCTCCCACGGCCACTGGGATCACGTGGGGGGATTGCTAGATATACTGAGTCTGAATCCCGGCGGCGTGGTTTATCTGCCCAGCTCCTGTTATCAGCCTCATTATGTCGGGCATCCCGTTTGGATCCGCGGTTCCTGCGCTCTGACTGAGAAGGTTTTTTCTACCGGAGAACTCAACGGCGTCGAACAATCCTTGGTGGTGGAAACGGCCGACGGCCTTCTGGTAATTTGTGGCTGTTCGCACCCCGGGGTTAGAACCATTCTGGAAAGCGCCGCCTGTTTCGGTCGGGTTTCCGCCTTGGTAGGAGGGCTACACGGCTTCAAGGAATTTGACCTGCTGGCGGATTTGAAGCTGATCTGCCCTTGCCACTGCACCCAATATAAATCGGAGATTTTCCAGCGCTACCCCAAAACTGCGGTCAGGGGCGGGGTCGGCAAGGTTTTGGAGATTTGACCGACAAAAATGACTGCTTATATTGAAAGAAAAAATCTTTGCCATGGGAGGCGGCCATGAAAGGGAAACATGAGCATAAGCATTTACATTCCCATGAACACGCGCATGTCCACAGCCATGAGCACCGGCATGGCGAAATAATGCATTTGCATGAGCATACCCATGTTCACACCCATGAGCATCTCCATGAACATTCGCACGAACATGCGCATGTGGGGGATCCTCATGTTCATGACCATGATCACTCCGGAGAGCACGGCTCCCACGAGCATGAACATCCGGCGCATGACCAGGAGATTCATGAACATGAACATTGAAAACCATCTTTTCCTTGGCAGGAGGTAGGATAATGCCCAGATATTTCGGACCGCGCTGGTACGGCTGGGGCCGTGGTGGGGGGTTCGGCTGGGGCTGGGGCTGGTGGCCCCGACGGCCCTGGTGCTGGGGTTGGGGTCCGCCTTGGATGGCGGGTCCTTATGCACCCTGGTGGGAAGAGCCGCCCTATGAATCTCCCCAGGAGGAGATAGCCGACCTCAAGGAGCAGGAAGCCTTTCTGCGGGAGGAATTAGAGGCCATTCAGCAACGGCTGGCGGAATTGGAAAAGGCTTCGCAGGAGTGAGTTACGGGCAGGTTCTCCTCCGCCGGGAGGGGAACCCGGATCTTATGAGAGCAGGCTCCAGGTGAGGCGGTCCCATTCAGTGCTGGCCCGGATCAGCGTATTTAGCCTGCAGGAGCGCGTGGGCGCTTTACTGGGGACGGTGCCGGTGCTGCTGCCCGAAAAGGGGCGGAAAATCCTGGCCGCCAACCTGATCTGCTGTGTCACCGGCACCCTTATGGGCGCGGCCTTCGGGGCCGCGCCCCAAGGCTTTGGCAAACTCCACCACCCTGACACCAGGAATTATTATGGAGGCCTCTGAACGCCTGGCCCTCGCTTCGGTAGCGGTGAATCTGCTGGTTACCGGGCTGAAGTATTTTCTGGGGATGTTCTCCGGCAGTCTGGCCCTTCTGGCCGATGCGGTGCATTCCACTGCCGATGTGATTTCTTCGGCCTTCATCTGGGCCGGGATCAGGCTGTCGCGTCGCAAGACCAAGCGGTTTCCTTACGGGCTTTACAAGGTGGAGAATCTGGTGGCCTTGATTACCGCCGGCATAATTCTGCTGGCGGGCTATGAGATTGTCCGCAGCGTTTTGTGGGCGGGGGAGCAGGTCAAGGCAGAGCGTCTCCCTTATGCCATCGTCGGGGTGCTAGCCATTACTTTGATTCTTCTCGCTTTTTCCCGCTATGAGCTCAGAACGGCCCGGAAGCTCAACTCTCCCAGCCTGGAGGCCGATGCCCAGCATTTGACCACGGACCTGTTTTCCTCCTGTGTTATTCTGGCAGGATTAGGAGGTACTTACTGGCGGGTGCCCTATCCTTTGGATAAGGCGGCGGCGCTGATCATTGTCCTGCTGATTGCCCGGGTGGGGGTAAAGATTGCCCTGGACGCCATCCGGGTGCTGCTGGATGCCTCCCTGGACTTCCGAACTTTGAACACTATCCGGGAGATTATTCAGGCTACTCCCCAGGTAAGCAAAATCAAGTCCCTGACCGGAAGGAATTCCGGCCGGTTTAAATTCATTGAAGCCGAGGTGACCCTCAAGGTCAAGGAATTGGACAAGGCCCATTATGTGGCGAATCAGATCGAAAATCGCATCAAGTCCCTGGTCCCCCAGGTGGACCGGGTCTTGCTGCATTATGAACCCATGGAACGGGAGATCCGGGTGGTGGCCCTGCCGGTGGAAGAAGACCGGGTCCACTTGTCGGAGCACTTCGGCGAGGCGCCCTATTTTCTCCTGCTTACGATCAGGAATCAGGACAGACGGCTGCTGGAGGAAAGACTCCTCCCCAACCCGCATCGCTTGGTAAAAACCGGCAAAGGCATCAAGGTCAGCGAATGGCTGGTGGGCTTGGGGGTGGATGAAGTGTATTTAGCCAAGAGTCTGGAACACAAAGGGCCCTACTATGTTTTTGCCGATGCCGGGGTGCATATGGAGAAAACGGACGAAACCGAGGTTGCCCGCCTCAAGACCGGGCTGATTGCCCCGGGGGCGGAAACCGAAGCGGGGCGGGCGGCTCAGACGGGGCCATAAGGCACAGGCTCAGATCTGATCCATACAGAAGAAACCGCTACACTTAGCTAATGGGAGGATAATCATGCTCTATGCCAAGGGAGGCAGGCGGGGGGGCGGCGGCGCCGGTGGCGCCGGTGGCGGCGGTGGCGGAATTGGGCAAGGCAGGGGCGGCGGCGGCATCGGTCGCGGAGGCGGCCGCGGCGGCTTCGGGGCCGGCCCGGGCGGATTCTGTATCTGCCCCGCTTGCGGTTACAAGGTGCCGCATCGCCAAGGCGTGCCCTGCTTTGAGGAAAAGTGCCCTCAATGCGGGGCCACTATGACAAGGGAACGATAACCGGAAGCCGGGCGGCTTTTGCCCGGATGGTTTAATTCTAAGCAGTAAGGAGGGATAAATAATGCCAGGTTATGACGGAACCGGACCTTGGGGTCTGGGTCCCGGCACCGGCTGGGGTCTGGGTCCTTGCGGGGCCGGGCGACGCCGCGGTTTTGGCCGCCGGTTCTTCCGTGGCGCCTGGGGCTTCGGCCCGTGGGGGCGCCCCCGGTGGGGTTGGCGGGCCTGGGGTTACGGCCCTTTTGTCGCCGGCTGGCCCGGCTACGGGACTCCTTCCGACGAGGCTCAGGCCTTAAAAGAAAGACAGGCCTTGTTGCAGGAGCAAATGGAGGCTATCAAAAAGCGTCTGGCTGAGCTGGAAAAGACCTGATCCTGACGGCTTCCCCCGGCCTGGCCAAAAGGGCGGGCCGGGGGTCTTCCCTTGACCCCGGCGCCTATATGACGTCCGGGATCTTGGGCGTTCCGGCGCTTTGCTTTTCTTATGCAATCCTTTCGCCGCCGCCTGGGTCCTTTCCCGGGAACCGGGCGGCCTTTTTTTCCGGGCGAGGGGCTTGCAGCTGAGGTTTTCCGGCTTATAATGCTGATTATGGAAGACCGTCGTCCTGTTTGCCCCATTCCGCATCTGGGTTTTTGCATTTACGAGCGCTGCAACTTCTGGGACGAAGCCAAACAAGAGTGCTCGGGCCTTTGCTTTTCTGACCATTCGCCCCTGGATGATCGGGAGCCGCGGCCAGCGGACGGCCCCGGCCTGATTCATTGGACCGAAGACACCGATTAACGCAGGGCGGGCCGGGCCCGCCCCACTTTTCCGCAAACCGCAAGCCGGAGATGACATGGGTGCCGGGGAATTTTCCCTGAAAGCGTCCTCTGAATTTTCCCCCCAGGTGGACCGCCTCATTGAGCTGGCCCTGGAGGAAGACATCGGCCCGGGCGATATCACCACCCAGGCCCTTATAGCCCCGGAAAAGCAGGGAGCGGCGGAGATCCGGGCCAAGGAGCCCCTGGTGGTGGCGGGGCTGCCGGTAGCGGCCCGGGTCTTCCTGAAACTGGACCGGGAGGTGCAATTTTTGCCCCTGGTCGCGGAGGGCCAGGAGGTGGAGGCGGGGGCGGTGCTGGCCCGGCTCCGGGGGCCGGTGGCCGCCATCCTCACCGGCGAACGGGTGGCCCTGAATTTCCTTATGCGCCTGTCGGGCATCGCCACCTTCACCCGCCGGGCGGTGGCCGCCGTCCGTGACTTCCCCGTGGCCCTGGTGGACACCCGCAAGACCACCCCGGGCTGGCGCCTCCTGGAAAAATACGCGGTCAGGGTGGGCGGCGGCAAAAACCACCGCTTTGGCCTCTACGACGGCGTCCTCATCAAGACCAACCACCTGACCGCGGTGGGCTCCATCCCCGAAGCGGTGCGCCGGGCCCGGGAAAAGGTGCACCAGCTTCTAAAGATTGAGGTGGAGGTGTCCGATCTGACGGGCCTGGAAGAGGCCCTGGCCGCAGGCGCCGACCTCGTCATGCTGGACAACATGGAGGAGGCCGCCTTGGCCGAAGCCGTCCGGCGGGCTCAGGGCCGGGCGATCCTGGAGGCTTCGGGCGGCATGACCCTGGCGCGCCTGCCCCGGGTAGCGGCCACCGGGGTGCGGTACATCTCCATGGGGGCCCTGACCCACAGCGCCCCGGCGGTGGACCTCCACCTGCGGCTCCTGGAGGGTGAGGCGCCACCGGGCGGGAAAGCGCAGAGAAGCGGGGGAGACCGGTAGGGCGGGAAAGGGACGCCGAGGGCTCTTAAGCAAATTTATTTTCAGTTCGGTTAGTTTTCTGCTTGACAGACCGTTTTTTCCGCGCTTAAAATGGGTTTGCCCCACATGGGTGCAGTTTCTGGAGGGAATTTTTCGACGAAAGGAGGGAGTGGTACACAGGGGCAAACGGGGATAAGACCTGTCGGAAGGAGAAACACACCAATTAAAGATTAAGGGGGATTTCATGATGAAAAAGACATGGGCAGTCGTGGGGATGGTGCTTCTGGCGGCCCTGCTGGTGTTGCCGGGTCCGGCCAGCAGCGAAATGTATGTGGAAGGTTACCTGGGCGGTGTCGGGGTGGACAAGGACTCCATAAATCGCAGCCATGGACCATTTGATCTTGGTGATGGCGTTACCCTTACCCTTAACGGAAACTTCCCGGGCCGCTTTGACAACCCCTTCTTTACCGGCGGTATGAAGCTGGGCCTGTGGTTTGACCGCACCGGCATCACCGGCGGCTACAACTGGCCGGACTGGATGAAGTATTTCGGCTTCTATATCGATTTGTCTTACCATAACCTGGATTACCGGAAACAAAACGGAACTCTTACCGAAACCTTAAGATATCCTGGAGGCGGACCAGAGAGCGGGACAACGCCTATGACCTTCTCCAGCAACGGCCGGATGTTCACCTTGGCCTTCATGTTTGCCGCCCGTTATGGGTTCCTGCCCGACTCCGAAGTGCCCATGGGGCGCCTGCAGCCTTATGTGGCCGTGGGCCCGGCGCTTTTCGTGTCCAGTCAGTCGCCCTCTCAGACTATATTTATCCCGCCTCTCACGGATGGGGATGAAATGGCTGCGGTAATATTGCAACCTGCCAGACAAGGCCGACTTATCTCCGTGCCCGGATACAAGACCAAGACCTCGGTGGACTTGGGCTTGGCGGTGGATGCCGGCGTCCGTTATTATGCCTTGAAGAACGTCTCCATTGACGTGTTCTTCAAGTACCGCTGGGTGGAACCGGAATATAACTACGGGTTCTCATTGGATGGGGTGCATTTTGACACGAGTTTAAAACCCACTCTGCATATGTTCAGCGGCAACGTGGGGGTGGCCTACCACTTCTAAACCGACTCTGCCTACCTGAAACAAAGGGCGGCCTGCGGGCCGCCTTTTTTGCGTTTTCGGTTTTCGGTTTCCGTTTTCGGTTAAAAAGGACATGTCGCGGTCTGCCGACGCGGCTCAAAACCACCGCCCTCCCTTGTCCGAGCCGGGTAAAACATGATATGTTTCTGGCTCAACAGAGGTGATCTCCGGTTTTACGGAGGAGATCCGGGCTTGCCCAACGAAAAATGAAAACTTTCTTCATTATGCCTAAGAACCGAAAACGATAAACCGAAAACCGAAAACCGTCTTTTCATGTTTTTCCAGCAGCTCATTAACGGCCTGACCACCGGCTCCGCCTACGCCCTGATCGCCCTGGGCTACACCATGATTTACGGCATCCTGGGTCTGATCAACTTCGCCCAGGGGGAGATCTACATGGGCGGCGCCTTTGTGGCGGTGCTGCTCCTTTCCACCGGGAAGGTGAATTTCCTCACCGCCTTTGTCGCGGGCATGGCGGCCGCCGCGCTGCTGGGGGTGGGGCTGGAGCGGGTGGCCTTCCGCCCCTTGCGGGGGGCCCATCCCCTGGTGCCGCTCATCAGCGCCATCGGGGCCTCCATTTTTCTCCAGAGCCTGGCGCTGCTGCTTTTCGGCCCCAACAACCGGCCTTTCCCGGTGGCCTTTGAGTTCCGCACCGTGGAGGTGGCGGGCATGCCGGTGTCCACCCTGCAGGGGGCCATTCTGCTGGCAGCCCTGGGGTTTATGACGCTCCTGGTGCTCTTTGTGCGCTACACCAGGTATGGCAAGGCCATCGTGGCCTGCGCCCTGGACCGGGACACGGCCCGCCTCATGGGCATCAAGGTGGACCGCATGGTGGCCTTGACTTTCTTGATCGGCAGTGCCCTGAGCGGCGCCGCCGGCATCATGATGGCCATCTACTACAACGCCACCTATCCCCGCATGGGGCTGCTGCCCGGCCTCAAGGCCTTCAGCGCCGCCATCCTGGGCGGGGTGGGCAACATCCCCGGCGCCATCCTGGGGGGCCTGCTCCTGGGGGTGGCGGAAAGCCTGGGGGCCGGCTATATCTCTTCGGGCTACAAGGACGCCATCGCCTTTGTGATCCTGATCCTGGTGCTACTCCTTCGGCCTCAAGGGATTTTAAAGGGAAAGGGCCACTAAAATGCGGTTTTCGGTTTTCAGTTTTCAGTAAAAAAGCAAAAGCTAACTCCGGCCAGCCTCGGAGGATGTCCCACTGAAGAAAGAAAACGGAAAACTGTAAAAAAATGACGGCATATTTTCTGCATTTGGCCATCCTGGCCGGCATTTATATCATCCTGACCCTCAGCCTCAACCTGATCATCGGCTATGCCGGACAGGTGTCGTTGGGGCATGCGGCCTTCTATGGCATCGGCGCCTATGGATCGACGCTGGCCGTCCTGTATGGGGGGCTGCCCTTTCCCTTGGCCCTGGGGCTGGCCGTCCTTCTGGCCGCGGTCTGCGGCCTGGCCCTGGGCCTGCCCACCCTGAGGCTCAAGGAGGACTACCTGGCCATCGTCACCCTGGGCTTCGGGGTTATCGTGGACCTGGTGCTTCTGAACCTGGAGATTACCGGCGGCCCCGACGGTATTATGGGCATTCCGGCGCCGGAGTTTTTCGGGATGAGCTTTCGCGCCAAGCCTCTTTACCTGATCCTGGTGGCCGTGATGGTACTTATTACCCTGGGGCTGACCTACCGTCTGGTCAACTCCTATCACGGCCGGGCCTTGCGGGCCATCCGGGATCATGAAGTGACGGCCCAGGTCATGGGGATCAACACTCCGGCCTACAAGATCGCGGTTTTCACCCTGGCCGCCGGCCTGGCGGGCTTGGCCGGCTCCCTGTACGCCCACTACATTACTTTCATCAATCCGGAGACCTTCGGGTTGCACACCTCCATCCTGATCCTTTCCATGGTGATTTTGGGGGGCATGGGGTCCATAACCGGCTCCGTGGCGGGCGCCGTCATCCTTACGGTGATTCCGGAGCTGTTCCGCCAGTTCCACGATTACCAGGATCTGGCCTATGGGGCGCTTCTGATCGCCCTGCTCATCTGGCGGCCCCAGGGCCTGCTGGGCGGGGGGAAGCTGAGCCTGAAATTTGTGCTTCGAAAGGAATAAATCAGTTTTCGGTTGATTTTATTAATGACAGTATTTGCGAAGTGAAAACTGGCTTCTGAGATGTTGACGCTGAAAAGCATCCAGACGGGCTATGGCCGCCTGCCGGTACTCAAAGGCATTTCCCTGCACGTGCGGCCGGGCGAGGTGGTGACCCTGATCGGTGGCAACGGGGCGGGCAAGAGCACCACCCTGCGGGCCATTGCCGGCTTGTTGCCCCTGTGGCGCGGTTCCCTGGTGTTCGACGGCCACGACTTGACCCGCCTTCCCCCGGAGCAAATAGTTTCCCTGGGGCTGGCCCTGGTGCCGGAAGGCCGCCGGGTTTTTCCCACCCTGAGCGTCAACGCCAACCTGGAGCTGGGGGCTTTCCACCGGACGGACAAAAAGCAGGTGCGCCGGGACCTGGAAGAGGTTAAGGAACGGTTTCCGGTATTGCGGGAGCGGGCCTACCAGCCCGCGGGGACGCTTTCCGGCGGGGAACAGCAGATCCTGGCCATCGGCCGGGCCTTGATGGCCCGACCCAAGCTTCTGATGCTGGACGAACCTTCCATGGGCCTGGCCCCCCGCATGGTGGTTCAGGTTTATCGCATTCTCCAGGAATTGAAACGGGCCGGCACCACCATCCTGTTGGTGGAACAAAACGCCCGGGCCGCCCTGAAGCTGGCGGACCGGGGCTATGTCATGGAAACCGGGCGCATAATCCTGGAGGGTCCGGCCGCTGAACTCCAGGAAGATCCGGAGGTGCAACGGGCTTATCTGGGCAAGGGTTATCGCGAGGTGTGGGAATGACCCTCCTGCGGGTGGAGTCCCTCTGCAAGTATTTCGGCGGCGTCCGGGCCGTGGAAGACGTGACGTTTGAAGTGCGGCCGGGGGAGATTTTGGCCCTCATCGGCCCCAACGGCGCCGGCAAGACCACCTGCTTCAATTTGATCAACGGGCTGCTGCCGCCCACTTCGGGCCGCATCTTTTTGGACGGCGAAGACCTGTCCCCCCTGCCCCCTTATCATCGGGCCCGCCGCGGGTTGGCCCGCACCTTTCAGAACATCCAGCTTTTCGGCGGCATGAGCGTCCTGGAAAACGTGCTGGCCGGCGGGCATTTGGGTCAAAAAACCGGCATCTTGACGGCATTGCTACCCTTGCCCGGGGTGCGACGGGGTGAGCTCCGGGCCCGGCAGCAGGCGAAGGAATGGCTGGCCTTCGTCGGCTTGGCGGAAAAGGCCGACTGGCCCGCCGACGCCTTGGCTTACGGGGAGCAGCGCCGTTTGGAAATTGCCCGGGCCCTGGCCCAGCAGCCCAGACTCCTGCTTCTGGACGAACCGGCCGCCGGTCTGAACCCCCGGGAGACCGAAGATCTCATGGCCCTGTTCACCACCCTGCAGGGTCTCGGCATCACCCTGTTCATCATTGAACACGACATGAACCTGGTTATGGGACTGTGCGACCGCATCGTGGTTCTGGACCAAGGCCAAGTTATAGCCACCGGTGCCCCGAAAGAGATCAGAAGCAATCCCCGGGTTATCGAAGCATACCTGGGCAGAGAGGAAGAGGTCGAGATTTCACCTTGATCCCTCGTGATCACGCCTTCTGACCTGGCAGCTGACCGGAGGAAGTCATGGGAATTTATGAAAAGGAAGCCGAACAGATGGACCGGGGCGAGCTGGCCCAGTTGCAGTTGGAACGCCTCCAGGCCACCCTTCACCGGGTGTACAAAAACGTCAAGTTTTATAAGAAGCGCTTCGATGCTCTGGGGTTTTTGCCGGAAGATTGCCAGTCCCTGGAGGACTTGCGCCGGTTGCCCTTCACCACCCGGCATGATCTGGCGGCCAGCTATCCCTATGAAATGTTCGCGGTGCCGTTACGGGAGGTGGTGCGCATCCACTCCTCCACGGGAAGCCCGGGCAACCCCATTGTTATGGGCTACACCGCCCGGGATCTGCGCCACTGGGCCCGGCTGGCGGCCCGGGTCCTCACTGCGGCGGGGGTGGACCGGGACGATGTGGTGCAGGTGACCTTAAGTTACGGGCTTCTCACCAGCGCTTTTGGCCTGCACTATGGGGTGGAGCTGCTGGGTGCTTCGGTGATCCCCACCGGTCCGGGGTCCACCGCCCGGCAGATTCAGATCATGCGGGATTATCGCACCAGTGTCCTCATCAGCACCCCGGGCTACGCCCTGGTCATCGCCAACATGCTGGAGGAGATGGGAGTGGAGGCCAAGAACCTCCACCTCAAGGTGGGGCTGTTTGCCGGCGAGCCGTGGACGGAGGACATGCGCCGGGAAATCGAGGACCGCCTTTTTCTCACGGCGGTGGACAACTACGCCTTGTCTGAGGTTATGGGGCCGGGGGTAGCGGGCGAATGTGAGCACCGCACCGGGATGCACCTCAACGAAGACCACTTTATTCCGGAGATCATTGACCCGGCCACCGGCCACCTGTTGCCCGCCGGGGAGCTGGGCGAGCTGGTGCTCACCACCATTTCCCGGGAGGCCACCCCGGTGGTGCGGTTCCGCACCGGCGACCTGACCCGCCTGGACTACTCCCTCTGTCCTTGCGGCCGCACCACGGCCCGCTTGAGCCGAATCGCCGGACGCACTGACGAGGTGGTTATTGTAAAAGGCATTGCCATTTTCCCGGAACGGGTGGGCCAGATCATCAAAAGCTTTTCTGGAGATGAGCCGGTATACCAGCTGGTGATCAGCCGGGAGGGCCCTCTGGATCAACTGGAAATCAGAGTAGAGGTCCGGGAATCTCTGTTCTTTGACAAAATGACCCAGCAGCGGGAGTTGGTGCACCGGCTCACCCGACGCCTGGCTCAGGGCATCGGCGTCCACCCCCGGGTGAAGTTGGTGGAGCCCCAATCCATAGACCGCTCCCAGGAAACCTCCCCGTTGGTCATTGATTTACGCCATAGAGTCTGTTAGGATAGGTTAGCTGTCCTTTGCAAATTAAGTAGCAGGTTTTGGTAAGCTCCGCTTTGTTAGCGAGCATTTAAGAAAATGTATGAAACATAAAGTAAAGGAAAATTTGTTGGCATAAGATTTTAAAAACGTTGAGGCCTTGAGTAAATTTAAAACGAGGGAGAGGTAAAGAAACATCCGGATCAATGATAGAAAATTATACATAAATCAGGCGAGGCGATTTTCATATATGGATATGGGCAAGAAGGAGGCATGGATCACTTCGAGACGCCGGGCATATTTGAAAGAGAGGGAAAGAATAACATAGCCATGCGGCCCTCCTGGGATGAATACTTTATGCTCATCGCCAAGCTGGTGAGCACCCGAAGCACCTGCAACTCCCGGCCTACCGGCGCGGTGCTGGTGAAGGACCGGCAGATCCTGGCTACCGGCTACAATGGCTCCATGCCCGGCGCCCCCCATTGCATCGACCAGGTGATGCCGGACGGCAGCCCATATTGTCATCGGCGAGCTTTGCAGATCGCCGACATGGACAAATACAACTTTTGCCGGGCCTCCCACGCCGAAGCCAACGCCATTGCCCAGGCCGCCAAGCATGGGATTGCCATCAAAGGTGCCAGCCTGTATGTAACCCTGGAGCCCTGTTACGTCTGTATCAAACTTTTGGCCACCGCCCAAATCGAGCGGGTGTACTACGAACTTCCTTATGAATCCCGGGATGAGGAGCGGGATGCTCATTGGAAGCAGGCGGTGGCGGAGGCCGGCTTCAAGGAATACCGGCAGCTCACCGTATCAAAGGAGTCCTTGGAGTACATCTTGCCGAGCCTCACCGGAATCACCTCCCTGAGGCGCCTGCCGGCTACCGAAAGCGTGGGAGAACGCCGGGCGGTGGGGGTGGAGTCGGATTGAGGGGAACAGGCTGCTGGAAAGATTGATAATAAAACGGAGTTCTGAGGTTACCGGGTGGGTCGGAATGCGGTAAACAAAAAGGGGGCCATTTCCGGAAAAGCGAAAAGGAAGGCGGCGGTGCCGGAATCCCCTGCACCCCTCTCCTGGCAACGCCGGTTAGGCCAGGAAGTAGTCGCGTTGCTGCTTATCGGGCTGGCGGTTTTTTGTCTGCTGGCTCTGGCCACCCATTCCCTCGGGGACCCCTGGAGGCCGGTGTCATTGTGGTCCGCCACGGGGGTGCACAACCAAGCCGGCAAGGCCGGGGCCTTGTTGTCCGGTGGCTTGCTTTGGCTGCTGGGCTTGGCGGCGTTCTGGATCCCCCTTATTTTGCTGGCCCTGGCCTGGCAGTCGCACCGCGCCGGCCTGGAAGCACTCCGCGGGCACCAGGTTCTGGCCGGGGCCGGGTTCTTAGTGGCCAACGCCGGTCTTCTGGCTCTCCTGCAACCGCGCCTGGTCTGGGGCGAAGGTTGGATTCATACCGGCGGCCGCCTGGGGGATCTGGTGGCTGTCAACCTGAGCGCGCTGTTTAACCGTCCCGGTGCCGCCTTGATTCTGGCCCTTTTTCTGATGGTCAGTTTTATGGCCACAACCCGGCTTTCTTATGCGGCCCTGCTGAGCCGCCTGGCCCATAGGCTGAGAACCGCCTGGTATCAAGTGCGGCCGCGCCGCCGGGAATGGGAACCCGTCCCGGACCGGTCTCAGGAGGGCAGGCCCGGGCAGCCGCTTATTGCCAAGCTTGAGCCCGGCATTTCGGTGGCATTTCCTGGTCCTGAAGCTGCGGCCGAAACAGCGCCGCCGCCAAAGCGGAAGCCCCCAGCCCCCGGCAAATTCACCCTTCCGTCCTTGGATCTTCTGAATCCCCCGCCGCCCTGGGATCAGCAGGTGCACGAAGGCCAGATGATGGCCCAAGCCCAAAAGCTGGAGGATACCCTGCGCCACTTCGGGGTGGAAGGCAAAGTCACGGCCATCATTCCCGGGCCGGTGGTTTCCCGCTTTGAGCTGGAGCCGGCACCGGGCGTAAAAATCAGCAAAATCACCAACCTTCAGGATGACCTGGCCCTGGCCCTGAAAGCCCTGTCCATCCGGATCGTGGCGCCGGTGCCGGGCAAGGCCGTCATCGGCATTGAAGTCCCCAACCCTAAGCGTCAGGTGGTGGCCTTACGGGAGATCCTCTCCGACGGCGCCTACCAGAAGTCCACTTCCCGTCTGACCATCGCCTTGGGCAAGGATATCATGGGCATGCCGGTGGTGACGGACCTGGCCCGCATGCCCCACCTGCTGATTGCCGGAGCCACCGGCAGCGGCAAAAGCGTGGGTCTGAATGCCATGATTCTCTCCATCCTTTTCAAGGCCACCCCGGAAGAGGTGCGCTTTCTGCTGATTGACCCCAAGCGCATTGAGCTTTCCACCTACGAAGGCATTCCCCACCTCCTGCACCCGGTGGTGGTTGACCCCAAAGAGGCCACTGTGGCGCTGCATTGGACGGTCATGGAGATGGAGCGGCGCTATGCCCTGCTTTCTGACCTGGGCGTAAGAAATATTGATAATTACAACCAGAAGGTGCGCACCCTGAAGTCCGTTCCGGGGGAAAGCAAAGAGGACTTGCCCCGACCGCTCCCCTACATTGTGGTGGTCATCGATGAGCTGGCCGACCTGATGTTGGTATCCTCCCGGGACACGGAAGAGTATCTCATCCGCCTGGCCCAGAAGGCCCGGGCTTCGGGCATCCACCTGCTGGTGGCCACGCAGCGTCCCAGTGTGGACGTCATAACCGGTCTGATCAAGGCCAATTTCCCCACCCGGGTGTCCTTTCAGGTGTCTTCCAAAGCCGATTCCCGGGTCATTTTGGATTTTGTGGGGGCGGAGCGGCTGCTGGGCCAAGGCGACATGCTTTTCATCCCTCCGGGCACGTCCCGTCTGAAGCGCATTCACGGGGCCTTTGTGTCCGAAGACGAAGTGGTCCGGGTGGTGGACTTTCTCAAGTCCCAGGCGCAACCTGAATTTGAGCCGGGGATCACGGAAATGAAGGAAAAGGAGCAGGAGGCCGAAGAATTTGGGGAAAAGGATGAGAAGTATCAGGAGGCCGTGAATCTGGTGGCCGAAACCCGTAACGCCTCCATCTCCATGCTACAGCGCCGTCTGCGCATCGGCTACAACCGAGCCGCCCGCATTATCGAGACCATGGAAAAGGAGGGCCTGGTGGGGCCCTCGGACGGCGTCAAGCCGCGGGAAGTTTATATCCCCCGGCGTTAAAACCCCTACGTTCTTCCGGTTAAATTTTCCAGACAGACTCGGAGTTATTCCTAAAATTATTGTAAACAGATTTCATTTAATCGGTTGACAATTCCTTCGACCTAGGGGATTATTCATTAACTATGCTTTTTTCGGAGTGGGACTCAATTTTTCGCTCATCCTGGCAGGAGTTCTGGCTCCGGCTGAGGGAAGCCGATGGAATCAGGGAGGCCAAATTTGGCAACAGGGTAAGTCTCTGTGTCATCATCAACGCCAAGAGCGGGCTGTGTTCCGAGGACTGCGCCTTCTGCTCCCAGGCGGCCACCTCCCGGGCGGAGATTGCCCGGTATCCGCTGCTTCCCCGGGAGAGGCTGGCGGAGGCCGCCCGGGCGGCCCACGCTCAAGGCGCGGCCCGGTTTTCCATCGTCACTTCCGGCAAAGGCATCGTCTCTGCCAAAGAAAAGCGGGAAATCGTGGAGGCGGTGGCGGCCATCCGGGAGGCCGTTCCTTTAAAGGTCTGCGCCTCCCTGGGCCTGGCGGACCGCCCCTTCCTGGAGGATCTGCGGACCGCGGGCCTGTTCCGCTTTCACCATAACCTGGAGACCGCGGCCTCCTTTTATCCCCGGATCTGCTCCACCCATACTTATCAGGAGCGGCTGGCCACCATAGAAGCGGCCCGGGAGGCAGGCTTGTCGGTGTGCGTAGGAGGGATTTTCGGCTTGGGGGAAAGCGTGGCCCAACGCTATGAAATGGCCCAGACCATCAAAGACTTGGGGGTGGACGCCATCCCCCTCAATTTCCTGCATCCCTTGCCGGGCACCCGGCTGGCGGACCGGCCCCTGCTTTCGCCTCTGGAAGCCCTGAAGGTCATCGTCGCCTTCCGTCTCATGTTTCCGGACAAAACCATTATCATCTGCGGGGGGCGGCAACCGACCTTGAGGTCGCTTTCGCCTTTAATTTTTGCCGCCGGAGCCAATGCCCTGATGACCGGGGATTATCTGACCACCAAGGGCCGCCTGCCGGAAGAAGACCGACAGATGATTGCTGACCTGGGTTTGGAAACAGGAGAATGAAGCAGACAAACCGGAAAGGGCCGGGATTAGGGAAAGCCGCGGTTTTCTCAAGTAGTTAAAGGATATTTTCCCGATGCGTAAGAACCTGCCTTTATTGCCCAAAGTGAAAGGTCTGTTTATCACCGGCACCGATACCAATGTTGGCAAAACCTGGGTGGCGGCCGGGCTGACCGCGGTGCTGCGCCGGAGAGGCGCCAACGCCGCGTACTGCAAGCCCATTCAAAGCGGTTGCCCGGAGGAGGATGGGCGTCTGATCCCCACAGATGCCAGGCTGGCCCGGGAGTTGGCCGGGCTGGCAGAGCCTCTGGAGGTTTTAACTCCCATTTGTCTCCACCTGCCCTTGGCCCCCGGAGTGGCCGCAGCACAGGAAGGAAAAACCCTCGAACTGGAGCCGGTAGCCCGATGCTTCCGGGAACTGGCCGGGCGCTATGACTATCTGGTGGTAGAAGGGGCCGGCGGCTTGTATGTGCCCTTGATCAGTATGGAATTCCTGGTCCTGGACATGATCCGCTGGCTGGACCTGCCTCTGTTGGTGGTGGCGCGGGCGGGCCTGGGAACCATCAACCACACCGCCCTTACGGTCAAAGCGGCCCAACAGGCCGGAATTACCGTGGCAGGCGTGGTCTTAAACCGTTATCCTGCCAAACCCCGGCTGGCCGAACAGACCAACCCCGGAGTGATCGAGGCGTTGACCGGGGTGCCGGTCCTGGGGTTGGTGCCGGAAGTGGCTGAAATTGACACCCCTGCGGGCCGGGAGCGCTTTCTCACGGCCATGGCGGAAGTTTGCTCCCGACCGGGTTGGGAGGCCATTCTTCAATGATTTGCTTGCCATCCGCAGAAGAGGAAGGGTCTGGGGGGTTAGCCAGGTTTGGGGCAGAGTTGGCGGCTTTTGAGGCCAAGGCCTTGAGAAGGCGCCTCACCGTCCTGGATGAGGTGTTGCCGGGAGGCAGAGTCAAGGTAGGAGGGCGGGTGCTTCTGAATCTCTCCTCCAATGATTACCTGGGCCTGGCCCTGGATCCCCGTCTTACGGCAGCCGCCGGGGCCGCTGCGAAACGCTGGGGGGTAGGGGCGGGGGCGTCCCGGCTGGTCGCCGGACACTTCGCCCTGCACGAAGCGGTGGAGGCCAAGCTGGCCCGCTTCAAGGGCACGGAGGCCGCCGTAATTTTCAGCACCGGCTACATGGCCAACCTGGGGGTGATTTCCGCCTTGCTGGAGCCGGGGGACCTGGTTTTCTGCGACCGTCTCAACCATGCCAGTATTTATGACGGCATCCGGCTTTCGGGGGCCGAGCTTAAGCGTTTCCCGCATCGGGATATGGAGCGGCTGGAGCAGCTCCTGCAAGAGACCCCGGCCCGGAAGACCAGGCTTATCGTCACCGATTCCGTCTTTTCAGTGGACGGGGATCTGGCCCCTTTGCCGGCATTGGTGGAATTAAAGGAGCGCTACGGGGCGCTTTTGATGATTGATGAAGCCCATGCCACCGGCGTGCTGGGAGCCGGGGGGGCGGGGCTGGCCGAAGCCCTGGGACTGACGGGGCGCATTGACGTGCACATGGGCACTTTCTCCAAGGCGCTCGGGTCATTGGGCGGCTATGTGGCCGGCGACCGCCTCCTCATAGAATACCTTCACAACAAGGCCCGGGCCTTTATTTATTCCACGGCCCTGCCGCCGCCGGTGTTGGGGGCCATTGACCAGGCCTTGGACATTGTTGTCCAGGAGCCCGAGAGGCGCCGTTATCTTCTGGGACAGGCGGAAACCTTCCGCCAGGTGCTCCAGCAGGCGGGATTCGATACCCTGGGAAGCGAAACGCAGATAGTCCCCGTTCTGGTGGGGAAAAATGCCCGAACTTTGGAGTTTGCCGGCCGTTTGCAGGAAGAGGGCCTCATGGCCGTGGCCCTTCGCCCGCCCACGGTGCCGCCGGGCAAGGCCCGGGTACGCTTTTCCCTGTCTGCCGCGCACTCTTCCGAGGACCTGGCCCAGGCCCTGGGCACCATCATCCGGGTGGGCCGAGAGATGCGACTTATCTGAAGTTTATCATTTTAACGCCGGAAAAGGCGTCGCCTTTCCCGGATAAACGGAAAACTTTTTAAGATGCACCTAGTTCTTTTACACGGTTGGGGCACCACCGGGGCGGTTTGGCGCCACCAGGCGCAGGCTTTGGGGAACCGGTGCACTGTCCACACCCCTACCTGGCCCCGCTGGGAGGCGGCCTGGATTGCGGATTTTTTGGCCAGGTTCCCCTTGGCTGAGACCGTGGCCGTCGGCTGGTCTTTAGGTGGGATGCTGCTGGTGGAGGCCCTGGCGGGAACCGGGCTGAAGCCTGCCGGCCTGATTTTGGTGGGGGTGCCGGCCGTTTTTTGCCGAAGGGAGGATTACCCCTGGGGCCAGCCCCCGGCCGCAGTACGGGCCATGCGCCGGGCTTTGCAAAAGGAAGCCCGAAAAGTGCTGGAAGATTTTGCCTCGGCCTGCCTGGCGACGCCGGAAGCAGCCTTTGCGGAAGAGGCAAAGTCTCTTTTTGGTTGTAACCCGGAAAAGAAATATTTGGTGGCAGGGCTGGACTATTTGCTGACCGCGGATTTGCGTCCCCTTCTGACGATGCTCCCGGTCAGTCCGGTCATCGTGCAAGGAGAAAAAGACAGGGTGGTGCCGCCGGAACAGGCCCGCTACCTGTTCGAATGCCTACCCGGCTCGCAGCTTGTCATCCTGTCCGATACCGGCCATCTGCCTTTTGTCACCCAGGCGGCGAAATTCAATGAGATTGTGAAAGCGACAACGGTGGGGGATAAGGGGCAGGGCCCCCGCTAAACCCCGTCCCCCAGAGGGCCTTATGCCCCACAAACATGCCATTCGGCGAAACTTTGCCCGACGGGCGGCCACCTATGATGCGCATGCCCAGGTGCAGCGATTTATGGCGGAGGAACTCCTGCGTCAAACCGGGGCGCGGGTATCCCGATGCCGCAGCATATTAGAGGTCGGGTGCGGCACCGGCTATCTGACCCAGAAACTGCGGCGCTGGAACCCTTCCGCGTGGCTGGTGGCAGTGGACCTGGACGTGGTCCTGCTTCAAAGGGCTCGGGCCAGGCTGAACGGCGATCCGGCCACCGGCTGGCTGGTGGCGGATGGGGAGACCCTGGTCCGAGGTAGCTTTGACCTCATTATCTCCAACTCCACTTTCCAATGGTTCAGTGAGCCGCAAGAAACCCTGAAAAGATACCGAAATTGTCTGGCTCCCGGCGGTTTCCTGGCCTTCAGCGCCATGGGGCCGGACACCTTTCGGGAACTGGCCCTCTCCCTGAGAGAGGCGGCCCGGAAATTGAACTGTCAGAGGCCTCCGGAGATTGCCGCCGAAAAGTTTTTGAAGGAATCGGACTGGCTGAATCTGCTGGCTGCGGCCGGCTTCAGGGAGATCCACCTCAAAAAAGAGGGATGGAGGGTTAATTTTCCCTCCGTCCGGGAATTTCTGGCTTCTTTGAGGGCCACCGGGGCCACCAACCCGGAAGTCCGCCCCCTTTCGCCTCGGCTGTTCCAGGCTCTGCTGGCCACCTACCAGGAACGATATGCCATCAACGGCAGTATCCCTGTATCTTATGAGCTCATCTGGGCTCTGGCCCGCAACTGAGTCTGCCTGGCTAGCTGATGCCGGAGGAAGGAGTCTGTGGCAAGTTTAAAAAAAAATGTTATTCTTGCCAGGATTTCTATTCTGAGGTAATTTCCCGTTAAGACATACCGGTCGGCTGGGCGACTGCGCTGTTTAAGGCTACAAAAATTCTCTAAAGAAAAAGGCAATGGCATATCATGTCTGAGTTGCTCACCGGTCAGCCGGGGGAACGCCGGCTTTTATTGGGCAATGAGGCTATAGTCCGAGGAGCCCTGGAGGCGGGGGTACGGCTGGCAACCACCTACCCCGGCACCCCGGCTTCAGAGATCGGCGATCGTTTTTACGCCATTTCCCGGCAGACGGACAAGCTTTATTTTGAGTACTCCGTAAATGAAAAAACCGCTCTGGAGGTGGCCGCCGGGGCCGCGGCTTCGGGGTGGCGGGCCCTTTGCTCCATGAAGCATGTGGGCCTGAATGTGGCCGCGGACACGCTCATGACTTTGGGCTATGTGGGGGTGAAAGCCGGACTGGTCGTGGTCAGCGCTGACGACCCGTCGCTTTTCTCGAGCCAAAATGAACAGGATAACCGCTATTACGCCAAAATGGCGGGCCTTCCCATGCTGGAGCCGGCCACTCCGCAGGAGGCCAAGGAGATGGCCAAGGCCGCGTTTGCCCTTTCTGAAGAGCTGGGTCTGCCCGTCATCCTGCGCACCACCACCCGGGTCAATCATACCCGGGGGGCGGTGACCTTCGGGCCTTTGGCCGCGTCCGAAGGAAAAGGCCGTTTTGTCAAGGAGCCGTTTGCCAAAGTGATGGTACCCGCTGTAGCTCGCCAGGCCCACGCCCGACTCCTGGAGAAACAGGCGGAAGCCTTGAAACGGGCGGAGGCCTCTTCCTTCAATCGTCTCACCGGGGCCGGTTCCTGGGGCCTGGCGGCCAGCGGCGTGGCCGCGGCCTATGCCGAAGATGCCCTTCTGGAGTTAGGCATAAGGGATAAAGTAACCTTTTTGAAATTGGGCTTCACCCATCCCTTGCCCAAAGATCTTATCGTCAACTTCCTGTCCCGGGTGGAAAAAGTCCTGGTGGTGGAAGAACTGGAACCTTACCTGGAAGAAGGCCTCAAAGCCATCGCCCAGGAACGGGGTTTGACGCTTACCATTCAAGGCAAAGGCGAGGGGCTGTTTTCCCGGCTGTATGAATATCATCCGGCCCTGGTGCGGCAGGTGGCGGCCGACTGTTTCAGGGTGCCTGACATCCCGGCGGAAAAAATTTCTCCCCTTGAACTTTTGGGGCAGCCCTTGCCGGACCGGCCCCCCAACCTTTGCCCGGGCTGTCCGCATCGGGCCATGTACTATGCCGTTAAGATCGCTCTGAAAGAACTGGGGGTGGAAGGCGTTTACCCCACCGACATCGGTTGTTATACCCTGGGGCTGCTGCCCCCGTTGTCCATGGCGGATTTTCTCATTTGTATGGGCTCCAGCATCACCACCGCATGCGGCATTGCCCGGGCCACGGACCAGAAGGTGGTGGCCTTTATCGGCGATTCCACCTTCTTCCACGCCGGGCTCACGGGTTTGGCCAACGCGGTACACAACAACCATGAAGTGCTGCTGATTATTCTGGATAACGGCACCACTGCCATGACCGGCCATCAGCCTCATCCGGGCGTGACCCTCACCCCGCCGGGATATCCCGGCCGCCCCATCAATCTGACCGAGGTGGTCAAAGGCCTGGGAGTGGAGCAGTTGTGGGTGGTGAACCCCTTCAAATATAAGGAATCCCTGACGGCCGTCAAGGAGGCCGTCAGCGCCCCAGGCCTGCGGGTGCTTATCTCCCGGGCTCCGTGCCCCCTCTATGTCCAACGGCTTAAAGGCAGGAAGCCCAAGGCCCGCTTCCAGGTGATGGAAGCCTGCGGCGAATGCCGTCACTGTCTGGATTATTTCGGCTGTCCAGCCATGTATGTCAAACCGGAGGCAGAGGGGTTCCAGATGCTCATAGATCCTGATCTGTGTGCCAGCTGCGCCTTCTGCGTCCAGTTCTGCAAGCATATCCGCCCGGTGAAAGGCAGCCGTCAGTAGTACAGGACTTCTGCCTCCAAGCCAAGGCGGTGATAGTACCTGAGGTGGCAGGCGCGTGAGCCTGGATTTGAGATCCGTAACCAGGCTGAAATGAGAAAAAGTATGAGAAGATTGCCTTTCGTTTCAGTATGGTGACTGGCCTATCCTGCTTTTTTCACTCTTTGAACCCGCAACAATTGAGGTGACGATATGCCTAGCACCGTCTACTTCATGGATCTGCGTGCCAGCCTTAAAGAAACTAACTTCCAGAAGTTCCAAAAACTCCTCCGGTGTTTTGACTTGAAGCAGATCGTGCGGCGCAAAAAGAAGCGACCCCTGATTGCGGTGAAGCTCCACTTCGGGGAAAAAGGCAACACCAGTTACATCCGCCCCAACTTTGTGCGCCTAGTGGTGGATGCCCTGTGGGAAGCCGGGGCCAATCCCTTTCTCACCGACTCCAACACCCTGTATCTGGGCACCCGCCTGGAAGCCGTCAGCCACCTGACCACCGCCATTGAAAACGGCTTTGTTTACGCGGTCACCCGGGCCCCGGTGATCATTGCCGACGGGCTCACCGGCAAAAGCGAGGTGGAGGTGGAGATCCACCAGGAGCAGTTCGACAAGGTCTATTTGGCCCAGGCCCTTTATGAGGCGGAAGGCATGGTGGTCATGAGCCACTTCAAATGCCACGAAATGTCAGGCTTCGGTGGGGCCTTGAAAAACCTGGGCATGGGCGGGGCCTCCCGCAAGGGCAAAATGGCCCAGCACAGCAACATCAGCCCGGTGGTCAATGAAAAGAAGTGCACCGGCTGCGCCGACTGTGTGGCGGTCTGCGCCGCGGAAGCCATCTCCATCAATCCGGAAACGGAAAAGGCCGTCATCGATCCAGCCAAATGCGTCGGTTGCGCGGAGTGTATCGCCACCTGTCCCTATGGCAACATCCAGATCCAATGGAATGAAGCCATCCCGGTATTCCTGAAAAAAATGATGGAATACGCCTATGCCGTCATGCTCAACAAAAAGGAGCGGTCCCTGTTCATCAATTTTATTAACCAGGTATCCCCGGCCTGTGACTGCTACGGCTTTAACGACTTTCCCATCGTAGGCGACATCGGCATCCTGGCCTCCACTGACCCGGTGGCCATTGACCAGGCCTGTGCCGACCTGGTGATCCAGGCCCCGGGCCTGCCCGGCTCGCAGCTGAAGGATCTGACCCCCGGCAGTGACAAGTTCAAGGATCTTTATCCCCAGATCGACTGGCCCCTCCAACTGGAATATGCAGAAAAACTGGGCTTGGGAACGCGCGCCTATGAATTGGTAAAGGTTTAAAACCAGGGTCCGGATGTCAAAGTTTGCCTCTGGCCGGCCCCTTTAAAGCTGACCAGGCCGGAGTCGCAAAATTTTTCGGAGGAAAAAAATGCTCCCCGTCGGCCCATTAATGACGGAACACCGCCTCATCGAACGCATGATCCACCTCATTCGCCAGGAGCTGGAGCGCATCCGGAGCAACGTGGCCGTGGACCCGGAGTTTGCTTTTGTGGACCCGGCCTTTATTGACCTTGCCGTGGATTTCCTGCGCATTTACGCCGACCGTTGCCATCATGGCAAGGAGGAAGACCTCCTGTTTCGGGAACTGGACAAGAAAAATCTTTCCCCGAAGCATCGCCGCCTTATGGCTGAACTTGTGCAGGAGCACGCCAGAGCCCGGGAAGCCACGGACAGGCTTCTGCAGGCCAAAGAGGAGCACCTGCATGAGGAACCCAAGGCCTTGGAACACCTTCTTATGCACCTGACCACGCTGGTGGAACTTTACCCCGCGCACATCGAGAAAGAAGACCGACACTTTTTTATCCCGTGCCTGGAATATTTCTCCCCTTCAGAGAAAGAGGCGCTGCTGGCGCGAATGCACGAATTCGACCGGCAAATGATCCACGAAAAATACCGTCTCATGGTAGAAAGTCTGGAAACTCGCCGGGCCTGTGCCTGGTGACCTTCGCCTTGCTTCGGTCCGCCAAGGGGAAGGAAGCCGCGGCGGGAGGGGCTTACCGCTTTGGCCGGAAAGTAAGCCTCGGGCTGCCGGTCTTGCAGATCCCGTTGTCCCTATCCAGCAATTCCGGAAATTCCGGTGGAAGATTTTGGCGCTTGAATTTGCTATAAACATAGCTATGAAAAAAGGCAAAGTCTATCTGGTGGGGGCCGGTCCCGGCGATCCGGACCTTATTACCGCCAAAGGCCTTAAGTTACTACGGCGGGCCGATGTCATCGTCTATGATCAGCTTGCCGCTCCGGATCTCCTGAAGGAAGCCCGTCCTGATGCGAATCTTGTCTATGTGGGGAAAAAGGCCGGAGAGCATACCCTGCCGCAGGAGAGCATCAACCAACTTCTGGTGGCAAAGGCGAAATCCGGCCACCTTGTGGTGCGTCTTAAGGGCGGCGACCCCTTCGTCTTCGGCCGTGGAGGCGAAGAAGCCGAAGCCCTGGCGGCCGCGGGCCTCCCCTTCGAGGTGGTCCCGGGGGTGACTTCGGCGGTGGCCGTACCGGCTTATGCCGGCATTCCGGTGACCCACCGCGGGCTGGCGTCGCTGGTCACGTTTATCACCGGCCATGAAGACCCCACCAAGGCGGAAAGCGACATCCCCTGGGGTATACTGGGCAAGCTGCGAGGGACGCTGGTATTCCTCATGGGGGTGAAAAACCTGGCGGAAAACTGTCGACATCTGATGGAAGGGGGAAAACCGGCCCATACCCCTGCGGCCCTTATCCAATCCGGCACTCTTCCCAATCAGCGCACAGTCACCGGAACCCTGGGGGAAATCGCCGCCAAGGCCAAAGAAGCAGATATCCGGGCCCCGGCGGTGCTGGTGGTGGGCGAAGTGGTCCGCTTGCGGGACCGCCTGGCCTGGTGGGAAAAGCGTCCCTTGTGGGGCAAGGTCGCCGTGGTCACCCGCACCCGGGAGCAGGCCAGCGCTCTGGTGGAGCTTTTAACCGAAGCCGGAGCCCGTTGTCTGGAGGTCCCCACTCTGGAGCTGGCCCCCCCGGACGATTTCGGCCCCCTAGATCAGGCCCTGGATAAATTAGGTGGGTATCAATGGATTGTCTTTACCAGCGCCAACGGCGTCATTGCCTTCATGAAGCGGCTGTTTGAAAAAGGCCGGGATGTGCGGGCTTTGGGGCGGGCGAAACTGGCGGCCATCGGACCGGCCACCGCCGAGGCGCTGCGGGGTTACGCCTTGGTCGCCGATGTGGTGCCGGCCCGCTTTGTGGCCGAAGACCTGGCCGAGTCTCTGCTTCCTCGGCTTGAACCGGGCTCCCGGGTGCTTCTGGCTCGGGCCCAGCAGGCCCGGGAGGTCCTGCCCGAAACCTTGACCCAGTATGGGGTAGAGGTGGAGGTGGTGCCCGTTTATCAGACCATGATCCCGGTGGCCGTCCCTCCGGAGGCCATGGCCTATCTGGAAGCCGGCAAGGTGGACATTCTGACCTTCACCAGTTCGGCCACGGTGCACAATCTGGCAGTCCTCCTGGGAAAACAGATTTTCCAGGCCCTGGCCCGAAAGGCGGTGGTGGCGGCCATCGGCCCCGTTACCGCGGCCACTCTGGAGGAATACGGCATCACCGCCCAGGTGCAGCCCCAGGACTACACCATTCCGGCCCTGGTAGAGGCGATAATCGACTATTTTGAAAAACAACCCGAAAAGCTACCAAGTAAGGCATGAGGGATCGGTCCTGCCTTAGAATACAGGAAAATATGCCTGTTTCCATCAAAATATCCCCTCCCCCGAAAATCGACTTTGAACGTGAGCTCAATCCGGCCCAGTATCAGGCCGTCACCGCTACCGAGGGGCCGGTACTGGTCATCGCCGGGGCGGGGAGCGGCAAGACCCGGACCCTGGTTTATCGTCTGGCTTATCTGGTGGATCAGGGCGTAGACCCGGGGGCCATTCTGCTCCTTACCTTCACCCGCAAGGCCGCCAACGAGATGCTCACCCGGGCCGCGGACCTGCTCCACCGTCCCTTGACCCAGGTCATGGGCGGCACCTTCCACTCCGTATGCTACCACTGGCTGAGGCAATACGGCGGGCTTTTGGGCCATCCCGAAGGCTTTACGGTCATGGACAGGAGCGACCAGGAGCACCTGTTGGCCGTGCTCAAGGAGCAACTGGGTCTGAAGGGCCTGCCCGGCCCCTTTCCCCGGAAAGAGACCCTGGCTCAGATTATCAGCGATATGGTGAACAAGGGGCTCACCTTGGAGGGGCTCTTGGCCCGGGACTACCCCCAATTCCTGGAACAGCGCCGCCATCTGATGAAAATCGCAGAAGCCTACCAGGAGGAAAAGGGCCGCCTGCACCTTATGGATTACGATGATCTGCTCCTGGAGGGCCGACGCCTTCTCTGTGAGCATGAAGACGTGCGCCGATGCCTCTCCGAGCGCTATCGCTACATCATGGTGGACGAATACCAGGACACCAACCGCCTTCAGGCCGAACTGGTGAGGCTTCTCGCTTTTACCCACCAGAACGTCATGGCCGTGGGCGATGACTGCCAGTCCATTTACTCCTTCCGGGGCGCCAATTTCCGCAATATTATGGATTTTCCGGCCCTTTTCCCCGGTGCCAAAATCATCAAACTGGAGGAAAACTACCGCTCCACCCAGCCTATTTTGGATCTGGCCAATGCCGTGATTGCCGGGGCCCGGGAAAAGTACACCAAGTGCCTGTTCAGCCGTCAGCCTAATGGTGCCCGGCCCCGGCTGTATAAAACGGGCACGGAAAATGAGCAGTCCCGCCTGGTGGTGGCCCAGGTGCGCCGTCTGCACGACCAGGGGGTCCCCCTGCGGCAGATGGCCGTGCTCTTCCGGGCGGCATTCCATTCCTTTGATCTGGAAATCGAACTGGCCCGGGCCGGGCTGCCCTTTATGAAATACGGCGGTTTCAAGTTCATGGAGAGCGCCCACATCAAGGACCTGCTGGCTTACCTGAAGGTGGTGGCCAACCCCCGGGACACCCTGAGCTGGCAACGCCTGCTGACCTTGGTACCCGGGGTAGGGCGGGCCACGGCCCACCGATTTACGGATCAAGTCAAGGAGGGCTTCAGCCTGGACAAGGCCTTGGCCTGGCTTCAAGGCCGCCGCCAAGCAGGGCTCCGGAACCTGGCCGAAGTCCTGGATATAGTGAAAGATCCGGGCCAGACCCTCATGAGCAAACTCAACCTGGCCCTGTCCCATTACGAGCCCCTGATGCAGACCCGCTTTGACGACTACCCCAAGCGCCAGCGGGATTTGGAGCACCTCCTCACCATCACGGCCCGCTATGATGACCTTCGAAGTTTTTTGAACGACCTGACTCTGGAGCCTCCGGCGAGCCTGGCGGATGTCACCCGTCCCCCCCATGAGTATCTGACCCTGTCCACCATCCATTCCGCCAAGGGTCTGGAGTGGGAGGCAGTTTTTATTATCTGGGCCGCAGAAGGCCGCTTTCCGTCGTTTTATGCGCTGGAAAAGGAGGAGGACGAGGAAGAGGAACGCCGCCTCATATACGTGGCCGTGACCCGGGCTAAACGGCATCTCGCCGTCATTTTCCCTTCCTTGAGTTATACCAAGAGCCTGGGGATGACCTTTAACTCCCCCTCCCGCTTCATCGCCGGCCTGCCCCGGGCCTTACTGGAACCATGGCGGGCGGAGGTGGAAGAAAGATAATAAGCAAGCAGCCAAAGGAACTGCCATGCAACCCTGGGAACCGATATACCTGGAAACACACCGCCGGAGCCTGCTAAAAAAGAAAATTGCCGCGGCCTATGACATCCTGAATCAGTGCACTCTCTGTCCGCACCGCTGCCTGGTGGACCGTCATCACGGCGAAGTTGGCTTATGCCGCACCGGCGATCAGCCGGTGGTCGCCTCTTTTGGCCCCCACTTCGGCGAAGAGGATCCCCTGGTAGGGCGGCACGGCTCTGGCACCATCTTTTTCACGCACTGCAACCTGTATTGCATTTTTTGCCAGAATTACGAAATCAGCCACGGCGGCGAAGGCGAAGAAATCACTTTTGAGAAATTGGCCCAGATCATGCTTCATCTTCAGAAGGAAGGCTGCCACAATATCAACTTTGTTACGCCGACGCACCAAGTGTACCAGATTCTGGAGGCCCTGGCCCTGGCCATCGAAGGCGGCCTGCGGGTGCCATTGGTGTACAACACCGGCGGCTATGATGCCGTGGAGACGCTAAGGATCCTGGACGGAGTGATCGACATCTACATGCCGGACTTCAAATTCTGGGACCCGGAGGTTGCCAGACAGCTCACGGTTGCCCCGGATTACCCCGAAAGGGCCCGGGAGGCCCTGAAGGAGATGCACCGGCAGGTGGGGGACCTGGTTATAGATGAGGAGGGCATAGCCCGGCGGGGGTTGCTGGTGCGTCACCTGGTCCTGCCGGACAACCTGGCGGGCACCAAGGAGGTCATGGAATTCCTGGCCAGAGAAATCTCCCCCAACACCTATGTCAACATTATGGGGCAGTACCGCCCCTGCGGCCGGGCGTGGGAACATCCCTCTCTGAGAAGACGCCCCAATATGCTGGAGCTGGCGGAAGCCGAAAAGGCCGCCCGGGACGCTGGCCTCACCCGTCTGGATCGGCGGGAGCGGCTGTTCCGCTGGCTTTAACACCTTGCGCCCGGCGCGGTAAACTGAAAATCCGCGCTTATGACTGACATCTTCGCCATCGGTGACATTCATGGCTGTCTAGATCATCTGGAGCGCCTTCTGGAGGCGGTCAACCCGGACCTTCACCGACACCGGCTGGTGTTCATCGGGGACTACATCGACCGGGGCCCCAATTCCAAAGGGGTGGTGGATTTCATTATCCGCCTCAAAAAACTGTATCCGGCGGAAAACATCATCTGCCTTAAGGGCAACCACGAGGCCATGTTTTTGGACTTTTTGAACGGCATTGAGCCTGAGCTGTTTTTGTTCAACGGCGGCCGCAGCACCCTGCGGGAGTATTGGGGCGAGCACTGGTACCGGCTGAAAAAATTGCGGCTGCCGGCGGAACACAAAGAGTTTTACCTGAACTTGAAGAAGTACTATGAGACCCCGGATTATATTTTTGTGCATGGCGGCCTTAAGCCCGGGGTCCCCTTGGAAGAGCAGAAGGAAGAGGATCTTTTGTGGATCCGGGGAGAATTCATCGCCTCTTTTGAAGACTTCGGCAAACGGGTGATTTTCGGGCACACGCCCATGAGGTACCCTTTGGTGATGCCCAACAAAATCGGCATCGATACCGGCTGTGTATACGGCAATTTTCTCACCTGCCTCCGACTGCCGGCGGAAGAATTTTATTTTGCCGGGCTGGAATGAATAGAGGAAAGGACGAGACCGGCTGCGATGGGGGCGAAGCGCGTGAGAGTTAAGGAAAAAAGCCCTCTCTTAGGGCAGATCTCCCACTGGTTTCCGCCCCTACGCTGGATGGGGCTGAGCATCCTGGTGGGGGCAGTAGCCGGTTTCGGGGCCATTCTGTTCGACGAATCCCTGAAGCTGGCCTTCAAATACTTCATCACTTTGCACACCGGCTATGTGGAGCCCGCCCGGAAGGCCGACCCTGCCGCGGTTCTGGGGTTCAGGTCCCCTTATAGCCTGGGGTTGATTGTCGTCCCCGCCCTGGGGGGCTTGCTGTCCGGGCTTCTGGTCTTTCTCATCGCTCCGGAAGCCGAAGGCCATGGCACTGATGCGATGATTGAGTCCTTCCATTACCGGGGCGGGTATATCCGCAAACGGGTGCCCTTCGTTAAGATTCTGGCCTCTGCCATCACCATCGGCAGCGGCGGCTCGGCCGGGAAAGAAGGCCCCATTGCCCAGATCGGTGCCGGTTTCGGCTCCATATTGGCCTCCGCCCTCAAGCTCCGACCCCGGGAAAGACGCATCCTGGTGTTGGCCGGGGCGGCGGGCGGCATCGGGGCCATCTTCCATGCCCCTCTGGGCGCTGCCCTGTTCGCCCCTGAGGTGCTTTACCGCACAGAAGAGTTGGAATACGAAGCCATTTTGCCCTGTACGGTGTCCTCTATTGTGGCGTATTCCATCTTTTCCAGGGTATATGGCCGCCAGTCCCTGTTCCACCCCGGGCCGGTGGACTTCAACCTTCCCGCCGAACTGCTGCCCTTTGCCCTGTTCGGCGTGGTCTGCGCCGCCGTAGGCTTCCTGTATATCAAGCTTTTCTATGGCTCCCGGGACTACTTTTTCAAGCCCTTGGGAATCTCCCCGATTTTCAAACCGGCTTTGGGCGGCCTGATGCTGGGGTTGATCATCTTTTTCTATCCCCAGGTGATGGACGGCGGCTATGGTTGGGTTCAAGCGGCCATGGAAGGGAAAATCTTCTGGCATGTCATGCTTGTCCTGGCCCTTTTGAAAATCGTGGCCACCTCCTGCACCATCAGTTCCGGGGGAAGCGGCGGAGTTTTTGGCCCGTCTGTTTTCATCGGCGCCATGCTGGGCGGTGCCTTCGGATTTCTTGGCCAACAGCTGGCTCCCGGCTGGGTCACCCACCCCGCCTCCTTTGTGGTGGTGGGGATCGGCGGTTTCTTTGCCGGAGTGGCCAAAGTGCCGCTGTCCTCCATTATCATGGCGAGCGAGATGTGCCACAGTTACTCCCTCCTGGTGCCGCTGATGCTGGTATCGGCGGTCAACTACCTGCTTCTGGGCCGCACCAGCCTCTATGAAAAACAGGTGCTCTCCCGGGTGTCGTCTCCGGCCCACGTGCGGGAGTTCGCCCGGAGCCTCCTCCAGATGAGCCGGGTGTACGAAGCGGTCCAGGAGCGGCCGGTGACCCTGATTCCCGCGGATATGCCTTTCGGGGAACTGGTGAAAAAAGTCACCAACGCCCCGGATAATTACTTCCCCGTGGTCAATCATGACGGCAGAATGATCGGCATCCTGTCTATCAACGACATCCGGGAAGTATTGTTCGAAGCTTCACTAAACCACCTGATCCGGGCCGCAGATATAGCCAGCCCCAGGGTGGAGCGGGTTTTTTTGGACGATACCCTTCAGACCGCGTTAGATAAAATGGCCGCCCTGCAGATGGACGAGCTCCCGGTGGTGCGCCGTCAGGCCCCGGAGCAAATCGTCACCATGATCTCCAAGCGGGATATCATCAGCCATTATCATTCCCAGCTGGAAGAGTCCTCCCTTCCCGAGGCCAGGGGTTGGCCGCGGGCCGGGGGCCGCGGCAGTTGAAGCTTTCCCTCCGGATATCCAGACCAAGGGCGCGTAGCCTGGGGCCGTACCGGTACCCTTACCAAATGCCTAATTAATTTGACAATAAGGGGAAACTAAGTTACTTTATTCACATAATTATGGCGCAACCCACTATCCTGAAAAAGCTGGAAAAAGATATTGCCGAAATCAACCGCGCCCTTGCGGCCAATCTCCATACCCATGTCCCGTTCATCTCCCAAGTGGGTCAGCATATTCTGTTAAGCGGCGGCAAACGCATCCGGCCCCTGCTCTTTGTCCTGTCGGCCCGCATGTGCGGCTGTCAGAGCAATCATCTGGCCGATTTCTCCACCATTTTTGAATATCTTCACGCGGCCACTTTGCTCCACGATGACGTGGTGGACGCAGCCAGCGTGCGCCGGGGCATCACCACGGCCAATACCATCTGGGGCAACCAGGCCGTCATTCTGGTGGGGGACTTCCTCCTGGCCAAAGCCCTGTCCCTGGCCGTACAGACCGACAAACTGAGGGTTCTGAAGGTCCTGGCCCACACCACCACCCTCATGGCCGAAGGCGAAATCCTGCAGCTTCTGCATGCCCGCAACCTGGGCATCACGGAGGCAGAACATCTGGAGGTGATTATCCGGAAAACCGCCACCCTGATGGCCGCTGCCTGTCAGATCGGGGCCATTCTGGGGGGCATCCCGGAGGAGCAGGAGGAAGCCCTGCGCCAGTTTGGCTTGAATCTGGGTATCACTTATCAGTTGGTGGACGACATTTTGGACTTTGTGGGAGATGAAAAGGAATTAGGGAAACCGGTGGTCAATGACCTGAAAGAAGGCCGCATCACTTTGCCGGTCATCCACGCCCTGGCCCAAGCCAGCGACGCGGACCGCGTGCGCCTGACTGAACTGGCCCAGGACCCCACCCCGGATAAGGCCCCGGAAATTCTGGAGATACTGACCAGATATGGCTCTTTGGATTACGCCCGGGAACAGGCCCGCCACTACACTTTGCAAGCCCAAGCCAATCTGAGCGTTTTCTCCGACTCCCCGGAAAAGGCCGCTTTTTGGGCCATAACCGAAGAACTCCTCCAGCGAAGCTGTTAGGCCGGGGACTTGGGGTCTCCGGAGGGTTCCCGGCCGCATGAGGCATGCAAATCTAGCCTTCCGGCTTGAAAAAGACAATCCCCAGAGGCGGCAAAGTGAGACTCAGGGAATAAGGGCGGCCATGGGACGGGACCGGCACCGCATCCAGGCCCCCCAGGTTGCCTTGGCCGCTGCCCCAGTAGCAGGTCGCGTCGCTGTTTAAAATTTCCTTCCAGAAGCCCCCCCGGGGCACTCCTACCCGGTAGTTGAGCCGCACCACCGGCGTGAAGTTCGCCACAATAAGGAGAACATCGTCAGGGTTGCTGGCCTTTCTAAGGAAACTGATCACACTGTTGTCCATGTCGTGGCAGTCAATCCACTCAAAGCCGGCTGGCGTGAAATCTTGTTCGTAAAGCGCGGGTTCCCGGCGATAAACGCGGTTCAGATCCTGCACCCAACGTTTGACGCCCTGATGCGGCTCGTAATTCAGCAAATGCCAGTCCAGACTTTTTTCATGATACCATTCGTCCCATTGGGCGAATTCCCCCCCCATGAAGAGGAGCTTCTTGCCGGGCTGGGCATACATATAGCCGAACAGGAGGCGCAGATTGGCGAACTTCTGCCAGTCATCCCCCGGCATTTTGCGCAAGAGGGAACCTTTGCCGTGCACCACCTCATCATGAGACAGGGGCAGGATGAAATTCTCATGCCAGGCATAAAGCATACGGAAGGTCAGGTTATTGTGGTAGAACTTCCGGAAGATCGGGTCTTTGGACATATAGAGCAGGGTGTCGTGCATCCAGCCCATGTCCCACTTGAAGCCGAAACCCAGGCCGCCCACATAAGTGGGCCGCGACACCATGGGCCAGTCCGTGGATTCCTCGGCGATGGTCTGAACATCGGGGTAATTTTTGTACACTTCTTCGTTGAACTTGCGCAAAAAGTTGATGGCCTCCAGGTTCTCCCGGCCCCCGTAAGGGTTGGGAATCCATTCGCCCTCTTTCCGGGAATAGTCCAGGTAGAGCATGGAGGCCACGGCATCAAGGCGCAGGCCGTCAATGTGATATTTGTCCAGCCAGAAGAGGGCACTGGAGATCAAAAAGCAGCGCACTTCGTTGCGGCCGTAATTGAAAATGAAGCTCTGCCAGTCGGGGTGGAAGCCTTTGCGCGGATCTTCGTGTTCGTAAAGATGGGTGCCGTCGAAGTATCCGATACCATGTTCATCCGCAGGAAAGTGAGAGGGCACCCAGTCCAAAATCACCCCGATGTCATGCTGATGAAGGCAGTCCACCAAAAACATAAAGTCCTGGGGGGTGCCGTAACGGCTGGTGGGGGCGAAGTAGCCGGTGGTCTGGTAGCCCCAGGAGCCATAGAAAGGGTGTTCGGTGATGGGCAGAAATTCCACGTGGGTGAAACCCATTTCCCGGACGTAATTGGCCAGGCGGGGGGCCAATTCCCGGTAGGTGAGAAAGCGGTTGCCTTCCTCCGGGACACGTTGCCAGGAACCGATGTGGACTTCGTAAATGGAGATGGGGCTGTTGAAGGCATTATGGCGAGAGCGCTTGGCCATCCACTCCCGGTCCTCCCAGGTATAGTCGAGATTCCAGACGATGGAGGCAGTGCGGGGCGGACCTTCATAAAAAAAGCCCACGGCATCGGCCTTGTCCACCCGATAGTTATGGTAACGGGAGCGGATATGATATTTGTAAAGGGTGCCTTGGCCCACGCCGGGGACGAAGCCTTCCCAGATGCCTGACTGGCCCCGGGAGCTCAAGGGGTGAGAGGCTTTGTTCCAGCCGTTGAAGTCCCCCATGACGAAGACCTGCTCGGCATCCGGGGCCCACACGGCAAAGTAGGTCCCGTTGACGCCGTCCACCGTCAGAAGATGCGCGCCCAGTTTGTTATAAAGGCGGAAGTGATTGCCTTCATTGAAGAGATACAAGTCATCATCGGTCAACAGAGAAATGTCATAGCGCACTGGCTGAGTCATAATCCCTTCCGTCAGAGAAATCTAAAAAAAAGTTCAAAGTAGAAGCAATGTTTCCAAGGGCTGAGCCCGAGAAGGATGTTTACCCCCCGGTTTCCAGAAGCTGCAAAATCCCTTGAAGGGGGATGCGTACCCACTCCGGGCGGTTGTTGAGTTCGTAGGCCAGTTCATACACCGCTTTTTCCAGACAGAAAGCGTCCAGCAGGATCTGAAGTTCGCTTTCATCCCGAGGCAGAAAGCCGGCTTGGCGGGTCAGCTCCAAATAGGATTTCAGGTAAACCATGGATACCCAGGTATACCAAAAATTGGCCCATTGTTCCATGGCCGGGAGGTCCTCCGGGCGGTGAGCCTGGATAAAAATGGCGTGATGCGCCGCATAATGAAAGGAACGCAGCATCCCGGCCACATCCCGGAGCGGCGAGCGCTTTAGGCGCCGTTCCGTCAAAGGCCGGGCCGGCTCCCCTTCGAAGTCAATGATGATGAAGTCCTTGCCGGTATACAGGACCTGACCCAAGTGAAAGTCGCCGTGAACCCGGAGGCGCATGGCGGAGATTTTCCGGTCCAAAACAGAATGGAAGCGGGCATGCACCGCGCTTTCGCGCTCCAGGACTTTCTTGGCCATCTCCCGCTCCTTTTCCGGCAGATGGCGCAGACGGGAGCGCAGCAACTGGAAGGTGCGCACCGTGAGATTGCGCATGGACTGATAAATGGAACGCTGGTAAAAGGGGGTGAAGGGTTCCGGGGCGAAATTCGGGTCCATGCCGTTGGCGGCCAAGGCCAGGTGCAGCTCCGCGGTGCGCTCGCCCAAGAGCCGGGCCGACTCGAAATAGGGGCCGATAAGGTCGATGGCCGCTTGCGGCAGTTGCATTTTGGTTAAGGCCAGTAGCGGTTTCCGGGGGAGCATGTCAGGACCGACGGCTAGCTTATGGGCCAACGCCATCTCAAAATAGTGTCCCAGGGCGTCCAGGGTATATTTCCAGGCATCCCCCTGGTTGGGCACAAACCCATGAACAATGCCCAGGGTCACGGGGTCGTGGTGGCAGCGGCGGTACTCCAGAGAGCCGGCCACCGGGGGATTGTGGACGAAGGAGGATCTTTCCGTCAGAAACAGGCCGATTTCCAGGTCCAGATTTATGCCCTCTTCCACCCGTCGCAGCAGTTTGAGGATCAGCCAGTCTCCGAAAACAATACTGGTGTTGCTCTGTTCGGCCTTCATGATGGCGGAGGCCAGGGGCGGTTTCATCATCTGCTGAATATGGCGGAAGACCCGGGTGTGGTGGGCGATCAGGTCTCCATCGCTCCCTTTGAAGTGGCGGCGGCGGGCAATGCTTTGCAGCAGGGCCTGGTGAAAGTCCGGCTCACCGATGACTTCGTAAACCAACCCGTCCTGTCCTGCGCTTCGTAATCTGGCCACCACCGCTTGGGGTGACTCAGCCTGAATCCGGGCGGCGGCATCCCCGGTGGCGAGGCCCAGGGGCAACACGTAGGTTTCCGGTTCGCCTTGGATGAAGCCCACCTCCACCATTACAAAATAGGCGGTGCCTCCATCGTAAGGGAAGGGAATGACCTCGGTGATGGTGGCGGCTTTGATGGTCCGGGCCTTGCCGCCGAACCAGCGACAACGGAGCAGATATGGGGGGATCATTTCGGCCAATAGAGGCCGGTTATGTCCCCGGAAAAGCTCATCCAGGGCCACCGGCACGGTAAAGATGGGAATCCGGGCTTCTTTGGAGGTAGGCTGAATCTCGGCCGGTTTGGGTTCCTCCAGGGAAAACCAGTAGGTGGAATGCGGCCCCAGAGTCAGCAGGTAGGGTTTCTCGCAGATGGGTGGGAATTTATTCTGGCCGATCAATTCCACAGGCACAAAGTTCCGGTATTTGGAGAGATCCAACTCGGCGTACTGCACAAAGCGGGAAAGATTATTTACCAGCAGAATCCGCTCTTTTTCATACTGGCGGACGAAGGCCAGGATTTTATGGTTCTCCGGATAGAGAAACTCAAGGCTCCCCCGGCTCAGAGCCTTGTAGCGCTTGCGCAAGGCGATCATCCGCTTCATCCACCACAAGAGAGAATGGGGGTTGTTCTGCTGGGCTTCAACGTTTACCGCTTCATAGTGATATTCAGGGTCAATAATCACAGGCAGATAAAGGCGCTGGGAGTTGGCCCGGGAGAAGCCGGCATTTCGGTCCGCGCTCCACTGCATAGGGGTACGGACGCCGTCCCGATCCCCTAGGAAGATGTTATCCCCCATGCCGATTTCATCACCATAATAGATGACCGGGGCGCCGGGCATGGCAAAAAGCAGGGACATCATGAGTTCGATACGACGACGGTGGTTGCCCAACAGGGGCGCCAGCCGCCGGCGGATCCCCAGGTTGAGGCGGGCATGGGGGTCCTGGGAGTAAACCCGGTACATGTAGTCCCGCTCTTCGTCGGTGACCATCTCCAAGGTAAGTTCGTCGTGATTGCGCAAAAACAGGGCCCATTGGCAGTTTTCCGGGATAGGCGGGGTCTGCTGCAGGATGTCAATAATGGGGAAACGGTCTTCCATGCGCAGAGCCATGAACATCCGGGGCATAAGGGGAAAATGGAAGGCCATGTGGCATTCGTCACCATCCCCGAAGTAAGCCGCCGCATCCTCGGGCCACTGGTTGGCTTCGGCCAGCAGCATGCGGTTTTTGAAGCGGGCGTCCAAGTGACGCCGGAGTTCTTTCAGAAAGGCGTGGGTTTCCGGTAAATTTTCGCAGTTCGTACCCTCCCGCTCGAAGAGATAGGGTACGGCATCCAGGCGCAGGCCGTCCACCCCCAGGCCCAACCAAAAGTCCAAAACCCGAAAGATTTCCCGGCGGACGTCCGGGCTGTCAAAGTTAAGGTCGGGTTGGTGGGAGTAAAAACGATGCCAGTAATATGCCTTGGCCAAAGGGTCCCAGGCCCAGTTGGAAGACTCGTAATCCTGAAATATGATGCGGGTTTCCCGGTATCGCTCCGGGGTGTCGCTCCAAACATAGTAATTGCGATAACGACTGCCCGGTGCCGCCCGGCGGGCCCGCTGAAACCAGGGATGCTGGTCGGAGGTATGGTTCACCACCAACTCCGTGATGACCTTCAGCCCCCGGTACTTGGCCTCCCGCAGGAAGGCCTTGAAATCCCGCAAAGTGCCATATTTCGGGTGAATATCCGTGTAATGGGCGATGTCGTAGCCGTCGTCTTTGAGGGGCGAAGGGTAAAAAGGCAGAAGCCAGATAGCGGTGATGCCCAAATCCTGAAGATAATCCAGCTTTTCCGTCAGCCCCCGGAAGTCGCCGATACCATCTCCATCGCTGTCATAAAAAGCCCGGACATGAAGCTCGTAGATAATGGCGTCTTTGTACCACAAAGGGTCATCGGCAATGACGAGGTGTTTCGATCTCATGGCTTTGTCATGTTCTCCGCGTCAGATGAAATCTCCATGTTTTGACAAAATCGGCAGAGAACACCCCGTAGGATAAGGCGTTGAGGCAGGCTTAGCCTCCCGGTCCGGCTACTGCAGACATATGGGATGGCAACAGGGAATGTATCCTGAAAAAATTGCAGAAAAGCGAGTTTCTAAAAGAGTTCCTGCCTACCAGAGCGGTCTGGCAAAGATAATCCCCCTATTCCTGATCCACTCCCCCGGTTTAAAGAGAAAAGGGGGGAATATTCCACTTATCGCAAAAATCCCTGAATCGGAATTTATTATTATGCTAAATTAGTCCGCAAGAAAAATCAATCCGGTAGTGGGATCAGCGGACCACCGAAGCGCTCCTTCGGGGAGGGGAAAAGGGCTGAAAACTCTGAGGATTCGGGTTAAAATTAAAAAATGGAGCAAGCAAGGAGGCAGTGATGTTGCCTGATGTTACTGAAACCAGGGTAAAAATCAAACAATTTAAGGACAAGCTCGGACTGCTTCGAGGGTATCTTTGATCTGACCGGCAAAGAGGCAAGATTGCGGGAGTTGGATGAATTAATGGCCAAACCCGACTTCTGGGAGGATGCGGCCCGGGCGGCAGAAATCCTTAAGGAGCGGTCAACCCTGCTGTCTGCAGTGGAAGAATACCGCCAGCGGGAAAAGCAGGTGGAAGACCTGGAAGTGTTGCTGGACCTGACCCTGGAAGAAGAAGATGAAGAGGCCTTGAGGGACGTGGAGGCCGAACTCAGAAAACTGGAGCGCACTTTTCGGGACTGGGAGCTTCGCCTGCTCATGGGTTCCGAAGAAGACAAGAAAAATGCCATCATTACCATCCACGCCGGGGCCGGTGGCACCGAGGCTCAGGATTGGGCCGAAATGCTGCTCCGCATGTATCTGCGCTATGCGGAAAGCAAAGGATTTAAAACGGAAACCTTAGACCTCCTGCCCGGGGACGAGGCCGGAGTGAAAAGCGTCACCTTCACCGCCAGCGGCCCTTATGCCTATGGTCATTTTAAAAGCGAGCATGGTATCCACCGCCTGGTGCGCATCTCACCCTTTGATGCCAGCGGCCGGCGCCACACCTCCTTTGCTGCAGTGCAGGTGTTGCCTGAAGTGGATGAAAAAATTGAAATCGAGATCAGTGACAAAGATCTGAGGGTGGACACCTTCCGGGCCAGCGGACCCGGGGGGCAGCATGTCAACAAAACCAGCTCCGCTGTACGCCTCACTCACTTGCCCACCGGCATCGTGGTGACCTGCCAGTCCGAGCGCTCCCAGCACCGCAATCGGGAGTTGGCCATGAAGGTTCTGCGGGCCAGACTGTATGACCTGGAAAGGCGCAAACGGGAAGAAAAAAAGCAGGAGCTTCAGGAAACCCAGAAAGAAATTGCTTGGGGCAGCCAGATCCGCTCTTATATCCTTCAGCCTTACCGTCTGGTCAAAGACCACCGCACTTCCCACGAGGAAGGCGATGTGGAGGCCGTGTTAAACGGCAATCTGGACGGTTTTGTGGAGGCCTACCTTCTTAAGCCGGTGGCAGAGAAAAAAAAATAAGCCCAGTCGTTTTCTGAAGCTGTCGCGTTGCCGACCGGTTTTTCGGGCCTTAAAAAAGTCAGGATACCGCCCGCCAGCTGACTCCCGGCCCCAAAGAAACCGGCTTGGGGGAATCGGTCCAACCCTCGGGCGCTTCCGGTTCCTTGATTTTCTTCTATTAATTGTTAATTTTACTCTAAACATTTTTCTGTCCAGGGAGCTGTCTACCTGGAAAAAGTCTTCCGGAAAGAGGAACTGGCGTGGACTGCTGGGGCCGCTGCTTCCCTGGGAAGACCGGCGCCCAATGTCCGGAGCCCGGCGGACCTTGGACCTTAGGCCCCGGGAGGAAAATTCAGAACATTGGGGCAGGGGCCCCCGCGTAGAAGCGAAAGGGGAGGGCAGGACATGGAGCAGCTCCGATGCCAACCCAAGCCGCAGGAAGCCCTCCGCGAATCCTTGCGCCCCCCGACCACCGGCCTTTGGCAGGAGCGGAAAACCTGGCCGCCACAACTCCGGTTACAGTTGCATAGACGGCAAGGGCAACAATTTCGGCCGGAAATCCGACCGCAGCCCCGTCCTTCCAGAAGTGTGCCGGGGCCCCGATCCCCTTACACGCCAAAGGGGCCGGCTTGAGCGGGAGCACGGCCCGGTCCTCGGGGAGTCCGGTCGGGTCCTTTTCCGGCAGAAGCGGGGGAGGGGGGCGGAGCTTCGGGTTGTTTTCCCCCGGAAGTGGAGGGCTGATGGGACGCTAAAACAGAAGCCGATTTTCCTGAAGCCGAATTTTCCGCGATTTTGAAAAGAGAAAAAGAAACCATGTCCCGGGATGTGCAAGGCCGTCTGGCGCAGTTGCAGAATCTGGCTCATCGCCTGGCGGCCCGGCGGGATGACCTGGCCGCGGCCGCGGGTCAGGACATTGGCACGCCGCACTGGCTGGCCGGGTTGGAAGTGGACCTGGCGGTGGACTTCCTCCGCACCATGGCGGTGGAAACCGTCAATGTTGAAGGTAAGAAGCCTTACGGGGTGGTGGCTGCCATTTTTCCTTATGACGCCGCCCCGGTCATGCTGGCCCGGGTGGGAGGCTCGGCCCTACTGGGGGGTAACCGCTTCCGCTTCAGTTGCTCCTCTCAGACACCCCGGGTAGCCCGGATCCTCCAAGAAGTGGTCCGGCCTTTCCCGGAAATTGAGCCGGTAATCGGCGTGGACAACCGGGCCTTTGGACAGCAGTGTGTGGCCGACCCGGAGGTACGGGTGCTCTTCATCTCCGGCGGTGGTGAAGTCGGGGCAGCCTATGCCGAGCACGCCGCGGCCTTTGACAAGCTTTTTTTTGCCGGTCCCAGCGGTCTGCCGCCGGTTATTCTGTTCCGGGACGCCCCGCTGGCGCAAGCCGCCACTTTTCTGGTGCGTCGGGCCTTCTTGAACGGAGGCCAGTATTGCACCTGTCCCAAACGCGCCTATATCCATGAGGACATTTATCCCGAAGCCCGCCGTCTTATTCTGAAAATGATGGCCAGTATTCGGGTGGGCAACCCGGAAGACCCGACCACCTGGATCGGTCCCATCCGGGTGGCCCGTACCCGCAGTCTGTTGAACCGGGCTTTGGACGCCCTGAGAAGCCCCCGGTTCTTATGGCCATATCAACGAAATGGAGAGTGGCAGGGGCCCTTCTTGGTGGAAACCCCGGAGCCGCCGGATTTGGAGCTTTTCGGCCCTTTTCTGGCCCTGTGTCCGGTGGCTTCGGATGAAGAGGCCTTGCGGCGGGTGCTTCGAAGCCGTTATCCCATGCTGGTGAGCTTCTTCGGTACGCCCCCGCCTGGGGGGCGGGAGGAGCTTTCCCGGACCTTCGGCATGGTGTATGATAACCCGGAGTTTCTCTTCACCCCGCTGCGCCTGCCTTTTGGGGGCCGCGGAGAAAGCGGCTGGATTCTGGAGCACAAAAACGGCGAAATTGTTCGCCGGGACGGCCCGTTTATTTACAGCGTTGAATTGGTGCGGGACTCCTTGCCAGGGGATAGAACATGAATGTTCAAGGATTGCTGGAGGCTTTGGGAGCCACCGAGGAGCCTTTTGGGTTTTTTTATACGGACCAGGAGCCGCCGGAAGGTTTTTCGCCCAAGCCCGGGCGCCTGCCCACTGCGGCCATGGAAGCTCGAGGCGAAGTAAACTTTGAAGAAATTTTTGCTGGCTTTTCCTGCGTGATGGCCAACATCTGGCGGGCCCGGAAGAATCGCACGGCCGCCTATTTCAGCCGGGAGCGCTTCGGTTGTCTGGGGGGCGCCTTTTATTTGGGATTTTCCAAACCACAGCTGGATTTCATCGCCCGCTATGTGTCCACCGGTATTCCCGGCGTTCTGGAAGGGGAGCACTATTTGGAGTCGCCGGAAGCCACCCGCAACTTCTTTAATGCCATTGACCCCTTGCCGGCTCCGGCCCGGTTCGCGGTGTTTAAGCCGTTGAGTCACTTTGCCCCGGTGGAGCTGCCTGAAGTAGTGATTTTTTTTGCCCGGCCGGAGTTGATTACCGGCCTTCACTTTTTGGCCTCTTTTGTAACCAATGACCTAGAAGCAGTAGCGGCGCCCTTTGGGGCAGATTGCTCTTTCCTGGTCACTTGGCCCCGCAAGTACCTGGCCCAAGGCAGGCTCAGGGCGGTGCTGGGGGGCTGGGACCCTTCGGCCCGGAAGTTCCACCGCCCCGATGAAATCAGCTTTGCCATGCCCTGGGAAATGTGGAGCCAGATGGCGGCCCGCTGGCCGGAATCCTTTTTGACCACGGCCACCTGGGCCACGGTAAAAAAGAAAATCCTTCACAGCCGCAAGGTATGGGGGGAAGCATCACCCGGATCCTGGACAGGCTAACGGTAGGCGCAGCAGGGCTTGTTATTTTGAGAAAAATTTCACTAAATTTTTCTTGACTTCCATTCCAGAAGGCCTACAATAGTTACTCAAAGTAAAAAGGCGAGGAAGTCTGCCAAACCGCCCGCCATCGGGGTAGACTGAGAGCTTCTGTCCAAGGGGCAGTAGTCTTTTTTTTGGAGCCTGATCGGAGTCGACAGAGGGAGAAACCGGCGCAGGGCGAGCGAGCCCCGACCGTTTTAATTATTCCCTTTAGCTGAAGGAGGATGAGAAATGAACATTGTTAATTTTGCGCTATTATGCGGCTTGGCGGGGGTGGCCTACAGTTTGATCACCATTTATTGGGTGCTCAAAAAGGGCACCGGCACGCCCCGGATGCAGGAGATCAATGCCGCAGTGTTAGAAGGAGGCAATGCCTTCCTTAACCGGGAGTACAAGACCGCAGGCTTGGTGGGACTGGTAATTTTTATCGTACTCTTCGGCCTGGGCAAGTATGTGGCCATCGGCTTTCTCATCGGTGCCATCGGCTCGGCTTCCTGCGGCTGGATCGGCATGCAGGTAGCCATTCGCAGCAACGTGCGGGTAGCCCAAGCTGCCTATGAGGGCATGGCCCGAGCTTTGGCCGTGGCCTTCCGGGGCGGTTCGGTAACCGGCCTGCTGGTGGTGGGGCTGGCCCTGCTTTCCGTAGCCGGTTATTTTCAGTTTGTTTCCAAAGTGGATCCGGTGCACGCCATGTATAACCTGGTGGGACTGGGCTTCGGCTGCTCCCTGATCTCGGTCTTTGCCCGGGTAGGCGGCGGCATTTATACCAAAGCCGCGGACGTGGGCGCCGACTTGGTGGGTAAGGTGGAAGCCGGCATCCCCGAAGACGATCCCCGCAACCCGGCGGTGATCGCCGACAACGTGGGCGACAATGTGGGGGACTGCGCCGGCATGGCCGCTGACCTTTACGAAACCTACGTGGTCACCGTGGTGGCCGCGATGCTTCTGGCCCACACGGTATACGGGGCGGACAAACCCATGGCCTTGCTCTTCCCGTTGCTCATCGGTGGGGTGGCCATCCTGGCTTCCATTCTGGGCACCTTTTTTGTCCGGCTGGGGAAATCCCAATATATTATGGGGGCCCTGTATAAGGGCTTCGGTTCCTCCGGGATATTGGCGGCCATCGGCTTTTATCCCCTGGCCAACCGGTTCATGGCCGATGTGGCGGCTAAAGACGGTTTCGTCATCCCTCCGTTTAATGTCTTTCTCCTGGCAGTCATCGGAGTGCTTCTGACCTTCGTGATCGTCATGATCACCGAGTATTACACCTCCAAGAGCTTTGCCCCGGTGAAATCCATCGCCTTGGCTTCCACCACCGGGCATGCCACCAATATCATTCAGGGGCTGGCCATTTCCATGAAGGCCACCGCCCTGCCGGTTTTTGCCATCGTGGCGGCCATCATGGCGGCCTTTCACCTCGGGGGCGGTTTTGCCCATCCTGCCTCCGGGCTTTATGCCATATCCCTGACTGCGGTGGCCATGCTCTCCATGACGGGAATTGTGGTGGCCATCGACTCCTACGGGCCCATCACCGATAATGCCGGCGGCATTGCCGAAATGGCCCCTCTGCCGCCCGAAATCCGGGCCACCACCGATCCCCTGGATGCGGTGGGCAACACCACCAAGGCCGTGACCAAAGGCTACGCCATCGGTTCCGCGGCGGTGGCCGCCTTGGTGCTGTTCGCGGAATACTCCCGCTCCTTCCCCCAAGGCATGACCTTTGAGCTGTCTGACCCCCGGGTGCTGGCCGGTTTGTTTATCGGCGGTCTGCTTCCCTATATTTTCTCCGCCCTGTGCATGGAGGCCGTAGGTAAGGCCGCCGGCGGGGTAGTGGAAGAGGTGCGGCGTCAGTTCCGGGAAATCCCCGGCCTGATGGAAGGCACGGCCAAGGCCGAATACGGCCGGTGCGTGGACATCGTCACCCGGGCCGCCTTGAAGCAGATGATGGGCCCGGCCGCCATTCCGGTTCTGTCTCCCATCATTGTAGGCTTTACCCCGGGTCTGGGACCGGTGGCCCTGGGCGGCATGCTCATCGGCACCATTGTCACCGGGCTGTTCGTCGCTGTCTCCATGACCTCCGGAGGCGCGGCCTGGGATAACGCCAAGAAGGCCATTGAAGACGGGCTCTATGGCGGCAAGGGCTCTGACGCCCACAAGGCGGCGGTCACCGGCGATACTGTGGGCGACCCCTATAAGGACACCGCCGGGCCGGCCATCAACCCCATGATCAAAGTGGTGAATATCGTGGCCCTGCTCCTTGTGCCTCTGCTTATGAAGTAACCGTTGGCGAAAAGAAGGCCGGCTATCGGCCGGCCTTCTTTTTTCGCTTGTTTCCGGAAAGGCTTTCCAAAAATTATTGACATTGAGCCATGAAAGGCTCAAAATTGTACTTAACAAGGCGATGAAGTCCGCCTAACTGCCTGCCCTTGGGGGGCAAGGCTGATGACTTCTGTCCGGTTGCGACAGAAGTCATTTTTTTTCTGGGAGATCCGGAAATTAAAAACTCCCTCTTCCCATCCAAGCCCACAGGAGGGGAGGGGGGACTGGGGTGAGGGGTCCAACCCAATGCTACCCTCCGCCCCTCACCCTGGTTGTTACAATCCGTGATTTGGAACCCATTGCCCCGCCCAACGGAGTCGAGGCAGTTATAGAGCCCAGGCAGTGAATTGTGGTGATCAAATATCGAAAAAACTCAAAGGGAGCAGAGTATGACCCAAATCATTCTGGCTCGCCACGGCAACACCCCGTGGAACAAGGATAAGATCTTCCGGGGGTCCAAGGATATTCCTCTGGACGACCAAGGCAGGGAGGAAGCCCGGGCCCTGGCGGAATGGCTTAAGGACGAACCCATCCATGCCGCTTACACTTCCCCCCTTTCCCGCTCCCGGGACACGGCGCGGGCCATTGCCAGCCACCACGGCCTGGAGGTGATTGATCTGCCAGGGTTGGCGGACCTGTGCTATGGCGACTGGGAGGGACTGCCCTTGAAGGAAGTCAAGGTCAAGTATGCTGATCTTTATGGCCAATGGGAAGCGGCGCCTCATACGGTGCGCTTCCCCAATGGCGAAACCCTAGAAGATGTGCGCAGGCGCGCCTTGGCCGCAGTCAATGAGGTAGCGCACCGCCATCCGGGACAGACGGTGTTGCTGGTAGGGCACCGGGCGGTAAACAAGGTGATTATTGCCGCCTTGATCGGCTTGGACAATTCCCATTTCTGGCGCATAGCCCAGGACACCACCTGCATCAACCGCTTTCAGTGGGTGGAAAACCCCGGTGGCGGAGGTAAGACCTGGAACATCCTTTCCATAAATGATACTTGCCACCTGCGGGGCATGAAGCGCGGCACGTTCGTGGATTTTTAGCAGTCATGCGGTTTTACTGCCCCCGCTGCTGGCGAGATTTTCCCCAAAAGGTGCAGACCTGCCCTAACTGCGGCCTGGAGGTAGAGGAATTCTGGCATTCCAAGGATTATGTGGAGAAACTGATTATCGCCTTGAAGCATCCGGAAAAAGAGACACCTATCCGGGCCGCCTGGCTGCTGGGGCAGCTCAAGGATCAACGGGCGGTTCAACCTTTGATTGAAATAATTGAACAGACGGACGACGTCTATCTGGCCCGGGAGGCGGTCCGGGCCCTAGGTGAAATCCACACCCCGGAAGCCTGCCGGTTTTTAGGTTCTCTTATCCGACATCCGGCCAAGATGGTCAGAGAGGAAGTGCAACGGATATTATCCCGGCCGAACGGCGTCTGCCCATTTTCCAAGGAAAACCAGGGCAGCCATGGGAGATGAATTTGCGCCAGTCCTTGGAAGCCCTGGATTTCCGGGGTAACCTGCAAGCCGTTCCAGTAAAGCTGGCTAGGAGCAGGGGCATATATGATCGAAGAGGTGCCACACCGCCTCATTAGTTGTTTGGAATCCTGGCGAAGCGAAGAGGAAACGGTCGCCTGTCTGGTCGAATCAGGTCCTGCCGTCATCGAGCCACTGAGCAGGTTTCTGCTGGAAGGCAAGCCCAATAAGGTATTCCAGCCCCGTCTTTGGGCCGTCAAGGCTCTGGCTGCCCTAGGGTGCCGAGAAGTCTTGCTAGCTTACCTTTTTCAGGAAAGGGATATAGTTGACCCCGAAGAACGCTTGGGCGAAGAAGCGGTGGAAAGCGCCGCGGCCAGGTGTCTCGCGGCCTGGCGGGACGAAGAAACTCTTCTGTTGCTTTTAAGGCTCTCGGAACATCGTCTGCTCAACGGCCTGATCGAGGCTCTGGCGGAATTCCGGGCCCTGGAGGCCATTCCTTACTTTGAACGTGCTCTGGAGGATGACTTTTACCGTCCGGCGGCGGAAAGCGCCTTTCTCAAGCTGGGCTCCAAGGCGGCTGAAGCCTTGGCACAGTCCGCGGTGACACCCCGCCCGGAGGCCTCCACGGAGACTCCGGGTAGCCTGAAACGGAGACGCAGCGCGGTTCGACTTTTAAATGCCATCGGTGTTTCCAAGGCACATTGGCAAATTTTGCGAGATGTGCTTTACGAATCGGATGCAGAGCTTATGGTAGAAAATGCAAAACTGGGGCTCAGGTTTGCCTCGGAAGCCGAGCGGCTCCTTATTGCCCATCGACTGATTCAGTGCCTGCCTTCGGCTTCATGGATGGTGCAAAGCGACATGGAAGAAATCCTTACCACATTATGGCCGGAAGCAGCCTATGAGATGGAAAGGGAGATCGCCCGACGCCTGAAGCAGCCCGAAACCGCCCGCGCTTGGGACCCCTGTCTCAGCGTCCTGCTCCGGGTAAAGCGGCGGGCGGAGCAGGCCAGTTATACTTTGCCGGAAAGTCGCTGAAAAGTCAGCTGTGACACTCCGACCTTGCCTCTATCGGAACCAGCGCCTGCGGGAAAATGCCGCCGAGGTCGAAATTGTCTGCCTGGCGGGGGGCAATCACTTTTTGGGGATTGCCGGGGGTGATCTGCGCTACCTTGAGGAAGTTTGCGGGTCGTGCCCGGTTCCTGACGCCCTAACCGAGGAGGCCAGGGCCTGTCTTTATCTCCTGCCCATAAGAATCTTCCGGGAGAACGAAATTGAGACCATCTATCAATGCCGGGTTCTCTATCGCCTTAACCCGAAGCGGGCTGACCGGTCTCTTTCCCTGCATTTTCCTCAGGCTTGCGAATGGTGGTTCCCCCATCCCCTGGAATTCCTTCCGCCCGGAACCGAGTGGCATACGCTCCAGGCCCGCGGCCTTTTGCTGGGTGAGCTGGTGGAGCCGACACCGCCTCCCTGGCATTGGGGTCCGCCCCGCCATGCTGAACCGCCGGCGGGATGGCGTCGACTGCTTTCCTGGATAGTCAGCAACAGCAAAATATAATGAATCCCGGCGATAATCCAGACGATCGCCCTCGTTTAAACGTGAAATCCCCCATGATGCAACTTCGCGAAAGTATCAAGCGAAGCATTGAAACAACCTTAATGATCCTCGACGAGGCCCTGTGCCAATTTGAGGAATGGGCCCAAGGGCGGGAACGGCGGGCGGTGTTCTATCAGGAGCGCAACAACCTTTCGGAAGCGCAGCGGACCGAGATTCTCTCTGAAATTACCAGAATGCGGGACATTTTCAGAGAACTGCAGGATGATCTGGGTCTGGAGGGTCGGGTGCGAGGAGTGGCCAACCACATTTGGGGAACCTGTGCGGTCCTTGCAGTCAATCTGGAAGAGATTAAAGGCAAGTATTTGTCCCGATATGGAAAACCGCCGAGGGAACTTGTGGCCTACCTTGATCCCCGGATCGAACGCCTGATAGCCGCCGTCAACCATATTTTCCGGCTGGTGGAAAAAAGCAGAATATGATTCTGAAACACTCTCCGGCATTTTCCTACGGGCCTGGGTTCGCAGAGAAGATTCTGTCAGTTGCACCGGTCCGTCCCGATAACCGGGCCATTGCATAACACAGGCAACGGGAAATCGGTTTCAGCCTCAAATCCAGAGGAAGGCCTCACCAAATTTTCTTTTTTAAGGGTTTGCGTTTTGGGGTGAAGTTTTTCAGGGATTTAGTTAAATTATCCTCCGGAAAATCATGATGGAGTTCTGTAAGTTTGCCTGCTTCACGGCGCAACCCGACAGCCGGAAACCGAAAGCTGATTCTCACTGCCGACGACTTCGGCTTGTCCCCGGCTCTGAATGCGGCGGTGGCCCTGGCCCACAAATACGGCCTCCTCACCTGCGCCAGCCTCATGGTCTCGGCCCCGGCCGCAGCCCACGCCGTGGCCTTGGCCCGGCAACTGCCCGGTCTTTGTCTGGGCCTGCACCTCACCCTGGCTCAAGGGAGGCCCGTCCTCCCGCCTCGACATGTTCGTAGATTGGTGGACTTCCGCGGCGAATTCCCCAAAAAGCCGGTGACGGCCGGCTTCCGCTACTATTTTAAGCTGTCACTTTTGCCGGAAATTCGCCGGGAACTGGCCGCCCAGATCGAAGCCGGCCTTCACAGCGGCCTGCGCCTTTGGTTTCTGAACGGCCACCTTAACCTGCACCTGCATCCCCGAATCCTGCCCATCGTCCTGGACTTAGCCCGAGAATATCAGATTCCGGCAATCCGCCTTTGCCGGGAAGACTGGCGCACCACCTTGGCTCTGACTTCTAACCGGCGTCTTCCCAAAATCGCGCAGGGTCTCATCTTTAGCTGGCTGTCCGCCCGGGCCCGGGTTTTCGCAGACGCGGCCGGCCTGGCTTATAATGACCACCTTTTTGGCCTGACCAATGACGGCCGTATGACCGAAGCCCACCTCCTGGCTCTTATCCGCCGCCTGAAGCCCGGCGTCACGGAAATCTGCTTCCATCCCGCCCTTTATCCTGACCCGGAACTTATGCGCTGGGGCCCGGGCTACCACCGTCAAGCGGAGCTGGCTGCCCTGTTGAGTCCCCAAATCCCCAGGCTTTTGGCGGGAAAAGCAGTTTTGCAGAATTTCCGGGATATTGCTTCGCGGGATATCGTCAAAGATTGACAACCGGGTTATTATCCCTATCTTTTTACCAAAGCTTAAACGGGGAGGGCGCCCATGGCCAAAGAGGAAAAACGCATCTGTACCGTGGACCCGGTCTGCAACATGGACCTGGCGGCCACGCACACCCAGCATATGTATGATTTCGAGGACGTGACTTACTACTTTTGCTCCGAGCTTTGCAAGGAGGAGTTTGCCCGGCAGCCGGAGAAATACGTCAAAAAAGACTAGCCTTTGGGACTTTTCAGGGAAAAGGGGCCTTTTCCTTCAACTTAATGCGGCGACGACCTGCCCCCGCAGACGGGCCCGCATGGCCTCGCTTTCTTTGATAATTTGGTCCCGGTGGGCGACATCGGCCGCGTAGAAGGAAAAATTCCGCCCCCCCAAGCCCCTGACGATGGGTTCGATTACTGCTTCCGGAAGGGCCACGATTTTTTCATGTCCGGCCTGACCGGAGGTGCTGAGTTCCACCACCCCGTCCTTGCCCCAGCGCTGAAAGATCACCGTCAGCAGGGCAATGGGCCAGGCGTTGTTGGCCACCACGATAAATTCGGCTGAATTGATGGCATAGCGGTTGCCGTTGAAAGACACAGTGACGCCCCCTCCGGCCCGCAGCGTCTTGAAGGCCTCCACATCCGTAATGCTGTCGCCCACAAACATGGCCTCAGCCAGGCTTTTGCCGGTTATGGCCAGACTGGCTTCCAGGGCTTTGGCTTTTTCCTGCCCGCCTACCGGCTCCACTTCCGCATAAATCCGTCCGATGTCCATTTCCGGGATGACTTCCCCAAAAAGATACTCCAACCGCTCTATAACCTCCCGGGTTTCAGAAGACAAGTCTTCCGGCTTTTGAGCTTGGGGCGTGATTACAATCTCCGGCAGCGCCGCGATCTCATCCTTGATGGTCCGGAGCTTGTCCGCCTCCGCCTTGGAGATTTTGTAACGGTCCAGATTCAGCTCCGTGCAAAAGATACGATCCGGCCCAATGCCCAGACGCTTGCCTACGGCCTCCGCGAATTGCCGGTAACTGGTGCTGATCTCGAAGATGGGGAACTGCCGGCCCAGCAGGAAGCGGTAAGCCTCGGCCGCTCCGGGCGTCAACCGGAGAGTCTTTTCCGAGTATTCTGCCATCATTGCATCGGTCAATCCGTAAGCCTTGAGAAACGGCAAAATGAGCTTCAGCGTGGTTCCGGCCTTGTAACCTTCCCTTTTGGCAAGGTCCGCGAGATAATCGTCCAAGCGGCTCACCTGAAGGAAAAACCGGTCCCCTCCTGGCCGGAGGAAGTCCCGACACAGCTCGAAGGCATTGTCATTCAGGGCCAGCGGTCCTTCGCAATCCGTCACCAATTGAATTTCATACATATATCCACCTCAGCGATCTAAGAAACATTTTCCCTGCGAGTGGCTGTTTTCCCCAAGGACCTTTAGGCCGAAGGCCCGCCGCGTAAATATTCTTCCACCTGCCTGCTGAGGTCAAGCCCTTGAGGCACCGGTTTCCCCGCCACGATTACGCCCTTCTTTGTCAAGATGAATCTGCCTTCAGCCAAATTTTTCATGGTCAGCAAAATCAGAGGGAACTCCCGCCGCAACTCCTCTTCCCGGATCTTGGCAAACAAAGGCTCCGATTCGCCCTCTTCCATCCGGATCTGCGCCATGGTCTTTTGTCTGAGTTTTGCGGAAAATTGGGCCCACAAAGGCTCAAACTCCGGCCCAGACAGGGAAAAATGAAAGTATGTCACCGGCGGGCCCGCATCCAGCTCCGGGGTGGCCACGTGCATCATCCCTCCGGCTTCCTTCCGCCCCGTTGTTATGATTTGCCACATGACCTCCTGCCAGGTGCCTTTGGGCCCGCCGGGCACCGCCGGGTGCAGGTTCAGGCACAGGAAGGTGCGGCACAAAAGAGGACTGACAATCAGCATGTAGCCGGCCAGCACCACCACTTGGGCCTCATACGCTTTCAGAAGCTCAATGATTTCGGCGTCAAATGCTTCCCGCATTTCTGCCGCTTTGTCCGGGTGCCGTCGGATAATTTCCCGGAGCTTCCGGGAGGAATGCAGCACCAGGGGAATCCCCCGGGCCCGCACGGCCTGGTGGAATTTATCCGAAAACTCGGATTCCCCGGGTTCCCGATCACAGAACACATAGGCGATTTTCCCAGGGATGAACCCGCTTTCCACGTGGTTCAGGGCCGTGTTAAACAGGTCGATGGCCGCTTGGTCCCGACCACTGGAAAACCAGCCGAAGGTGAACATGCTTATCTCAGCGGCGCGAGGTTCGTCCGCAAAAAATTCTCATCAGGGTAAGCCTCCCGACCGGTTCCCTGCAAACTGTGGGCGGCTGCCTTGCCTGCCAGGATTACGGCCTTGGCCGGGTTGAGACCCAGGATCCGCCCGGCCAGATAGCCGGCGGCGAACACGTCTCCGGCTCCCAGGGTGTTTGCCAAAGCCTCCAGTCTGTCCGCCGGAAAGTCCTGGTAACCGCCTTCCAGGAGAAGCCGGACCCCCCGCGCCCCCCGCTTGATCAACACAAAAGGCGGAGCCCAATCCGGGTGACAGTCCATCGGCCCGCCCAGGAGCCGCCACTCCGCTTCGGTTACCAAGAGGGTTTCAACCTGGCGCAGCAAATCCCCCAGGGCATTCCGCCCCCGTCGGGCATATAGCTCCCCCGGGTCCAGGGTGATTATCGGACCGTCTGTTTCTCTGAGCTTGGCGGCCACCTGCTGTTGCACCCGCAACGGTCCCTCCCCCGCAAAGGAAGTAAGATGCACAAATTGGGCATTGTGCATAATCTCCAGCGGGATATCGTCTTCTTCCAATTCGTCATTGGTATTGGGAGCCACAAAAATGGTGCGTTCGCCTTGCGGGTCCACCAGCACGTAGGCGCGGCCGCTTTCCCCCGCCTGGACCAGATGCTCCAGGTTGACTCCGGACAGGCTCTGTTTCAGGAATCTGCCGTCGGCATCCTGTCCCACTCGGCCCACCAGAGCCGTGGGAATACCCATCCGGGCTAGTGCGAAAGCAGTGTTGGCCGCCTGGCCGCCGCCGCTTTTGGCCAAAAGATGGCCATGCAGTTTTAATGATTCCTGCAGGAGCTTTTCCGTTGCCCTATCCACGGCCGCCTCGCCCCCCACCCGGAGATGGGGCGACAGGGCCAAAAAGGGCGACGGGTTCTCAACCCGGTAAATCAGATCCAGATTTATCGCACCCAGGCAGACCACCTGAACCGTCATGCTGGGAACCTATCAGGATTTCCCCTTCGGGTCAAGCGACCGCCGGGGCCAAGTCATCGAGGCGCGACCCTGTTGCCCTTTTCCCAGTTTTATTTTCTGGCAAATTCTCCGGGAGGGAGGTCTTGCCCTCTGCTTCAGCGGATGCTCCGAGGCATTCAAACTTTAACCGGCGGCCGGGGTTTCTATCTTGCCCTTTTCTCTAATATAATTATGTTAAATAAAACGAGCTTAAAGGAAACCCGAATGCATCGGCTGATCCAAATACGCATCCTACGGGACTATGAATCTTTGGAAGACCAGATGCGCACCTGGAAGGATATCTTTTTGGGTCATAGGCAGCCTCTGTCTTCCTTTCGTCCGGCGGCGGACCTTATTGAAACTGCCCAAGGCTTGGCGCTGCGATTGGAGGTGCCGGGGGTGGGGCCTGAGGATCTGTCTTTGACCCTGGCGGGACAGGAGCTTATTATTCGCGGCCAGCGCCGTCCGGAACATCCGCAGGACACCAGGCGCTTTCTGCACCACGAAATGTCCTACGGCCCCTTTGAACGGTCTTTTCTTCTCCCCATCCCCATTGATCCGGAGCAGATTCAGGCGCGTTGCACCAACGGGATTCTGGAGGTCCTGTTGCCCCGGCTGGCTCCTCGGCGCATCCCGGTAAAAGACATATCCGACCAAATCGACTGATGGAAGGCAAAATTTCATGACCTTAATTCATATCAAGGAAAACCAAGAAACCATTAAACCGAAGACCCCTGAAACGCCGCGGGAACCCCTGATCTTACCAATTCTGCCCACTTCGGATATTGTTCTGTTTCCGCGGATCATCATGCCTTTGGCCGTTTGGGAGGAATCAGCCCAAAGGCTGGTGGATGAAGTGCTCCTGCAGGACAAGATTTTCGGAATTCTGGCGTCGCGGGAGGAGAGCCCTACGGGTTTCGGGCCCGATAACCTTTACACCGTAGGCACCGCGGCCATTATTTTAAAGATGCGTAAGCCTGATGATGGCTCCGTACGTTTGCTTATTCAGGGTCTATACCGTTTTCGCCTGGAAAACTGGACCGGCTTTGAACCTTACTACACCGCCCAGGTTTCCCCCATAAGTGAGGAATACGAACCTGATATCGAAATCGACGCCCTGGTTTCCAGCGTCAAGGGACTTTTTCTGAAAATGCTGGAGCTTTCGCCTTATCTGCCGGCAGAGCTGGGAACAATGGTGCGGGAATTGAGCGATCCCCGGGTACTGGCCGATGTCGCGGCCGGAAGCCTGAATATCAGCAAGGCGGATAAACAACAACTTTTGGAGACCATTGACGTCAAAGAGAGGCTCACCCGGGTTTTGGGGTTCATCAATCGGGAAATCGAAATCCTGGAACTGGGCAAGAAGATCCAGGCCCAGGTGAAAACTGAAATGGACAAAGCCCAAAAGGAGTATTTTCTCCGGGAGCAGATCCGGATCCTCGAACGGGAACTGGGCGTAACCGATGAACGTACCCGGGAAATTGAAGAACTCCGCAGACGTCTGGAGGAAGCGAAATTACCGCCCCATGCCATGAAAGAAGCAGAGCGGGAGTTGAACCGCCTGAAACGGACTCCGCCCACTTCTCCGGACTACCAGGTGATTCGCAACTATCTGGAATGGATGATTGAACTGCCATGGAGCGTGTCCACGGAAGATACCCTTGACCTGGCCCAAGCTCGCCGGATCCTGGACGAAGACCATTACGATCTGGAGAAGGTAAAGAAGCGCATTTTGGAGTACTTGGCGGTGCGCAAACTTAAGCCTGATATGAAGGGCCCCATTCTCTGTTTTGTTGGCCCGCCGGGCACCGGCAAGACCTCCTTGGGCCGCTCCATCGCCCGGGCCTTGGGGCGCAAGTTCGTGCGCCTGTCTTTGGGCGGCGTCCGGGATGAAGCGGAAATCCGGGGGCACCGCCGGACCTATGTGGGGGCGCTGCCCGGCCGGATTATCCAGAGTATCCGCCGGGCCGGTTCCAACAACCCCGTCTTTATTCTGGATGAAGTGGACAAAATCGGCGCCGATTTCCGGGGCGACCCCTCCTCGGCCCTGCTGGAGGTTTTGGACCCGGAGCAGAATTATTCATTTTCTGACCATTACCTGGACGTGGGCTTCGACCTTTCCAAGGTGATGTTCATCACCACCGCCAATCTGCTGGACCCTATTCCGCCGGCTTTGCGGGACCGGATGGAGGTCCTGGAGTTGCCGGGGTACACCGAAGAGGAAAAACTGGAGATTGCCTTCAAATATTTGCTTCCCCGGCAGTTGGAGGCCCACGGCCTGACGGCCGAGCAGTTTTCCATAACCCCGGACGCGGTGCGCTGCATCATTGCCTCCTACACCCGGGAGGCGGGTCTGCGCAACCTGGAGCGGGAAATCGCCGCTCTATGTCGGGCCGCGGCCCGGGAAATTGTGGAAGGCGTTCGCACCCAGGTGGAGATTACCTCCGAAGACCTGGCCTCATATCTGGGGCCGCCCCGCTTTTTCCGGGAGGCCGCTCTGGAGCGCCCGGAAGTCGGGGTCGCCACCGGCCTGGCCTGGACCCCTACCGGGGGCGATATCCTTTTCGTCGAAGTGTTGCGCATGCCCGGCAAGGGTGACCTCAAGCTCACCGGACAATTGGGCGAAGTCATGAAAGAGTCGGCCGCCGCCGCGTTGAGCTATATCCGGGCCCGGGCGCCTTTCCTGGATATTGAGGAGGACTTCTTCGAAAATTCTGACCTCCATGTCCATGTGCCTGCTGGGGCAATACCCAAGGACGGCCCTTCCGCCGGGCTGGCAATGCTGGCCGCCATGGTCTCCCGCCTGTCCGGCCGCCCGGTTAAAAAGGGCTTGGCCATGACCGGCGAAATCACTCTCCGGGGCGAGATCCTCCCTGTGGGTGGCATCAAAAACAAGGTTCTGGCGGCCCACCGGGCCGGTATCCGGGAAGTCATCCTCCCGGTGCAGAATTCGGTGGATCTGGAAGAGATCCCGGAATCGGTGCGCAAAGACCTGATCTTCCATTTGGTGGCTCGGATGGATGAAGCTTTGGAAATTGCTTTCCCTCCCAGACAAGAGACAACCGTGAGGCAGGCTACCGCATGATGTCCGGCCATAATACGCCGGGCAGGACGGCATAACGGGGTATTTGCTGTACGCCTTCCGGTTTCCTTGGCATGAGGGGCAAGTGACCCTTTCGATAATTGGCCTTTTTAGATCTAAACCGTAAGAGGTGCCCCATGGCGGTTTATACCTGTGAAAAATGCGGTAAAGCGGTGGAAACCCGCTGCAAGCCGCGGAAGTGCCCGGAATGCGGCGAGTCGGGCTCTCTGCGCAAACAGGAAAATCCGGTAACTACAAAGAAGACGGGTAAATCGCGCCTCTTCAAATGATTTACGGGGTCGGCGTTGACTTGGTGCGGGTAGACCGCATCGCCCAGGCTATCGCCCGATACGGCGACCGGTTTTTGGAGCGTGTCTTTACTCCGGCCGAAATTGCTTATTGCCGCTCCCGCGCCCGCCAGGGTATCTGGCAATTTGCCCAGCGTTTCGCAGCCAAAGAGGCTTTTTCCAAAGCTCTGGGGGTAGGTCTGAGGGCCGGCGGCATTCGCTGGCGGGAGGTGGAAGTCCTGCCCGACTCCATGGGTAAGCCGGAAATCCGGATCTCCGGCCGGGCTCAGGAATTCTGCCGCCGCGCCGACATTAGAAATATCCAGCTCAGCCTGTCAGACGAAGACAACCACGTTATCGCCATGGTCTTGCTGGAGACCTGAGACGGTTATCAAAAAGGCCGAAAAGTTAGGTGCTTGCTCCGGCCCTTGCGGCCCGAGCACGTCATTATTACATCGGAAATTTTCCGGGGTAGGTTATGCAAGTCTTAGTAACCGGCGCCAGCGGTTTTGTGGGAAACGAAGTGGTGCGCGAGCTCCTTGCCCGGGGCCATGCAGTCAAAGCCCTGGTCAGGCCTAAGTCCGAAAAGAAACTCCAAGAGCGGGACCAGGTTGAGATTGTTTTCGGCGACTGCCTGAATCCTGAGGTTCTGCATCAGGCGGTCCAGGGCTGCGACGCGGTCATTCATCTGGTGGGTATCATCCGGGAATTTCCGGGACGGGGTATCACCTTCGAGCGGGTCCATGTGGAGGCCACCAAAAATGTGGTGGAGGCGGCCAAAGCGGCAGGAGTGAAGCGATACCTTCACATGAGCGCCTTGGGGGCCCGTCCCGAGCCCGCGGATCCCTACCATGTCACCAATTTCCGGGCCGACCAGAATGTCATGGCTTCGGGCCTTGTCTATACCATTTTCCGGCCCTCCGTCATTTATGGTCCCGGTGACCAGTCCATCAATCTCTTCGTCCGCCAGATCCGACGCCTGCCCTTTTTCCCCATCATCGGGGACGGCAACTACAAACTTCAGCCGGTGCCCGTCTGGATCGTGGCGGCCGCCTTTGCCCGGGCGTTAGAACTCCCGCACACGGAAAACAAAATCTACGAGGTGGGCGGCCCCGAACCGCTAACCTTCAACGAAATAATTGACACCATTGCGGCTGTCCTCAACCGCAAGGTCTCCAAAATCCATCAGCCGCTGTGGTGCGTTCAGGTGGCCGCCAGTCTTTGCGGGCGCTTCAGATGGTTTCCCCTTACCCCGGGCCAGTTGCGGATGCTGTTGGAAGGAAACATTTGCGATCCGACCCCTTTCTATACGGATTTTCAACTGAGCCCGGTTTCCTTTAAAGAAGGCCTTGCCCGCTACTTGACTTGAGTTCGGATTTCTGCCTGATGAGAAAGATTTTTGTTTTAATTCCCCTTGATTGTTCGTGCGCCCGAGCCGGGCCGAACCCTGGGCCTGGAAGGGCGTTCCACGCCCCCGGGGCAGGGCTTAGGTGAGGGTTCGGCCTTACCTGCCCTTTCCCAACAGAATAACTCGGACAGTCTTCAGGAGAGTAAGAAAATCAAGCCAAAGAGAAGGATTAAAGACATAATATAAGTCGTACTGAATCATTTGCGTATGGCTTTCCAGGGTGTTGGCATGTCCGGAGTGCACTTGAGCCCACCCGGTGAGGCCGGGCTTAGCCAGCAGGCGCAGGCGGTAGAAGGGGATTTCCCGGGCCAACAGGTCCGTGAAGTGCCGGCGAATCGGGCGGGGACCTATCAGGCTCATCTCATTTTTTAACACATTAAGCAATTGCGGTACTTCATCCAGCCGCAACTTGCGGAGAATCCTTCCGACCCGGGTGATGCGTGGGTCGTTGTCCCGGCACCATTGGGGGGTATTTTTCTCCGCATTGTCAATCATGGTGCGCAGTTTGACCAGCTTGAAAGGCTTGCCGTCCAGCCCCAGGCGTTCTTGAAGGAAAAATACCGGACCGCGGCTGTCCAGTTTGATGGCCAAGGCGCAAAAAAAGACAACCAACAAAGCAAAAGGTGACAACAACAAAGTGAGACCGATGTCAAAAGCCCGCTTGGCTATTTTATAAATCTGGAAAAAGAAAGCAGCTTTTGGATTGTAATTAAAAAGGGCGGGGACATCCAAGCAGTGAACCGGAATTTTACGGGCAATTTTCTGGTAATATGAAAAAGCGTCATAAACAGCAATGCCTTTAAACCTGAGTTTTAGTAAATTATAGAACGTGGCCCGAGAATTCTTTATTGTATCGGAATAAACTATCACTCTGATGTTATTTTTCTTTATTGTCTCCTTTAACTCATCGTCTGTTTCCCCGATTTTCAGACGTATCACAGGGGAACGGCGATGCTGCCGCATCAGGATTTCGGTAAGTTCGTGGACAAGCGGCCCCTCCCCCAGGAGCAGGATTGGCCGCCCCTTACGCCCCGGTAGCCCAGCCTCATTTTTCATGTCTGAATTTTTGATGCTTATCGGGTTCCCTCAAGGGTCAATGGGGCTTTCCTGCCTTCCAGAAGGGTGCGATAGAGCTCAAAGGTTTGCTGCACCATCCGGGACAGCGAGAAGCGCTCCTTGAGCCGGGCAATGTCTGCCTCTGCCATTGGCCGGAGGGGCCGACCCCCGATGAGGCAGGATAATTCCTCCTCTACCAGGGCAATGAGCCCGGACAGGTCACCGGGCCGTGCCAGCCGGGCGGAAATCCCCGGAATTTCCCGCAGCCCGAAGCAATCAAATCCCACTAGGGGGAGCCCGGCAACCACGGCTTCGATGACCGAACCGGGCACGCCCTCAAACGGCTGAGAGGTGAGCAGGTACAAGTCAAAAATGGCGTAGTAGGGGGCCGGATCCGGCTGCCAGCCGGTAAAAATTACCTTCTTGGTCAGACCCAGGGACTGCACCAGATCTAACAGGGTGGCTTTATAGGCTCCTTCGGAGGGCGTCTTGGCATCCCCCACCACAATGAGTCTGAGTTGGGGGAATTTATCTTTTAAGGCCCTCACCACCTGCAAGGCGTGGTGGAGCCCTTTCCACGGAACCAGGCGGGACACATTACCCAGGATGAGGGCCTCGGGCGCAAAGCCGGCCGCCTGTTTCCGCAGCCGCCGATCCTCAGGGGAAAGGACCCCGACCTTCAGAAAGGGGGAGATGTCCTTGCCATAGTAAATGACCTCGGCCTTGCCGTTGGAACAGATACCGGCTTGGCGATAGGCATGGCACAGGTCCTGGCCCACAAATATGAAACGGTCGGTACAGCGGCCTGCCAGCTTTTCCAGATTCTTAAAGAGCAGCCGCCGGCACCAGGGTTGCGTGGGAGCAAAGGTAGCGCCGTACACCGAATGCACGATGTTGGGCACCCCTGCGGCCCTGGCTGCCAGTCGGCCCAACACCCCGGCCTTGGCCAAATGGGTGTGCACCAAGTCGTAGTCATGGTTCCTGAACCGGCGGAACAGATTCCATAAAGTCGCAGCGTCCTGGGCCGGGTGAACATATTTCCGTAAACTGTTGATCCTCGAAATGAAGAAGCCCTGGCGTCGCTTCTGCTCCAGGAGCTCAGGGGAGGCGTTGCGGCCGACAATCAGCTCCACCTCCCAACCCCGCGCTTTTTGGTCGTCTGCCAGGGCAGAAACCCATGCAGAAGTATTGGTGGGATAGAAGGTGGTGATAACGTGGGCGATTCGGGGAGGCATGGCTCTTCCTCTCGGAGATTTATTGCAGTTTCCGAAAATAATTCCGGATTTCCTGCAGGATGCGGTTTTTTGGGGAAGGTGCGGCCGGGGACAAAGATTTGGCCGGCGTTTTGGGTGAAGAAAAAGCGGCATTCAGCAGTTCCCCCATCTGCAGGCGGACGCTCTCCAATTCCTGCACGGTCACCTGAAAGTCGCGGGTCTGGAAATCTCTGGTCACTTCCTGAAGCCGCTGCTCAATCCGGGCAAAAGGTTCCTGGGCCACCAGGCCTTTGCCTCGGGCCTCGGCCAGCAAATGGAAATACTGGTAATCCTGGAGGCCCCGGCGGAGAGACTCCAGCCTCAGGGTGGGCACCGGCTGGCCGGTCTGGGGGTGGGGATAATAAAAGGTTCCCCGGCGCATAAACTCAGGGTCGCCCGGTTCGGTGGTCCAAGGATTGTTAGGCCAGAAGTTCACCCCCCAAAGAAGGTAGCCGGAAAACCGGTAACGATAAAGCAGCCAGCCGATAAGCCGAGGATGAACCTGGGGATGGTCGATCCCGTGGAGCCGATTGGCATAAAGCCATTGCTCCTGTCCCTGGGAGCAGGCCAGGTTGGCCAGGGATTCCTGGTAATAAGCCGCCGGGGTGGCCCAGAGATCAATGACTTTGACAAATTCAGGGTCAGGATTCCACCCGGTGCAAAGCGTCTTGACGGTGGGGGCCAGGTTCTTGGCTAGGCCGTATGCCTGAAGGACTGCGGCATACTGGTCCGGCTTCGGCTCGTCGATAAGAAAGTTTAAGGCCCGATCCTGCCAGTCATGGCGCTTCAGGTATTCCTGAAACTGGGGATAAAGGATATTGGCCCGGGTGATGAAATTACTGCCCGGCTGATTAACCGTTTGCCAGCCCGGCAGCTTGGGAATCGTGAACCGGCGAAAACCCAGCTGGTTTAAGGCATACTGCACCAGCCCGTGATAGTCGGCATATTCGTCGATCTTCTTATCCGGCTGCAAATCGTCCAAAGGAAAGGCATATCCCCCGCCCAAAGCATTTATTTTATATTCCCGCAGGCTGCGGTAATAGGCCCTGATGGTCTGAAAGTAGGCATCGGAGGATTTGACCCCGTAGGTGGCATAAAATTCCGGCGGATAGTGCCAAAAGTGGCCGAAGACGGCAATGGGGAGATCGCCGGGCAAAGAAAAGCCGTACACCCGCAATCGGATGATTTGTCGGAAGCTTTGCTTTTTGTCAGAGGCGGTCAACTGATATTGGAAAAGCCCCGCGGGGCAATCGGCCGGTAGATGAACAGACAGGAGGATTTCCAAGGCGTCGCCGGTAATGACCAGCCCTTGTTCTACAGGCAGCAGAGCGTCCGGTGGCAATTTGCCCCTCAAGCTGGGGGGCGCCCAGCAGACCTGGAAGAAGGCAAAGGGGATTTTGGGATTTCTGGCCATCGGGCTTACCTGCATAATCCGGATTTTGAAAGAGGAGGGGTCCGCTCCCGGAAAGCGGAGCCGGGCGAACACATATTCGTTTCCGGCTCCGGCCAGTTCCAGGCTCTGCAAAGATTTTCCTTGGCCCCCGGGCCGGATCTGCGTTACCGGATACTGCAGTTCCTCGGGAATTGCAGCCGTCGCCCCTCCCGGGCTTCCAAAAAAGCCGGCTTGCACCGCCATGGCCATAAAGACCGGAAAAAGCCGGCTTGCTTTTAACCATCTGAACGAGATCTTATTCATAAATTCCCCCTTTTGGCCGGATAACCGTACGCAGGATAACAAGGGAGCGCGTGGTTTCCCCGTCTGCGGCGCCTGTAAGAATTGAGGAATCCCTGCACCGCCACCGGAAGCATCAGGAAGGAGAACATGGTGCGGTGGCGCATGGCCCCGCCGACATTGGCCTGAATGACGCTGCTGGTGAGAATGCCGGTCAGGAGAAAGGCCAGCAGAAAGAGGGCCATTCTCCGATTCCTTTGGCAGAAGGAGGGGAAACCTTTAAGGAAATAATAAACTAGCCAGATTAGCAATATCGAGTCCATCAGCCCCAAGGCATGTTTGGGGGTGTGGACCTGCCACGGCAAGGGAGAGAACAGGAAATAGAGCACCGTAAGAGGGAGGGCCGTCAAAATATCCTGCCACGAAGAAAAGCGGACGCCGGTCAGGTAGGCAGAATCGGCCTCGGCAGAGTTGGCCAATCGCTTGTTGATCTCCTCATAGTCCATGAATTGGGTGGCTTTCTGCAGAATATAGGTTTTGGCGCCGAATTCGGTACCGACATAAAAAACCAGCAGACCCAAGGTTGATATTATTGCCAGAACTCCGAGTAGCCTGAGAGGTTTGAATAATCCCGATATTTTCCCCGAGCTTGCAGATTTGGCCAGCAGATAAACAGGATAAGACAGGGTAATCAGGACCAGCAAGGGCGGCCTTAGAAGCGTAAGATAAGCCACGCAGGCCACCGCCCCAACCCGCGTTCCGAATCGGACGGGTCCGCCTTGGGCTTTTTGGAAGTCGCTTATCCGGCCGAAGAAAAAGGTCAGGAAAAAAATGATCAGGAGATCCCGGTTCAGAGTGCCGGCCAGAACCCAGCCGAAGGGGTAAAAAGCCAGACATAAGGAGGTTATCTTGGCGACCTTAGGGTCAAACCAAGCTTCAGCCAGGTGGTAGGAATTATAAATTACCCCGATGCCCACAACCGCACTGAATATTTGTCCCAGCAGCTGGATATCCCCGAAAAGATAATACGTAATCCCCAAGGGCACGGTGTAGGCGGAGTAGGCCTGGAAAATACTGCAAAGATTTCCGAAGAAATCTTGTTCCAGGAGATCGTGAATACGCAAGGCCAGAGAATGGTAAAGAGCAGCGTCGTATGAGCCGAGGTCAAAGGCAAACAGCCATTTTAGATGAATGAATATAAGGCAGACAGCGAAATAAACCAGGATAATCCTGGAAAGTTCATGGTTTTTAGTCAATAAATGATAAAGGAAGAAGCATATTATAATAGAAATAGGTAACATGCTTCTTAAAAAAATTTCAATAGAGTATTCCATCACTTTTCTCTTTACTCGGAATCGCTTCGGCAAAAGATTTGGATAAAAGCAATGCGACAGTGAGCGTCAAGCTGCCGCCATTAAACACATTTATAATACAAAGCGACCAGGCTGCCCCAATTATCCCGAATTTGGGGATGAGGCACCAAGAGCTCAAACCGGCTAACAATACTGAGGCAGTGTACGGAAACAGCAGGTTTTTAAAAGCCCGCATAGCAGTCACGGCAAACATCAGAATGGTGGCAATGTAATAGAAGATGGCAGCTATCATTATCCACTGGAAAGAGGAGGCGTGTCTGGCATATTCAAAGTTATAAAAGACGGTCAACAGGTGTTTCCCGAAAAGGAGGGAAAACAGCAAGCCCACCCCGCCCAGGAGGCCGGCAATTCCCGCCGCTTGGGCTAAGGTGCGACAGAAGGCGTCGATTTTCCGGCAGGCAAAATAGATTGCCAGCCGGGGTTGGAGGGCCTGCCCGAGGGCCATCGTAACCACGGAGCCGGCCAGCATCAGTTGAAACATGGCAGAGTAGAGGCCCAGAACCTTGGCGCCCCAATAATGCTGGATAAAATACCGCGGGATGTTAAAAGTCAGAGCGACCAGCATCCCGACTAGTCCCAAGGGTAGAGATATTCGGACCAATCGGTGCGTCACGGTTTTTTCCCACGCCGGGCGAAAAGTTCTGACCAGGTCCAGGAAGCCTCGACGGACCGGAAGGCGGTGGGCAGAAGCCAGGAGTTGCCTGCACCTGAAACAATCGTACCAGATCAGGGTCAGCGCCGAAGCCAGCACCAAGCTGGATACCCCCCAAAAAAGCTGCCGGCCGAAAGAAAGCGTGATAACCAGGGCCAAAAGGGCCAAGCCACTCTTGATTACCAGAGAGATGCCGATGAAATTCATCTGTTCATTTCGCTGAAGAAAACCATAAATTGTATCACTCAAACCTTCCAACAATTTAAAGATACCAAGCATTAAAATGACACCAGCCAATTCAAGCTGATATCCCAAGGTCATTACTATCAATAAAACAATCAATAGTGCCAAGGATGAAGTAATCAGGCGCAATCCCCAATAATGGCTGAAACTGAATAAGTGGTGGGCATCGGTTGCCTGAACAAAGCGCATGTTCAAACTGGCCAAAACAAAAACCGGCGTACAAATGGAAATTCCCAAGGCATAGTGGCCCACCATTTCAGGACTGCCCATTTTGCAGAGAACAATGATGACAAGCCACTGGAAAACGCCGTAAACACCGTTTCCCAGGAAAGACCAAAAAAAGTTTTCTTTTAACGTAAGAGACATGCTAACGGTTTGGGACTGTTCCCATAATTACCGGGCTAAAATCGGGAGATGAAAACCGCCGAAAAGGCGGGCCGTTAAACCATTATGTAAAGGAAATGGCAGTCTGCGAAGAGGCCGGATGAGATACGCCTTCCAGGTTTTGGTAAGCATGGAGTTTTTTCGGAGATAATCGCCGTTCCCATGCGTGTCCGGAGTCATACGGAGCCTCCCGGAAAATCTTGTTTGGGGTATCGAAAAATTAAATGGAAAACTTTAGAAAAAAATTTTCCGAGAGGTGGATTTTCTTAAATATGAGGGCAAAAAGGGCAGAAGGAAAATGCGACTAAAAAGGGAGTAAAACCGGAGAGCCTGGGGTTTTCCCGGCTCTCCTTTCCAGCGGTTTGGCTATTCCACTTTTCGCAAAAAAGGCGGGGTGTCCAGTTCGCTTTCTTCGTACTGGAGGTCGGGATGCACCACGTATTTCCTGCCACTCACCACCCCCAGGGTGGGGGGCCGTTTCTCTGCGGTGCTTTCCCGAGGCAGGTCGCCCTTCCGCAGAATGGTGGGGATTTCCAGGTCTTCCACGGCCGGGGTTTCGGGAACCGATGGCTGCCAGGCAGGGACCTCCCGCTCCGGTTCCGCTCTCTTGCCGATGCCGGTGGCAATCACCGTGACCCGGAGCTCTTCATTCAGGCTGTCATCGTAGACCAGGCCCCACTTGATAAGGGCGTCTTCGTGGGCTTCCTCCTGAATAATGGTGCAAATTTCCCGGAGCTCCTCCATGGAAAAGTCCTGGGAGGAGGTGATGTTAATGAGGATACCCCGGGCGCCCCGGATGGAAATGTCTTCCAGGAGAGGATGGGAGATGGCTTTATGGGCCGCTTCCGAAGCCCGGGCGCTGCCGCTGGCAACGCCGGTGCCCATCAGGGCCATGCCTCCTTCCCGCATTATAGTGCGCACGTCGGCAAAGTCCACTTTGACAAAACCCGGCACCATGATAAGGTCGGAGATGCCCCGCACCGCGGCTCCCAGTACTTCATTGGCCATGGCAAAAATGTCAGTGGTGCGGGAGTTTTTGGCCCCCAGGCTGAAGAGCCGATCATTGGGGATAGTGATGATGGTATCTGCCACCTGGCGCAACTCCTCGATGCCTTTTTCGGCCAGGCGGGTTTTCATTTTGCCCTCAAACTCAAAGGGCTTGCTCACCACCGCCACGGTCAGGGCTCCCACCTCGCGGCTGATTTCCGCCACAATGGGTGCGCCGCCGGTACCGGTGCCGCCGCCCATGCCGGCGGCGATGAAGACCATGTCTGCCCCTTGAAGGACCTGCTTGATGCGTTCTGATTCCTCTTTGGTGGCCTCCCGCCCCACTTCGGGATTGCCCCCGGCCCCCAAGCCCCGGGTGACGCTGGGCCCCAGCTGAATTTTCACGGGCGCCAGACTCCGCTCCAGAGACATGGCGTCGGTATTGGCGGCGATGAAATCCACCCCCACCATGTTGGACCTGATCATGTCGTTGATGGCGTTGCCGCCGGCCCCGCCAATGCCCAGAACCTTGATCCGGGCTGACAACTCACTGGGGACCAATTGGATCTTCATGCTGAACCCCCCTTGGGTGGAATTACACCACTTCTTGAAACCAGTTTTTCAGGCGGCTCCAAAAGCTGCCCTTGGAGCCGCGGGTCTTGCGACGGGAACGGATAAGCCCGCTCTCCTGTTGCATCCGGTAGCCGTAAAGCACCAGCCCCACCCCGGTGGCGTAAGCCGGGTCGCGGATTACATCCGTCAAACCGCCGCCGACCACGGGATAGCCCAGGCGGGTAGGAAGAAATAGGGTTTCGTCCACTAATTCCGGCAAGCCCGGAATCTGAGCCGAGCCCCCGGAAATTACGGCGCCCGCCAGCACCGGGTTGGCGGCCCCGGCTTTTTGAATTTCCTTGGAAATAAGGCCTAAAAGTTCGCTCAGGCGCAAATGAACAATTTCCGCCAGTTCCCGGCGGGAGATGATCCGGGCTTTGCGTCCCCCCAAGCCGGGGATCTCAATGTTTTCCTCTTGCCCCAATAGGGCATTAAGGCAACAGCCGTAGTTCTTCTTGAGATGTTCGGCATTCTGCAGGGAAGTTTGCAGCCCCACCGCGATGTCGTTGGTCAAATTGTTGCCGCCTACCGGGATCACCGCGCTATAGCGCAGGGAATTGCCGGCGAAAATGGCCAGATCGGTGGTGCCGCCGCCGAGGTCGATAAGGGCCACCCCCAGGGCCTTTTCTTCCTCGGTGAGCACCGCTTCACCGGCGGCCAGGCTCTGGAGAGCGATGCCGCTTACTTCCAGGCCTGCTTTATTGGCACATTTGACGATATTATTTAAGGCATTCACCGCCGCGGTGACAATGTGCACCCGGCACTCCAGCCGGACGCCGTGGATTCCCACCGGGTCCCGGATGCCGTCCTGGCCGTCAATGAGGAAATCCTGCACCAGAGTGTGGATGACGGCCCGGTCTGACGGCACAGAAACCATCAATTTGGCGGATTCGATGACCCGCTCCACTTCTGCCGGGGTGACCTCCCGTTCCTTGACGACAATGACCCCGTGGCTGTTCTGACCCTGGATATGCGCGCCGGCCACCCCGGTATAAACCGAGCGGATTTCACAACCCGCCATGGTTTCCGCTTCTTCAACGGCCTTGCGGATAGCCTTCACGGTGTTGTCAATGTTGACCACCACGCTTTTTCGCAACCCGCCGCCGGTGGGGGCGGTGCCAATACCCACGATTTCCACCAGGTTATCCCGAACTTCGCCAACTACGGCACATACTTTGGTGGTGCCGATATCCAAGCCGACAATTAGTTCCTGATTCACTATTATTCCACCGAGTCCTGCAAACTGAGAAGCACCCGCTGGGGGTAGTCGAGGTTGATGAGATTCACCCGGGTGACATAGCCGTGCTGTTTCAGAAGAGGCCAGACTCGGGCAAATTTTTGCAATTTTTCCGGGAAGTCCCTTAGCCCCAGGTGAACCGCCCCGGTCAAGCCGTTGACATAAAGGCTGAAACCGCGTTCCTGATCCACATGAATTTCAGAAATATTGGCAAGGTTAAGGGGGGGCGGCGCCTGTTTCAGAAAGTCGTACAACGTGAGAATACCTTCAAACACTGCCGGCGGAAATCCCTGGCCTTCGATAAATTGTTCTTTCTTTAACCCAGTGATCACCGGAAAGTCAAGGGGGTCCCCGGGGGACAAGGGTTTAAACAGGCTGCCGTTGCGGTCCACGTAATACAATTCCCCCAATTGTATCAAGGCCACCGGTTCCCGCTCCTGAATGCTGACCTTAAGACGGTTGGGCCATATTCTCGTCACTTCCGCCTTGGCGATCCAGGGGTGGGCTGCCAAGGCCTGCTCCACCCGGGCGGGACGCAATGCCAGAAGGTTCGTACCAGGACCCAGGCCGCCCAACTGGAAGATGAAGGCGGCAGTGAGCCGCCGGTTTCCGGTTATTTCAAGGTCCCCGCTATCTTTAATGCAAAAATATGGACTGGTCAAGAAATGATAATACAAGAGCACCAGCCCCAGACTGACCGCCGCCAGCCCCATGAGGCTTATTTTCAGTAACAACAGCTTGCCCCAGAAATTTCTTTTTTCAAGACCGGCAGACCTTTGGCGATAGGCATTACGCCCTGTCCTCCGGCGAAAGAGAGCCTTCCTTTTGCGGACCGGCCGCTGAGAAGCTAAGGGCGGGCTCCACGACATGACGGCGCTCCGGCAAGTTTTGGGGTCAGCGAGGCAGAGACGTTACCTGACAACTGGGCGAGCAGTTCCTCGCCCAGACGCCAGATGTCCCCGGCGCCCAAGGTCAGGACGAGATCTCCGGGCTGCACGGTATGGAGCAGGGCTTCCAGCAGGGCTTGACGATCGGGGGCAAAGAAGGCCTCAGGATGGCCCTGGCGGCGGATGCCCTCAAAAATGTGGCGACCGGACAGCCCCGGCACAGTCTCTTCCCCGGCGCTGTAAATTTCCGTGATCCATACCCGATGGGCCCGGGCAAACACCGGAAAAAACTCGGGGAGCAAGGCCCGGGTCCGGCTGTAGCGATGGGGTTGAAAGGCCACCACCAGCCGACGCGCCGGAAAGGCCTGGGCCAGGGCCGCCAGCGTGGTCTCGATTTCGGTGGGATGATGACCATAGTCGTCCATCACCAGGATGTCTTTTACCAGGCCTTTTAGTTGGCAACGCCGATGGATTTGCCCCAGCTGGGCCAGTCCCCGGCGCCAGACGTCAAAGGGCAGCCCCAAACTATGGGCCACGGCGCAGGCCGCCAGGGAATTAAGGACATAATGGGGTCCGGCCAAGGGAAGGTTGATCCCACCCAATTCCCGGCCCTGGTGCCAAAGGCGGTAGCGGCCGCCCAAGCCTCGGACCTCAATTTGGGAGGCCCCGAAATCTGCACCCGGTCCCAGCCGGTAGGTCAGAAGCCGGTGGCGGCGTGGATTCAACAGCGGCGCCAGGTGCGGGTCATCGGCCCAGGCCACCACCAGAGAGTCGGAGGGCAACCGGTTCAGGTAGGCGGCAAAGGTTTCCTGAATGTGGGCCATGTCCCGGTAATAATCCAGGTGCTCCCGATCCAGGTTGGTGATGACGGTGGTCTGGGGGGTGAGAAGGGCAAAGGACGCGTCACTTTCGTCGGCTTCGGCCACAAAGTATTGGCCCCGGCCCAGGACGGCGTTGCTTCCCAGGCTGTCCCAGATGGCGCCCACCAGCACGGTGGGGTCCAGGCCCCCGGCCCGGAGGATGGCGGCAACCATGGCGGTGGTGGAGGTCTTGCCGTGCATGCCGGTGACCGCGATCTGGTGGTGCCCGGCCATCAGGTGGGCCTGCAGTTCACCCCGGCGCCACACCTCCCGCCCCAGGGCCCGGGCCGCGGCCAGTTCCGGGTTGCTGTCCCTGACTGCGGCGGAATAGACCACCACCTGGGCGTCGCCGATATGCTCGGCCCGATGGCCCTGATAAAACTTCACCCCCAGGCCTTCCAGGCGCGCCGTGACGGCGTTGGCGGCCAAGTCCGAGCCGGACACCCGAAACCCTTGACGCACCAGCAGTTCCGCCAGGCCGCTCATGCCGATGCCGCCGATGCCGATGAAGTGGTAGGAAGATTTCGGTGTCATTTCCATAGCAGTAAGTTTGAGGGGCCGGGGGAGCCCTTGCATTCGGCAATTATTTCAGCAACTCCAGGCATTTCTCCACAATTTCCTTTGCGGCGTGGGGTCTTGCCAAGGAGCGGCTGGCGGCCTCCAGACGGGCCAGAGCCTCGGGGTCGGCCATCAATTGCCGTATCTTATCAGCTAAAAGCTCGCCTGTAAAATCTTTATTCAGAATGACCTGCGCGGCCCCGGCCGCCTCGAAGAACCGGGCGTTGTGTTCCTGATGGTTGTGAGCCGCGAAAGGGTAGGGGACCAATATCGCGGCCCGGCCCACCGCGGCCAGCTCCGCCAGGGTGGAGGCTCCGGCCCGGCAGACCAGCAGATGGGCCCGGGCCATCCAGCGGGCCACTTCCGGAGTAAAGGCGGTCACGTCCGCAACAAACCCCGACTCTTGGTAACCCGTCCGGACCTCTGCAAAATCCGCCTCGCCGGTAAGGTGAAGGAAACGGAGATTTTCCTTGAGGTCGGTGAGCCGCGGCAAGGCGGCCAGAGTTTCCCGGTTCAGGTGGCGGGCGCCCTGGCTGCCGCCCATGACCATCACGGTAAATGGGGGGTCTGGCCTTGCTTCCGCCGGCGTAAAAAATTCGCCCCGGATGGGATTCCCGGTCCAGACGGTCTTCTCTCTGGGGAAAATGCCTTTGGTATCGGGAAAGGAGAGGAAGATCCGCTGGGCAAAGCGGGCCAGCCAGCGGTTGGTAGTTCCCGGGATGGCATTTTGTTCGTGGATGGCCAAGGGGATCCCCAAAGCATAGGCGGCCAATCCCACCGGCCCGGCGGCGTGGCCTCCCATGCCCAGAACCAATTGAGGCCGGAGGGCCTTAAGACGGGCCCGGGCTTCCAGGATATAGCCGGGCAGGCCGAGGACTGTGCGCAGACGGCTGAACAGCCCTTCGCCTTTCAGGGCCCGGCTGGCGATGCCTTCCCAAGTGAGCCGGTATTGCTCCAGGATCTGTACGGTTACCGGTTTGGGAGTGGTGAGAAAGGTCACCCTTGCCCCCCTGCAGGCCTGGAATTCCTGGGCTACCGCGATCCCCGGGAAAAGATGGCCCCCGGTGCCCCCGGCCACGATCACTACTTTCAGATCCATGTGCAAAAACCGGGATGTGGCCTTTCTCGCAAAGGGCCATATCCGGAAATAAAGTCAGTCGGTTGGCAAAGCTGCGACTGCGGTATTGTCAAGAGTTGAGGCAATAACCCTCAGGCCTTCCCGGCTTATTTCGCAAACCGAAAGGTATTTTCCCCTTGCTCCGGAATGGGGCCAGAGTCGCCAAATAGATCCAGTGCCTCGCTTCCTCCCAGGGCGGCTGTCAGACAGTCAGCAAGCAGACCGCATAAATAAGCGACTTCGAGAGATTTGTTCCGGTCGTAAAAACAAAGCAAACCGTTGTCTTTCCGGCACTCGGTTTCCAGAAATCGGTACCAGTGCGCCGATGCCTCCCGTCTTTGTTCCGGATCCGGCGGTTCGGCCGTCCCCCTCCCCCTACATCCCCGGTCATTTCCCATGATCAGAACCTCCCCCATCAGTCTGCTCCCTCTTCTCTGATTCCGGGTGGCTTTTTGAACGGTAAACCTAATGGCATCCTAGGAAGCTTGTGCTGGCTTCTCTTTCTCGCCCTGGGGTTCCGTAGGCAATTTAGGCCGTTTTATCTGACTGCTGATATTCAACAAAATCCCCACTGCCAAAAGCGTGGCCAGCAGGGAAGAGCCGCCGTAGCTCAAAAAGGGAAGCGACAGGCCTTTGGTGGGAAACAAGCCGGTAACCACCCCCATGTTGATGCCGGCCTGGAGACCGATCAGCAAGGTCAGCCCCAGCGCCAGGTATGACCCGAAGGCATCGGGTGCTCGCAAACTCAAAAGCAGCCCGCGATACACCAGAAGACTGAACAGGGCCAGGATAAGCAAAACTCCTACCAATCCCAGCTCCTCGCTGTAGATGGCCAGAATAAAATCAGTGTGGGCGTCCGGCAGGTAAAACAGCTTGGCCCGGCTCTGGCCCGGTCCCAAACCGAACAGTCCGCCGGAGCCGATGGCCAAAAGGGACTGCTTGAGCTGGTAGCCCACGTCCTGACCATACTTCCAGGGATCCAGAAACGACAGGATGCGGTTGAACTTTTTGGGATCACGCAACACTAATACCGTGGCCAAACCGGCCACCGCGGAAAGGGCCCCCAGCACATAGGCCAGGCGGACGCCGCCCACCAGCAGCATCACGAATACGATGGCGGCCAGGGTCATGGCGGTACCAAAGTCCGGCTCCTTGGCGATGAGGCCGACGAAAAGCCCGGTGACGATCATGTGGGGCAAAAACCCGATGGAGAAATATTTGATTTTTTCCTGTTTGCGGGCCAAAGAGTATGCCATGAAAAGCACCATGGCCAGTTTGGCGAACTCCGAAGGCTGCAAGGTCACCGGCCCCAGCCGGAGCCACCGGGCGGCGCTGCGGACCCGGACGCCGATCCCCGGGACAAAGACCAGGATCAGCATGATAAGGGAGAGAAACAACAGCGGGTACACCCACCTCTGATAGCGACGATAATTCACAAAACGTCCGGCGAACAGGGCGGCCAGTCCCAGAACGGCATAAACGCTTTGGCGCTTGATGAAAAAATAGGGGTCGTGGTATTGGGATTGCGCCATCACGTGACTGGAGATAAAGACCATGGTCAGGCCCAGGGACACAAGGGCCAGCGCACTGACCAGGAGAACATTGTCCTGGTGAGATATCGCGTCCGGATCAGCTATCGGCGGCATGCTGCACCTCCCGCACCAATTGCTGAAAAGTTTCGCCGCGGTGGGCATAATCCCGAAACATGTCGAAACTGGCGCAGGCGGGAGACAAAAGGACCACGTCCCCCGGCCGGGCAATCTCCCAGGCGCGGGCCACCGCCGCGGCCAGGTCAGCGGCCAGGTACGCCGGGGCGCAGTCCCCCCACACCCGAGCCAGATGTTCCTTGGTTTCCCCCACCAGCACCAGGGCCTTCACTTTTTCCCGGATCAGGGGGGACAGGACCGTAAAGTCGCTGTCCTTGTTGCGGCCGCCGGCAATGAGAATCACCGGCCGCTGGAAATAGGCCAGGGAGCGGGCCACGGCCACCACGTTGGTGCCTTTGGAGTCATCGTAAAAATCCACCCCGCCGATCCGGGCCACCCATTCCAGGCGGTGCGGCAGGCCCCGAAAGCGGGCCAGAACCTCCCGGCAGGCAGCGGGCTCCGCCCCGGCATCCAGGGTCAATAGCAGGGCGGCCATGATGTTCTCCTGGTTGTGGCGGCCAGGAAGCAGGATGTCCCGCAGTGGGAACTGCTCCTCCTGACCGGAGGCGAGCCTTACCCGAATGACGTCATTTTCCAGCCAAGCACCGCAAGGCAAGATTCCCAAGGTGGAAAAGCGATATACCCGTGATGGACCGTGGTTCAGGGACCGCACCAAGGGATCGTCGGCGTTCAGAACTTTCAGGTCCTTGGCCGTCTGGCAGCGAAAGAGACCAGCCTTGGAATTGACGTAAGCGGCGTAGTCAGGATAGCGGTCCAGATGGTCAGGACTGATGTTCAAGAGAGCCGCGGCCTGGGGGTGAAAGTTGGGGGCGGTGTCCAACTGGAAGCTGCTCACCTCCACGACCAGAAAATCCGCTTCAGTTTGTCGGGGCAGAAGGGAAATCACCGGCGTGCCGATGTTCCCGCCCACCAGAGGCCGGAAGCCACTTTCTTTGAGGAACTCCCCCACCAGCGTGGTAGTGGTGGTCTTGCCGTTGGTGCCGCTCACCGCGAGCACCGGCAGGGTGATGAACCGGCTGGCCAGCTCCAATTCGCCCCAGATGGGGATACCGACCCGGCGGGCGGCCTGCAGCCAGGCGACCTCCGGCGGCACCCCCGGACTCAGGAGAATAAGGTCATAGTCTGTCACCCGGGAGGGCTGGGGTACGCCCAATTCCTTTTCAATGTTGAAATTTTTCAGCTCCTGGCACGAGTCGGACAATTCGGAAGCCGGGGCCTGGTCCGTGACGGTGACCCGGGCTCCGGCCGCGGCCAGGAAGCGCGCCAAGGCCACCCCCGTCCGGGCCAGACCGACAACCAGGGTTTTTAAGCCTTTCAGTTCCATTAGCCGTTATCTTAATTTCAGGGCGCTCAAGGACAAAAGCCCCAAAACTATGGCAATTATCCAGAAGCGCACGATCACTTTGGGTTCCGGCCACCCCTTCAGTTCAAAATGGTGGTGGATGGGGGCCATGCGAAAGATGCGCCGGCCGTTGGTCATTTTAAAGAACCCCACCTGCATGATGACGCTCAAGGCCTCTACCACAAACAGGCCGCCCACCAGAACCAGGAGAATTTCCTGCTTGGTAGCGATGGCCACGCTTCCCAATATGCCCCCCAGCGCCAAGGCGCCCACATCTCCCATGAAGACCTGGGCGGGGTAGGCATTGAACCAAAGAAAACCGATGCCCGCCCCCACCAAGGCTCCCAGGAAGACCGAAAGCTCCCCCACCCCCCGCACGTAAGGAATCTGGAGATAGGCGGCAATGCGGGCGTGGCCGGCTAAGTAGGCGAAAATCAGATAAAATCCGGCCGCAATGGTCACGGGCCCGATGGCCAGGCCGTCCAGGCCGTCGGTTAGGTTCACGGCGTTGGCCGTGCCCACGATAATAAAGACCGCCAAGGGAATAAACCCCCAGGACAGGTCCGGCTGCAGTTCCTTAAAAAATGGAATGGTCAAGGTGGTCTGAAATTCCGGATAAATGAAGAACCACAAGGCCACGATCAAAGCCACGCCGGTTTGCCAGAAGAGTTTGGCCCTGCCGGTCAGCCCCCGGTTTCGTTTTTTGATGACCTTGAGATAATCATCGAGAAAACCGATGAACCCGAACCCCAGAGCCACAAAGATCATCAGCCAGATATAATAGTTCGTCAGGTCGGCCCAGAGCAGGGTGGAGGTCAGCATGGCGAAAAGGATCATTAGGCCGCCCATGGTGGGGGTGCCGGCCTTGGCATGGTGGGACTGAGGGCCGTCTTCCCGGATAAACTGGCCGATTTGCAAGGCCTTGAGCTTGCGGATGCACCAGGGGCCGATAATTAGGCAGATCATCAAGGCAGTGAGCACCGCAAAAATCGACCGGAAGGTGATGTAGCGGAAGACATTGAACCCTCCGAAAACCGATTTCAGGGGATAAAGCAAATGGTATAGCACCTTGCTGTCCTCATTCGATGGATATGTGGCCCTTCTGGCAGGATCATCCCCCCAGGGCCTCTATAATGCATTCCATCTGCATGCTGCGGGAGCCTTTCACCAGGAGCCAGTCGCCGGGTCGCAGGAATTCCCTTAGTATTTTAGCCCCTTCTTCCCGGGTCGGCACCGGGATGACACGGTTTTTCGGCAGGCCGCCTTCCAGGGCACCGGCGGCCACTTCTTCCCGGAAATGGCCGTAAATGACCAAAAGGTCGAGGCCGGTGCGGGCCGCCAGGCGGCCTAATTGCCGGTGCTGTGCTGTCGCGTGGACCCCTAATTCCAGCATATCTCCCAGGGCGGCGGCGGCCCGGCCCCGGTCTCTAAGTTCTTCCAAGGTCTTCAGGGCCATGGCCATGGAACCCGGATTGGCGTTGTAACAGTCATTCAGCAGGTGAGCCCCGGAAGGCAGGGTGATGATTTGCGAGCGCCGCGGAATGGCCTGAAAGTCTGCCAGGGCAGCGGCGGTTTCTTCCGGGGGTAATCCCAGGACCAGGCCCACCGCGGTGGCGGCCATGGCATTATAAAGCTGGTGAAGGCCAGGAGCCCTGAGCTTGAGGGTCCAGCTTCTGCCCTGCCAGGAAAGGACCGCGGTCTGCCCGGCCCTGCCCAGAGAACAGCGGCTGTGGGCCCTCAGGTCTGCCCCCTTTCCCATCCCGAAGCTGAGGGCGCGCCCCGGAAAGAACCGGGCCCGGCCAGCCAAACGGGGGTCATCGGCATTATACACCAACACTGCCGCCGGAGACAGGCCGGCTATAAGCTCGCCCTTGGCGCAGGCTACCCCTTCCACGCAGCCCACCCCTTCGGTGTGGGCCGGATACACGTTCAGCAGAACTCCCACCGTGGGCTGGGAAATCTCCGTCAGGCGCAGAATTTCCCCGAAGCGGTTCATGCCCATTTCCACCACCGCCACCTCATAAGAACCGTCCAGTTTCAGCAGGGTCTGGGGCAGGCCAATGAGATTGTTCAAATTCATTTCATTTTTGATGACCCGGAAGGCCTGGGAGAGAACCTGGGCCGTCATCTCTTTGGCCGTGGTTTTGCCGCAACTGCCGGTGATGGAGACCACCTGGAGATTGAACCTGCCGCGCCAGCAGCGGGCCAGGTCTCCCAAGGCCGTTTGGGTGTCCCTTACCCTGATGAGGGAAACATCTTTAGGAATGATAGGGACGCGGTTTGCCGGGCTCAAATGGTATCCCGGGCCCCACGCCTCCTCCACCAGTACCCCCCGTATTCCCCGTTCCACCGCCTGGGGGATGTAGTCGTGGCCGTCGTGGCGCGCCCCTTTTAAGGGAATAAACAGTTCGCCGGCCTGGCAGGTGCGGGAGTCGGTGGACACCCCGGCAAAGACCGCCCCTTTTTCCCCCTGAAGGAGGCGGCCGCGGGTGGCGGCTAGAATTTCAGCGGTGGTGAAATAGGGTGCCATGATTTGGTTTTCTTTTAGTCAGCCAAGGAAAATTTGCGACAGAAGCGACTCATGATCTACGTTTCAGGGCCTCCTGCACTTCCTCCCGGTCGTCAAAATGGCGGCGTTCCTGACCGATGATCTGATAATCCTCATGACCTTTGCCGGCTATCAGGACGCCGTCGCCGGGGGCGGCCAGTTGCACGGCCAAGCGGATGGCCTCCCGCCGGTCCGGCATTATGAGGTAGCCCCGTTCGCCCCGCCGGGCCGCGGCCAGACTGAGTAACGGAAAGCCCACAGCCTCCAGGCCCCTCTCAATTTCCCGGATGATGGCCAGGGGGTCTTCGCTCCGGGGGTTGTCGCTGGTCAAGATGATCAAGTCGCTGGCCGCCGCCGCAGCCTGTCCCATGAGGGGGCGCTTGCCCCGGTCCCGGTCTCCGCCGCAGCCGAACACCGTAAGCAGACGGGCGAATTTAAGGTTTCGCAGGGCCGCCAGCACCGAAGCCAGGGCCTCGGGAGTATGGGCATAATCCACAAACACGTGAGGGCCGCCGGGCGGGCCAAACCGTTCCAGGCGCCCCGGTACCCCGGGCAGCGAGGCGACACCTTGCACGATGGCCTCGCGGTTCACCTCCAACCCCAAGGCTGCGGCGCAGGCAGCCAGAATATTAGACAGGTTGTAAGTCCCCACCAGCTTGGAGGTGATCTTCAGCTCCCCTTGGGGGGTGACCAGCCGCGCCTCCAGGCCTTCCCGGTGGAACCTGGTCGCAAGCGGCCGCACCTGACTTTGCGGATGGCGGCCAAAGGTGATAATCGGACCCCGCACCACCTGTTGCAACTCCTGCCCCCGGGGGTCGTCCAGATTGAGAACCGCCAACCCGGGGGAAGAACCGTGGCCATTTCTGAGGATCTCCGTGAACAGCCGGGACTTGGCGGCAAAATAGGCATCCAGGTCTTTATGGTAATCCAAGTGGTCCTGGGAGAGGTTGGTAAATATGCCGGCGGCGAAGGACACCCGATCCACCCTTTTTAAAACCAGGGCATGAGACGAAACTTCCAGCAAGGCATGGGTGGCGCCCTCCCGGCGCATTTCCCGGAGGTAGCGGTTCAGGTCCAGTGACTCCGGAGTAGTGACGGGGGCGGGCCAGACCCGCTGGCCCATCCGGTAATTGACCGTCCCCAGAACGCCCACCTTACAACCGGCGGCGGTCAGGATGGCCTCCAGCAGGAACGTGGTGGTGGTTTTGCCATTGGTGCCGGTGATGCCCACCAAGACAAGCTCCCGGCTGGGGTGGTCGTAAAATGCGGCGCTGAGATGCGCCAAGGCCAGTCGGGCGTGGGGAACCTGCACCAGGGTGGCTCCCTCCGGTAGCGTCAGGTCCGTCTCGCAAACAATCGCCCGGGCACCCTTGGCCAAGGCCTGGGCAATGAAGCGGCGGCCATCGGTTTTATGACCTGAAATGGCCACAAATACGCAGCCTGGCGTCACTTCCTGGGAATGATAGGCAATTCCGGAAATCGGCAGGCAATCGTGGCCTTTCACCCGGCAGCCGTGGAGACCGTCCAGAAGCTGGCTGAGGGTTTTGGCGGACATGGGCTTATAATGCACCTGAATCTCGCTGATCGACACGGGGGCTCCAGGAGATTCTGGCGCCCTTTTGCCTAAATGCTACAAAAAGTTATCATCCTTTACAACCATGAAACCAGCCCCCGGGATTTTATAACCGGGACTGGAATTTAACCGAGCAGACAGTCCCTGGGGCAATAGGGGTTCCGGGGGCCGGCTCCTGGGCCACGGCCAGACCACTGCCTTCCAGCCGACAACGGATCCCGGAGCGGTGGAGCACATCCAACACCTGGCGGATGGTTTTACCCCGCAGATCCGGCATCACACTTAAAGGTACCTGGGATGCCAGGGTCGGAGTTTGCGCTGGCGGTGACTCCGTCTCCTCTTGGGCATGGGCCGCGGTAGGCAGGAGGCTGGCCAATACGGGGGCATTGGGCGTCGGGGGATAGTATCCCAGTACCCGGAGTGCTTGGGCGGCGATCTCCTTGAAGATGGGGGCAGCCACCACTCCGCCGTAAATGGCCCCCTTGGATTCGTCCACGATGACGCTGATGGCCAGGACCGGGTGGTCTGCGGGGACCAGGCCTATGAAGACAGAATAGAATTTATTGTGGGAGTACGCCCGACCCATCAGTTTCTGGGCGGTCCCGGTCTTGCCGGCGGCCGTGAAGCCGGGCGGAGCCGCGCCCGCCGCAGTACCGCCCGGCTGGGTCACGGTTTCCATGATGGCCAGCATCTGGCGGGCGGTTTCCCCGCTGAGAACCCGCCGCACCGGACGGGGGTGAAATTCCCGAACGGTTTCCCCTTTGGCATTGACGATTTCTTTCACCAGCCGGGGTTCCATCAACACCCCGTCATTGCCTAAAGCCGCCAAGGCCGTGGTCAATTGCAGGGGGGTGACCGAGATGCCCTGGCCAAAGGCGCAGGTGGCCCGATCCAGGGGCGACCGCACCAGACGGAGATTTTTTAGCAGGCCGGCATTCTCTCCGGGGAAGTGGATGCCGGTGCGGGCGCCGAAACCGAAGGCCTTCAGATAATCATACAGGCGGCCGGGGCCGCACTTGTTGGCGATCTTGGCCGCCCCGATGTTGCTGGATTTCTGAATAATGCCTTGCACCGTGAGACCGCCATAAGGGTGGACATCATGGATGACTTCTTTGGCGGACAAATGCCAGACACCGTTTTCACAGTGAAACCGGTCGGTGGGCTTGACGGCTCCGACATCCAGGGCCGAGGCGGCTATGAAGATCTTGAAGGAAGAACCCGGCTCCAGGGCATGGGTGAGGAGGCGGTTGCGCCGGGCCTCCTCAGGAAATTGGGCAAAGCGGTTCGGGTCCATGGTGGGAACCTGGGCCATGGCCAGAATCTCCCCGGTTTGCGGCCGCATCACCATGACCATGCCGCCCGCCGCTTTCCATTTTTCCACCCCCCGCAGCAGTTCTTTTTCCGCAATGTACTGAATGGTCCGGTCCAGGGTAAGCACCAGGTTGTGGCCCATGATCTCCGGATCCCAGGCTTTTTCCTCGGTGACCACGCAGCGCCCCCGGGCATCCACCAGGCGCTGCACTTTTTTGGGTCTGCCGTAAAGCTCCTCATCAAACTGAAATTCCAGGCCTTCCAGCCCCCGGCCGTCGATGTTGCAAAATCCCAGCACATGTCCGGCCAGGGCCTGCTGGGGGTAGTAGCGTTTGGCCTCCGGCAATAGGTAAATCCAGTCTTCGTCCCGGCGGCCGTCACTTTCCGGCGGCCGCTTCTCTGCTTCCTCCTGCCAGGTCCGGAAGGCTTCTTCTTTTTCCGGGGTCAGGTGGCGTTTTATCCACACAAAGGGTTCTTTGGAGCCCAACAGGGCTTTCAGGTCTTTGGCAGGGATGCCCAGAACCGGGGCCAATTCCTGGGCGAGAGGGGCGGGATGTTTGATCTTCTTGGGGTGGGCCGCCACCGAATACACCCGGGTGCTGATGGCCAGTTCGGTTCCCCGGCGATCCAGGATATGGCCCCGGACCGGCAGGACCGGGCAGAGTTTTTGGACCTCCCGGTCTGCTTCTTCCCGCAGTTCCGTCCCTTTGAGGACCTGGAGCTGGAAAAATCGGCCGGCCACCGTCACCAGCAGCAGGCTCAGCCCCAGGCCCACCAGGATGATGCGCAGGCGCACCCATTTGTTGATGACATAGCTCATGGGAGATAAATGACCTGACGAGGCTGCGGCGCGCTCATCCCATAGGTTTCTGCGGCCAGTTTTTCCAGACGGGAAATGGCCTTGAGGTTGGAGAGCTCCACTCGCAATTTCCGGTTGATTTCCAGATATTGCTTCATAGTTTCCTGGGCTTGGGAAATCTGGTAATTCAAAGTGACGATTTGCAGATTGATCCAAGCCCAGATCAAGGAGGTAAGCATGACCCCGGCCGTTACCAGAATCAAGCCCCCCACCACAGCTCTCCCCCAAGTACTGTGGCGGCGGGTCACTTTCCGGTTGCGGGCCAAAAGCGAATGACTCACGGCGGTCAAACGCAGCGTCAGATGGGCGGGCATGGCTTACCTCCTTTGATCGTCAGATTTTTTCGGCGACGCGCAGCCTGGCGGTCCGGGACCGGGGATTGCGCCTTACCTCTGACTCGCTGGGTCTCAGGGGCTTTTTGGTCAAGCGCCGCATAATCCCGGCGCGCTCCCATTCCAGCAGACGCTGTTTCACTAACCTGTCTTCCAGAGAATGATAAGACAGCACCACCAATCTCCCCTCGGGTTCCAGCCAGCCAGGAGCTCGGGATAAGAAAGTGTCCAGTTCTTCCAGTTCCCGGTTGACCGCGATCCGCAAAGCCTGAAAAATCCGGGTGGCCGGATGTATGCGACTTCCGGGTTTTCCGGGCCCCAGGGCCTGGCGGATCACTTCCACCAGTTGCCGGGTGGTGCGGAAAGGCTGTTGGCGACGGACTTGCACCACCAGGCGGGCAAGGCGCCGGGCCCGGGGTTCCTCCCCGTATTCCCGGAAAATTTTTTCCAACTGACTCTGGGATAAGGAATTGAGAAGATCAGCCGCCGTGGGCGTCGGTTCACTGGGGTCAAACCGCATATCCAGGGGTTCGTCCCGCCGGAAGGAAAACCCTCGCCCCGACTGCTCCAGCAGAAAGAGCGACAGTCCCAGGTCCAGGAGGATACCGGCCACCGCCTGGACCTGGACTGCCTCCAAAACCTCCCCCAACTGCGAAAAAGACCGATGAAATAATCGAAACCTGGAGGTGAAGGGGGCCAACCGACCGGCGGCCGCTTGCAGGACGTCTGGATTCCTATCCAGTCCTATGAGCTCCCCCGCCTGCGAGAGCCGGTCTAGGATGGCCACAGCATGACCCCCCTCTCCGATGGTGCCATCCACGTAGAGACGTCCAGGCCGGATATTCAGGCCCGCCAACACCTCCATTACCATAACCGGTTCATGAACCGGATGATGGTCCCCTGTCAGATTAGCAATTCGTGCAACACCTCATCATTGATGGACTCTTCCAACTGTTTGCGGTGGCTTTCGAACGCGGCCCGGTCCCAAATCTCAAAGCAGCGCACTGCCCCCACCAAGGCCACTTCCCGACTGAGTTTAGCATAATCCCGTAAATTCTGGGGCACCAGAACCCTCCCCTGGCGGTCCAGGGGACAGTATTCCACCCCGGAGATCAGGAAGCGCTGGAAGGCTCGCAGGTCTTTGCGGAACAGGGCCAGCTCCCCCAGCTTGGCCTCAACCTTGACCCATTCCGATTCCGGGAAGGCCAAGATATAACCGTCATAGTTGGTAAGGATAAGTTGGCGGTCATGACGCTCCTGCAGGATGTCCCGGTAGCGGGACGGTATGCTAACCCGCCCTTTGCTGTCCATAATGTGGAAGTAGCTACCGGTGAACAAGGAGCTTTCCCCCCTTTATTCCACTTTATTCCACAATTTCCCACTCGGACTCCATTAACAGGTTTTTTTAGGGAAAAGTCAAGGAAAAAATTGCAAAAGAAAAGATTCACAATTATTTAATTTTTACAATGATATCAATGAGATGATCGCAAAGGGGCCATTCCCCCATTCACAATTGTTTAAAAGCGGCCTGCGATACGGGAATCGGTCCCCGGTTTTTTTCAGGGCTCTTCTCCCAGCCAGAAGCCCCCCGGATCGCGGGGAATGTTTCTTTCGGGCCAACGGCTTATGTTCCCCTTGGGGGTTTGTCTGGGCGGAGTATCGTTAGAGGGGAGAATTTGAAACCTGAACAATAACAGGAGGTTGGCTATTCAGGGCAGCGGGCTTTCCTGGTTTGGTCCAGATAGGCCTGCAAAATTAGGACGGCGGCCATCTTATCCACTACCCGCCGGCGCCGCCGCCGGCTTATATCAGCGGCAATCAGGACCCGTTCCGCCTCTTTGGTGGACAGGCGCTCATCGCAGGGGGTCACCGGCACCCCCAGGGCCTCCCCCAGGCTATGGGCCAACTTCAGGATTTCCTCGGCTTGGGCCGCCAACTGGCCGTCCAGGTGGCGGGGCAGGCCCACCAGGATTTCCTGCACGCCATATTGACGGGCGATTTCCAGAAGGCGGGTCAGGTCGGACTCCCAGCCTTTGCGCTCCAGAACTTCCACCCCTTGGGCCGTAAGGCCCAGGGGGTCGCTCACCGCCACACCGATGCGCTTCTCTCCTACGTCCAAGGCCAGGATTCTTACTTCTTTGGCTTTTCCGGATTCCGTATAAGTCATATCAAATTTTCCCTATTCCGAAAGGAGCCAGACGGCCACCAGGGCGGCGCTGAGGCCCACCAGGTGGCGCACGGTCAGGTGCTCTTTCATGAACATATAGCTCAATAGCACCGTTACTACCGGATACATGGCCGTCAAGGGCACCACTTTGGCCGCCGCCCCGCCGGCCAAGGCCCGATAGTAGCAAAGCAAGCCCAGGGCCGCGCTCACCCCCGCCGCCAGGGAAACACTCCAGCCCACGGGGTGCCAAGGCAAGCTGAGGCCGCGCTCCACCAGAAGAAATCCCAGGATCGGCAGGTAGCCCAGAATACTGACCAGGTAGGCGACATAGGGCGGCAGATAAAGGGTGGCCACTTTGGTCAATACGCCCCATATGCCCCAGAAAGTCAGGGCCATCAGAGAAAAAGCCAGCCATGCCGGCATCTGCCCTCCTTACCTTGCGCCTTGCGTTTTTTCATTTAAATATGTTAATTCAGCCTCAGTTGCAAGGGTCAGGTTTCCAGAACGGGGACCGGCCTGGCCCCAAGGAGGATCATCGTGCATATCATGGGACATCGGGGGGCACCGCGGGAGGAGCCCGAAAACACCCTGCGCTCCATCCGCCGGGCCTTGGAAATCGGGGTGGACGCCGTGGAGGTGGATGTGCATCTGTCCCGGGACGGCCGGGTGGTGGTCATTCATGATGAAAGGGTGGACCGCACCACCAACGGTCAGGGCCGGGTGCGGGACCTGACCTTTGCCGAGCTGCGGGAGTTGGATGCCGGCCGGGGGGAACGCCTGCCGTCGCTGGAAGAGGTGGTGGACCTGGTCAATGGCCGCGCCCATCTGGTGGTAGAGGTGAAAGCTCCGGCTGCCGGTTTGCCGGTGCTGCGGATATTTCGGGAAAGAGAAATCTTTCGGGACGCACATCTTATTTCTTTCTGGCACCCCCTGGTCAAAGCCCTCAAGGAACAAGAGCCCCGACTGCGCACCGGGGTTCTGCTGGTGGGATGCCCGGTGGACCCGGCGGGGCTGGTCCGACCGGCCTTGGCAGAAGCCCTACTTCTCAATTACGCCTATGTAACGCCGGAGCTGGTGGCCGCCGCCCATGCCCATGACCTTCTGGTGTATGTGTGGAACATTGACGACGTGGAAACATTAAAGCCGTATTTGGAAATGAATCTGGACGGCATCGGCACCAACCGCCCGGATATCGTGGTGGAATATGTGCGCCAGAGGCAGGTTAGGTAACGCCGCCTCCTCCTGGCACGGCCGAGGCCGGATCCTTCAAAGGAATCTTTATGGGCAAGACCATCACTGAGCAAATAATGGAGGCGCACCTGGTGTCCGGCCGACTGGAGCCCGGGACTGAAATCGCCCTGCGCATTGATCACACCCTGACCCAGGATGCCACCGGCACCCTGGCCTATCTGGAGTTTGAGGCCATGCGGGTGGCTCGGGCCAAACCCGAAGTGGCGGTGAGCTATGTGGATCACAATTTGTTGCAGACGGACTTTAAGAACGCCGATGATCACCGCTATCTGCGGACGGTGGCCGCCCGCTACGGCTTATGGTTTTCCCCCCCGGGAAACGGCATTTGCCATCAGGTTCACCTGGAACGTTTCAGTGTGCCGGGCAAGACGCTGGTCGGCTCGGACAGCCATACTCCTACAGCCGGCGGGGCGGGCATGCTGGCCTTTGGAGCCGGCGGCCTGGATGTGGCCCTGGCTCTGGCCGGACAGCCCTTTTATCTGATTATGCCGGAGATCATGGGCGTACGCCTGACCGGCAGACTGTCGCCGTGGGTGTCGGCCAAAGATGTTATCTTGGAGCTCCTGCGGCGTCTCACGGTCAAAGGCGGCCGGGGCAAGATTCTGGAGTATTACGGTCCGGCCCTGAAGTATTTGAGCGTCCCCGAACGGGCCACCATCGCCAATATGGGGGCAGAGCTGGGGGCCACTACCTCCGTTTTCCCGGCAGACGAGCAAACCCGGAAATTTTTGCGGCTCCAGAGGCGGGAGAAGGACTTCCGGCCCTTGGCGGCCCGAGGAAAGCCCCGGTTTGATTACCTGGAAGAGGTGAACCTCTCGGCATTGGAGCCTCTGGTGGCCTGCCCCGGCTCGCCGGACAGGGTGGTGCCCGTCGGGGAGTTGGAGGGCAGGCCGGTGGACCAGGTGCTCATCGGCTCCTGCTCCAATTCCTCCTTCCGGGACCTGATGGTGGTAGCCAAAGCCGTGGCCAGTCAGGGGGTGCACCCCCGGGTGAGTCTGGAAATCAACCCCGGCTCCCGGCAGGTGCTGGAGAATCTGGCCCGAACCGGGGCGTTGGTGCCGCTCTTGGAAGCCGGCGCCCGCATTATGCCTCCGGGCTGCTGGGGCTGTATCGGCATCGGCCAGGCTCCGCCCACGGGCGCGGTTTCGGTGCGGACCTTTACCCGGAACTTTCCTGGCCGAAGCGGCACCCAGGATGACCAGGTATATTTGGCCAGCCCGGAAACCGCCGCGGCGGCTGCGGTTTTCGGGGAATTCACCGATCCGCGCCGGCTGGGGGATTATCCTAAGGTGCCTCAGCCCCGTCATTTTCTGGTGAACCGCCATGTGTTGCCGCCGCCGGGGCCTGAGGAAAGCGCGCAAGTGGAAGTAAGGCGAGGCCCCAACATTGTACCCCTGCCTGAGCTCTCACCCTTGCCCGACACCTGGCGGGGCACCGTGTGGCTCAAGCTGGGGGACAACATCACCACGGACGACATTCTGCCGGCAGGTAGCCAGATTTTGCCCTTGAGAAGCAACCTGCCGGCCATCAGCGAATATGCCTTTTCCCGGGTGGCCCCGGATTTCGTGAAACGCCTTAAGGAACAGCCCGTTTGGGAAGAGGACGGGAGGCTTAAGGAAGGAGCCATTGTGGGGGGTGAAAACTACGGCCAAGGTTCAAGCCGGGAACACGCGGCCCTGGCCCCCCGCTACTTGGGGGTCAGGGTCAAGCTGGCGAAAAGCTTTGCCCGAATTCACTTGGCTAATTTGATTAATTTCGGCATCCTGCCCCTTACCTTTGAGGACCCGGGAGACTACCAGCACCTGCACGAAGCCATGGTGGTGGAGTTGCCCGGAGTCCGGGACCGTCTGCTTCAGGGGGAGGAACTTCTGCCCTTGAACCTCCTGGGGCCGGACGGCCGGAAGGAACGGGAAATCCGGGTCCGGGCGGACCTGTCTGAACGCCAGCGCCGCATGATTGTCCAGGGCGGGGCCTTGAATTTGGCCAGAGGAGGGTAGGGCAAAAGAAAAGCTCCAGCCCGGGGACCGCAAGATTACCGCGAAGTTGACGCCGAAGAGGCAGGCGAACTCCAGAAATTTTCGGGTAAGAGAGGGCTTGTCCCACCTGAACCCGGTTGGTTCCTTAAACCCTCGGGAAAAGGAGGGAAGAATGGCCAAGGCCTGTTTTGTCAACGGCCAATGGGTGCAGACGCAAAAAACACTCCCGGTTGTTTCCCCCTGGTCCGGGGAAGTGGTGGGCGAAGTCTGTCTGGCCGGGGAGGCGGAGTGGGAGCAGGCCATCGCCGCAGCCCAAGGGGCGGCGGAGATTTTTAAAAAGTTCTCCAGCTACCAGGGGCGGGAGGTACTGGAAGCGCTCCTGGCCGGGGTGAAGGCGCGGCAGGAGGAGTTCGCCCAGACCATCGTGGCCGAAGGAGGCAAACCCATCACCTATGCCCGAACGGAAATGGCCCGGGGGGTGATGACCCTGGCTTTCGCCGCGGAGGAAGCGGTCCGGGTGGGCGGTGAAACCATGCCTTTGGATGTGGCCAGATTCGCCGCCGGGCGCTGGGGTGTTTCCCGACGGTTTCCCATCGGGCCGGTATTGGGCATCACGCCCTTCAATTTTCCCTTCAACCTCATGGCCCACAAGGTGGGGCCGGCCTTGGCGGCGGGGAATCCCATCATTCTCAAACCGGCCTCCAAGACGCCTCTTACTGCGCTCATGCTGGCCGAGGTTTACCACGATGCGGGCCTTCCCTCCGGGGGTTTGCAGGTGCTTCCCAGTCCGGTGGACCTGGCCGAAAAGGCCGTTAAGGATGAGCGCCTAAAGGCCCTGTCGTTCACGGGTAGCGCCGCAGTGGGCTGGCATTTGAAAAATATGGCCGGGCGCAAACGGGTGCTCCTGGAACTGGGCGGCAACGCCGCCCTGATTGTGGACGCCGGGGCTGACCTGGAACTTGCCGCGCACCGGGCCGCCGTCAGCGGCTTCGCCCACGCCGGCCAAGTGTGCATCGCGCTGCAGCGGCTTCTGGTAGTGGAAGAAGTTTATGACGATTTCAAAAAAATCTTTTTGAAAAAGGTGGAACAGGAGATTGTCACCGGCGACCCCCATCGGGAAGAGACGGTGGCCGGCCCCCTGATCGACGCCACGGCGGCGGCGCGGGTGCGGGCCTGGGTGCAGGAGGCCCTGGAAGGCGGGGCGGTCATGCTTACCGGTAACCTGGGCGAAGGCAACCTGGTTCCGCCCATAGTGTTGGAAAAGGTTACCCGAGACATGAAGGTTTGGCGGGAGGAGATCTTTGGTCCGGTGGTTACCCTTACTCCTTGCCAGACTTTTGCTGAAGCCCTGGAGCTGGCCAATGACTCCGAATACGGTCTTCAGGCCGGGGTCTTTACTAACAACCTAGCTCATGCCTGGCGGGCCTACGAAACCCTGGAAGTGGGTGGAGTGATCATCAATGACGCACCCAATTTCCGGGTGGACCACATGCCTTACGGTGGGGTCAAGGCCTCCGGTTTGGGCCGGGAAGGGGTGCGGTACGCCATCGAGGAGCTGACGGAACTGCGCCTGTTGGTGCTGCGGATTTAAGGACAGGCGCTTGGGCCTGGCATACCCAATTGAGGCAGCTTCGCCAAGGAATGAAAAAGGGCCAAACAGGCTGACCCGCGTTTGGCCCCCACTGCGGGTTTCAAGCTCTTTCTGTCCAAAAGTTGAGCTAAGCCCCCAGGAAATATTCTTCTTTCAATGCTGGCGGTTTGACTTCTATTACTCTGTACAACAAAACCGGGACGGTGGCGTGCGTGACGACCTTTTCCGCGGTGCTCCCCAGGACCCAGGCCACTTCCCCTGCCCCGTGGGTGGCCATCACAATAAGGTCCATGCCGTTTTTGTCAGCATAACCGATGATTTCCCGGGCCGGCACTCCTTCCACGCAGGCAAAGCCCACGTTTACCCCTTGGCCTTTCAGGTCATTGGCCACCTTGGAAAGAAAGGCCTCGCATGCCTTTTTCTCGGCGACCGGAGCGGTTTCCACCACCGCGGGGGCGGCTTCCCCGACCGCAAAGGCCTCAGTATGGCAGACATGGAGCAAGGTTACCTGGGAGTTAAAAGTTTTGGCAAGTTCCACTACATGGGGAAGGACCTTGGCCGCCAGTTCGGAGCCATCCAAGGGAACTAAAATTTTACTAAACATTCCGTCCTCCTACTTCCTAGGGAATAACTTGCATTGGGCCAGGCCCGTTTATGCTGGGATACAGCACCTTTTGTTGTGAAATTAAGACAAATTATGGGAAATGTCAATGAAATCTTCCAAAAACCGTTTGGGAAAATTTTCCCAAAAAATTCGGAGATAAATTTTTTCCTTTAAGCCGGGGCTTTGCCGGATGCAGACCCGTCTTTAAGATCAGGGGATTCCTCGGGCCAAGAGTTCAAGGAATTCTTCTTTGGTGTAAAGGGGCTTGGCTTCCATTACCCGGAAAAGAAGCACCGGCACCGTGGCGTGCGTAACCACTTTTTCGGCCACACTGCCCAGGACCCAAGCCACCTCGCCTTTGCCGTGAGTGGCCATGGCGATAAGATCAAAGTTGTTTGTGTCGGCATAATTGATGATTTCCCGGGCCGGCACTCCTTCGACACACACCCAGTTGACATTGACCCCCTGGCTCTGAAGGTCCTGACTTACCTTGGAGAGAAAGGCTTCACATGCCTTTTTTTCGGCGACCGGGGCGGTTTCCACCACTGAGGGGGCGGCTTCCCCGACCGCAAAGGCTACGGTGTGAAAGATGTGTATCAGGGTTATTTGCGAATCGAAGGCCTTGGCCAACTGGGCAACCTGAGGGAGAATCTTGGCAGCCAGCTCAGAACCATCCAAAGGAACCAAAATCTTTTTGAACATGGAGGCCTCCTGCGCCCGATGGCTATTTGCCCGAAAAATAAGGCATCCCCGGGTGGTTGTCAACTAACCTTTCAAAATTTCATCTATTCTTTCGCCAGGTGAAAATTAGCAACAGCCCAACCTTTTCCGGCTTCGGCCGTGACTTTGCATCTCGGCGCGAAAAGAAGATGATGCCATCGCGGGACTAAAAGTGGCGCAAAAGAAAAAAAATAATATCCTCCCCCTCTTCGGTTAACACTACCGTGCTCCCAAGGGTCTATTGGAATGTTCGGTTTGTCCCGAAAAAAAGCGAAGGGTCCGGGGCCGGTTAGTCGGTTTTCTGGGGGGATTCGGTGACAGGGGCTTTTTCCCGGAGGTTTTTGCCTTTATAAAAACGACGCGCCATGAGGTAATGCCAAGTGGTGAATTCTCCCTCGTTGGCATCGATCTCCAGGTGATGCCGGGCCATGTGCAGTTTGGCGTCGAGTTCGTCCAGATAATAAACCAGCAGGGCCTCCGGCGTTTTGGGAAGCACCGGCGAGCCGTATTCCTCGGAGCCGTGGTGGGAAATGATAATGTGCTCAAGTTCCCGCAGCAGGTCTTCGTCCGGGAAACCCAGGGCGGTGGCCTCTTCCCGCACCATTTCCCAGCCGAGGACGATGTGCCCGACCAAGCCTCCGGGAATAGTGCGTTTGGGGCATTCGGGGCTGGCCAGCTCCTTGAGCTTGCCCAAGTCGTGGAGAATGGCGCCGGCCAGCACCAGGTCCCGGTTCAGGTCAGGGTAAACTTCCAGCGAACGCAGGGCATGCCGGGCCACTGACCAGGTATGCTCCAGAAGACCGCCGAAATAGGCATGATGCACGGACTCGGCGCCCGGCCAGGTCATCAGCTGGGGTTGATATTTCTGCAAAATGGCCAGCACCAGCTCTTGCAGGGGAGGATTAAGGCCGGTGGCGATTTCCCAGAGCTCTCGCCAAAGCTCCTCCCGGTTATAGTCGGTGGCCAAGATCAGGAGTTCGGGGTCAAAGCCCTGGAGGTCACCCCCTCGGCGGCGGATATTTTCCACGGGTTCGATATAGCTGACATTGATCTGGAGTTCTCCCTGAAAGGCTTCCACCTGACCGGTGACCCCCACAAAGTCGCAAGGGGCCAGAGAATAGGGACATTTTTTGAGGGTCTCCTCCCAGACCCTGGCTTTGATGGTGCCGCTCTGGTCGCCCAACAGCAGGGCCAGGAAGCGCTTGCCATCCTTGGTAAGGCGGCTCTCCAGACGCCGGATGATAAAAAATTGCCGAAGCGTGGCACCGGGCTGAAGGTTGCTGATCAGAAGATGGGACATAAAAGGACTCCGAAAAACCCAAGTATCATACCCCGAAAACATGACACCGGTCAAGAACCGGGGGGCAGGCTTTCCTTGACATATGCAAATCTGTAATTATTTTATATTCATACCCAACCGGGCCGATAAAAGTTCAGCGGTTGTCATAAAATTTTTCTTGACAGAATAAAAAACATTTATAAAATAATTATTTTGAGTTTTTGAAAAGAGGTAGCCCCAAGGCTGAAAATTCCATGGAAAAAGAATACTTTAAAAAATTCCTTGATCTGGATGCCGGCAATGATTCTCTCATTGCCTATGACCAGTTGCCCTTTGTGATCTCGGAGGAGGAACCCAAGAGTTATTCTTTTCGGGACACTTATGATCTTTCCCCTGAAGAGGAACTGGAGGTAACGGATCAGTTCGCTACCCCCGGGTATGAGCTGGAGGAAGAGCTCCCCGAAACCGGATTGGAAGAAGGGCTGGAAGCGGAGGAAATCCCGGAGCATGAGGGGTTGGTGGCCGCCTATTTCCGGGAAATGCTCCGTTATGCCATCCTTTCTCCGGAGGAAGAGCGGGAACTGGGCCGCATTATCAAGCACGGCCAGGAAGGCGTGCTTCAGTTGGTGCTTCAGTGCCCGTCCGAGCTGGAAGAGATTGTCAGCCTGAAGAAAAAAGTGGAGGCTTGGTTCCAGGCTCCGGAAAAGAGCGCGCAAGCCAAGGAGAAACTCTTCCGTCTGATTCACCAGACCTTGCAGCGTCTCCTGCGGCAGCATCCCGACGACCAGGAAATCAAGGACCTGCTGGCCCGCATCAAGGCCGCGGAAGCCGAAGTTACCGAGGCGCGGGATAAGATGATCAAAGCCAACCTGCGGCTGGTGGTGAGCATCGCCAAAAAGTATCTCCATCGGGGCTTGACGTTTTCCGACCTGATCCAGGAGGGCAATCTGGGGCTGATGAAAGCCGTGACCCGGTATGACTACACCACGGGTTACCGGTTAAGCACTTTTGCGTCCTGGTGGATCCGGCAGACCATCACCCGGGCCATTTATGACAAGACCCGGACTATCCGTATCCCGGTGCATCTGCAGGAGATTCGCAACCGCTGCTATCGCGCCTTTTACGACCTTTTGAAGGAATTGGGGCGCGAACCCAGCCTGAAGGAAATCTCTGAACGTTCGGGAGTTTCCGAAGAGAAAATCTTGATGGTCACCAACCTCTCGGATGAGCTCATCTCTCTGGAAACCCCCGTAGGAGACGAAGGTGACCGTTTGGGCGACTTCATCCGGAATGATAAGGCCATTTCGCCTTATGAGGGTATTCTGGAGTCCGAATTGATGGAAAAGACCGCGAGCATCCTGAATACCCTGACGCAGCGGGAAGAAAAAATCATGAAGATGCGTTTCGGCATCGGCGACGAGGTGGAGCATACCCTGGAAGAGATCGGGCGGGCCTTTAATGTTTCTCGGGAGCGCATCCGCCAGATTGAAAAGAAGGCGCTTAAGCGTCTCAAGCACCCCACCCGCAAAGCGGCGCTGGAGGATTTTCTGGAGTAAGATAACTGGCCGAGCCCAGCCCTAAAGGCTCTGGTTTAAAATTCCGAAAAGGAGCAAACATGGCAGGACTGAGCCCGGAAAAGCTAGCGGAAATCAGAGAGCGGCTCCTGGATCGCAAAAGGCGCCTGTGGTTGGAAGTCAAGGACCAGCTCAAAAGCAATATCGGCAATGCCTACCAGGAAATGTTGTCTACTGCCCGGGATGAGGAGGATCAGGCTGTGGTGAGTTTGCTGGCCGAAACCAATCTCACCCTCCTGGGACCGAAACGTCAGGAACTGGAGGCGATCGAAGAGGCTCTGCAGCGCTTGGACAACGGCACCTATGGGGAATGCGAGGCTTGCGGACAGCCCATTGAGCCTCGCCGCCTGGAAATTATGCCGGAAACCCCTTACTGTCGGGCTTGCATGTCCTTGAAGGAAAAACTTGCCAAGGCCGCGGCTCGCGTCTAAAAATTAACTTCAATTTAATAAGCTAAAGCGGGAGGAAAACCTCCCGCTTTTTTTTATGCAAAGGCACCTTTTTGAGACAAAGCGGCCATCGGAGAGACTCACTTCAACCGCCGGTGCCTGAGGCAGGGCATTTCCTGGCGCAGGCGGTTAAGGCGCGCATGGTCAAGCTCGGCGTAGACTATGCCCTCCCCATCCGGTGCCTGGGCCAAGACCGTGCCCCAAGGATCAACAATGAGGGAACGGCCGTAGCTCTTGCGGCCTTTGTGGTGTTCCCCCCATTGGGCCGGAGCCACCACGTAGGCCTGGTTTTCAATGGCCCGGGCCCGGATAAGCACCTCCCAGTGATCCCGGCCGGTGCCGAGGGTAAAGGCTGAGGGGATGAAAATCAGGTTTGCCCCCCGGTCCACCAGGGCCCGGTAAAGTTCCGGGAAGCGCAAGTCATAGCAGATGCTCAGCCCTGCAAGGAAGGGAGTGGGCGCCAAAGAGGCCGCCACCACCTCGCTGCCAGCTTGGACGTGCTTGGATTCACAAAATTTCGGCCCCCCCGCAATCTCCACATCGAACAGGTGGATCTTCCGATATTTGGCCAGGAGTTGCCCCCCTGGCCCCAAGAGCACGCTGGTATTGTAGTAGGGCCGGTCCGGATGGATCAGTTCGGGATAAGAACCCAGGAGCACAAAAATTCCCAGGCTACGGGCCAGACCCTGAAAATCCCGGATTAAAGGGCCATCCAGAGGCTGGGCCGAAGGCGGAGCTTTTTCCTCCGGTCCCATATAAGCAAAGTGTTCCGGCAGGGCCACCAGAGAGGCGCCGTGGTGGGCCGCCTCCAGAACAAAGTCCCGGGCCCGGGCCAGATTGCGGTCCATGTCTCCGGTGGAATTGAGCTGAATGGCGGCTACCCACATCGATTTGTTTAATCCCAGGTTCTCTTTTAATTAATATCAAATTCGGTGGGGTAATTACAGGGGGGGACGGCCAGACCCTCTTTATTCCCCTCTTTCCCTGAGTTTTTCTTTGAATTCCGCCGCGGTAAGTGCCAAAAACCCTAACTTCCGGCTGAACTGGAGCACGGCCGGGGGCCGCAGACGGCATTGGGCCAGGACCTCCTCCTGGGCCAAAACCTCCCGGGTGGGCCCGTCTAAAATTATTTGGCCGTCTTTAAGAATTAGCAGTCTTTGGGTGTAATTAGCTGCGGCCCAGATGGAATGGGTCACCATGATGATGGTGTGCCCCTGGGTATGCAGCTCCTGGATAAGATCGAGCATATCCTTCCGCTCCCGGTGATCCAGACCCGTAGTGGGCTCATCCAGGATAATCACCTGAGGGGCCAGGGCCAGGACGGCGGCCACCGCCAAGCGCTGACGCTGACCTTTGGTCAGGGAAAAGGGGTCTTCTTCCGCCAGCTCCAGCAAGTGAACCCGGTGCAAAGCCTCTTGCACCCGCCGGTCCAGCTCTTGAGGTGCCAAACCATGAAAGCGCAGACCGAAGGCCACTTCGTCCCAAACCCGTTCGGCAAAGAGCTGGTAATCCGGATTCTGAAAGACGAAGCCCACCCGCACCCCGGCTGCTACCCGGACCTCACCGGCCGTGGGTTTAAGCAATCCCCGGAGAAGTTTCAGGAGGGTGGTTTTGCCGCTGCCGTTGGGCCCCAGAATGGCGGTAATTTCCCCTTGCCGGAAGCTGAGGGAAAGATCCTGAAAAATGAAAGAACCACCGGGGTAGGCGAAACTGACCTGCCGCAAGGCCAGGAGCTCAGGGCCTAGATTTAAAGGAGGGGCGGTTTCGCCGGAGGATGGAATGCCGGGGCGCGGCCGCCACCCTTGGCGGCGGGCTTGGGCCAGCGCCTCGGTCAGGGACAAGGGAAGCTCAGCCTGACCGAGGTCGTGAAACAGGGCCGGAAGGTCCAGGGGGCGCAGGCCGAGGCGGCGAAAGGTATCCACTTGCCTCAGGATCACTTCCGGTGGACCGTCGGCCACCACTTCCCCTTGCTCCAGCAATACAAGACGGGAGGCGTGCCGGGCCAAACGCAGGTCTTGGCCTAAAAGGATCAAAGTCAGCCCCTGGTCCCGGCTGAGGCGGTCCAGAGCAGCCAAAAGCTCCTCCACCCGCAGCGGGTCAAGATCGGTGGTGGGTTCGTCCAAAATCAGAACCCGGGGATGCATAGCCAGAACCGCGGCCAGGGCCAGAAGCTGTTTCTGGCCGCCGGACAGGGTGGCAGGATCCCGGCTTTGCAGACCATTCAGACCCACCAGGGCCAAAGCCTGCTCCACCCGCCACTTTATTTCTTCCCGGGGCAGACCCAGGTTTTCCGGACCGAAGGCCACTTCCTGCTCCACCCGGGTGCAGAAAAGCTGGGCTTCAAAGTCCTGAAAGAGTAAGCCCACCTGCCCGGCCAGTTGCCGGGGCCGGCAGGCGTGGACTGCCACTCCGGCCACGGTGACGCAGCCGGCAAAATCCCCTTTGATCATACGAGGGATGAGACCGTTCAGACATAAGGCCAAGGTGGATTTGCCGGCTTCGCTGGGCCCCAGAACCGCCAAGCGTTCGCCGGCGGCCACCTTCAGATTAAGACCCCGGAAAACCGGCTTGTCCCTCTTCTTGTAGGTAAAGCTGAGGTCGGTGATTTCCACTAAGGGCGCGGCTCCGGATAGGTTTTGCTTTTCCCCGGTGGTCTGCTTGTTCCCGCTCCGGCAAGACATGGGATAAAGAACCGGCCCCTTACATCAAGAGACAACCCAGCAGCAGGACAAGGACGAAAGGGGCCAGAAGGACCGCGGCCGGCAGGGCGCCGGGGGAACTGATCAAGCCCCAGTTTAAAGCCATTCCGGTGGGCAGGCCGCCCCCTATGGCCAATAAGGCCAAGACCAGGCCAAGGCGCGGCGCCGGGCCGGGGAGACAGTCCTCCGGGTCCATCAAGTCCCGCCAATACAGGTCCCAACGCCTGACCCGAGGTTCCAGCAGCTTCAAAAGCAAGGGCGCCAAGGCCAGGACGACGACGGCATTGTTGATTAAGACGGCAAGGGCAATGATGCTGAAAGGCAACAGCTTGAAGGCTTCCACTCCGAAGCCGATCACCAGGGCACAGCCGCCGGCTCCCGAAAGGACCGCCAACAGGAAGCGGGGCGCGTGGGCCTTCAGGTCCAGAGGCCGGTCCTGCCAGACCTTGTAAGGGAGATAAGCGGCCAGAAAGTTGCCCCAAAAGCCGAAGAAACTGCCGATCCCCAAGGTGCCGAAAAAGTCCCCGATCAGGTTGCCGATCGCCGCGCCCCAGGCCCCCGCCGGGCCGAACAGCAGCCCGAAAACCAAGGGGATGACATTGGCCGGACGGAGTTCCGTGTAACCGGGGACCAAGGGCACGCCTTTGAAAGGGATAAGGATGGCGGCAAAGGTGGCCGCAGTGAGCACGGTCAGGACCACCATGGTGGAGTAGCGCCACATGCGCCGGACTTCCTGCATTGCTTAGGTCGGTTCCCGGTCGGCGGTTTGCGGGCTGGTGCCGGCCAATTTTACTAATTCCGCCAAGGTCAGGGAATCCCAGGGAGAAGGGGCGGTGTGCTTTGCGAGCCGTTGGAGCAGGGCATCAAGTTGAGGTTCAGCCGCGATGGTTTGTACCAGGGCGGTGGCCCGGGCAGCCCTAAGACATTCCAGTACCTCCCTGACCGTAATCCGGTCCAAGGGCATGGCGGGAACGAGCTTCGGCGGTTGGTTTCCCGCGGCCGGCATCGTTTCCAAGACCAACTGACAATCCTTCAATGCCCTGATAATCCGCAAGGCCAGAAAATCGTCTTTGGAAAATAACACGGCAAGCTCCTCCTGGGACAACAGGGGCTGGCACTTGACGAAGCGGGTGCAGATGGCCACCAGCGCGGCCAAGGCCAGAAATTCATCCACCGGCTCGCGGTCCGAGGAGGGACAGAGGTAGAGGCGGCGCAAACTTGCCAGATTTTGATGGGCATAGGCCACCGCAGTGCCGAAAAGCACCACCAGCCAGCTCCAGAACATCCAAATGACCAGGAAAAGAAGATGGTAAAGGGCGCCGTAAATGGCGTTATAGTAAGTGGCGGCACCCTGAAACCAGGCAAAGATCATGTGGGCCAACTGCCAGAGGCTGCCGCCGATGATGCCGCCCAAAAGGGCCGAAGTAAATTGCACCCGGGTGTTGGGCATCACCAGATAGATGAAGGTAAAGGCCACCCACAGCAAGCCCAGGGACAGGAGATTGGTGGTGGCGGAGTAGAAAAAGCCCGGAAGGAGGCCGGAGAAAAAGTTACGCAGGTGCGGCTGGCTCAGCAGGCCGCTGGACAAGGAGATGGCCACCGCCATGAGAATGGGAAACAGCAGGAAAATGCTAAGATAATCGCTTAGCTTTCGTCGCAAAGTGCGGGTTTGCGGTACCTGCCAGAAAGCATTAAAAGCCTGCTCGATCTCGGTCATCAGGATGAGAAGCGCGGCCACCAGCCAAATCACCCCGAACACCCCCAAGGAGGTAACCCGGGTGCCTTCAATATAGGCAAAGATTTGCAAGGCAAAGTCATGCGCTCCCGGGGCCAGCCGGTCCATCAGATGGGCCGCCAGGAGACGCTGGATGCCCAGACTCTTGAGAATGGCAAACAGCAAAGCCAGGAGGGGGATCAGGGCCAGGATAGTGGCATAGGCCAAGGAGGCGGCCCACAGCCAGGAGCGGTTATGGATCAGGGCCCAGCCGGCCAGTACCAGGATTTGCAGGAGCTCCCGCCAGAATTCACGCCAGAGGCCGCCCGCACCGGAAGCTTCCTCCGCCCAAAGGCGTCGGTTCAAATATTCCTGAAATTGCGTAACTAGGCGTGGCAAAGCTGAATATCGCCTTGGTTTGTTTTGCTGACCGGGATGTAAAAATGTCCTTTCGGTTCCTAAAGGCCGTAGCCCTGAAATCAACGGGTCATCTCCAGTTGCCGCAGACGGGGATCGGTGGATTTGACATCCACGGTCACCGCTTTGCCGGTATTTTTGCCGAACTGGGCGAAAGCCGCCAGGAGCAGGGAATTGATGACCTCCCGGAGGTCCTGGGAAGTGCCGGTGCTACGGGATTCTCCCACCCAAAGAGTGCGGAACTGGCCGGTTTCCCGGTAATACCTGCCCTCCACCACATTGAGCAGCAGCCAGCGATCATACAAAGGTTCGGCATAGGCAGGGTAATAGACAAACCCGGGCCAGAAGAAGAAATACGAGCGGGGGTGATAATAGCCGTAGCCCAGGGAAAGACTCCAGGCGTAATCGGGCAGCGCCACACTTACGGCAGCAGCGGGGCCGATGCCGTAAGTAAAAAGAAGATAGTAGTCGGCCTTTTCGTAAGGTGCCAGGACATATCCGTGCCGTTCCAAGAGAAAGTTGATCTTGGCCTTTATCTCCTTCTCCAGCAGGGGATTTTTGGCTTCCCGGTTCTCAATGACAAAAAAGGTGGCCCCTGCCGGAATGGGGGCCGGCGCCGCAGGGTCCGTGTAGCCGTTCACCCGGACCTGATAGGTTGCGGCGCAGCCCGACAGCAGGATGACGGACTGAAAGAACGCCAACAAAGACAGGGAAAATTTAGAGCGATTAACCATAAAATTCCGCCAAGGTCTGAGACAGACGTTTTTTGACCTGAGCAAGGGGCGGCAATTCCGGCGGCGGCGGCAGCTCCTCCTCGCTCAATTTCTGGGGCTTGAAGCGCATGCGGGTGGACAGCTCCTCCCGTTCGCCCGCGAGCAGGCCCCCGGATATGACCGCTCCGCCCCCCTCCATCGCCTCAATTTGGGCCGCGATGAGCCCGAAGTCAAAGGAACGGTTGAACTTATCAATATCTTCATTAAGCAGTCGCAGATCATTAAGGATCTTGGCATAGTGGGTCTTAAGGGACTCGATTTGCCGGAGCAGTTCTTCGTAAAGGACAAAGATCAGATTGCGGTAACGGCGGAAGGCGGTGAGACCGAACGGACGGCGACGTCCGGTCAGGAACTGGCGGCGCTCACTTTCTGACAAACGCCGGAAATCCTGGTAATAAGGCCAATCTTTCAGCCCCAGAGTCCGCATGACGGCCGCAATGGCCGTCTCAGAGCCCAAAGCTTGGTAAAAAGAAAAAAAGGTCTGGCGCACTTTGACGGTTTCCTCCTGGTAGGCCTTGACCTCCTCCTGCAAAACCTGGGTTTCTTCTTCCAGATAGATGCGCTCAGCAAAATAATGATCCACGATTTCCTTTTTAATTTGAAACCGTAGGGAATCCAGGGCCTTTTCCAGATCGTCCATGGCCACTTCCTCAGACGCCGCGATCATGAAAGGGCAAGTCCGAGAGCGGCATTTCCAGTTCCTGCCCTTCTTCCAGTGCCAACGTAACGGTCCCGCGGATCAGATTATAACGGATAATCTTGGCTTCCCCTTCCGGCAGCTGGATCCGCTTGCCCAACTTGGGAAGGTGTCGGCGAATTTCCTGATAGGTTTCATATTCATAGGTGAGGCAGCATATGAGCCGTCCGCAGACCCCGGAAATTTTGTTGGGATTGAGACTTAACTGCTGTTCTTTGGCCATCCGCACAGATACGGGTTCGAAATCTCTCATAAAGGAGGCGCAGCAAAGCATCTGGCCGCAGATTCCGAGCCCGCCCACCATTTTGGCCCGGTGCCGGACGCCGATCTGGCGAAGCTCAATACGACACCGCAATTCCTGAACCAGGTCCTTGACCAGTTCCCGGAAGTCCACCCGTCCGGGGGCGGTAAAATAAAAGATGACCTTGCTGCCGTCAAACCGGCAGCTGGCGCGGACCAGATGAATGGGCAACTGCCGGGCCCGGATGCGTGCCTGGCAGAAGGCGAAGGCCTGGGTTTCAAAGGCGCGGTTTTTTTCCTCCTGGGCCAAATCTTCGGGGGAAGCCAGCCGCAGAGAGGAGATTTCCTTAAGGGACGTCTTCGGCAGGTCCAGATTGCGGTATATCCTATGGACGGTGCCCATCTCTTCCCCGTCGGCGGTTTTCACCACCACCCGGTCTCCGGGTTTCAAGTTCTCCGGGGCATGCATCGGCAGGCTGCAGTAGCCGCCGTCCGTGAGCTGAATTTTGACCAGATCCATTGCCATTGACTCTATTGCAACCGGAATCCCAAGATATCCAAGGTCAACTCCGGATTGAGATTGGCCGTCAGATGGCGTTGGGCGGCCGCCAGGGCGGCGAAGTTAAGAAACCAGGATCGGGGCGCGCCTTGGCGGACCTCCTGCTCCAGATCGGCCAGCCGGTCCTGATGGGCCAGAAGAGACCTAGGCCCGCCGCAATGTAACAGGAGCAGGTCCCGATACCAGAGTTGGGCCAGGAGGAGAAAACGGTCGGCTTCCGAAACGCTTTTGGCCAAACTCTGGGCCCAGTCCAGGACGGCGCTGGCCGAACCTTGGGGAAGCCGCCGCAGGTCCGCCACTATGTGATCTCGGCAGCGGAGGAGTTCCTCCGGGTCCAAAGCCAGGGCCCGGCCCAAGGAACCGCCGCTGATGGCGGCCAGCAAGGTCGCTTGGGGCCGGGGAAGGCCTTTTTTCACCAGTTCCTCTTCCACCAAAGGGATAGGCAGGGGTGCAAAAGCCAGTTTCTGACAGCGGGACACAATGGTGGGGAAGAGGTCGGCCTCCACTCCCCCAGTGAGAATTAAAAGGTGCTGCGGCGGCGGCTCTTCCAGGGTTTTCAGCAGGGCGTTGGCCGCGGCGTCGTTCAGGGCTTCCGCCGGCTTGATGAGGGCCGCCCTCCAGCCGCCGGCCATGGGCGGATAGGCCGTCAGCCGGCGTAATTCCCGGATCTGCTCAATCTTGATCTGGGGCTGACGGCCTTCGGAGGTGGGCCGGATCTCCAGATAATCAGGGTGGGTGCCTGCGGCCAGGCGCACGCAGGACGGACAGGCCCCGCAGGCATCACCATCCGCCAGGGCCGCCTCGCAGTTCAGGGCCGCGGCCAAGGCTCGGGCCGTGGTTTCCTTGCCCACCCCTTCAGGGCCCAGAAACAAATAGGCATGGGCTAGGCGGCCAGCACGCCGGGCGGCCTTAAGATAGCCTATCACCCGCTCCTGGCCCAGGATATGGCGGAAGGCGAAGGGGTTTTGAGGCTCAGAGTTGCTGCGGCGAGCTGACATTTTCAAGTATCCGGGGCCCGGAGGGTCTCCTCCTGCCTGATTTATTCCCATTCAATGGTGGCCGGGGGTTTGGAAGAAATGTCGTAAACCACCCGGTTCACCTGTTTGACTTCGTTGATGATGCGGTTGGCCAGGTGGGCAAGAAACTCGTGGGGCAGGCGGCTCCAGTCCGCGGTCATGGCATCGGTGGAGTCCACAATCCGCAAAGCAATGACGTGCTCATAGGTGCGCTCGTCGCCCATAACCCCCACGGTCCGCACCGGCAGGAGCACGGCAAAAGCCTGCCACACCTGGCGGTAGTAGCCGGAGCGCTGCATTTCCTCCAGGACGATGGCGTCCGCCTCCCGCAGGATGGCCAGGCGCTCCCGGGTGACTTCCCCCAGGATGCGGATGGCCAGCCCCGGCCCGGGGAAGGGATGGCGCCACACCAGGCGGTCCGGCAGGCCCAGTTCCCGGCCCAATTCCCGCACTTCGTCTTTGAACAACTCCCGGAGGGGCTCCAGCAGTTTCAGGGGCATAACCTCGGGCAGGCCCCCCACGTTATGGTGAGTTTTGATGGTGGCCGAGGGCCCTTTGAAAGACACGCTTTCGATTACGTCCGGGTAAAGGGTTCCCTGAGCCAGGTATTTCACCCCGCCCAGCTTTTCGGCTTCCGCGGCGAACAGCCGGATAAATTCGTGGCCGATACGCTTGCGTTTTTCTTCCGGGTCCTCCACTCCTTTGAGCAATTCCAGAAAGCTGTCGGTGGCGTCAACGTAAACCAGGTTCAGGCGGATGTGGTCCCGGAACAGCCGCACCACCTCTTCGGCTTCGCCCTTGCGCAGCAGGCCGTTGTTCACAAAGATGCAGGTCAGGCGGTCACCGATGGCCCGGTGCACCAGAAGGGCGGTGACCGAGGAATCCACGCCCCCGGAGAGGGCGCAGATGACCCGGTCTTTCGGCCCCACCTGCTGCCGCAGGCTCTGGGTCGCGGCTTCGATGAAAGAGCGCATGGTCCAGAGGCCGTGCAGACCGCAGATGCGGAAAAGAAAGTTGCGCAGGACCTCCAGGCCCCGGGGGGTGTGCCGGACTTCGGGGTGAAATTGCACTCCGTAAAGGCGGCGCTCCTTATGCCGGATGGCCCCTACCGGACAGGCATCGCTGGCGCCGATGATCTCGAAGCCCGGCGGCGCCTCCGCCACCATGTCGCCGTGGCTCATCCACACGGTCTCCTGGGGGTTGAGGCCATAAAACAGATCCTCGAAGTTAAAGATGGTGAAGGTCTTGCGGCCATATTCCCGGGAAACGGCGGGAACCACCCTGCCCCCCAGGAGGTGGCTCAAGAGCTGGATGCCGTAACAGATGCCCAAAACCGGTACGCCCAGTTCCAGAACCTGGGGGTCCAACAACGGGGCGCCTTCTTCATAGACGCTTCGCGGCCCGCCGGACAGGATTATGCCTTTGGGGCCGAATTTCCGGATTTTTGCCAAAGGCATGAGAAAGGGGTGGATCTCGCAATACACCTTGAGTTCCCGCACCCGTCGGGCAATGAGCTGGGTGTATTGGGAACCGAAATCCAGGATAAGGATTTTTTCCTGATGAGGGTCGAGCATCCAAGCCCCTGAAATTTAATGACTGTTTGCTTTAATTTTAGCCGGCGGGAAGGGAAAAAGCAAACAGGAAGGCCGGCGGAAGGAGGGATCATAAGCCCAAAGGACTCAGAAAGCGGCGCTGAATGCAGGATTGGAGGTCCTCGGCCGAAAGCCCTTGGGCCAGCAGGTCATTGAGTTCCTTTGCCTGGCGGCGCAGCCGGGCCAAAGCCCCGGCACGGGCCCGGTCCAGCGCCTGCCAGTCCCGACTTTTGGCCACCTCCCAGAAAGCGGGCTCCAATTCCGGCAAGAGGAAAGACAGAAGGCCGGGTTGGAAGGCCAGCATAAGGGCAAACGAAGCCAGATTCTGTTCACGGATGATATAAGTGAGGCGGCCCCATTCGTTCACATCGGCCAAGGCGTCCTTGAGGCTTCTGATCCAAAGCTCTATCCTGGTTTGGGGAAAGAGTTCCAGGAGCTGGGAATAGGCGGCTCGCACGCTTTCTTCCCGGGCCTCGCCGATTTCATGGTGAATGGCCGCCTCCAGTTCCGCGGTCAGAAGCAGGCAGAATCTTTCCTGATGGGCCTGGGGGGCGGTTAAAAGGTCCCTGAACCGTAAGCCGAGGGCGGGGAGGGCAACCTTCAGAAAGCGGTTGTTACCCTGGGTGGGATCTGCCAGACGGTCCCACAGGTAAAAAGCCAGGGTCTGGGTGCGGGCATAGATAAGCTTTCCCTGGGTAAGGGCCGGAGCGCCTTCCAGATCCCGGGCCAGTTCGTCCCCCACCACGAGGATGGTGAGGTCTCCGTCCGTGCGGATCTCCACCAGTTCTCCCAAAAAGAAGGTAGGGGCCAGCCCTCGCCCGAAACCGGCGCCATAGATCAGGCCTTCGGAGCGCAGCAGAGCATTGATTTCGTCGACGGCGAAGGGATCCAGCGAGCTGCCGTCCCAAGGCAAGGGGTTCCAGGAAAAGTCTTCCGCCGCGTTCCAAGCACCTTCCTGGGCCGTGATCCAGTCAAGCACTTCGGCGGCTTCCGGCTCCTGCCAAGGCAGCAGGTCGTGCTCCCATTTGTAAAGCTGGCGCAGGCGCAATAGCAGGCCGCACAAGGAGAAAAGGCCGGCTTGGGTCGCGGAGGCAAGCTGACAGTTGTGGCGGACCTGCTGAATGAACCTATGCAACATAAGGAAAAGAGGGGGGCCTTACCCACTGAGAGCCAGGGTGCCGTTTATTTGATAAGGTCGGCCAGTTGGGCGGCCAGTTTTTCATCCAATTCTTTCAGTTTTTTGTATTCCCGGGCTGCAGCCGGACGGTCACCGATTTGGAGGTAATAAACGCACAGGCCAAGGTGCGCTTCGGCGTCGTCGGGCTTCAAGCGCGCGGCCTGGCGAAAGGCGTTGCCGGCTTCCTCCCAGCGTTCCAGCTTGAGATACGCCATTCCCAGATTTTTCTGGGAGGGCTGATGCCCAGGATTTATGCGTAAAGCCTGTTCAAAGGCCTCCCTGGCCGCCTGATGATGGCCCATTTTACCATAAGCCAGCCCTAGCAGATAATGACTGTCAACATCATCCGGAAGATATTTCAGAGCCTTTTTCAAGGCGTCTGCGGCCTCCTGGTTCTGCTGCAGTTTGAGGTGGGCCGCCCCCAGGTTGGCCAGAGCCCGGCCCCAGGTCGGACTGCGGCGCACTGCTTCCTGAAAGGAGGCCAAGGCTTCCCGATAGCGGCCGAGCCCGGCATAGGCCAGACCGAGGTTGAAGTGGAGTTCCGGAGCCTGAGGCCGTTGCTGCAAGGCCTTTTGGTAGGCCCGGAGGGCTTCCTGGTACTTCTTGTTTTGGAGGAAGACATCCCCCCGGGGGGAAACGGCCGGCGACTCCGCAGTTTCCTCCGGGGCCGAGTGGGCAATCTTGGCTTTTAAAACCAAGGATGCCAGAACTCCCCCCACAACCAGAATCGTCAGGATTAACAGGCGCTTATTCATGTATCGAACCCACCCTTTAAAAAGGATCCAGAGGATGCCGCCGGCGGCGCACTGACCAGGCGAAGGCCAGATTAAAAGGTAACATGTGCCAGGAATATAAGCGAGGGGTAAGACGCTTTAAAATGGCGGGCAGGGAATAAAACTGCCGTTGCGCCCGCCAGTATCCCTCCTCCAATTGCCGGGCTGTCATGTGTTTGGGATGGAACACCGCCTTGAACCCGCAATAATTCGGCCATTCATGGTCAAATATCCGGCCTTCCCGCAAAAGCTGATCCCTTATCTTGGTGCCCGGCCGGGGGGCCAGAATGAACATGAAGGCCAACGGGGCCTTGATTTTAATAAGAAAATCCACGGTGCTGTCAAAGATTTCCGGCCTATCCCCGTCCAGGCCAAACATGACGTTAACCGAAAAGCCGATCCCTCGATCCCGCAGGGCTTTGAATTGCCGTTCATAGTCCTTGATTTTGTTTTGCCTCTTGTTGATGGCTTCCAGGCTTTCCGGACTGATGCTCTCCATGCCGAGATTGACGTGAAGACAACCGCTGCGCTGCATTAAATCCAGCAGTTCCGGGTCATTGCCGATATTAACCGGGGCCAGACAGCCGTAAATTAACTTAAGAGGGATCAGCCGCTCCATGATGGCCAAGGCATGGGCGCGATGTGCGACAAAGTTGTCGTCCACAAAGTAGATGAAGCGGCTGCCGGTGAGTCGCCGGATCTCCTGGATCTCATGAATGACCTCGTCCACCGGCCGGTGCCGGTAGCGGCCCCCGTACACCTGGGTGACCTCACAGTAATTGCAGGCAAAGGGACAGCCCCGGGTGGTCTGGGAAGGGATATTCAACAGCTTGTACCTTTTTAGATTGAGGAGATCGTAGCGGGGCACCGGGAGGTTTTTCAAATCCGAAAATCTGCTGCTTCTGTAGACCGGCTCAAGACGGCCCGCCTGGAAATCCCGCAGAAGTCGGGGCCACGCCTCTTCAGCTTCGCCCATTACCAAGGCATCGGCGTGCTCCCGAGCCTCTTCCGGGGCCAGGGTGGCATGGAACCCCCCCATCACCACCGGTATGCCCCGGCGCCGGAAGCCCGCGGCGATCTGGTAGGCCCGGGGGGCTTGGTGAGTCATGAAAGACAGAGCCACCAGGTCGCAGTCCTCTTGGAAGGTTATGTCCTCCAGAAGATCGTCTTTGATTTCCACGTGATGGTCAGCAGGGGTCAGGGCCGCCACATAAGGCAGGGTCATGCCCAAAAGCCAACGCCGCCGGCGTTTTTCCACCCGACCGTCGGACCGCAGGCGGGAAGGCTGAATCAATAATATTTTCATGGCCTTAGGAAAAGGGGGCGTGAGCCTGGCCCAACTCAGCGCCAGCGCTCCCAGGATGAAAACGGTCCCCTGCGGGGGCGGTCAAGTTTAATTCTATGGGGCACAAAAAAGCGGACCAGGAAATATCCGGCAGCAAATCCGCCCACATGCGCCCAAAAGGCGACACCGCCGCGGACCCCCGCCCCGATTGAAAAGGTACCGTAAAAAAACTGCAAAAAAAACCAAAGTCCCAGATAAACATAGGCGGGCACTTCGATTATGACAAAAAAGAACACCGGGATTAGGGTCAGCACCCGGGCATAGGGAAAAAGACTGAAGTACGCCCCCATAACCCCGGCGATAGCCCCGCTGGCCCCCACCATGGGCATAGAGGAATAGGGCGAGCTCAAAAACTGGGCCAAGGCCGCCAGCACCCCGCAAACCAAATAAAAGGCCAGAAACCGGACATGGCCGAAAGTATCTTCCACATTGTCCCCAAAAATTGACAGAATCCACATATTGCCGATGAGATGAAGCCAGCCGCCGTGGAGAAACATGGAAGTAAAGACGGGCAGAAACAAGGAAATGAGGTCAGCTTTCCCGATCTGGCTTAAAAAACGCCCGGGAATGAAGCCGAAAGTCATGATAAATTTTTCCAATTCCCCGCTTCCCAGGCTCAATTCAAAAAAGAACAGCATAACGTTGAGGATTATTATCGTGTAATTCACGACAGGGGACCGGGAGGAGGGGATATTGTCTCTTAAGGGAATCATGGCCGTTCCGGAAAGAACTCAACGGTATTCTCATAATAAGTCTTTTTCCCAGACGGGGCAAGACGGCCTCTGATGCCGAGGCGGAGGCGGTTGCAGGCAACGGCGCCGGGGAATTGTACCGGGTTGGAGGGCTTGGGAGGCCGCCGCGGTCTGTCGCCCTCCTCAGTTTTTATCCGCCAGATGGCAGCTTTGATTGATCAATAAACGCTTTCCGGTGAGAGCCACCTGCACCGGGGCTTCTTTGAGAAAAGGCTCCGGCGCCACCACCTCATCGGCCAGGAGGAACACCCGGTTTTCTCCCTGCCAGAGCTCTTTGAGCCTTTCTGGGAAGATCAGGTAATTTTTTTCCGGGGCCACGGGGTAGGGAAATTGCGGCAGTTGTCCCCGTTTGACCATCAAGATGCGGCGGTCGGCATAATAGGCCAAGGAGGCGCCGTACTCAAACTCTTCGATATATTCCATGACCACCAGGTCTCCGGGGCGGGCGAATCGGCGGATGTATTCGCCCGGAATCTTGTCGCTCACCAACGGGGAGAGAGCGGAGTATGTCTGAAAAGTAAAGGAAAGCAGAACCACCGCCACTAGGCCATACGCAACAACGGCCCGAGCCGGGCGGTGCCACCCCAGCAGTGCCCCCACCGACGCCAGGAGGGGGATCACCACCATGATCTGGCGGGCCGTAGGCTTCGCCTGTTCAAAAAGACCGATCAACTCCCGACGGTTGGCGGCGAACAGCTCCTCCAGGCGGGGCAAAACCAACAGCAGGGCCGCGGCCGCAAGCGCCAGCAGCCAGAGGGCCCAGCAAATGCCGGGATCCCGGGAGAATTCCGTGAATTTCTGGACCCGCCACCCCAGCACCAAGGCCAGCGCCGGAAGAGCCGGAAGGCAATAATATTCGATCCGGCTGGCGGACAAGGTGAAAAAACCTAAGACCATCGCGGCCCAGATCAGGATAAGCCGGCCTCGAGGGTCGCGGCGGCCTTCGCCCGAGACTGTCTCTTGCCAGAACCGGTACAGGGCTGCGGGTAAAAGGGGCGTCCAGGGCAGCAGCCAGATCCCCAGCAGCAGCCAGAAGGCGGGAAGGGAGAAGGAGTTGACGTCCTTGGGGTGGCGCTGCCCCAAAAAACGCAGGATCTGCTCATTGACCAAGTGATGCCGGAGAAAGCCGGGATGATGAATTTCCATGGCCGCCAGCCAGGGCGTAGTCAGAAGCAAAACGCCGACCCACCCCCAGGGCCAAAAAAACAGGCGGAAAAGTTCACGTTGCGGGACGCAGAGGGCATAAAGCCCGCCGACCGCCAGGGGAAACAGCAGTCCGATGAATCCCTTGCTAAGGAAGCCCGCGGCCAGACACAGGTAAAACAAAACCGCCCACCTCCGGGCCCTTTTTTCCTGCCAGCGGAGGACAAAATAGACAGAAGCGGCCAGGCAAAGACTGATGAGGTGGTCTGTATAAATGACCAGATGCTGACTGAAAAAGCCGACGCTAGTAAAAAGGATAAACCCTGCCAGCCAGGCAGCCCGGCGGTTGAAAAGCCGAAGGCCGATCAGACAGGTAAACCCGATTTCCCCCAGAGCACAGAGCAGATTGACCGCCCTGGCGGTCCCCTCCGCCACCCCGAACATTTGATAGGCTGCCAGGGTGAGCCAATAAATGAGCGGGGGTTTGTCCAGATAGGGGACGCCGTTAAGGGTCGGGGTGAGATACTGGCCAGCCTCCAGCATCTCTTTGGGGATAAGGGCAAACATGGCCTCGGCGCGGATGAGGGGAATAGCGGCCAGGCAGGGGAGAAGGATCGCGGCGGCTGCGAGCATTAAAGTGACGAACGCCACGTGGTCATAAAAGGAGCTGGCCCGCTGCATTCCTTTCAAGGTCGGCGCTCACGGAGAGGGGATTGAGAAGAAAAATCAAGTGAGGTTCCATCGGAGCATATGCCAGATGTCCTTGAAGTTTAGGCGGCGGATCACACTGGGCTCAAAGCCGGAATGCATCATGCATTGGGCACAGCGTGGATCCCGGCCCTCGCCATAACGCTCCCAAGGCGTTCGGCTCATCAACTCGTCAAAGGTCGGATAGTGGGTATCCAGAATCTGATAGCAGGGTGACCGCCATCCGCGGGGATTGCGGGTAGGGTTGGCCCAGGGACTGCATTCATAATGACGCTCGCCGCGCAGAAAACTAAGGTACAAAGGGGTGCTGAAATATTTGAAGTTAAGCCCGTTCAAGGTCAAACTGCTGAACTTTTCTTTAATTTCCTCCCGGCTCAAAAAAAGCTCGGGCTCCACTCCGGCAAAACTGTAGGCCGGGGAGACGAGGATGCCGTCAATGCCGATTTCGGTCAGGTAAGCGAACAGAATCTCAATTTCCAGAATATCCGTTTGCTTGTAAACCGTGGTGTTGGTGCAGACCCGCAGCCCCCGGGCCTTGGCGGCCTTGATCGCCTTCACCGCCACCTGAAACAGTCCCGGCCGTCCCAGGATACGATCGTGGGTGGGGGCCAATCCGTCCAAGTGAATGCTTAGGGTAAGACGAGGGGACACCGGCAGGCGAGGCAGGGCCTTCTCCAACAAGACGGCGTTGGTACAAAGGTAGATGTGTTTTTTGCGGTGAATCAGCTCCTGCAGCAATTCAAATAAAGGAGGATAAAGGAGGGGCTCACCGCCGGTGACGGTCACCACCGGGGCACCGCATTCCTCCACGGCGGCCAGACAGTCTTCCAAGGACATGCTCTGACCCAAAGTGTCCCGGTATTCCTGAATGCGGCCGCACCCGGCGCAGGCCAAATTGCACTGGTGAGTGGGCTCCAACATGAGCACCAAGGGGAATTTCTCTTCTCCGGCCAGGCGCTTCTTCAGGAGGTAGGCGGCCAAATCAACGCTGAGACTGATAGGAAAACGCATGCTGGTTTCGGGTGCCGGTCTTCGCCAAATCAAGCGGAAGTACCGGCCTCAAAATTAGCATAATTGTTTCCGAAAGAAAAATCAAAACTCCTGAAAGCAGATCCTGCCCGCCGCGAGCACCGTGGCTCAGGCGTAGCCATGTTCCCGGAACCAGGCCACGGCCTCCGCCAGGGCCTGGCGCACCGGGGTTTGGGGCAGTCCTAACTCCCGTACTGCTTTGGAGCTGTCGAAGTACATAAATTTCTTGGCCATCTTGACCGCTGCCACCGGCATCCGGGGAGGCCGCCGGCTGATGTAAGTGGCCCAAAATTCGTTGACATAGGCCAGACCCAGGACAGGCAGATAGGGCAGCCTCACCTTCGGAGCCGGGCGTCCGCTGATCTCCGCCAGCAAATGCAGGATTTCGGAAAGACTCATATTCCGGTGACCCAGAATGTATTTCTCCCCGATCCGGCCCCGCTCCGCCGCCAGTAGGTGTCCTTTGGCCACATCCCGGACATGCACCAGATTGAGGCCGGTTTCCAGATAGGCTGGCATGCGCCCCCGCAAGAAGTCCACGATTATCTGGCCCGTGGGGGTGGGCCGGGAGTCCCAGGGCCCCACCGGGGCGCTGGGATGCACCAAGACCACCGGCAGCCCCTGGCGGGCAAATTCCAGCACCGCCTGCTCGGCCAAGAACTTGGAACGCTTGTAATGGCCCACCATTTCCTCAATGGTGACCGGAGTGTCTTCTGTCCCCGGGGTTCCATCCCCCGGGTTGCCCAGGGTGCCCACCGTGCTGGTATAAACAATCCGGGAAACGCCGGCAGCGGCCGCGGCGGCCATAAGATCCTTGGTCCCCTGGACATTGACGGCGTACATCTCCTCCGGGTCCGGCACCCAGAGGCGGTAATCCGCGGCGACATGAAAGACCTGGTCACAGCCTTGGACCGCGGCCTTCAGAGATGCCGGATCCTTAAGGTCACCCCGCACTGTCTCCACCGCCAGGCCCTTCAGGGCCGGGTGCCTGGGATTGCGCACCAGCACCCGCACTTCCCGCCCGGCGGCGAGCAGTTCCTCCACCACCGCCCGGCCCACGAAGCCGGTGCCCCCGGTAACCAAAGTCTTCCCGCCTTTCATCTTTGTCACGGAGAATTAGCCTGATGGTCGGTCATTTGCCTTCAAGGCCTTTACATATTGCCCGAGGGCCATGAGCGGGAAACAGTCGCGATACAGATGGTATCGGATCATGAAGTGGGAAGGAAAGCCGGTGCCCGTGAAATAAGGTTCATCCCAGCGACCCTCGGGGTTCTGGTTTTCCACCAGATACCGGATGCCGGCTTGCACCTCCGGCGAGGCGGCCTCGCCCGCGGCAACCAGGGCCATAATGGCCCAGGCGGTTTGCGAGGGGGTGCTGGGGCCCCGTCCCATGAGTTCAGGCTGCCGATAAGACTCAACCCGCTCTCCCCAACCTCCGTCCTCATTCTGATGAGCCTTGAGCCAGGCCACGGCCCGCCGGATATAGGGCTGTCCCATGTCCTCTCCCAGCCCCTTGAGACCCAGGAGCACGGACCAAGTACCGTAAATGAAATTCACTCCCCAGCGTCCCCACCAAGGGCCGTCGGGATGCTGTTTGGCCTTGATGAAGGCCAGAGCCCTTTGGGCGGCTGGATGTCCGGTTCCGAGGCCAAAAGCCCCCATCATCTCCAGAGCCCGGCCGGTAACGTCTTCGGTGGGGGGATCCACCAGGGCCTTGAGGTCGCCGAAGGGGATGGCATTGAGCCATTCCTTAGTATTGTCTGTGTCAAAGGCAGCAAAGCCGCCATTTCTGGACTGCATGCCCAGGACCCAATTGACCCCCAGATGTAAGGCCTCCCGGTATTTAGCCGGCTCGGCCAGAGTCTCCTTCAGGGCCACCAACACCATGGCGCTGTCGTCGATATCGGGATACCAGTTGTTGACAAATTCAAAGGCCCAGCCGCCCGGGGCCAGGTCAGGGTTCTTGATGCTCCAGTCCCCTTTGACCCGGATCTGCTGTTTAAGGAGCCAGTCTGTGGCTTTGACCATGGCAGGATGGGTCGGAGGGACGCCGGCGGCCGCCAAGGCCCGGAGAGCCAGGGCGGTGTCCCACACCGGGGAGATGCAGGACTGAAGCCATAGCCGGTTTCCTTCCTGCAAGGTGAAGAAGCGCAAGGCCTGCAGGCCCCGCTGGATGACGTCGTGCTTCAGGTCATATCCCAGCACCGTCAGTGCCAGGATGGAGTTGAGCATGGCGGGCTGAATACCGGCCCAGTCGCCGGACTCCTCCTGATGCTCCAGAATCCAGCGCTCCGCCTTTCGCAGGGCAAGTTGATGGGGCCATCCCAGCGGGCGGCGGTAGAAGAATTTGAGCACTCGATCCAGAAACACGAAGAAGTTTTCCAGGGCCGGCCCCCCGGGCTTGAAAGTCACCCGGTGGCGCTCAAAGGGTTCTTCCGGGGAAAGAAATAATTCCGAGACCCCCTGCTCGGGCGGCACCGGAAATACCGGGCGCCGGGCCATGATGATCATCAAAGGCACGATGGTGGCCCGGGTCCAGCTGGAGAAGTCATAAATGCTGAACCCGCACCAGGGAGGCAGGAGCATCAATTCCACCGGCAGAAGGGGGATGCCGTCCCAACTCACCTGGCCGAAAAGGGCCATAAAGATGCGGGTGAAGACCCGAGTCCGGAGAGCCCCGCCCCGGGACAGAATGAAGTCCCGAGCCTTGACCATCTGCGCCTCCTGAGAAGACAGGCCCGCCAGCTTGAGAGCCAAGTATGCTTCCACGCTGGTGCTGATTTCCCCGCCGTCGCCATACCAAATGGACCAGCCGCCGTTGTCCAGCTGCTGGCCCAGGAGATAGGCCGCCATCCGAGGAAATTCGTGTTCCGGCAGACCCAACAGACGGTGGAGCATGAGATATTCGGCGGTGATGGTAACGTTGGACTCCAGTTCCGCCCACCAGTAACCTTGAGGGTGCTGAAGATTGAGAAGCGCGTCCACGGCCCGCTGGACCGCGCCCTCCACCGGGATGGCCTGGGTCTCGGCCGGTCTTACGGAAACAGGATGAAGGTCAGCACTCGTTCTCCCCCGCACGGTTCACTCCCTCATCGGTTGAAATTTAAAGATTTTAATTATACCATTGAGATTAGCCAAGCCAAATTATTTTCCCAGGTCAACTGGGTAGCCTTGCTAAGCCGGCGGCCGCTAATTAATTTTATTACAAAAGCTTTAAAAGCCGGATATCTTAGGTTTAAAGGCGATATTCCAAGGAGAAGAGATGACCTCTCAGAAAGAAGAAGAACTTCAAGACATTAACATACCCTCCACCCTGCCCCTGCTGGCGGTGCGGGACGTGGTGGTGTTTCCCAATATGGTGCTGCCGCTGTTTGTGGGCCGGGAGAGCTCGGTTCTGGCCATAGAAGCCGCATTGGCCAAGGACCGCCTCTTGTTTCTGGCGACGCAGCGGGATCAGAATATTGAGACCCCCGAACCCGAAGACATTTACGATTTGGGTACGGTAAGCCTTATATTACGGATGCTTAAGCTTCCGGACGGCCGCCTGAAAATCCTGGTGCAGGGCAAAGCCAAGGCAAAAATCCGGGAATTCCTGCAGGTTCGCCCCTATTTCCAGGTGGGGGTGGAGGCGGTAGAGGAGGTGCCCCTGGAGGAAATCTCTCCGGAGGCCGAAGCCCTGATGCGCAACGCCCGGGAGATGTCTGAAAAAATCCTGACCTTAAAGGGCGTGATGTCGCCGGACCTCTTGTCCATTCTGGACTCCATCGAGGATCCCGGCCACCTGGCGGACCTGGTGGCCGCCAACCTGCGTCTCAAGATCGATGAGGCCCAGGCGGTTTTGGAGGAACTGGACCCCATCCGGCGGCTGATCATTGTCAATGACTTCCTGCGCAAGGAGCTGGAGGTTTCCTCTATCCAGGCCAAAATCCAGTCTCAGGCCAGGGAGGAGATGGATCGCACCCAGCGGGAATATTTCCTCCGGGAGCAGATGCGGGCCATCAAAAAGGAACTGGGCGATCTGGATGAAACCGTAAAGGAGATCGAGGAATACCGGGAAAAGATCGCCCGGGCCCGCATGCCCAAAGAAGCCGAGGAGGAGGCCCTCAAGCAGCTGGCGCGGCTGGAGCAGATGCATCCGGACGCCGCGGAAGCCTCCATGGTGCGGACTTACCTGGATTGGCTGGTGGAGCTGCCCTGGAGCAAATCCACCCGGGACAAGCTGGACCTGAAAGAAGCCAAGGCCATCTTGGATGAAGACCACTATGATCTGGAAAAGGTCAAGGAACGTATCCTGGAGTACCTGAGCGTTCGCAAGCTCAACAAAAAAATGAAGGGTCCGATTCTGTGTTTTGTGGGCCCTCCGGGGGTTGGCAAGACATCCTTAGGGCAATCCATTGCCCGGGCCATGGGTCGCAAATTCGTCCGCCTCTCCCTGGGGGGCATGCGGGATGAAGCAGAGATCCGCGGCCACCGGCGCACTTATATCGGCGCCTTGCCGGGGCGGATCATCCAGAGCATCAAAAATGCCGGTTCCAACAACCCGGTGTTCATTTTGGATGAAGTGGACAAAATCGGCATGGATTTCCGGGGCGACCCGGCGGCCGCCTTGCTGGAGGTCCTGGATCCGGAGCAGAACCACAGCTTCAGCGACCACTACCTCAATGTGCCGTTTGACCTCTCCAAAGTAATGTTCATCACTACGGCCAACCTGATTGACCCCATTCCGGCTGCCCTAAGGGATCGCATGGAGATCATCCGGCTGGCCGGCTATACGGAAGAGGAAAAATTAAAGATTGCCCAGGACTACCTGCTGCCCCGGCAGCTTAAGGAAAACGGCCTCAAGCCCGGTGACCTCAGCATCTCTCCGGAGGTGATCAGAGAGGTCATCGTGCACTACACCCAGGAGGCAGGCCTGCGCAATTTAGAGCGGGAACTGGGCGCCTTGTGCCGCAAGGTGGCCCGCCGCATTGCCGAAGGCGAGACCGGCCCCTTCAGCATTACCCGGGCCAATCTGCATCGTTATCTCGGGCCGCCCCGGTATCTGCCGGAAGCGGAACTGGAGAAGGACGAAATCGGGGTGGCCACCGGCCTGGCCTGGACCCAGGTGGGGGGTGAAACCCTGGCCGTGGAAGCCACTCTTATGCGGGGCAAAGGTCAGCTTACCCTCACGGGTCAACTGGGAGAAGTGATGCGGGAATCGGCCCAGGCGGCCTTGAGTTATGCCCGTTCCCGGGCGGACAAGCTGAATTTGGCGCCGGATTTCTACGAAAAGCTGGACATCCATCTCCATGTGCCCGCGGGTGCCACCCCCAAGGACGGTCCTTCGGCCGGCATTACCATGGCTACGGCGCTGATTTCGGCCCTCACCCAGATTCCGGTCCGTCGGGATGTGGCCATGACCGGGGAAATCACCCTTCGGGGCAAGGTTTTGCCCGTCGGGGGGTTGAAGGAGAAGGCCATTGCGGCGGCCCGGGCCAGGATCCAAAAGGTTATCATCCCCGAGGCCAACAAGAAGGACTTGGAGGAAATTCCCAAAAACATCAAACGCAAGCTGAAGTTTGTCCCGGTGACCAGCATGGACGAAGTGCTGAAGGAAGCCCTGGTGCATTCGCCCTTTCCCGAAACCCAGCCGCGCCAGCTTACAAAAAAGCAGCTGTCGGCGCCGCCGCCGCGCTCGATCATGTAGGAAACGTCACGGGAAATCAAGGGGGATGGTTGGGCTTTCTCCCCCTCCCCCGACCCCCTTGCGATTTTAGAATAATGAGGACAGACCCCGGGGGGTGCCCGGGATCTATTCCTGAAGTCGGCAAATCCGGTTGGAACACTTTTTGCCCTCAGAGCACACAGTCAGATGGCTCGCCTTGGGCGGCCTCCTGATCCTTTATTTCTTTTTCGCCGCGGCTGAGACCTCCCTGTTTGCCTTAACCCCGCTGGACCGGTTGCGCCTTAAACAGAAAAAGCCCCACCGCGGCAAACTGGTGGAGTCTCTTCTTGCGCAGTCCCATCGCCTTCTGGTCACCTTGGTGGTGGGCTTGGAACTGGTGACCATTCTGGCTTCGGTGCTGGCCACCTCTCTGGCCCTCAGCCTGTGGGGGGACAAGGGCAAATGGTTGGCCTTGGTGGTAATGTCCCCTGTCCTTTTATTCCTGGGGGAGATTGTTCCCAAGTCCCTGGCTCTGACCTACCCGAGCCACCTGGCGCCGTTGGTGGCACCCCTGGTGCGCTGGGCAATGGTGATTCTTACGCCCTTCCGGGTGATTCTGGTGCAGCTCAGCCGGGGCATTCTGGTCGCCCTGGGCTTCCGCCCGGACATCCAGGTGCCGGCGGTGCAGCAGGAGGACTTTGTGCGCATGGTGGAGGAGAGCCACCGCGGGGGGATGATCGCGGCCCTGGAAAAGGACTTTATTAACAACCTCCTCAGCTTGGGAGAAATCCGGGTGGGGCAAATTATGGTGCCCCGGCCGGACATCTTCTCCCTCCCCATTGATCTGCCGGTGCCCAAACTTATTCAGGCCGTGAAGCGTTCCCGGTATTCCCGGGTGCCCATTTACCAGGATCAGCCGGGCAATATTCTGGGAATCCTGCATGCCAAAGACCTTTTGCAGGTTTGCGCCGACGGAACCTGCGACCCCGGGGTTATTCGCAACTTACTGCGGCCGGCCTATTATGTACCGGAAAGCAAAAAAGCCTTTGACCTCCTCACTGAACTACAATCCCAAAGGCTGCGTCTGGCGTTGGTGGTGGATGAGTACGGCGTCCTGGTAGGCTTGGTATCGGTGGAAGATCTGCTGGAAGAGCTGTGCGGGGAGATCCCCCAGGAGTTCAAAGTGGAGGAAAAGCCCTTGGAGGAAGTGGCCCCCGGCCTCTGGCGGGTCAAGGCCTCTGTGACGCTGGCAGAATTCAACGAGGCGCTGGGCACCGAGCTGGCCTCGGAGGAATACGACACCATCGGGGGGCTGGTCCTGAATCTGTTCGGGGAACTGCCGCGGGAGGGGGATGAATTGCAATATGAGGGGCTGAAAATAAAAGTGTCCAAAATGAAGGGCACCCGGATTATGGAGCTGGAGGTTCAGCGGACTTCGCCATGATTTCTGCCCTGCTGCTGGTGTTTGTGCCCCTGCTGCTGGTGGAGGCCTTTTTTTCCGCGTCGGAGATCTCCCTGGTTTCCTCCAGTTATCGGCGTCTTTGGCATCGGGCGGAGGAGGGCCATCGGGGGGCGAAATTCGCCCTGAAGCTTCTGGATCACCCTGAGCGGCTGGTGGCCACCTGTCTGTTGGGCTCCAATCTGGCGGAAATTTCCAACACCATTTTGGTGACCGCCATCCTGCTGCAATGGCTGGGCTCCGCGGGGGAGCTCGCCGCCATGGTGCTGATGCCGCCGCTGATTCTTCTTCTGGCGGAGATCACGCCCAAGTCCATCGGCCGCCAGAATCCATACCGGTTGGCCCAAAGGTTCGCTCCCGTACTATGGGTCATGTCCTGGGTGATGTACCCTCTGACCCTGGTTTTTGCAAGCTCAAGCCGGGCCGTCCTGTTTCTCACCGGAGCCCGCCGGACGAGCCGATTGCCTTTTATCACCCGGGAAGACTTGCATCTGGTAGTAAAAAAGGCCGGCCCGGAAGTGGAGCTGGAGACCGGAGAGCGCCGCATCATCAACCGCATTCTGCGCTTCAGTTTGCGCACCGTGAAAGAAGTCATGGTGCCCCTCATCCGGGTGGCGGCCATTCCTGACACTATGACCGTCGCCCAGGCCCTGGAGCAATTCAAGGCCACCCCTTATGCGCGGCTGCCGGTGTATCATGGACGCATTGACAACATCATCGGGGTGGTGCATGGGTTTGACTTGCTGGGGGAGGCTTCGACGGATCGCTTGATAAAGCCTTTTATCCGGCCCGTTAAGTTTGTCCCGGAAATCAAAAAAATTGACCGGCTGCTTACGGAAATGCAGCGTACCGGCACCCACCTGGCGGTGGTGGTGGACGAATTCGGCGGGGCCACCGGAATTGTCACCATCGAAGATTTGCTGGAGGAAATCGTGGGCGAGATCTCAGACGAATTCGATCAGGAGGTCAGTCCGTACAAAAAGTTGGGGGAAGGGCACTACCTCATCGATGCCCGCATGGAGATCGGCCACCTCAACGAAGCCCTGCAGTTGGAACTCCCGTTGGGCGACTACGAAACTTTGGCCGGTTTCATTATTTCCCAGTTGGGCGACTTGCCCCGCCCGGGAGAATCCCTGCATTACGGCAATCTCCGTTTTGTCATCCGTCGGGCTGAACCTCAGGCCATAAGGGAGGTGGAACTCTTTGTCCAATCTGCCGCCGACTGAACGCTGGGCTTATTTCGATTGCTTTTCCGGCCTGAGTGGCGACATGACTCTGGGGGCTATGCTTGACCTGGGGCTTGAAGCCGCGGACCTGGAGGGCATCCTGAACTCCCTGGAAATAGGCAGACTGCGGCTGGAAGTGCGGGAAGCCAGCAAGGAGCACTTACGCGGGGTAAAAGTGGGTTTTCATCTGGAGGCTTCCCCGAAGGTGCGAACCTATGCGCAAATCCGAACCTTGTTGGAGACAAGCCCTTTGCCTGAGCGCACCCGGAACCTGAGCCTTGCCATGTTCCGCCTACTGGGAGAGGTGGAAGCCCGAATCCACGGGCAGCCCCTGGAGACGGTGCACTTTCATGAACTGGGGGCCACCGACACTATCCTGGACGTGGTGGGAGTGGCTTTTGGCGTGGAGCAGCTGGGCATCACCAGGGTTTTTGTCAGCCCCATTCCGCTGGGGTGGGGGATGATTGCCGGGGCTCACGGCCGTCTGCCTAACCCGGCGCCGGCCGCTTTGGAGCTGTTGAAAGGACTGCCGATTTACGGCACCGACCTGCCCGGGGAACTGGTGACCCCCACCGGGGCCGCCATCCTGCGGGCTTTGGAGGCCGAAGGCGAACTGTGCCCACCCCTGAGGCTGCAGCGGGTCGGGTACGGCGCCGGCTCCCTGGACCTGCCCGGACACCCCAACCTGTTGCGTCTCTACCTGGGGGAACCCCTGACGGCCCGTCCCGGTTTGCGGGAAAAGGTGTTGTTATGCGAAACTCACCTTGACGACATGATTCCGGAGCTCTATGAGCCCCTGATGGAGCGCCTGTTTGCCGCGGGGGCCCTGGATGTAGCGCTGGCGGCCATTCAGATGAAAAAAAACCGCCCCGGAGTGCGGGTGACCGTGATTTCGCCTCTGGCGGCCCGGGAGAGCATACTGGAGACGCTTTTCCGCCACTCCACCACTCTGGGGGTGCGCCTGCTGGAGGTGGAGCGGGTGGCGGCCCGGCGCTGGGAGGACACTGTGGCCACCCCTTACGGGCCTCTCCGGGTGAAAGTCATGGAATACGCCGGGCACCGCCGTTTCATGCCGGAATATGAAGACTGCCGCCGCCTGGCGGAAAAGCACGGCCTGCCGCTGTTGGAGATATATCGCCTCATCCCGAATTGCTAGAAATCCCGAGAATAAGAGAGGATCCCTCTTTTTTGGCAGGCGAGCCTGGGGTGGCAGCAAGGCGCAAGCCTGAGACTGACGGCTTTTCTCTTCCGTTTTTTAAAGCAATTTCTGATCCATGAGGTATTGCATGGCCCGCTGGGCGTGAGTAGTCATATTGCTGATCACCCAGGTGAGATGGCCCTGCACGTCCTGCAAGGGGCCGGCGTTCACCATGCCCAGCAGCCCGCTCATGACGGTTTGGACCCGCACCATTTGTGGGTCTTTGATCATGCTCTGGCTCAGGGCCACTTCCCGCTCCAAGGCCCGGAAGTATTCCAGAAGTACCCTCCGGCCTCCCTCCTGTTGGGCCTCTTTCAGCTGAAGCACGGCGTTCAGCAAACTGGAGGCAATCAGGAGTTCGGATTTGACCCGGTCGGCTAAGTGGAAAATGAGGATGGCTTCCCTGGGTGAGGTGGGATAAGCTTCCGCCATGAGACGCCCCCTTTGGTGGTGAATTTATTGAAAATTACCACATTTCCTGTTCCGACTCAACCGGAAGCCGTCACTGAAGGAGGCGCTGACTTAACCGGGCGGCTTTCTCCGGGGGCAACGCGGCCAGGATGGCGCCTGCCTCTTTTCCACTGATGCTTCTAAAAAGCTGCACTGCCACCTCCTCTTCCATTTTCTCCAACAGCCGGGCGGCGCGATCCGGGGGCATGGCCGTCAGGGTGCCCACCAGGTGGCGGTTGTGCTCGCTTTTGATCCTTTTTTCCTCCTCGACGGCTTCCAGCACCTTCAGTTGCAAGGCCTTCAGTTCCTGAAGGCGCTCTTCCACTTCTTTTTGCAGCGTGCGCAGGTGATCCTCTTTGGCGGCCACGGCCGCTTCCCGGGCCAACAGAGATTGGCGTTCTTTTTGTATTAAACTGAAAAGCCGGGGCAGGGAGGCAGGGCTCGGCGGAAGGGCTTCGTCGTGGGTGGCGGCCTCACTGATGCCCGGACCCGGCCAGATCCAGGTGCCGGAGGTAAGATACCCGGCCGAAACGGCAATTTTGATCAGCAGCATCCCGAGAAGCAGGGCGGACAGGAGATCCCGATCACAGTGCGAATCTGAGTCCACACGCCGCATATTCATTTCCTTGGCCGTTTTTTGAGGGGCCGGAAAACCCCGGTTTATCCAACCCGCTCTGGATACCAAAAGGCAGGACTTACCCACCGGCTTGGTACGCTAATATGCAACCGCAGTTGGATTCCTATTCCTCGAGGAGTCCTTTCCCTGCCCCCCGACGTTGCAGAACCCCGGCTTCGGCCTCCTTTTCCAGAAATTTGGCCAATTCCCGCTTGAATTGGGCGAATTTTTTGTTTCTGAGCTGGGAAAGAAGGCGCCGCTCCTGGTAATAATGCTGAAGGCGCAGTTTTTGCCGAGCGATTTCGGCTTTTTCCTCCGCAAGGCGGGTCTGCCAGCCCCGGAGGTTCGCCTTCAGGCGATTCAGGTAAGCGGTGTGAATCTGATAATCCTGAGCCGCCATTGGCTGGGTCGCGGTTTTCTGCAGTGTCACCCAGTGTTGGGCCCACAGGCTTTCGGTTTCCATTAAGGCCTGTCTGGTACGCTCAAGGCGCAAAACCAGCCGGTTCAGCTCCAGGCGGGCCTGTTCTTCCCGTAAGCTGCGGATCCGCAACACGGTTTCCCAAGGAAAGCGGAAGCGGGCAGATAAGCTCATAGCCCAAAAATCTCCTGCAGTTCCTGAACGGCCTGAGGCAGTGCCACACTCTCACCTATGCCCTGTCGGAGATACCGGTTGATCGCGGCGATTTTCTCCAGAGCATCATCTATGTCCGAATTGGTGCCCCGGACATAGGCATTGATATTGACCAGGTCTTCGGCCCGGCGGTAAGTAGCCAAAACCTTGACCAGTTTTTCCCGCACAGCCAGATGTTCCGGGGTGGAGACCTGGGACATCAGACGGCTGATACTCCCCAGGATATCGATGGCCGGGTAATGGCCCTGATCCGCCAGCTCCCGGCTAAGGACAATATGGCCATCCAAAATGGCCCGGCAGGCATCGGCGATGGGTTCCAGGAGATCGTCCCCCTCCACCAGTACCGTATAAATTCCGGTGATGCTGCCCTTTTCCCGGCAGGCGCCGGCCCTTTCCAGGAGGACCGGAAGCTGGGCAAAGACCGACGGCGTATAGCCCCGGGCGGTGGGGGGCTCACCCACCGCCAGTCCGATTTCCCGGGAAGCCATGGCGAACCGGGTAAGGGAGTCAAGCATGAGGATAACGTCCTGACCCTGGTCGCGAAAATATTCGGCCACCGTGGTGGCCAGATAAGCCCCGCGCCGACGCACCAAGGGCGGGGTGTCGGAAGTAGCCACCACCACACAGGACCGGGCCAGGCCCTCCGGGCCCAAATCCCGTTCCAGGAACTCTTTCACTTCCCGGCCCCGTTCCCCGATAAGCCCGATTACGCTGACGTCCGAGCGGGTGTAGCGAGCCATCATGCCCAGGAGGGTACTTTTGCCCACGCCGGAGCCGGCAAAGATGCCGATGCGCTGTCCTTTGCCCAAGGTGAGCAGGCCATTGATGGCCCGTATGCCCACATCCAGCGGTTCGCTGATGGGGCGGCGGCTGCAGGGATTTACCGGTGCCGGATAAAGGGATCGGGTCTCCCTATAGGGTAAAGGCCCTTGGCCGTCCAGCGGTTGGCCCAAGCCGTCAATAACCCGGCCCAGCAAGGCGGGCCCCACCGGCACCAGGGGCTGGCGGTCATGGAGAACCACCCGGGCCTCCGGCCTGAGGCCCTGGACCTCGCCATGCGGCATGAGCAGGGTCTGTTTTTGCCGGAATCCCACGATTTCTGCGGGGATGGAGGGTCCAGGAGACATGTCCAGATAACACACGGCCCCCACCGGGCCTTGGGGGCCGCGGCTTTTAATCACCAACCCCACCATTTCTTCCACCCTGCCCACTTGGGCCAAGGGCTCTACCCGGCGCACGGCCTCCAGCAGTGCTTGCCAATCCAGCCTACTCATCGGATTTTTCCATAACCCGCCTAAGGGCCTGGCTTACCTTCTCCCAGCGGGTTTCCAGAGTGCCGTCCACTTCCCCCCGGTCGCTTTCCAGTATGAACCCTCCCGGAATGATGCTGCTATCCGCCACCAGTTCCACGCCCGGTGCCCGGGAGTGGGGAGAATACTGGGTTAACAGGGCAAAGTCCTGGGGATGAACCCTAAGCTTCAGTTGTTCGGCTTCCTGTAAACAGCGGAAGCCGGTTTCTATCAGAGTTCGGACGGCTTCCGGCTGCATGGTTAGCTCCCGCCCGACGATTTTCTGGCTCACCAGCAGGGCGAGTTCTACCAAGTCCCGTTCCCGCCGGCGATATACGGCTTTGGTTTCCTCCCCCAGGGCGGCCAGCATTTTCTCCAGACGCTGCACCACTTCCTCCATCCCCCGCCGACCCACTTCCTGGCCGTCCTTTTGACCCTGGACAAAGCCTTCCTCATAGGCCTGCCGTTCCATGAGCTGGCATCGTTCTTTGGCCGCGGCCAGCATCTGTTCGGCCATGGCCACCAGCTCCTGGTCGGAATAAGACACCTTACGGGTGGGGCGATCGAAATTTTGCAACACGAAGGTTCCCGGTTCCGGAAGCGATTTGCCCTCCTCCCCTTTAAGAGGGCGGAATTGGAATAATGCAAAGCCCCTTTCCGTGGGGTCGGCCGGTTCAGATGAAGACATCTTCGCTCCCCTTTCCGGCCATCACCAGTTGGCCTTCGGATTCCAGGCGCTTGGCCCTTTGGATGATCTTTTGCTGGGCCGCTTCCACCTCCTTCAGTCTGACCGGGCCCATGATTTCCAGCTCTTCCCGAAGCATCTCGGCGGCCCGGCTGGACATATTTTTGAAGAATTTCATCTTCAGTTCGTCAGAGGCCGCTTTCAGGGCCAGGGCCAGTTCCTGGGTGTTGATCTCTTTCAGGAGGGCCATAATACCCCGGTCTTCTACGCCCAAGAGGTCTTCAAAGGTAAACAGATAACGGCGAATCTCCTCGGCCAGCTCTTCCTGATCCTCCTCTTCCAGGCGCCGCAAAATGGCGGTCTCCAAATTGCGTTCCATCTGGTTTAAGATTTCGGCCACCGATTGGGGTCCGCCCACCAACCGTCCTCCCACTTCCTCCACCAAGGTGATTTCTTCCCGGAGGGCGTTGTCAATTTCCTCGATAACCGCAGGAGATACCTGATCCAAACGGGCGATCCGCCTCACCACTTCCACCTGCAAATTTTCCGGAAATTGCGACAAAACCGCCCCCGCCTGATTTCTTTCCAGATGGGCCAGCACCAGAGCGATGGTCTGGGGATGCTCATTGCGCAGAAAGGAGGCCACGGTGCGGGAGTCCAGTTTCTTAATCCGTTGAAAGAACTCGGGGCTCTGCTCCAGATCCATTTTATCCAACAAGGATTCCTGACGTTTGGCGTCCAGGGTGCGGGAAATGGTGTTCTTGAAAAACTGATCCCCTTTGACGACCAAGGCCTCCGGAGCGGCCATCATCCGGGCGAACTCCTCCAGTATGGCGGCCACCTGTTTGGTGGGAACAATTTCCAGCCTGGAAATCTTCTGGCCCAGGAGCTGCACTTCTTTGTCATCCAGGCGTTTGAGGATTTCCCCGGCTTGTTCTTCCCCCAGGCTGAGGAGCAGCAAGGCCGCTTTGTCCAAGCCGGTCAAGCGTTGCTCGTTGGCTGCCATCCGCTTTGCCGTCATCCCTTTAAGTGGAAGTCATTTGATGTCCTTTTCACGGAGCCACAACCGGAGAACTTCCACGGCCCGGTCGGGATAGGAGGCAACCAGCTGACTTACCTGCTCTTGGCCATGCATCGCGTCGGGCAGGGCCACCTTGGGCCGCTCGCCGGAAAGATCTGCCGCCGTTTCGCCGGACAAGGCAACCTGCGGCCTGGCGGAAGGAGGGAGGGCAGAGGCCGGCGGTCCTTCCAACCCGGGTCTGGCTTGCCGGGCCTTCCGTCGCCGGAAAAACATCAAGGCCCCCAGAGCCAGCAGAAGCAGTAGGCCGATTTTTACTGACGAGCTTAGGCTGTCCTGCCAATCGCGCCGGCCGCCGGCAACTTCAACCCCTTCGACCACCTGGGTGGCCATGGGGACGCAGGAAATCTCGAACTGATCGCCCCGGTCGAGGTTGAACCCTGCGGCCTTTTTGGCCAGGCTGGCCAACTGGCGCATCTCTTCCGGAGGGCGCGGCGTAAAATCATGGCCTTTGCCTTTGTAAATCCCGTCCACCACCACCGCGATGGACAAACGCTTGATTTTGCCGGGTTGATCCACCACTTGCCGCAAAACCCGGTTAATTTCATAATTCCGTAGTTCGCTTTGCCGTTCCGAGCCGCCGGTAACAGAAGGCTTGGGGGGAGCAGGGGGGGTCAGCGGGGGCGGCCCCTTGCCAGGAGGCGGAGGGGTGATGGTCCCCTGGTTCAGGTCAAACCGGGCCTCAGGATTGCCAAAGCCCTCCTGGGTCCGGGTGGTGCGCTCCAGGGTTTTTTGTTCACTGCGCACCAATTCCCGGTTGGGGGTGAAAATCTCCTCCCGGAGATCGATTTTCTGAAAGTCCAGGTCGGCGGAAACCCGAACCAGGGACTTTCTCGGTCCGAGCAGATTGTCCAAAAAAGATTGCACCTTGCGTTCGTAGCTTTCTTCCACCTGGCGCTGCAGCCCCAACTGGCCGGCGGTGAGCCCTTCGGGACTGTTCTGGGGCCGGCTCAGAATGCGGCCGTCCAGATCCACCACCGTCACCTGGCTGGGATGCAGACCGGGCACCGCACTGGCGGTGAGATGGACAATGCCGTCAATCTGGGAACGGTTCAAGGTGCGCCCGGGCCGGAGTTTTACGGCAATGGAGGCGGTGACCGGCTGCTGCTCTTCGATGAACAGGGATTCCTTGGGAGTGGCAATATGGACCCGGGCCGCGGCGATTTCCGGGATACCCACAATCGTGCGGGCCAGCTCTCCTTGCAACGCCCGCTGGAAATTCAAACGCTGGACAAAATCAGTAACCCCGAGGTTCTGCCGGTCGAAAATCTCAAAGCCGACGCCGCCGCCGCGTGGGAGGCCCTCGCTGGCCAGCAGGAGACGGGTTTCATAAACTTCAGAGGGTGGCACCAGAATGGTGGTTCCGCCGCTATCCAGCCGGTAAGGCACTTTCTTTTCTTTGAGCTTGGCGACAATCTGCGCCGCGTCATCCTGGGAGAGATTGGCAAACAACACGGCATAGTCAGCCCGCTGGTAAAGGATGGATAAAAACAGCAGGGCCAAAAGCCCGGCACCGGCCAAAGCCCCAGCAAGGAGGCGCTGGGAGGGGGACAGCGCCAGAAATCGGGTCTTTATATCTGCGAGGGTTCCGGACAGAAAGGCCATGGCAATCTCGGGGGGCCGAAGCATTTCCCGTGGCTTACATGGTTATTCGGCTGAGTTCCTCATAAGCCTGAATTATTTTATTTCGGGCCTGCACCAACACCCTGAGGCTCAGGCTGGCCTTTTCCAATGCCAGCATAGCTTCATGAAGCTCAGCCCGACCTAAAAGGGAGTCTCGGATTTGGGCATCGGCACGATGCTGCAGGTGGTTTACTTCGGCCAGGATCTGGTCAAACAGGTCCTTCATTGCGGGGACCGGGCCCTGCCGGGTTTCAGGGCCGGAAGGGGAGATCCCGGGGAAACAGCCGAGCACGGGGGTTTTCATAGGACGTCCTTTCAACCTTGGATTTTTCTCTCAGGCCGGCGGGAGGGCCGGATTCTGTCCGAATACTTATCCTCGCCCGATTTCCAGGGCCTTTAAGGCCATGGCCTTGGCGACCCGGAAAACCGCGATATTGGCTTCAAAGGCCCGGCTGGCCAAGGCAAGGCTTACCATTTCCGCCACCGGATTCACATTGGGCCAGAGCACCATGCCTTGGTCGTCCGCATCAGGGTGCGTGGGGTCATATTCCGGTTTCAGGCCCTCCCGGCTGGCCACCACCTGCGCAACGGCCACTTTCTGGGGAACTTCCAGAAAACTGACGAAGGCTTCAACGGGCTGGGCCTCCAAAATCACATTTTTGCGCAGGTACGGCCCACCTTGGGGCGTGCGCGTGGTATGGGTGTTGGCTAAGTTTTCCGCAATGACATTGAGGCGCTGGCGCTGTGCCGTCAGACCCGAAGCGCTGATTTCCAGGGTGGTGAACACACTCATCGCCGCTCTCCTTCCAGGACGGTTCGCAAAGACTCCAGTTTCTTGCTGAGCATCTGTACCGAAGCCTGAAATAAAAGGTGATTTTGGGCCATCTCCACCATCTCCCGGTCAAGATCCACCGTGGTCCCGGTGTCCTGAATGACCCCTCCCGGCATCCCGTTTCCCGGGATATGGGCGACGTGGGTGAGGGTCAGGCCGACTTTGGGACCGCCGTGCAGGTAACTGTTCAGAAGCTTCTGGAAATCCAGGTCCTTGCGGGTGTAGGAGGGGGTGTCCAGATTGGCCAGGTTGCCGGCAATGATTTCTTGACGACGACTCAGCAAAGTAAGGCTATGCTCCAGCAAAGGGATCAGATCGTCGTTGATAACTATAGTCCCAGGCATTTCTTTCCTCCCTTCGGGTTAAAATCCGGAAAATTTTAGCCCCCCTCTCATGGACGGCCCGGGAAGCCCAAAACCGCAAAAACCGATTTCCCACCCGGATGGCGTCCGGTTAATCCCCCGGAATTGGGGGCCTTCCCGCTTTCCGTATTTTCGGTTTGCTCTTCCCGGTCTTAAGGTTCCTCCTGCGTTTCTTTCTATGGTTCAGCAATAATCAAGCCACCTGGGAACGTTGACAGGTCCGGGCCAGGGCATCCTGCCGATATTCGTGAAGCTTATTCCGCAGGGTCCGGACACTGATACCCAGAAGCTTGGCGGCGTGGGTACGGTTACCGGAAGTTTCGTTCAGAGCCTGAAAGATCATCTGTTGCTCCATTTCCCTTATGGTAACCGGCTTGCTGCCCGGAGCGGGCAGGGGGGCACCGTTTGCAACTTCCGGGGGCAAAACCCCGAACAGGTCCCGGGCGTGCAGGTAATTTCCCTGAGCCAGCAGGGTTGCCCGGGCCACGGCATTTTCCAGCTGGCGGATGTTGCCCGGCCAGGGAGCTGATTCCAAGGCGCGCAGGGCAGCGGCGGTGAATTGTAGCGGGCCTTTTTCAAAAAGGCGGGAAAAGTGCTGCAGGAAATACTGGGCCAATAGGGCGATGTCGCCCCGCCGGGCCCTGAGAGGCGGCAGTTCAAAGGAAATGACCTGCAGGCGATAATAGAGATCTTCCCGGAAGGACCCTTTCTGGATAAGCGCCGGAAGATTCTGATTGGTGGTGGCCATAACCCGGACATTGACAGGGACGGCGTGGCGTCCGCCCACCCGGTCGATTTCGTTTTCCTGGAGCACCCGGAGAAGTTTGGCCTGAAGATGGGGGTGCATTTCGCTGATTTCGTCCAGCAGGAGGGTGCCGTTTTGCGCCAGCTCAAATTTCCCTAACTTGCGCATGATGGCCCCGGTGAAGGCCCCTTTTTCATGCCCAAAGAGTTCACTTTCCAGCAATCCTTCCGGAAGCGCGGCACAGTTCACGGCAATGAAAGGCCCGCCGGCGCGGTCGCTTCTGGCATGCAGGTAACGGGCCAAAATTTCCTTGCCGGTGCCGGATTCCCCCTGGATGAGAACCGTGGCCCGGGTGGGGGCTACGGCGTCCGCCATGCGAAGGATGTGCAACATCGCCGGATCCCGAGTGATAATGGGACGGAACCGGCCGGTCTCCGAGCCCTTGGGGGTAGAAGACAGCCGGACTTCTTCGGAGGCGAGGAGAGGAGCCAGAATTTCTTTGAGCTTCTCAAAAGGCATAGGCACAGACAGATAATCCTGGGCGCCGGCGCGCATGGCGGCCACCGCGCCCTTGACGGTGGGGCGGGATGACACCACAAATACCGGTAAGAAAGGGCATTTTTGCTTGATGGCAGACAGGCTGGGAGGGGGGGTGAATTCCGCCGCCTCAGAGATAAAGGCCGCAATAAAGAATTTTTCCTGCAAAAGGTCTTCCAGGCAGACTCCGCCCTCCATTAGGACCGCTTCAATTTCCAAGGTTCGTTGCACCCTGGACTTCACCTCCTGCCAAAACGGATGCGGATCAATCACCAGAAACGCCTTTCTTTCCATGCGCTCATCCTCGCTACCGTAAGGGAGCCGCGGCCAGGAGCCGGTTTAACTCAAGGTCCAATTGCCGTGTGCGGGCCACCAGCTGCCAGAACCGGCTTGGCTCTTTCTCCAGATTTTGAAAAATATCCTGGGCTAGTTCCCATTGACTTTGGCGCAGGTGCAAAAGTCCCAACCGATCCCACAGGAAAAGGGAGACCTCTCGGTCGGCAGTCCGGGCCAGTATGTTCTGGTATAACCGCCTGGCCTCGGAGAATTTCCCGCGGCGACATAACCGCCGGGCCGCGCCATAGGCAAAGTAATCCTGGAGTGGGGCCGGCAACGGCTGGCTAAGAAGAACTTCCCTCAGATGGCGGTCAGCGATCACCGGCATTTGCCCGGATGCCGATGGGACCGAGGCATCCGGAGAAAGTTCCTGAAGCCCGTCCGCCAAGGCGGCAGACAGGCAGTCCGAATCCGGGCATTCATCGGGGCCGAGCTGCAGACGCCAGGTTTTCAAAGCCAGAATAAACTCCGGGGTTTTTTGGCTCCAGTGCTTCAAGGCTTCAAGGAAACCCGGGAGGGCCCGGGAATTCCAAGTCCAGTGCAGAAGTTCAAACAAGGCCCGGATCCTCACCTGGCCGGCCCCCTGGTCGTATGCCTGGGAAAGCAGCACGCCTGCTTCTTCAAAGAGGCCTTGGTTTTTTAACAACTGCCCCAGCACCAAAGCCCCCTGGGGCGGCTGGGCCCCCGGCGGGTGCATCTCCCAGAGGGCCAGGGCCTTCTCCAGGGCGCTGGCGAAGGCGGAAGTTTGTCTCCCGGCGGCTTCCCCTATGGCTTGCCAGCCCGCCGCCAGCGGTTCCTGGAGGTCTTCCGGGCTGAAACCGGAAGACAAGGGGGAGAGGCGTTCCAAAAAGGTTTGGAACGCGGAAAAGGGATCGACAGACCCGAGATCCGAATAAAATTCCAAAGTGAGGCGTTTCAATCGGGCCCGCATTGCGTGAGGGGAATCAGGGAAGAGGGAAGCGGTAAAGGTATAGACTTTTAAAGCCAGATCAACCCAACCCTGGGTTTCCGCCTGGCCCGCCAGCGCCATAAGGGCGGCCGGGCACTTGTTCTCATTAGGGTAAACATTGATAAGTTTCAGCAACGGGCTAAAAGATGAAAGGGCCGGTTGGCCGGAGGTCGCCCCGGAAACAGGGAGGCAGGCATCTTCGCGGGCCTCCGGGGTCGGGCTTTCGGCTGCCTGACTTTTTTCCGCCGAACAAGGAAGGCGGCAGTGACCCCCCCAGGCCGGGTTCGCCCAGGCAAGGCAGAAGGCAAGGAGACAAAGAGCCAAGAGCCGGACGCGGTGGGGTCGGGACATCTCAACGTTCCGTGGCCGGACGGTTACGGATGAGCTCTTCCAGGAGCCGAATGATCCTTTCGTTTTGCTGGATGAGGATTAGGTTGGTCTTGACGGTGTACTGGCCAGACAACGCAATCTGCTCCAGCAAGGGTTCCTGACGGTCACCGGATATTTCCCCGGATTTGGCCAACTTTTGCAGAGCCGCAAAAAATTCTCCGGAGAGGATGACATACGGGCTTCTTGAGCCCTTTTCCACGGGTGGCACTGATGTCGGAGTCAAAATGATTCCCAAACACAGGGCCCCTAGCCAAAGAAAGGGCAGCCTTCCCCCACGCGTCATCTTTTCGATTCCCATTGTCAATTCCTTTGTTCCGGTAGGAAGCAAGACTCATACCAGAAGGATGGGCTTACCGGTGGAGGAGGAATATTCAGAGGGAATCCAAGTTTGTTTGCGAGGAAGAAAGCAGGAAAACCCTTAAAGACCGTCAAAAATGCTAGGGTTGTCAATAGATTGACACTTTTCGAGGTCAGACAAACCTGGGGGGAAGAGGGGCAAGATCCTTGGGGGGCTGAATCTTCTGTTTTTTCATCTTTTCGATCAGGGTAGTGCGATTGAGGTGCAGGAGTTGGGCCGCCCGACTTTTCACCCAGTTGCTTTTCTCCAGGGCCATCAGGATCAGGCGGCGTTCGTAATTCTGGACGGCTTCGGTCAGATGCACCCCGTGTTCGGGGAAGTCTGCGGGTACCGATCCCGCCGCGGTGGGCCAGCCCGACCGGAACCTCTCCGGCAAATCCCCGGCTTGCACCGTGTCGCCTTCGCACAGGATAACCAGGCGTTCCATAAGATTTTCCAATTCCCGGACGTTGCCGGGCCAGGGGTAGCGCTGCAGGAGATCCAGGGCTCCGGGACTCAGGCGCTTCAAGGGCTTCTTTTTCTTGCGGCTGAATTCCTGGAGGAAATGGGCGGCCAGCAGGGGGATGTCCGAAGGGCGCTCCCGCAGGGGAGGAACCCGGATAGGGATGACATTTAGGCGATAAAACAGGTCTTCCCGGAACCGCCCTTGGCTGACCAGGGTCTCCAGGTCTTGATTGGTGGCCGCGATTACCCGGATGTCCACCCGGATTGTTTTGACCCCGCCGATGCGTTCAAAGGCGCGGTCCTGCAAAACGCGGAGGATTTTCACCTGCAGGCCGGGGCTCATGTCGGCAATTTCATCCAGGAAAATGGTACCGCCGTTGGCCTGCTCGAACCGGCCGAGACGGGTGCGCACCGCATGGGTGAAGGCGCCCCGTTCGTGGCCGAAAAGTTCGCTTTCCAGCAGTTCTTCGGGAATGGCGGCACAGTTTACCGGAATGAGCGGCCCCTGGCGTCTCGGGCTGTTATAATGAATGGCCCGGGCGATAAGTTCCTTGCCGGTGCCGGATTCTCCCAGAAGCAACACGGTGGAATCGGTGTCCGCCACCTTCCTGATGAGGTCAAAGATCCGGGTGATGGCCTCGCTGGTGCCGATGATATTGGCGAAACCGAAGCGTTTATAAAGTTGCTTCTTGAGGTGCAGGTTCTCTTCTTTAAGGTGCTTGTGTTCCAGAGCCCGTCTGACCACCAGCCTGAGCTCCTGGGGATCCACGGGCTTGGCCAGATAATCGTAGGCCCCCAGGCGCATGGCGGTCACGGAGTTCTTGATGGTGGCATAGCCGGTGATGACAATGCACATGGTGTCTGGCCGATGGCGCCCCAGATACTTGAGGATCTCCAGGCCGTTTTGGCCGGGCAGGGCCATATCGGTTAAGACCAGTTCGAAGCCCGATTCCTGAAGCCGGGCCAAGCCGGTCTCCGCATCGGGCGCGGTCTCCACTTCATAGCCTTCGCCGGCTAGGATTTCCTGCAAGGCTTCCCGTTGGGCCCGGTCGTCCTCAATTATCAGCACTGCGGCAGGCGTTTTCATAGGGCACTACCCTACCGGATTTTTAATTTTGTGTCAATAATATGACGCAGGGATTTGATAAATTTGTGAATAAGTGCCGAAAATAAATTCAGCCATGATTGACATTAACTCCCTTAGCTGCTATTTTGAGACAGCCTCGGTCGAGGGGATTTCCTTGGCACCCACCCTGCTATTTATAATTGGGGCATACGTTTTATACGCCCTTTATAAGATTTGGTCCCGCAGCCAGAGGAGACGGCTCCGGGGCTTGACCCGCCCGCCGGCAAACCGTCTTCTCCGGGTAGGCGGCGGGCTGTTGCTGTGCTGTTTACTGGGGCTCGCAGTCCGGTCTTTCTCACCGCCGGTTGACAAAACCTGCCAGCTCTCCGGGGTTTTGGGGGCGCCTGATGCCGTCCTGTTCAGGGTCAAGGCCCGGGTGATGCCCGAAAAACCCCCGCTGGCGGTCACTGATCCGCCGGGAAATCAACCGGCCTATGCTTTGCTTCACCCGGAGACCCCTCCGGTGCTGCTGCCCGAGAGACCGGCTTCTTCTGCCAATTCCCTCCGAAAACCCAAATTGAAGCGTCCGGCCGCCGGAGAAGTTAAAAAACCCGGGGCAAAAGAGAAACCTGCCGCAGCCAAAAGCCGGGTTTCGAAAGCAAAATTAAAAAAGACCGTCAAGCCGCCGCCGCGGCAGCAAGCATACTCTGCCTGGAACCGATAACGGGCCTCACCGAAAAAACGGCTTTCCTTTTGAAGATTTTGCAGATTCGGCTTCCCGGAGTTTGGATAGGCCATGGATCGGAAACAATTCTCCTTCTATCTGGATAGCACCAAAGTCCCTGTTCCTGGTGGGTTAAAGCCTTTCCGTCCTTCAAGCTGTCCCTTTAGGTCTTGCGCTTGAATCATCAGTCTTCCCCCCAGCCCACCGGCACCATCGCCCGGGCCGCGGGCGCCATGAGCGTGGCCGTCTTTGCCAGCCGTATTCTCGGGCTCGTCCGCGAACAGGTGCTGGCCGGCCTTTTCGGAGCCGGTTACGCCATCGACGCCTTTGTCGTGGCCTTTCGCATCCCCAACCTGCTGCGGGATCTGTTCGCCGAAGGGGCCCTGAGCACCGCGTTTGTCACAGTTTTTACCCAGTACGAGACCCAGCGGGGCATGGCCCGCACCTGGCGGCTGGCCAACAATGTCATCGCCTGGATCTGCATAGTGGTGGGAGTCATTACCGCCGTCGGCATCGCGGCTTCGCCTTATCTGGTGAAGCTCATGGCTCCGGATTTCGGCCGGGTTTCCGGGAAGTTGGCCCTCACCACCCTTATGACCCGTATCATGTTTCCGTTTCTGCTGCTCATTTCCCTGGCGGCGCTGGCCATGGGCATTCTTAACGCCAGGGGGAAGTTCTTTGTGCCGGCCCTGGCCTCCGGCTTCTTCAATCTGGGTTCCATTGTGACCGGAGTGGCCCTGAGTCTGGTGATGCCCTACTTCGGGGCGCCCGCCATTGTGGGCATGGCCTGGGGGACGCTGATCGGCGGTTTCCTGCAACTGGCCGTGCAGGTTCCCCTTCTGCGCCAAGTGGGGTATCGCCCTGAACGGGTGCTGGACCCGAAAGACGAGGGGCTGCATCAGATATTGAAGCTTATGTTGCCCGCGGTGGTGGGCCTGTCTGCCACTCAGATCAATGTTTTCATCAACACCTTTTATGCGGCCAGTTGCATGGAGGGAAGCGTTTCCTGGCTGAATTATGCGTATCGCCTGGTGCACCTGCCCCAGGGACTGTTTGGGGTGGCCGTGTCTGTGGCCACTCTGCCGGTAGTGTCCCGCTTTGCCGCCCAAAATAACCTGCCGGCGTTGAAAGGCTCCTTTGAATCGGCCCTTTCTCTGGCCTTTTTGCTCACAGTGCCCGCCGCTTTCGGTCTGGCCGCCCTGGCTGACCCCATCATCGCCGTGATTTTCCAGCACGGCCGCTTTACCGCCTGGGACACCCACCAAACCGCCGCCGCTTTGGTTTATTACAGTATCGGCATTTTTGCTTTTGCCGGGGTGAAGATCTTGGTGCCGGTCTTTTATGCCCTGAACAATACCCGGATTCCGGTGGCGGGCAGTTTTCTCACCGTGGGGGTGAATCTCCTGTTCATCAACCTCACCCTGGCAGCGCTGCAGCACCGGGCCATCGCCTTGTCCACCTCCCTGAGCATGGTGGTCAACTTTCTGTTTTTGGCAATTATGCTGTTCCGGTTGGTAGGAGGCTTTCGGGCGGGTTATGTAATGGTAAATCTGGCCAAAGTGACCGCGGCTTCCTTGGCCATGGCCATCCTGGTGCACTGGGGGTATCATTGGCTCGTAGGCTGGCTGGGCAAAGGATTGGCGGGGAAGCTGCTGGCGCTGCTCCTGGTCATTGCCGGCGGCGCCGGGCTCTACGGGATCCTGATCTCCTGGCTGCGCATTCCGGAATTCCGCGACCTGGCCGGGGACTTGAAAAGCCGGCTAAAACGGTGAGTTTCTGAAAGGGGAAGTGTTATGAAACCTGCGGAAAAGATCGGCCCGATCATGGAACTTTTGGACAAGCACTATCCGGACGCCCATGTGACCCTGGATTTCACCAACCCCCTGGAACTGCTGGTAGCCACGGTGCTTTCGGCCCAGTGCACCGATGCGCGGGTCAATCAGATAACCCCGGCGTTATTCAAAAAATATCCAGATGCCAAGGCTTACGCAGAAGCACCTTTGGAGGAGCTGGAGGAAGACATACGCCCCACCGGCTATTTTCGCAACAAGGCCAAAAGCCTCAAGAGGATCTGTCAGGCCCTGATAAAGGACTATGGCGGGGAGGTACCGAATTCTCTGGAGGAGCTGGTGAGACTGCCGGGTGTCGGCCGCAAGACGGCCAACGTGATCCTGGGCAACGCCTTCGGCATTCCTGGCATCGTGGTGGACACCCATTGCGGCCGGGTGGCCCAGCGCCTGGGCCTTACGAAACAGCGGGATCCGGGGAAGATTGAGTCTGACCTGATGGAGCTGGTGCCCCGGGAAAAGTGGACCAAATTCTCCCACCAGATGATCTGGCACGGCCGGGAGATATGCACCGCCCGCAATCCGCAGTGCGCCAAGTGCCCGTTGTGGCCGTATTGCGACTTTGGACAGAAGACGAGGGGGAAAGGCTGATTGACAAGCAGGCAAAATAGTGGCATAAGACCAAAAAATGCCAAAGCCAAACAGGGGGAGGTCTTCACCATGCTTAAAAAATGGCAATTGAAGATCGGGGGGTTGTTGCTATGCCTGCAATTGTTCACCGGCTGTCCGGTGGTGCTCCTGGGTGCAGGGGCCGCGGCCGGCATCGGGGCCTACAAATGGGTGGAAGGCACTATGGAGAAGGACTACCCGCGGCCCATGGAGCCCACCTATCATGCCTGTCTGTCTGCGGCCAACGCCATGGGGTTAAGGGTGGCCCAGCAGCAATATGGGGTGACGGAATCCCGGATTGAGGCGGTGCAGCCGCCGGATACCACCGTGAAGATCCAATTGGTAGCCCGGCCCAACAATATCACCACCGTCAAGGTGCGCTTCGGTCTGATGGGCAACGAAGACTACTCCGCATACTTCCACCGGCTGGTAATGAAAAATTTGGGAATTCAATAAAGAAACACCGAAAAGGCAAACAGGAAGGGTGGGCCTGGCTCGCCCTTTTTTGTTTGCCAAAATTCGGTGATCCCCCGGCAACCCCTTGACCTGCCGTCCCTCCATTTCCCAGGGCTGTGGCCAGCCCCGGTTCGGACCAAAAAACATTGACCCCGGGGGTGCGGTTTGATATTTTAAGTCTGCAGCAAATGCCCCGGAGGGGTTTCCATGTCGAAAATCGCCAGTTACTTCAACAAAGCCGACCGCAAAAAGCTTTTCTTTGACTATCTGAAGCTCATCGGCATCCTGGAGATTGTGATCTTCATCGTGGTGGCCCTGTGGGCCGCGGATGACAAGTACCACCGGGTCTACACCCCCTTCCCTTGGCGGGAATATCTGTTCGTGGCGTTTGCATTTCCCATTGTTTTCACCTTCCTGATGGGGATCATCATAACCGGATTTAATTATTTTCTGGGCGAAGAGTCGGAGCCCCGGGAAGAGGGCCTGCCTGAGAACCAGTTGGATGCGGTGGTGCGCCAGGTGCGTCGGCTGCCGTTTCTGGCTATCCTCTTTCTGTTGCTGGTAACGGTTTTCGCTATTTACCATATGAACCACATTATGGCCTGGCTGTCCTCCCTGACCCACCAGACCTTTATTTTTCTGAGCTGGGTGTTGGGGGGTCTGGGCGTCATCGTGGTCATTTATATGCTCTTTTTCCTGTTCTTCAAGTACCGTCTTAACCAGAAGCAGATGAAGTATCAGTACTATGCTGATATCTCAGACAAACATGGCCTCATCATCCTGGATGACCACACCGTTCTCCATAAAAGCGGCAATCTTCTGGTGTTGGGTGGCCGGCGGTGGCGTCGGGCCAAGCAGGTGGGGAAGCCCGCTTCCGCCGATCCTGAGCTGATTCCGCCCGACTCCAGGGATCGCTCGCTGCCGGCGCCCAAGTAACTATGGCGGAGTACCAGGCAGGTCCGTCTCTTTCCGTAGGCCAGCCCCGCCCCGTAAAATTCGCCTTGTTGGCCGCACTGTCTTCTGAAATCCAGCCTCTGTTGCGCCACCTTGCCGCCCGCCGCCGGCAGGACCTGGATTTTCCGGTTTGGGAGCTCCAGGCCGGAGATAATCCAGGCATTGCGGCAGTCACCGGCATGGGGGCGGCGTCGGCTCAGCGTACGTTTTTCCAGGTTCTCACCTGCTACCGGCCCGAGACCATCCTTTCCGCAGGTTTCGGCGGGGCCTTGACCCCCGATCTGCCCCGGGGGGCGCTGGTCTTAGGAGCGTCAGTCTGGCAATACGACGCCAATGGCAGGGAGTTGCATCAGGGAGCGGCGCCGGGTTCTCCGGGAATGCTGAGGGAATTTCAGCGACGCCTCGAGGCCGCGGGACTGCCGGTCTTCTTGGGAAACGTGATCACAACTTCCCGTATCATCTCTAAACGGCAGCATGGAGGGCTGTGGCGCCATTTGCCCTACGCACTGGTGGATTTGGAGACCGCCGCGCTGGCGGAAGCGGCCGCGCAGCGCCAGCTCCCTTTTCTCGGACTTCGGGCCGTGACCGATGAGGCTGAAGAGGAAATCCCGGATTTTATTTGCCAGGCCGTGGAATCCGGTTCGACCTTCGGCCCTTTCACGGTTCTGCGATGGTTAGCCACCCGTCCCACGGCCATCGTCCAGTTGGCGCTCCTCTGGCAGCGCAGTCGGACGGCCGCCCGGCAGCTAAGCCGCACGTTGAAGGTTTTGCTGGCCTGGCTCTGAGCACGAAATCAGGCTCGACGGCAGGCCCCTCCGATGAGGTAACCCTTTAATTATGAAGATTATTCTCGCCGTTCCCGGGCATCTTAGAACGGTTCCCATGAATTTTTTTGTGTATCAGACCTTGATGACCATGGGGCATGAAGTAAAACTCTTTGATTTTGGCCTTAAATATTTACCTTACAGAATTATAAAAAAGCTATCCAGGAATCTTTTCAACGAAATGTTGGAAAGAAATTTGAAAAATTTGCTGGATAACTACAGGCCCGATGTTTTTCTCACCATCTTCGGCTTTGATCTCAGGAAGGGAATCATTGAATATATAAAAAGTAAAAAGATCATTTCTATTTGTTGGTGGTTAAACGATCCTCTACAGATCCAGAGATCGCTATCGATTGCCGGGTATTATGACTTTTATTTCACCAATGCCAAGGGGAGTCTTACCGATTATCATCGGGCGGGATTAAAGAACGTGTTATATCTCCCGGCAGGCTGTTACCCTCCGGTGCACAAGAAGTTCCTGGGGGCCGAGAAGACATATGAGGTCGGGTTTGCCGGGGATTGGGATCCGTTGCGGGAGCGGATATTAAGCGAATTGGCCCCAAAAGTCAACCTGGCGATCTGGGGGCCGTGGAAAAAGAAAGTGGCCAAGAACTCGATACTCCAAGGATGTATCAGGAAAAACGGCTTTTTCACCCCGGAAGAAATGACCAGGATGTTCAACGAATCTTACATTGTGCTGAACATCCATAAATGGTTCGGCTCCTTTAACTTTGGTTTGAACCCCAGGGTTTTTGAGGCCCTGGGATGTGGGGCTTTTCACCTGTGCGACTGGAAAGAAGAGCTGGCTGAGCATTATCACTTGGAGAAAGATTTGGCGGTGTACAATTCAGTGGAGGAGCTCAAAGAAAAAACACTCTTTTATTTAAGTAACCCTCAAAAGGCGGAGGCCATAGCCCAAGAAGGTTTTCTGAAAACTCAGCGGGAGCACACCTACGCACTAAGACTGACGGAGATGTTCGACCGGTGCGGCCTTGCCTGAGGTATCAGTCCCCGGCGGGCCAGAGCTTGAGGGTCAGCCAGGTGAAAAACGGCAGGTAGAGAAAAGTCCCCACCCACCCCAGGGTGTATTCTCCGATCCAGAAGGTCATGAAGAGATTAAAGCCTAGGATGCCCAGGTAGAGAGCAGGACCCAGCAGGGGTTGGCAGGAGATGGGGCGGCGGCCCAAGTTCCACCAGGGGGAAGCGGGGAAGTGGGCGATGAGAACTTGCAGGAAGCGGATCATAATCAAGGCCACCAGGAACCAGCCGGCGAAGTTGCTTAAGGGCACGCCGAAATAGACGCCGTACTCCGGATAGCCGTAAATCTGCCCCAGGAACCAGCGGTACCCCCTCAGCGCCACCGGATCGATGACCACGTCGAGAGCCATCATCAGGGTGGCTCCCAGCACCGTGGCGCGCCAGGATTTCAACAGGGTTCGATCCTCCTCCAGGATGAAACGTCCCTGATGCCAACGTCCGGAACCCAGGGCCAGCAGTGCCAGGGTGAAGCTGGCATAGGCCAGGAACACGTAAGAGAGGGAATCCATGAAGGGGACGCCCAGGACCCAAAGTTCCCGGTCCGCGGTGGCCGGGATGTAAATATAGAGGCCGAAGGGAAAGCCCGTGTGGATGGAGGAGAACTCCATAGCCCAGGCCATGAGATAGCCGGAGACGAGGAAGGCCAGGGTGCGGCCGAATCCCAGATGCAGGGTGGCCAAGGCTAGGTAACAGGCCAGGAAGATGAAGACGTAAGGGCGCAGCCAGAGGGTGCCGGCTAGCAGCCGCAGAAATTCCCACATATATCCGCTCGTTTCCGGTTTCCGGTTTGCGGTTTCCGGTGAAAAACCTGTGCGGTCATTGGCAAATTCTGCACCTGTTTTGATAATATTAAGGCATCACGGCATCCGGGTTAATAATTTTGAGAACATTTTGGAGCAAGCTAAAGTCTGCGCCTACATTATTAAACTGAAAGCGGCAAACTGAAAACTGAAAACCTACCATGAAAGTCATCCTTGCCCGGACCGCCGGGTTTTGCATGGGCGTCAAACGGGCCCTGGAGATGGTGCTCAAGGCCATCAACGAGAATCAGACGGAGATTTACACCTATGGGCCGCTGATTCACAACCCCCAGGTGCTCGATCTCCTGAAGGAGCGGGGCATCAGCATCCTCGGTCCGGGGGAGGTGGCCGCCCGAGGTCTGGTAGTCATCCGGGCCCACGGCATACCGCCCCAGGAGCGCCAGGAACTGGAGGGGGCCGGGGCCCGCATCATCGACGCCACCTGCCCTCGGGTAGCCCGGGTGCAGGCCATTATCCGCCGTTGGGCCCGTCGGAACTATGCCACTGTCATCGTGGGTGATGCCGACCATCCGGAAGTGCGGGGGCTGATGGGACATACCCAGGGGCGGGGCTATGTGGTATCCGGCCCTGATGATGTTACCGCCCTGCCGGACTTGCGGGAGCTCATTGTGGTGGCCCAGACCACTCAGAGTGAGGCGCATTTCCAGACCCTGGTGAGGGAGATCAAAAAGCGTTTCCCTCAGGCCCGCGTCTTTAACACCATTTGCGACGCCACCGCCTCCCGCCAGGCAGAGGTGCAGGAACTGGCCCGTCAGGTGGAGGCCTTGGTGGTGGTGGGCGGCCGCAACAGCGGCAATACTCAGCGGCTGGTGGAGATCTCCCGGGCCACCGGGATCCCCACCTACCAGGTGGAAACGGAGCAGGAGCTGGACCTGGAAGAGATGAGCCGTTATGAAGTGGTGGGGGTCACCGCCGGAGCCTCCACCCCCCATTGGCTCATCAGCAATGTGGTGAACACCCTGAAGCATGCCTGGGTATTCCGGCCCGGGTCCCTGGTCCATTATCTGTACCGCGTTTGGCGGTTTTTGCTTAAATCCAACCTTTTCGTGGCCTTGGGAGCCGGCACCCTGAGTTATACCTCATCTTTGTTACAGCAGGTGGAGCCTCTGTGGAAGTATTTCTTTGTGGCCTTTTTCTATGTTTACGCCATGCACATTCTCCACCACTTCACGGATCCGGCCTCCAAGCTCAACGATCCGGTGCAGTCCATGTTCTACCGGGAGCACCGGCAGTTTCTGTGGATCAGCGGGGCCATCTCGGCCATGCTGGCCTTAGTGCTGGGGCTGATTCTGGGTCCGGTGGCCTTAGGTTTTATTGTAGCCATGAGCGGCCTGGGGCTGGTTTACAATCTGAAAATCATTCCCGAAAAGCTGGCCGCGGTGGCCAAAATCGGCAAGTTGAAAGAGATCCCGGGCTCCAAGACGATGTTCACCTCGGTGGCCTGGGGGGTTCTGGCAGCCTTGATTCCGGTGGTCTGCTCTGACCGCGCCCTGTCGGCCGCCACGGCCATCGCCTTCTTTTTTGTGGCGGGGCTGATTTTCATCCGCTCCGGCCTCTTTGAGATTCTGGCCATCGAAGGCGACCGGGTGGTGGGGAAGGAAACCCTGCCCATCGCTTTAGGCCGCCAGCGCACCTTAAACCTCCTGTCCTTCGGGGCGGTGCTTCTTATGGTGGTTCTGCCGCTGTCGGCCCGGGCCAAACTGGTCCCTTCCTTGGGATATGTCCTTACCTTATGCGGCCTTTATGCCCTGGGCTACCTCACCTCCTATAGGAAAAACTGGATGGAATCCGGCTTGCTCTTGGAGTCCCTGGTGGAAGGCAATATGATCCTGGCGGGCATCCTGGCCTTTTTCTGGGATCCGTACTACGGTCCGTTCTAGAAAAGGAAAAGACGTTCCATCCCCTGAGGGTAATCGTCCCTACGACCGTTATCATCGGCCCCTGAAGAGCCAGGCAAGGCAGAGGCCAGAAACAGTCATCCCGGCCCCTGCGCCTATGATTTTATCCCAACAGCCGCAAGGCCTCCCGGATCATCTGGTTGGTGTACCCCCATTCGTTGTCATACCAGGTCATGACCTTGAGGAGGTCGCCGTCCACCACCTGGGTCATGGACAGTTCCACCACCGAGGCCCGGGGGTCCTTGATGATGTCGGAGGAGACCAGCGGGTCTTCGGCCACCCCCAGAATCCCTTGGTAACGCGGGCTTTCGGCCTCTTCCCGCAGGATGTTGTTCACTTCCTCGACGGTGGTGTTTCTTTCCATGACCATCACAATGTCGGCCAGGGATCCGCAGACTACCGGGCCTCGCACCGCCACGCCGTCAAACTTGCCTTTGAACTGGGGCAGAATCTCGGTGGTGGCTTTGGCGGCGCCGGTGCTGGTGGGCACGAAATTAGCAGCCCCGGCCCGTCCTCGGGCGAATTTTTTGGCCGGCCCGTCCACAATGAGCTGGGAGGAAGTATAAGCGTGGATGGTGGTCATAATGGCTTTCTTGACCCCGATACGCCGGCTCAGAATTTCCACCACCGGAGCGATGCAGTTGGTGGTGCAACTGGCGCAGGAAAAGACCTGCACCCCGGCGGGCGGCTGGTTTACCCCATGGACGACGGTGCACATTACATCCTTGGCCGGGGCTGACAGAACCGCGTATTTGGCCCCCGCCTGCACGTGCTTGTTCAGGCCTTCGGTATTAGTGAAAGCTCCGGTGCATTCAAAAACCAAGTCGATCCCCAGTTCTTTCCAGGGGAGGGCGGCGGGGTCTCTTTCGCTAAAAAATCTGACGGTTTTGCCTGCCACCACCAGGTTGCCGTCTTTGGCCTCCACCTTTTTGCCGAATCTGCCGTAAACCGTGTCATACCTCAGGAGATAAACCAGGTTGTCAATGGGCATCAGATCATTGACCGCCACCAGGTCCAACTGAGGGTGGTCGTCCATAATGATGCGGAAGGCGGCCCTGCCGATTCTGCCCATGCCGTTGATTGCTACCTTGGCCATCCTATTCCTCCTTTCTCTCAGAAAGAACTAGTTGTTCGGAAAAGGCCCCAAGCGTCCCCCGATCGAGAGCAGGGAAAGGGGCGCGGCCTCTTACCCCTCATGATACTCAGGGAAGGCCGGTTTTTCAAACAATGCCTCCAAAAGCTTCGGTGAAATTTTTATCGTTTTGGCAGAGGCAAGCTGTTCAACGGTTAAGCAAACGAGGAGGCGCCGGCGGTTTTGCGGCCGACCGTTAATTTTTCAGCTTGGCAAATATTTGGGTAGCACGGAGCTGTTTGCCCAAGGCGGCCACGCCCACGCCGATGTCGGTGAATTCCGGGTTAAGGATGTTTCGCCGGTGTCCGGGACTGGACATCCAGGAATCCACCATGATCCGGGCCAGAAGTTCGGTTTCCAGGGGTTCCGAACCATCGGCGCCGTAAATATTTTCCCCCACAGCCTCCAAAGAGTAAGGATAGCCTTGCCGGAGGCGTTCCTGGGGTGTTTGGCCCTCCGGGTTAACATGGCTGAAGAACCGGCGCAATAGCATGTCATCACAGTACTGCCGGGCGAGCCGGCATAATCTCGGCTCTCTGGTCAGAACCGGCAGGCCGTTTTTCCGGCGCACCTCATTGGTCAGTTTGATGACGCCTTTTTCCACCCGGACAAGGTACGCAATGCCCGGGGCCTCGGGCCGATGGCGGTAAGTTTTCAGGCGCTGGGCGGCCGCGGGTGGCAAGGCCAAGAGCATGCCCGCCAGTGCGACCAGCGCCAGGAATGCCTTATTGCCTTTCACCATGGATTTTCTCCGGAATACAGAAAAGTGCCACGATCCACCGGATTGATCTTATATTACAACGCCAGAGGGTCGGGGTAAAATCATTCCTTTAAAAAATATTCCAGGCAAACGGCAGTGGCTTAAGGACGCAATGTAGCAAGATAACAGGAATCGGGGCCGGGGCACGCGGAAATTGCCGCTTTTTTCCGCCAGCCCAGCCCCAAGCCCGATCCCTGGCTCCGGGCGTCAGATCCCGCGGGTGAAACCGGTAAACCGGTAAAGGTCGCCCATGAGTTCTTCGTATTCGCCCTTGAGTTTCTGGTAAAGGCGGGCGTTTTCCATGGCCAGGGCCGCCTGCTCCGCCAAGGAGGACATAAAAGTGATCTCGTCGTCGCTGAAATCCCGGGGCTCGCTGGTGTAAAGGCGCATGACCCCGATGACCTTGCCCTTAAGGGAAATAGGCACCGACAGGATGGATTTGATGCCTTCTTCCGCCATTTCTTTAGGGTAAGTGGCGGTGGGGTCCCGGGCCACATCATATACGGACACGGCCTTGCCGGTCATGGCCTCGGTGATGGACCGGTCAGTGCCCACCGGCCCCTTGGTGATGTAGCGGTCCGACAGCCCGTACGAAGCCACCAGTTCCAGCTGCTGCCGCTTTTCGTCCAGCAGGCGTACCGCCGCGGCCTTGATATCCAAAGCGGTGGTGGCGGTTTTAACCAGCAGCTGGAGAACCTTTTTGACATCCAGGGCCGAGTTGATGGCTTTGGACACTTCCAGCAGGCCTTTGAGAAAATTGAGCTCCCGGATGCGAGCCTCATACATCTGGGCATTGGCGATGGCTTGGGCCCCTATTTCGGCCACGGCGCAGGCAAAATCCACCTCTTCCATGGTGAATTCCCGGGGTTCAGAGGTCAGCAGGCGCATCACCCCGATAACCTGGCCCTTGGACAACATGGGAATGGCCACCATGGTGGCGATGCCCTCTTCTTTGGCCTCCTGGGGGTACTGAATCCGGGGGTCCGTGGTGGCATCATAAATGGCCACCGGCCGGCCGCTCAAGGCTTCGGAAATGCTCCGGTCCATGTCCACCGGCCCCTTATGCAGGTATTTTTCACTAACGCCTACCGCGGCCATCAATTCCAGGGTCTTGGTTCTGGGATTGACCAGCCGGATGGTAGCGCCTTTCAGACCCATGACCTCGGTAATCTGACGCACAATGATATCCATAATTTCGCTCACCGCCAGGGTAGACCCCAGGGCTTTGCTGATCTCAACAAAACTCCGGAGATACATGCGCTCCTTGTTTGACATCATGTTCGACCCCTCCATCTTTTTCCGTTTTCGGTTTTTTCAGCGGAACAAAGTAGCTGAAAACTGTGCTTATTTCCCCATGGAAAACCTTTTTTAATATTCCTACTCCAGCCCGGGCCATTGTGCAAGAGATTCCTGGGGAAACTCCCGGGTCACGCCTTTGACCCCCACCTCGTCCCGGCGCAGATCCAGGAGCTTCAAAAACTTTTGCGGCCGGTGGTCCGGTCCGGGCCGGTAGCGCTCCCGTTTTTCCAACTCAGTCATAATGAAGCTAATAAAGCCTTTTTTCAAGGCGAACCTGGCACCGGGGCCGCCATTGCCTTTCACCTCCTGGCGGGTGATGAGGCGCAGGGCCTCCAGACTGCGGAACAGCTCCAAAGTGTCCATCCCGGGGTTATCCAGGAGATAATGCAGGTACGCCACCGGAAAGAAGCGCAGGGAACTGGTCACCGGATTGGGGGCGGTCTGGCCCAGGCCGCAGTGGGAACCGGCCCGGATGACGTCGGCCTTGTCCCACAAGAAGTGGATGTCCAGGCTCAGGCCCTCGCCGCGGAGAATGCGGTCCAAGGTAGCTCCCAGGGAAGTGAGGCCGTTCAGACAGGCCGGGCACTGGCCACAGGATTCCGCCCGGAGCCAGTCCGTAAAGTGGCGGGCCAGCCGAACCACGTCATCCTCTTCCCCCAGGAAGACCAAGCCGCCGGAGCCGATCATGGCCCCGACCCGGTCAAAGGTGTCGAAATCCAGCGGCGTGTCCAAAAGGTAGGCCCGGATGCCGGTGAGTGACAGAATGGCCCCGGAAGGCCCGCCGATCTGGACGCCGGCCAGGATCTTGCCGTCCTGCACCCCTCCGGCGATGTTCAGGATGTCCCGGAGGGTGCGGCCGAAGCGGACTTCCACCAATCCGGTGTGATTGACGATTCCGGCCACGGAGAAGATTTTGGTACCACCGCTGGCGCCATGGCCCAAGGCTTGGAACCACCGGCCCCCCCGGTGCAGGATCAGCGGCACGTTGGCGAAGGTCTCCACGTTGTTCAGAAGAGTGGGCTTGCCCCACAAGCCCCGTTTCACATTGCTGACTGCCTTCAAGTCAGGTTCCGCGGGCTTGCCTTCGATGGCCCGCATGATGGCCCGCTTTTCTCCCGCCACAAAGGCCCCGGCCCCCAGGCGGATTTCCACGTCAAAGTCAAAGTCCGGCACGCCCAGGATGTTCCGTCCCAAAAAGCCGTAGCGCCGGGCTTCAAATATGGCATTTTCCAGACGGGCCACGGCGTCCTCATACTCCCGCCGCACATAGATGATGCCGTAACGGCAACCGGTGGCCAGGGCGGCAATGAGCATGCCTTCCAGAAGCTGGTGAGGCCGCTCCTGGATCAAGGTGCGGTCCATGAAGGCCCCGGGGTCGCCTTCGTCGCCGTTGGCCACCATAAGTTTGAGGTCCAGCTTCAGTTCATCCCGGGCTTCCGCTTGCGGCCGGGCTTTCAGCATTTCCCGCCATTTGACGCCGGTGGGAAAACCGGCACCGCCGCGGCCCCGCAGGTTGGAGGTGATAATCTCCCGGACGATGTCTTCTGGCGCCCACCGCTTGGTCAGGGTACCGTAACCCAACACTTTCTTAAGGGCCTGGTAGCCGCCTTTTTCCAGGTAGGAGTCAATGCTTTCCGGGTTGACGCCTTCCACGAAACCCAACAGATAACGGTCCTGTCGCTGGAAAAACTCAGGAGGCGGGGGACGCCGGGCCACTTCCGGCAGCCCGCGCCGTTCGGCAGGCGGGACCTTGAGATTTTCCTCGTCAAAAACCAGACAACCGTAGGTGCCATCCGGCTTTCGCAAGGCAATGCTGCTGGAGTGAAAATCCCCCAAAGGTGCCCGTCTGCCTTCCAGGAAGACCAGACCATCGCGGAGAAAGACCCGGGGACGCAAGGTTCGGTCCAGAAAGGCCAGGACTTCGGGGTCAGTCACACTGACCGTCCCCGCCAACTCATCGTTTTCATCCACTATCAGGGTGCCCAGCTTCTCTGCGCCAGTCGCGTCCGGGAAGGTGAAGGAGAAGCTGCGGTCCACCAGGGTCCCCAGGAGGAGGCCGTCCGGCAGGGCCCGGATCTCCCCCAGGCCATTGATGCTGAGGCCGGCGATCTGTTCCGGGGACACCTCCAACTGGAGCGCGGCCCGTACCCGGAAAGTATGGTGCAACACCACCTGGTCCACTTCCGTCAGGGCATCCCGGACGGCTCGGAAAAAATCCACCCGGTTACCGTAAGAGGGGCCCCGGAGAAGTTGGGCGATCAGGTCGGGGATCTCCCGGGCCTCCACCTGGCCGATAAACGACGGCCCCACTTTGAGCACCGGGGCCAAATTACAGACGCCGAAGCAGTCCCGTTCCAGAAACTGGAAACCTTCGGACGACACCTGCCCTTCCTGGACCCCCAGGCGGGCCGACAGGGTCCGGGAGATCAGGGGTTGGCCGCGCAGGAAACAGGCCGTGCCCTTACAGACATGGATGACAATCTGGCCCGCCGGGTCCGCCGAGAAGTCCTTGTAAGAGGCAATAACCCGCGTAATATCATCCGATGAAATCTTCAGCCCCTCGGCCACCCGCCCCAGAACCGGGGGAGTGAGATACCGGAAGATTCTTTGACATTCGTGGAGCACCTGAGGGAGCATTGCCTGGCCGGATAGCCCTTCCAGCGTATGGTAAAGATCTTTCTGCTTTTCCCGGTAAACGATGGCTGCCACCGGATCCGGCCGTAAAAAGAAAACCTGGAGAAACTCCTGGGCTTCCGCGGGGGTGAAGCTTACCGGGGTTTCGCAATTGACCGGCTGTTGGTTGAAGCTGGTCATAACCCGTGCCAATTGGGCTTCCCGGACGTCCCGGGAAGAGTAGACCGTGGCCAGAAGCTGCCGATATGATTCTTCCTCTTCCAAAAGATGACGCAGGAAGCGACGTTGGCCCGAATGCTCCGGGAAGAATTCCGCCGCCAGGAAGAGGCTGGCTTTTTCCAAAGGCTTGATGGCAATCTTCGCTGTCCCTGGTTTGCCGGCGGCAAACTTCTCCATGGCGGCCCAGGTCAGGCCGGGGGGCGGCGTCAAGCTTTGGAGTTTCTGAAATTCGTCATCGGTGAGACCCAGCAGGCCGGCCATGGCCCGGAGCACCAGATCCCGCCGGGTCAGATCCCAATGTCCGGGGGAGCCGAATTTTCTCAAATGGGCCCGCCAACGGGGCAATTCCCCGAGAAAGCCCCGGCCCTCATTGATCAGGGCCGCCAAGGCCCGGTTATATGCGGGGGGATCCTCATCCTGCAAACGTTTGAGGGAAAACCAGGTATTAAGAAGCGATTCTCCGAAAAGGGTAGGGCTTCCTTGCACAAAATCCAGGAGCAGGTGAAAGACGTCCCGTTCGCGCCAGTCCTCCCGGGACAGAAAACGATCCAGCAGCTGGCGCGTCTGGCCCAGCGGGTCCAGGGGTTTCTCCGGGTCCTCGCCCTCCAGAGGGGTCAGCAGCCGTAAGGGAAATTGCGGGTCCTGCCGCGCCTGCTGGCGAACCCGCTCCAGCAGGTGGCGCAAGGGCGCCACGGTGTGGGCCAGCGGCGCGAACCGACGGGGCAGCCGGGTGTCCTGAGGGCCGGGATAAAGGGCCTGGGCCCGCAGAAGGGCGGCCAGAAGTTCACCCCATGGCGGCCCGGCGGCTAAAGCGGGGATGGCCACACTGGCCGTGAAGGTGCCGGGCTCCGGCCCCGGATCCAGCCGGGTGGCGGATCTGAGGTTTGAAAAGAGGCGGACCTGTTTTATGCCGGTCAGTTCCTGGTCCAGAAGCAGGCCGCGATGCAGGGCCGCGAAGCTCTCCGGATCTTCCGCCAGAACCTGGCTCAGCGCCGCGGGCAACTCCCTTATCGCTGCCTCGGGACCGAGGTCTGCGATCAGTTTATATTCGCCGGCTGCTTGTGGGATAGCTGCGGGATCAACCCGCACCTCCAAGATCGTCGTGGTCATTCAGCCCTCCAAAGCCGCCCGATAGCTGGCCGTGATCCGGTCCAGTTCCTGGTCCACCGCGGCCCGCACCTGAGGCGCCAGGCGCGTCCGGAGTTCCTCCAGGATTTCCGGCTGGTAGCGTCTCAGAAACCGGTGGAGATCAGCCGGCGGCACCCGCTCCACGTCTTTCTGGTACTGCCGGAAGATATAGAAGGCCGTCAGGCGGTTCAGTTCCCCCCGCCGGAGCGCGGCCAGGGTGTCCCGACGCTCTTCTTCCAGGCGGTCAATGATCTGGCCGATGCGCCGGGCGAAGCTCTCCGTGCGCTCTTCCGTGAGCAGATCGGCGATCTGGGTATATAGCTCGTTTCTGATCCGGGCCAATTCCACGCCCCGGGCCGCGGCTATCCGCGCTTTGGCGAGCTCCGCTGCCAGGCCCTCTTCCTTGAGCAAATCCCCTTTTTGCTGCAAAAAGGCAGCAACGGTTTGGGCCAATCGCGGGTCGGTTTTGGCCAGGCGATGGGCCAGAACCTCGGTGCAGATATTAATCTTGCGCGGCAGGAGGCGTTCCCGGTGTTGGGCCTGGTGAGCCAGGGCATGGCGCATGGCTTCAGGTGAGAGTCCGTCCAGGTCATAGCGGTCAGCTTCAAACCGCCTGAACATGTCTTCCGGAGTCTCCCCCGGGGCAGCGGTAACCACGTAGAATTGCAGAATGGTGATCAATTCCCAGTAGGCCTGGCGGTACTCCCGGGGTTCTCCCCGGGGCAGCCCTTCATAGAGGTACCGGTTGAACCGCTCCCGGTCTTCAAGGGCAGAAGCCAAAAGCGGTATCGGCCCGCCCGGGGCAGAGACCGGGATAGTGGCAAGGGCTGCCTGCTCCTCGGTAAAGGCCAGCCAGGTCGCTTCGATGATGTCCGAAGTCTCCCGGATTTCCCGCAGGAGCGCCGTGAGACGGTCCAGGTCACCTTCCAGGCGGGCCAGCAGATACATATATGCCTTCAGTTTCTGGACGTCGTGGGCATATTGGGCCCGTAGCGACTGGTTTAAGATTTTGGTCAAAGGACTGGCGCCAGCCTCCGTCTTCAGGAAGTCGCCGCGATCGAGAAGCTGCCAGAGATAATCCTGCAAAGCCAGGTGCAGCAGCCATTTCCGGCCGTCAGGGCATTGGGTCAGCAGCGCCTCCAGGCTTTCCAGAAGATCAGGGATACGCCGGTGCCCGGACCAGAACAGGTGCCGCACGGTTTGGCGCAGAAGACGGCCGGTTACCAGGGGAACATTCCCCCGGCGCAGGCGCTCAACTTCCTGGGACTCCCGGAAAAGCTGCTCCACCGCCGCTTGGGTGAGAGCCTTCAACAGGTCCGCCTGCCAGGCGTGCAGCTCCCGCCAGCTGAGCCCTTCTCGGGCGGTTTCCAGACGGGTCACTTCGCTTGCCGGCAGGTGAGGGTTTTCTGCCAAAAGTTCCCGAACCCGAAAGGGCAGTTCCTCTCCGAATATTCGCAAGTCCCCGGAGATCCGAAGGTTGGCCTGGTTCAGGACCCGGAAGACATGGCCGACCCGGCGGTTGATCAAGGTCTCTTCGGACCGGTCCAGCCCCGGTTCAGCCTTTTCTGCTTTCTGAAAGCTCTGCACCGCCAGACCCTGCACCAGGATTTTTAAATCGCCGAGCGAAGTCAGGGCCCGGTGCTGCAAAAGATTCTCCAAGCGCTGGCGGCAATATTCCAGGCTGTTCACCTCTTGGCGTACCAGCTTCTCCAGAAAGGAGCCGGCCAGTTCTTCTGTTTCTCGGCTGTGGAGAACTTCGCGGGGCAGGCTCCGGATGACCCGGCCCACTGCTGGGGTGCGCTCCTGATGCCAGTAGGACTTGGCCATGAGGTGGGCAAAGTCATCCCAATCCTCGATGCGGTAGCCCGCCCGCCAATGCTCCGGCAAGGCCCGCTCCCATTCGGCCCGGAATTCTTCCAGATACTGCCGGAGGCGAAGCTCGCGGATCAACTCCTGATCTCCGGCCGAAAGGTCGCTCAGGAAAAAACAGGACGCATATGCCTGACGGGCCTGATAGACTGGGTCCAGAGGGGTCAGGGCATAAACCGAAAGGCCGCTTCGGGTTTCCTGAGACAGCCAGGAAAAGCGCTCCTCCAGGGCCTTGACCTCCGCGGCCAGCCTGTTTTCCCCGTATTGTACCAGCCAGGCCCGGTCCCGGTTGCTCAAGGCCTGAGCTGCTTCCGGTCCCAGGAAATCCTCCAAATAATGATGGAAGTCAGCGGCGTCCGGGCTCTTGGCCACTTGCAGGATTGAAACTTCGTCCAGTTTCAGAGGAAATAGTTTTTGGGCCTGGGGGCCAGAAAGTTCCCGGGCGACCCGGTCCCGGAGGGCCATCGCATAGGCATCCAGGAGAGGGCCCAGGCGTTCGCAGTCTTCTTCGGTTAAAAGGTATGGTTCAGCTTCCGAAGCCGCGGCCGGAGACTGGGCCAGGAGCTCTTCCAGCTGATGTTTGACTGATTCCGACCCCTGCAGGCATTGCCCGGGGACAGCCTGGCCCCGCACCAGCAGGCGGGCAAAGGCCAGACAGCCGGGAGCACCGCAGGAGCCACAGTCGCTGCGGGGCAGCAGGGCCAACACCGCTTCCTCCAGACGGCGAAGCTCGGAGGCGTCTTCCGGGGCGCGGGGGCGCAACACCTCCTGAATGGCCGCCGCTAGGCCGCCCGGCGGCATGATTTCCGGGGGAATCTCTACCCGGGAAAGTTTTTGGGAAACGGTGTCCATCAGCTGGCTCAGGGGAAGAGTGCGGCTGCAGGTCTCCAGATCCCGTCCCATGAGTTCCCGGGCCAGGAAGTATTTTATCAGAGAGTCAAGCTCCTCCCGGCTTTCCACCCTGAGGGGATAAGTCTCCCACAAGGACTGGCGGGCCCGGTCTCTCAAGGTGTGCAGAAGTTGCCGGTTGACCTGCTCTTTAAGGGATGAGCACAAAGGTGTGAGCCAGGCGGCCAGCCAAGGCACCAAGGCACGTTCGCCGGTAAGGGGCGGGAGCCCCCGGTGACGGCGGCTGAACGCCACGGCCAGACGGTAGGCCTGTCGGACCAGATCCTGAAACATGTTCTCCGCCGCCTGGCACCACAAAAGTTCGTCATCACCCCATTCCCGGCCGGCGGCCAGGACTTCCGGCCATTTCAGCTTTTCTTTGAGCCAGCCCTGAAATTCGCACCACCAGGGAGCTCCGGCCGGCGCCGGGTCCACTTTAAGGCGCTTTGTCAGTTCCTCCAGAAAGACGGAGATGTCGGCCATCTTGAGGCGAAGGACCGCTTCTTCCGTCAGGCCGCCGAGGCCGGCGACTTTTTTCTGTAAAGCCCGGGCGCAGGCCAGGCGGAAAAGCAGCCGGTCATCATGGAGGCTGGCGATGCGCCCGGCGTGCCGCCAGGAAGCCAGGGCCTCCGTGAACATTTCGGCTTCTGCTTCAATGAACCGCTGAAGCTCGCTTTTGTGCTTTAATTCATAGCCCTTCCGGGGCCGGATGAGGCGGAGCAAGGGCGGCGGCAGCAGTCGGGCGGCTTCCTCCGCAAGGCCGGCAAGATCCGAGGGCTCCCCTTGTGCTAGTTTTTCCGCCGCAATCCAGGTAACCGCAAACGCTGCCGCAGGCCGAACCAGTTCTGATTTGGGCAGCGGGTGATTTTTCCCCTCAATAAATGCCAGGGCTGCCTGCCGGAATGACTGGAGGGCCTGGCGCCGGCCAGTTTCCCGTTGCTCCTGAGAATCAAGGTCAATATCCGCATCACCGCTTAAAGAAGCCGGGTCCAGAGGCAACCGCAGGGCCGTCTCGCCGGCCTGGACCGCCTCCGGCAATGGGGCCAGCCAAGTCCGGTATTCGTCCCGGAAATCCTGATACAGGATAGGAAAGCCCAAATGCTGCAAGTGGTTCAAAACCTGGCCGGTGTCCTGGGGCGCTTCGCTTTCTTGCAGGGACTTGAGAAAAATGTACATCAGGTCCCGCAGGTCGAGGAATTCCCGGTGCTCCCGGAGCCAGTCAAGGCGCTTCTGCATTTCCGGCTTTTGCCCCCGAGCCCGCAGGAATTCCAGGGCCTCCCGGATAAGCCGCAACGTCAGGTTTTGGTCCGGGCCGCGGAAAAACACATCCGGCTCCAGGGGCGGCGGCAGGGGCCCGGGGAAGGTTTCGCCCTTTTCCTGGCAGTTGATCTCTTCATCCAGATAAAGCACCACCTCCGGGATGAAGCTCAAGGACCCGCCCTGCCCGACCCTGGCCAGAAGTTGGTCTAGGGCCTGTTTCCGTGCTTCCGGGGCTTTTTGCCCTTTCCGGTGAATTTCGGCAATGGTGTGAAAAAAGCGGGCCCAGGTGCCGATTTCCGTGAGCCGGCGAGGCAGGAAAGCCACCTCTTCCAGCCATCCGGTCATCCGGAAAGATTCCGGCTGAGTGGCGTCGCCGCACCAAGAGCGGCGCATGCAATGCCGGAGCAAAGCAGATCGGAGAGCCGCATTAATAGGGGGCTGCTTCTGAAGGGCTCCTTTCTCCCAGGCCAAGGCTAACAGGTCATTTCGCACCACTTCCGCCACGGCCCCGGTAAGTTCCTGGGCCAGGTCAAAATCAGCCGTTTGCCAGGCGAAATTTTTCCCTGCCAGATGGCGGGCGCGGTTCACCGCCCGCTGCCAGCCGGCCTGCAGCGCCTTACTCTGGGCTTCGCTCAGCTCTTCCGGAAAGGTCACCGCCCGGGGGCCTTCGGCCACCATCTCCTGGACCCATTGGGTGAGGCGGGCAAAGCGCGCCTTTGGTTCCGGACTCTCCAAGAGCGTGGCCCGCACGGCTTTGTAAAGCCGATGGCGCAACTCCTCCAAGGAAGCGGGTTTTATACCCGTGTTAGCCCGTGTCATCTGCTCCACAGCTCCTCCTTCACCCGACTGCGGTCATTTCCTGAGCAATAGTCTGTCGGATCTCCGGTTCTATTAGGGCCTTGTAGAAATCGTGATAAAAGCCCGGCGTTCTAGGAAAATGGGGATAGACCTCCTCCCGGAGATAGCGCTCCACTTCCTGGGCCGCGGCCCGGCTGATTTCTCCACGGTTTAAGGGCGGCCGGCCGGCGGCGAGGCGAGCCGACACCGCCACTGCGGCCCGAGCCACCAGGTGCAGGGCTTGCAGACCGTCGCCGGAGAAGATTTCCCGAAGCTCCGGCGCATAATGCTGAGTCAGGATCTCCTCCCACAGGGCCCGATCGATCACCCGGCTGTAGGTGGTGCGGTAAGCCTGACAGGCCTCCTCCCCGGACAACCGGGAAAGCTCCGAGTCTGGATCCTGGGCCACCCGTTCCAAGGCCTGGCGTTCCAGGTCTTCAGGGTTCCACAACGTCTCCCGGTAAGCGCTTTCCCCCACCAACCGGCGGATGGCCTGCTGAAGCCGCTGAGCCTCCGGATCGGAAAGGGGGATTTCCGGCGGTGGCGGCGGCTCGGATTCCACGAAGGTCGCCGACGGCGGTGGGGCCTCCGGAGGCTTGGGTGGCCCCGGATAAGGAGGCTTCGTCAGGGTTAAACCCAGGGGCTCGTATTTGTCCCGATATCCCAGGGCCAGGCCGTACATTGCCCACGCTTCCTCCGGCATGGCGGCCTGGATCAGTTTTTCCATGGCCGCTGCCGCTATCCGGAAATCCGCAGGCTCGGTACCAAACTCGAGTAAAACAAGAGCGCTGCGGAAGGGCAGCCTTTTTTCCTCCGCCCATCGTCGGGCCAACAGCAGTTCCAGGCGGATGAGGGCCTTTCGGCGGAGGCGGCTTTCCCCCCACAGTTCCTTGGGGTCCAGAAACTCCACCGCCCCGTAGTTGGCCAGAAAGGCGGGGTAATTTCCCACGATGAGATCCAGCCGCAGTTTTTCCCTGAGGTCGGCCGGTCCGGAAATGCAGGCCGATTCGGGCATCAGGTTTTCCGGCAGTCTGGTATGGCGCTTCAGGCTACGTTCCTCCAAGGCGGCCAGCTCTGTCAGCAGCCCCTGGAGCAGCGGATCCGAGTCCAGGAGCTGTTTCCGCAGGCGGGGCTCCGCCCGGGACTCAGGAGTAAGCATGAGAAAACTGAATTTCAAAAGCTCCTTAAAGTGGGCCACGGTGATTTCCCGGCCGCCCAGGCCGCCCACCACGCACCGGTACCGGGGTGGGGTTTCCCGCCCTTTGGCCAGGGCCGCCATCACCCGGCTGGCCAGGGGCGGCACTGCCCCGAAACTGTTAGATCGATCCAATACCGTGACCACCCGGGCCTGGGAAAGGACCTCGGCCAGTTCGGCTTCCGGAAAGGGGTTGAATAGTCTTACAGACACGGCCCCCAGGTTCCGCCAGCCCTCCTTGCTCAGCTCCCGCACCGCCTCCTGGGCGTTGGGATAAAAGGAGCCGGTAAGCACCAAGGCGTGAAAGAGCGGTTCCCCCGGCGCGGTGGCCGCCACCTCCAGGGGTTCGAACCGGTAGCCGGTCAGCTCCTCCACGGCCTGCACCGCCCCGGGGAAGACCTTGAGGGCCAGGGCATGAGCCTTTTCCACTTCGGACTGAGTCTCCTGGTAATGCTCGTTGGTGGCGCTGGGGCCATGCACAATGACTTCCCCCTGCCGGTTCAGAAGCTTGTCTTCCAGGAAGTCCACATGGTGAAGCCATTTCTTAAGCCAGGCCCGAACCCGCCGGTCCGGGGGCACCTTGACCAACCCGATCTTGTGGGTATCGGTGATGCCCCCCAGGGAGGCCACCACCGGCAACCGGGCCCAATGGGTCAGGAGGCGGGCCAGATAAAGGCAGGGCACAAACTCCTGGATGCTCTTGGGGCTCAGCATGATGGCGCCGTCGTCCCGGAAGGACATAAAGTCGGTGTGGCTTTCTTCGATGTTCAGGGCGGGTGCGGCCAGAGCCCGGCGACAGATCACAAAGAGGCATTCCAGCCGCGCTCCCACCAGTTGCGGCATAATTTCCGCAAAAAGCCGCCAGCCTTGGGAAGCGGTGAAGGTCACCGGCAAAGCCCCGCCGGTGCGGGCCACGCCCAGGAGCTTCTCCGCCGCCACTTTTTCTGACGGGTTGTTCTCATCCACAATAATGTACGGATGCCCGTTGGCGTATTCCGCCGCCAAGGCATAAAAGGGATTGCCCGCCGGGGTGATAGGGAAGCCGATGTAAAACAGCGGGTGCTCCGCGGTGGCCGTCTGCCCCATGACCAGCCCTGCCAGGGTGCCGCCCATTTCCAGGTAGCAGTCCCCGGGGTCAGGGACCGCGTCGGGGCCCGCCGGGGCCACTCTTTCGGGGACGGCCTCGGGAAAACCCCGGGATTCCCGGTAGGCCCGCTGCATAGCCTCCAGGTACCAAGTCAGCATTTTTTCATTTTTGGTCACCGCGCCGGGAAATCCTTTGATCAATTCCGGCAAGTCGGCCTCCAAGGACACCGGCAGCCCCAGATATTCCAGGGCCCGGACCATAGGGCCCACGGCCACCAGATTGCTCACCACCTTGGGAGTCCCGGAAACCTGGAGCATGATACCGTCCATATCAACGGTAATGACCCGGGCCCAAGCCAAGGCCAGGACCTTGGTGACCCGCCGCCGCTGGTCTTCGTTCAGCGCCGCAAACGGGGTGTCAAACAGAAAACGGCTCACCTCTTCCCGGGCTTCGCCTTCTCTGGCCGCTTGGGCCCGGGTCACTGCGGCCCGGATCAGCTCATCGTAGCTTGCCAACAGCTCCCCGTGGATTTCCTCCGGATCCTTGGGCGAGTTGATGATGAGAAAACCCCGAGGGTGCAGGTTGTCATAAAAAATGTCCGGGTTGCCCTTCAGGTCGCCGTAATTGGTGACCGTGAGTACATAAAACGGGAAGCTCAAAATGGCATCCTTGCGTTCGATGGGCCGATCCGACACAAAGGTGCCGGAAAACACCGGAGTGCCTCGCTTGGAGGAGCCGAACTGCCAGGCCATGCCGGTCCAGGCGCCTTTGGCGCTGAAAAAGTGGGAAAACACCCGGTTGATGGCGATGCCCCGCTCCCCGGCCAGAGATGCCACCCCGATGGCGAAGTCGCCCACTGCGGCCAAGGCCCGGCGGAATTCCTGCCGGGCCGTCAGGGCCTGGATCGGAGGCAGGCCCACAAAGGTGCCGCCCCGGGCGGCGAAATCCCGGGCCAACTCCTTCTGCAAAAGGTATTGGGAGATTTGCGAGGCCTTGGCCAAGGCCCGTTCATCCAGGAGACGATCGAGGACCCGGTAAAATTCCGCCTGTCGCGCTTCCGCCACCGAAGAGTAACCTTCAGAGGGACCGGCGGGGCAGCCGGGCAGAAAAAGCTGCGGCGGGGGCATGACCTCAAGGGCCGCAAAGGCCGGCTCGCCTCGGCCCGCCGCCGCGGCTTCCAGGGCCTGGGCCGATTCTTGCCATTCCTGATCCCGCCGCACGAGATACTGCAGCACATAATCCTGGCCCAGGATGGCCTCCAGAAAATCCCGCTTCAGGGAGGGGCCGAACTCCGGCTTCAGTTCCCCCGAGTCGTTAAACAGGAAATGATAACGAAACTGCTCGGGCACATGGCGGTGCTCCTGCCACGCTTTCTGAAGCTCAGCAAAAAAATCTTCCGTATATTCCTCCGCCTCCCGCACCAAGCGGGTCTCCAGGTCAATCTGGCGGTTCAGGGAGTCCCGGTAGCGCTCCAGCTGGGCAATGATAAAGCGCACCGCCGGGCTGGCCGGTTCCCAGTCACCGGTCACCGGATCTTGGCGGATCAGGGGGCGATAGCGGGGGTCCCGCTCCAGCCAGTAATAAATGGGCTGAGGCTCGGACTTCCATTCCCGCCAGTTTTTCAGACGGTCGTGGGGGTTGATGGGGGCCACCCGTTTCCGCAGCCGCCCTACGAAAACCACCTCCGGCAACATGCCGGCGTGGGCCATGACCCGGGCCAGCAGGTCCGGGTCTTCCCCGAAAAATTTGCCGGTTTCCGGACAGGGGGTGACGTCCCAGCGGATGGCGCTGCGCCCCAGCCGGTCGGCTTCGGCCCAGAACTCCTGCATGGCCAGTTTGTTGGCGGAGTGGCCCATGCCTACCAGGATGCCGGGGAATTCTGCCGCCAGGTTGATGAGCTGCCACTGAAGGCGCTGATTGCCCACCAGGAATCGGCCCAGCGGCGTGGTCAGGGTGCTCATGCCCAGCAGGGAGGAGGCGGAGGACTCGCCCCCGGTGTTAGAATACACCTGGGTATCGGTGACATTGATGAAATGAAGGACCCGGGCCTCTTTGTCCTTGATGAGAAAGGCCCGCTGGCGCAGGGCATTAAGCCAAGCCGGGAGGCCGATGACGCTGCCGCCGTCGCCGCTTTGCGAGACGACGTAACGCCGTCCGCTGGGCAGAAGACCCCGAAACATGGCCCAGTCTTCACTCATGGCCGCAGCTTCACCGAAGGCAAAGCCGCCTCCGAACACAGTGCGCCCGCCCTTCACCTTTTGGGCCACTTCATTGACCTTGTTTAAGGTTTCGCTCATGCAGCCGGTTTCGCAGGTGAAAGTTATTTCCGGAACCTGCCCCCGGGCCAGCGAAAATAAAATAGCCATATAGAGGGGGACGGCCAGGGTGGCCACTTCCGCACAAGTGGGGCAGGCCGAATGACCCGAGGCAATGGCCCAGGTGCGGTAAGCGGCATGTATGTCATTGCTGTATCGGGGAATGTCGGCCAGATAGGTGCGGGCCAGTTTCCCCTCTTCCTCCAGAAGCTCCGGATGGCGGGAAAAGACCTCCAGGCATAGCCGCCGCAGTTCATTGAGCAGCGGGTCATGGCTGAAGGTGAAGGCCTGAAAGGGCTGCGGGGCCAGCACGTTACCGGGGTTGCCGGTATGCTTGAGGAAGTAAGCCTGCACCTGATCGGGCACAGCCTGGCGGTTCGGGCTTAACACCACATCTAGCTGTCCGCTGCTGGCCAGCTCTCTCAGAGGCCGCTCCGGGGCCAGACGTCCCCACCGGTGCAAAAGGGGTACCAGGGGCAACGACCCGCCGCTTCCCCAGGAGTCCCGGTCCACCACGCCTTGATACCACACCCCCAAATCTTCCAGGCCCCGAATAAGCTCGCTTTCGATAACGCTGTCAGGAGTGGTGAGAAACACGGCCACCCGTACCAGCAGACGGAGAACAAGGCGCGGGGCGCCGGTTTCGGGCAAAGTCACGGTGGCCAGCAGGGCTTTGAGGGGATTGCCGGGGCGTCGGTCTTCCAGGGCATATTGCCGGACTTCCGCAGTTGCGCCACTTTCCGCTTCAGGCAGCAAAGCGCCTTTATAAACCTGGGTCAGGCGCCAGGGTTCCAGTCTCCCCCCCGAGGCATGAAATTCCTGAAGGAATCGGGCCAGGTCCTGGGCCACGGCCCCGGTCAGCCATGTGGCTTCCCCGCCGGTGAAGTGCGCGCCGGGACTGGCCCGTTCTTCAGGAGGCAAATCCTCCTTGGGTACCTCCACCAGGCGAGGGCAATGGCTCAGGCAGAGCCGGCAGACCGTGCAGTAATCTTCGGCCGGCCCCAGAACCCGGAGGCCCTCCGGAGTAAGGCCTACCCGCATCTCGCCGCATGAAGTGACACACTTGAGGCAATGCGTGCAACCCTCCTCCTGGAAATAAATCCGTTGGGAAAGATGCTTGCGCTGCATCTCGGCGCTGTGGCGGTCCACCAGCGAAAAGGCCCCCAGACGCATGAAGTCACCCAGGGCGTCAAACCGGTGCCGGTTATAGGGAGTGTTGGCCTGAACCAAGCTGTACAGTAGCAGGGAAAAATAAAGCTCTTCCTGGCCCTGGAGATCGGGATTGACTTCGACCACCACACCCTGGCCCTCGTCGGTGCGGCCCACGGTGAACAGGGGCACCAGACGTCCGCCCTCATCCCGGAGTAGATCCCGGAAGACTACAATGAACCGGCTCCGCCCCCTTTTGAGGCGGAAAAACCGGGCAAGGTGGGCAGGAAGGTTATCCTGCCAGAAAGGGGTGGCAAAAGCCCGTTGGGCATAAGCGGCTCCCAGCAAGCCCTCCTGGAAGCCCAGCCCCAGAGTTTCCTGGCGGGCCAGAGGGAAGAACTCATCATCTATAAATATGCCGGAGATCTCGGGCTCGCCTTTGGCCAAACGCCAGGCCCGCTGAAATTCCTGGGGGGCCGCTGCCTCCTCCGGCCTTCCGGGAGCGCCGGGTTTTCCTGCCTTATTCATGCTTCCGGACCTCCTGGTAACCTCAAAACCTGCCGTCAGCAAAGGACCGACGGACCGATGGCCGAACCGGTTCATTTGCCCACCGGGGGATCAATGAAGGTTCGGTTGGGGGAAAAATACAGACCTTCATCCGCGAACCTTGGGAAAGATCGGCCGCCCGGGCTCTGGAAGCGGCTGAGGAATAGGGGATTAACAATGCGGGAGCAACTTCATGGTCAGCCGTTTCCAGAACGCCAGCCCAGCGGCTTAGCGTACGGATTTTACGTGTTTTACGGCTCCCCAAAAAGTTGCCATGGATTATGACTAGCTTATCTGAAGGCTAACAAAATTTTTAAAAAACCTATGCATTTTCTTATATCATGTTTTTCTCAAAAGCACACAAAAAAATTTTCCAATGGCAAAGCAAAAATTCAGACCCTTTAAGGCCCGGAAATGGGCAGGCAGACAGTGAGCCGCCATCAAAAGAGGCGGCCCCCTTTTCCCCAAGCCCTCGGTTTTGATATAAAATATGAAAATGAAATTTATTCCTTTGTATTTTGGCGATCGTCTGCATATCATCAACCCCCACGGAGTTATCGGGGTGGTGACCCTGTGGTCCAAGCCGGAGTACGTCATCCAGCGCTTCCGGGAAGCCGGGGTGGACCTGAATCCCGACACCAGCCCCATTGCGGTGTTCGGGACCCTGTATGGCAACGGCCTGCGGGAGATGCTCAGAAACCTGCTTTATAATCCGCAGATCCAGATCCTCCTGATTTGCGGGCAAGACCGGTCAAACTCAGCCTATGAATTAAGGAAATTTTTTGAGGCGGAACTGAAGCCGGTCAATAATCCCATGGTTCAGTACAAAAACCCGGCTGGGCTGCCTAAGGTATCGACTTTAAGAATAGCGGACACCGAAAGATTAATAGATGACCTGGCAAGGCCTGAGGCGTTTCCATATTACCCGGATTTCCCTCGTTTAGTTTCCTTTGACCTGGCCCGGGAAGATTTCTCCAAAGATATCCGGGAGTTTTTTTCCTCCTCGGATTTCTCCGGGCTTGCCCCGGTCCAGGAAATTGACCGGAAAATTGTGCCTTTGCCGGAATTGGAGATCCGGTACTTCCCCAGCAACCCCCGGAGCCATCAGGTGGTGGCCGAACGTCCGCGGGATGCCTGGCTGGAGCTTCTCTTTTGCCTGAGCCGTTTCGGCCGTCGGGTAACCCTGGCCAAAGGTGAGCGTTTGGAATTGCAGAATCTCAAGGTAGTGGTTGAGAAGCCTCAGCTTGAACCCGAAAGTTGCCTCCGGCCTTTTAATTTAAACCCGGATAAATTGCGGAATTATTACCGAGACTTTCTCAAAGGGGAACTGAGGCCCGACGAATCATACAATTATGGACACCGCCTGCGGACCTATTTCGGCATGGACGCTGTGGAAGTGCTGGCAGCCCGGCTTAAGGCGGACCCGGAGGACCGCAAGGCCTATTTCACCCTCTGGGATAACCGTCGGGACCTGTTGGCAGAGGATAGTCGGCCTTGTTTCGTGTCCGTGTTTTTTCGCAAATTTGAGGATAAGCTGACGCTCACCGCCACCTTTCGCACCCACAATGCCCTGGATGCCTGGCTGGTGAATCTCTACGGCTTGATGGCCCTCCAGCGGGAGGTGGCAGAGCGGGCTGGCCGCCTGCCTCCCGGTTCCATTACCGTTTTTAGCCATTCCATCAGTATTGACCCCAAGGAGTTGGATCGGGCTTTGGCTGTGGTGGGGAAACGCCGATGGAAAATGCGCCTGGACCCCCAAGGCTATTTCCGGGTGACCCTGGACGGCAAGGAAATTCTGGTGGAGCACCGCTTCGAGGATGTGACCCTGAAGGAGTACCGGGGCAGAACTGCTATAGTCCTCCAGCACCAGATTGCCCGGGACCTGGCCGTAAGCGACATCAATCACGCCATGTATCTCGGCCGGCAACTGGCCAGAGCAGAGCTGGCCCTGAAAGAAGGGCGGGAGTTTATCCAGGATTGAGGACCGAGTGGCGAAATTTTGCCGGCCATCTGATTCTCGTCGGTACCGTGCACGGCGATCCCCGGGGCTATGAACGGACTGTGAAGTTGCTGGAGTATCTTCGGCCCGAATTGATAACCGTGGAAATCAGCCCCTTTTCGGTGCGCTACCGGGCGGCGCACCAGGAGAAGTGGCGACGGTTGCTGGAGGCGGCCCTGACCCAACTGCCGGAAGGCGCCCGCAAGCATCCGGCTATTCGCCGGGTGGCGGCCCAAATCGAGATGCCTTTTGAATGGCGGGCCGCGCATGATTACGGGGGGAAAGCGGGCATCCCCTGGCGCCCGATTGATCTGAGCGTCTTGGCCCGGCGGCATCTGCCCCTTTACGAAAAAGAACTGCTAACCCCGGATAACCTAAAGCAATTGTGGAAAACCCCGGGGTATTCCCTGGAAGAACAGGTGATGGCCGCCTATCGTCAGGCCCGGCGGTGTTTGCGGCCGCCGGGGTGGCGGCCTTCCCCAGACACCGGCGGTCTGGGCTGTTGGCGGGAGCGCACCGTCGCGGCCCGTCTGCGCAGGCTGGCCAACGGCCGGCGGGTGGTCCATCTGGGGGGCTGGCAGCATGTGGTCTCCTGGGAGGACGGCGGCAGTCTGTCCGACTTGCTCAAAGACCTTGGACCGGTGCGCCTGCTGCTGGACGAAAGCGATGCGCTGGCCGGTCAATCCCCTGAAGTGAAAAGTTCGGAATCCTCACCCGGGAGCAGTCATGGAAAGCCTAACCGTTTTCATTCCCTTCAGCCCTGAGGGCCGGATCCGGGCGGTCCTGGACATCCCTGCCTCCTTATCGCGGCGCGCCATCCTGATCCTGGGGCATGGGGCCAACAATGATCTGGAGCACCCGGTGATCAAAGGGACCCACGAACGCCTGGCCCGGAAAGGCATGGCGACGGTACGCTTTAATTTCCCCTATGCGGAAGCGGGCCGCAAGAAGCCGGATGCGGACGAAGTCCTGGAGGCTGCCCTGCGCCAAGTATTGCAGTATGTCGTCGAATTAGAGACGTTTAAGGGAACGGAGATTTTCCTGGGGGGTAAATCCATGGGGGCCCGCATTGCCGCCCAGGTGGTGGCCCAAGGCGTCGGAGCCCGCGGTTTGGTGTTCTTGGGCTACCCGCTGCATCCCCCAGGCAAGCCGGAGGCGCTGCGGGACAAGCCCCTGTATCTTTTACCCTGTCCGGCCTTGTTCATCGAAGGAAGCCGCGATCCCTTCTGTCGGTTTGACCGGTTGGGGGAAGTACTGGCCCGCATGCCGGTCCGCACCGACCTGCACGTCCTGCCCGGGTTGGGGCATTCTTATGAAAAAGGAGCAGAGCCGGTGACCCCGGAAGTGCTGGATGAAGTAAGCCGAGTGATCGTTGGCTGGCTGGACAGCTTGTAACCCGGGAGAAACGGACACCGACGACTCCGTGGAAACACAGAATTTTTTGAAAAAGATCCCATTACTTCAAACCTATATTGACAGCAAAAGACTGAAAGTTAACCATGAGTACGATTCTTATTGTAGATGACGATGCTCCTACCTGTGAGGCCATTGCCGCCGGGCTAAAGCGGTTGGGGCATGAACTTATCCTGGCCGGTACCGGCGAAGCGGCCCTGGAAAAAGTGCGCAAGCATCCGGTAGACCTGGCCATCATTGACCTGAAGCTTCCGGACATGGAGGGCACCGAACTTTTCGGGGCCTTGCGTTTGCTGCGGCCTGAAGCCATGGCCATCATGATTTCCGGGCACGCCACCGTGGAAGAGGCCGTAAGCGCCCTGAAACGGGGCATTTATGACTTCATCACCAAAGATTTCCGCATACATGAGCTGCGCAAGGTGGTAAGCAAGGCCTTGGAGACCCAGCAGATTCTGGTGGAAAACCAACGATTGCGCCAGGAGTTGGCCGAAAAAGGGCCGCCGGGCCGCCTCATCGGCAAAAGCCCGGCTTTGCTCAAAGTCATCCAGATGGTCCACCAGGTCGCCCCCCTGAAAAGCACCGTGCTTCTGACCGGCGAAAGCGGGGTAGGCAAGGAACTGGTGGCCGAAGCCATCCACCTGTTGAGCCCCCGGATCGGCAACCCCTTTATAAAAGTAAACTGCGGGGCCCTGCCGGAGGGCATTATCGAGTCGGAGTTGTTCGGCCACGAAAAGGGTGCGTTCACCGGGGCCATCGCCCAGCGCAAGGGGCGCTTTGAGCTGGCGGACACCGGCACCATTTTTCTGGACGAAATCAGCGAAATGCCTCCGGCCACCCAGGTGAAGCTGCTTCGGGTCCTTCAGGAGGGGGAATTTGAACGGGTGGGAGGAACCCAGACCCTGAAGGTGGATGTCCGGGTTATTGCCGCCAGTAACATTGACTTGGAAGAGGCCGTGGCCACCAAGCGCTTCCGCCAGGACCTGTATTATCGTCTGAACGTCATTCACCTGAAGATCCCGCCTCTGCGGGAACGGCGGGAGGATATTCCCATGCTGGCCCTGCACTTCCTGGACAAATTCTGCCGGGAAAACAACCGCCCGCTGAACGGCTTCAGCCCGGCGGCCATGACGGCCTTAAAGAACTATAACTGGCCGGGGAATGTCCGGGAACTGCAAAACGTGGTGGAGCGGGCCGTGGCCTTGAGCCAGAACCACATGGTGGAGCTGGCCGACCTGCCTGACGAGATCCGGCAGCATTCCCCCGCCGACGATGTTATCACCATCCCGGTGGGGGCTTCCATGGAGGAGATCGAACGCACGGCCATAATTCAGACCTTGCGCAAGACCGGGGGCGACAAAGAGCTCACGGCCCGGCTGCTGGGCATAGGGCTGGCCACTCTGTACCGCCGCCTGAAGGATATGGGGGTCAGGGAATCAGAAGCCTCCCCAGAAAGTAAACAAAGCTGATAGTGGGAAACCCTTGGGCCCCGTTGGCTTCCCAAAAAAGGCGTTGACATGTCCAATCTCACTTTTTTGAATCTGAGATATCGTCCGGTAAAGGAAGCGGAGGCGGTGATTCTGCCCATCCCCTATGAGGCCACCATCACTTATGGCAGCGGCACTCGGGAAGGGCCGGCGGCGGTGCTGGCCGCCTCCGGCCACCTGGAGGATTGGGACGAGGAACTGAAGGCGGACATAAGCACCAAAGTGCGCCTCGCCACCGCGCCCCCCCTGACTCCGGAGGTGGCCGGCCCCCAGGCCATGCTGGACAAAATCCGCAAGACCGTGCAGCCCTGGATTTCGGAAGGGAAGACCGTTTTTGCCATCGGCGGCGAACACACCATCAGTGTGGGGTTGGTGCAGGCGGTGCAAACCAAATTTCCTGATCTTAGCATTGTGGCCCTGGACGCCCACGCCGACTTCCGGGAGCGCTATGACGGCTGCCCCCTGTCCCATGCCTGTACCCTGCGGCGCCTGTATGAGCTAGGGCGGCCCCTAACCCTGCTGGGGGTAAGGAGTTTCTCGGAGGAAGAGCATAAGTTCCTGCAGGTTGCCCCCCGCTTCCGCCTGTTCGACGCCCGCACGCTTCATTCGCCGGAGGGCTGGCAGGCAGCCCTAGCCCACCTGGAAAAGATTCCCGGTCCGGTCTATCTCACCATTGACACGGATGTCCTGGATCCTGGCGTTATGCCCGGAGTAGGCACGCCCGAGCCGGGGGGCCTGAGTTACTACCAGGTGCTGGACCTCCTCAAGGCCGTAGCCAGACGCGGGCCGGTGGTGGGGCTGGATCTGGTGGAGCTCACGCCCATTCCCGGAAACCGGGTGAGCGAGTTCACCGCCGCAAGGATTCTCTATAAGGCCTTGGGGTACATCTATTCCTCGCGGATATGATCAATCGGCCCCTGGCCCGAGTCTGACATAGACTATTTCCATAGGCAGGCCGTGGGCGTCTTTTTCCGGCTCGGGAGGAAGGGTGGACAGGCCCTGCGTCAGCCCCAGCCAAGCCGTGACCGCCAAGGCCAAGGCGTCCAAAAAATCATCGGGCGCAACCCCAGGGCGCAGGAGAGCGGAACCGCGGTCAAGGAGTTCGCGGAATCTGGGGGAAAGGCGGGCCAGGACCCTGGTTAATAACCCTTGCCGTTCCGCTATCCCGGCCGCGGTTTTCTTGGAGTAAGCCATGGGCTTCCCGCTATTTAAGGCCCAAAAGCACACCTCGGGGTGGCTTTCCCGTACCGTCTGCCGGGCTGAGGGGTTAGCCTGCAGCAGGGCATCCACCTCCCTGATTTTCGGGAGGATTTGCCAAACCGCCCGAAAAATGCCTTTGCTGGCAAGACGCCGATTTTCCTTGATAGCGGCGTCATAATCGGGTTGATAGACCGCCGACCGGCAGGGCACCGGAAAGACGCTGGGTTTGCGGGGGCCCAAAATTTTCCGGGCTTCCTGATCACACCGCCGGGCTTCGGGCCCTTCATCCCGGAGACCGATGGGAATATCCACCAGGATCAGGGCGGCATGCCGGTTTGCCCCCCATAGTTCCGCAAACGTGGGAAATACTGTCGCCCCGCCGTCCTCCTCCTTGGCCAGTTTAATGGCCAGCCAGCCCGCCCGGCAGCCGTCTGCCCCTACTACATGCACGGGTAAAATTCCAGGGAATTTTTACGGGGAAGCCATCGGCAGAGCGACCTTGGGCGCCGTCCGGGGGCTGGCGTTTCTGGGGCCTGTCCGGGCATCAGGCGGTATTCCTCCCGGCGAAATGGTTCGGGGGTTTTATCCCTTTTTCCCGGAGGGCAGGGCAAAGCGTTCAAGGAAGGCCCTGAGGCGGGCAAAGTAAGCGGACCCCCCCACCTCGTAAGTGTCGTTATGGTGCGCCCCGGGAATAATATAAAGTTCTTTCGGCTCCGGCGCCGCTTCAAAGACTCGGCGGCCCATGTCCACCGGAATGACTTCATCCTGGGCTCCGTGGATGACCATCACCGGTACTCTGACCTGACCGATCTTCCCCACATTGTCATAGGGGACCTTCGGACGCCAGTCAGACAAAAACGGAGCGTAAAGCCTGGCCATGTCCTGGGAATTGGTGAAGGGTGATTCCAAAATTAGGGCCCGGCAGGGATGCCGGACCGCCAGGTCCGTAGCCAGGGCGGTGCCCAGGGAACGCCCGAAGAAGATGATTTCTTCTCCCGGGAGGCCTCGGATTTCGGTAAGATAGCGATAAGCCGCCAGGGAATCCTTGAAGGTCCCTTCCCGGCTGATGCGGCCTTCGGACTTGCCGTACTCCCGATAGTCAAAGATGAAGATCTGCAGGCCCACCAGGTTCCACAAGAGTTTGAGGTTTTCCAGACGGTGGCTGATATTGCCGGCGTTGCCATGAAACCACAAAAGGGTGGGGCAAGACTCCTGGGGCACCCACCAGCCGTGAAGCTTCACTCCGTCTTCGGCAAAGAAAAAGACCTCTTCATACTCCAGTCCATAATCTGCCGGAGTGCCGAGGAGATAGGGGTCGGGGAAAAAGATGATGCCCTTTTCGGAAAACTCCCAAACCATCCGGACCTGTCTGCCCTATAGCTGAAGAACTGCAGATTGCAGGGCCAATGCCCCCTCTACCGGAAAAAATACCCCAAGATATAGCGTAATGCCAGGGCGGTGATGAGCACCCCCAGGCCGATGCGAATAAGGGTACCGGAAATGAATTTTTGCAGCCGGGCCCCCAAGTACATGCCGCAGAAACCACCGATGCCGAACAAGGCGCCCAGGAGCAAGTCCGGGGCAACCACTTGGTGGGGGCAGAAGGGCGCCAGGCAGTAGTAAATGGCCACCCCGGCCACCGAGGTGATGAAGGTGCCCATGAGGGCGGCGCCGGCAATGGTGTAAATGGGGAGCTCAAAGATGGAGGCCAGGAAAGGGGCAATAATGGCCCCCCCGCCGATGCCGTAGGTACCACCGACCAGACCCACCACCAGGGCCAGAAGGAAAAGGGCCGGGGCATTGAAGGAGAAGGTCTCCCCCAGGAACTCATAGGAGACCCGCTTCCAACTGCAGCTGGCCGTCTTCACCCGGGCGGCTGGCGGCAACCCGCGGCCCCCGGTATAGCCCGCCTCTTTCAAGACTTGTTGCAGCCGCTGTTGTACGTGGGCCTCAAATTTCTGGATTTTCGCCTTCTTTCGCTTGGCCCAAGGCGTTTGGTCATAAAGCAGCCGCCCGCCGATGTAAAGCAGCACGCAACCCACAAAAAGCTTGAAGTGCGTGGGGTCGGGAAGCCACTTCACCCGGATCAGGGCGCCGAACAGCAGGCCAGGCAGCGTCCCCAGGGTTACCACCCAGGTGACCGGCCAGTTCATGCGGCCTTCCCGGATGTAGCGATACACGCCGCTGGGGATGGCCACGATGTTGAATACGAGGTTGGTGGGGCTCACCGCCGGGCTGGTGAATTTGAGAATGCTGATCTGAAAAGGCAGAAGCAGAAAGGCGCCGGATACCCCGCCCATGGAGGTGAAGGTGGAGACGACCACCGAAACCAAGGGGGGTACCAAGGGATTGACTTCTACCCCGGAAACCGGAAAAAGCATAAGACTTCTTTTGTGAATTATTTCGCGAATCTTATTCTTTTGGTGGATTAAAGTCAATGAGAAAAAAGAAGGGTAAAAACCCCTGGCAGCCAAAGGCCTCTTATGTCACAATAGGTTACTCTTTCTCTGTCCCGTTGATATTAAAGAAAAAAACAAGAAAGCGAGAGCATGACCGCCAAGGAAGCCTATCAATGGCTGGTAGGGCACAGCCGGGAGACGGCCTATCTGCGTTCCATCCAGAAGCTGCTGGCTTGGGACCAACGCACCTATATTCCGGAAAAGGGCCATGCCCATCGGACCGCCCAACTGGCAGTGCTGGCTAGAATGATCCATAACCGGGACACCGACCCCCGGGTGGGGGAGCATCTAAGCAAAGTGGAAGGCTCGGAATTTACCCAGGATCCCGAAAGCCCGGAAGCGGTCAACATCCGGGAGTGGCGGCGGGCCTACGACCTGGCCCTCAAGATACCGCCGGAACTGGCGGTGGCGTTGACCGAAGCCGCGGCCGAGGGCCAGACGGTCTGGGAGCGGACCCGGCCCGCCAACGACTGGCAGACCTTTCAGCCTTACCTGGAGCGCATTGTGGCCCTGAAGAAGGAACAGGCCGAGGCGCTGGGATACCAAACAGAGCCTTATGACCCGTTGCTGGACCTTTATGAGGTGGGCGAAACGGCCGCGCAGGTGGCGGCGGTTTTTGCCCCTTTGCGCCAGGCCACCCAGGCTCTTCTGCAGAAAATTGCGACGAAATTCCGCCACCCTGACACCGGCATGCTTCATCGGCATTTTCCCCGGGAACTCCAGGAAAAATTCGCCCGGGAGGCGGCGGCCCATCTGGGTTATGACTTTGCCGGGGGCCGCCTGGACGTCACGGCCCATCCCTTCAGCAGCGGCATCGGTCCGGGGGATGCCCGCATTACCACGCGCTATGATGAGCATTTTTTCCCCACCGCTTTTTTCGGCACGCTGCATGAAGCCGGACATGCCATGTATAACCAAGGCCTGCCCGAGGAGCACTGGGGCACACCCCGGGGCGACCCCGTGTCGCTGGCCATCCACGAATCCCAGTCCCGGCTCTGGGAGAATCTGGTGGGTCGGTCTCTTTCCTTCTGGATCTACTTTTATCCCGCGGCCCAGAAAACTTTCCCCGCCTTGGCCGGGGTGAGCCTGGAGGCCTTTTACCGGGCCATCAACCGGGTCCAGCCCAGCCTTATCCGGGTGGAGGCCGATGAGGTCACCTATAACCTGCACATCATCTTCCGCTTCGAATTGGAGCGGGCCCTGATGCGAGGTGACCTGGCGGTGGCGGACCTGCCCGAAGCCTGGAATACCAAAGTCAAAGAATTTCTGGATTTGACCCCGGCTGATGTTTCCCAAGGGGTCATGCAGGATGTGCATTGGTCCGCAGGCCATATCGGATATTTCCCCACTTATACCCTGGGGAACCTTTACGCCGCCCAGTTTTTCGCCAAGGCCGCCGACGACCTGGGAGAGTGGCAGGAGATGTTTGCCCGGGGAGAATTCGCCCCCTTACTGGAGTGGCTGCGCCAGAGGATTCACAGTCAGGGAAGCCGCTATCGGCCCCGGGCCCTGGTGCGGGTGGCGACCGGGAAGGAGTTGGACCCCGGATATCTGTTGACTTACCTGGAAAAGAAATTTCTCCACTAAAACCATGGGGACACGGATCAACGCCTGGATCCGTTGCGAGTGCAAGAAAAGCGCAGGAGATAGCCATGACCAGAAAGACATTGATTGCACTTCTGATTGTCGGCCTGACGGTTTTGCTGCTGGCGGCCAAGCCCAAGCCCCTTTCTCCGGTGGGCGAAATCACCTTTGAAGCCAGTTCCCTGGGAGTAGGGGCCACCTTCACTTGGGGGCGGGGGTGGCTCACCTTCAAGGGTAAAAAATACCCTATAAAAATTGAGGGCCTGGGGATTGTGGGCGTGGGGTACTCCAAGATCGACGCCATCGGCAAGGTTTACAATCTCCACCACCCTATGGACCTTTCCGGCACTTACGTTCAGGCCGGGGCCGGCATCGCCGTGGTAGGAGGAGTGAAGGGCCTGCTGGCCCGAAACGAGCGGGGAGTGGTCATCGATCTGACCGCCAGGCAAAAGGGGGTGAGCTTCAACCTGGGTGGCGGGGGCTTTACCATCAGCTTTACGACCCCCTGAATCTCCAAGCGCCGCGCCTTTAAGCAGATCACCGATGAGGGAGGGAATTTCATGGCCTTGGCATGGGGAAACAAAAACAATTTTCCTTGACAGCAAGGGGGAGTTTCCTTTAGTTTTAGTCGGCAGGAATTGTTGGAGCTACAGGTACCCAGAAGGGTTTGATAGGGAAGCCGGTGAAAGTCCGGCACGGTCCCGCCGCTGTAACCGGGGACGAAACCTGCCAAATGCCACTGTCCGGTCAGAGCCGGATGGGAAGGGGCAGGGAGTAGGACGATCCGGAAGTCAGAAGACCTGCCTGTAGCAGGCAAACTTTAAACCGCGAGGCACGGTGGGGTTTGCGGCTCCCACAAATTAAGGGAGCCTTTCCTGAGGATCAAGTAAGCTGGGTGCAATCCTTGGGTCCGAAACGGACTCAAGGATTTTTTATTTGGAAGCGGACAAATCCAAAGGCAACTTAAACCGAACAGCACAGAGGGGCGGTTCCCGGCCAAGAGTTCCTGCCCCTCTGTCCAACCAGTCCTTATCAAAGCCGACCGGTCTCGTTTCTTTTACCAGAATGAGGGCCGGAGCGCAAATTCTTGAGCGAGGGGAAACGGTATGTTTGAGCTTCGGCGCCTCTGGTGGAGTGCAGTTTTGTCTGGAATCATGCTGGGGGGAGCGCTGGTGCCGGCGGCGGCGCCGGAAACGGCTTCGGCGCCGCCCCGGGTAATGGCCGAATCCGAGGCCAAGGCGGCGGAAGAAACAGCCAGGATCGAAGAGCCGATTTTTGTTACGGCCACCAAAACGCCGCGCCACCCTGACGACATTCCGGCCAGCATAACTGTCATCACGTCAGAAGATGTTGCCCGGCAAAATATCCAGACTGCCGATGACGCCTTGCACCAAGTGCCGGGGGTGATGGTGCGCCGGGGCAAAGGCTGGGCTGACAAAATGACGAATGTCACTATCCGCGGCTTTGCCGGAACTAACCAGAGCCGGACGTTGGTGCTGTTGGACGGTCTGGATGTGACTACCCCTTACTCCAATCAGTTCAGTTGGACCAGCCTGGCGCCGGAAGATATTGACCGGATTGAAGTGGTGCGCGGCCCCTTTTCGGCCCTTTACGGCGGCAATGCCATGGGCGGGGTGATCAACATCATCACCAAGATGCCGCAAAAGCTGGAGCTCACCTCCGGTGTCGGTTATGGTACCTATGATTCCTGGACCTATTATTTCAGCGCCGGGGACCGCTTATGGGATAGAGTCAGCATCAAGGCAAGCTACAAATGCCGCTATAGCAGTGGCTACGCCAGCGATCGGGTGACTCGGTCGGCCAGCCCGGGGGCGGCGGCCATACAGACTGTCGGCTGGCAGCCCACTTTTACCCCCACCGGCAGCCGGACCTATATCATCGGCGATCCGGGTGACAGTACCTGGTATGATGCCTCCTTCGGCGGCAAACTGAGCTGGGATGTGGCTCCGGGCCACAAGGTCAATTTCCAGGTGCAACTGGCATGGAATGAATATGGTTACAGTGCCTGGCACACGTATCTGCGGGATGGGGCCACCGGAGCCCCGGTCTTCAGCGGCACCGTCGGTCTGTTCGGCACGGGGTTGCGATTCACGGGACTGCAGGAGAGCGCCTTTCTGTCCGGTGATGGCCGGGAACATACTGCCCTTTATAATTTCCATACTGAACATAAACTTACGGACCGTACTACCCTTAAGTTCCGGGCCGGTTTGGTAAATCAGCCCCACAACTGGTATACCCTTCCCGGTGCTGGTGCCAAGATTTCCGGCGGTCCCGGGTCGCTCAGCACTTCACCCAGTAGAGTATGGAATTTTGAAATTCAGGGGGAGCAGGCTTTAGGAAGCAAACAATTGTGGACCGCCGGTCTGGCTTATAAAACCGGGGCGGCTTGGTCCAAGGAGTTTAACTTGGCTAACTGGCGCAATCCGGACTCCAAACTTGATCTGACCCGGTTTTCGCAGGGGCGCGACCGCACGCTCGGTTTTTACCTTCAGGATGAAATCAACTGGCATCGCAAGTTTTCCACCATCATCGGCGCTCGCCTCGACTGGTGGCAAACTTATGGGGGCGTCTATCGGGCATCGGCCAAAGACCCGGCAATTTGCCTACCTGCCCGCAGTCAGGCCTCCGTTAATCCAAAGATCGCCGTCCTCTATCGGCCCTGGGATTTCTGGTCCTGGCGGGCCTCTGCCGGCACCGCCTTCCGGGCCCCCAACATCTATGAGCTCTACCGGACCTGGCGGGCCCCCAGCGGCACGCTTTATCAGGGCAATCCCAACTTAAAACCCGAACGGGCGATGTCCTGGGAGATCGGCACTTCCCTCAAGCCCTGGGCCAGCCTGGTCATCGCCGCCACCTTCTTTGACAATCATCTGCATGACCTGATTTATTCCGTCCGAGATCCCGCTGACCCGGCGGGACGCAATCAGATCCGCACCAATGCCGCCAAAGCCCGTATCCTGGGGGTGGAACTGGAAGCCCACCAGAAGCTCAGTTCCTGGCTGGAGGTTTTTGCCAACGCCACCCTGCTTGATCCCCGAATCCGGAAAAATCCGGCCAATCCGGCCTCGGAAGGGAAAAACATCACCTTTGTGCCGCGCCAGCAGTTTAATTTCGGTCTGAATGCCCGGTATTGGATACTTAACGCCAACCTGGCCGGCCGGTATGTCAGCCGGCTTTATGCCCGGGACGACAACTCTGACACCTGCAAGGGGGTCTACGGCTCTTATGACCCCTACTTTACTTTGGACGGCAAGCTAACCGCGACCCCGGTAAAGCATCTGCAGCTGTCCTTTGCCGTGAATAACATGTTGAACCGGGAATATTACCTATATAACCTCACTCCGGGTCGCACTTTCTGGCTGGAGGCGGCCTTGAAGTATTAGCCCCCCAGATTCCTGACTTGGGCCCATCTGATGGGATGGGCCGGTGGAGGGGTGTAATGGATCTGAATCTGATGCTCTGGCTGGGTGGCATGTGTTTCAGCCTGGCCATTTTTGTGCTCAAAGTCAGCTGCGGCCTGGGCTGGGGCCAGGTGCGAAGGCCCCTTGCCATGCTGGTCATGCTCCTTTATTTAGCCGTCTTTATCTTGGCCGCCGTCTTCAGCGGCAGCCTAATGCGGTTTTTGGAGCCCCTTTTAAGACAGGGACCATGGTTGCATGCCTTCATGGCCGGGGGAATGATGGCCTGGGGGTTTTACCTTCTCTTCCGGTCGCCGGCGGTGCACCGGCACGGCTCCCCCTGCCGGACGGTGGTGCCCCCAGCCGGAGAACCCTGTCTCGGCCCGGCAAAGGCGGCTCTGCTGCTTCTGATTCTTCCCTGCCCGGTCTGTCTGACGGCCATCATCTTTTCCACCTGGGCTGCCTTGCAGATCTTTCGGTGGCCGAGTTGGACAGTGGGCCTGGGCCTGGGGCTGAGTTTTGTGGTACTGACGCTCGCCGCGGGCGTTGTCCTCCGCCTTTTAAACCGCCGCGCCACCCTATTGAGCAGAACTTACGGGCTAGCCCTCAGTCTTGTGGGCATCGGGGCTTATTTCCTGGCTTCGCTTTTTCTCCCGGCCCAGATTGACGCGGCCAAAGGCATCTACCAGTCTTTTGCTACTGAGAACGGCGGCCCCTCGGTCAGCGACCAGGCAGGGGTGTTCGCCGTTTTGGTAATCGCCCTGTTATTGGGCTTTGTCTTGAGGCGGAAACCGGAGGTGTTGCCGTGAACCTCCTGGCTGGACTGGAGACTTTTCTCTATGTCATCGCCTCCAGTCTCTTTTATCCCGTAATCATCGCCCTGCTGCTCCTCACCTTTTGGATTGTGATCTGTGCCGGTGGCCTGCTGCGGGAATATCTGGATCGACGGCAGGGACAGGTGCGGTGGGTGGAGTATTATCAACACTATCTCCATAACCTGCCGGCCTCCGGTCCCACAGACCTGGAACTGTCCCGACATCTGCAGAAAATTGAACTGGAGATGATCAAAGGTCTCAACAAGGTCAGATTTGCCATCCGGGTCGGCCCGGCCCTGGGTCTTATGGGCACGTTGATCCCGATGGGCATCGCCCTGGCCGCCTTGGCCCAAGGGGATATGCCGAAGATGGCCGGCAGCATGGTCACGGCCTTTACCACCACCGTGGTCGGGCTGGCCTGCGGAGTGGCATCTTACCTCATGGCCATGGTCAAAGAGAGATGGGTGCGGACGGATATGGCCGATTTGGAATATCTGACGGAAATCCGGCTGCGTCAGATCGGCGCGGTTCGGCAGCCGGCACTGGCTCCGGGGGGAGAAGCTGATGACGACGAAATTGCGGAAGAGAAGGCGGCGATTTGAAAGTTACGACTTACCCCTGGAGGACCCCATCTCCGGGGTGGCGAATCTTTTCGATGCCAGTGTCGCCTTTATTGTCAGTATGATGATCGCCCTGTTCATGGCTTACAACCTGCTGGACCTGGTCAACCCCAAGTCGGAAGTCACCATCACCAAAAAGAGCGCCGACGGCCGGATGGAGATCATTACCAAAACCGGCAAAGAGATTAAGGTGCAGAAGGTTACCGACAAAAGACTGAGCGGGGAAGGCATTCGCCTGGGCACCGCCTACCGGCTCAAAGACGGGCGGGTGGTCTATGTGCCGGATTAGGCGGAAAAGGCAACTTGGCCGATCCGGGCGGCTTTTCCTGGGACTGGGCCTCTTGTGCTGGGCTCTGCTGGGGCCGGTGGCCAGCGCGGCAGACAAAATCCAGATCAGCATCCTGTTGGGTGATCTGCCCACCAAGGCTGCCTTGGAGGCTGTCCAGGAAGTTTATCAGGAATATCCGCGACTTAAGAAACGGCTGGCCTTCCACGTCTACCCTAACCTGCAGCCTCAAAACCGCCCGGCCGATTTGGGGCGGCTTAAGGATTCCCGGCTGGTCTTCCTTATGATCATGGGGCGCGAGCTGGTTGAAGCCACCAAATCCGAACTCCGGGAGGTGATCCGGAAAGGTGGTCTGGTCTATTGCGTGGTAGGCGGCTCTTATAACGAGGAGGACAAGGCCCTGGGAATCAGGTCCGAACCCCGGTTGCAGGAGTATTTCGCCGAAGGCGGGAAAGAGAACATCAAAAACGGCCTGCTTTGGGCCCTGAAGCGTGACCTCGGCTTGCCCGTAGCCTGCCAGCCGGTGGCCAAGGTGCCCGAGCAGGGCATCTATGAACGGCGGGGGAAAAAGGTCTATCCCGATTTTGCCGCGTTTCAGAAGGCCTACCCGGCCCATCGCCCCGGGGCCCCCTGGATTGGCATCATCTTTTACAAATCCAATCTGGTAAACGGACAGACCAAACCCCTGGAGGCGCTGATCCAGAGCCTGGAGGAGGCCGGCTTCAATGTCCTGCCCGCTTATGGGCCCATCGGTCATGACCTCAGGAAATTTTTCCTGGAGGAGTCAGCCACCGGGGGCAGTTCGGGCGCGGAGGCGTCAGGGTTGCCGAGTCCGGGCCGCAGCCGGGTCCGGGTCATCGTCGCCTTGGGGCTCAAGATCGGCATTGTCCCGGCGCAACTGGCCCCCCAACTGCAAGAGCTGAATGTCCCGATTATTGATGCCATTTCGCTTTACAGCCAATCCCGGGAAAAGTGGGAAAGGTCGCCCATCGGGCTGGACTTGTTTGAACGTTCATTTCAGATTGCCAACCCGGAGATGGCCGGCATTATCCAACCGACGGTCATTGCCTCACGGGAGAAAAGGATCGATCCGGGCACCGGCTGGTCTTACGTGGAAAGCGAGCCTCTGCCGGAACGGCTGCAGCGCCTGGTGGCGCGGGTGAAGGCCTGGGTCAGGTTGCAAGACAAACCTAACCGGGACAAAAAGATCGCCCTGATTTACTACAACTATCCGCCGGGTAAAAACAACATCGGGGCCTCCTACCTTAATGTGTTCCCGGAAAGCCTGTGGGAAATTTTTCTCTACCTGGACCGTCAGGGCTATGAGACCGGGCGTCAGGGGGCCCATAAACGCGGGATCACTCTCAGCAAGGAGCAACTCTTCGAGGACATCCTGCAGTTCGGCCGCAATGTCGGCAACTGGGCGCCGGGAGAATTGGCAGAGCTGGTGCGTCGGGGTGATAAAGTCTTTTACCCGGGCCCGTCCGCCCCGGCTTACCGCCGCGGGCCGATACTCATCCCACTGACCGCCTACAAAAAATGGTTTGGCCAGTTGCCGACGGCCTTCAGGCAATCGGTATTAAAGAGCTGGGGGCCGGTGGACCAAAGCAATATCATGATTTGGTCGGCGGCTGACGGGAAAAAATACCTTGTCCTTCCGGCTGTCCGGTATGGCAACCTTCTTTTTACCCCGCAGCCGACCCGAGGTTGGGACCAGGATATGGCAAAGACCTATCACGATGTCCAACTGGCTCCCCATCACCAATATATTGCCTTTTATCTGTGGCTGAAACATGGCTTTCAGGCGGATGCCGTGGTGCATGTCGGCACTCACGGCACTCACGAATGGCTCCCCGGCAAAGAAACCGGTTTTACCGCGGCCGATGCCCCTGAGGTCTTAATCCAGGACTTGCCCAATATCTATCCTTATATTGTGGACGATGTCGGCGAAGGCCTGCAGGCCAAAAGACGGGGGATGGGGATGATTATTGATTATCTGACCCCACCGCTGGCACCGGCCGGGTTAAACAAAGAGCTTCAGGAACTGTACCGTCTTTTGCAGGACTATAGCGTTGCCAAAGAAAAAAGCGGCCCTTTGGCTGACAGCAAGCTGCAGGAGATCCATGAGCAGGCCGGCAAGCTGGGCCTCCTGAAGGACCTGGAAAAGAGTGAACTGAAGACCGCAGCCGATGTGGAAGAACTGGAACACCATCTCAAGGAGATCGGGGAAAAGCAGACCCCTTATGGCATTCATACCTTTGGCCGGTCACCGGCAGAGGACTTGCGGCGCAGCACCGCCGCGGCCGTGGTTGATATCGACAAAAACCTGGCCCCGGAGGAGCGGGCCAGACGGCTGGCGGATCTGGAAGAGCGCCTGCGGCTTTCCGGCCCCCGGGAACTGGCTCGGCTCGCCGCGGCCCTGGCCGGTCGCTACATTCCGGCCGGCCCAGGCAACGACCCCATCCGCAACCCGGATTCATTGCCCACCGGCAAGAACTTTTACGCCTTCGACCCGACCCGCATTCCCTCTCCCAAAATCTACGAGCTCGGGGTCAAATTGGCCCAGGAGCTCCTGGCGGCCTATCAGGCCAAGCATGGCAGCCTGCCGGACAAACTTGCCTTCAATCTCTGGGCTATGGAAACTATCCGGCATGAGGGCGTCATGGAAAGCCAGATTATGTATCTGCTGGGCATCCGACCGAAGTGGAGCGAACGGGGCCGGGTGGAGGGAGTGGAAGCCATTCCCCGGGCAGAACTCGGCCGCCCCCGTCTGGACGTCGTCCTCACTCCTTCCGGCTTGTACCGCGATCTTTTCCCCAATCTTATGAACCTGCTGGATCAGGCCGTGACCTTGGCCAACCAGCAACAGGAGGCGGACAACCTCCTGCGGGCCAATATCCTGCGCACCCGGCAGATGCTGGTGGAGAAAGGACTGGCGGTGGAGTTGGCCGAAAAGCTAGCCACTGTCCGGCTTTTTACCACCCCTCCCGGCGCCTACGGGCCCAATCTGGAAAATGTCATCAACCAATCCCATACCTGGGAGCAGGACAAGCAGGTGGCCGGGGTCTATTTCATGCGCCTCAGCCACTTTTATGGACAAGGTTTTTGGGGCGACAAGGTCACGGTTCCCTCCCCCAAGAGCCAAAAGGGGGAGGATCTTGGCCTGACCCTGTTCAAGAATGCCCTTTCCGGCAGCAAGCTGGCCCTCCATAGCATGTCTTCCAACATCTTTGCCACTCTGGACAATGATGATTTTTTCCAAGACCTGGGCGGCCTGGCAATGGCCATTCGCGTGCTGGATGGCAAGAGCCCTGAGATTTATATCACCAATCTGGCCAATCCGAGGGCCCCGCGGCAAGAGACGCTGGCCCGGGTCATGGGTCAGGAATTGCGGGCCCGGTATCTTAACCCGGAGTGGCTGAAAGCCATGCTTAAGGAAGGCTATGCGGGCGCCCGGTTTGTGGACAAGGTGGTGGAACACCTTTGGGGCTGGCAGGTGACTGTGCCTGAGGCCGTCGACGCCGCTAAATGGCAGCAGCTGTACGAAACCCTGGTAGTGGATAAAAACGGGCTGGACATCAAAAAGTTATTCCGGCAGGTCCAAAACTTTTGGGCTTACCAGTCCCTGTTGGCCCGGATGTTGGAGACTATCCGCAAAGGCTATTGGCAACCTGATAAGGCCGTCGTTGAGACCTTGGCCAAAGAATTTGCCGACAGTGCCCAAGAGGTCGGCATGGCCTGCTGTGACCACACCTGCAATAACCCTTTGCTGCTGAACTTTGCCCAGGCCGTGTTGCTCTCAGTCCCGGGCCTGGCATCCAAAGCTGATGCTTTGCGACAGGCCCTGGAGGCGGTCAAGAATCCGGCTGTAGCAGCGCAAAAAGCAGCCGCGGCGGCCAAGGAGGAAAAACCCCAGGGGGCGGCTCCACCCAGCCAGCAACCGCCGCCCGGTGAAGCCCGGAAGGAGGTTGAAGGCTACGAACTGCAGGAGGTCCGCCAGCCCGGTTTGACCAGTGCTCCCATTCCGTACCTGTTTATCCTGGGTTTCCTGGGCTTTCTGTTCCTTCTGCGGTTAGGCTGGCGCAAAGCCGGGGCTATAAGAAAAAGATAACCAAACGGTCGGTTATGGAGCAGATTCCCCTTGTTCTGGTCGCTTTCGGCACCACCCGGATCAAGCGGCCTTATGACCGGTTGCTGGAGGAAATCAGCCGGATTTTCCCCGGACATCCGGTCTATCTGGCCTTGTCCTCCCGCCGGGTACGGGAGCGGCCCGGAGAGAAATGGCCCGGCCCGGCGGAGCTCCTGACCACGCTTCACGCCCAAGGTTGCCATTGGGCTGTGGTCCAGTCCCTGCACCTGCTGGCCGGCCATGAATTCTACCGCCTGGTCCAGGAGGTGCAATCCTGCCCCTTGCGGACTTCCATGGGCTTGCCCCTTTTCTGGTCGCCGGCCGACTATTTGGCCTTTGCTGCGGCCTGCAAAAGCCGCCTGGCTGACCTCAGGGCTGACGAAGCCGCGGTTCTGGTGGGCCACGGGACCGACCACGCCAGTTGGTCCACCTACCTCGCCTTGCAAAAAATTCTGCTCCCGCAGTTCGGTAGCCGAGTCCTGGTGGGCGTTTTGGAGGGTTACCCGGCTGAGGCCGACCTGATTCCGGTACTGCGGCGGCAAAAGACCGCCCGGATCCGTCTGATCCCCCTCATGCTGGTGGCCGGGGTGCATGTCTGCCAGGATCTGGCGGGCGGGGAGGATTCCTGGCAGGCTTCCCTCGAGGCTGCCGGTTTTCAGGTCGAAGTGGAGATGACCGGCCTTCTTTCCTGGCCTGAGGTGATCGACCTCTTCGCCAAGCATCTCGCCGACGCCCTGGACGCCATTTCGTTAAACAGCCCGATGGCAGGCCGGACCGGTCAGCGAAGAAGCTGTCCGAAACCCCGGGAAAGGCAAAACCCTTGCGGGGGAGAGCCGGGTTCGCCTTAACCTTTCCCTATCAAGTCAGCCGGTGATGACAGGCGGTTTGACCCCGTGGAAGAAGATCCAGGAAATCGCTAAGCCTATCCAGATGATAAATCCGAACAGGCAGATCAGATACACCACGGCCAAACGCCCGATGCCTTCCTCCCAGAGCTTCTTGAAGTTGGAGACCACGCCGATGGTGAAAAAGGTCATGGCGAAGAAGATCTGCCGGAAAACGTTGCTCTCCGCGGAGGCCATTTTGGCGGGCTTGATGAGTTCAGGGACCGAGGCGCAGATGATCAGGAAGATGATAAAGGTCAGGGCATAGCCCAGGACGAACTTGGGAAAGCGTTCCCAAATTTCCCGGGCCCGCACCTTCTCCCCCGGCTTGCACTCGATCTTGGCGCACCAGATAATCGCCAGGATGAAGGCCCAGACACCGATAAAAATATCAATAAAAACTTTGACGGTGGTGGCCGTCATAAGTATCCAGCCTTCCTTATAGTTGATCCCTGTCTCTGCCAGCGTCTTGGCCCTTATGAGGGCATCGACAACGGCCCCGCTGGCCACCGCGGCGCCGTCGGTTTTTACGGCCAGACCCATCCAGGCCCCTGCCACCATAGGCTCCTGCCAGAGGAAACCCTGAGCCAGGAAAGGGAGAATGATAAGCTCCACCACCGCAAAGATAACCACCAGTGAAGACACCATGATGGGCACCACCGGCCTGGCCCGGATAGCCCCACCGGTAGCGATGGCCGCGGACACCCCGCAGATGGAAATGCCGGAGGCCAGGGGCGCGGCCCATTCCCGGCTGAACTTGAAGTATCTCCGGGACACAAAATAGACGAAGGCCCAATAAATCAGGTAGGCCACCACGATGGCACACAGACCCAGGAACAGCACCGCCGACGCTAGCTCCAGGGCCTCCGCCGCCTTGACCCCCAGCCCGGCGCCCATGATGACGATGGCGGTTTTGATGTAGAGCTCCGGACGGGTAGCTTCCTTCAGGGTGTCGGAAAAGCTGGTGAAAAAGTTCCCCACTATAAGCCCCACAATAAGGGCCAGAATGTAGCCCGCCTCGCCGGTGAGGTTCAAGGACCAGCCGATGCCTAGTTTCTTGAGCTGGTCCGGGGTGGCGGCCACATATGCGTAGTGCCCCAAAAACCAGCAGACCATGCTAATGAAAAAAACCAGAGTAAAAGCCATCTGGAACTTTCCCATGTCCACCCTTAAGGCCTGGGCCCCGATTCCCATGAGGAACATTAAGAATATGTAAGTCAGAAAAAGAGCTGAAAGTCCGGAGATGCCTTGGATTTCTTTGCTTACCGGTCTAATGGCCTTGGTGAGGTCGGTCCATATATCCACCTTCAGGCCCCAGCCCAGGAGATCGACTCCCACGAAAACCCCTAGGGACAGGACGAAGATGAAGAGGCCTAACCATAACGACAGCCAATCTTCACTTATGCCTTGGGTTTTTGCCGCCATAAGTTAAACTCCTCAAAATAATTATTAAGATTATCCACTCCGGCTAAGCGCGCGTTTTGTTTCCGGCTTTGTCGTCCTCCAGGGGCAAAATGCCAAGCAAAGAGAAATTTGAACTTTTTTAATGATTGACTTCAAGTGTAGGAAAAATTCATCCATTAGTAAAGGCTATATTAGCCGGCGCCTTCTTTGGGCCAAGCCTCGTCCCGAAGCAGGGAGAAATCCCCGTTCGTGAAGTCTTCCATCAGATTTAACTGAATCCGCCACTGCCCGCTTTGTCGGAGGCCATGGGTAGGAAAAACGGAGGAAAGCCGGGGGCCGGACCCTTGGTTCGGATTAGGAAAAGAAGAAAAAGGAAAGCCACGAATGCTCATGTTCCGGTCTTCAGACCAGGAAGGCCTTCGTGGCTTTGTTCCTATGCCGGTTCGTGGCTTTCCTTAATGGCAACAGGTGTGTTCGTGTTGATGATGTCCGTCATTGTGAGTATGTTCATGAGTATGGACCGTGGCTTCGTGGCTGTGCTCATGGCCGTCGTGGCTATGAGTTACCGCGTCATGCCTGTGCTCATGTTCATGCTTGTCTTTGGAATGGCAGCACATTGCTTTCACCTCCTTTTTTTATATTTACAATAAACCTCAGGGCAAGTTTTTGCAAGGTCGTTCCTTTCCTGACTTATTTCCCCGGCCAGTCCTTTAACTGCACCCAAAGTACGCGCCGTATTCGGAATCTTTCTTTATGTCGTCGGGGTGGGCTACTCCATCAGCCGCTTTTGGGCGCGGCAGAAGTAAAAAAGCCGTTTTTATCGGTTTTCACCGCCGGAGCGATGGAATAGTTGAGCTAGTTCCCCAATTTTCGCCAGGCCTCCCAGTTGGGGCGCCCCTGGGAATCCCGCAGGTGAAGCACATAATCTCCTTTCGTGAGTTCGTAGGCGATTACCCGCAGCCTTTGGTCTTTCTCCTGCTCACACATCCCCTTGACCCGTATTTCGTCTCCGGGTTTAAGCTCGAAGTCCTGGCGCTCCAGGTACCAGACCGGACCCAGATGGACGTGGACCCGGGCTTGCGTCTTGGTTTCCATCACCAGCGCCATGCCAGGATGCATGGTCTCTTCCAGGGTTTCCGTGAGTACTTGCACCACTTTGCCGCGTTCGTCAAAAGGCTTGCAGATAGCCTTCACCGGACACATGTAGGGAGTGTAAGGACAGGGCCGGAACCCCTGTCCCCGGCCCTGACTCCAGGCCAGGGAGGTTACCGCGCCAACTAGAAGGGCCGTGACCAACACGCCCGTAACAATAAACTGCCACCGTTTCATAAGAGGGGGTTCTCCTTTTCGGCGATTTTCAGAAAGCATACACCACGGACAGCATCGGAGTCACCGTTGCGTCCGTGTTTTTGCCCAGGAGATCTACATTTACCCCCAGGGCCAAGGAGAATTTTTCCGTAGCCATATATTCGATTCCTGGCAATATGGATAGCAACGCCGCGGGCGGGACATTGGCCTTATGGCCGAAGAGACGCCCGCCGTCCCAGAAACTGGTAAGCTCAAGGAGGGCCACCCACTTCTTGCTGAGGGGATATTCCGCCGCCAGGTTCACGGTGACAAAATCCCGAGGATGCTGGCGGCCGTCGTCATTGGTGAAGTCGGTGCCCATGGAGTACCAAAAGTTGCCATAAAAGATAAAGGGCCTGACCCATTTGGAGAGGTTCAAACCTACGGTGAAAACGGTGGCCCCCCCGCCGATTTCGTCAGTTCCTAGGCGGCCGGGATTCAAATGCCGAAAGTGACCGCTGGGAAAATCCGTGGCGAAAAGCGCAGTTATTGTGGGTCTCACCTCGGTCTCTTCCACCATGCGATATTTAAAGGTCAGATTGATATCGCCGAGGCCCCCGAAGTCAGCGGAGCGTTCCCCACCGGGCCCGGGCTCATTAACATTGCTGGCCCAATTGTGGACGTAAGGGATGACCAGGAAAACCTCCAGGTTGTCCCAGAGGCCGTAAGTGAATCTCCAATCCATCCCAAAAGACTTGTAATTTCCACCCGCAGAGACCCGACGCCAACCGGGGCTGAAGGTATCGGTAACAAAGCTCAGGCCAAAAGTGGGTTGGACGGCAAACTTGCCCTTGTCAATGGGAATAGCGGTATCGGTGATGATGGGACCGAAGGTCGAGGGACATTCCTCCTGCCTTTCCGGAGGGCCCGGTAATTCAAAAGGCACCCCCGGCACTTGAGCCTGGGTCGGCGATACAACAAAGGTCCAAGTACCTGCCCAAACCATAGCCAGAAGAAAACCAAGCGTCATGGGTCTCCGGAACTTATCCATTTCCCTTTCTCCCCAATTTTTACGGATTCGAGAGATCGGCATGAGCCAGGGCAACTCAGAACCTTGGCGACGCGCTATCCCGTTACTATTTCATGGCCCCCCGGATATCTCTCTTCTTTACGGCGCCCCCGGTTTAATCTTTATTTCACCACCTGCATTTCGGTGAACTCCAGCCAGAGCACCGCCCCGTACTCGGCTTTCTTTTTTTTGCCGTCCGGGCCCCGGATGGCCCCTTCTTCTTCGGCCAAGGCGGCGAACCCCCACCAGCCGGCTTTAGGCGGAGAAAAGCAAAAGACCCCCTTTTCATCGGTTTTCACCACCTGAGTAACAAAATAGTCGTTGGGAGCCTTCACCCTGCCCCCTGGATTCCAGTACTCCACCTCCACATCGGCACCGGGAAGGGGCTTGCCTTTGAATTTCACCACTCCCTGAAAAACGTTACCGGCATAGAGGCCGAAGGGCCGGGTCAAGGGGATGATTTCCGCTTTGAGACCCACCTCTTCATCCCAACCCTCCTCACCCCCAAGGGCGGCCACATAGGTCTTGGTTTGATGGATGATATATTTATCCTCCGCCGGTTCCCAGTAGGGTTGAGGGTCAAAGTAAAAGGCATAAATTCCTGGCTTTTTTATGAGGTAGGTGCCTTTCCAAGCCGGGTTACCCAGGACTTTGGTTTCCATGAGGGTATTTAAAAGATCGGTCTTTTGCTTACCGCTCTGTACTCCGAAGGCCTTGGGTTTGGCCAGGACCATGCCCTTCTGTTCAAAGGGATGGCAAAAGGCCAGGATCACTTCCAGTTCCGGTTTGTCTCCCTGCATCACCATGGATTTTTCCGGCAGGATCATGCCGAAATGGGCTTGGCTGACGTTGACCACACAGGTCAGGAGCATCAGTCCCAGAGCTATCGCACCTAAACGTTTCATGATAACCTCCGTTCACATTGGATTTAGGCAGGCTCGACCTGCGGTTTTAGTCGGGTTTACAGCAGGTTGTATGCACGCGGCAGCATTCCGCCACGGTCTGGTTTAAAAAATCCCGCTCATGGGAGACGATCATGTAAGAAATGTCCAGGTTTTGCAGAATATGGATGAGGCGGTGCCTGGTCTCCTCATCTAACCCGGCGGTGGGCTCATCCAAGAGAAGCAACTGTGGCTGCATGGCCAGGACGGTGGCCAGGGCCACCAGCTTTTTCTCGCCCCCGGAGAGCTTGTAGGTCACCCGGTCCTCGAAACCTGTCAGCCCCAAGCGCTCCATAGTTTCCCGGGCGATTTGCACCGCCTCGGCCGGGGACTTCCCCAGGTTCAGAGGACCGAAGGCCACATCCTCCAGAACCGTGGGGCAGAAAAGCTGGTCGTCGGGATTTTGAAAAAGCAGGCCCACCTTCCGCCTTACCTCGATAAAATCCTTCTCTTTTTTGACCTCCACCCCGAAGATGCGGATGCTGCCGGCCTGAGGACGCAAAAGCCCCACGATCAGGTGCAGCATCGTGGTTTTGCCGCAACCGTTGGGACCGATGAGTCCCAGATGATTGCCTGGCAGGAGCTGGAAATTAAAATTCTCAAACACCGGCCGGGGCGATCCCGGATAGGCGAAAGTGATCTGGCGCAGTTCGATTAAAGGTTCTTCCATGGTCATCTAAGTGAGGCAAAGGGCTTCAGCCATTCCAGGAGGAGAAGGCCCAGCAGGGCCGGCAAAGAGGCGGCCAGGAAGATTTTGTCCCGGCGCTCCCAGGTAAAGGTCCGCAGGCTGTAAAATTTCCCCTGGAACCCCCGGCAAAGCATGGCCTGAAAGACCCGTTCGGCCCGATCGTAGCTCCGCACCAGGAGCATGGCCGCCAGATAGGCATAACTGCGGTAGGTGTGCAGGTTGGTGCGGGGGCGAAACCCCCGGATTTTCATGGCCTGGACCAGGCGGCGGTATTCCTGCTCCAGGACATAGATATAGCGGTAGGTGAACAGCAGCAAATGACTGAGCTTGTCAGGAAAGCGCATCTGATGCAGGGCCTGCCCCAGGGTAACCACCGGCACGGTGGCCACCAAAGCGATCAGGGCGATGATGATGGCATTGGACTTCAGGGTGATGAGGCCGGTGAAGACCAGACCCTGACGGCTGGCGCTGAGCGGCCCGAAGCGCCAGACAGGATCGCCCGGATAGGTCAGGGGCAGAACAAACCAAAGAAAAAAGATAAAGCTGTTCACAATCAGCAGGCGCACCACCACTTTCCCCAGGGGAAGCCGGGCCAGGGCCAGATAAAGGAGGGCCAGGGCCAGCCCGGCCAGCGCCGTGGCGTACGTGGCAGCCGTTGCTGTCAGGACGGCCAGGAGCGCGGCCACCACGATCTTCCCCCTCGGGTCCAGACGGTGGGCCAGGGAGGCGCCCTCGGAAAAGGGTTCCTCGATGCTCAAGAATCCTTCCTTTTCTTGCTGGCGAAATAAGCCCATCCGCCGAACAGGCCCATGATCCAACCGATCCCGCCAATGATGTCGGACAGTGACGGCTGATGGATGGTCAATTCAGTGAGCATCTCCTTAATGGGGGCGAGCTGCCGCTCCAGGGCCTTATTCACCACTTCTTCCAGTTCTTGCCGGTCAACGGCCCTGGCTTGGGGCTCCGAACCCGTCGGCGCCGGAGGGGGAGCCGCCGCGGCAGTCGTGACAGACCAGATAACCAGAAGCAGAAAGAGTATCTTCACCAAAATATGTGGCTCGGGTTTCCGCCCGGACCATTTTTCACCCATAGACCGCTCTCCAAACTGTAAGGCGGGCTTGAGACATTGGAACCCCCGCCCTGACCCTTGGAATTACTTCATTTGGCCTTTAGCAGCCATTCTGCCCGGTGACCCATGGCCGCCTCCACCACGATCTTCAGATCCATCTTCTGGGCGGCAGCTTCGGGAGGCATTTTGAAGGAGAATTTCCCTTGATCATTGGTTTGGCCGGTCAACAAAACCTTGTCGGTTTTAGCCTCCATGACCAGTATCTTTCCCTGGCGCACCGGCGCGTTGGGCATAAACCTGCTTTCCGTGTGGACGGTGTCGCCCTCGGTGTAGGCGAAAATTAAGACTCGATGGGCCAGAGCTGGGATGCTAAAGGCGCAGATAATCAGAATCAAGAAGACTCCTTGAACCCAGAGATTCGGCCGAGGTAATTTCCCGAAAAACCATTTTTCACGCATAGATTCCCTCCAACATCTCAGGTTTGACTTTTTTGAGAAACAGGAAAATAAACAACGTAATGACGCCTTCGATGATCATCACCGGGATATGCGCCAGGAGAACCAATTCGGCTACTTCGAGAAAGGCCTGGCCGGTAGTGACTAAAGCTACGGCCACCAGCAAACCGCTCAGCAAGATGGCCGTGGCTCCGCAGGCAAAGGCCCCCACCGCGGCGACAGTTCCCGGCCGCCCCAACAAGCCTCGATAAACGTAAAAACAGAAGACCGCGGGCAACGCCATAGTAACCGTGTTCACCCCTAACACCGTCAGGCCCCCGAACTGGAAAAGCAGGGCTTGTAAGAACAGGGCGATGAGAATGGCCGGCACAGCCAACCAGCCCAGGAGCAAGCCCATGAGGCCGTTGAGCACCAGATGCAGGCCCACCGGGCCTACGGGCACATGAATGAGCGAGGCCACGAAAAAAGCCGCGGACAGGAGGGCCACCCGGGGGATGGCCTCATAGTCCAATTTTTTTAGGCCGATGGCGGTTCCGGTGGCCGCCAGGGCAGCGCCCCCGGCCAATACCGCCGGACTGAGCACTCCTTCGGAAATATGCATGGTTTCCTTTTCTGCATATTATGAAGTCATTCAAGCCTGCCACCTGCTTCACCAAAACCAGAAAAAAAGGCCATGAAAGCATCCTTCCCCAAGGAAGGATTACAAGCCTTCATGGCCTCAAATTTCTTTTCTTATTTGCTGACGGCGTTTCCCGGGCTTCTTCACCCGGTTTGCTCAGTCATATATCTGAGATATTTAAAAAGTTCAAGAAAAAATTTCAAAATTGCCCGGAGGCCGCGCGCTTATCGGGTCAAGGTTTCCTACCGGGCCGTTGCCAATCGGGGCGGCAACTGAGCTATTCGTCGCAATCCCCTCTAATCGGGTCAAGGGTGCGGCCCTGTTTTTCCACCACCAGGCGGTGGCCCCGCTTGGTGAGGGTAGCGCCTTGGTCAGTGACGTAGAGGATAGCCATGGATTAGAGGCACTTTGGGTTTTGGGCGATATGATGAACGCGGAGAGCCTGCTTAAATCTCCAAGGTGAAGGAAGCTTTGCCATTTTCGGTTTTCCGGCAGCGCAGGCGGCCCAGGGGAGTGTCCACCGCCTCCACTCCGGCTTCCTCAAAGAAGCGGGCCAGGCTGGCTTCATAGCGGTGCAGGAGCAGCTGGGTCTCCCGCAGTTGCTGGCGCAGTTTGAGGTAGTCCTGGAGGAGCTGCTTGAACTGCAGGGACTCCAGGCTGAGACCGCCGGGGGCCGCAGCGGGCGGGCCTAGGGCCTGCAGGTGGAGCAAAGGAGTGGGGTAGAGGTTGGTGGTCAGGTCAAAGGTGCAGTTGCAGTCCACGGTGGAAGTGAGGTGAGGGATACGGGCCCGGATTTTGGGGCAGCTCATGGGGTGACCCCGCAGGCGGGATTTGAGAAACAAAGCGGGATCGGCATGGAGGCAGCGCGCAAAGAGGTAGGTGGCCAGCATGGATAAATTCCAGTGCTTCCGCCAGAGGGGATTTTCCGACGCTCATGGTTCTTTCTTATGGAAACAGCCAGAAGCTTAAAAATGAACTTAAAAAGCCGGGAAGCGGTAAGGTTCCAGTTGTTTCTCCAAATCCACCAACTCCAAACCCAAGGCCTTCGCCAAAACCAAAATTTCCTTTACCAGGCGGAGGTTTCTCTCCACATCTTCCCGGGTGGGAGGTTTGGGACAGAGGCCGTGCTCAAACTCACATCTATTGCGGACACTCATCAGACCTTTGATGCGTGGGAGAGATTCAGGCGGAAGCCACTCCGGCTTCAGGGTAGCCAGAAGCTGGGCTCCGAGAGAAAGTCCCAGCGGTCCCGCCAGGGTCTGAGGCCGGTACTGCCTGCCGTGGAAGAAACGACCCACCTGATGAAATTGCTTGTCGTCCACGCTTACCCGGGAATAGTCAGGGTTTTCATCATCCAGACCGAATTCCACCCACAGGCACAGATCGATGAAACGCTCCAAAGTGGCGTAAATCAGCAGGATGGCAATGCCCCATTGCTGATAAGCCAAAGCGCGTTCGGCGGCGGCCAGGTGGTTAAAGACCAGGGGCAGGCCGGCCCCAAGGCTTGCAGGCTTTAGATTTTGCTGATGCTGGGTGGCAAGTTCGGCCAGTTTTTGCAGAGCCTCCTGACGCGGTGGTAATTGGGCAAGAAATTGATCGGCCCACGGCCAGGGAGCCAGGGGGCCGAAGCGGCTCAAATCGGCCACGGCTTTTTCCAGTTCCTGGTAGGCCGCCGGAAAGTCAAAGCGATACCAAGCCCCGAAAGCCTGGGCCAGACGGCTCCAAACCTCGGCCTGGCGAATAGTCATAGAGGCGGTCGGCCAGCTGGCCGGCAAGATGGGATGCCTCTTCGAAACCGCCCCGGTTAAGGGCTGCCCGGATTTTTTGCCATTCGGAGTCCCCAAACACTTCCAGGGGGTTGTGCAGGAGGCGCGGATATTCGCTTCCCGGCAGGGGGATGCGGCGCTGGGGGCAGTATTCCTGATAGTCTACATAGACCAGCCAAGCGCCGGTCAGATAACCGGCCAGGGCGGCGGAGGCGGACATGGACTTTTTCCCGCCGGTGGGATACCGAAGGATTCACGGGTAAACCCTTTGAAATCACTTTTTTCTTTCGTTAAGAAACTCGATGGCCCAGGAAGGCCTTTAAAAAGGTTCTACTTTGATAATCTGAAAATCCTGCACCGTCACCCGGGCTTCGGCCGTTTTTCGCTTTTCCACTATTTTCTTAAAAAGGTCTGCCGGCAGAACCTGGTTCACGGCGGCTTTGCCCCGAAGGTAAGCTTTGTCTTTCCCTCTGGTGGCAGTGAGGGTAACGGAGCCCGGGTCCCAAGATAGGTTGGCTCTTTCCCAGACTTCGGCGGTAGGTGGACGTTTCAACTCTTTGCTTTCCTCTTCTTCCAGTCTGGTCGGCGAGGTTTTTACTTCCAGAAAGCGGCCATGGCCGATGGCGGTCTTGGCTCCCAGGCCGTGTTTCCGGAGGGCCGCCTCAAAGGCTTGGAGCAGCCTTTCCTTTTGGGCCGTGTCCAGGGCGATCTCGGGAGCCACAAGGAGGCGGAAGACAAAGGTGAGGGGTTGCTTCCGGGCCTCATCCAGGAAGGGGTCCACGGCCCAGAATTTTTGGGGGTTGGGCTGCTGGTCCTCGGTGGGACCACGCTTCCCCTCATAGTAATCCCGATAGTGGCTGGTCATGATTTCCGCCTTGAGGCGGGGCAATTCTGTGGGATAGGCGTCCAGGAAGATGACCCGGCCCCGCCGGGACTGGTCCCCCCCGCAGCCGAAGAGGGCGAGAGCACCTTCAGGCAGGCGTTTCGCCTCCTCCAACTTGTCGTTGGTCAATTTCTGACAAAAATCCTCGGCTTCTTTTAGAGAGGAAAGGCTATTGAGGTGGGAAACCAGCCAGGCCAGGCGCACCACGCCCTTGAGGCTGCTGGCCGGGATGAAGGGAATCCCCTGGGTCCAATCGAAGCGGAAGCCCTTCTCGGTGGGGTGCTCATCCCCCAGACCCAGGATGAGGGGGGTTTCGAGATTAAATTCCCGGGAGTGAAGTTCATAACCTAGTTTCATTAATGCTGATGTGGCGGCTTCAAGTTTTTGATGTTTAGCCTTAAGGGCGGCAACGGCTTGGCTTCGGTCCCAGCGGTTGCTTTGATTGAAAAGGTTAAGAGAGCTTGCGAGGTTGTCTTCCAGATCCCTGCCAGTTCCGGCCTGGCATTTCCACCCTGCGGACAGGAAAAACCATTTTTTGAAATAAAGACCAAAATCGAAGGGTCCTTGAGGAAGTTGACTGCCCAATGCCCGATTAACATTCTGGCAAACCGGGCGAAAAACTTTTTGATGGGCCGTAGGTTCTTGCTTGGTCTTCCCGAATTGCATGGCTTAGCGGTGCAGCACGGTGAGACGGCCCGCTCTCCCCCGAGAACTCAAAGCCCCGATCTTCCAGGAGCCGGTTCAGCGCCGTGTCCAGGCCCAGTTCTTGCCAGAGGCGGCCGCACACCAGGTCAGGGCCGATATGGCGCAGGGCCCCGGCCTCCCGACGCCCTAGCTCATAGCCCTGAATCGCCCGCACCTGGATGGCGAAGCGGCCCAGGGATTTGAGCAGGACATCCACGCCGCCGCTTCGGCGAGTTCATCAGCCGACCCAGCACAAACTTTCAGGCCATTACCAATTCTTTGAATTATCAAGAGTTTTTCCCAAAATTTCCCTGACCATCATATTGAACCCCGGGGGTGGGGGTGGCGTCCCCGGGTTTTGGTTTTTCGAAGGCATTGAAGCGCCTGCGGACTCCGACAGATGAGGAACCGGGCCCGGAGGCTCGGAGGGATTTCCAAGAAATGGCGGGAAAATCTTGAAGGGCTATCCAGAATCTTCCCCGGCGGCGGAAGCGGAAAAGCTTGAGGATCTGGGGGAGGGTTTGCCTAGCCCGGCCATGTTTCGATTAGAGATAGAAGACCGCCCAAGCCGGGCCCTGCTATGTCTGCGCCCTGGGCCCCGGGGGAATTTGCTACCCCAAATGCTACCCCAAATGAAAAAGGGGGTTGGTCTTTTTGACCTAACCCCTTGATTTTCCTGGTGGGCCGTCAGGGCCTCGAACCCCGAACCTAGTGATTAAGAGTCACTTGCTCTACCAATTGAGCTAACGGCCCTTTTGGCACCCTTCATTATCACTGAACTCCGAAAAAATGCAACCCCTAAAATTTACCTTAACACGAAGCAGCGAAGGGTTGGGGAGACCTTGCAGCGTTTGGCAAAGCGCGCTAATTGGGGGGCGTAATCCTCGCACCAATATTTCATCGGGGCACTTTTTCATCTAAAATCCTACCCAAGGCCGGGTCGGCCGGGTTAATGGCTGCGGACAGTCGGACTTATGGGAAAAATTTGTTTGTAGGCAATATAAGATGAATACGTTTGCACCGGGGACACCGAAATCCACTGAAGGTAGGCGGTCCCATCAAGCTGGGAAAATTAACCTCAGGTGAGCTTGGCCAATTTTCTCTTAACTTCCAGCCCCTTAAAAGAGCTTCGCTGCTTGGCCCTGGAAGAAGGGTGACCTGCTTTGGCAACTTGATTCCTGGAGCATTTTTATTATATAAAAAATCAGAGTGGTTATTTTCTAAGGGAAATTTTACTGTTTTAAAAACTTATGTTCCTTTTACGTATCAATTTCGGTGGAATGATTCAAAATCGATTGCTGTTTAAAAATGGAGGTTATTGTGAATGATGATATCAATATTGACCGGCTGAAGAAACTGGCGACATTAATTCGCTACTATATTCTGGCCGCTACTACCGAGGCCGGCTCCGGTCACCCCACTTCCTCTCTTTCTGCGGTAGAGTTGATGGTAGCGTTGATGTTTGGCGGAATTTTCCGTTATTTTCCGGATCAGCCTAAACATCCTAATAACGATCGCCTGATTTTTTCCAAAGGGCATGCTTCTCCGCTTTTATATGCCTTATGGGCTGCGGCGGGGAAGCTGACAGAAGAGGAGCTGGTGAAAAACTATCGCCGGCTAGGCAGTCCTCTGGAGGGGCACCCCACCCCGGCTTTCCCATATGTGGAGGCTGCCACCGGCTCTTTGGGCCAGGGCTTATCCATCGGGGTGGGCATGGCCCTGAACGCCAAGTACCTGGATAAATTGTCTTATCTTACCTATGTGCTCCTGGGAGACAGCGAGATGGCTGAAGGTTCCGTGTGGGAAGCTGTGGAGATTGCCGCCTACTACCGGCTGGACAATCTCATCGGCATCCTGGACGTGAACCGTCTGGGCCAACGGGGAGAGACCATGTATGGCCATGATCTGGAGGCTTATGCGCGACGGCTCGCCGCCTTCGGCTGGGAAACCCTTCTCGTGGACGGCCATTCCTTCCCCGAGATTTTACAAGCCTATGAATGGGCGGTCACCGTTAGGGGAAAACCTATCATGATCGTGGCCAAAACCATCAAGGGCAAGGGCGTGTCTTTTCTGGAGGACAAAAACGGCTGGCATGGCAAGGCCCTGACCAAAGAGGAATTGGCCCGGGCCTTGGCGGAGTTGGGCGACTTTGACAAGTCGGTGCGGGGAGAAATCCGCCAACCTGAAGACCGGCAGCCGGCCCGGCCGGCTCCGCGCAAGGCTTCGGCGTTCTCATATCCCCCCGACAAACCGGTGGCCACCCGCACGGCTTACGGTAACGCCTTGGCCCGCCTTTACCCGGAGTTTCCCGACCTGGTCAGTCTGGATGCCGAAGTCAGCAACTCCACCATGGCCGAGATTTTCAAGGAAGCTCATCCCGACAGGTTTTTTGAAATGTTCATTGCAGAACAGAACATGGTGGGGGCCGGACTGGGTTTGGCCTGCCGGGGGAAAATTCCGTTTGTGTCTTCTTTTGCGGCGTTTCTCACCAGAGCCTTTGATCAGATCCGTATGAGCCAGTATTCCGAGGCCAACCTGAAGCTGGTGGGTTCCCATGCCGGGGTGTCCATCGGCCAGGACGGTCCCTCCCAGATGGGCCTGGAAGACATAGCCATGTTCCGGACTATTTTGAACAGTGTGGTCCTTTACCCGGCAGATGCGGTGGCCACGGAGAATCTGGTGGAAGAGGCCGCCAAGCACCGGGGTCTGGTATTTTTGCGCACCACCCGGGCCGCCACCCCTATTCTGTATGACAGGCAGGAGAAATTTCCCATCGGCGGGAGCAAGGTGCTTAAACAAAGTGACAGGGATGCGGTAACGGTGGTTAGCGCGGGCATCACGCTATTTGAGGCCCTCAAGGCGTATGAAGAGCTGCGCCGGGAAGGGATAAATCTCAGGGTTATTGACCTTTATTGCCTCAAGCCCATCGACCAGGCGACGCTGCAACAGGCAGCCCGGGAGACCGGGGCGATTATCACGGTGGAAGACCACTACGCTGAAGGAGGTCTGGGCGAGGCGGTCCTTAGCGCTTTGGCTACTACGCCTGTGCCGGTACATATGCTGGCGGTGCGCAAAAGGCCTTTGAGCGGCAGGCCGGAGGAACTTCTGGACTATGAAGAAATTTCCCATAGGGCTATCATAAAGAAAGTAAAAGAGGTAATTAATATCTAAATAGTAGATTCATCCACACTTAAGGGCAAAAGGCCATAAGAATATGCGGGTTGGTCTGGCGGCGGATCACGGCGGGTTTGAGCTAAAGGAGCAGCTCAAAGAGGAAATCCGGGCCCTGGGACACGAAGTGGTGGACTTCGGGGCCTATGAATACAATGCGGAGGATGACTATCCGGATTTTGTGGTGCCTTTGGCCCAAGCCGTGGCCCGAAAAGAGGTGGACCGGGGCATTGCCGTGTGCGGCAGCGGTGTGGGCGCCTCCATTGCCGCCAACAAGGTGCCGGGGGTGCGGGCGGCGTTGATCATGGAAACCTATTCAGCCAGGCAGGGCGTGGAAGACGATGATATGAACATCATGTGCCTGGGCGGCCGGGTGATGTGCTTTGCTTTGGCGTGGGAGCTGGTCCAGGCCTTTCTGAAAGCCCGGTTCCGCGGCAAGGAAAGGTATCAGCGCCGGCTGGAAAAAGTGGCGAAGCTGGAAAAAATGAGAGAGCAGGCTGGTTAGACCTTTCGTTTTGAAAGGCAAGGCTGGCTTTGGAAGACATGGGCCGGGAACGGAAGCAATTATCAGGAACCTTTAATTTTCACCAAAGTATTAGACCCTTGGGAGACAGAAGTAATGTTTCGGGAATGTGAGATTGGGCTGGTGGGTCTGGGGGCTATGGGCCGCAACCTGGCCCTGAACCTAGCCGACCACGGCTTTTCGGTGGCGGTATATAACCGCACCGGAGAACGGACCCGGGAGTTTATCGAGAAGGAGGCGGGTGGCCGGAGCCTGTGGCCGGCCTACTCCACCCCGGAATTCCTTAAACTTTTGCAAAAGCCGCGAACCATTATAATCCTGGTGGCCGCAGGACCGCCGGTGGATGCGGTGATCCGGGAACTTCTGCCTCATTTGAAGCCGGGCGATCTGCTCATCGATGGGGGCAATTCCCACTTCATTGACACGGATCGGCGGGCCAGGGTATTGGCCCGCAAAGACGTACATCTCTTGGGCATGGGCATTTCCGGAGGTGAACTTGGGGCGCGCCATGGCCCTAGTCTGATGCCCGGCGGCCCCCGCAAAGAATACGACCGGGTGGAGCCCGTTTTGAACGAGATCGCGGCCAAGGTGAACGGCGAGCCATGCGTGGCCTATATGGGAACGGGGTCCGCGGGCCATTATGTAAAAATGGTCCATAACGGCATAGAATACGGTCTTATGCAACTGGTTGCCGAGACCTACGATATGCTGAAATGCGGCCTTGGCCTGGGGAGCGAAGAGCTGGCCGAGATTTACACCGGTTGGAATCAGGGCGAACTGAACTCTTACCTCCTTGAAATAACGGCGGACATATTCCGGCGCCGGGATGATAGAACCGGCCAGCCCCTGATTGACCTGATCATGGACGTGGCCAAACAGAAAGGCACAGGGAAGTGGGCTTCCTGGGATGCCATGGACCTCATGGTGCCCACCCCCACCATTGACGTGGCCGTGGCCATGCGAGGCCTTTCCCGGCTTAAAGAGGAGCGGCAGGTTGCCAGCCAGTTATTGCCTCACCCTAAGCCCGGCTTCAAAACCGATCGGTCGGGGTTTGTTGCCAAGCTCAGGAACGCCCTGGGAGCTGCCAGCATTGTTGCCTATGCCCAGGGTCTGGCTCAATTGCGGGAGGCCTCCCGGGCCTATAACTATGGCATCAACCTGGAATCCGTGGCCCGGGTGTGGCGGGGCGGCTGCATTATCCGGGCCGCGCTTCTGGAAGACATCCGGGCGGCGTTTCGGGTCAGGTCGGATTTGCCTAACCTGCTCCTGGACCCTCACCTCCGGGAGCAGGTGCTGGCCCGGGAAGCGGACTGGCGGGAAGTGGTCAAGGCTGCGGTGGACTGGGGCATCCCCACCCCGGGCTTCATGGTTTCCCTGGCTTATTTGGACGGGTATCGCCGCCAGTGGCTGCCGGCCAATCTAATCCAGGCCCAACGGGACTACTTCGGGGCGCACACTTACGAGCGGCGGGATGCCCAAGGGTCCTTTCATACCGATTGGCAAAAGTCCAAATGATGGCTTCACCTTCCAAGGCTGCTCATCTTCACGTTTACCCGGACTTGGAGGCCCTGAGTCAGGCCGCGGCATCATTGTTTGCCGCCAAGGCCAGCCAGGCCATAAAGGCCCGGGGCGCTTTTTATGTCGCCTTAGCCGGAGGCGCGACCCCGGGACGCACCTATGAACTTTTGTCTGGAGACCTTTACCGGGAGCAGGTCAACTGGCCCCTGGTCCATGTTTTCTGGGGGGATGAACGCTGTGTGCCTCCCACCGACCCCCGGAGCAACGCCCGGATGGCTCAGGAAAAGTTCCTTAAGCTGGTGCCCATTCCGGAAAATCAAATCCACCCCATCAGTTGTCAACCGGCTCCCGGCGAGGCGGCGAAATCTTACGAGGATTTGCTGCGGCGGTTCTTTGCCGGAAAGTCCCATAGCTTTGACTGGGCCTTTTTAGGATTGGGGCCGGACGGCCACACCGCATCCCTGTTTCCCGGCGAGCCGGCCGTGAATGAACGGAACCGGTGGGTAATAGCGGTTTTCCGGGGAGAAGAAGGCATATTCCGAGTCACCCTGACCCCGGCGGTGCTAAATCGAGCCAGGACCGTGGTATTCCTGGTTTCCGGCCGGGACAAGGCGCAGGCGCTGCAGGAAGTGCTGGAAGGCGAGTATGAGCCGCAGCGTCTGCCGGCCCAAGCCGTCAGACCGGAGAAAGGGGAACTGCTGTGGCTCGTGGACCAGGCCGCGGCGGCGGTGTTGGACCCGGATCGGCCCTTTGTTTTATAAAGGCGTTTTCGGTTTTCCGTTTTCGGTGAAAAACAAACCCTAAAGGAATACAGATTAGATGCCCAAGCTTTCTGCCTCCATTCTTTCCGCGGATTTCAGCCGGTTGGGGGAAGAAATCCAGCGGGCGGAAGCCGCCGGAGTGGACTGGATCCACGTGGATGTCATGGATGGGGTGTTCGTCCCCAACCTCACCATCGGCCCGCCGGTGGTGGCTGCCATCCGCAAGGTGACGCGGCTGCCCTTGGACGTCCACCTGATGATAGACCGGCCGGAGAGGTATCTCGAGGCCTTTGTGGAGGCCGGGGCCGACTGGCTGGGCATCCACGTGGAGGCCACCCTTCACCTGGAGCGGCAGTTGCGCCGCATCCGGGAGTTGGGGGCCAAGGCCACGGTCAGCCTGAATCCGGCCACCCCCCTGGAGACCCTGGAATATGTCCTGGAGGCCGCTGACATGGTGCTCCTGATGACCGTAAACCCGGGCTTCAGCGGGCAGAGGTTTATCCCCGCGATGCTTCCGAAAATCCGGCGCCTCCGGCAGATGATCGATGGCCGGGGCCTGAACCTCCTTCTCCAGGTGGACGGCGGCGTGCAGCTGGACACAGTGGACGACCTGGTGGCGGCCGGGGTGGATGTCTTTGTTTCCGGTTCCGGTATCTTCAATGACCACGATATCTTTGACAATGTGAGAAAATTAAAAGAGCGTCTGAATCGGAAAATTCTATGAACCATCCCCGTGATCCCGTCAGCCGTCCCCCGGGGGCGGTGGTGTCAGGCGCGGCCCCGGACCTGGGCCTGCCCCCGGAGACCTGTCTGGTCGAAGGCCCCTTGGACCCTTGCCTCCTGGTAATTTTCGGGGCCTCCGGGGATCTGGCCACCCGCAAACTCATGCCGGCTCTCTACCATCTCTTTCTCCGGCAGGCCTTGCCCAAGCCGTGCTGCGTGTTGGGGGTGGGCCGTACGCCCTGGAGCGGGGAGGAGTTCCGAAACCGCCTGCGCCAGGCGGTCTCCGAGAACGGCGGCCGTAGTCTGGAGCATTGGCCCGCATTTGCTTCGTCCTTGGCTTATCAGCAGGTGGATTACGACTCCCCGCAGTCTTATCAGGCCTTGGCGGCAACCTTGGCCGAGCACGACCGCCGGTTTCACCTGGGCGGAAACCGCCTCTTTTACTTGGCGGTGCCCCCATCCCTTTATCCGGTCATCAGCCGGCGGCTGGCGGAAGCCGGTCTGGGTCAGGAGGGCCGGGAAGGGCAGGGCTGGGCCCGCATCGTGGTGGAAAAGCCCTTCGGCCGCGACCTCAAGTCCGCCCGGGACCTGCATCAGGCCCTGCATCAGGGGTTTCAGGAGCGCCAGATCTTCCGCCTGGACCACTACTTGGCCAAGGAAACGGTGCAGAATATCCTGATCTTCCGCTTTGCCAACGCCATTTTTGAACCCCTTTGGAACCGGGGCTTCGTTGACCGAGTGGGCATCGTCGCCGCGGAAAAAGCAGGGGTGGAAGGCCGGGCCGGTTATTACGAAGAGGCCGGGGTGCTGCGGGACATGTTCCAGAATCACCTGCTGCAGCTTCTGGCCCTGCTGGCCCTGGAGCCGCCGGCGCGGTTTCAGGCCGAACCGGTGTGGGACGAAAAGGTCAAGGTGTTCCGATCCCTTAAACCCATCTTTGATCCCAACTCCGAAGAGCATCTGGTATTGGGGCAGTACACCGCCGGGGAGATCGACGGCACGCCGGTGCCCGGTTACCGGCAGGAGCCGGGCGTACGCCCGGATTCCCTCACCCCCACCTTTGCCGTCCTGCGGGTGTTCATTGACAACTGGCGGTGGCGGGGAGTGCCTTTTTATCTGATGTCCGGCAAGCGCCTGCCCCGAAAGCTCACTCAGCTGGTGGTCCATTTCCGGGAAGTGCCCCACTCCATGTTCGAACACCTCCAGCTGGGGCCCATCCCGGCCAACCGCCTGATCCTGGGCATCCACCCGGAGGAGAAAATCACCCTGACCTTTGAGACCAAAAATCCCGGGGCGGTGGTGTGCCTCCGGGCCGTGACCATGGACTTCCATTACTACCAAAACTGGAGGGGGCCGGTGTTGGAGGCCTACGAAAAATCCCTGATTGACTGCCTCCTGGGCGACCACCTGCTGTTCTGGCGTCAGGACGCGGTGGAGCAATGCTGGGCCTACTTCGGCCCCCTCATCGAAGAGTGCGAAACCTGCGCCTCCCTGGAGCGCCTCATTCACCCCTACCCGGCCGGCACCTGGGGACCCCCGGAGGCGGCACCGCTCCTAGGGCAACTGGGAAATGGAGCGGTTTTGGGGTTTTAGTTTTTACCAAAACCAAAACTACCTCTACCGCTTGATCCCCCGATGGATCACGGCAATGCCCCGGGTAAGGGGCTGCCAGGTCACCTGGGTGAAGCCGATTTTTTCCAGGGCCCGGGCCAGTTCCGGGGGCGACGGAAAGGCCCGGATGGAGGCGGTGAGATAGACGTAGGCCTCCCGGGAGCCAGCCAGGATTTTCCCCACCAGGGGGATGGCTGTGAAGGAATACAGGTCATAAAGCAGGCGGAACCAACGGGCCGGGGGCTGGGAAAACTCCAGGCACACCAGCCGGCCGCCGGGCCGCAGAACCCGGTGCATCTCCTGCAGGCCCCGCTCCCAGCGGGTCAGGTTGCGGATTCCGAAGCCCACGAGGGCGGCGTCCACCGAGGCGGTCTTCAGGGAAATCTCCTCCGCGTCGCCCTGGACCCAGAAGAGCCGGGAGCTCAAGCCGAGCGGCGCCGCTTTGCCCCGGCCCACGGCCAGCATCTCCGGGTTGAAGTCATAGACCACCGCCCGGCCGGCCCCGGCCCGGAGGGCCAACAGGGCCAGGTCGGCGGTGCCCCCGCAGACATCCAGCACCAGGTCGCCAGGCCGGGGGGCCAGGAGGCGCACCGCGGCCCGCTTCCAGCGGCGCTGCTGCCCGAAGCTCAGAACGTCGTTGGCCAGGTCATAGCGCCGGGCAATGGCGCTGAAGTGGCGCTGCACCAGGCGGGCCGGGGGGAGGGGCTCGCTTTTCGCTTTTCGGTTTTCCGTTTTCAGTTTTCGCTTTTCCGTTAAAAATAAATTTTCCGTTTTCGCTTAAAGACAATTGAGCAATTAAATAACATATATCGGGCTTCAGCTCCAAGGGTTCCCCGAGATCCCGGGGACCGGGAACCTACAGGCGCAGACCGGCCGGGGCCGCCGGGGCAGGATCGAGGCAAAAGCCGGAATCCCGGAAAAACGGAAAACGGAAAACCGAAAACTGTCAAAATGAGTAAATTTTTTGTTGACAAACTTTTCGGCGGCCATTATGATAGGCCTGCAATTGAGCGGTGAAAGGGGGTGGTGTAGCGAAAATCCGGAAAATTTGAGAGATTAAGCGAACTTACGGAAAGGAGAAAAGGGTTTAACTCTCTCAACTTAAGGGGGGAATCATGAAAAACAAAACCATCATTTTGCTTGTACTTGCGTCCCTGCTGGCCCTGCCGGCGGCGGCGGCGGCGGTGGAGTTCACCCTGGGCGGCTACATCAAGATGGAAACCATCTGGGATTCCACCCAGGTCAACAAAAACCTGCTGCAATTGATTGCCCGCAACAACGACGCCAGTTTTCACCACGGCCGGCTGAAGTTTACGGCCGAAAACTCCCGGATGCACTTCACCATCAAGGGGCCGGACCTGTGGGGGGCCAAGACCACCGGCTACATCGAATGGGACTTTGACAACCACGGAAACGAATACATCTTCTCCGGCACTCCGGGCGGCGGCTGGGCTTCGCCCCACAAGGCCCGCATCGGCCTGCGGCACGCCATGTTCCGCCTCAACTGGCCGGAGACCGAGCTCATGCTGGGCCAGTACTGGTCCCTGCTGACCGAGGAAATCCCGGAGACGGCCAACTTCGGTGCCTGCACCACCGCCGGTCAGCCCTTCTTGCGGGAGCCGCAGATCCGCCTGACCCAGACCTTTGCCCTGGGGACCGGCAAGATGACGGCCTCTATCGCCTTGGCGGAACCCACCAACGGCCTGTGGGGCCTGGCCCTCAACCCCACCCAGTCGTCGACCAACCCTTACGGCGGGGAGTCTTCCGAGACCCCCAAGGTGGTGGGCCGGGTGAAGTATGACATCGACCTCTGGGGCAAGGCGGCCTTCTGGGGCACCCCCCGGCCCTTGTCCCTGCGGGTGGGCGCCGCCTGGTGGCGGGAACGCTTCCGGACATTTAAAACAGAAAAAAAAGACGGCCTGCAGTTTGACGAGGACAAATTCAAATCGGTGGCGGTCGGACAGCGGGACCAGCAGAACCTGGACCACTGGATGGTGGAAGGCAGCGTGTTCATCCCGCTGATCCCCACCCACACCCAGAACCTGGCGGGCACCGCCTCCCTGCTGACCCAGTGGTTTGTGGGGGCCGGCCTGGACGGCTACTATGAGGACTTCCCGGTCTCCTCCTCCTATCTGGAATACAAATATTCGGACGGCGAATATCTCTGGGGTGACCGGGTGCTGATGAAGCGCTGGGGCGGTTTTGTCCAGCTGCAGTACTACTTCACCAACCAGTGGTATGCCCAGGCGGTGTGGGGCATCAACCGGGCCTTCGGGGTGGACCGGGACCTCTGGCTGGGGGACAGCTCTTCCAACGACCCGTTCAAGAGCAACCAGCATTTCTATGCCACCCTGTGGTACCGGCCCATCAAGGCCCTGAAGTTCGGGCTGGAGTACACCTACGTGCGCACCGACTACTTCCAGAGGAGGGTAGCGGCCAGCGGCTCTGCCACTGGCAGCGACTTCGGGGAGAACCATCGCATGATGTTCTGCGGGTTCTTCTTCTTCTAAGCGGCGCCGCGGAGAAAGGCAAAAAGGGCACAGAGGCGTAAGCCTCTGTGCCCCGTTTAGTTGTTAGCCGAGGAAAGGGGGAAAGGACAGCCGGAAAGGGGGGATAGTGGCAACTTGGAAGAAATGGCTGGGGTGGCTGGGCCTGGCCGCCGCGGTGACCTTGGCGCCCACCGCCGGGGGAGCCACGGAGTTCAGCCTGGGAGGGTTCATCGCCCTGTTTGCGGTGTGGGATTCCACCCAGATGAACAGCAACGGCACCCAGGCGGTGTGGCGGAACAACGACCCCAACAATCACCACGGGCGCCTGAAGATTTCGGCCGAACGGCTCCGCATGAACTTCACCGTCAAGGGTCCGGAGGTCTGGGGGGCCATGACCAGCGCCTTTATTGAGTGGGATTTTTGCGGCAGCGGACAGGAATACATCTTCACCGGCAACCCGGGCGGCGGCTGGGCTTCGCCCCACAAGGCCCGACCGCGGCTCCGGCACGCCATGTTCCGCCTCAACTGGCCGGAGACGGAACTCCTGCTGGGCCAGTATTGGTGCCTGCTTTCCGAGGACGGGCCGGAGGCGGCCAAACCCGGCACTTCCGGGATTCCCGGGATTATCTGGTATCGGGAACCGCAGATCCGGCTGACCCAGCAGTTTCTGGGGCGGTTTGAAGCCGCGGTGGCCGTGGCCGAGCCCGGAAGCGGGGCGGACAGCATCAAATTGCCGGGGGACCAGACCACCACCACCGTGCAAAACTATTACCTGGGGGAATCGGCCGAATCGCCCCGGGTTGTGGCCCGGATCAAGTATGAGGAGGACCTGTGGGGCAAGGCCGCCTATTATGGCCGGCCCCGGGGTTTTGCCGTCCGGGTGGCGGGAGCCTGGCAACGCCTGCGCTTCCGGGCCTACAGCGGGGACGGCCGGCAGTTTGGCGAGGACAAATTCAATCAGGTGACGGTCCGACAGCGGGACCAGCAGTATCTCAACGCCTGGGTGGCACAGACCAGCTTCTTCATCCCCGTCCTGACCACCCGCACCGAGAATCTGGCCGGTACCCTGTCCCTGCTGACCCACTGGTACGTGGGCACCGCCCTGGACCTGGAAAAAGAGGCGGATCCGGCCAACAGCTCTTATCTGAACCTGGTCCGGATAAAGGATGGCACCTGCATCGGGGACCGGCAACTGGCCCGGCAGTTCGGCGGCTTTGTCCAGGCGCAGTATTACTTCACCAACCAGTGGTACGTGAACCTGCTGTGGGGTATGAACCGGGTCTTCGATTTGGACCGGGACCGGTGGCTGGGCACCACCACTTCGGCTGATCCGGTCAAGCGGCACCAGCACTGTTACGTGACCCTGTGGTACAATCCCATCAAGGCCCTGAAGTTCGGGCTGGAATATGGCTATTACCGCACCGACTACTTCCAGAAGACGACGGCGACCGGCACTTCGGCGGTGAGCGACCACGGGGAGAACCATCGGTTGGTGGCGGTGGGGTACTTTTTCTTCTAAGCTAAAACCGGTTGACACTTAGGAGGCCCACAGGGTAATATCCCTGTGGGCTTTTTTTTAAAAGACCGTTTTCAGTTTTCAGTTTTCAGTGTTAAAAGACCGTTAAGAGACGGGTTACGGTGAAAAAGAGTAAATGGAAAAGAGATTTATAAAGTAACCGGGAAATTAACAAAAGCAGAAAAAACGAAAACTTTGAACCAAGGCTCTTCATGATAGTCTTTCAAGGAAAACAGAAAACTGAAAACAGAAAACTGAAAACTGTCTAACCAGGGGTGTTAAATGCCTAGGAAGTTTATCTGTCTGTCAAGTTTGTTCATGGTGGTGGCGCTGCTGGCCAGTGGTTGCGGGGCGTGGCAAAGCGTGAAGAAGTGGGCCGGCTACGGCGTAGGGGAGGAAGATGCCGAGGCCACCGTGCCCCCGGAGGCCGTGCAGGAGACGATAATGGTGGACGGCAAGCCTTACGTGCGGAGCAAAAACCCGTATTACCTCATCTTGCCGGACCAGCCGGAATACATCTATGCGGAAAAGGGCACGGAATTCAAGGGGGTACAGGCCTACCTGATGGAGGCCCTGGCCAAGCGGGTGGCCCGGGAGCAGAGCAAGGCCGCCGCCAAAGGGGTGCCGCCGGAGAAACTCCAGGAGATGGTGCGGGCGGAAGTGGACCGCATCCTCCGGGAGCAGGGCCTGGGGAGTCTTGTGGCCCGGGCCAAAGGCGAGCGGGTGGGGCTGATGGGCCGGGCCGTGGGCATCATTCCGGACCCGGACGCCCCCTCCCGATATGCCGGAGCCAACCAGACCCTGGCGCTGGCTCTGGCGGAGGTCTTGGGGCGGCACAAGGACATCAAGGTGGCGCCGCCGGACAAGGTGCGGGCCGCCCTGGCCAAGGCCGGGGTGCACGGCAAACTGTCCCAGCCGAGCAATATCCGGGCCTTGGGAGATTACCTGGGGGTGCAGGCTCTGATCCTCACCGGCGTGGTGCCGCCGGAGAAGACTGGGGTGGAATACCTGTCCCTGGAGATTTACGACACCTACTATGGCCGCAAGGCGGATGCGGTGTTGGGGCCGGTGGGCAAGGAGGGAGTCACGCCGGAGGCGGTGAAGCGCTTTGCCCAGGACAATGCTTTGCGGGTGAGCGCCGAATTGCTGAATATAGACTGGTTCGGGCGGGTGGAGTTTGTCCAGGGCGACAGGGTTTACTTAAGCCTGGGGCAGAACGCCGGCCTGAAGGTGGGGGACCGCCTGCGGGTGGTGGAGCCGGGCCAGGAGGTGGTGAGCCCCAAGACCCAGGCCAGCATGGGCTATGGGGCGGACGTACCCAAGGGCGAGCTTAAAGTGACGGAGCTGCTGGGGGATTCCGGGGCCGTGGCCACGGTGGTGAGCGGCGGACCGTTCAAACCGAATGAGAAGGTGAAAGCGGTCAGGTAAAGTTTTCAGTTTTTAGAGAAAAAAGCATTATTCCGGTTCCCAGGCTCCGGCGTGGGAACCTTTTTTTTGGCAAGCGCCCCTTTGGCGCAATGGGTTAGGAATATCAATGAAGGATGGCACCCCAAACGGATGAAAGTGGGGCTATGAGGCTTTGATTCTTTTACTAAAAACCGAAAACTACCCGATTTTTTCCATTCCCCCCATATAAGGCCGGAGTTTTTCCGGGATGACCACGCTACCATCTTTCTGCTGATACTGCTCGAGGATGGCCACCATGGTGCGGCCCACGGCCAGGCCGGAGCCGTTCAGGGTATGGACGAATTCCGTGCCGCCCCCTTCTTGACGGCGGAAACGGATGGCGGCCCGGCGGGCTTGGTAATCGGTGAAATTGCTGCAGGAAGAAATCTCCCGATAAAGGCCCTGGCTCGGTATCCAGACCTCGATGTCATAGGTTTTAGCCGCGGCGAAGCCCAGATCGCCGGTGCACAGCACCACCACCCGGTAGTGCAGGCCCAGCTCCTGGAGCACTGCTTCGGCGTCCCGGAGCAGTTTCTCCAATTCATCATAGGAAGTCTCGGGGGTGGTGAACTTCACCAGCTCCACCTTGTCAAACTGGTGCTGGCGGATGAGGCCCCGGACGTCCTTGCCGTAGGAGCCGGCCTCGGAGCGGAAGCACGGAGTATAGGCGGTGTAATAAATGGGCAGATCCTCCTCTTGGAGGATTTCCTCCCGGTGGATGTTGGTCACCGGCACTTCTGCGGTGGGCACCAGGAAGTAGTCCCAGCCCTCCAGTTTGAAGAGGTCATGGGCGAACTTGGGGAGCTGGCCGGTGCCGGTCATGGCGGCCCGGTTGGTCATGAAAGGAGGCCAGACCTCGGTGTAGCCGTGGCGGCGGGTGTGCAGATCCAGCATGAAGTTGATAAGGGCCCGTTCCATCAGGGACCCGGCGCCTTTGAGGAGGGCGAAGCGGGAGCCGGCGATTTTGGCGGCCCGCTCAAAGTCCAGGATGTCCAGGGCTTCGCCGATGTCCCAATGGGGGCGGGGCTCAAAGTCGAACCGGGGCGGCTCCCCCCAGGTGCGCACCACCGGGTTGTCGTCGCTGGTGAGGCCGAAAGGGACGCTGGGGCCCGGCAGGTTGGGCAGGTTCAGGAGAAAATCCTTTACCCAGAGGTCAAGTTCATCCACCTGATCTTCCAGGGCCTTGATCTGCTGGTTTATGTCCTTGACCTGGGCAATGAGCGGCTGGGCTTCGACCTGGAGCCCGGCCCGCTTCATTCTCCCCACTTCATCGGACAAAGCGTTGCGCTGATGGCGCAACTCGTCCAGCCGGGTCAGGGCCGCCCGGCGTTCCCGGTCTTTGGCCAAAAATTCGTCCAAAGAAATGTCCAGACCCCGTTTTTTTAAGGCCTCCTGCACCTCGTCCACATGTTCCCGCACAAACCGTAAATCCAGCATGCCTTGCTCCTAGGGGTGATTGCCCCAGTCTGACCGGGGGTCGGCACAAAGGGAGACGCCCATGCTATTGATGCCCTAACCCCGAATGGAATCGCCGGAAAACCAAGCCTTCAACGAATTTGTTCAATCAAGCGCACCAAGCCGTCCACATTCTGGCGCTGGATAAAGTGAAGAATGTCGGCCACCGCGTCTTCCAGGGCCCGCAATGCCACCCGGTTGGCGGGGTTCTGTAATTGGATACAGGCGTATAGCTTGGCGTCCTGGTTCACCAGGCGGCGGGTCAGGTTGTGCAGGGTAGCGAAGGTGGGGGTGGCAAAGTCCTCCAGTTCCTCCACCGGCACGCCCAGTTCCCGGATGGCGGTGCCCAAGGCGATGAGAATAAAATGGGCCAGCCCCTGCACCACAGACATAAGGCGGTCGTGCTCCCTGGCGGTGGTGACCTTTACCCTGGCTCCGGCTTGCTGCAGAAAGTTCTTCAGCCAATTGAACCAACGCTCCCCCCGGCCGGGACAAAGGACCACGGTACGGCCGTTGATGCTCTCTTCGCCGGGGCCGAAGAGAGGATGCGTACCCACCACTTCGCCGGGGAAGGCGGCCAGCATGGCAGCCATGGGCCCCTGTTTGACAGAGGTGATGTCCACCAAGGCGGCGTCAGGCTTGAGATGCGGAGCCACCTCCCGGGCCACCTTGGCCACCTCAGGGATGGGCACGCACAGGATCACCAAGTCAGCGGCCCGGGCCACTTCGGGAGAAGTCAGGGGGGTGTTTAGGTCTGCCACCAGCACTTTCAATCCCTGGCTTTCGAACAGGCGTTTAAACCACTGCCCCATGACGCCCGCCCCGCCGATGAGGCCGACGGTCACATTCTGAGGGGGGTTTTCGGGGGGAGGGCCGGACTGCCAGGGCCCCGCCTTCCCCTTAAACTCCTTGGGGGAGGGGGTCTGTGACCCCTGGCCCCCTCCCCCAAAGTTGTTTGAATTCTTGGTCCGAGTCATGAAATCGCCCTCTGTCTGAGGAGGAAGTCAGCCAAAGTGAGACGCACCATGGCGGCAATGACCGGCACGATCCGGGGAATGGCACTGATGTCGTGGCGCCCTCTGACCTTGAGGATACGGGGTTGGCCGGTTATGTCAATGGTCTGCTGCTCCCGGGAGATGGAGGGGATGGGTTTCACCGCGGCCCGGAGAATAATTTCGTCCCCGTTGGAAATGCCCGCCAGGATGCCGCCGGCATGGTTGGAGGCAAAACCCGAAGGCAGAATGGGGTCGTTATGTTCGCTCCCCCGCATGCGGGCCGCGGCAAAGCCGGCGCCGATCTCCACTCCTTTGACCGCGCCCACGGACATAACGGCAAAGGCCAGGGCGGCGTCCAGTTTGTCGAATACCGGCTCCCCCAGACCGGCGGGGCAGTTCCGGACCCGGACTTCCACAATGCCGCCCAAGGAGTCACCTTGTTGTTTCACTTCCTTGACCCGTTGCTCCATGGCGGCTACGGCGTCAGGGTCCGGGCAGGCGAAAGGATTTTCCCAAATCGCGGCTTCCTCCACCCGGTTGGCCCGGATGCCGCCCAATTCCAGGGTATAAGCCAGGACCTGGATGTTTTTCTGGTCCAGGACTTTCTGGGCCACGGCGCCGGCCGCCACCCGGGCCGCGGTCTCCCGGGCCGACGCCCGCCCGCCGCCCCGGTAATCGCGGATGCCGTACTTGGCTTGATAGGTGAGGTCGCCGTGGCCGGGGCGGAAAACCTCCCGCAGTTCGGCGTAATCTTGGCTGCGCACGTCCCGGTTGTAAATGAGCAGGCTGATGGGAGTACCGGTAGTAAGGCCTTCGAAAACCCCGGAAAGAATCTCCACCTTGTCCGGTTCCCGGCGGGAGGTGGCATGGGCCTGGAGGCCGGGGCGACGCCGGGCCAGCTCCCGGTCAAGATCTGCCTCACTCAGGGGCAAGCGGGGCGGACACCCGTCGATGACCGCGCCGATAGCGGGACCGTGGGATTCCCCCCAAGTGGTGACCCGAAAAACCTGTCCGAAGGTGTTGCCTGCCATGGTCAGTAGTCAAGGACCGGTAAAGTCTCAACAAGTTTCAAAGCAATATCCTTTTGCCCACCGCCGGATCGGGCGCGCCTAACCTCGATTACCACCGGACACTTCCTGCAAAATTCTGTCCACCACTTCGGTGACCGACAAATGCGTGGTGTCAATTATCACCTGAGCGGCGCTCCGGTACAGCGGCTCCCGTTGGGACAGAACCTTTTCCACTTCGGCTTGGGGGTCGGCGCCGGTCAGACTGGGGCGATAAGCGGAAGTGGCCGCATCCAGCCCCAGCCTGGCCCGGATGCAGGCCGGCTCGGCTTTGAGCCAGATGATTATGCCGTTTTCCCGAAGGATGGCAACATTTTCGGGGTCCAGGACCACCCCGCCGCCGGTGGCTAGCACCTGGCCCCGGGTCTGGCCAAAGCGGCGCACCAGTTCCTTTTCCCGACGGCGGAAGTCTTCCCAGCCGCCTTGGGCGACAATTTCGGCGATGGAGCAGCCGGCCTCCTGAACCAAGACCTTGTCCAGGTCCACCAAAGGGCGGTTCAGCCGACGGGCCAAGGCCGCGGCTACGGAGCTCTTGCCCGTGGCCCGGTAGCCGATAAGGACCAGATTAGCCGCAGGCACAGAGCCGGTGGGTTTCATATACGTTTGTCTCCTGCCCACTCCCTCGAAAAAAATGAATATTGACAACCGGTTGGCCTACAGTTTACTAAAAATGCGGAGGTAAGAAAAGAGGGACAACTGGGTAAGAAAAGGCTATAGGGCCGATTTTCCGGAGAGCTGACGTAATGGCGTCAGCCCCTGGCTTTATCGTGCGCCTTTTATTTACCGGTCACAGCTTTCCGAACAATATCAAGATGCCGATGGCGACAAAGGCCGAGCCGGCGGCTTTTTTGAGGACAGATTCCGGGACGTATTGAGCCAGAAGGCCTCCGAAAGACACGCCCAGGAAGGTGGCGCAGCAAAGGGCGATGGAGGCCCCCAGAAAGACGGAGAGCGGCGCCCGGGTGTCCGCGGTCAAAGACAGGGCGGCAAGTTGGGTCTTGTCCCCGATTTCCGCCAGAAACACCGTGCCGAAGGTAATCCAAAAGACCTGCCAGTTCATGCAACTCCTCATTTCTCGGTAAGATGCAAAAATGATGATTTTTGAGGTGGGGGCCGCGGCGATAAAAGCGGATTTACGACCCGCCGAATCTCGGGGCGGAAACCCGGCTGGGGGCGGAGACGAGTTCCGGCAGAAAGTAGCAGGCGCCTTCGCGAGCGGCGTCGATTTTTAAGACAGGCCGCCGTCGGGAAGCGATCTTCCGGGCCCTTTGCACGATCCGTTTTACTTCGGCGTCGCTTCGGCCAGGGTCGTGATGGGTGAGCACCAACCTCCTGGCCCCGGCTTCCAGCGCCAGGCGCACCGCTTCTTCATAGGTGGAATGGCCCCAACCCCGATGCTCCGCAATCTCTTCCGGTAAATACTGGGCGTCGTGGATCAACAGATCGCAATCCCGGGCGAACATGACAAAATCATGGAAAGGCCGGCCTCCCTCCTGCCCCAGTTCATTGTCGGTGATAAAGACCATAGTCTGATTTTCTTCCCGAAAGCGAAACCCGAGACAGCCTTGAGGATGGTTCACCGGGATGGCGTCAATCTGGACGCCGTCCAGAACCAGAGGGCCCCGGGCCAAGCGATTGATAAAACTGATGCGGGCCTTGAGCTGGTCGAAACCCACCGGGAAGAAACCGTCCCCCAGGTGGTCATCAAAAATCCGGATCAGGGCCTGGAAGGCCAAAGGCCAGCCATCGATGAGGATCTCGGAATCTTCCCGGTAAATGGGTTCAAAAAAGGGGAGGCCCAGCAGATGATCCCAATGGTTGTGAGTGAGCAGGAGATGGAACCGGACTGTCGCGACCCTGGTTTTGAGATGCTGCCCCAGGGCCCTGATGCCGGTGCCGGCATCTATGACAATGCGGCGGCCGGAGTTGAAAAGGACTTCCACACAGGTGGTGTTGCCGCCGAATTCCAGGGTATGAGGCCCGGGGGACGGAATGGAACCCCGGGTGCCCCAAAATCTGATCTCCATGCCCAGCCTTTCGGATAATTATGTCATTATAAAAGGTCGCCCAAAGAAAGGGAAAGTTTTTTTGCCTCGAAAAAGGCGTCCACCAGCCCGAAACAGCCGGTGAGCATCATATCGCCATAAGGCGCCGCAAAAACCACATCCGGCCAGGCCTTGGCCTTACGCCGCTGGGGACCGGTGAATATCGTGAACACAAAGGGCTCCCCCGGTGGGTACCCGGGGGCATAGGCGCAACCATGACCGTCGTCCGCGAACACTTCGTCATTAGTCAGTTCTCCCGCCTGGAAGCGCCGGAGATGTGCCAACAGCTTTTCCGAGGTGAGCAGCCCGGTATGGTGTTCATAAATGCCCCAAAGACGGTCCTTCTGAATCAAGGCCGCGAAGGTGTGGGCATTGCCGAGATTTACCACCGTCAGGCCGCGGTCCAGCTGCTCTTGAGCCCGCGGGTCCAGAAGGGCACCCCGGACTCCGGCGGTGCAGGTATCCATCAGCAGGGCGCCGGGTAGAACCTGGGCCACGGCCTGCATGCGGGTCAGGTAAGAGGGCGGCTCCTCATAAGCCAGGTCACTGAGTCTGCCTCCCTGGGCCAGGACCTTTTCCCAGTGCTGGAAGCGGAAGCGGCGATTGCTGCCCGTGGGACAGAAGCCGTGATCCTGGACAGCTACCGCGAAATGGCGGGGAAAGGGGATTTCAAAGGTATCACAGACCAGGTGCAGGGCCTGAAGGTCAATGTCTCCCAAGCTGATTTCCACGGCCTCCGGAGGCGCGGCTTCCATCAGGATCACGCCCCACTGTTGCACAACCTGAAGATTGTCGTGCAGGGTGAGGGCCACTTCCGGCAGGGCATAGACCTTGAAGCCCCGGGCCAGATGGTGGCGCACCGCCCGGGTCACCGCGCCGCCCCCCATGAGGCGGCCGCCCAGGAAGATGGGCAAGCCCTGGTTGGTGTAGCGCCGGAGACGTTGGGCCACAATTTGGGTGGGGGCCGGCAACACCATCTTTACGGCATTTTCCAGGGGCTGTCCGGCCTGCCAGATAAACAGGTCCTGGGTCCCGCCGCCCACGTCCAGGGCCAGAAGAGGTCCCTCAAGCATAGCCTTCTTTCCAGGTCGCCAGTACAGTCAGCGCGGCCCGGACCGCGGCTTTCCGGGCCTGAAGCAATGGTTCCGACCGGAAACCCGGCCGCCAGGTTAACCGGAAGAGCTCATCGGAAACGGCCAAAAGCCCGGCCACGGCAATGCCGCGAAATTGACCCACCGCGAACAGGGCCGCGGTTTCCAGGTCCACCGCCAAGACCCCTTGTCCCTGGTAATACTGCACCGCGGCCAAGGTCTCCCGATAAAAGGCATCAGTGGTCCAGACAGAGCCGGCGTGCCAGGGGACGGCGGCATGACCTTGCCTGAAGTATTCTTCCAGGAACCGGCATAAAACAGGGGAAGGCGTCAAATCTCCGGGGCCCAGGCGGTAATGGGGCGAGGTCCCGTCCTCGGCCCGCACAACTTTCGGTAACACCAGCGAGCCGAGACGGACGTGGGGCTGCAAGGAGCCGCACCAGCCCAAGACGAGCACCGCTTTGGCTCCCAAGGCGATGAGTTTTTCCAGTACCATGGCGGCGTAGGGCGCCCCCAATACCGGTCCGGCGACGGTGACGGGCTGAGCGGCCCAGGTCCCGGAGCGTACGCGGCAGCCCCACAAATGGCGGGACGACTGGTTTGCCCCGACCCAACGGCTCAGAAGCTGGTAGTCCGGGCCGGTGCAGGCGATTATCACCCGGGCCGAAACCCGCTCTTCCCCTGCCTCCTGCTTCGGGTTGATAAGGGCTGGCTGGCCGGGTTCGCCGGAAAATGGGGCCGCTGGCTGCCTTTCCCAGACCCTAGAGATTTTCATGTCGCGTTTCACGCCGGTTTCCGGAAGTTTTTCACTTTCCAGACAAAGTAGGCCACCGCGGCAAGCATAGCGGCGACCACCAGAAAGTCCAGAAAATGGGTGTATTGTTGGATAAGGCGCCAGTTCTCTTTCAGCCGTATCCCACAGTAGGCAAGGAAGCCGTTCCACAAGGTGGCGCCCACCGCGGTATAGACCAGGAAAGGGGCCAAGGACATGCGCGCTGCGCCTGCGGGAATCGAAATAAGGTGGCGGACTACCGGAATAAAGCGGGAAATAAAGATGGTTTTGCCGCCGTGGCGGTGGAAGAAATTTTTGGTCAGCTCCAGATGGTGCTGGTTTAGGAGCAGATACCGGCCATAGCGCAGGACTACGGGCTCACCCAGCATGCCCATGCCGTAGGAAAGCAGAGAGCCGATGATGGAACCCAAACTGCTGGCCACCATGACCCAGACCGGTTCAAAATGGCCGGTGAAAATCAGGAACCCGGCAAAAGGCATCACCAGTTCGCTGGGCACCGGGGCAATCATGCTTTCCAGGGCCATAAGCACAAAAATGCCGAAATAACTGCATTTATGAATAAACAAGGTGTTGTAGACACACAAGGTTTCAGTTAATCCCATGTCAGCGTCAACTCTCTCCCAGTTCCCGCTCTTTGATCTGCTGCTCCACCTGCTTCTGGAGATTTTCAAGTCCGGGACTCAATTGCACCGGATAAACCGCCGGTTTTTCAATGGCTTTATATTCCGCCGGCAGCAAGGCAAATTGCGACGCAAAGTACTCCCGGCTTTCCTTCAGACTGGGCAGGGGGTTGATGATTCGGCCGTGCTCCATGACCTTCTCCAGGAGGGGGCGGCCTTCCGGGACCGTCTCCTCCCGCAGGGCGATGACATCCCGGGCCATGCGGCCGGCATCGTCAAAGAAACGGAATACCTGCTTTTTGTCCACCAGGGTCACTTTGCCGGTGGAGAGCTTCATTATGGGGCGGCCCGCATACTTTACCAGCTTATAGGCGATATCAAAATACGGGGCGTCAGCGGACACCCCCATCTTGGTGCCTACCGCCAGGAAGTCCACATCCCCCCCGGCGGCCAGGACCTTGGTGATCTTGTACTCATCCAGGCCGCCGCTGGCCAGGATTTTGGCGTAATCGACGCCTTCCGCGGTCAGGATTTGCCGCACCCCTTTGCTGATGGTGGCGATGTCGCCGCTGTCCAGGCGCACCCCCCGCAGGCGCTCGCCCCGGGCCTCCATTTCCTTGGCGACCTGCGCGGCTTTGCGGGCGCCCACATAGTTGTCGTAAGTGTCAATCAAAAGGGTGGTGATTTTGGGGAAATTTTTGGCAAAGACCCGGAAGGCGTCAATTTCGTCCTCAAAGCTGGTAATATAAGAATGGGCCATGGTTCCGAAAATGGGAATGCCGTAAAGTTTGCCCGCCAGGACATTGCTGGTTCCGGCAAATCCCACAAGATAGGAAGTCCGGGCGACCTTGAGACCGGCGTCGGTGCCCTGGGTGCGGCGCAGAGAGAAATCAATCACCGGTCTGCCTTGGGCAGCATGAATGCACCGAGAGGCCTTGGTGGCGATCAGGGTCTGCAGGCTTACGGCATTGAGGAGAAAGGTTTCCACCAGCTGGGCCTCGATGATGGGGGCGCTCACTTCAAGGAGCGGTTCGTCCTTGAAAAAGATGCTCCCTTCGGGCAAGGCATACACTTCCCCGGTGAAGCGCAGGCCCTTGAGGAAGTCAAGGAAACGGGGCGGAAAAAGGCCGGTGGATTCCAGGTAAGCCAAGTCGTCTTCGCCAAACTTCAGGGTGCTGAGATAATTCAGGGCCTCCTCCAGGCCGGCAGCCACAAAATAGCCGCGATTCGGCGGATACTCCCGAATAAACAGGCTGAAGGTGGCCTCTTGGTCCATGCCTTGGTCGAAATAGCAGGCGGCCATGGTAAGCTGATACAGATCAGTGAGCAGGGCAAAGCGTTCTCCTAAAGGTCGCTCCTCCATATAAACCTCTTTCTCCTCGTGACGCGAATACCAAGCTTGGTTGGCAAAGAATACCGCATGGCCCGGATAATTTTACAATTATATTTCAGATGCCCCGGGGGCTCAAATATAATCTCGCAGAATCATCCCCGGGAAAAGACATCCGCCGACAGATCCAGGCGCTCGCCGGCCAGCAGAAGCTGATATCCCAGGGCAGCAACCATGGCAGCGTTGTCGGTGCAAAGGTTAAGGGGCGGAAGGAACACCCTTACCCCGACGGCTTGGGCGTGATCCTGCAGGACTTGGCGCAGGCGGCGGTTGGCGGCCACACCGCCACACACCACCAAGCGCTGGCTTTGCGTGGCCTCCAGGGCCATCAGGGCCCGGCCCACCAAAGACTCCACCACGGCCTCCTGAAAGCTGGCCGCCAGGTCAGCCCGCAAGTCCGGTTCCCGGAGAACTTCGGGATGCTTTTTCACTAGATACGCCACCGCGGTCTTCAGGCCGCTGAAGCTAAAGGTCAGAGGCTCTTCAGGAATGCGGGGCCGAGGCAGGGGAAAGGCTTCAGGATTGCCCCGGGCGGCCAGGGCTTCGATAACGACGCCTCCGGGATAACCTAGGCCCATGACCTTGGCGACCTTGTCGAAGGCCTCGCCGGCGGCGTCGTCCCGGCTTCGGGAAATCAAAGGCATGTCCTGAAAGCTCCGCACATGGTAGAGATTGGTGTGTCCGCCCGATACTACCAGGGCCACAAACGGAAAGGCCGGGGGGTCCGCGGTGAGAAAAATGGCGGCTATATGGGCCTTGAGGTGGTGAACCCCCACCAGGGGTTTTTTTAAAGCATAGGCCAGGGCCTTGCCCATGGCCATGCCGATGACCAAGGCGCCGATAAGGCCGGGTCCCTGGGTCACGGCAAGACCGTCCAGTTCCTTCAGGGAAACCCCGGCTTGCTCCAAGGCGGCCCGGCTCACCGGCAGGATGTTTTCCAGGTGCCGGCGGGCGGCAATTTCCGGTACCACTCCGCCGTACTGGGCGTGCAGATCAAACTGGGTGGCCACGATGTTGGAAAGAATACGGCGGCCGTCGGCCACCACCGCGGCCGCGGTCTCGTCGCAGGAGGTTTCCAGACCTAACGTCAGCATGGTTAAAATTTACCAGGTTTTGGGAGAGTGCTGGAACCCCAATAATGGCAAAAATTTCAAAGTTTGAGGCCCGTGGCGGAAAGCCCGCGGTATCCGAACTTAACGCCTTGCCAATTCGGATGTCTCATGTAAAGATTAAAACCTGTGCGGGTGAAAAAAATAATTGCCTGGAGAAATATCCATGTGGTGGCGGCGGCGAAGCTTAATAAAAGCAATTCCGGCCCTGGCTGCGCTTGTGCTTCTGGCTTACGGGTGCAGCCCGCGAATAATTCCTTTTTCAAAACCTTTTGAGCCACAGGGTTCAGTCAGACCGGACGAAGGGGCGGCGAACCTGCTGGCCGCGGCCAAAGAGGGCCGGTTAGGGGAAGTGCGCATCCTGCTGGACGTAGGGGTGACTCCGGAGGTCACCGATGAGGCGGGCCTAACCCCTTTGATGCTGGCCGCAGACGGACAGCACTTGCAAGTCATGGAAGTGCTTCTGGAGCAAGGGGCTAGGGTTGATGCCAGAGACCGACAGGGCCGGACGGCACTGATGCAGGCTTCGGCCAAGGGCCTGTTGCCGGTGGTAAATTTGCTGCTGGAAAAAGGGGCAGACATCAATGCCAAAGACAAAAACGAACAGACCGCCCTGATGCTGGCTGCCCAAAACGATCAGGTTAAGGTGGTGCGCCGTCTCCTGGAAAAAGGAGCCAGCCTTAGTACCAGAGATAAAGACAAGCGCACGGCATTGATGCAGGCCGCGGCCCGGGGGCACCTGCGGGTGGTGGAGACCCTGCTGGATCACCACGCCGACGTGAACGCCAAAGACAAGGATGATAACACGGCCTTGATGCTGGCCGCCCAAAACGGCTATTTGGAGGTGATCAAGGTGCTTTTGTCCCGGGGCGCCGATGCCCGGGCGAAAAACAAATATGACCTCAATGCCATGAAGTTGGCGGAGCTTAACAACCACATGGATGTGGCCGCGTTTTTATGGATGTGGAAAGTGCAGCCGTAGGGTGAGTTCGGGCGTTTCCGTTTCGGTCAAGGATTCAAAGCAAGATAAGGTTTTATCTGCTCCAGATTTTTGGGGCCGATGCCGGGAACCTGTTGCAGGTCCTCGATCCGGCGGAAAGGCCCGCGGCTTTGGCGATGGGCGATGATACGCCCGGCCAGGACCGGGCCGATGCCAGGCAGGGCTTCCAGATCCGCCTGCGTCGCAGCATTAAGATCGATGGGCAGGCCCAGGGTAAGAAGCTGGGCGCCGGCCATGCGGGATATTTGACCGCGGCCCGTTCGGTCTATTTCCACCCGGCTGCCGGAGGCCAGGGTGGGGTTGCCCAAGCCGGCGGGGGCCGGGCCGCCGGCCTGATTCAGGACGGCCAGCAGGGTAGGGGGTTCGGAAAACTCATAAACCCCCGGACGGGAAACCTCCCCGGTGACCTCTATAAAGACCGGGTTTTGCCGCGAAACACCGGCAGGCGAGGGAGAAAGCCAGAAATTGGCCCGCCAGGCATATAAAAACCAAATGCCCAGGCTTAACAGAAGGGTGACACCGATTTGGGACCGACTGAAACAGGGCAGGCTCATAGGGAATGAAAAGGGTCAGGGCCGTTCAGCCGGCAACGTTTAGGGCACGGGCCTCAAGGCCCGCCCCGCAATTTTAAAGGCTTCCTTTGGGCGCCCAGTTTTAAAAAAAGTCCTTAGCCTTCGTACCCGAAAACTGAAAACCGAAACCCCTACTGCGGCCGTTGTTCGTCCTTGAAGAGTTTATAGTTAATGCCATCCACCAAGGCCTGCCAGGAAGCCTCGATGATATCGTGAGACACCCCCACGGTGCCCCAGCGGTGGTGGGCGTCCCGGGATTCGATCAGCACCCGGACCTTGGCGCCGGTGCCACCGGGTCCGGGCAGGACCCGCACCTTGTAATCCTCCAGCCGCATTTCCTCCAGCCTGGGGTAGAAGCGCAAAAGGGCCTTTTTCAGGGCCTTGTCCAAGGCGTTCACCGGCCCGTTGCCCTGAGCCGCGGTGTGGACTTCGTGGACTCCCACCCGCACCCGGATGGTGGCTTCCGGCACCGGGGGCTCATCCTCTCCCACTTTTTGGTCCAGAATCCGATAACTCATCAGCCGGAAGTATTCTTTATACTGCCCCAGCGCCGCCCGGAGAAGCATCTCCAAAGAGGCCTCGGCGCCCTCGAACTGGTAGCCCTGGGCCTCCAGGTCTTTGACCTTCTCCAACGCCAGGCGCACCTTGGGTTCATTGGGATGGAGCTCCAGGCCGAAGTCCCGGGCCTTCAGGAGAATGCTGGCCTTGCCGGACTGGTCCGACACCGGGATATAACGGGTGTTGCCCACCAACTCCGGGTTGATATGCTCATAGGCCCTGGGGTTTTTCTTCACCGCATCGGCATGCACGCCGCCTTTGTGGGCAAAGGCGCTACGGCCCACATAGGGTTGATAGCGGTTGGGCCGCAGGTTGGCCAGTTCATAAACAAAGCGGGAAACCTCACTCAGCCTTTTCAGATTCTCATCGCTGATGCAATCCACCCCCATCTTCAGTTTAAGGCCGGGAATGACGGAACAGAGATTGGCGTTGCCGCACCGTTCGCCCACGCCGTTGATGGTGCCCTGCACCTGCTCGCAGCCCAGCTCCACGGCGGCCAGGGAATTGGCCACCGCCAGTTCGCTGTCATTGTGGGCGTGGATCCCCAGCGGAACGCCGGGGAACCGGTCTTGAACCACCTTGATAATCTCAATGAGCTCAGAGGTCAGCGTACCGCCGTTGGTATCGCAAAGCACCAACACCTGGGCACCGCCGTCAATGGCAGCCTGGAGAGTCTGCAGGGCATACTCCCGGTCTTCCTTGAAGCCGTCGAAGAAGTGCTCGGCATCATAAAACAGCTCCTCGGCCTTGGGCTTGAGATAGCGCAGGGAGCCGGTGATGAGCTCCAGATTGCGCTCCAAGGTGGTCCGGAGAATCTCCTTGACCTGGAACACCGAGGATTTGCCGAAGATGGTAATCACCGGGGCCCGGCTGAGGATAAGTTCCTGCATGTTGGAATCGGCGTCGGGATGCCGGTCCTTGTGGTGGGTGCTGCCAAAAGCCGCCACTTTGGTGATTCCCAGGTCGTAGTTCCGGATCTCCGTGAAAAAATCCCGGTCCTTGGGGTTGGCTCCGGGCCAGCCCCCTTCGAGGTAATGCACCCCCAGTTGCGAAAGCTTTTGGGCAATGCGGATCTTATCCCACAGGGAGAGGTTGAAATCCTCCGCCTGGGTGCCGTCCCGCAGCGTAGTGTCGTAAATTTTTACCAACCGCATCTAATGCGCCCTTTTTCTTTGAAACCGGGATGTTTTTACAGTTTCGGGGGCCGGGGCCGATCCAGGCCGAAGGCGTCGTGGAGCAGCCGCACCGCCAGTTCCAGGTACTTGTCTTCAATAACACAGGAAATCTTGATTTCCGAAGTGCTGATCATCATGATATTGATGCCGGCCGCGGCCAGGGTGGAGAACATGCGGGAGGCGATGCCGGCGTGATTGCGCATGCCCACCCCCACGATGGAGACCTTGGCGATATGCTCATCGCTCAAGACCTGCTGGGCGCCGACATCTTTGGCCACCTGGCCCACCAGTTCCAGGGTTTTGGCCAGGTCCCCCTTGGGCACCGTGAAAGTCAGGTCGGTGAAGCCGTCAATGCTGGTGTTCTGAATGATCAGGTCCACCACGATATTGGCTTGGGCCACGGGCTCAAAAAACCGGGCCGCAATGCCCGGCCGGTCGGGCACCCGGGTGATGCTGACCCGGGCTTCGTTGGTGCTGAAGGCCACGCCGGATACCGGTATAGCTTCCATTTCTGCGTCCTCTTGGCATACCAGGGTGCCGGGGTGGGCGCTGAAGGTGGAGCGCACCCGAAGCGGCACGTTGTATTGTTTGGCAAAACCCACGGCGCGGATTTCCAGGACCTTGGCCCCCAGAGAAGCCATTTCCAGCATTTCGTCATAGGAAATCTTCTCCAGCAGGCGCGCCTTGGGGTATATGCGGGGGTCGGTGGTATAGACGCCCTCCACGTCCGTGTAAATTTCACACAGATCAGCCTTGAGGGCTGCGGCCACCGCCACCGCGGTGGTATCCGAGCCGCCCCGCCCCAGGGTGGTGATGTTGCCGATTTCGTCCACCCCCTGGAAGCCGGCCACCGTGACAATGCGCCCTTTCTTCAGCTCCTCCCGGATCCGGGTGGTGTCAATGCCGATGATGCGGGCCCGGCCGTAGGAGCGGTCCGTGTAAATGCAGGCCTGGTGACCCAGCAGCGAGGTGGCCTCCAGCCCCTGGGAGCGGAGGAACATGCTGAACAGCGACACCGTCACCTGCTCCCCGGTGGCCAGCAGTACGTCCAGTTCCCGGGGGTCCGGCGGATCGGCCAGCTCCTTGGCCAGCCGGATGAGGCGGTCCGTTTCCCCGGCCATGGCCGAAAGCACCACCACCATCTTGTGGCCGTCCCGCCAACCCTTGACCACCCGGTTGGCTACGTTGGCGATGCGGTCGGGGTCGGCCACCGACGTGCCCCCGTATTTCTGCACAATGAGCGACACGGCAATCTGTCCTGGAAATTTTTAAATTTTCATTATACCGAAAATAAAAGAAAAAACAACCAGGGCAGGCAGAACCGGGGCAGGTCAGGCCGGGGGGGGCGGCCTTGGGAAGCAGGAGCTGTCACTTGGGCCCCTGAAACGGACCAGGGATTTTTTAAACGGAAACCAAAATCCGAAACCCGAAACCCGTTTCTAGAGCTTGCCGGTCCGGGCCAGGCGGTCGATCTCCCAGTTGGGGCGGAAGAACCGCAACCCCAGGTGAAAGCGACCCGGCCGGTGCGTCAGGGGCCGCTGCCAGACTACCTGGCCGGAAAGCAAGGTGGGGCTTGCCTGTCCCGGCAGAACCACCGAAACCCGCAGCGGCAGGCGGGGGGTCAAGGGGGTGGCTGTCTCCAGGCAGGCCCCCAGGGAACTCAGGTCCACCACCCAGGCATCCGGCTCCGGCCGGCCGTTCAGCTCCTGCACCGGCAGGCGCACGGCAAAACGCCGGACCCGCCGGTCAATCCGCTTTCTGGGCATCATGCCTCCCCCCCCCCGCCTTATGATCGGCTAACCCGCCGGAAAACTTTACCGCCTGTTTTCCGGGTTAAGCTGCCGTTTTCCGGAGGAAAACCCGGGGAGGCGCCGGAGGCCGGTTTTGCCGGAGGCTGCATTTTTCCTTGACGCCGGCCGGGGGTTGGTGGTAATAATGCGCGTACGCGAAAAATATCACAAGGAAGGAGATCCCACATGGCCGCGACATTGATCAAAGGGGCCGAAGTGGCCGCCCAGATACGGGAAGAGCTGAAACAGGAAGTGGAAGACCTCAAGGCCAAACACGGCGTCACCCCGGGCCTGGTCACCATCCTGGTGGGCGAAGACCCCGCCAGCGTCAGCTATGTCACCGCCAAGCAGAAGACCTCGCATGAGCTGGGCTTTTACTCCGTCCAGGACAACCAGCCCCCGGACATCACCGAAGAGGCCCTGCTGGCCCTCATCGCCAAATACAACCAGGACCCCAAGATCCACGGCATCCTGGTGCAGCTGCCGCTGCCCAAGCACATTGACACCAACAAGGTGCTCTATGCCATCGACCCCAACAAGGACGTGGACGCCTTCCACCCGGTGAACGTGGGGCGCATCCTCATCGGCAACTACGCCTTCCTGCCCTGCACCCCGGCGGGCTGCCAGGAGCTCATCGTGCGCTCCTACGGCGACCCCAAGGGCAAGGAGTGCGTGGTGGTGGGCCGCTCCAACATCGTGGGCAAGCCCATGGTGGCCATCATGATCCAGAAGCGGGAGGGCGCCAACGCCACGGTCACCTGCGTGCACACCGGCACCCCCAAGGACCGGCTCATCGAGCACTGCCGCCGGGCCGACATCCTGGTGGTGGCCGCCGGGGTGCCCAAGTACGTGCAGGCCGACTGGGTCAAGGAAGGGGCCTGCGTCATCGATGTGGGGGTGAACCGCATCGGCATCAGCGAAAAGACGGGCAAGCCCATCCTGTGCGGCGACGTGGACTTTGAGGCGGTGAAGGAAAAGGCCGGCTTCATCACCCCGGTGCCCGGCGGGGTGGGGCCCATGACCATCACCATGCTCATGAAGAACACGGTCATGGCCGCCAAGCTGGCCGCCGGCCTCATCAAGCTGTAACCGGCGGGGCCGCCCCGGCGGGAAAGGCGGAAGGAGGAAAAGCCCCTTTCGCCTTTCCTTTTCCCCCTCCGATATCCCCCGGCCCCCGCGGCCCGGAAACCGCCTTTTACTGAAAACTGTAAACTGTCCTTAACATTTCCTTTTCCCGGTGTTCAGAAACCTGGACAAAACCGGCCTGCCCCGGGGCGGGGGAAACCGGGGGGAAAGGCCCGTCACTGGCCTAAGTGATGGAAATGGCAGGCAAATTCCGGATTTGTTCAGGAAATTGAACCAGGCGGTTTCGCCGCCGGGTTCAATTTTTGAACCAAATGTTTCAGCTCCTGAACAGCGGGGCGGTCCCCCGGAGGGAAGGAAATGCCGGAATATCAACAGGTTAGGTTTTGGCACAGTTTTTGATTGACAATATTACGGGTAGATCCTGCGGTCCGGCGGCCAAGGCAGGCCAGGACCGCGCCGTTTCCGGAAAGGCCGGAAACCCGCCCCGCCCCGAGGGCGCGGGGCCAGAAAACCATTTTCAAGGAGAACACGGTATGAAAAGCAAAGGCATGGTGTTGTTGTTGGTGGCCGGGCTGCTGGTCCTGGGCCTGGCGGGCGCTAGTTGGGCGGATCCTTGCGGGACAAATGGGCCTTTAAAGGTAACCCCACCGAACCCACCGGGGACCTCTTTTGTCCAAGGAACCACGCACACGGCTTCGGCCACCTTCACGGTTACTTCCCCGGAAATCCAAATAAAAGGAAACTGTGATTCTTCTATCCTGTATTTGGCAATGGCAGAAGCATCGAAGACTGTGATGGTGATGGTAAAGGGGCAAACGATATCACTTTCACGGTTTCGGTGTCCGATGTTACACCCGGAAGTGGCATTAACTTAAGTGATGCAGAAAAAACTGCCTTAACAAACGCCTTCTCCTTTAACTATGACTATGATAATTGTTATTGTTTGAGTTATCCGGGAAGCGGAAGCCGAACAGTTACCTTGAGTTTTGATAACGCCAATGTTAAAAAGCTTCCGGTAGGGAGCTACGACGTCAGCATTGACGTCAAACCGGAAACCGGGGTCGGAGTGGGAGATCCCGCTCCGGTGACTTTTACCGTAACCATCACCCAGCCCACCGCGCAGGACACCCAACCCCCCGACGTTCAAATTGTCAGCCATGCTTCTGCTTCAAAGTTTCTTTTGAACCAACCTATCCAGGTGGAGTTCACGGCTAAGGATCCGCTGGAAAACGGCGCCGGCACCGGGGTGAATGCCGTTCGGGCCTTCATCAGCGCCTGCAGTGGCGGGTTTAAGGTAGATCTCACCCCTCAGCTTGTAGTGACACCCGAGCTGCCAGTGGTCGCAGATGTCGAGGTGACCGCCACGGCCAATATCACCGCGGCCTGGATCGGCGACTTTACCCTGACCGCCGAGGCGGATGATCGGGTAGGTCATACCGGTTCGGCGGCAACCAGCTTCTCGGTGGGGGTCAATGTGGCGCCTCTGCCCCCCATTGCCGTTCCAGGACGCCAGTTCAAGGTGGGCTCTACGGTCCCCATCAAGTGGCAGATCACCGGCTACGAAGGGCATTTTCTCCTGCCCTTTGAGAATATCAAGATTACCATTTCCGGGCCGGGCGGGACGACCGAAGAACGCTTTGCCGGAGACGGCGCGGCCAACATCCGCTGGGAATTGGATGGTTCCGGCAATGCTATCCAGTACATCACCAACTACCAGATTCCCACAGAGGGCGCCTACACCGTCACAGTGTCCGTCCCGGGTGTGTGTGGCGGCAACGCCGAGCAGGGCAGCTTTACCTTCACAGCCTCCACCAAGGGGGGGAAATTTTAACCATCTATCCATATAAGTCCTGATTACTGGGAATAGCGGGGTCAGGGCAAAAACCAACAGCCGGGGCCTTCGGGCCCCGGCTTTTTTGTGGTGGCAAGGGGTAAGGGACTAGGGACTTGGCCCCCCGGTCGGCCCCCTGCTGACTCCCTCCGAAACTCCGCCTTCCCCCCCCCCGGCTCTTCCTGCCATCTCCCGGCCTGCACGGCCATGCGCCCCTCAGCCCGCAGGCCCGGGCGCCTGGGCTCCCCATGTTCCGGTTTTAAGGCAGCAATCGCCCGCTTAGGTGCAAAACCCTGAACGCGGAACCCGCAGCTATCGTAATATCCCCAATAATATCAATAACATCCACTTAAGGCACGCCTCTGGCAAAAAGGTGGACCAGGGAAGTTGGTTTGGCCGCGCCCGGCCCCGATGCCGGTTCGGGGCCGGCCGGAAGGGAGGCCGGCTTCCGGCGCGGCCGGCAAACCACCCTGCTCGTTTACTTTCCGGAGGGAATATTATGAAAAGATCGACTTTTGGTCTCCTAGGGGTTCTGGCGCTCCTGGGTCTGCTTTGGGGCAGCGGGCCGACCCGGGCCGAACTGAAATTTTACCGGGCCACTTCCGTGGCTCTGACCCTCTCCTCCAACCCCCTCCAGCCCGGCGAACCCCTGAGCCTCACCGGCTGCGTGAAGGATAACGGCGGCCGGCCGGTCCGTGCCGGGCAGGTATTCCTGGAGCTGGCCGAGGCCCCGGAGGGCCCCTGGATGGTGCTGGACCGGGGGGAGGTGGACGAAGGGGGCTGCCTGCAGACAACGGACTACAGCCTGGGGCTGGAGACCGGACCCCGGTACGTGCGGGCCCGCTATGGCGGGGCCGACACCGGGCCGGTGTGTTTGGCGGAGGCCGTAAGCCCGGTTCTTCCCCTGCGGGTCAGCGCCCCCGGGGAAAAGGCCGGCGGTCCGTCGGTGGGCTGGGTGGCGGCGGAAGGCGACGGCGGGCCGGAGGGCGTGGGCCCCTGGCAGTTTGTCCTGCGGGTCAAGGCCGGGAACGAGGCGGGCCCGACCTTGCTGCAGGTATCGCCCCCGCGCTGGGGGCCCTGGAAGGCCGCGGTCCTGGACTGGGAGACCGACGCCGGGTGGGTGACGGTGGGCGTTCCGGAAGGCGGAGAGGAGGCCCGGGCCACCTGGCACCTGGAAGAGCTGGCGGCCGGAGAGGAAGTCACCCTGAGGCTGGTGGTGGACGGCCTTATGGCCATGACGGAAGAAGAGGGCGAGGCGTCTTTGCCCCTGGAAGCACCGGAGCCGTGAGTTTAACACCTCGGAGCTGGCTGCCGCCGGGAAAAGACCCCGGCAAGCGCGCCCCGGCTTGCCGTTCTTGGGGCAATTTCTCTGGGCATAAGGGGAATCTTTTCGTAGAGCAAGAAAATTGACGACGCCCGAGCTTTTCTCCCAAAAACATAAGTTGTTGAAAATGATGAAAAAACCAAGGGCTTCCCGCCTTTTAGAAGCTGACACGGTTCTTGACTATCCTAGCTCAAAAACGCCTGAAGGAGGAAGCTCCATGAAGAAGCTCTTTTTGGTGACACTGTCTTTGGCATTGCTGATGGCGTTCGCCGTGGGAACGGCTGGTGCCAAAAGCAAAAATAACCCACAGGATTGGCAGGGGCCGTTTGATACTAAGAAGGTGTTTGAAACCGGTGTCGCGGTGGGCGATGGGTGTATCAAAGGCGAAGTGTTCATCCGGGAGGACGGAACCATCAAAGTTGAAATTGTGGATCCGGCCATATCGGCCGCCAATACTTATACGGCGACGGTTTTCTGTGGCAAAGACAACAAAATATTCACCTTAGAAACCCCTGCCAAGTTGGAAGACGGCGAAGTCATATTCTTCCAGACCGAAGCACTCTCCGATTTCTCCTGCATGGAGGGGTAAGGGTTGAAATCAGCGGAAGCGATGGCTTCCAGGCGGTTTCGGCTGTTTGTACGGAATAAACCGTTACGTGAGTAACGTAGAAAAACCAAAGCCAGGGTCTGGGCCCTGGCTTTTTTCACGCCAAGAGGCAAGCGCCACCTCTCAGCCCAGCGCCCCGATGCGGGCCACCACTTCTGCGGCCCGCAGGCTTTCCAGGGAGTGACGGCGGCAGTTGAGGATGCGGCTTAGGGCCACGAGACACCCTTCTTCGTGCCAATAGCGCTCGGTGTCCAGGATGAGGGCCTGCACTCCGAGGTTCCGGATCCGGGCGGCCAGCTCCTTGGCCTCGGCCACCGGATTGCCGCCGGAAAGGGGGACGTTGGCCTTGCCGTCGCTGATCAGTATCAGGAAAAAGGCGTCCTGGGGGTGCTTGGCCTTCTCTCGCTGAAGCAGTTCATAGGCCAGGGCCAGGCCCGCGGGCAGCGGCGTCTTGCCGCCGGTGGGCAGACTTGACAGGTGCTTTTCCGCCCGGTCGATGCTGTTGGTGAAGGGGAGGGCCAGGGTGGCGCTTTCGCCCCGGAAGGTGATAAGCCCCACCCTCTCCCGGCGCTGGTAGGCGTCCACCAAAAGCGACAGGACGGCGGCCTTGGTTTCGGCCATGCGCCGGTCGGCGCCCATGGAGCCGGAGGCGTCCACCACAAGCAGGATATGGCGGCCGAGGCGGCGCTCCCGCACCTTATAGCGCAGGTCGGGGTCGGCCAAGGCCACCGCCAGGTTGCCTTTGTCCCGGAAGACCTGCTGCGGGGCCGCGGCCCGTAGCGTTGCGTCCAGGGCCAGGTCTGGGGTGGGGGGGCGGAAGGAGGTGGAGCGCACGTAGCGCCCGGTGCGCTCCTGGCTTTGGGCCCGGGTGCGGCGGCCGGGGGCGTTTTTGGCCTTTCGGTCTGGGGTGAGCTCCAAGGGCTTGACGGTGAAGGTCTCCCCCGGCGGGGTAACGACTTCGCCGATGGCCTGGCCGCCGGCGGGCTTGCCCGCAGGCTCATACTCCGGCCCGGGGCCCGGAGGCTCCGGGGCCTTTGCTTGACTTTCCTGGAACTTCCGGAAGGTTTCCGCCAGTTTTTCCCGGTCCAGCTTTACTTCCCCCAGGGGCTTTTTGCGCAGACGGTGGGGCAAAACCAGAAGGGCGGCCTCCTGTACGTCTTCCACCTCCACCTGTTCCCGGCCATGGAAGGCGGCCAAAGTCTGGGCCGTTTTAAGCATGAAGATGTCGGCCCGGTGGCCGTCCACTCCCTGTTCCAGGCAGATGGCGGTGATGAGGCGTAGCATGTCCGGGTCATACCCTACTTGGGGCAGGCACGCCCGGGCCGCCAGGATGGTTTCCCGCAGGCGTTCCTGCTCCGGCTGCCACTGCCGGGCAAAGGCCTCGGGGTCCTCCTCAAAGGCCAGGCGGCGGGCCACCACCGCCATGCGTTCCTCGCAGCCTTTCAGGCCGGTGACCTCCACGCACAGGCCGAAGCGGTCCAGTAACTGGGGCCGGAGTTCCCCCTCCTCCGGGTTCATGGTGCCGATGAGAATGAAGCGGGCCGGGTGGGAGAAGCTGATGCCCTCCCGCTCCACCACATTGATTCCCATGGCCGCGGCGTCCAGGAGGACATCCACTAGGTGGTCGTCCAGCAGATTGACTTCGTCCACGTAAAGGATGCCCCGGTGGGCCTGGGCCAGCAGGCCGGGTTCAAAATGCTTCTCCCCGGTCTTGAGGGCCTTTTCCAGGTCAATGGTCCCCAGGAGCCGGTCTTCGGTGGTGCCCAGGGGCAGATCCACCACGGGCATGGGCCGGAGACGCACCGGCAGGACCTCGCCCCCCTCCTTTCGCCTTCGGCAGTGGTCGCACATCAGGGAGGAGTCCTCCGGGTCGCAATGAAAAGGGCAGTCGGCCACGGTGGGGATGGGGGGCAGCAGTTCGGCCAGCCCCCGGGCGGCGGTGGACTTGGCGGTGCCTTTTTCGCCCCGGACCAGCACCCCGCCCAACCGGGGGTTGACGGCATTCAGGATGAGGGCCTTTTTGAGCAGCTCCTGACCCACCAGGGCCGCGAAGGGATAAACCGGACGTTTGCTCATAAATGTGGTTCTCGGTTTTCGGTTTATGGTTTTCGGCCGAAGATCAAAGCCGTCAAAGTCGAACGCGACCTAGGCTTAACCCGGCAGATCCTCCCAGCGCTCCTTGATCTTGTCCATGACCTGGGGGAGTGTGGTGTATTCCATTTCCTCCATGGGAAGCCGGTGAGGTTCAAAAGGTCCATGGCGGCGGAGTTGGTCGGCCAGGTCGTTGGTGCGCTCCCGCACCCGGTCAAAGGCCGGGTCGTCGAACATGTCCCGGGGCCCCACCAACCGGCCGTTGGCCAGCTGGAAACCGGCGGCCACGACCCGGGGCGGGCCGTCAAAGCGCGACGGGGTGGCCTGGCGTATCGGCACCGGCAGAAGCGGGCCGTAGTGGGACCCCCGCATCCAGCCTTCCACGATATGGGGCATGGTGAAAGGTTCGAGAACTTCGCCCACGGCCGGGAACTTGCCCTGGGTGCGGACGATGCACACCGGGTCGTCCTTGCCCACATACTTGCCGGCGATGAGAGCCAGCCGTTCGGTGGAGGAAACCGCCGCCACCTCTCCGTCTTTGGCATACACCGCCTTGATGACGTAGCGGCCCGACGCCCCGATGAAAACCAGGAGGTCATAGGATTCCGCCGGGCAGTCGAAAAAGATGCGCTTGTGGCCCTTGACGTCGTGCACTTCGAACCGGAAGCCGTCGTGCATGGAGGGCGCAATAATAAGGCCGGCGGTATTGAAGGGGTCAGCAAACATTTTGTAAAGGGGCAGGTTCCAGGCTCCGGCCGAAGTCTTGTCGGCCATGAAGATGATAATGGGCTCGGAAGTGCGCTCCTCGATCTCCATTTCGGCCACCCCCGGTCCCATGCCCCGGATGTTACCGGAGAAGGCTTCGGTGAGCAGGTCCTGGCCGGCGCCGTAAAGCTTAAGGTCCCTTGCCACTTGGGTACAGGCTTCGAAAACATCCCAGGCCAGGCGGTGGATCTCCTGGGCGTCCACTCCATGGGTATGGGTCATGATAAGTTCCAGATCGTCGCCACAGGCGGTGACATGGAAATCAATGAGCTGTCCTTTATTTTGGGCCACCTCCAGGTGGCGTCGGGCTTCCTCCAGCATGTCTTCATGCATGGCGGAGTGGCCCACATAGCCACCCACATCTGCCTTGATTACGCTTAAGGTAATTTTATCGGACATTTTCCTCACTCCTTCGGACCTTGGGTGGAAATTGCAAGAAACCGGCGGTCTACGGCCGTGATTTTCATGTTAGCACAAATTTCCCGGCCGGGCCAAACAAAGGCATCCCTTACTGCCGCAAAAGGGGAGGGGGGAATCCCGTACCGCTGCCGGCATTACCTAATTTACTTTACCGGTGGACTAGGTCTGGGCCTTTTCCAGGGCGAAAATGTTTTCTTCAAAGCAGGTCTTGGAAAACTCAACCTCCACAGGCACGGGGTATGCGCCCGAAAAGCAGGCGAGACAAAAGGAGTTGTGGTCCATTTGGGTGGCTGCCACCATGCCGTCCAGGCTGAGGTAACCCAGGTAATCCAGACCCAGGAATGCCCTGATCTGCTCCACCTCCTGGTGGGAGGCGATGAGTTCTCCCTTGGTGGAAAAGTCGATGCCGTAAAAGCAGGGAAAGCGGGAGGGGGGACAGGAAACCAGGAGGCTTACCTCACTGGCCCCGGCGTCCCGCAGTGACTTGATGCGGGAGCGGGTCGTGGTGCCGCGGATAATGGAATCCTCCACTACGATGACCCGCTTGTCCTTGAGCAGTTCCTTTACGGGATTGAGCTTGATCCGGACAGTGAAATCCCGCATGGTCTGGGAGGGCTGAATGAAGGTGCGGCCCACGTAGTGGTTGCGGATGACCCCCATTTCAAAGGGGATGCCTCGGGCGCTGGCATAGCCCAAGGCGGCATAGGTACCGGAGTCCGGAAAGGGCATGACCAGGTCGCCGTCCAGGGGGTGTTCCCGGGCCAGGGCCGCGCCCAGGCGTTTGCGCACCTGATAGACACTTTGGCCGTAAATCTGGGAATCGGGCCGGGCAAAATAGATGAACTCAAAAATACAATAACGGGGCGGCTTCGGTTCAAAAGGCTTGTGGGAATGAAGGCCCTCTTGGTCCAGGACGATGATTTCGCCCGGCTCCACGTCCCGCCAGTAGTCGGCTTGGACAAGGTCCAGGGCACAGGTTTCCGAAGCCACCACCCAGGCGCCGTTTAGCTGTCCCAGACACAAGGGCCGGAAGCCGTAAGGATCCCGGGCAGCAATAACCTTGTCCTGGGTGAGCAGCACCAAGGAATAAGAGCCCTGTACTTCGTCCAGGGCGGCGCACAGAGAGCCCAGCAGGTCGGCCCCCCAATGCCGGGCCATCAGGTGGACGATGACCTCTGTATCCATGGTGGACTGGAAAATGGACCCCTTTTCCTCCAGGCGCCGGCGGATTTCCTGGGCGTTGGTGAGGGTGCCGTTGTGGGCGATGGCGAGCGTCTGGCCGCCATGCTGCACCACAAAGGGCTGGGCGTTGATCAGCAGGGTGGAGCCGGTGGTGGAGTAGCGCACATGGCCGATGGCCAGATGGCCGGGAAGGCTCTCCAATACCTGGGGGTTAAAGACCTCCGCCACCAGTCCCAGACCTCGGTGGGGCCGCACCCGGCAGCCATCGGAGGTGACAATCCCGCAGGACTCCTGGCCCCGGTGCTGAAGGGCGTAAAGGCCGAAATAGGTGAGTCGGGCGGCATCGGGGTGGCCGTAGATCCCGAATACGCCGCACTTTTCTTGGAGACGGGCAGCCTCCCGAGGCCCGGCAATTTTCGGTTTTGGATCTGCAACGGCACTCATAGGCGAAATGAAAGGACACTTTTCTCTAATATCATTCTAATAAAAAATAAGCTATTTCTTGTGAAAAGTCGAACATTAATTGGCTTTTTAAGGGTTATCTGTACCTCCGAGAAGAGTTGGCTTACAGCCCCCTTCCAAGGGGAAACCCGGAGCTCGAAGTTTTCCCAACTACCGATGGCGGACTGGCCGAAGTGCTGGTGGTGGTAAGGTGGCCAAATAAAGCCCTGGGCCAACGGTCAAGGCTTGATTGGCCTATTCTGATGCCCTTGCCAATAGAAGGGCTTGCCGGTCTCCGGGCCAGGAGGCTCCGGCGGCGGCTGGTAGTAACGTTTGGCTTCCGGCAGGAAGCTTTCCATGGCCCGGATACGGTCCGCGTCGGCCGGATGACTGGAAAGGAAGGCGGGCAGGCTAAGTTTGTCCTGCTTGGCAACGGTGAAGCGCCGCCAGAAGGCCACCGCCTTGGCGGGGTCGTAGCCCGCCTTGGCCATGAGGATGAGGCCGATGCGGTCGGCTTCGTATTCCTGCTTGCGACTGTAAGGCAGCAGCACCCCGTATTGGGTTCCCAGGCTGTAGCCCAACATGGCGGCTTGTCCGGCCGCAGGGCTGGCCCTGCTCATGGCCAGACCCAGACCCAGGCCCCCCAACTGCGCCAGTTGCGCCTGACTTAGCCGTTCTCCGGCATGGCGGGCCAGCACATGGGCCGCCTCATGGCTGATGACCGTGGCCAGGTCCTCGTCACCATGAATATATTTGAATAAACCGGTGAAAATGCCCACTTTGCCTCCGGGCAGGCAGAAGGCATTGGCCCTGGGGTTTTCCAGAACCACAAACTCCCAGCGAAAATCCGGGCGGTTGGCGGCCCGGGCCAGGCGCTCCCCCACCCGGCGGGCCATCTCCTGAAGCCGGGGATCCGGGGACGGCCGGTAATGCCGCTTCACCTGCTCAAAGGCCTGGTAGCCCAGGGAGATTTCCTGACCCTGAGTGGTCATGAGAAGCTGCTGGCGGCCGGTGTAAGGCACGGTGGCACAGCCGGACAGCCACCACAGAAGCCCGACTACCAGACAAAGGGTCCAGAAATCCGCGTCCCCGGTTAGGCCTGACCCGGATGGACCCCGGCCCCCGGCAATTCTCCTTCTCCATCCCATGACGGCCTCTTTGTCCCTTGCAAACCCTTTTTTATTATATCAGAATGCCGGAGGCGATATTTGTTAACCGCGATGTTACAATAGGAGGGAGATTCCAGGGGGAAAAGACCCGATGCGGACAAGGAAAACCAGCTATATTGCAGTCATCGGCGGAGGGGAGGCGGACCCTGCCATCCTGGCGCTGGCCCGGCAGGTGGGCCAGGAGATCGCCCGCCGGGACGGCGTGCTTGTGTGCGGCGGCCTGGGAGGAGTCATGGCCGCGGCGGCCCAAGGAGTGCAGGAGACCGGAGGCACTAGCATCGGCATCCTCCCGGATGCCGACCGCAGCCGGGCCAACCCTTACCTCACCTATGCCCTTGCCACCAACATGGGCCACGCCCGGAACATGATCATCGTCCATTCCGCGGACGCGCTGATTGCGGTGGACGGGAGCTACGGGACAATATCGGAGGCGGCCATCGCCCTGAAGCTGGGAAAGCCGGTGGTGGCCTTGGGGGTGGACTGGGATCTGCCCGGCCTGAGACGGGCCGCCGGGGCGAAAGAGGCGGTCACTCTGGCGCTGACCTTGATAAAGCCAAGCCGTTAACCCGCCGGAAAAAAAGCGGTCGGAGCATAATCTACTCTGACCGCCGCAAAATTTTAAAAACCCAAACTGCTGCAATCTGCCGATTTACCGGGCTGTCAAACCTCCAGCCAGGAGTCGGAGAACAGTACTTGCCCCATGATGACCCGGGCCGTTTTGGCGTAATTCTGCAGGTCCTTGGGCAAGGAGGGAATATCAACCGGATTGCCGTCCATGATGTCGTACACTACCTTGACGGCATCGGGCCGCTTGCCGGCCACCACCTCCGCCAGTTCGTCATCGAAGGCGTCCACAATGGCACTCATCATCCCGTAGCGTTGCAGCATGATGATGTAAGTCCGGTTGATAATGGGGCGCAGGTGATCAGGTACGCCGTTCGAGGCATTGGACAGGCCGCAGGTGGATTTGGCACCCGGGGCCATATCCGGGAGCATCTTCATATATTCCAAGTTGGCGATAAGCTGCTGCTGCTGGATGTTAAGAGGCGCCACAATGGGGTCGAACCAGATGCGTTCGTTCTCGATGCCGTATTCCGCGGCCTTGGCCAGCATTTCGGCGGTGAGCATCCCCCGTTCGTGTTCATCCCGGGGCATGCCTTCCGGCCCCCAAAGCAGGCCGATCATGTCGGCATCATACTTTTTCACCAGGGGCATCATGGCGTCCATGCGTTCCGGGCGGGCCATAATGGAGTTGATCAATGCTCTGCCCTTGTGAACTTTCAACCCGGCCTCCATCGCCGCGATATTTGAGGTGTCCAGAGACAGGGGGATGTCGGGCACCACTTCCTGGATGATCTTGACAATCCATTCCATCAACTCTTCCCCGCCTTTGCGGGCCGGACCGATGTTGACGTCAATATAATCCACCCCTTTTTCCGCTTCTTTAATAACCAGCTCCTGAATGGGTTTAGGATTGCGGTCTTTCATGGCTTGGCCATAGACCTTGGTGACCACATTCAGGTTTTCGCCGATGCGGTAAAATTTCTCACTCATCAGGGACTCCCTTTCTAACAGGTGTAAGTGGCAGGAGGCCAAGGAACGGCCTCCTGTCGTCTGGTTTCGGCCGCCTCTCTAAGTCTGCAGGGACCTCAGAAAGGCCGGGATATGGGCCGCTTCCCGGGGACCGATCAGGATTTTCCAGTCCGGGAGCTCTTCTTCCAGGTCCCCGCTGATGGCCGCCGCGTACCCCGGGATAATCAGCGTGCGGGTTTTGGCCTTCTCGGTAATGCCGCTCTTCTTGACAAACATGCCTACCGCGTCGCCCACGAACTTGCCGGCGGCCCAGGCAGTCATGACCGACAGCCCCTCGGTGTCCATGACCAAAAGCCAAGTGGGCACCTTGCTGCCTTCGATCTCGCCGGAGACAATGAAGTAAGTAAGGGCGAAGTTGGTGGTGATGGCGATGGGCGAGTTCTCGTCCGGGTTATTGATGGGATAGATGCCCTGAGTGACGATCATCGGCTTCTGCGGGTCGGTGAAGATGTTCAGCCGCTCCAGGAGCAAGGGAAAGACCGCATGGGGGACAAGATTCGACAGCACCGCAATGCCGCCATACTTGGCGATAAAGGTCGCGGCGTAAAGGGTCTCCTTCATGGGGTCGTCGGTCATTTCACAGGGGAAGGTCACGGTAGGAAAGCCGAAAGGCCGGAACTTGGGAACCAACGCAGCCCGGCGGAAAATCACCTGATCCTGGAAAGCTTCTTTCAGGGTCCGATGCTCGCAGTCCAGCAACAGGTCTTTCAGCCCCATGCCGGTGAGCTTGGTGGTCAAATCCGCCAGCTCGTCGTATGTCTTGGCTTTGGCAACCAGAGGGAGATCCAGCTCCTTGGCCAAGGCGCCGAATTCTTCGGCGTTGGCCGGGGTGGCGGCATAAAGCACCGGCCGGCGTTCCTTGGCCAGCTCCGCCCCCGCTTTGAGGACGGCGGCCTTGTCGCTCAGGAGCATGATTGCGGCATCACTTTTGTCCATGACCTTTTTGACCAAAGCGGTGAACTTGCCGGCATCCCCTGTCGTGTCTTTCAGGGCCAGCATTTCCGGCCGCAAATTCAGGCCGACGCGTTCAAACTGCAGCTTGTTGAAGGTGTCGATCCGGGCGTCCACCTCGGCGTCCGGCATGTCCGTGGTCAGCAAACCGGCAATGAGGGTGGGATTGTAAAAGGTCTTTTCATGGCGGAACATCACGGTTTCGCCGCCGACGGTCTTCACCACATCCTTCATGCCGATCTTTACCGGACGGATAGGGGGAGCGGCGGCCTCAGCCAGTTTCTCCCGCGCCTCTTCCGAGACGTAGGGGCAAGCGTCCAGCTCCGCCTTGCCGCTGGCCAAGGCCATGGCAAAGGCCAAGCAGGTGGGGAAGCCGCACTCCTTGCAGTTGGTTTTGGGCAAAAGTTTAAAAATTTCGATTCCGGTTAAAGCCATCGTTAACTCTCCTTATCCATGGCGATTGGCCCACCCGGGGTCGGGCGCAAACTGTTTTTCCACCCCGGGCTTGCTGATGCTTCTTTCTTAAGCAGCGAGGCCAGGGGGCTATGCCTCCTGGCCTCACGCTCGCTTATCCGATGATGGGTTCCATGCTCAAGGCCGGATGATTCTTTTCCTGCAGGAAGGGCAGGATTTCCTCCTCCGTAACCCCTACCGTCTCATCGGCAATGCGGTCAATGAAGTCGGGGATGCCGATTTCCATGCTCCGCTTGATGAGCCGATCCCGGATCTCCTCTTTGAGCATCTTGGGCATCCACACCACCCGGGCAAGGCCGCCGTCCCCGGCGATAAATTTCCGCTGGCAGATATTGTACTTGCTGTGGCCCACAAAGCCCGGGGTCACTTGGCCGCCGCCGATGACACCCGCCAGGGTCGTGAACTTCATGCCGCACGGGGTTTCTCCGGTGTAATCCCGGTTGACGGTCATTACCCCGTTGCACATCGGCAGGACCGCGGAAATGCATTCGCAGCAGCCGCAGGTGGTCATGGGGTCATACACCAAGCTGTAAAAGTTGTAGGAGCTGACCGCTTGGCGGGAGGCCTTGTACACGAATTCGTTGACACCCTCCCAGTTACCCAGCTTTTCATTCAGGGTCTTGCCTTTATTAATGGGCTGGTTGGGGCCGGTAGGGTTAATTTCATAAGCGGCCTTGCAGTCCATCCAGTTGTAGGCGCCGCACAGGCCCGTCCGTTCCGGGCTGATGACGCAGACATGGTTGGGTGCGAAGGACTGGCACAGGGTGCAGGAGTAGTAGATCTCGGTGGTTTCGTCCGTCATGCCTTCGATCCGGGCATCCCGCTCAGCGTAGATTTTCCGGGCTTTGGCGGTGATTTCGTCCACCTTCTCTTTTTCCGTGAAAATCTTGATCTGGCATTTGTCGAAGATAGTGCCGAAATCCTGGTGGAACTTGGCATGCAGGATGGTGCCGATATGTTTCAGGCAAAAGCCTTTTTCCACTGCGCCTTTGCCGATGCGGTACCAGGCGATGTCCCGTTGGCCGATATGCATGACGCCTTGGGCATAGTTCACCAGGTGGTGAATCTGCCGCTCTAGGATGGGCTCAAAATCCGGCTGGAAGTTGCGGCCGGCCACTTCGACCACGATCGCCAGAGGCAGCCGGGCCGGGACCTTGTCCTTGGGGAGGTCGGGAATATCCGGCCCGATGACCTCCACCTTGCCGTCTTCCACCTCTTCCATGCGGGCGCTGGTGACCAGCTCCACGGCCTGGGTCTTGCCGCCGCCGCATTCCAGATAGAGGTCGTCCTTGCGGACCCGCTCCCCTTCGAAGGCCGGCCCGAAGTTCACCGGGATATCAATATGGGTCACGGTGACCTTGAGACCCCGCACTTCGATGGACTTTTCTGCCAACTGGGACATGGGCACGTTGCTCACCACGTGCTCATAGGTGCAGATACCGGTGGGCAGAACCTGGGGAATGTCCTGGTTGGTGATGGTGGGGAAGCCATAATTGATGGCCCCGGCCGCATTTGCGTACCATTCATCCGGAATGAAGGACAAGGGGTTCACAAACGCGAAGATGCGGTCTTTGTTGTAGATCAGGTTCTTTAAGGCCGCACCGGGCTTGATGCCGCCGAAGGCCATGGCGGCCCGGTTGGCGAACCCGAGGGCGAAGACGGCGCCGGAGATGTCCGGGCTGAAGGGCACGATGCGGGTGGGCCAGCCGATCTGCACGCCGGCCTCCAGGAGCTGCTCAGGCACGGAGGTTTTGCCTTCCACGTCCCGGGCGGCGCAGAAGATATAGAGATTTTTCTTCTGATACTCCAGCACCAGATCCACGGCTTCCTGGACGCTGGGCGCCGAGCCGACGATGGCGGCAAATCCGGGGGCGGTGCCGTCTACGAATTCAATGCCCCGTTTGCGCATGATGACGTCGTCGGCCGGACCTAGCCAGATTTTCTCCGCCCCTTTTTCAATGATGTCCTCACCCCCGATGTAAAAGTCGGGGTCTTCCAACATCCGGATGGCCTCAAAGATTTCCTCGGCAAAAAGGGTGGCCAGCCCGGCATCCAAGCCAGGTCCCAGGTAGGGGAGGTGATGCTCTTCCTTGGGGACGGGCGGCAGGAGGGATTTGCACCGCTCCATGACCGGCACCGCATCTTTGAGTTTTTCGATTTTGATCCCCATCAGGGAGTAGATGATGGGCAGATAATAAGCCGTATTGGGGAATCCGATTTCCTGGTTTTCCCCATATTTGGCGATGGCTTCATCCAACTTGGCCGCACATTTATTGACTATCTTGTGAGCGCCGCGAATGGCGGCGGAAAGGATGATTTTCGACACGGTGGCTTCCTCCTTCCTTTTTCATAAAGGAAATTTGTAAAGGGTTGTCCGGCACGGACAACCCCCGGTAGGCCCTTAAACTTCTTCCGCTGCGGCAGCAGCCTCTTCCAGCTTGCGGCGCATTTCCATATCGTAGAGGATCCGCTCCCGGGCCTTGTCGATGCCCAGGGCCTTGCGCTTCAGGTCGATGTGGGCGATCATCTTTTGGGCCGCCAATACCGGGTCGGCCTCGAAATCCCACTTGCCGCCCAACTCCTCCTCCAGACCCTTGAAGAGGTAGTCGGTGAAAATCTCCGACCCCAAGGTCGGGAAAGTGACCCCGAAGACCGTATAAACCCCGGAAGCCACAAAGTAATGGCCGATGCTGATGGCTTTTTCGCTCATCCATTCAGGCGCCGCGCCTGCAACCGGCAGATCGCTGATGTCGGTTCCCAAACCGCCGGCTTTCACACAGGCCGTGGCCGCCATAAGGATACGGCTGTTGTCCACGCAAGATCCCATGTGCAGGACCGGTGGCAGACCCACCGCTTCGCAGACTTCGGCCAGGCCTTGGCCGCAGTACTTGGAAGCCGCCTCCGGGACCAGCAGGCCTTCTTTGCCCGCGGCCATGGCGGCGCAGCCCGTGGTCAGCACCAGGACGTCATTCTTGAGCAGCTCTTTGATCATGGTGAGGTGGGCGCTGTCTTGGGTAGTGCGGCAATTGTTGCAGCCCACCACGCCGGCCACCCCTCGCACCCGGCCGCCGATGACGTTGTCATTCAACGTGTAGTAAGAGCCGCGGATGGAGCCGCCCAGCAGGTATCGGATGGTTTCGTAGCTAAAGCCCACTACGGTCGGAGTACTGGCCTTGGGGATAAGGACCGGGGACCGCCGGTTGGGGAAATTGTCAATGGCCTCCCGGACGATCTGCCGGGCCACGTCCGGAGCGTGATGTTCGTCAAAGGGGATGTGCATGGTCTCCCCTTCAATCCGGGCCCGGGGATCGGTGGTGATCAGCTTGGTGTGGTAGCACTTGGCCACATTGGCCAGGGCCTGCATCTCGCATTGCACATCCACCACCATGGCGTCCACGGCGCCGGTGATGATGCCCAGTTCCTGGTGCAGATAATTGCCCGCCACCGGGATACCGTGGCGCATGAGGATTTCATTGGCAGAGCAGCACATGCCCGCCAACTGTATACCCTTGGCCCCTTTGTTCTGGGCGTACTGGATCATCTCCGGCTCCTGCACCACCGCGGCGATCATCTCCGGCAGCAGCGGTTCGTGGCCGTGGATAATGATGTTTACATGGTCTTCCTTGAGCACCCCCAGGTTGATTTCCCCGGCTACCGGCACCGGATTGCGGAAGAGGATGTCCTGCATATCCGTGGATAGCATGGAGCCGCCCCAGCCGTCGGACAAAGCGCAACGGGTGCACTGCTTGATAATGTTTTTGTATTCCTGGTCCACCCCCATGTGGGTCCGGTGCATGAGCTCCACAATCTCGATGTCACAGCCCCGGGGCACTACACCCAGTTTGCGCCAAATCTCCTGGCGCTTTTTGGGGGCCCGTTTGATGTAAGTGAGCTCGCCGTGCTGCTGGCCAAATTCCGCCAAAATCTTGTCGGCCAGCTCCTGGGCGATCTCTTCCTTGGAGCGGGGTTTAGCGGCCTCGCCTTCGCCCACGGTGATAGGTACCCCATAATCACGGGCCACCTGCTTCAGCTTGGCCACATCCTTGATCTGGTAACCCGGGGCCCGGCCATGGGCTACTTCTTTGAAGAGCAGGGCTACCCCCCGTGAATGGTCGTTATGAGCCGCCGCCCCGGAGGCCACCATGCGGGCAAAGTTCCGGGCCACGATGGTCTCGGCGGTCGCGCCGCACACCCCGGTGGCCTGCTTCTTCTGCTCTTCGCCTTCTTTGGCCTTCTTGGGTTTGGGCACCCGGCAGGGACCCTGGGAACAAATCCGACAACAGGCCCCTTCCTCTCCGATGGGACAGGGTTTCATCTTTTCGGCGCGGTCCCAGATGGTTTCAATGCCCTCCGCCTGGGCTTTCTTGAGCACCTCTTGGGCCGCCACATCCACCGACAGTTTTTCTATTTCGGCCATAAAAAATTATCCTCCGATTCATCTTTAGCAGAGGGGACCTTCATGGTCCCTCTGGCGGGACCAAACCCGCAGTTTGGAAACAGGTTAACGTTGCCGGGTCGAGTATTGCAGGTTGTTTAGTTGCCAAGGGCAATCAGCCCATCATTTCCTGGATGTAGGATTTTACCAGTTTGATGGCGTCGGGATGTCGCATAACCATCAGGTCGGATCCGGCCAGAAGCAGACTCACGGCGGTGACGGCTTCCATAAGAATGCCCCGTTTGGTCTGATCCCCCAGGGCCGGGGCTTCCGCATTGGTAAGCTTGCATTCCTTGACCTTCCACACTTCGTTGGCCAGATTGTTAATAATGGGAAGCTGCAGTTTTTCATCCTCCTGGGTCAGAGCAGCCATCCGGTCCCGTTCCATGACAGAGTAAGTGTACTCCATCCCGTAACCCAATCCGCCGGTGGTGGGGTCCACCAAAATCTGGTTGTCCTTGACCCCCAGCTGACCGAGCAGAATGTTGAGCTGTTTGGCCAGGTTGACATCGATGGGGGTGTTGGCGATCACGACATGATTGTAACCTAAAGCCGCGGCCCCGATTTTCTTGTAGTTTTTATCCTGGACCGGCCCCAGGCATACCGCTTTGCCTTCGCAAGCCTCCGCCACCGCCGGAAGCACTTCCGCATCCTTCTCCACGCTGCCGGAGCCATATATGATTAAGGGGACATCAATGGCGTCCGCCACCTTTTTGGCGGTGGCCGCCGCCGACTCGGGGGAGGCATCCTGGCCGTTGGGGTCAGTGCTGACCAGAATCAAGGCAACGGCCTCCGCGCCGTATTCGTTAACGCACTTTTTGGCCCAGGCAACGGGATCGCCCAGGACATCCTTAAAAGGTTCCTTGGCCGGTTCCGCCCAATCTTCCCCGGGGTCTATGTCCCAGACTTCCATGGCTACTCTCGGAGGGTTGGGCATTTCGCCTTCAAAAAGATAGAAAGGATAGCAGGTCTCACCCCCTAAAGTGATGGCCTTGTCACCTTTGCCGATGGTTACCGTTTTGATGGAGCCAGAGTACTTTTGTTTGGGAATCTCGAAAGCCAAGATCGTTCCCTCCTTATATTTTCCGGAATCCCGCGCATCCTAACCTACAGAGGTCTAGACATTGTGAAATTAATAATTTATTAGGCCTTCTGTCAAGTAAAAAATCATCTTTCAGCCAAATGGGCTAAGGTATTATCTTGGCAAAAAGGGCATAGGCGGCCTGTAAGGCCGCGGAATCGGCAGGAAGGCCGAAGGTCGGGCGGCCCTGGCGGTCGAATTCGGCAATCAAGGGATCATCGGGAATCAGCCCGGCCAAGCGCAGCCCTTGGGCTTCGATTTCCGCCTGGGCTTTGGGGCTGAGACCGTCAGTGACGCGGTTTACAATTAACCAGACTTCGCCTACCACAATTTTAAGCTGCCGGGCCAGGTCCTGGAGGCGGCGGGCCGTCTGGATGCCCCGCCAGGAAGGGTCGGAGACGAGGAGGAGACGGTCCACATTTTTGGTGGTGAGGCGGCTTAAGTGCTCCATTCCCGCCTCGTTGTCCATAAGGATGTAGGGGTAGTTTTTGCTTAGGACCTCCATATAGTGGGCAATGAGGTTGTTAGCGGCGCAATAGCAACCCGGGCCTTCGGGCTGCCCCATGACGATGAGGTCAAAGCCGTCGGCCTCCACCAGACATTGGTTGATGCGCATCTCAATAAGCTGATCCTTGGTGATGTCCACCAAGCCGCCGCCCCTTTTCATCTCTTCCCGGGCCTCACCGACAGTGTGTTCCACTTCCAGTCCCAGCACTTCGTGGAAATTGCTGTTGGCGTCCGCGTCCACCGCCAGCACCGGGGTTTTGCCGTTTTCCAGCAAATACCGAAGGAGCATCGCGGCCACCGTGGTTTTGCCGGTGCCCCCCTTGCCAGCCATTGCAATTAAGAAACTCAAAGATTTCCTCCTGTCGCCTTTTTGGTTAAATTTACTTTATTCTTTATAGGAGTTTGCCGTCAATATCTCTCCCAAGACAAAAAGCTTGCAATGGGTGTAGCCGCCAAGGGATAATTTGTATAGGAGCTGCTTCTGCCGTGCCTTGGGGGATCGTCCAATGGCAGGACTGCGGACTTTGGATCCGCCAATGGAGGTTCGAGTCCTCCTCCCCCAGCCATCATTCTTTCCCACTACCAATTCTCCGAGCCTTTTAAGGGAAGGGATAAATTGCCCTTCCACCGCAGGAGGCGACGGGCCTTTTTCTATGACTTTTTCCTTCAGTGGAACTGCCAGGCCGCGGTTTAAAAATAGGTGATCATTTTAACCGGAAATTAAGACTTCCTTCCTTCCCTTATGGTTGATTTTTTTGTTATATATATTTATGCGGAAGTGCCAGGCTCACTGGTGGGGCCCCCGGACTTCAAATCCGGTGTACCTTCTGAAGAAGGGGGTAGGTGGGTTCGATTCCCATGCACTTCCGCCATTTTTGGTAGGGCGCGCCACGCCGCTGAGTTATCCTCTGAGAAGCTCCGTTCCGTCTCAGGAGGATTATCCTCCTGTGTCCTGCCAAACACATCAATATCCTTAAACAAGGAGGATTTTTTATGTCTCAGGTGAAAAAGGGCCAATTTGTGCAAGTGCACTACACCGGCAGGCTGGAAGACGGTACGATCTTTGACAGCTCAGAGGGCCAGCAGCCCCTGGAATTCCAGGCCGGCAGCGGCGAGGTGATCCCCGGCATCGACAACGCCGTACTAGGGATGGCCGTGAATGAGGAGAAGAGAATCCTTATTTCGGCGGACGATGCCTACGGCCAGCGCCGGGAGGATTTGACTCGGGAGTTCCCGATTAGCATGCTGGGGGGCGAAACGGTCACCCCAGGCCAGAGCCTTTGGTTCAACACCCCCAGAGGCCCCATTCAAGGGAAAGTTTTGGACTTGGATGAGGAGCACTTTACGGTGGACTTCAACCATCCTCTGGCCGGCAAGAATTTGGAATTTGACCTAAAGGTGGTGGGCATCAGTGACCAGCCTACCCAACGGACAGGCTGTGCTTGTTCAACCCCTTCCGGAGGTGGTGGCTGCAGTTGCTAGGTTCCGGAATGCGATGAAGACAAGAGGCCGGGGCCTTATGCTCCGGCCTCCACCGGCTAAGGCCCCTGAGATGAGGCAGTCCGGTTAAAGCCTAGGGCATTACCTGGACTCTGGAGGAATCGGGGGAGGGTGAGGCGGCGGACACTCCGGTCCCGGCCCCCGCCGCATCTCTGGGGCATGGCGTCCCCGGCGAGCCCCCATCGGGCCATGGCGCTCCTGGAAAAGCCGCCACCGCTGCTCCAAAAGATGTGCAAAGGCGGCTTTCTGCTCCGGTTTTAGCTGATTCCGCACCTCGAGCAGGTGACGAATCACCTCTTCTTCCAATTTTCCCTGAAGTTCGCTGATTTCCCTGATCTTGGCCTGGATGGCGGGCCAAGCGGGGGGTTCTTCCGTTCTCAGGAGGGTAAACAGTTCCTGCCGCTTGGCGGCCAGTTCCGCCCGCAAGGTCCGCACCCGCTGGAGATGTTCCGGCATCAGACGCCCGAGGTGTTGACGCTGCTCCTGGTCCAAGTTGAGATGCCGCCACATCTCCCCCACGGGCAAAGGGGGCGGCATTTCCCGTTCCACCCGGGCGGCTGCCTGACGGCGGTCCTGGTAGCGCAGATAAGCAAAAGTGCCGATGGTTCCGAGATTGAGGGCCAGGCTGAAAATGACCAGGTAGAGGAGCCAATCCCGCTTCATGCGCTGATCTCCTCCTCCGTATATAGAATGACCCGGCCCCAGGAGTCCTGGGGATAGTCCTGGAAGACGTCCTCCAGGGCCAGGATTTCCGCCCCGTTGCCATTGGCCAAGTTTAAAAGGTAGGGGTAAGAGTTCTTGGCCAGCACCCCGCCCAAGGTCAATCCCAGAATCAGGGAGGCCGCCAGGGACAAGGAGCGCCACCAAGGACGGGCCGGAGGCTGCAGCCGGGATATGATTTTTTCGGCGATCTCCGGGGGTGCCGGAGCCGAAAGGGCCGCTAGGGCTCGTTCCAGGCGCCGGAACCAAGCCAGTTCCTTTTGGCACTCGGCGCAGGTCTGCAGATGCGCCTCCAACTCCCGGCTCAGCGGTTCGGGCACCTCACCGTCCAAATAGGCTGAAAGATTATCCTGAACTTTCTTGCATTTCATCCTGATAACAATAACACAAAAAATTTTCCCATCCGGCGAAAAATATTTGGCCTTTTGCTTTCTTTCCGCCCAAAGTGTTTTATTTTTAGGGTGAAGAAGCCCAGAACCTGAAGGAGGAGAATTGCCATGCTGTCCCAGATTCCCATTGACTTAAGCAAAGTTAACAAGGCCGACCTCAATAAAGAGATTCTTCGGGCCGCAATTATTGCGGAGCTGGATGCAGTCAACCTGTATGAGCAGATGGCGGCTTTAACGGACGATCCGGACATCCGGGCCATTCTACTGGACATTGCCAAGGAGGAAAAAACCCATGTAGGGGAGTTTCAGGCTCTGCTTCTCAGGCTTGACCAAGAGCAGGTCCAGGAATTGGAGCACGGGAAGGAAGAGGTGGAGGAATTAACCGGGAAAAAATAGCCCGGCCACGGCCTCAAAAGGGGCCGGCAAGATGGAAGGCCATTTTGGCCCATGGTCAGGGAGCCGAGGAGAAAGCTCCCTCGGCTCTTTCTTTAGGGGGAATTTTCGAGATTTTTTTGGATATCCTAAAAAAATTAAAGCAGAGTGAGCGCGGCCGTCTCTGAATCCAGGCGGGCCCATGCCCCCAAGGGCAAAGTGTGGTTGTCCGGGTGGTGTCCCAGGGGCAAGCCGGCCAACACCGGCACCTGTAAAGGCTCCAGGGCCGCCTGCATTACTTCAAGGAGACAGTGGTCGTTGTCGATACCGGTGAAAGCTCCCAGAACTATGCCCTTGACCCCTTCAAGAGCGCCGGAAAACCGCAGGTGATGCAGCAGGCGGTCCAACCGGTACAGGGCTTCGTTGTGATCTTCCAGAAACAGCAGGGTACCGTGAAAGCAAGGGGCGTAGGGGGTTCCCAACAGGTGGCAGATGGTGGTGAGATTGCCGCCGATCAAGGGGCCTTCGGCCACTCCGGGATGAAGAACCGTCAGCCCGTGAAAGGAAAAAAACCGGGGGCCGGCCGTAAGCCACTGGAAGAAACTCTCTCGGGCGGCGCGGGTGAGACCGGGCAGGTGCGCGACCGTGGGCCCATGAAAGGTCACCAGCCGAAGCCGGTGATGAAAATGCAGGAGCAGATTGGTTAGGTCACTGAAACCGAAGAGCCTTTTGGGGGACTTTCGCAGGGCCTCCACCTCCAGGTAGGGGAGGAGTTTGAGGGAGCCATACCCGCCTCTGGCCCCGATGACCGCCTTGACTTCGGGGTTCTGCCAGATTTCCTGGAAGCGCCGGGCCACCCCCCGGTCGTTCTGCCGGCCCCAAGCCCGGGTTTTGCAAACTTCCGGGCCACAAAGTACCCGAAAGCCCCGGGCTTCCATTAGCTGTATCCCCGCCCGGCAACGCGTCCATTCCACCGGACTCGCCGGCGCGGCCACCGCGATGGCGTCCCCGGGTTCAAGGGGTGGCGGCCAGCAAAAGGCGTGGGCTGGGGCTGGTCGGGTGCTCATGTTTGTGAATTTAACAATATTTTCCGACGCTAATCAAACAAAAGGAAAAACATGGTATAGTAGCACCGGAAGAAGTTCACCGTTCAGTTCTTGCCAGATGTCCGCCCTGTCTTCGGAAAAGCGGGACGCTGATGGCCGCCATGGGCCACGGGTTGACCTCGCCCTTGCTTTGGCTTTGTTTGTGGTGGCGGCCATATTCCGCCTCATGGACCTGCAGGCCCGTAATTTGTGGACTGATGAGGCCTGGGTGGCCTTGGCGGTTCTTAAAAATTCCCCCGGGGAAGTGTTGGCCGCCGGGAAGTCCACGCCACCCTTTTATCTCCTTGTCCTTTGGGCCCTGACCCAGGTTTTCGGTGGCAGTGAAGCGGTTCTCCGATCTCTGTCCTTTTGCTTCGGGCTGGGGACAGTGCTCCTCTTCTATCTGCTGGCCCGGTCTCTCACCGACGTCCCGACCTCCTTGCTGGGCTTGGCTGCCATTACTTTCTCCCCCATTATGGTTTACTTTTCCAAGGAGTTGAAGCAATACAGCGGCGATGCTTTTTTTGCGGTGCTGCTGGTGCTTTTGAGCGAACGGTTGCGGGCCCGCGGGGGGCGGAAGGGCTGGCTGGAACTGGGTCTGGCTGGGGGGCTAGGGTTGGGTTTCTCCCACAGCCTGGTGTTTGTCCTGCCGACGGTCCTGACGGCCCTTTGGCTGGCCCTGCCAAACCGGCCGCGGGGGCGGATTGCCCTGCTTGCCCTTGGGTGGGGCGCCGCCTTCGTATTATTATATTTTATGTTTTTCCGGCATCAGGTGGATCCGGACCTGGTGGATTACTGGTCCCAGGATTTTCCGGACTTCTCCGGTCTCCTGGCCTTTCTCGGCTGGCTGGCCGGTGCCCTGCACCGCTATCTGGATTATTTCCTCGGGGAATACGGGACCTTTTGGGGAGCCCCACTGCTGGTCATCGGCTTTGTTTACCTGATCCGCCAAGGGCAGGGTTTGGCCTGCCTTTATTTGGCCGGGCCGCTCCTCCTGGCATTGGGGGCCGCCACCCTGCACCGTTACCCCTTTATGGCGCACTACGGGGGCAGCCGCCTGATGCTGTTTTCCGCCCCTCTGCTATACCTGGTGGTTGCCGCCGGCGGGACAACGGTCTTTCTGTTCCTATGGCGCCATAAGACCTGGCGTTGGCTGACCCCCGTGCTGCTGGGGGGCATTCTTTTGGCCTTGAAACCGGGGGAGATGCTGAGGGAAAATTTCCATCCAGGTTTCAACCGCAGTCAGCTCAAACCTTTGGTCCGGAACCTGGAAAAAACAATGGGGACCCGTGACCGGGTCTATGTGTATTACTATGCCATCCATCCCTTCCGGTATTATTATCAGGGCAACCTGGAGCAGGTTTATTGGGGAAAGTCGTGTCTGGAAACGGGGTTGCGGCTGATGGAGGAGGATGATGACGAAGAAGAGGACGGCGAAGAGCCGACGGCCCGTTGCTTATGGCTGATCAGCGGTCACTACCCCAGCCTGGCCTACATGGAGACCTTTGCCAGAAACCTCCTGGGCCCCGACTGGCGGCAGACGGCACGCTACGAGGCTCCGGGGGCAGTCCTTTACCGGTTCGAACGGCAACCCGGGGCAGTGGCTAAAACCCGACCTGTCCGGCCAGGATCTGGCGGATCCGGGTCTCCAGCTCCCGCAGTCGAAAGGGCTTTAAGATAAGCCCGCAGGCTCCTTGCTTTCTCAGCTGGGCTACCTCCTGGGGCGGGAGGAACCCCGAAGCCAGTAAGACCCGCACTTCCGGGTCCAGGTCTTTGAGCTGTTCCAGAATGTGGGAGCCGCTGTCCCCGGGCAGATGATAATCCAGGATAACCAGGTCCGGCCGTCTCCTCTTCCGATAGAGGCGCAGGGCTTCCGCCCCGGCGCGGGCCACATCCACCCGGTAACCCAGATTCTCCAGCAGTTTTCGCCCCAAGGTGCAAATCAGCGGGTCATCGTCCACCAGGAGAATTCTGATGGAAGGCCGCCGGGCCTTTATTGTCATGAAGTTCCCCTGCCGCCTGGTTTTGGGCGACCTGCGCCCCCATGGATTTTCTCCCCCTATCGGCAAGCAAACCTCCATACTTGAAGGGTATGGCCCAAAATTTCTCATTCCGCCCAGACGCCCACGGTGAAACGGACTTCTCGGACGATGTCCGGCCCCAAGACCTTATCGAACTCCTGCAAAATTTTGGGCTTGAGAAACTGCAACTCCTGGACCCACGGGCTGGCGCTCACCTCCACCCGGAGCTCCCGGCGGCGTACCTCCATCAGCCGGGTATGGGGCAAAAGCGCCGGCGGCAGCACCCGCTCCCAAACCTCCCGGATCCTTCGCCGCTTTTCCAGGGCCTGCCAATCTCCGGGCCTGAACAGTTCTTCCAATACCTCTTTCACCGGCACCGGCCGGGGCAACGCTTCCCGCTTTGCCATCATTTCCTCTTTTATGGCCGCAAAGGCCAGAGAATTCGGCCCCCAAATTTTTTCATCCGGAGAGGGACCGGCCAGACGGAAGCCGGTGCTCATCCGGGAAGGTGGGAAGATCCTTCACCTTTTTGCCGCCCGGACAAACCCGGGAGCGGCGCGCTCAATGACCTCCTCCGGCACGCAGAAGGCCAGGCGGAAGTAACCGGCCCGACCGAAGCCTCGCCCTGGCACAGCCAGAATATTTTCCCGTTTCAGCTTTTCCACAAACGCCAGGTCATCGCCACCCGGTGCCTTGGGGAAAAAGTAAAACGCCCCCTGGGGCTTGAAGAATTCAATACCCGCCTGAGTCAGCACCCGGCTGAACAGTTCCCGCCGACGAACATAGGGCGTGATGTCCACCGTCAGTCCGGCCACCCGGGCCACCACCCGCTGCATCAAGGCCGGGGCGTTGACAAATCCCAGAATGCGGTTGGCCAGAATAAGGCCGGCGACAAGCTCGTCCCGGTCCCGGAGGCGGGGACTCACCGCCACAAATCCCAGGCGTTCCCCGGGTATGGAAAGCTCCTTGGAAAAGGAGGTAACCAGGATGGTGGCCGGATAGGCGGCGAAAACGCTGGGCAAGGTCTGGCCGTCATAAATTATGCGGCTGTAAGGTTCGTCGGCCACCAGGAAGATGCGCCGGCCGTATCGGTCGGCGTGGGAACCCAGGAGTGAGCCCAGGTTTTTCAGGGTTTCTCGGCTGTATACCCGGCCCGTCGGATTGTTAGGGGAATTAAGGAGCACGGCCCGGGTATGGGGGGTCAGGGCGTCTTTTAGGCGGTGCAGGTCCAGATCAAAGGTCTTGTCAGTCTCCACCACCCGGGGCACCCCGCCGTGGTTGTCCACGTAGAAGAGATATTCGGGAAAATAGGGCGCAAAAATCACCACTTCGTCCCCGGGGTCCAGGATGGCCTTGAAAACCACGTTAAGGCCGCCGGCCGCGCCGCAGGTGACGACCAGGTCTCCGGCAGTGAAGGGTTCCCCGTATTGCTTGTGCAAATATTTGGCCAGAGCTTCCCGGGTGGCCAGCAGCCCGGCGTTGGGCATGTAGCCGTGGACGCGGGGGGTTTCATCCCGGGCGGCGGCGATCAGCTCCTCCTTGAACCGGGCCGGGGGTTCCAGGTCCGGGTTTCCCAGGGTGAAATCAAACACCTTATCCGGACCCAGCCAGGCTTTCAACGCCGCCCCCTCTTCAAACATGCGACGGATCCAGGAAGAGCTTTCCATAGAGGCTTTGATTTTTCGGGAAACGCTCATAACAACTTTGCCTTATTTCAGTTTTCCCTTTCTTCCACTTGATAGCCGGCTTCCCGCAAGGCAGCGATGACCCGGTCGCCATGCTCCGGCCCCCGGATTTCCAGAATAATTTCCACCCGGGTCATTTCCAAGGGCAGGTCCCGGGCCATGCGGTCATGGAAAAGGTGAAGGATATTGGCTTCGTTTTGCCCCAGGAGAGTGGCCAGCCGTCCCAGGGAACCGGGGGTGTCGGGAAGGGCCACCCGTAAGGTGAGCAAGCGGCGGCGGGTCAGGAGGGCCCGCACCAGCACCCGTTCCAGAAGAGGAATGTCAATGTTGCCGCCGCTCACCACCAGGACGATTTTACGGCCCAGGTTCCGGCCCCGCAAGGGTCCGAGAAAGGCCGCGGCTGACACCGCCCCGGCACCTTCGGCCAGAACCTTTTTGCTCTCCAGCAGGACCAGCACCGCCAGGGCAATGTCCGATTCCTCCACCAGCACCACTTCGTCCACGTATTTTTGGAGATACGGAAAGGTATGGCGGCCAATCAGGGGCACGCAGATTCCGTCGGCCAGGGTGGGGCGGGCCGCCACCGGGGTGGGCTGATCTCTTTCCAAGGCGGCTGTCAAGGAGGGTACCTGCGCCGTCTGTACGCCGATAACCCGCACCTGGGGCCGGCGCTCCTTCAGGGCCAGAGCAGAGCCAGCGGCCAACCCGCCACCCCCGACCGGAAGGAGCACGGTATCGGCATCCGGCAGATCTTCCAGGATTTCCAGGCCAAGGGTGCCTTGACCGGCCACCACTTCCAGGTCATCATAGGGGTGAATGAAGATATAGCCCTGGGCTACAAGCTCCTTGGCTTTTTCCAGGGCCTGGGAGAGGTCTTGACCATACAGGATGACCCGGGCGCCATAACCCTGGGCGGCCAGTTGCTTGGAAATGGAGGCCCCCTGAGGCATGACGATGGTGGATGTCAGTCCCAGAGAAGCCGCCGCGAAGGCCACCCCTTGACCATGATTGCCGGCGGAGGCAGCCACCACCCGCTCCCCTTCTCCCCGCTCCTTTAAGAGTTTCAGGCGGTTCATGGCTCCCCGAAGCTTGAAAGACCCGGTAGTTTGCAGGTTTTCCAGCTTAAGGAAGACTTCCGCGCCGCTGGACCGGCTCAAGGTATGGGAGTAAATCAGAGGGGTGCGGAGGATCAATCCTTTAAGTCTGGCCTGCGCCGCCTCAATATCTTTAAGGGTCATGGCTGTAAGGGGGCAATAACGGCAGGAGAGTCCTTCCGCGGCAATTCCATCAGGCGCGCTGAGCCTTGCGCCAGCCTGCGGCCTTCAGGGTGTCGACGTAAGCCAGCCACTCAGATTTCAACAACTCCAAGTAACGGTTGATATTCTCTTGGATCAGGGGCGCCAGACGTCGGTGCAGCGCCGAATTTACTTCGTGGTCCAGGGGAGAAAATCCCTGCCAGGATAAATAGCCTTCGTCGAACAGGAACTCCGGATTGACGTCCACGTTCAAGCCCCGCAGGTTCATGAAAAACCGGGCCGCGGGCATATCATATTCCAGGATCCAGCCGCAATCCTCCACCATGGTGGCGGCATCCCATTGAACCTGGGCGCTGCATTCGGGGCAGTAAAGATTGAGGAGAATCTCCGGGGTTAGGATGTTGTCCCGAAAACTCAGATAAGCCCGGTGGCGGCCGCACTCACAAACGCGCCCTTGCTGCAGGCACATGCGGGTTTCCCCCTTTTAAGGTATTTTTCCAATTTTTATTTTTCATACTAGTTTTTCGTTATAATGACAAGAGAGGGGCTTTCCGGCCGAGGTGCAGGAAGGCCTTTTGCCAAGAATATGGCAGACTTCCCGGCCATGACCATTATTGAGACATTGCTTGCCCGGATACCGGGCAAATTTTCGGCTGAACTGGGTATTGACCTGAAAGCAGGGCCCCTGGAACGCCAGAAATGGTTCCTGGCGGCCATTTTTTACGGGGCCCCCATTTCCGGAACCCTGGCATCCCGCACATACCGGGTTTTCGCCGAAAACGGGGTGCTCACGCCAGAAGCGATCCTGGCCCGGGGCTGGGATGGTTTGGTGGCCCTTTTGGACGAAGGCGGATACACCCGCTACGACTTCAAGACTGCAACCAAGCTGCTCCGGGTGATGGAAGCCTTGAAGGAGGGCTATCAGGGGGACCTGGAGCGGCTGGCGGCCGCCTCGCAAAGTTACCAGGATCTGGCGACGCGGCTCTGCGCGCTGGCCCCCGGCATTGGAATGACTACGGTGAACATCTTCCTGCGCGAACTGCGGGGAATCTGGCCCCAAGCTGAGCCGCCCTTGAGTCCTCTGGCGCAACTGGCGGCGGAGCATCTGAAGCTCATCCCTCCTGACCTCGACCCCTTTGCCGCGCTTGCTGCCTTGGCCGCCCGGTGGCAGGCGGAGCCGGTGGCCGGCCATGATTTTGCCGACCTGGAAGCCGCGTTGGTGCGTCTGGGGCGAGACTACTGCCGGAAGCCGACCCGGCGGGGCTGCCCCATGAGCCAATTCTGCGGGAGAAAGTAATGCCCCGGAAGGCTTACCCGGAGGCCCAAAGTTACCAAGTTCAGGGTTGACGCGCCCAATCCTTCGGCAAAGCTTTGGCCTGAATCGGACCCTGGCATACCGAAAGACTCCCCTATTTGCTCCTTTTTGCCGTACTGCCGGAAAATACTGGGTAAAGATTGCCGGGGCTTTTCTGTACTTTCGCTGATTCCCCTGAAGCCGGGGCTTTTTCGTTTTGGCATTGCTTTTGCTTCTTTGGACAGAAAATCCAAAGGAGGACAAAGCCTTGGAGATTACCAGCCTCTCCTCTCATTTGACGGCAAATGCGCCTCCTGACCCTGATAGTCAGGTGTCCGCCAGTCAAACATCTGCGGTAATGCCGGAAAGGGCCCAGGAACTGGAGGCCGACACTAGAGAACGGGTGGAGTTGGTGCGCGCCCAGAATTTGGCCTCCCCGGCCGCAGAACAGGTGGATCTGAAACGGGCGGCCCTTCTGTTGCATCAGGTTGTCCATCAGCTAACGATTATGGACCGCCGGGAGGTACGCGGGCTTTACCGCCTGGAAAGGCTGCAAGACCTCTGCTACCGCCTGCAAGAAAAGGCGGAGGTCTGATCCGGTCCGGTGGGGAAATCCCCCGGTAATGGCGCCGAAAGAATGTCTCTCGATGGGGGCATGGGGGCTTCAAAATGACCAAGCATTTTGCGATTGATAAGAATTATTGCCCTATGTGGCTAATAAGATCGAAAAAATTAATTTTGCCTGAAAAAAGGCCTTGATTAGAATATCCCAAAGGCATGAAAATTGAGGACCTGATTCTTCTGTCGCAAACGCCGGGGCGCCGTCCCGCCCGGGAACCGGGAACGGAAAACTTTGCCGAATATCTGAAGGAGGCAAAGGCCTCCTCGCGAAGCGAGCAATCTGGGCAGGCCGCCGGTCTGGACCCGGTCAAAGAAGTGACGAGCGCCGACGAGGTTATTCAGACCTCGGCGGCGTTAGCGGACGCGGCCCTGTCCCGGCTGGAGATTTTTCAGACGACTTTGGGGAAGGGTGACATTTCCCTGAAGAAGATGGCGCCGTTGGTACAAAAATTGGAGCAAGACTGCCTCCGGCTGCAGGACGTGGCCCGGAGTCTGCAGGAGGATTCGCCGCTGCGCCTGCTCCTGGAAGAGACCGCAGCCCTGGCTTGGACCGAGGCTTTTAAATTCCAGCGGGGTGATTATGTTTAGGCCTGCCGCCGATGGACTCCACAAAGGACCGGCCTGTCGTCCTCCAGGCGGAGGATTTCCGCTTTGATCACCTCGGGCGATAAGGTCAAGAGGGCATAGGTGGGAGGCTGGCCCCGATCCCGCCGGTCCCGGAGATGTCCGGGATTCAGCCACAGCACCCCCTGACGCAGTTCCAAGGCCGGAAGGTGGGTATGGCCGAACAGCACCACCTGGACCTCCCGGGCCAAAATCTCAGGGTCCGGATCACAAGGCAGATCATACCTGTGCTTGCCTGCCGTATGGGTCAGGAGCATCTTCACTCCGCCCAGTTCTATCACCAGCCGGTTGGAAATCGCCGGGTTTCGGTATTCCGGGCAGTACACCCCCGGTACGCCCACGGCTTTCAGGCTGGCTTGCTTCAGTATAGCCAGGTCCCGATAATCATCGCCCAAATGAAGAACGATGGAAACCCCTTTGGCCTTCAGCCTGTCCGCCAGACGGCGCAGACCCTGGATATTGCCATGCGTATCACTGACTACCGCCGCCAGCACGGTTCCTGTGGCCTGAAAAGATTGCGCCAATTTCCCCCGATCCCTGGCTTTTAGAAAATTTCGGTGTTATTGTATCTCTGCCTGAAGCCTTCTGTTTGGCCGGGGATATCAAAACAGACTGAAGTCAGCGAAGAGCCATGCAAGATTGTGTCTTTTGCCATATTGTCGCGGGCCGCGCCCCGGCGGTCAAAGTGCTGGAGACTCCCCGGGTCCTGGCCTTCCTGGACATCGCCCCCGTCAATTACGGTCATACGCTGGTGATTCCCAAAGCGCATTACCAGAATCTCTTGGACCTGCCGGATGAGCTGTGGACGGAGCTGGGGCAGGTGAGCCGGGAAGTGGCCAAGGCCTTGATGAAGGCCCTCTTTGCCCGGGGCTTCAACTTGGGCATGAACAATTTCGACGCGGCCGGTCAAGTGGTGTTTCATGCCCACCTGCACGTCATCCCCCGTTATTTGAGTGATGGCCTGCATTTCTTTCCTCAAGGCAGCTACCGGCCCGGCGACATGGAAAGGGTGGGCCAGCAGCTCCGGCAGGCGCTGGCTCAAAAATGACAAGGTGAGGCTCGCTGCTCAAAGGGCTGCCTCAAGGGCGAGGCACTCCTGCAAAAATCTGGTTTCCTTTCGCGGTACGGGCAGGGCGACCCCGTCCACCGAAGCCAACGGCATGACCCCCATCAGGGAATTGGCCAGCCAGACACCTTCACAGTTCAGCAGTTCGCCAAGGGGTATCGGCTGCCATTCCAGTCTGAGCCCTTGTTTTTGCATAGACCGGGCAAGCACGGCCACCGTCACCCCGGCCAAGGCGCTGGGGGCCTGAGGGGAAAAGAAGCCTCCCTTTTTCGCAAAAATGATGCTGGTGGCGGCGCCTTCGGAAACCAGCCCGTCGGCCTCCAGGACGAGGGCTTCCCGGGCCCCCTGATCCAAGGCGTATTGGCGGGCGGCCAGATAAAAGAGGTAATTCAGGCTCTTGTGGCGGCCCACAAAGGTGGTCCGGCGCTCGGGAAAAGTCACCACCGGCCAGCCCCGGCTGTATTCTTCCGGGCCGGGCGGCTCATAAGGCCGGGCATAAATGACCAAGGTCGGCCGGGAACCGGTGGGGAGACCCAAACCCGGAAGCTCTCCTCGGGTAAGAAGGATCTTCACGGCCGCGGTGCCCGCCGTTAAGGCATTCGCCTGAAGAAGCCGATGCAAGCGCTCCTGCCAGTTTACCTCCTGGGGGAAGGGGATCCGGAAGGCTTGGGCGGATGCCTTCAAGCGTTCCAAATGTTCCGCCAGAAACTGGGGTTTCCCCTGTTCGGCCCGGATGGTTTCAAAAAAGCCGTCACCATACAAAAAGCCCCGGTCTTGGACCGAGACTTTCCCCTCAGACAAGGGCACCATTGCATCATTAAGCCAGACGGATTCCTCAAGGGCCATACGTTGTCAAGAAGGACAAACCGGACTATTCGCCCCTGTACCCGCGATGGACCGCTGGGATTCCAGCTTCCCCTCAATAAGGCGGAAAAGGGTGCGGCCTTTGTGCAGAGTTTCTTCGTATTCTGCCACCTCATCTGAATCGTAAACCACCCCCCCGCCCACGGCAAAGTGTCCCCAACCGCGGCTGATGATGGCCGTGCGGATGGCCACGTTCAGGTCCAGATTGCGGTGCAGGCCCAGATAGCCGATGGCGCCGGTATACACCTGACGCACCTGCGGCTCCAGCTCGTCGATGATCTCCATGGCCCGGATCTTGGGGCAGCCGGTGATGGAGCCGCCCGGGAAGGTGGCCCGCAGGATGTCCACATGGGTTATTTCCGGGCGTAACTGTCCGGTAACGATGGACACCAGATGATAGACGTTTTGATAAGCCTCCAGACGCTTGTGTTCGGCCACTTTTACGGTGCGGGCCCGGCATACCTTCCCCAGATCATTGCGCAGGAGGTCCACTATCATGGAAAGCTCGGCGTCGTCCTTGCGGCTTTCGGCCAACTCCCGGCGCATGGCCTCATCCTCCGCCGGGGTCTGGCCCCGGGGTCGGGTGCCCTTGATGGGCCTGGTCTCCAGATAATCCCCCCGGCGGAACAGGAAGCGCTCCATGGAGGTGGAGAGTATTTGGAAATCTCGGCAATTGAGGTACGCGTAAAACGGGGCCGGATTCAGGGCAAACAGGTGCTGGAAAAGATTAAAGGGGTCCCCGGTCAGGGGGAAGGAAAAGCGTTGGGAAAGATTGACCTGATAGACGTCCCCTTGGCGGATATATTCCCGGATTTTGGCCACCGCCTTAAGGTAGGCCTCCCGGGTGAAGTTGCTGCGCAAAGGGCCGACCTGGCATGGACTTGGCCGGAGGGTGGGCATATTTAACTCCTCCGCCTTGGCAGGGGGTCGGTAGTGCCCCGAAGCATCTTCATAATGGAGGGTTATCTGCCAGAATTTTTCGCGGGCGCGGTCCTGGATCACTACGCGGCCGGGAAAGGCCATTACCAGGTCCGGTAGCGCCAGATCATCCACCGCGGTGGCAGGGAGACGCTCCAGGTGATTCTTGAGGTCGTAGGCAAGAAATCCCAGACCGCCGCCGCTGAAGGGCTCCACCGGGGCCGGGCCGGAAAGCTCCAGAGTTCCCAGAAGGTCTTCCAGCACCGTGAACGGGTTTCCCCAGATCGCAGTCAGGTCGTGAGGCTGCTCCACCGTAGTCCGTCTGCCTTTGGCCTTCAGGACCAAAAACGGCTCCCAGCCCATGATGGAATAGCGGGCGCAATCCAGGTCGCCCCCGCTTAAAAGCAACATGGCATAAGGGCGCTGGCGCAAAGGGGCGAACAGCTCCGCTAGGTGGGCAACGCGGCGGGGCGGCTCATACGGCTGCACTTCGATATTAACGAGACGCCCGAACCTTTTATTCATTTAGTTATAAAACCTACCTGCCCAACTGCAAAAAGTTGGCTGCCAGTTCATAGCCATGGCTGGTGAGAAATGACTCCGGGTGAAACTGGACCCCGTGCAGGGGGTATTCCTTATGGCTCAGACCCATGATCACCCCGTCCTCGGTCCAGGCGGTGATCTCCAGTTCCGTGGAATGGGGGTGCGCCGCCAAGGAGTGATAGCGGGCCCCCCACAATGGGGAGGGCAGACCCTGGAAAATCCCGGTGCCGTGGTGAAACACCCGGTGCCGCTTCCCATGAACCGGCACCGGAGCCCTGACCGTCTGTCCGCCGAAGACCTCGTTGATGGCCTGGTGTCCCAAACAGACCCCCAAAATCGGGATATCCCGGTAAAAACGGGCGATCACTGCCTTGCTGATGCCGGCCTGGGCCGGGGCTTTGGGCCCCGGGGAAATGCAGAGCCACCGGGGCCTCAGCCGGGCAATTTCCTCCAGGCTGATGGCATCGTGGCGAAAGACCAGAACTTCCAGGTCGAATTCGTAGAAAAGCTGGACCAGGTTGTAGGTGAAGGAATCGTAGTTATCAATCATAATCAGGCGCACGGGAGCCCCTCTGAAACAAACAGGCCACCCAGGGAGCCTGGGTGGCCTGGATCGGCCTGACATAACTCCGATTTTTCTTTACCCTGGCGGGTCGCCTTTGTCAAGCACTTTTGCGTATGACCTCAGGAAAAGGCATCGCAAGTATCTAGGCTGGTTTCGCGGCCTCAGGTTCCAAGGGGCGGCGCAAACGGATGAAATAGATGGTGCCGAAGGCGGTGACTTTCAACCGATGACTCAGACTGTCGTAGTGAGTAAGGTAAGCCTCTTCGAAGTCCATATCCGTCGCCAGGCTCAAGGCCTTATCCCAGTCCCCGCCGCAGGCCTGCACCAGGGCCTGCATGAGTACTGCCCCGCCGTTTCGGGCCGTGGGGTCCACCGCAAAGGAGGCGCCACATTGGGGACATTCTCCGCCGTCAAATTCATACCAAAGCCCGTCCAGTTCCTCTGGTCGGGGCACCTCCGCCCGGCAAAAAGGGCAAAGCACCGGGGCGGACCGTTCCCGTCGCAAATTTAGCACGACCTGCCTCCTGAGATAAACTTTCTTTTTAATACTGAATTTTTTGGATATTCGCAATCAAAGGCTTCATATTGACACACAAAAGCCAGGTGATTAAATTTGGATTAACTTTAGGGAAAGGAGAGGAAAGCATGGCGATCACCGTTAGCTTCAGCGATGCCGAACAGCAGAGAATCGAAGCCATCGTTATTGATAAAGACAAGGACGAGGCCCTGAAATACTGTGCCGACTTGCTGGACAAATTCCGACAGCACCCTGGCCATGCCTGCGGTCCTAAACCCGTATAGACTTTGAGATCCGGGGCGGAAGGCAGGGCAGGGGGTTTGAGTTTGGAAAATTTTGAGGATCCTGCCCCTCTGACGAATAGACCGACACGACCACTTTAGGCGAGGAGGACGGTATGGCGGAAAAATCCCTGGTTTTTGAGGACAAAGACCAAATTTATGTTGAAGGCATCTGCATCGACAAGGATAAGGAGGAAGCTTACAAGTTTGTGAAGGAACTGCACGAACGCCTGAAGGAGCATCCCGGCTACGCTTGCGGTTTCAGGACAAGGGGATTCAAATAAAATTCAGGCATCCCACCCCGGTCATTTCAAGAAAAGCATCGGGAGGCTGGCCCTGGTGGCCGACACCCATACGTTTCTGGCCGGCCTCCCTCGCCTCCTGGTTTTTTTTCAACGCCAGGGAATTACTGACCTGGCCTGTTTGGGGGACTGTCCGCCTGAGCCCTTCCGCGCCTGGCTGACCATTCCCCGACATCGGTTGTATTGGGTTTACGACTTTTACGGGCCGGAGATGCCCGAAGCCACCGCCAGTGGCATGAGTCTGGCTCTCCCTCCCCAGGTCTTTCTGGCCCATACCCGGGCCTTGGTCTGGACTCACTTCAAAAATAAGATTCATGCCTACTTGACCAGTCTGGAAACCGGCCGTCCCCCCTTGCTCCTTTGCCACGGGCACACACATGTGCCCAGCGTGACCCTTTTCAAGCCGCCGTCCTACCGTCTCCTGTATATCAATGATGCGGTGCACCCCCGGGAGTTCCGCCCCCGTCAAGCTTGCCTCAGATTAGAAGCCGACTCGGCCTATTTTCTGGTTCCCGGAGCCTTTACCATGGAAGAAGGACGCTATCCCACCTTCAGCTTTGCAGTCCTTGACCTGGAGGGGCAGCGGGTGGCTATGGTGTCTTTGCGGGACCTGGATGACCTGGAAAAGGTGGAACTGTTTGGATAGTTTTCCGGGTAGAACCTGAAGCGTGTCGCGGTCGGGGAAATGGCGCCGGTCTGCGCCACTCCGGCCAGCGAGTCAGGGACAGGTAAGAGATCCCCGCCCCCGCTCGCCAGGTTGTTTAGCCTTTTTGTTTGCCTTCCAATATCTGAACGATGTCCAGTTCATGTTGGCCGGCAGTACGCATATTGTCCAGAAAGGTCAAAAAAAGAGGCGCGGCGTGAGGCAGGCAAAGGCCTTCAACCATCCGCTCTTCGTGCTCCGTGGCGAAGTCAAGGCAATTCTGGATGAGCGTCTGGGCTTCGTCCGCCACAAATCTCTTGAGCATGGCGTTGTCCGTTTTCAGGATGTCCAGAACCGAGCGCAAAATTCCCGCTTGGTGGTCAAAGAGATGGTTGGTTTGGGACACGGCCTTATCCGAAAACAGAATACCGTCCCTGATCTTTTTTTCAATGGGTTCGGCCAGTCCCCCCAGCTTATCTGCAATTAATTGCAGCCGGGTAAGCAGGCTTTGGGTTTTGTGACCCACCTCGCGCTCTGCCGGCTGCTTTGCCAAGTATTCTTCCACAAACTTAAGGGCATTAGCAATTTCTGCTTCCACTTCCGTCCGCAGTGTCTTCAGTTTTTCCAGATCCTGGCGACTGTGGCGGTTAAAGGCATTCCGGGCTGCTACCACCATCGCGTCCAGCTTGTTGAAAATAGGGGTGAACAGGTCTTTACCAGCAACCGTAAACATGTGCAGCCTCCTTCCACTCCTAGTGATACCTTACAATATAGTTTGATCGGCCTTGGAATCAAGGTGGCCTAGAGAATTCTGGGTTTTGAAAAGCTGGAAGCCATACAAAGGGGGGAAGGCAGGAATGATGCCTGTCTTCCCCGGTTTTCTAAAACGGCAGGGATTTAAACCTGGCAGCCCGGGCCAGTTCCATGCCGCTGGGAGGGGAAACGGGAGCCAAGGTCTGCACTCTGGCCAGACGCTCGGCCGTGGGCGGGTGAGTGCGATATATGCCACCGGCGCCTTCCTTTCCCTGCATTTTGCTGAGCACCGCCGCCAAGGCGCCGGGATTGTAACCGGCCCGGCGCAAAATATTCACCGCTTCCTGATCGGCCTTTTCTTCCGCGGTTCGGCTGTAGCCGTTCACCACAATGGTTTTAAAGACGTCATCAATGGAGCCTTCAAAGAGAGTCAACAATTGCCCGGCGCTGCCGCCATATTGCCTAACGGTTTCCGTTCCCAGAGTGGTGAGCACTTCGGTCCAGCGGGCCTGACTGATGGAGTTGATGCCGTCCTTGTGGGCGATGTGGGCCACTTCATGGGCCAGCACCGCGGCCAGTTCATCCTCACTGCCGCAGTTTTTCAAAAGGCCCCGGGTGATCAGGATGGTGCCTCCGGGGCAGGCAAAGGCATTGGGCTCCATGGTATCCAGGACAGCAAAGTGGTACCCTCGGTAGACTTGCGGCCGGGGGGATTTGCGGGCCACAGTCTGCCCCACCTCGTTGACATATTGAATGACCTCCTGGTTTTGATACAGAGGGTATTTGGCCAGGATGCGGGCCGCCACGGCACGCCCGACATAATATTCCTCCGAATCGCTGATGGGCCGGGAGGCCTGCACAGCCTTGACCCCGGTCTTGGCGGCGATTTCGGCCGCGGGCGTTAGGGAGGACGGCAAAGGTACGGACACGCCGCCGCAACCCCAGAAAACCAGCCATATCAAAAGAAGTCCGGTAAGTGCCCCATACCTGATTCTCATGGGTTAAGCCCTCCTTCCCGGATGAACTTCTGGAGCTGGGCAGGGTCCACTCCGAAGCTTTCCACCCGGTCCACCAGGGCATAGTTGAGGCCAGGGTTTTTCTGGCGGTAACTTGCCTCCACTTCGGGGGTGAAGCCCTTGCCGGCCAGAGCCACCTCGTCAGTCCGGGTCTCTTTTACCGGGCCGCCGAAAAGCATCCGGGAGAGATCCACTTTGGCCGGTGCCGCTTCAGGAACTGCCTGCCGGTGCAGCCACCCGATGGTCCCCTGGTAGTCTACCTTATACCATTCCCCTTCCTGGCGGATCAGCGTCACCTTGGCCCCTTGGGGTACCGCGCCCAAGGGCGGGCTAGCGAAATGGGGTTCCTGGTATATCTGCTGGTTGGGCTGGCTGACGGTGAGGATCCGGGCCCCCACGGGCACAGTCCACCCAATAACCAGTATTCCTAAGAACCCGGCAGCCAAGGCAAGGCCTTTTGGAAAGAACATAAACCGGTGTCTCACACAGCCTCCTGCAGCATAAGATTAGAAGCAACGGCAATAATATTTATCAAAAAAACAAATATTTCCAGATTATTTTTTGTTTGGTCGGAAAACCCCGTCCCAATCGGCGGGTGGGGGAGATTCCAGAAACTGGCGGCAACGGTCCAGAAAGACCCTGGGGGGCGGCAATTCCGGCCAGAGCTTCAGGGCCCGGTCAAAATCAAGAATTGCCTCCGCAAAGCAACGGCGGAAATAAAGTTCAAGCCCTCGGGTGAAAGCTTCCCTGGCTTGGCGTTGCTCCGAAGTCAACTCCCCTGCCAAAGCCAGCGGCACATAGACCGTCACCGGTGTTTCCCGCCCTTGTACTGCCACCCGGTCAAGCTCCAGAAATTCCACTCTGGGGCCGCACCCGGCCACCGTGGCGTCGCTGGCCAGGATGGTGGTCCCATAGAATTTGTTCAGCCCCTCCAGCCGGGCCGCCAGGTTGACCGTATCACCGATAACCGTATAATCAAACCGCTTCTGGGAGCCGAGATTGCCAACAATGGCTTCGCCGGTATGAAGCCCGATGCGCATGCGGAAGGCAGGCAGGCCTTGTTGTCCCAGGCGGCGGTTGAGCTCCGACAGTGCGGCCTGCTGGCGCAGAGCAGCCCTGCAGGCGCGCTCCGCTTGATCCTCCTGATCCAGAGGCGCCCCCCAGAAAGCCATGATGGCGTCCCCTTCGAACTTGTCCACGGTGCCCATTTCATCCAGAATGATCTCAGTCATGCGGGAGAGATACTCATTCAGCAGAACCACTACGGCCTCCGGGGCCAGGCGTTCGCTCAGGGTGGTGAAACCGGCCAGGTCCGAAAAGAACAGGGTGACCCGGCGACGCTCGCCCCCCAGCTTGAGCTTTTCGGGGTGCGCCAGCAGATGGCTGATCACCGTGTCCGACATGTATTGGGCAAACATGCGCCGGATGGCCTGCTTTTGACGGCCTTCGGTAGCATAGCGGTAAACCGCGGCCATTCCGAAGGAGGCGGCCAAGGCTACCCCTGGAGGGAGGGGATCCAGCCACCAACTGGCCCAAAAGAGCAGATAGGACAAACCGGCGGCGGCCAGACCCAGAGAAAGCAAGGCCAACAGCGGGGCCAGCCAACCTTTGGCAAAGAGCACGGTCAGAGCCGAGGCGGCGGCCAGAAAGACAGCCAGCAGCCATTGTCCCGGGGCAGGCCGCAGGAAATCACCCTGAATGAGGTTATCCAGCAAGGTGGCATGCAGTTCCACCCCGGGGTAAACGGGGCTTACCGGCGCGGCCTTCAGGTCCAGCAGGCCGGGGGCCGTAAGACCTAGCAAAACCCAGCGGTCCTGAAATTCTGCCGGGGGATAAAGAGGCGGGCGGCCATGGCGCAGGCGGATTTCCGACTGGATGACATTGGCCGCACTGTAGCGCTTGTGGCTTCGGGCCGGACCGCGGAATTTCAACAAAAAACGTCCTTGAAAGTCCAGGGGGATCCGATAATTTCCCTGCACCAGGGCGCCTTCGGCAAACCGCCAGGGGCCCGGAGCCACGCCGTGGCGGAACGCCGAAAAACCCAGCAGGGGAATCCAGCGCCCGTTAAACCCGGCCACCAAGGGCAGGCGGCGGTAAATGCCGTCCGGGTCCGGGGCGCACTCTACGTTGCCTAAGGTGCAGGCCGCGGCCGTCAAAGGGGGGATAGGCGGGATGACGGCCCGGTAGTTCGGGAGCCCTGCCGGGGGAGAACCGGTGATGACCAGGCCAGCCTTTGCCAGAAGGTCGGCCTCCTGGGGGTTGACCCCTTTCTCTTCCCGGGTCAGGAAACAGGCAAACACCACATTTCCCGCGGCGGCCGCGGCTTTGGCCATTTCCCGGTCGTCATCCGGGCCGTAGACCGAGGGTTCGGTGTAAAGAAGATCAAAGATTACGGCCCGGGCCCCGCCCCGCTTACAGAAAGCGATAAGGGGACCATAGAGCTGTCGGGGCCAGGGCCAGTTGATGCCCTGCTCCTTGAAAAAGTCCAGGTCGGGTTGGTCCACCGTCACCAGCACTACCTGGGGGCTGGCGGGCGGCAATGGCACCACCCGGAAAAGGATGTCCAGGGTTTTCAGGGAATATGGCTCAAGCCCCCCGGCAGCGCCGAGCCCCAGGGTCAGACCCAGCGCGACGGCGGTGATGATGACCCAGGCTTTCAGCTTCGCTTTGGGAGAGTAAGCAGGAAAGTCCATCACCTTGACCGCCCGGAATTTCCTGCCATTATAGCAAACTGAAAAACAACCGGCGGCCCTTCTCTCAGCTAAACTTTGAAGGAAAAACGGCGCGGATCGCGGACGCCCCGGCTGCGGGCGGGAAAAGAAAAACAGACCTGGCAGGCAAAGCCAGGTCTGTCCAGAGGTGGTTTCCGTTCCCAACAAGAGAAGAAAGCCAGGAGGCTTTTCCCCTTGCCTTTTAATCTACTTCGTTCATCGTTTGACCGCAGCACTCCGGGGCCGGCTCGCCGGCCTTCACGGATTTGGGGGTGTGACACTGCGGGCAGATATACCTCTTGTTTTTCGGTGGTGCTGGCATTTTGCCCGCTTTACTTTGACATCCACAAGTTTTGCACATAAATCCTCCTCTTTCATGATTTCGGAAGGCCTTTAATCCAGGACAACCTATCGATTTCTCTTGCAGGCTAATTTCTATTTTATGATAATAAATATTATTTTTCTACAGTCAACCCTTTTCCGATGGTTTCGGATGAAAAAAAATTGAAAAATCCCGGCGTTTTCCCGATGAATTTAGGAAAAAGGCCTTCATTCTCTTTGACTTGAAAAGTTTTTTCACTAAAATGATAAAATTATTTGATTTCCGTTAAATCGGGCTTTTTTAAGTGACAACGGAAAATCAGGGGGAGAAACTCCCACCTTTCGGGAGTAATACCGGGAAGTCGTGCGCCCAGGCATCTCCTCACTTCAAAGGTTCAGGAAGCCGCTGATTGGACCTCCAGAGATTCCGCCAAAACCACCTGTGGCTTTACCGCTTCATGAAGCGGGCCGCCTGGCCCATTATTATCTTCGGCGTCCTGACGGCCGCCTGGTCGGTTTATTATTCCTATAAGAATCTGAGGTTTTCCACCAGCCGCAGCGATTTGGTGGCCAGTGACCAGCGCCTTATTCGCTTGAGCAAGGAGCTGGAAAAGGAATTCGGCGAGCGCGATCAGTTTGTGGTGGTCGTCGAGAACGGCAAGCCGGCCCGCTCCGTTGCCTTTGCCGAAGCCCTGGCCGCAGAGCTACGGCGTTATCCCCAACACTTTCCGGAACTCTTTTACCGAGTTGACCCGGAACCTCTCAAAAAATGGGCCCTGCTTTACCTTGCTAAAAAAGACCTGAACAGCCTGAAGTCCAAACTCCTGGAGCACCGGGAAATTATCACTTCTATCGCCGCAGAGCCCAGCCTGGTCCGGTTTTTCCAGGTAGTGAACCAAGAGATCACCCGGGCTATGATCAGCGAGCTCTTCACCTCTTTCCTGAAAGAGGAAAAGGAAGAGCCCATTCCGGATCTGTCGCTCCTGAATTCCACCTTGAGACAGCTGGACCGCTGTCTGGCCGGAGATACCTCTTACACTTCGCCCTTTACGGCCATATTCCCTGGGGATTTCGGGGACTTCAGCCAGGAGGGCTATTTCTTTACGGAAAACAAAAAGTATCTCTTGTTCCTGGTCACCTGTGAGGAAGACGGTTATGTCATTTCGGCCAAAGCCCTGCAGGCTTTGCGGGCGGCGGTGGCCCGGGTCAAACAAGGCTTTCCAGGCATAGAAGTGGGGGTCACCGGGCCGGCGGCTTTATCCGCGGATGAGATGACCGGCGCCATGGCAGACATCGATCTGGCTTCCTGGCTGTCCTTGATTGCGCAAACACTCATCATGGTGATCTTCTTCAGGAGCATCAAGCGTTCCCTGGTGCAAGGATTTGTCCTGCTTTTAGGGCTGTGCTGGACTTTGGGGGTAGCAACCCTGGTGGTAGGCAGCCTCAACATCCTATCCATCGTCTTTGCCCCCTTGATGCTGGGGATCACCGTGGACTTCGGCATCCATTGGTATTCCCGGCTTGAGGAAGAACTGGGTGGCCGGACTCATTGCCATGCCGGCATTTTTACCCGTACCATGATCGGTGCCACTCCCGGAAATTTTTATGCCGCCCTAGCCGCCATCCTCTCCATTCTGCCGCTGGTCTTCACCGGCTTCAAAGGCTTAGTGGAGCTGGGCATCATTGTTTCCTTGGGCATCGTCACCATGATCTTCGGCTCACTGGTTCTATTGCCCGCGTTGGCCCTGGTTACGGAGCGGTGCCAACCCGCCCCGGCCGTGAACAGTTTTATCCCGGAAGAGCCCCGGCCCTTTCTCTCCCTGGCCTGGCGGAACCCCGGCCTTATCGTCGCCGGCGGTCTGATAATCCTGATTCTCGGGGGCATTGCCCTGCTGCACGTGCCCTTTGATCTTAATCCCCTGCATTTGCAGAATCCGAAAACCGAATCGGTGGTGTGGGAGATGAAGATCTTGAAAGAGTCCCGGTATTCCAGTTCCTATGGAACTATGGTGGTCTGCAATCTGGAAGAGCTCCCGGTCAAGGTAAAAACCCTGAAACAACTGCCGACGGTTTCCCACTGCGAGTCGATCCTTTCCTTCCTGCCCGATGACGTAACGGAGAAGCGGGCCATCATTGAGGAATTGAAGCCGGTTTTGTTGCAGACCCGCTTTGCCAGTCAGCCGGCGGCGCCCACCGCCCCCCAAGAGCTAGCAGCCGTCTTGGGCCGTATATATTACAAACTGTCCCAAGCCAAAGAAGGCGATTGGAAACCGGAGAGCAAGCCCACCCAGGAGCAACTGGATGAAGCCAACCTGCTTTTGTCTCAGGTCATTGCCCGGCTGAGTTCTTCGGACCAAACCGACAAGGCTTCCCGGGTGGCATCTTTTGAGAAGGAGTTCTTTGCCGATCTGCGGGACAAGTGGGATCTTCTCCGGACCAATGCCCTGACCACTACGGTGCCGGGCATCCAGGATTTGCCCGAAGCCGTGCGGGAGCGATTTATCAGCAGCCGGGGAAGATATCTGATCCGGGTTTTTCCCTCCATCGATATTTGGGAAACCGAGCCTTTGGGTAGGTTTGTGCAGGATCTGCGCAGCGTGGACCCCGATGTGGTGGGCGACCCGGTGCTGCTTTACCACTTTAATTTTGCCTTCAAGAACGCCTGTCTGTGGGCCGCCGGGGTGGCGATTTTGGCCATTACCCTGCTGCTGCTGTTATTACTGCGGAGCTTTAAACTGACGTCCCTGGCCCTCATGCCGTTATGGGTGGGAACCGCCCTGACCGTCATCCTCATGTGGCTCCTGGGTCTTACCTTCAATCAGGCCAACGTGCTGTTTCTCCCTTTGATCCTGGGGGAAGGGATTGAATATGGTATAATCATCCTGGTACGCTGGCAGTTGGAGGAGTCCGCCCGGGCCATCACCTTGCCGGCCAGCACCGCCAAGGGTGTTGCCTTGGCGGCATTGACCACCGCCTTCGGCTTTGGCAGCATGATGATTTCCGGGCATCGCGGCACCTTCAGCCTGGGGCTCCTTTCCACTGTGGGAAGCTTAAGCTGTCTGCTGGCCGCCCTGAGTGTTCTGCCCGCGTTTTTGCGCCTTATCGAAAAGCAGCGGGCCCTTCCTCAGGCTGCGGGCAATCACTTTGCCGGATTGAAGCGCTGGCTTGACTTCATGTTGAAAGGGTAAGTCCATGAGAAAATTCGGCTTAGGTTTTTTATTCCTGGCCATGTGGATGCTGGGGGGCCTGCCGGCCCTGGCCGGCACCCCCACCTCCTATGTGAAGGGCATTCTGGATGAAGTAATCGCCATCCAGAACAACCCGGCTTTGTCCGAAACCACCCGGAAGGAAGCCATCCGCAACATAATCCGGAAAAATTTTGACTTCGATCATATGTCCCGGGACTCTCTGGGACTGACCTATAACCGGTTAAGCGCCTCCCAGCGCCAGGAGTTCCAGGAAATATTCAGCGCTTTGTTTCAGGACTCCTATACCCGTCTCGTGTTGAATTTTCTGAAAAAGGAAACGGTGGAATACAAAAAGGAGCAGATCGAAGGCGACAAGGCCCGGCTGGATACCACCCTGATCCGCACCAACGAGCGGATTCCGGTGGAATACCTTATGCACAAGCAAGGTCCGGGGTGGATTTTGTACGACGTCATTGTGGACGGGGTCAGCATCCTGGACAACTACAGGAGGCAATTTGCCCAGACCATCGCCACCAAGTCCTTCGATTACCTGATGGATAGAATGCGCACGCAATATCGGGCCATCAAATAAAGATGGCTCTGTCCAACTTGCGTTTTGATGCCGTGCCCGTGAGGCAGGTCCTTTGACTTGAACCATCCTCTGGTTATTTTAAAGGAAATTATCAAAAAGCCGCCTACCGGGCGGCGGGCCTGATAGCCGCCGTCGGGAAAATGGCGGGCACCCCCCCTAGACCGGCATCCCCTGCAGGATTTTTTTCGGAACAACAGTGACCATGTCCCAGGCCTTGCTTTCCCCCACCAGTCGGGCCAGCTTCTCTATCCCGGGAGACAATTGCGGCGGACGGTGCCGGGCGTCGTGCGCATCGCTGGCCACGAGTCGGACATAGCCCTGCTGGACCAGCTTTTGGGCAAATCGGGCCGCCCGCCGGCCGAAGCCGCCCGTAAGGCTGGCCGCGGTAATCTGGGCCAGGCAGTCCAACCGCAGCAGCCGCCCCAGCTTTCCCGGCATCTCCTGAAACGCCGCATTGCGCTCCGGATGGGTGAGGATGGGCACTATCCCGACGGCGTTCAGCCGGAACACCAGGTCTTCCGTGGCCGGCGGGATCACAGTGTCCGGCATCTCCAGGAAGATATGGCGCTTGCGGTCATTGAGGGTCAGCACTTGGCCTGCCTGGAGCAAATCGAGGAGTTCAGGGCATAAGGGGGCTTCGCAGCCCGGAAAGATCTGCAGGTCTATCCCGGCGGCGGAAAGCTCCTCCCGCAGCCTTTGCACCATCGGGCCAATGCGGTCAGGGGTGTTCATCTCCCCCTGATAGACCCTGCGGTGGCGGTAGAGGTGAGGCGTGGCCGCCAGGCCCCGGATCCCGTCGGCCGCAGCCAGCCGGGCCATTTCCAGGGCCTCCGCCCAGGACCGGGGGCCGTCGTCCAGACCGGGAAGGATATGAGTATGCAGGTCCAACATGGCAATCAAATCAGGTCAATCGGGACGAGCCAATCTTAGCGGTAAATGCGGCGGCGGTCATTAAAAAAAGGCCAAGGTCCCGCCGGAGGGGGTGATTTTCCGGGACACGCAGGTTCGCGGCCTGAGCGGGCGGCGATTATGGGGCCGCGGCCGGAAAGCCCCCTTACGGCTCTACCAAAACCGATTTTCGGGAAAGGCCGCTTCGTTTGGGATTTTTAAAAGTTGCAACCTCAGGCGAATTCCTTTAAACATTAAAAGATTTTTGTCCGAGGCGCTGTCGGTGACTGCCATCAAGCTGGAAAATCTGCGCAACATCGGGATCATCGCCCACATCGACGCGGGGAAGACCACGCTTACGGAGCGCATCCTCTATTACACCGGCCGCATCTACAAGATGGGGGAGGTGCACAACGGCGCCGCGGTTATGGACTGGATGCCCGAAGAACAGGAGCGGGGCATCACCATCACTGCCGCGGTGACCACCTGCCATTGGAAGGGGGCGATCATCAATATCATCGATACTCCCGGCCACGTGGACTTCACCATTGAGGTGGAGCGGAGCCTGCGGGTGCTGGACGGGGCCATCGGAGTGTTTGATGCGGTGAGTGGGGTTGAGCCCCAGTCCGAAACGGTGTGGCACCAGGCCGACCGCTACAAGGTGCCGAAACTGGCCTTTATCAACAAAATGGACCGCCCCGGGGCTGACTACTGGATGAGCGTGGAAAGCCTGAGGGAGAAACTGGGGGCCCATCCTCTGACCATCACCATTCCCTGGGGCGCGGAAGACCGGTTCCAGGGGGTGATCGACCTCCTCAAGATGAAGGCCATCAAGTGGCATGAAGAGACCCTGGGGGCCACCTTCGATGAGCTGGAAATCCCGGCGGACCTGCAGGAAGAGGCCGCGGCCCGGCGGGAGGCCCTGCTGGAGGCCCTGGCGGAAGTGGACGATGCCTTTATGGAGGCCTATCTGGCCGAGGAGCCGCTCCCCGAAGAAGCCATTAAGGCGGCCCTGCACCGGGCGACGGTGGCTCTCAAAGGAGTGCCGGTTTACGCCGGAGCGGCCCTGCGCAACAAGGGGGTTCAACCGCTGTTGGACGGCATCCGGGATTTTCTCCCCAACCCCCTGGAAGTGCCGCCCATCCGGGGGGAAAACCCCTTGACGGGCAAAATGGAAACGCGCGAGGCCCGGACGGACGGCCCGCTGGCGGCCCTGGCCTTCAAGATCCAGATGATGCAAAACCAGCGCCTTACTTACGTGCGGCTTTACTCGGGAACCCTGCGGTCCGGACAGGACGTTTACAACCCGGTCAAGGGGGTTTCGGAAAAGGTGGGCCGCATCCTACGTATGCACGCCCATAAGCGGGAGCCTTTGGAGGAGGCCCAGGCTGGCCAGATTGTCGCCTTGGTGGGCCTTAAGGTCACCACCACCGGCGACACTTTGTGTTCTCCTTCGCATCCCATCATTCTGGAGCCTATTTCTTCCTATGTCCCGGTGATTTCGTTGGCCGTGGAGCCGGAGACCCGGGAAGACCAGGAACGTTTGGGACCGGCCTTGGCCCGCCTGTCGGAAGAAGACCCGTCACTGCGGGTCCATATGGATGAAGATACCGGGCAGACGCTGCTGTCCGGCATGGGCGAGCTGCACCTGGAGGTGGTTTTACATCGGCTGGAGCGGGAATTTCATATCCGGCTGCGAGCCGGGCGCCCCCAGGTAGTGTACCGGGAGACCATCACCGGTTCAGCAGAGGGAACCGGGGTTTTTGACCGGGAGTTGGCGGGCAGACACCACTTTGCCCAAGTCACCTTGAGGGTATCGCCCCGGAAACCGGAAGCCGGTAACTTTTTCCTGTCCCACCTGGCGGAAGATCACCCGGCGCACTCCTTTGTGCCGGTGATCTCCCGGGCGGTGGTCGAAGCCCTGGAAGGCGGGCCGGTCTATGGCTACCCGGCAGTGGACGTCCTGGTGGAACTCCTGGATGCTGCCGTACGGGAAGGACAGAGCACGGAGATGGCCTTTCGCATCGCCACCATGACGGCCGTCAAACAGGCTATGGTCAATGCCCGGCCGGTGATTCTGGAACCCATCATGAAGGTGGAAATTATCACGCCGGAGGAGTTTACCGGCGAGGTCATCGGCGACCTGCACGCCCGCAAGGGCAAGATTGAGCAACTGCTGGCCAAGGGGCCGGTACGGATAATTTCTGGCCGTGCTCCCCTGTCGCAAATGTTTGGCTATGCCACGAACCTGCGTTCCCTGACCCAGGGCCGGGGAACCTTTACCCTGCAGTTTGACCATTTCGGTAGAGTAGAGAAGTAAGGGGGCAGAAAGGTAAAGATTCCTCATACTTATAAAATAAGCTCAGGAGAACCTGATGGCCATAGAACAGACATTGTCCTTAATCAAGCCGGATGGCGTGTCCCGGGGCTTGATCGGTGAGGTGATCAAGCGCTTCGAAGCGGCGGGCCTGAAAATCCGGGCCATGAAAATGGTCCGCCTGACCAAGGAGCAAGCCCAACGATTTTATGCGGTTCACAAGGAACGGCCTTTCTACGACAGCCTGACCACCTTCATGAGTTCCGGGCCCATCGTGGCGATGGTTTTGGCAGGGGAGGGTGCGGTGGAGCTGAACCGCAGGCTCATGGGGGCCACTGATTACCGGAAGGCCGACCCTGGCACCATCCGGGCCGATTTCGCCCGGGACATCGAAGCCAACATTGTCCACGGCTCCGATTCCCTGGAAGCCGCCGCGGCCGAAATCCCTTTCTTCTTTAATGCCCTGGAAATTGTGTAGAAAAAGAACCCGCTGATCTTCTCTTAGCCGGCTGAGATGAAAAAGACAAAGCCCCTGCTGGGCGAAACCGGCCTGATCGATGCCCTGGCGCGGGTCTTCGGCCCCCCGCCCCCCGAGGTGGCGGTGGGGATCGGCGATGATTGCGCGGTGATCCATCTCGGAGGAGAGGCATATGCGCTCTGGACGGTGGACACTCTGCTGGAAGGGGTGCATTTTGATCTGGCTTACATCTCCCTCCGGCAACTGGGCCGCCGGTCCCTGGCAGTAAACCTGAGTGATATTGCTGCCATGGGGGGAGAGCCGGCCTATGCCCTTCTCTCCTTAGGGTGGCCTTCGGGGCGGGAACTGTCCGGGGCCCTAGAATTGGGGGAAGGTTTGGCCGAATTGGCCCGCGCCTACGGAACCGCAGTGGTCGGGGGGGACAGCGTCGCTTCGCCCCAGGGCGTAACCGTCACCGTTTCAGTCCTTGGCCGGGTGCCCAAAGGAGAGGTGCTCACTCGGGCCGGAGCCATACCGGGTGATTTTGTTTACGTTACCGGGAGTTTGGGCGAATCCGCCGCCGGGTTAGAGGTTTTGCGCCGCGGGCTGAAGATAAACCCGGAATTGGCCGGGCCGTTGATCAAGGCCCACGTGGACCCGGTTCCGCAATTGGCGGCCGGAAGGCTCCTGGCCCAACACCGGCTGGCCAGCGCCGCCATCGATCTCTCGGATGGGGTTGCCACGGATCTTTTTCATGTCTGTCGCGCCAGCCGGGTAGGGGCAAGGGTGGAAGCGGCGGCCGTGCCCCTGTCGGCAGGTGTTCAGGCCGTGGCCCGGATTCTGAACACTGACCCCCTGAACCTGGCCTTGAAAGGCGGGGAAGATTATCATCTCCTGTTCACCGCCCATCCGGAGCAAGCTTCCCGACTGCTGCAAGTCTTCAGCCAAGCCGGCTTACCGCGACCGGTAAAAATCGGAGAGATCACCGCGGGCCAGGAAGTGGTGCTGGTCACTCCCGAAAGAGAAGAGATCATCTCGGGCGCCGGCTTTGACCATTTCCGCCTTGACCCGGCGTCCGGGAAAGAATAACATGACATTGACTGCTGAGATTTTTCTAAAATCGAGTCCGATATGCCCGCTATTCCCGAAGAGCGTCCCCTGAAAGTCTGCTTCACCTGCCGGTATTGGACTCCCAAGCTGAAAGGCTTCTGTGAAAAGCTTAAGCAAGGGACCGGGAAGTTTCATCTGTGTGCAGAATGGAGCGAGGCAGCCAAAGCAAAGGAGGACCCAGTCCTCACCAATACCCGGGAAACGGCCGGCGCCCAGCGTGAATCTCGGATAAAGGCTTAAAATCTGCCATTTTGGCGGATCATCAAAACCGCCTCAGGAGGTTGAGATGCAAGATGTCGCCTTTGCAGCCCTGGTGCACGGAGTCTACATAGTGACCACCCGGACCAAAGAAGCCATTAACGGGATGACCGCGTCCTGGGTGTCCCAGGTATCCCTCAATCCTCTCCTTCTCATGGCCTCCATTGCCCCACCCCGCTATACTCATGACCTGATCATGGAAAGCCGGGTTTTTGCCATCAATGTCCTGACCCGGGATCAGGTGGACCTGGGAAAACGCTTCGGTTACAAGAGTGGCCGTAAGGTGGATAAGTTTGCCGGGCTGGAATATTTCGCCGCCAAGACCGGTTCCCCCATTCTCCCTCAGGCATATGCCTATTTTGACCTGAGGCTGATGGACACTTTTCCCGCCGGGGACCACACCCTGTTTGTGGGCGAAGTTCTGGACGCCAAAATTCTCCACCCCGAAGCCCAGCCGCTGGTGTTCCGTAAGAGCGACTTCTTTTAAAAAATTATTTGACAAACCTGAGCCATTTATTTTAGTAGTGTTAGCCAAAGGTGGGTTAAGTTTTACATAATAAGCCGAAATTTTCGGAAAACGCAAAATTTGTGGGGATTCGGGTTAGGTTATGGATTTCGGGGATGTGGGGGTAATCTGCCTTAACAGGGCCATTGAAGAGGAATGTCAGAATTGCTTATGGAGAGAATGGGATTCACGGCAAGGCTTTTGCTGTAATGGCCAAAGTTTGGTTTGCCCCATTTATCGGCAGAAACTGTTTTATTCCGAATTCGTGCCATCGCTTTATGCCAAAGCTTCCGGCTGAGCTGCAGTAGCATTCCGTCTGAGCCTGCGGCTGAGCAAATCCGCGTGGCGGAGCGGCAAAGGCAGGCGGTAGCGCGTCACGCAGCCCATGGTGATTTGCCGACATTCCTCCAGAGTGATGAGATGCCCGACCGAAAGGTAAAGGGGCTTGACCTTCGCCCGGGTCCGGAGTATCAATCCCACCACTTTGCCTTCCCAATATAAGGGCGCGGCGGCGCCTGCCTCAGGTCCCGGTTCCGCCCCTTCACCCACCAGCCGGCTTTTGGCTACGCCGATGGTGGGGATATTCAGCATCACTCCCAGGTGGGAGGCAATTCCTAGGCCCCTGGGATGGGCGATGCCCTGGCCGTCCACCAGCACCACGTCCGGCCGACAGGGCAGTCTGCCCAGGGCCTCAGCCAGCACCGGGGCTTCCCGGAAGGCTAGAAGTCCGGGGATATAGGGAAAGGGACAAAGGTCTGCCACCCCGGCTTCTTCCAGGAAGTCAAGCTCCGGATAAGAGTAAAGCGCCGCCGCCCCGAAGATGCGGCGTCCCTCACGGTCAAAGGCGGCGTCCACCCCGGCCACCAGACGGGGGCGTAAGCCCAGCGGCTGAATCTTCACCCGGTGGCGCTGTGCTTCCTGCCAGGCCACCGCTTCTTGGTAGTTCCGGGGCCAGAAATGAAGGGATTTTCCTGTCATAAGGAGGAATGCCGAAAAAGTAGGAGCCAGCCGGCTTAGGTGGCGGTGGATTACCGCGGCTCCGGAATCCTTCTACTTTAGACAAAAAGAGAATGCCCGAAGTTTGAAATGCCGGCCGGCGCCCATTTTTACCATCAGGTGGTGCCAAGGCGATCTAAGGAATTGTCTCATATTTGAACAGCGGGCAACCTTTGCAGACATCCAGGCCCGGCCATGGTTCACCGCCTTTGCCCAGCAGGGAGGGTCCGCCCATTTCGGTGACCCGCTTGAGCAATTGGGCGGCGCTGGCCTTGATCTGCGTTCCGGGAATAAAAAGGTTCATCATGGACATGTCGCTTTTGCCAGAGGTCTTGCTGCCGGCGCACATGGTGGTCAGATTGGCCGTTTGGTGGTTAAAGGCCCACACTGATCCGGAACAGACCGCCGAATTGGGGGTATGGTTAAAGGTGAGACTGCTGCGGCCGGTGGCGGCCATATAATCATTGAGGATGTGATAGGCCTGATAAGGCAACACCATAAAAAAGACAATATCCGGATCGACCCCTGAGTCATCGAACATGGCCAGAGGGGCGGTGTAGATGCCGCGGTACTTTCCCAGAGGCAGCTTGGCTTTGGCTGACGGCGCCTGCCAGGCCAGTTCCTCGTTGAGCAGGTATTTCATGTGCCTTTTGGTGTCCTTTTCCCGATCCAGGTCCCGAAAACCGAACACTGGCTCGGCGTTTTCGCACAGCAGCATATTGGGAGTCATAAACATGGCCTTGTGACCGCCCCGGGCCATAGCCAGGTATTGGCAGTAGGTCAGTTTGGCCTTGGCCTTGGCGTTGATTCTGTACTTGGGGATTTCCGCCTCATCGGCACAGAATCTGATGCCCACCGGATCAAAATCCACCCGGATGTAGTAAACGTAGGTGTCTCTTATGTCCGTGTATGTCAATCGGTCCTGGCTCTTGGCGGCGATGGCATTCATGGCTTCCTGTAATCCCATGGTGACCTCCGGAATCTAAGGTGTGGATTGCATTAACACTAACCCCGGAACCGGTCAGTTAACCGGTTCCGGCAGATTAAAGCCGGGATTCGGGTGGGGTCTCCGGAAAAACTTCAACCTTCGCTTCCCCTGCTTGGCCACAAAGTAGGCGGCCGCATAAATGAAGACAAATGCCCCAATGTAACCCAGGGACCAAGTGGTGCCGGGGATGGGGAACTCCACCTCCAGGAAACGGCACTGCATCCAGCCCAGGACCAGAAAAACGGGCCAGAAAAAAGTGGCCGAAAGGGTCATTTGCATAATGAAGGACTTCCCGTAAAACTCGTTGGCCACCTTGTTAGCGGCCTCATAAGCCGGTCGGTCTCCGGTTGCCAAGGCCTTGAGGGACAATTCATGGTATTTCTTGACCTCTTCGGTCACTTCTTCCAGATGTCGCCGCACCAGCCGGGCAGCCCCCCAGGAGGTGAATTCCCCCAGCATCAAGGCCAAGGCCGCCACTGCCAGAGTCCCCAGGATAAAGTTCACTCCGGCCCACGGTGTCAGCCGATAAAACCAAATGAGATAGGGGTCCATAAAAAAATAAAGAGGATGCATGCCTTACGCCATCTCAAATCGGGGAAAGACCAAATCCTCCGGATCAGAGGGCCTACATTCCCGGCAGGACCGATTTGCCCAAAAAGCCTTTGGTGATATAACCGATTCCCACATAAATCGCCAGGACGATGAAGAGGCGCTTCAGCCAGACCTCGGGGATCTTCTTGGAAGTAAGCGGGCCCAGAACCGAGCCGATGGCGATGCCGATCAGCTCGGTGAAGATCAAAAGAAAATCTACCGGAACGGCCCGCACCACCATCATGTTGAATATATTGACAATCATCCCCACCAGTACTGCCAGGGCCGAAGTGCCAGCCACGATGAACATGGGGAGCTTGGTCACCGACGTCAGGAAGGGCACATAAAGAAACCCGCCGCCCACTCCGATCAGGGCAGAGATGCCATTAATCACGAAGCCCCCCAGTAAAGGCCAGAAGGTATTAAAAGAAAATTCCACCCCATAAAAGGTAAAGTTGATCCTGGTCAGACCCCATTTGGTTACCTGCACGCCTTTCAAATGCTCGGCTGAGGCTTCGACCTTCTTTTTGATATGGGCCTCTTCGAAAGCCCGGGCTGCTTCCCGGGCTGCCTTCCGTTTGGCCAAGCCCCTTTCCGTGGTTTCATAAAAGAGCACCGCAGCCACGGCAAACACGAGGATGCCAAAGAAACCGACATAGAGGCTGACAGTCAATTTGCCCACAGTGAGCAAGGGAATCAGGTACCCGGCCAGTATCCCGCCAATGGCCAGACATAAGCCCAGGGGCAGCACCAGCCGCCCCATACGCCAATAGGTAAAGGAGGAAATCAAGGCTGACAGGCCCACCAGGTATTGATTGCTGGTGCGGATGGAATCGGTGAGCAGCTTGTTCAAAGGGGGACTGGTTTCTCTAAAAGATCTGGCGAAATCAGATAACCCAAAGACCGAAATATGCCCCACTCCGGCCATAATGCCGCCAAAGGCCCCCACCGAGGAGAAAATCCAGCCCACCCAGGTGCCCCACAGGATGTACCACAGCCAAAAATGTCTGGGAGCCCCGGGAATACCCATAAAGCCTTTAGGAGCATCAGGGTCAATCATTCCCTTGCCTTTGCCCTTGGGAGTTTTGGCAATAGCCTCCTCCAACTTGCTCATTTTGCCAAGGGGGGCTATAGTCTTGGGAGTTTCCGCCGGAGCCGGGGCGGAAACCGCGGGCGCTCCGGGCTTGGCGGCTTCCTGCCCCAGGGCCAGAGTGGCCGAAAGAAGCAAGGCCGCCAGCAAGCCGATGATCAGCCCGGTTCGTTGTTTCCTACGCATAATTTGCTGCCTCCTGAATAAATTAAAATTGACTTTATTCCTCCGGAAATCCGACTTCTGGCAGACTTCCCGGATCATAAGGGCAAGGAAGTTCCTGAGATTCCGGTTTCAGCCTTTATCATCCCGGGGTTTAGTAAGTCAGCATCGCCCAGCCAGCAAGCCAATTTTCGAGCCCCGGCGCTCCCTTTTTCTAGAACGCGAATAACGATGAAATTGTATAGAGGCTTTTCCAGATTTCAAAGGAAAAACCAATACTGACTATTATTTGAAATTATTTTAGTTAATCTTAACCGGTTATAGCTGGCGGCCATCTGCCTTCATCCAGACCCGCTTCCCCGATCTGGGCCAGCACCGCCAACCTTACGGCCTGGATTTTGCGATAGACTTCCTCGGGTTTCCGGAGTTCGCCGTCCACCGTCAGGAGGTCCCGCTCGACGCGGATATCAAAGAGGCGTTCATTCTCTTGCAGGTAAGGAAGAATGAGATTCCAGTCGGCTTCCGTCAGAGGCGCAAACTCCCCCCCGTTTAACTGCTCTTCCACCACCATCCCGTAAGGGTCCCGGATGTAAAGGGCCCCGCCCGAAGCCAGGGAAAAGAGGTTGGAGCCGGGATATGGAGTGGCCTGGTCCCGGATCCGGCCCCGGTGATCGAACTCCAGGCCGTTAACGATGACAAAGCCGCCGCCGTTTAAAGGGTCGCCGGCCATGAAGGATTCGGCCAGAAAGTCCAAGGCCGTGCCATTAAGCACCACCCGGGGTCGGCCTACCGCGTTGATGAGGGGTCGGCCGGCGGCATTGCCCATGACATAGACCTCACCGCCCTTGGCCCCGTACATGAAGGTCTGGCCTACGTCGCCGAAGACCACCAGTTTGCCCCGTTTCATGATCTGGGCCAACTGATCCTGGCCGTTGCCATGCACATAGATTTCCATGCCGTCAATGCCCGAAGCCAGATAGTCGCCGGAGGAGCCGTACACGTCAAGGCGCACGTCATCGGTATTCGGGCCGAAGCCGCAGCCCGTGAACCGCTGGCCCCGGTAGCCGTAGCAGATGAACCGCCGCCAGCCCAGCCCATAAGCCTGACAAAGGAGCCGGGCCTCACAATCATCGCCTTCGGGCGGAAAGCCTGAAGCCTCCAGGATCAGGATTGCGTCAGCCTGCGGCGGCGCCGTAAGGCTGGCCCTGGTTTCCCAGTCAAGCCAGCGGTAGCGACTCGGGTGGCGCTGGCCCATTTGGGGGGTGTCCCGGAAGATTTGATAAAGCACGTCCGTAACTAAGCGAACCAGGTGGCTGCGCTTCTTGTCTCCGGGGTCATAACGCCGGTCCAGGAGCAGGGTCAGGCCGGCGATGGCCGCGGCCTTCCGGTCGTCGTCCTCCTGGGCCAGGCGGGCCACCATCTGCAGCTTTTCCAGAAAGCGGGAGTAAGGCCATTGGGACACCCGGCTCCTGATCCAGTCAAAAAGCCGCTGGCCGCTGGGGTCCTCCAGGTCGGTGCGGATGAGGGGCGCGAGGGCAGTGAACCGCTCTTCGGTGATTTCCAGAACCGTGCCTTCCCAGGGCTTCTGGTACCAGGGCACGGTTTTGGGCTTGCCGAACTTGTCTGTGCAGGTAAGGGTGAAACGGCCATTTTTCTTCTCCAGAGAGAAAATAAAGGCGCCCCCGTCGGTGTGGCTGCCGCCCCGGGCGTTCCAGTACAGGTCGGCCACCGGACAGAACCGGGGGTCTTCCGCCGCCAGGCTGGCCAAAGTGGCGTCAATGGCCTGCTTTTCCGAGCACACCAGCCCGATCTGCACTTGGCCGTCCTGCAAAGCAAAGACCTGGGGCCGGAGCATGGAGGTGTCCGTGATGCCGATGAGCTCAAAACGCCGGCGCTGGGGGTCATTCCGGGCAATGATGAAAAACCAGGGCCCGTCAGGGGAGCCGTGGACATGGGTTGCCTGAATCTGCCGGTATATGCGCTGCTTGTCCTTGGGCAAAAGGTCAAAGTCCCGCTCCGTGGTGGGCGCCATGGCCTCAATGACATACTCCAGGGGATAGCCGTACAGGCGGTTCCACAGGTCAAAAAGGAGAACCGCCACTTCCGTGTCCGTGAGGAACTGGGGATAAAAGTGGCGCTGATGAAGGTACTCGCTCACGGAGAAGTAGTTGGCGAAGTCGCCGTTGTGCACCAGGGCCACGTTCAGGGCCGCGAAAGGGTGGGCGCCGCCCGGGTGCCAGACCCGGCCCCGGGTGGGATAGCGCTGGTGGGCGATCCAGACATGGGCCTTGAAGTCCAGAAGATTGTAATACAGGGCCGCCTCTTCGGCGTAGCCCACAATCTTCAGGATCATGATATTCCGCCCCTGGGACAGGACAAAGGCCTTCTTTTCCCCCAGGGAGGCGTAATAAGCCTGGTTCAGTTTGTAACAGGTCTGGGAGACAAATTCATCCTCCACCTGCCGCCAGGGCACTTCGTAGAGCCGGTGCAAGTGGATGAAGTATTGCAGCACTTCGGGTTTGACCCGGACAAAGTAGCGCCACACCTCCGGCGGCTGCACCACCAGGCCGGGGAGGTCCCGCCAATCGCTCATGGTGGACACCGCGGCAGCGTGGTCAAGGCGAAAAACATTGGTGATGAACCGGGCCTCCACCTGGCGCCTGACCTCCGGATCCAGGTAGGCAACCTGGATGAGGTAGCTTTCCTCCAGAATTTCCTGGGAAACGCCCAGGGAGGCGGCGTCCAGGCCCACTGCGGCGATGCCGCCGCCTTTACCGTTTCCCCGGTTGTGCATCTGGATGGAGGGCAGAAAAATGTGCCTGCCGGACACCGGCACGTTGGCGGCAAAGCCCGTGACCCCGCAGCCGCCTTCCTCTTCGGCCTTGAGGAGGCGGCCGGCCGGATAAGACGGAGTCAGCTCCCGGCGGGTTTGCCATAGTTTTAAGCCTAAATTATTATGATCACCCTGCATTTTCTTCTTTCAGCGTTTGCATTTCTGACCGAAAACCGAAAACAGAAAACCTTTTTACGCTCCGCGCCGCAAGTCATCATCCACCGGCAGATTGTAGTAATCCAGGTGGACCAGTACGTCGGTGCGGCCCACCAGCTCCCGGATGCTGCGCATCCCCAGGCGGCGGAGAATCTCTTTCAGCTGCCAGGCCCAGGAGTAATAAAGGTTGCTCACCCGCCTTTCGCCCCACTCCACGGTCAACAGCTCCACCAGCTCCGGGTCGGTGGTGGCAATGCCCCGGACACAGCCCCGGCCGCTTTCGCATTGGTAGCAGCGCAGGCATTCCAGGGCCACCAGTTCCGCGGTGCCCACCTGAACGCCGTCCGCCCCCAAAGCGATGGCCTTGGCGATGTCGAACGCGGTGCGGATGCCCCCGGACGCGATGAGGGTGATGCGCTCCCGGATGCCTTCCTGCTTCAGGAACTGGTGTACCTTGGGGATGGCAAACTCAATGGGCATGGCGATGTTTTTCTTGGCGATGTCCGGCGCAGCGCCGGTGCCGCCGTAACTGCCATCCAGCTGCACCACATGTGCGCCGGCGTAATAACTTCCGACGGCCACCATGTCCACGTCGGTGGGGGTGGACACCTTGACGGAGACCAAGGCCCGGGGGTTGACCTCCTTGATCCAGTCCAGGTGTTTTTTGTGGTCCTCCACGGAGTAGACGCTATGAAAGGGAAAGGGCGAAAACAGAGCGGTTCCCGGCACTGACTCCCGCATCCGGGCCACCGCGGCGGTCACTTTGTCCCCCAACAAATGCCCGCCCAGGCCGGGTTTGGCCCCCTGGGCATACTTGAACTCCACCATACGGACCCGTTGAATGGTGTCTTCCCGCACTCCGAACAGCCCCGTGGCCACCTGGGTGATAACGTAGTCATCGTAGGGATACAGCTCTTCCGGGTAACCGCCCTCCCCGGTGGACATCAGGGTGTTGAAGCGCACTGCGGCCCGGAGGCGGGCCAGCATGACGTTGAGGCTGATGGAGCCGAAGGACATGCCGGCGCTGTACCAGGGCACGGACAGGGTAATTTGAGGGCGGCCGTCCCCCCGGCGGTTCAGTTCCAGCTCCAGGGAAATGTCGTCATGCGTCAGTTTCAGGTCCCGGTGCCGGGGCGGGAAAAGGAAGCGCAGCTTGTCAAAGCCGCCGCCGGAGGCGCCGGTGCGGTATTCCAGGTCATGGTACGGCAGGGTGCCGAATTCCCCCTGCCACCAGGTGCTTAGCAACAGGTCGGCGCTCCAACGATAGTCCCCCAGGGTTTTATAGGCGGGGTGAACACGCACAGTCAGGGCCCCGGTTGGGCAGTGGGCCACGCAGTAAAAGCTGTTTTTCTCGCACGCCGGCCCCAGGCACAGGTAACTTCTGGGCTTCCGGATGTATCTGCCGGCCTTGGTGTGCACCCCGTAGGGGCAGACTTCCACGCACCGGCCGCACTGCTGGCATTTGGCTTCGTTACGCCAAACCCGGTACTTGGATAGCGGATTCCTGAACCGGCATGGGGTTGGCACCGGGGTGTAAGGGGAATCCGGCCTCCGATGGTCGTTGGGTTTTGTCTGCGGTAATCTCATACTGAGTTTGCGATGGTATGATTTGGTTTCTGTTTTTATATTGCGTCTTTTGCTTGCTTTACCGGAACGGGATGTTTACGGCTGCTTCAATCCCAAAACCAAAACTGTAAACCGTCTTTACATGCCTTCCCTCCGGCCGCCTTCCCCGGCTTGCTGGGCGAACAGGGGGGCGAAGATCTCCCGCTGCAGGTCTTCCACAAACATGGCCCGGCCCACTTCGCCCCGGAGGCGGCGCACCTCCCGGAGGCCCATGGCTCCCAGCACTTCCAACAACTGGTTGTTCCAGGCCCCCAGGAGATTCACCAACCGCTGTGCGCCTTGGCGGGCATCGAGCCTGTCCATTCGCACGGGGCAGGAACCGCGGTTTCGGCACCGGCGGCAAAGGCGACACTCCAGGGCCAGCAGCAATGGCAGGTCGATGATGACGCCGTCGGCCCCGCAGATAATGGCCTTGGCCACATGTTCGGCCAAAGCGATGCCGCCGCTGACCAAAAGCGTAACGGTGTCCCGAAGATTATCCTCCACCAGCCGCAAGTGGCAGCGACGGATCAAATCCTTCAGGTGCACATCCTTGGCGTCCCCCAGCCCCTGGGCGTGGTGGTCGGCCACCAGGTGGATGACTTCGGCCCCGGCCCCGGTCAGTTCGGCCACCCGGGCTTCACACTCTCCGTCAGCCGGTACCCTGACCATGGCGATGAGTTGAGGGAACCGTTTTTTCAGGGCCTCCAGCTTCTCCAGGACGCGGGCGTGGTCCGCAATCTCCACCATAGACACCTGAGCCAGCAAAGGATCGTCAAGGTTTATGGTCTCATAAAGGTAGCTCGGCACCACCCGGCTCGCCGCTTGGTCAAAGGCCGAGTCCAGGTTCTCCCGGGGAATCAGGGCCAGGGTACCCAGCATTCCTGCGGCCTGAACCACGGCATGGCGCACCTTGTCCGGGGCCGCGCCCCAGGGCGGCTCGGCCAGGAGCACCGGCAAAGGTATCTCAATCAGCAACGGCGGATTGAAGGCCAGCTCGCCCTTGTCATCAAACACCAGGAACAGGGGTTTGCGACCCAAGTCAATGGCCGTACTGATATATTCCCGGCCATGGATGCCGTCCCGGGTGGGCCGGACAATTTCACTCATGTCCGTCCAGAAGGAGTCAAAGCCGGATCCGGCAAAAGGGCCGCCATAGCCTGCGCCGGACACCGGAATCTTCCCGGTTTCCGCCTGATAGTAGGTGCTCAGAATGATTTCCGGCTTCCAGTAGCTGTCACCCAGCGTCCGGTATTGCGGGTTGGGGGCCTTCATCACCAGTTCCCGGGGGCAGCCCTGCACGCAGCGGTAACAGTTCTTGCAATAATTGTCGATGGTGTCCGTCAGGCTGTCCGGGTCGAAGTCCCGCTGCTGGAAGGCCTGATAGGGGCAGGTTTCCTTGACGCAATGGGTGCAGCGCAGGCAACCTTCACCCCAGTCCAGGATGGTGGTTTTTCCGGGGGCCGGGAAGCGTCGGGCAACGGGATGCACGTGAATATGGTATTTGGCAGGCATGACGCAATGGACTTTTAGGGTCGTTGATCGGGCCGCAGAACCCGGCGTGGTCCGCCGGCGCCGCCCTTAGACCAGTCCTTGGGCCCGGCCAGGTCGAGCAGACGGTCAAGCTGGCCAAGGGCCAACAGGCGGTCATGAATCTGGAGCCAGGCGCAAGGGACAGGGGGATCGAATTCCCGGGCCAGGTTGATTTCGCAAAGGCCGTCCCTGGGGCCGCCGCAAGGCCCATTGAGCAGGCCCTTGGCGCAACGGGCCACCGGGCAGATGCCACCGGTGAAACCCAGCAGGCAGTCGCCGCAACCCCGGCAGTTTTCCAGCCATAGGCCCTGCTCTGCGGTTTCCCCGATGAATAAGGTGTTGAGGGCAGGGAAAACCGGGGTGTCGGGCAGACGGGCCGCCAAGGCCTGGACCCCGGCGCCGCACGCCAGGGACAGGACGGCCTGGACGGATTGGGCCTGCTCCACCACTTCCAGAAGAAATTCGTGGACACACTGCCGGTCCACGCTGGTCTCCCGGATATCTACCTCCCTGCCGGCCAACTGAAAGGCCATTTTCAGGGCGGCGGCCAGCTCCGCCACCTCCTTGCGGCCGCCGGCCACGCATTCGGCCACACAGATATCACAGCCGGACAGGAGGATCCGGTCAAAGCCAGCCAGCATCTCCTGGATTTCAGCCAGAGGTTTTCTGACTCCGACAATCACAAGTCACTCTCCTTCTTAGCCGGGCTTTTTGCCGGATTCGGGCCCAGGGACCGGGCCCGCCCCGTCATTTCCGCCGCCATTGCCTTCAGGGTTTGCGTCTCTCCCGGGGGTATTCTGGACATTCCCAGACGTTCAGGCTCAAGCCCGATTTCCTCCAGGTACTTGCGGGCGTATTCCACCCGCCGCCCCATCCGGGCGCTTCCTTCCGTGAACAGGCATTGCTCCTCAGGGCAGCCGATAATCCAAAGGAGGTCAGCCTCGGCCGCCAGGATGCGCAGCATCTGAAAGACCTCCACCTTGCTGCTGCAAGGCTCGGCAATTGCGCGCCCCTGAAACCCCGCGGCCGCCAGCAAGTCCTCCAGCACCGCCGGCTCCGGGACAGCCTGCTGGCAGGCGAGCATCACAATCTCCAACTTCCGGCGCATGATTCCTCGACTTCGGCCAATTTCATTAGTTCGCCAGTAAACTGACACACGCGGCCAGCAGACTAAGACCGTTATCTGCGTCCCCCTGGGTCATTATACTCCGAGAATCAGTAGGGGTGAAATGAGCCAGAGGGGGCACTCCCCCCATGGCTCATTTAAGAAAGAGTCAGCTTCAGATACCGGCGGCCTGCCCGAATTCAGAGAATGGGCAGGTAGCGCTCAATCTCATAGACGCTCACATGCATGCGGTAGCGGTCCCATTCAATCTTTTTGTTCTCCATGAATTTGTTGAATATGTGATCCCCCAGGGTTTCTCTGACCAAGGGGCTGTTTTCCGCTTCCACAATGGCCTCATAGAGGCTGCCCGGCAGTTCGCGAATCCCCAGGCGTTCCCGGGTGGCGGCGGGCATATGGTAAATGTCCTCTTCCACCGGATCAGGCAGAGGATAGTTGTTCTCCACCCCTTTGAGGCCGGCCGCCAGCATCACGGCAAAGGCCAAGTAAGGATTGCAGGCCGGGTCCGGCGCCCGGTACTCGCAGCGGGTGGCCGCCTCCTTGCCGGGTTTGTACATGGGCACCCGAACCAAGGCCGAGCGGTTGCGCCGGGCCCAGGACACATATACCGGGGCTTCATAGCCGGGCACCAGGCGCTTGTAGGAGTTGACCCACTGGCTGCATACGGCGGTAATCTCCCGGGCATGTCTGAGCAGACCGGCAATGTAGCTCTTGCCTATGGGGGAGAGATGGTATTCGTCCTTGGGATTGTAGAAAGCGTTTTTGCCGTCCTTGAACAAGGACTGATGGGTGTGCATGCCGCTGCCGTTGATCCCGAAGATGGGCTTGGGCATAAAGGTGGCATGAACCCCGTTTTGCAGGGCAATGGCCTTCACCGTAGCCCTGAGGGTCATGGTCTTGTCGGCCATGGCCAGGCCTTCGTCATAGCGCATATCTATTTCATGCTGGGAAGCGGCCACTTCGTGGTGGCTGTACTCCACCCGGATGCCCATCTTCTCCAAGGCAAAGATAGTATGGCGGCGGAGGTCGTTGCCCAAGTCCAGGGGCGGGGCGTCGAAGTAGCCGCCTTCATCGAGGATTTCCGGAGCCCGGTTGTTTTTGAAGTAGAAGTACTCCAGTTCGGGTCCCAGGTAAAAGGTGTAGCCTTTTTCGGCCGCCTTGGCCAGCATGCGTTTCAGGACATAGCGGGGGTCGCCGGGAAAAGGGGAGCCGTCTGGCTGCAGAATGTCACAGAACATCCGGGCCACCGGCTGATCTTCCGGCCGCCAGGGAAGAAGCTGGAAGGTGGTGGGATCAGGCTTGGCGATCATATCGCTTTCCTCAATGCGGGAGAAGCCCTCGATGGAGGAGCCGTCAAATCCCATGCCTTCGCTCATGGCCTCTTCCAACTCCGAAGGGCGGATGGAAAAGCTTTTCAAGACTCCCAGGACATCAGCAAACCAGATTTGAATGAAACTGACTTTAAGGTCTTTTACTGCCTTAAAGACATCTTCCGCAGTCCGGCAGTTCACGGCCAATCTCCTTATCTCATAGGCGCTGTGATTTGCAAGAGATAAGAGCAAATTGTGTGCCGTTTAATTTAGTCAATAATATCAATGGTTTACAAAGATAAAAAGATAAATAAGATTACTAATTTGTAAAATATTTCAAGATATCCCGACATTATTGTAAACTGCCGGAGAGGTGAAAAAAGCGGGGGGTACAGATATTAGGTTCGGCGCACTCCGGCCGTTTACTTAACCCGGTATTTTTTGGGATCTATGCCGTAGCGTTTGATTTTGTAGCCCAGGATCCTGAGGCTGGTGTCCAGGTACTGGGCTGCGGCACTCTGATTGCCCCGGGTGGCTGTGAGGGCTTCGATAATCAGCTCCCGTTCCAGGTTCTCCACTTGGGCGGCCAGACTGAGGTGTTCGGAGTGGCTTCCGTGGCCGTCTACGGGGCAGATGCCCAGGCGGAGCTGCAGGCTGGGGGGCAGGTGGGAGCTAAGGATAAGGTCGCCGTCGCACACCAAAAGCGCCCGTTCGATGACGTTTTCCAGTTCCCGGACGTTGCCCGGCCAGAAGTACTGCATCAGAAGGTTCACCGCGCCCTGGGAGAGACGGGGTACCGGCTGACGGTTCTCCCGGGCGTATTTTTCCAGGAAATACTCGGCCAGAAGGGTAATGTCGGTTTTACGCTCCCGTAAAGGGGGGAGGTAGATAGGAAAGACGTTCAGGCGGTAGTACAAATCCTCCCGGAAGAGGCCCTCGGCCACCAGTTTTTCCAGATCCCGGTGCGTGGCGGCAATCAGGCGTACGTCGGCCTTTAGGGTGGCCGTACCTCCGAGGCGGGTGAATTCCCGTTCCTGAATGACCCGCAGCAGTTTGAGTTGTACGTTGGCGCTCAGGTCCCCGATCTCATCCAGAAAGATGGTGCCGCCCTGGGCCAACTCGAAGCGCCCCTGTTTGCGCTGCAGGGCTCCGGTGAAGGCGCCTTTTTCGTGGCCGAATAGCTCGCTTTCCACCAGAGTTTCGGGCAGCGCCGCCAAATTCACCTTGATAAAGGGCTTGGCGGCCCGGGGGCTGTTGTAATGGATGGCATGGGCCACCAGTTCCTTGCCGGTGCCCGATTCGCCCCGGATCAGGATAGTGGCATTGCTTTTGGCCACCCGGTGGATCATCTCAAACACCTGACGCATGCGGCTGGAATTGCCGATGATGTTTCCCACCCGGTAGCGTTCCCGCAGCGCCCCTTTGAGCTGCAGGTTTTCGTCCCGGAGCTTTTCCTTTTCCCGGTCCAGGAGCAGCAGATTGTTGGCCGCCTGCGCGATAATGGAGGCGATGATGGTCAGCAGCCGCAGGTCCCGTTCCAGATTCAGTTTCTGGAAATGGCGGTCCACCGACAGGGCGCCGATGGTTTGCTGATTGATCTTGATGGGTACACACAGAAAGGAAAGCTCGTCCTTTTCCCTGCCCCGGGAGCGGGTGCGGTTCAGGAACAACGGCTCCTGACTTACCCGGGGCACCACCATGGGTTCGCCGGTTTCCACCACCCGGCCGGTGATGCCTTCCCCCAATTTATAACGCCCCCGGCGCCGAGCCTCGGCAGACAGGCCTTGGGCCACTTCTATCTGGATTTCGTTGGTTTCCGGGTTCAAAAGGGTGATGGTGCCTCGCTCCATTCCCTCCCGCTGGGCTAAAATCTTCAGAATTTCCTGAAGATTGCGCGGCAAAGGCCCGGGCGCTGCCATAATTTGGGTGATGTCATAAAGCAAAGCCAGATCTTCCATAATTGTTAGTCGCTGGAAAGGATGATGATTATTATTACTTCATTTTCGTTAAAGGGTCAATCTTAAAAATTAACCAAAATGTAAATATCTCCAAGGCCGGAAAAAAGACCCGTTTCTGCGAAATATTGGCCCAGAACTTGAATTTAAAGCCTCGGGGGATGGAAGCCGAACTAAAACAAAAAGGCCTGGGGAGGAGAGAAATTGTTAGGCTGAACAGAAAAAAAATGATTTTGCTGGGTGCCTATATGGCGTTTAACCTTTTGGCGCTGACGGCCTGCGCCCGGGTGGGTGCTAAGCTCGGCTCTGTCTTCCGGATAAATCTGGGAGCAGGCGAGATTGTGGGCAACCTTCTGGCCTTGCTTTTACCCAGCCCGTTTTGAACTGAGATCGGCGGAAGGTTCGATCCTCTGAAGATAGATTTTTTTCTTACAGAACAATAAATTTTCTCACGGAATGATCCTGAGGTCTGGTGGCCGGACAACGAAAGACGACCTGTCCGACCACAGATCTTTTAACGGTTATTTGGCCCAGTAGGGATCCTCCCGGAAGCGGGCGGCGGGGCCCAATTCCTGCTCAATCATCAAAAGCCGGTTATATTTGGCGATGCGTTCGGACCGGGACATGGAGCCGGTCTTGATCTGCCCCACCCCGGTGGCCACCGCCAGGTCGGCGATGAAGGTGTCTTCGGTTTCACCGGAACGGTGGGAGATAACCGCCCGGTAGCCATGGCGCCGGGCCAGGGCGATGGTCTCCAGGGTTTCGCTGACCGTCCCGATCTGGTTCAGCTTGATGAGGATGGCGTTGGCCACCCCCAGGTCTATCCCCTTTTGCAGAAATTTCGGATTGGTGACAAAGATGTCGTCGCCCACCAGCTGCAAACGCCCCCCCAGAGCCTTGGTGAGATGCACCCAGCCGTCCCAGTCGTTTTCGGCCAGACCGTCTTCAATGGAAACGATAGGATAGCGGGAGGCGAGATCCTGGTAGTAATCGGTCAGGGCGGCAGCGGAATAGGTGGCGCCCCCGGACTTTTTAAAGACATAGACCCCCGCGGCCTGGTCATAAAATTCGGACGCCGCCGGATCCAAGGCCAGAACCACGTCTTTGCCGGGTTTGTATCCGGCTTTTTCCACGGCCTCCAAGATCAGGTCCAGAGCGGCGTCATGAGAAGGGAGGTCGGGGGCAAAACCGCCTTCATCGCCCACGGCGGTGGACAGACCCCGGCCGGCCAGGACTTTTTTCAAGGTATGGAAAACTTCGGCCGCAATGCGCAGGGCTTCGGCAAAGGTTTCGCCCCCCACCGGCATGATCATGAATTCCTGAAAGTCCAGGTTATTGGCGGCATGAACTCCGCCGTTGATGACATTCAGCATGGGCATGGGCAGGGTCGCGGCTCCGGCACCCCCCAGGTATCGGTACAGGGGCAGACCGGTGGCAGCGGCTCCGGCCCGGGCCACCGCCATGGAGACCGCCAAAATGGCGTTGGCCCCCAGCCGGCTTTTGTTTTCGGTGCCGTCCAGTTCGCACATCAGCCGGTCCAGGCGGCCTTGCTCCAGGGGTTTTTGCCCCACTAGGGCCGGAGCGATGACCTCCTGGATGTTTCTGACTGCCTGCTGTACCCCCTTGCCCAAGTAACGGGAGCCGCCATCCCGCAATTCCAGGGCTTCGTTCTCTCCGGTGGAGGCTCCGGAGGGCACCATGGCCCACCCGCCGCGGCCATTGTCCAGAACAACTTCCGCCATAACCGTGGGATTGCCCCGGGAGTCCAGAATCTCCAGGGCCGTGATCGCCTGAATGACCGGCATATCTTCCTCCTTCTTCGATTAAGTACAAACATTTTACTCCGGATTAACGGGGGTGTTAAAAGAAAAAACCCGCCTGCGGCGGGAAAAAAGGAGGCTCCGGGTCCTGGCCGTAGTGGCCGGACCCGGGTAATTGCCATTGTCAGAGTCTACCGTTCGCCGAAGACAGGAGGCCGGCCATGACCTTGGGCTTGCTGGGCCGGGCGGTCCTTCTTGGAGGACTGGGCTTGCGCATGCCTTACCTCAGGCCTTGTCTGCGGCGGCCGGCTCTGCTCCTGCGGCGGCCGTATCTGCTGCTGCCGCCGCTGCTGCTCCTGCTGTCTCCGCATCTGTTGCTGCTGTTGCATCATCTGCCGCTGCTGTTCCTGTTGCTGCCGCAACTGTTGCTGCTCCTGGCGCCGCTGCTGTTCCTGCTGCAAGCGCATCTGCTGCTGTTGCTGCATTTGCATACGGCGCTGCTGTTCTTGCTGCTGGCGGATTTGTTGCGGCGGCTGTTGCGGCTGCGAAGGCCCAAACCGTTGCAGCCGTTGATGCTGCATCTCCATGTGCTGCAACTGTTCTTTCGGTAGCCGGCGCCGTTGCTCTTCCGGGAGAGGCACGCCGGCCGATGGCCCCTGCTGCCGTGATGTGCCCGGAGGCTGGAACCCTTCCGGAGCTACGGGACCGCGTCTTACTCCCGGACCCTCCCCAGGGCCGCGCCTAATTCCGCCGGGTTGTTCCTGGAAGCCTTCCACCGGCCCCCGCCGCACCCCGGGGCCTTGCTCCGGGCCTCTCTTCACACCGCCTGGAGCCTGGATGGCCTCCGGGCTAACCGGGCCGCGTCTGACCCCTTTGGCTCCTTCCGGCGGCTCCACCGGCCCGCGCCGCACGCCGTGTTCTGCCGGACCCTGGAAGCCTTCCACCGGCCCGCGCCGTACCCCGGGGCCTTCACCCGGACCGACCCGACGGCCTCTCACATCCTGAGGACCTCCCACAAAGCCCTTTTGCGGACCTTGGGGGGCAACCCCCAACCCGCGGCCCGGGGCTCCTGGACCGGCCGGACCTTCAGCTCCTGCTGGCCGGAAACTTTTCAGACGCTCGGCCATCTGAGGCGTGACCTGCTGCTGCGCCCGCTGGGGCAGATCCATTCCCCTTACTCTCTGGGGCCGGTCCGGGCTCACCTGCCGGGCGGGCATTACGGTGGCCTTGGGAAGGTGGGTCCTGTCTAAGGGCTTCAAGCCGGCAGGTTGCACAATGGCGCCGGGATTGCCCAAATGCCGCACAGCCTGGTCCACGTTTCTCACGGGCATGGGCTTGATTCGGGAAAGTTGCACAGGGTTTTCCACCGGCACAATTTTCCGGAGGTGAGGGTTGCGGTTAAAGACCACCGTGTCGGGCCAGCCTCCCCGGACGTGATTAACATGAACCCGCTGGATGTAATTGTTGATGGTGACATGATCGATTCTGGTGACCCGGGACACATACGTGACCGGCGGTCCCCAGAAATAGGCGCCCATGGCCGAGCCTCCCCCGAAATAGACCGGCTGGTAATAACTGGGGTAGTACCACGTGCGGACCACCACCGTGGTGGGGTAAATCACCGGCACATAGCTGACCGGCGCCAGGCAGCCGCAGCCGTAATAGGAATATGCCGGGGTATAGGGCTGGCCGAACCCCAGCAGGAACCGGGAAGCCTGGGCAAAGATCCAAAAGGGCGCGGTGAGGAGATCCAGAACCGAACCCGTGGGACCGCCGTAATAGCCCGGAGGGGCATAGGCCGGAGGCGGCACGTAATTGGGAGGCGGGATAGGCGCCCAACCGATGTAAGAAGTGTCCACCGGCAGGTTTTCCGGGCTGTTGCGCCACGCCACCGTGTTGGGATACCAGGTGCGACCCGGCACCCAGACCCAGCCATAGTTTTCCGTGGGCATCCAGTTGCCGTAATGGTAAGTGGCCCAACCCCAAGGTTCCTCCGTCTCAAACAGATAGCCCTGCTCGCTGGGGATCCAGCGGCCGTTGGTGTAAGGGCGCCAATCTTCCTCTACTCTGGAAGGATACCACACCGGCCCGTACTTGTCGTAGTCGACCCAGGTCCCGTGCGGCGCCAGTTCATCATAGAAAATGGCGGCGTCTTCGTAAGATGCCTGAGCCGGCTGCGGCAAGAGAGGGGCCCCGGCCCCGATAACCGCCAGGGCGACAATGAACACCACGATCCTAAAACGCTGTTTTGACTTCATGTGAATCTCCTTATTACCTGAACCAGCGTCCAAGGCGCTGTTTTTTGGTTTTCCTCTTTACAAATTCCCGGGTTTGGTAGCCAAGGCGGTCTTTGCCAGGCCTGTGGGCCCGACTTCAAGCCGAGGCCTTATAATGGGCTCCGCCTCTGGACCGGTGCCGCAACTTGCCAGCCGTTTGTCCATTAGATTCCCTTGGCCGGCTATATATTAATTTTTCAGACCTTTTTTTTCGCCTAGGAAATTCAGGATTTGAAGTATTACCCAAATTTTATTGCAAATTCCATGCTGGCTTATCGGTTTGAAGCCGGATATGAATAAACCCATGGGGAAATTTCTAAATAATTTCCTGTCCTCCGGGGTGAACCCGTATTTTCCCCAGATGCAGGTATTTAATCCGGGCGGCGGCGGGAGGTGGGAGCGGGGTCAGAACGGAAATAAACCGGCCATTCCAGGCGGTGGGCAGGATCAGCCCCAGGGCCAGGGTGCGATGCCGGCCGTCCAGAAGGCCTGTCAGGCGGTAGGCGAAGGACTGCCACGGGAGGAAAACCAGCCTTTCGTCTCTCGGCGGCTGTCCCGCTTCCGAGGGCGGTTCTTCCAGAAGCAGCACCCGGCGGCGTCCGTCCGCCTCCCCGAAGAATACCGGGGTTCCCAAAGCCTTGCCGTAGAATTTGATTTCCGTTTCGTCCAAGGGTCGTCCTTGCCCTAAAGAGAGGCCGCGCCACTGCAGGTCGCGAAGAGAAAGCTGCAAGGGCCGGGCTTCCGCGAAATAGGCCCGGAAGCGTGCTTCCCGATAGGCCCGGCGTGCTTCCACGGTTTTCCGGGTGGCCCGCCCTGAAACCGGCAGCCGCCTCACGGGGGAATCTTCCTCGGCCGTCATGGCCCGAAGCAGCAAGTCCAGTTCCCCGCCCCAGGCCAAAGCCAGAATCAGGGCAGGGCGCAGAAGTTCGGTCTGCGCCACTTTCAGCCGAAAGGCGGCCGGACCTTGCACCAGGCCGTCGGTATTGACCACCACATGGCCTACTCCCATATCCCGGGCCTGGTCCACCAGGACCCGGCAGCCCACCGTGACCTCCAGGATCGCGCCCACCGGCGAGGTCTGGCCGATGAAATAGAGGCCGTCCGGGAACAGGCTGTCATCGCCGGGAAAGCGGGGCGGGAACAGGCCTAAACCCAGGGCCGCGGGCGGGCCCAGATGTGACTGGCCCAGGTCCAAGTCCACCAGGGCCACCGGTTTTCCGGCGGTGAAGGCCCGGTAAATCAAATACCGGGACAGGGTGCTTTTGCCGGAATCCGGCGCGCCCAAAACCATGGCGATGCCGCCTTGCTCAACAAAGTGGACGGCCGCCGCGTCCCAGGCCGCCGGAATATCCAGATGTTTTAAAAATGGAAAAATCAGCTGCAAAAAGGGGCCCGGAACTATAAAATGGGTCGAATTCCTTCAGCCATCCGTCTGGAATACCCTGGTCTTTAAATCACTACCCACCGATCATCACCTTGGTGCCTACGCAGCTTACCATGAAGGTGTCCGGGAAGGCCAGGGCCAGTTGGGTCAGGGCCTTGAAGCCAGTGCAGTGGCCCGCCACCAGGAGCTTGGGGTCAATTTCCTTAAGACCTTGGATGGTGCTGCGGACCAGGTCAGGGCCGCCTGCGGTGAGGTGGAAACCGCCGATGATCGCGGCAATTTCCTGAACGCCGGTAAGCTTTTGGGCAAATTTCACCATGTTTACGACGCCGGGATGGGAACAGCTGACCAGAATGACCAGTCCCTGGCCCGCCACATGGACCACCAGGGCCTGCTCGTCTGTGAAGGGGTCATTTTCCTCCACCCCGCCGACCACCCGTTTGGGGCCGGGCAAGGGCGTTTCATAAGGGGTGGTGGCCTCCACCGAGCCGGTCAGAAGCACCTTGTCCAGGATCAGGACCGGGCCGGTGTTTTCGTGCACTTCGGCGCCCATCTTGACCAGTTCTTCCCGTTCCAGTTTCCAGGGTCCGATGCGGCCTTTGGGGGTGATCAGCAGCTTGGGATGGCAGCAATCAGGGTGGAGATAAACCGGCAGCCTGCCTCCACGGCGCTGAAGGATTTCCAAAAGCCCGCCGTAATGATCCGGGTGGCCGTGGCTCAGCACCAGGGCATCCACCTCTTCCAGGCTGTGTTCCAGGGCTTCGATATTGTTGATCAGCGGCAAAGGGGAATTGGCGGCGTCCAGTAAAATCTGGGTTTTTTCCCCGTTTTTCTGTAAGGTCAGCCAAAAGGCCAAGCCATGGGCGGCCACCAGGGGCTTTTTGAGGCGGCCGGGTACGACCCGTTCCACCACCCCGGGCCGGGATGGCTCAAAGACATCGAAGAAGTTATCCACCAGCACTTCCACGACCAGAGAGTTGATTGCCGGAAGCTCTATCATAAGGCCCTCCGATAACCAGATTCTGCCGTTTCGGCCATCGCGGAAAAGGAAAGGTGTCCGAAAAGACCGATAAATCCAGCCTACCTGCTTATAAGACCTTCTGTCAAGCAGATTGGCAAATCTCCCCGGCCTGGGGAAGAGCTTTTTTGGACTGAGGAAGCACTCAGGAAGGTTGCGCCGGTCCGGGATCAGCGGTGACCGAGTCACCCCATCGCAGGTCAAAAGCTTACCGGTTCATGGCCGCCAGGAACTCGGCATTGCTCTTGGTGCCCCGCATTTTCTCCAGCAGGAATTCCATGCTGTCCACCGGGCTTAAGGGGGCCAGGAGCTTCCGCAGAATCCAGATGCGGTTCAGGTCTTCCGGCGGCAGCAGCAGCTCTTCCTTACGGGTACCGCTTTTATTGATGTCAATGGACGGGAAGATGCGCTTTTCGGTAAGCTTCCGATCCAGGTGGATTTCCATGTTGCCGGTGCCCTTGAACTCTTCGAAAATGACTTCGTCCATCCGGCTGCCGGTATCAACCAGGGCGGTGGCAATGATGGTCAGCGAACCGCCTTCCTCCACGTTCCGGGCGGCGCCGAAGAAACGCTTGGGGCGCTGCAAGGCGTTGGCGTCCAAGCCGCCGGAAAGAATCTTGCCGCTGGCCGGCACCACCGTATTGTAGGCCCGGGCCAGGCGAGTGATGGAGTCCAGAAGGATCACCACGTCCCGTTTGTGCTCCACCAGGCGTTTGGCCTTTTCCAGAACCATTTCCGCCACCTGGATATGGCGCTGGGCCGGCTCGTCAAAGGTGGAGCTCACCACTTCCGCCTTCACCGAACGCTGCATGTCCGTCACTTCTTCAGGCCGCTCATCGATCAGCAGCACAATAAGAATGACTTCCGGGTGATTCCGGGCGATGCTGTTGGCGATGTTTTGCAGGAGCATGGTCTTGCCGGTTCGGGGTGCCGCCACGATAAGCCCCCGCTGGCCTTTGCCGATGGGCGTGATGAGGTCCAGAATGCGGGCGGAGTAGTTGTCCGGATCCGTTTCCAGGCGCAGGCGCTGATTGGGATAAAGCGGAGTCAGGTTGTCAAAGAGGATCTTATCCCGGGCTACAGACGGGTCTTCAAAATTGACCGTCTCCACCTTGAGCAGGGCGAAATAGCGCTCCCCCTCCTTGGGGGGCCGGATCTGGCCCGTGATAGTGTCGCCGGTGCGCAGGTTGAAGCGCCGGATCTGGGAGGGCGATACGTAGATATCATCCGGGCCCGGCAGGTAATTATAATCCGGCGACCGCAGGAACCCGAAGCCGTCCGGCAGGATTTCCAGGACGCCGCCGCCGGAAATAATGCCGTTGGCTTCCACCTGGGCCTGCAGAATGGCAAAGATGAGCTCCTGTTTGCGCATTCCGCTTGCCCCCTCCACATGAAGGTCACGGGCCAAGGCGGTCAGCTCATTGATCTTTTTGTGTTTTAATTCCGATAAATTCATTTGTACCTCTACATCACAATTATTGATGCTGCTTGGAAAAAATCCAAGGGGTTAATATTTTTATTTGCCTGGAAATGTTGTTTGATCCAGGAAGGATTTAATAGTTTTTACTCTTTGTTTTTCAGTTAAAAACTCAGGATTAGCAAGGAAATGCTGATCACACCGCGAATTCACTGAAAACCGGCAGGGAAACCGCGCGGTTTCGAAAAGCCCCCACAATTCGCAGGGAGAAGGAGGCACTACGACATGTCACTAAAAAACAATTCGCCACAGCCTGGGGATTAAGAGGGTCATTAACCTTGTATCCGTTTCGGACCGTATAAGATATTTCTTAAGGGGGAGGTTTCAAGGACGCTATCTTTTTTTACCGGCCTTGTCAAGAAATTTTGAGTTCCCGCCAAATGTTTTTCACCTGTTTTTTGGTGTTCTCCAAAGACCCCCGGTTGTCGATCACGTAATGGGCCAGGCGGCGTTTTTTTTCCAAGGGCCACTGTGCCGCCAGGATGCCGGCAATCTCTTCCGCCTGCCGCTTGTCGCGGGTCGAAAGCCGCTGCCTTTGCTGCTCCGGGTCGGCGTCCACGACGATAACCCGGTCATAGGCATTTTGGAGGCCGGCTTCGAAAAGCAGCGGCACCTCCACAATGACCAGTTTTTCCCCGGCCTCCGCCAACTTTTTTATTTTATCACGGATTATCCGGATTATGTGCGGATGAAGAATTGCATTTAACTTCTGCCGCACTTCGGGGTGGGAAAAGGCCGCCTGGGCCATTTTGCTCCGGTCCAATTCGCCGTCTTCCCGGAAAAACTGCGGGCCAAAGGCCTGCCGGAGCTCCTCCCAGGCCGGCTGTCCCGGCCGGACCGCCTCCCGGGCCGCGGCGTCGGCGTCCACCACCGGCGCCCCCAATTCCTGGAACATGCGGGCCACGGTGGATTTCCCCGACCCGGCCCCGCCGGTTAGGGCAATTTTAAGCATGAAGTGAAAGACTTTCCTTACGAAGACGGCCACCGGCTCCCGCCTTCGAACTCCTGCCAACCCCCAAAAGTAAGTCGCACTTTCCGACTTTTTGACGGTAATCGCCCGCCCGGCCTCAGTTGCCAGCTCACAGAGTTGTCCATACCCAAGCCTTATCTCTGACGGCCTGCGGTAAGACGAATTGCTTGGCTGGCTTTGCGGTGGTTGGAGGGCTTCCCTATGAATCTTTTTTTCCGACTGGGCGATATTAATTGAGTGTTTTTTTTATAATCATTTATGCAAGCCTCTGCAATAAGGCTAAGACAGTTTGAAAATCCTCCGGCAGGGGTGCCTCCAAGGCCACCGCCTCGCCTGTCCGGGGATGGATGAAACCGAGAAATTGAGCGTGCAGGAGCTGACGGGTCACCAATGGCTTGAGGGCCTTGAGCTTGGGGTGATCCTTGAAACGGGCGGCGCCGCCGCCGTAGGCGGCATCCCCCACCACGGGGTGACCCAGGAAGGCCAGGTGCACCCGGAGCTGATGGGTACGGCCGGTTTTGGGCTTAAGCTCCACCAAAGTCAAAGGGCCAAATTCCTGCAGTACCCGCCAGTGGGTGACCGCCACCTTGCCCCGCCGGGCATGCACGCTCATTTTCTGCCGTGTCGAGGGGTGGCGCCCGATTTCTTTCTCAATCACCCCCTCCTTGGCCTTGAATCGCCCCCAAACCAAGGCCACATAAGTCTTTTCCACCAGCCGGGACTGAAACTGGCGCACCAGAGCTTCGTGGGCCAGGGTTGTTTTGGCTGCCACCAGCAGGCCGCTGGTGTCCTTGTCCAGGCGGTGCACCAGTCCCGGGCGGTTGACATCACCGATGTCCTTGAGCTCGGGACAGTGGGCCAGCAAAGCATTCAGAAGGGTGCCGCCGCGATGTCCGGCCCCGGGGTGCACCACCAGCCCCGGCGGTTTGTTGACCACAATAATATCCTGGTCCTCGAAGACAATGTCCAGAGGAAGGGCTTCCGCCACCAGGGGGGAGGGTTCCGGAGGCGGCGGCGTCAAGGTGAGGCGGTCGCCGGCCCGCACCAGGTATTTGGCCGGTTCCACCCGGCCGTTGACCAGCACCAGGCCGGCTTTCAGCCAGCGCTGCACGCGGGCCCGGGAAAAGGTGGTATGCCGGGCCAGAAACCGGTCCAGACGGTCACCGGCCTCCGCTTCCGGAACGACAAGAAAGATAGTCTCGGCCGGACCGGCCTGAGAGGTGGAAATAAACACTCCTTCGAATGGCAGGATTGCCCACGACTCTGGCTTTAAGCAAATCAGTCTTTTGCGGGTCCCCTAAGCGCCAGGTCTTCCGCCTAAAGTTAAAGGTCCGTGGCGATCCGGAATCAAAAACCTCCAGAACTTAGACCTTACGGGATACCCCGGAAAGGCCTTCGTTTTTGATTTCACTGAAAATCATGCGGCCTGCGGTGGTCTGAAGCACACTGGTGACGGAGACCTCCACTTCCTTACCGATGAAGCGCCGGGCATTTTCGATGACCACCATGGTGCCGTCATCCAGATAGCCCACGCCTTGGCCCTGGGACTTGCCCTCCCGCTGGATATGGACCTGGAGGGTTTCCCCGGGCAGCACCGCTAACCGCAAGGCGTTAGCCAACTGATTGATGTTCAGTACTTCGACGCCTTGAATTTCCGCCACCTTGTGGAGATTGAAGTCATTGGTCAGGATTTTGGCCCCGCGGTTGAGGGCCACGGCCACCAGCTTGGAGTCCGCCCCGGTTTGGGGCAGGTCTTCAATGGCTTCGATCTTTAAATTGTTTTTCTGCTGCAGGCGCTTCAGGATATCCAGCCCCCGGCGCCCTCGCCCCCTCCGCAGGTCATCCGGGGAGTCGGCGATGTGCTGGAGTTCCTCCAGAATGAATTTGGGCACCAGGAAAAGGCCGTCCAGAAATCCGGTGTCCACGATATCGGCGATGCGCCCATCAATGATAACACTGGTGTCCAACAGGATCAGTGGCTTGCGCGGAGGCTTGCCAGGTTCCAGGAAAAAGGGGGCGGTGACCTCGGTCATTTTCTTGCCGCCCAGGACCAGGCCCACATAACCGAAAATGGCATAAAGAATAATATAAAGCGGGATTTGCAAATTGGGTAATTCCAGAAACTGATCGAAGGGATAGCTGGCCAGTTTGGCGATACCCAAGCCGATGAGCAATCCCAGGGTGCTGCCCAGAATGGTTTTCAGGGGGATGCGGCGGATGGCCCGTTCAAGCCCCAGAGTGAGCACCGCCACCAGCAGGCCGCCGGCCGCGCCGATCCACCCGGCCCAGTTAAACTGCGCCAATTGGGGGATTTGCCTGCCGATGAAGTAGCCGCTAACCGCACAGATACTCCCCAGGACGGCAAGGACGGCCAGCTTTTTCAGCAACTGCGACTCACCTCCCTTCTGAACGGACATGAGGCCGGGGGGCGAGCCCCGGGAGGCGCGGGGAGGAAGCCTGGCGTGCTGACCAGCGCATGACAGCGGGAGCGAGCAGCCTCAGATGGCGTCACCTGGATCGCCGGGATTAACCGGTCTCTGATGAGGCATGTGCCACCGCGGAATTGAGTATTTCCTGCAGCTGGGCTTCGATCTCCTCTTCATTCATATTATTAACTAAGGATAATTCTTTCACCAAGAGATTTTTGGCGGTGTCCAGCATTTTCCGCTCGCCGAAAGACAGCTCTTTTTCCGTCTTGAGAAAAGTGAGGTCCCGCAAAACTTCGGCGACCCGAAGAGGAGAACCGGTCTTGATCTTGTCCATGTAGTCGCGGTAACGCCGATTCCAGGTGGTATGGTTGAGCCGGGCGGGCCGGGTGCGCAACACTTCGTAAATTTCCATTACCGAGTTGGTATCAATGACCTTGCGAAGCCCGATGTTTTTGGCGTTATTGACCGGGATCATGATGATCATGTCGTTGTCCAGAAGACGCATGATGTAAAAACTCTGCGGTTGCCCCCCCACTTCCTTTTCCTGGATCGACTCGATCACCCCAACTCCATGGGCGGGATAAACGGCCATCTGGCCAACGTTAAACATCTTAAACCTCCTCGTGTGTTAAAAATATCACAATTTTCCCGCAAAGGCAAGGATGGATTTTTATACTCCCCGCTGGAAGCGGAACGTCAGGATTTCCCCGTCCTGTACCAGGTGGTCCCGGCCCTCCACCTGAAGGAGTCCCGCTTCCTTGATCTTGGCCGGTGAGCCCAAACGCACCAGGTCCTCGAGGCGCATGACCTCAGCCCGGATGAATCCCTTTTCCATGTCGGAATGGACCCGGCCCGCGGCCTTGGGAGCCGGGGTGCCGGCAGGCACGGTCCAGCCCCGGACTTCGGTGCCCACGATGGTGTAAAAGGTGACGAGGTTCAGCAGGCGGTAGCTTTCCCGAATGAGACGGTTGATCCCGGGCTCCTCCAGTCCCAAGCTTTGCAGAAATTCCCGGCGCTCCGCTTCCGGAAGCTCCATAAGTTCGGCCTCCAAATCCCCCAGGATGGGGACCACCGGCACGCCGCGTTTCCGGGCCAGTTCCTTCAGGGCGGCAAAATGCGGCCCCTTGGGAAACTCGGCTTCGCTCAGGTTGGCGACAAACAGATAGGGCTTAAGGGTCAATAAGGCCACCGTTTTGAGATATTCCTGTTCCTCTTTGCCCAGGGGCACGTCTTTAGCCCACTGGCCCCGGTTGAGGCCAGCCTCCACCTTGGCCAAGGCCGCCAGGGCCACGGCCGTGTTTTTGCTGCCGGACCTGGCCTTTTTTTCCAGCTTTACCCGTTGACGGGAGAGGATTTCCAGATCCGCCAGCATTAGCTCCGTCTCCACTATCTCCACGTCCCGCACCGGGTCGAGACTTCCCAGGGGGTGAGGGCATTTGGGAGTGTCAAAGCAGCGCACCACATGCACCAGAAGGTCCGTATCCCGGATGTGGGCCAGGAACTGGTTGCCCAGACCTTCGCCCTTGGAGGCTCCGGCGATGAGCCCGGCCACGTCCACAAATTCAATGGTGGCGGGTGTCAGGCGTTCCGGTTTTAACAGCTCTCCCAGCTTTTCCAAATTGGGGTCGGGCACCGGCACCACCCCGATATTGGGGTTGATGGTACTGAAAGGGTAAACCGCGGTCTCCGCCCCGGCCGCGGTCAGAGCGTTGAAAATGGTGGTCTTGCCCGCATTGGGCAGGCCGATGAGGCCACAGCGCCAAGACATGTCAGTTTTCTGTTTTCCGTTTTCGGGTCATTAAAATTTTAGTTCATTTCTTAGTATGAGGACACCGTTCGCCCACCCCACCATCTTCCACAAATTTGCTTTATACTCATCACATTTAGCGCGGGCAGGATATTGTTTTTGGGCTTCGCTTTCATTTTGGAGCCCATAGTAGGTCCGCATTGCTAATTGGGTCCTTTATTTAAATTGCTGAAACTGAAACCCGAAAAATCAAATACCCCAAATGCCCGGAATCTTGGTGCCGCAGAACCGGCACTTGCCGTCTTTAAGGTTCCTCTCCCCCACCGTAAAGCCCCGACGGCCGATGATCAGCTGGCCGCAGTGATGGCAGTAGGTGTTCTCCGCCGGGTTTCCCGGCAAATTGCCTAGGTACACGTACTTCAGCCCTGCCTGCAAGGCGATCTGGCGTGCCTGCTCCAAGGTGCTCACCGGCGTGGGGTAGTGGTTCTTCATCTTGTAAAGCGGGAAGAAGCGGGAGAAGTGCAAGGGGGTCAGCGGCCCCAATTCCTCCCTGATCCACCGGCACATGGCGTCAATGGTTTCCGGCCGGTCGTTTTTCTGAGGAATGACCAGATTGACGATTTCCACATGCACCCCGCGGCGGCGCAGGGTTTTCAAAGTGTTCAGAACCGGCTCCAGCTCCCCGTCCACCAGCTCCTGGTAGAAGCGGTTGTCAAAGGCCTTGAGGTCAATGCAGGCAGCATCCAGCACCTCTGCCAGCATGGCCAGGGGTTCCGGGGAAATATACCCGGCGGAGTGGCAGATATTTAAGATGCCGGCTTTTTTCGCCAGGCGGGCGGTGTCCAACATGTATTCATAGAAGATAATGGGTTCCACATAAGTATAGGCGATGGAGGGGCAGCTGCCTTTCTGGGCTGCGGCCACCACGTTCTCCGGAGGCAGGTCGTAATTATAGGTGGCTTCCGGTTTGGTCTGGGAGATCTCCCAGTTCTGGCAGAAGATGCAATGCAGGTTGCAGCCCGCGGTGGCGATGGAATACGTGGGGGTGCCGGGCAACACGTGAAAGAAAGGTTTCTTCTCAACGGGGTCCACGTGCACCGCGCAGGGGTTTCCGTAAACCAGGGTGTAGTAAGAGCCTTTGCGGTTTTCCCGCACCCCGCAGTCGCCCCGCTCGCCCGGTTTCACTTCACACCCCCGGGGGCAGAGCCGGCACTTTACTTTCTGCTGGGGGCGAACCTGATAAAACAGGGCCGGGTGCGGTTTTATGAAACCCAGCTGGATTTCGGAAGAGAGCAAAGGAAAAAGCGGGCCAGGCAGTGACAGCAAAGCCAGGGTGCAGGCGCTGTGCCGGACAAAGCTGCGGCGGTCCAGTTGCCAGTCGCCCCAGGTTCGTCGCCCGGTGCTCATCTGGCCAGCCTTTTTTGGTAGAGATCCCGGCGGTGCATAATAAGAAGACAATCCCTCATATGAGAAATACTGGGGGTGTGCGAAAATCTGCTGGCTGAGGCGAGGTTGGCCTGGAGGCGAGCGGCCGGTTAGGCCCGTTGGCCATTAATACGGTTGCGCAACACCCCGGAGGTCTTAAACACTACCACTTTACGGGCTCGAAGAATGAGGTTTTCCTTCGTCTGTGGATTCCGGCCCCGACGGGCGTTCTTTTGCCTTACTGAAAACTTGCCAAACCCACTGATTAGAAGATCTTCACCCCGAGCCAGGGTTTCCTTGATCAGGCTTAACACCCGTTCCACCACTGCTCGGGATTCCTGCTTGCTGAGACCCGCCTGGGTCTGCAAACGAGTAATCAATTTTTCCTTGGTGAGGGCCATGGCTTGTGCAAAACACCCGCTAGGAATTGAATTTTCAATAATATTAAATAATCCGGTAATTTATGTCAAGTTTTTTTTCCGGGGATGACAGACGGCGGTTGGGCGGCTTGAGATGCCTTGGCGCCGGCGAAATGTCGCAGACCGAAATCCAGGGCGTGAAACTTGCAGGCATCCACGCATTTGAGGCACATGATGCACTCCGGGCTGTCCTGCTCCTCATAGGGCGTAATCTCGGTGGGGCAGACCTTGAGACAGGCCTGACAATGCAGGCAGTTACCCGCGAGGTAATCCAGCTTGATCAGGGTGGTGCGGCTGAACAGGGCATAGAAGGCCCCCAAGGGGCAGAGAGTGCGGCAAAAAAACCGGCTGATGAAGATGGCCAGGATGATAATCAGGGCCAGGATGGTCATCTTGTTCCAGAAATAAAAACCCAGGGTCTGCCACAGGTCAGGCTGGAGGACAATGAGGGGCAGGGCCCCGAGGAGGGTCCCGGCTGGACAGATGAGCTTGCAGAACCAGGGATGCCCCAGGCCGGAGTGGTCCAACACGAACAGCGGCATAATCAGCACGGTTATCACCAGGATCAGGTATTTGCCGTATCGTAAGGGCCGCCACAGAGAGATTTTAGGAGTGGGAATCTTGTAGAGGAGGTCCTGGATGAAGCCGAACGGGCAAAGCCAGCCGCAGGGCAGCCGGCCCACCAAGGTACCGATGAATCCCAGATAGCCCAGCACCATGGACCCGGTATGGGGAAAAGACCCAGGGGGGGTGAACCGCAGGCTGGTGGCAAAGTTCTGTACCGCCCCCACCGGGCAGGAAAACAAGGCAGCCGGACAGGCGTAACAGTTGAGGCCGGGGTGGCAGACGGCTTTAAGGGGCCCTTGGTAAATGAGGGAGCCGCCGAAAAGGAACCGAAAATAGGAGTTGGTCCCCAAGGCGACCACGGTCTGGATGAGCCACCGGAAGGCGTTCATTTTATCCCACTCCGATGCAGGCCAGACAGATGGTATTCCCAAGGTTCAGGAGATATTCGATGTCCCCGCTGTTTACCCCCAAGAGAAATAGAAGGGAAAAAATAATTATCAGCACAATGGCCTTGCGCGGCATGTGAAGCCTCCCGGGGCTGGTCTGGAAGTGCGGAATTTCCTGTATTATATCCGGATTTTCGAAAACAGGGGGGAAAGGGAAAAAATTTTAAAAGAAATCTTATTGATTAATTGAAATATATTTATATTTTGATAAGTAAATGAACTTTTCAAATCAAGGTTTTTTTAAAAGCCTGGAAAAAGCAGCTCGCTGCCTCAAAGTCCTGGCTCACCCCACCCGGCTTCTGCTCCTTCAGCTGCTTGGGGAAGGCGAGCGTTCGGTTCAGGAGTTGGAAATACTTCTCAATGTCCCCCAGCCCAGCGTCTCCCAGCATCTTAACCTTCTTAAGGACAGAGACATTTTGGAATCCCGGCGGGTGGGGCAACAGAATCTTTATCGTCTCAAAGACCGGCAAATCCTGAAACTGCTGGCCCTTGCCCGGGAGTTGTTCTGCAAGGAGTGATTCCATAATCTTTATCAAAGGAGAACCATAGTGAGCAAAAAAATAGAGAAAGCTTGTTTTATCTGCTCAAAGGACACCTTGGACGGAGCCTACCCGGCGCTCATCCTGGGCATCAACGCGGCCCGTTTGGGCATGGAAGCCAAGGTGTTTTACACCTTCATGGGGGTCAACCTGGTGCGCAAAGGCGGCATTGAGAAGGCCAAATTCATCCCTCCCGGCGTGATGGGGGCGGTGCCGGGTGTGTCCGTTTTAGCCACAGCCATGATGAAGAAAAAGGCCGAAAAGGCCGGAATCCCGTCGCTTCCGGATCTCATGGAAATGGCCCAACTGGAGGGCGTGGAGCTTATCGCCTGCCGGATGACCATAGACATGATGGAAATCAAGGAACAGGACCTGATCGACGGGGTGCCTATCTGGACCGCGGAGGAGTTTTTAAAATACGCCAAAGATGCCAAACTCTGTCTGTTCACCTGAGCCGGATCGACTAGGGGGTTGGGGGCCGGGGGTGATGCTGCAGCCGGCAAGGGCTTTTCCGGAAGGAAAAGCAGGCACCCTTGCACCCTGCGGCTTCCTGTCCTAACATGAATTAATAAAAGGGGAAACGAAGGAGGGCTGGCGTATGGGGAAAACCGCATTGCTGGTGGTGGATATGCTGAATGATTTTCTTGATCCCAAAGGCAGTCTTTACATCGGGCCGGCCGGCCGGGAAATAATCCCCTTTATCCAAAGAAAGCTCGAAGAAGCCAGGGCCGCGGGCAATGTCATAGTGTTTGTCTGCGACGCTCATGCCCCGGACGATCGGGAATTCGAGCTGTTCGGCCGCCACGCAGTCAAGGGCACCTGGGGGGCGGAGATAATTCCTGAGCTTGAGATGAGGCCGGGGGATTACAAAGTGGAGAAGACCCGGTACAGCTCTTTTTACCAAACCGACCTGGAAGACATTTTGCAACGGGAACAGGTCGAACGGGCGGAAGTAGTGGGGGTGTGCACCTCCATCTGCGTCATGGAAACGGTAAGAGACCTCGCTGACCGGGGTATCGCTCCGGTGGTTTACCGGGACGGGGTGGCGGATTTTGACTCCGAGGCCCATGCTTTTGCCCTGAAGCGCATGGCGCAGATTCTGGGGGCCAAAGTAATCTAAAGTCAAAGGCGGCGGCTCCGGCCTGGGACTTAGCCACCGTCGAAGTCTCCCTTGGGGACGGGGCGCCGGACACCCCCGATTCGGGGGTTTTTCTATGATTTTCCCTTGGTTAGCCGGAAAGGCTGTGATACTATTTCAATGATTTATAAAGCTGCCGGCAAGGATTATGAGCGCGGTTGACTTTTGGATCTTGGCCGGGGTGCCGGCCACTTCCTTTGTGGTGGCCCTGTCCGGGGCCCTGATGCCCGGCCCGCTCCTGACTGTGACCATAGGAGAATCTGCCCGGCGGGGGTTCTGGGCCGGTCCCCTCATCATCCTGGGCCACTCCGCCCTGGAGCTGGCCTTGGTGATTCTGCTTCTGATCGGGGTGGGGGCCTGGCTGCATCGCCCGTGGATTTTGGGGATTGTGGGATTAGGCGGCGCCGCCATGCTGGGCTGGATGGGTTTGGGGCTTCTCAGGGCCTCCCGGGTGAGCCGCCTGGAATTCGATCCGGAAGCGGCCGGGGGGCTGCACCCGGTGTGGGCCGGGGTGCTCATGAGCCTAGCCAACCCCTACTGGCTCATCTGGTGGCTCACCATCGGCCTCGGCTATGTCCTGTTTTCGGCCAGATACGGGCTTCTGGGAGTTTTTCTGTTCTATGTCGGACACATCCTAGCCGACTTTGCCTGGTACACCATGGTGTCTGCGGCGGTGGCCCAAGGCCGCCGTTTCCTGTCGGATAGTGTTTATCGGGGCTTTTTGGCCGGCTGCGGGGCATTCCTCTTTGCGTTCGGCGGGTACTTTGGGTTTCAGGGAATAAGGTTTCTGCTGAAGGTCTAAAAGAAAGCCCTTTTCTCCCAAAAGGGCCGATCCGGTCAGCAGCGCCCTTGTTTCGGACAAAACAGGCCCAGGTAAAGAGACTCAGGGGCTGTCTTCCTAACGGGCCTGCTGCTTAAAACTTGGCCTCCCTTTTAGGCCGGCTTTTGAGGAAGGATTCGCATGGGATTAATCCAGAAGGCATTGGTGGTGGGATTGTTGGAGGTCAACTGCTATGTCCTGGGGGATGACGAAACCCGGGAGGCAGTGGTCATTGATCCCGGGGGAAATGAAGAAGAGATCCTGGAAGTTTTGAAATACCATGACCTTAACCTGAAGTACATCATCAACACCCATGGCCACTTCGACCACGTGGACGCCAACCAGCCTCTGAAGGAGGCCACCGGTGCTCCCATCGCCATTCACAAACTGGACGCCCACATGCTGTCCCATCCGTCCCAGGAAGCCCTTTTTTTCACGGGCCATCGTCTGCGTCTGTCCGAGGCTGATATTTTGTTGGCCGAAGAGGACATTATCTCTTTCGGAAATTTCCGCCTCAAAGTTCTGCATACTCCAGGGCACACCCCAGGGGGCATCTGCCTGGTCATGGAAAACCATCCTCTGGTCTATGTGGGGGATACTTTGTTCGCTGGCTCCATCGGCCGCACGGATTTCCCCGGGGGCGACTACCACGCCCTTATTGACAACGTCAGGCATAAGCTTTTCCCTCTGGGGGATCACTACATTGTCTACCCGGGACATGGGCCGGTGACCACCATCGGCCAGGAACGCCGGTATAATCCTTTTTTCAGATTCTGAGTTATGGGTATCGGCCTTGACCTTCAGGCCTGGCCGGAAAGTTTCACTTCACTTTTATTACTAAAGAAAAACCAAGGTTCAAAAAAACGCACATGTCATTTTCAGGAAAGCGCATTCTTTTAGGGGTAAGCGGCGGGATCGCGGCTTATAAGACGGTGGAGCTGGCCCGGCAGTTGGTGACCGCCGGGGCCCAGGTGAAGGTGGTGATGACCAAAAGCGCCACCGAGTTCATCACTCCTCTGACCTTCGCCTCACTGACCGGCCAAACCGTGGCCACCGGGCTTTTCGGTCCGGGGATTCACCCCCTGGAGCACATCTGGCTGGGCCAGCAGGTGGACGCCCTGGTGTTGGCCCCGGCTACGGCCAACCTTATCGGGAAAATGGCCCATGGCATCGGCGACGATCTGTTGACGACTATTATCCTGGCGGCCACCAAGCCGGTTCTGGTCTGCCCGGCCATGAACTGCGAGATGTACAGCAACCCGGTGGTTCAGGAGAACCTCTCCCGGCTTCGGGACCGGGGCCTGTGGGTCCTGGAGCCGGATGAAGGACCTTTGGCCTGCGGTGCCGTAGGCTATGGCCGGTTGCCCAAGACGGAAACCATCCTGGCGGTCCTGGCCAAAATGGTAAGCCCGCAGGACCTGGCCGGCAAACGGCTTCTGGTCACCGCCGGCCCCACGCACGAAGATATGGATCCGGTACGCTTCTTGACCAACCGTTCCAGCGGCAAGATGGGCTATGCCGTGGCCAAGGCCGCGTGGCGGCGCGGGGCCCGGGTTACCTTGGTGAGCGGGCCCACCTCCCTGCCTGACCCATATGGGATCGAGATGGTCCGGGTGCATTCGGCCCTGGATATGCTGGGCGAAGTGGTGAGCCGCTTTCCTGCCAGCGACGCCCTCATCATGGCGGCTGCGGTGAGCGATTATCGGCCGGAAAGCTTGGCTGAGCGCAAAATCAAGCGGGGAGCGGCAGCCCTTCAGGTGACCTTGTTGCCGAACCCCGACATCCTAAAAGAAATCAGCGCCTTGAAAAACGGGCAGATCACCATCGGCTTTGCCGCCGAAACGCACGATCTGGTGCAAGAGGCTAAACGCAAACTGGGGGAGAAAAACCTGGACCTCATTGTGGCCAACCATGTCAACCGTCCGGGGTCGGGTTTTGCGGTGGACACCAACGAAGTGACCCTGGTCGCCAAAGACAGCGAGCCTGTGGTCCTGCCCCTTCTCAGCAAAGACGAAGTGGCAGATAGGATTATGGACTGGCTGGCATCTCGGCCGGGTTTCGGGGCTGAAGAGGTGTCACGTGTCTGAAGATCCGGGACAGGAACTGCGGGCCCTGCTGGGCCACCTGAAGGAGTGGCTCGGCTTTCAGGAGCGCCTGGGGTGGCCGGGGACGACAGAATCGGAGGAATCCTGGCCGTTAAAAGGAGAAAAGATGACCGCGGCCCCGACGCTGGCGGAAATCCGGGAAGAAATGGGCGATTGCCGGCGCTGCAAGCTCTGGCGCTTTCGCACCAATTTGGTCTTTGGCGAAGGGTCCCCCCATGCCCAGCTGATGTTTATCGGGGAGGCTCCCGGGGAGGAGGAAGATCTCCAGGGGCGACCCTTTGTGGGCGCGGCCGGCCAGCTTCTGAACAATCTGTTGAACAAGCTGGGGCTGAGACGGGAAGAGGTATATATCACCAATGTGGTCAAAAGCCGCCCCCCCAATAACCGGGACCCGGAAGCCGATGAGATCGCGGCTTGTTTTCCCTTTCTGCAGAAGCAAATCAGGGCCATCCGGCCCAAGGTCATCGTGGCGTTGGGGCGCATTGCCGCCCAAACCTTGTTAAACACCCGGGCCCCGTTGACTCGCCTCCGGGGCAGATGGTACAAATATGAGGACATTCCTGTCATGCCCACCTTTCACCCTTCCTATCTGTTGCGCTTTCCCAAAGAACGCCAGAAGACCTGGGAGGACATGCAGCAGGTGATGGAGCGGTTGGCCGCAAATGAAAACGCCTAGTCTCTTTTTTATAATACTGGCCCTGGCGCTTATGGCCAATGCCGGTCAGGCCAAGGCCAAGGCGCCGGTGGTTCTCACCCTTACGGCCACCGGCACCATAAACCCGGGTCTGGCGGACTTCATCCTCGAAGGCATAAGCCGCGGGGAAAAGGAAAAGGCCGAAGCCTTGGTCATTCTTCTGGATACGCCGGGGGGCCTGGAAGCTTCCATGCGCAAGATCTGCCAGGCCATCATCAACGCCAAGGTACCGGTGATCGTCTATGTTTCCCCCAAAGGGGCCCGGGCCGCCTCTGCCGGAGTATTTATCACGGTGGCGGCGCATGTGGCCGCCATGGCCCCCGGCACCAATATCGGGGCAGCTCACCCAGTGAGCATCGGCGTGGCCAAAATGGACAAGGTGATGACGGAGAAGGTGGTCAGCGATATGGTGGCCTTTGGCCGGTCCCTGGCCAAGGAGCGGGGGCGCAACGCCGACTGGGTGGAAAAGGCCGTCCGCAAGAGTGTTTCCATCGACGCCGAGGAAGCCGTCCGGCAAAAAGTGGTGGATTTTGTGGCCGAAGATCTGAACGAAGTGCTCCAGAAGGCCAGTGGCCTGTCGGTAAAGATTGCGGGCAAGGCCGTAAAACTCCGGACCCTGGGCGTGCCGGTGCGGGAAATTCCCGAGGGTTTGAGCACCCGCATCCTAAAGCATATCGCCGATCCCAATATTGCCTTTATTCTAATGATGATCGGCCTCGCGGGCCTCTATTTTGAATTGGCCCATCCGGGAGTGGTGCTGCCCGGGCTGGTGGGGGTCCTGTCCCTGCTGCTGGCCCTTTATGCCTTCCAGACCCTGCCAGTGAATTATACCGGACTGCTGCTGATTCTGCTGGCCTTTGTCTTTTTTGTCCTGGAAGTTTACGTGACCAGCTACGGCCTCTTGTCTTTGGGCGGGATTATCTCCCTTGTCCTGGGATCAATGATGCTTTTTCGGGGAGGAGGACCGGGCATGGAGATCGCTTGGAGGGTATTGATCCCCACCGTTTTGGCGGTGGCCGCCTTTTTCATTGCCGTAGCCGCCTTGGTGGTGCGCAGCCAAATGCGCCGCTCCATGACCGGCAGCGCCGCCCTGATCGGAGAGCGGGGCACGGCCCATTCGGATATCACCCCGGAAGGCGGACAGGTGTTTGTCCACGGGGAGTATTGGCTGGCCGTAAGCCGGGAGTTCATTCCCCAGGGCGAGCCGGTGGAGGTGGAAGAGGTGGTCGGATTAAAGCTGAGGGTGCGTCGGGCAAGATAAATTATAACCGGAGGGTCAAATGTTTGCTCCTACTTATCTAATTGTTATCCTAGCCGTCTTTTTTCTTCTCAGTGCTGTCAAAATTTTGGCGGAGTACGAACGTGGGGTGGTGTTCCGGCTGGGCCGGGCCCTGGACCGGGCCAAAGGTCCGGGCCTGATTATCATTATTCCCGTAGTTGACCGGCTGGTAAAGGTCAATCTGCAGCTGGTCACTTATGATGTTCCCAGTCAGGATATTATCACCCGGGACAATGTTACGGTGAAAGTCAATGCGGTGGTATATTTCCGAGTAATTGACCCGCTCAAGGCGGTGATCGAGGTGCGGGATTACATTGCCGCCACCCAGTTGCTGGCCCAGACCACCTTGAGAAGCGTCTGCGGCCAGTCGGAGCTGGACGATCTCCTGTCCGAGCGGGAAAAGATCAACGCCAAAATCGCCGAGATCTTGGATAAGCACACCGATCCTTGGGGAATCAAAGTGACGCTGGTAGAGCTCAAGGCCATTGACCTGCCCATCGAAATGCAACGGGCCATGGCCAAACAGGCGGAGGCTGAACGGGAACGGCGGGCCAAGGTGATCAACGCCGAAGGCGAATATCAGGCCGCCGCCAAGATGGCCGAGGCCGCCAAGGTTTTGGCCGAAGAACCGATTTCCTTGCAGCTGCGCTATCTTCAAACGCTCCGGGAGATCGCCGCAGAGAAGAATTCCACCACCCTTTTCCCCATCCCCATTGACTTGTTCAAACCTTTTTTGAGAATTTATGAAAGGATGGAGAGAGGCGGTGGCCAGTAATTCATCGCGCCGGGCTGCCTAGCTACGAGCGCCAAGGTCCGGCGTTGCGCCACTTTCACGAGGTTGACAAATTCACCGGCAGGAGAGCGATATGGCGAAAAAGGAACGCAAAGACAAGAAGGAAAAGCCGCTGGAGAAGATGACAGCCACAGAATTGCGCAAATACGCCCTGGAGTTGGGGGGCATTACCGGCGTCCATGGCATGAACAAAGAAGAGTTGCTGGCAGCCATCAAGAAAGTCAAGGGCATCACCGATGAAGGGCAGAAGGCGGCCAAAACCATGAATGTCCGGGAGCTCAAGGAAAAGATCAAAGAGCTGCGGGCCCAAAAAGCCGCGGCTTATGCGGCCGGCGCCTCCAACAAGGAGATCGGCATTCTGCGCCGCCGGCTGAACCGCCTGAAAAAGCGGACCCGTAAGGCGGCCTGAGGGGTTTTCGGTTATCGGTTTTCTGAAATAACCGGGAACCCCTCACTCCTTGGTCAGATGACATCTTAAAAACAGTTTTCGGAGAAAGGCGGCGCAGGGCCGAGCGGTATGAAGGCCAGTTGATTAACTGAGGCTTTTCCCTTCAGGAAGTGAAGGACTATGGTCATATAGGTCATGGGCATGGACCCAGTGGCGGCCCCCTGGCATCAACCCCGGCTGCTGCTTCGGGATACACCTGGGGTGCGGCGTGGGCCGGGGCTGGCAGCGCTTCTTTTCTTCCGCCGAGGAAATGGAATTTCTGGAAAGAAATCTAGAAGACCTGAAAAAAGAGGAAGCCGGAGTGGTGGCCAGAATCAGGGAATTGAAGGGATAAACGCTCTTGGGGGGGGCGGACCCGCCCCCCCCAAGGTCTGCCCTTGGGCTTTTTGCCCCGAAAGCCCCAATTTACTCGGCGGGGGGAGCCTTCCTAAGATGGGTATAGCCGGAGAAGCCCATGATAGAGGCTAGTGTCCCTGTAGCTTCTTCTACTTCATGAAAACCATAGAGCAGCCAGTTTCCCTGGATCGCCTCTCTGAACCTGGGAAACCGCCCTCCGGAGACCGGTTCGGCTATCAACCTGCCGGTGAATTCCACGTTTTTTATGAAAGAATTGGCGCCTTGCAGCGGTTCTTCTACTGCAGGGATAACCTGCCCGGCAAACCGCACCTGCCGGTCATTGGTGATGAACCCGGTAATTAAAGCAGAACCTTTATAAGTAAACGGTTCTGAAATAATTAAATTAATATCAAAAGAAACGTCGCCGACAAAGGTTGAGTCATGCTGTTCATAAATTCTCAGTTCCACTTTGGCATCTGAAAAGGGGCGTCTTGGATAAACTAAAACGGCAGCTATCATTCCGGTCCCTGAAGAATGCTCATCTTGCCAAGTCCCCTGAAGGTTTGGAGGGGCAGCCCCGCCGGCCACCGGCAAGGCGGCTAAAACCAAAACTACGGCCAGCCATCTAATAAAACCTTTCATGTTCCCAGTCCTCCTTTAAGGAAATTTACGGTAATCCGGTAAAAAAGAAGGCCTTAGTTAAGTGTGGGCAGACTCTCCTCGGGTTAAAAAAGCGGTCGAGGTTGCAGTAATTTGGGCTTCCAGCAGGCAAGGGCGGGAGCGCCTTGATGTTTTAATAGAAGGAAACCGGATTCTTTGTCAAGCAATAATAGAAATAAATGGAAAAGAAAGGGCGGGGAAGGTATCCCGCGCCCTTTGAGGTTTGCGAGAGGAAGCGGTTAGAGGCCGGGAAAAACTTTTACGGAATTTACCGCCAGGTCGTAGAACCAGCCGGGAAAGATGCCCACCAAGACCGTGGCGATGGCAGTGAAGGCCACGCAAGCGGTGACCGTAGGCGGGAAGGGGACCGGCCCCAGGTCGGCCTCCGCCGGCCGCATGTACATGAGCACGGTGATGCGGAGATAGTAATATACGGACACCAGACTGTTCATCACGCCCAGAATGGCCAACCAGATGTAGCCAGCCTGGACCGCCGCCGAAAAAATATAGAACTTGCCCACAAAGCCGGCCGTGGGGGGAATGCCTGCCAAGGCAAACATGAAGACGCTCATGCCGGCGGCCAAGCCAGGGTGCTGGTACGCCAAGCCGGAATAATCGTAAATGTTGAGGTAGTTGTCCTTTTTGCGGGCCACCAGAATGACCACCCCGAAGGCCCCGATGTTCATCAGAGTATAAGCCAGAAGATAATACAAGATGCTCACGGCGCCCAACTGGTTGGCAGCCACCAGGGCCACCAGGAGATAACCGGCGTGGGCAATGGAGCTGTAGGCCAGCATGCGTTTGATGTTGGTCTGGGCGATGGCCACGACGTTGCCCAGGGTCATGGTGGCCACGGACAGGACCCAGAGCAGCATGTGCCAGTTGACATGGAAGTTCGGGAAGGCCAGGAAAAAGACCCGGGCAAAGGCGGCGAAGGCCGCAGCCTTGACCCCTACCGCCATAAAGGCGGTGATGGAGGTGGGCGCCCCTTCGTAGACATCCGGGGTCCACATGTGGAAAGGCACCGCCGCCACCTTGAAGCCGAAGCCCACCACCAAAAGCGCGATGGCCAGCAGGGTCAAAGGTCTGGTTAAAATAACGGCTTCGGTGAGGCGTTTGGCCAAGTCATCCAGGTACAGGGAGCCGCCGGCGGCGCCGTAAAGGAAGGCCATCCCGAAAAGGAGGAAGGCACTGGCAAAGGCACCCAGGACCAAGTATTTCAAGGCCGCCTCGTTGGACTTGACATCTTCCCGGAAAAACCCGGCCAGCACATAAACCGCAATGGACATGACCTCCAGACCCAGGAAAATCATGATCATGTGGGCGCTAGCGGCCATCATCATCATGCCCGCCGTGGCAAATAGGATCAGGGCATAGTATTCGCCCAGGTCCTTGCCCCATTCTTCCAGGTAGGGGCGGGAAAGCAGGATGGTCAGGGCGGCGCCCAGAATCAGGATGAGATAAAACAGAAAGGCAAAGTCATCCACGTAGATCATGCGGGCGAAATCAGTGGCCCGGGCGCCCCAGAGGTCAACGGTCTGAAACGCGGCCAAGGCCAAAATTGCCAGACTGAGATAGGGGAAATAGGTTTTCCGTCCTCTGGTGAGAGCTTCCAGGAGCAGGATGAGGACAGCCCCGCCCGTGATCGTAAGCCAGGGCCCGATGTTGGCAAGGCTGAAGCTGGGTATGGTCAGGGTCATCGCGCCTCCCCTTTAAACACTTGGGATAGACTCACTTTGGTAGCTTTGGCCTGTTCCATCTTGGCCACAAAAGCCGTAGTGGTGGCTTCGGTCTTGCTCAGGAAGGTGCTGGGATAAACGCCGATCCAGACAATGAATAAAAGAAGTGGGACAAAAATGGCGATCTCCCGGGTGGAGAGGTCGCGGAGCGCCTGGTTTTCCGGCTTGGTGCATTCGCCGAACATGACCCGCTGAAACATCCACAACATGTAACAGGCGGCCAGGATAACGCCGGTGGCCGCAATGGTGGCATAAATCTTGTTAACCTTAAATGTCCCCAGAAGAACCAGAAATTCGCCCACAAACCCGTTTAAACCGGGAAGACCGATGGAGGATAAAGCCACAATCATAAAGATGGCGGCGTATACCGGCATGGGGGTGGAGAGGCCGCCGAAGTCGGCGATCATGCGGGTATGCCGGCGTTCATAGATCATGCCGACGATGAAAAACAAGGCCCCGGTGGACAGCCCATGATTGATCATCTGAATGACACCGCCCTGGATGCCCGGAACATTAAAGGTGAACAGGCCCAACATGACAAAGCCGAGGTGGGAGACCGAGGAAAAGGCGATCAGGCGCTTCAGGTCCTTTTGCACAATGCAGACCAGGGCGCCGTACACAATGCCGATGATTGCCAGGATGCTGAACAGCGGGACGAAATAATAGGCGGCCTCCGGAAAGAGGGGCATATTGAAGCGCAGAAAGCCGTAAGTTCCCATTTTCAGGAGGACCGCCGCCAGGATGACGGAGCCCACCGTAGGAGCCTCGGTGTGGGCATCGGGTAGCCAGGTGTGGAAGGGGAACATGGGCACCTTGATGGCAAAGGCCAGTCCAAAGGCCAGGAACATCCAGAATTGCAGGTGGAAGGGGATGTTCAGGCCGTAAAGTTTCAAAAGGTCGAAAGTGTAAACCCCGGTCACCTTGCCGTGGTAAAAGTAAAGCACCAAAATGGCGACCAACATGAGGAGGGAGCCGAACATGGTGTACAGGAAAAACTTGATGGCCGCATAGACCCGGCGGGCGGGGTGGCCCCAGACGCCGATCAACAGGTACATGGGAATGAGCATCACTTCCCAGAAGACGTAAAAGAGGAACAGATCCAGAGCCACGAACACCCCGATCATGCCGCTCATCAGGGCCAGCAGGCAGATCATGAACTCCTTGACCCGGGTCTGGATATCCTCCCAGGTGGCCAGAACGCAAAGCGGGGTCAGGAAAGTGGTGAGGAGCACCAGCAGCAGAGAAAAGCCGTCCAATCCCAGGATATAGTTGATGCCATACTGGGGGAGCCAGTTATACCGCTCCGTGAACTGCATGGCCGCCGTTTTGCTGTCAAACCGGAACCACAAAGGCAGGGATAGCCCGAATTCCACCAGGGAGAGGCCCAGGGTGGTGAGCTTGAGAAGCCGGTGGTTCTTGCGGGGCAGAAAAACAAGCAGGACAATCCCCAAAACCGGAAAAAAGATGAGGATGGAAAGTATGGGCAGCTGCATGAGCAACTCCTCAGTGGTTATCCTAACAGGTAGCCGACGACCAGCGTCACTCCCAGGACGATGGCCAAGGCGTAGTTCTGCAGGAAGCCGGTTTCTAGGCGCCGCAGGTGGGCGCTCAGCCAAGCCACAGTGCTGGCGGAGGCATTGACTGCCCCATCCACCACTTTGTCGTCCACTTCGGTCCACAGGAGGGTGGAGCCGGTTTTCACCGGTTCCACTATCAGGGTGTCATAGATTTCATCCACATAGTATTTGTGGTAAATCAGATCGTAAGCCACCCTGAATTTCTCGGCCAGCCAGCCGGGCAGGTCCGGCCGCAGGATGTAGAATTTGTAGGCGGTGTAAATGCCGATGGCCGCCACCGTCATGCTGAAGGCCATCAGGCCGAGCTCCAGACTCACCGGGGGATGGGCGCCATGTCCCACCGGAGTGATGGAAGGAGAGAGAAATTCCTTGAACTTGTGCCCGCCTTCGATAATGGGGATACCGACAAACCCGCCCACCGTGGAAAGAAAGGCCAGGATCATCAGGGGAACGGTCATCACCGGAGGCGATTCGTGGATATGGTGGGCCACATGGGGATCCACCCGGCAAGGCCCGTAGAACACCATATACACTGCCCGGAACATGTAGAAGGCAGTAATGAAGGCGGCCGCCGTGCCGATGCCCCAGTAGAAGTAATTACCGTCAATCAGGGCATGGAACAGGATCTCATCCTTGCTGAAGAACCCGGCAAAAGGGAAAATGCCGGCGATGGCCAGGGTGGCGATCAGGAAGGTCCGGTAAGTTATGGGTATATGATCCTTTAGCCCTCCCATTTTGCGCATGTCCAACTCCCCGGCCACGGCATGGGAGACCGAGCCGGCGCCCAAAAAGAGCAGGGCCTTGAAAAAGGCGTGGGTCATGAGGTGAAAGATGCCGGCGACAAAGGCCCCCACGCCGCAGGCCAGGAACATGTAACCCAGCTGGCTGACGGTGGAGTAGGCCAGGACCCGCTTGATATCAAACTGGGCCATGCCCATGGAGGCGGCAAAAATCGCCGTGAGCGCGCCGATGGTGGCCACCACCGTCAGGGAAAAAGGCGCCAGGGCATAGAGGGCACTGCAGCGGGCCACCATATAAACGCCGGCGGTGACCATGGTGGCGGCATGAATGAGAGCGGAAACCGGGGTGGGGCCTTCCATGGCGTCGGGCAACCAGGTATAGAGCGGGATTTGGGCCGATTTGCCGGTGGCCCCCACAAAAAGAAGCAGAGTGGCGGCCGTGATGACCCCGCTGCCCACCGGATATTTGCTGGCCAAGGCAAACACTTCCCGGAAATTGAGGGAGCCGAAGGTCCAGAAAATCAGAAAAATGCCCAGCAAAAAGCCGAAGTCGCCGATCCGGTTAACCACAAAGGCCTTTTTGCCGGCATCGCTGGCGGATTGCTTCTCATACCAGTAGCCGATCAGGAGATAGGAGCAAAGACCCACGCCTTCCCAGCCCACAAACATCATGAGCAAATTGTTGGCCCCCACCAAGGTAAGCATGAAGAAGACGAACAAATTCAGATAGGCGAAAAAGCGAGGGTACCCGGGATCGTCATACATATAGCCGATGGAGTAAATGTGAATGACGAAGCTGACGCCGGAGACCACCAGAAGCATGACCAGGGAGAGGGGGTCCACCAGGAAGCCGATGGGCGCACTGAAGGTGCCGGCGGTGATCCAAGTGAAGACCGTCACCTCCACCGGACGGGCCGCCGGGGGAAGCTTGAGAAAGTCCAGGAAAACGGCGATGCTGAGGGCAAAGCTCAAACCGATGACGCCGGACCCGATAATACCCACGGCATATTTGGAGAGCTTTTTCCCCAAGAGGCCGTTGATTACAAACCCGATCAGGGGAAAGACGGGAATCAGCCAGACATACTGGATCATGGAGATTGCCTCACCACTTGAGGATGTTCAGGTCGTCCACGTACACGGTGGCCCGGTTGCGGAAGATCGCCATCACCAGTGCCAGGCCCACCGCCACTTCCGCCGCGGCCACAGTCATCACGAAAAAGACAAACATCTGGCCGTCCACCGCCTGGAAGGCGTTGGCAAAGCCGATAAAGGCCACATTGACGGCGTTAAGCATCATTTCGATGCACATCAGGATGATCAGGATGTTTCTCCGGATCAGGACCCCGATCGCGCCCAAGGCGAAGAGGGCCACACTTAAGCCCAGATAGTAACTCAAGGGGACTGCCATGTATGTTCTCCGTCAGAAGTTTAACGCCTCCCAGGGCAGGCGAGCCCTCCCTTCAAGGGGTTATCTCAATCTGGATTTGGCCAGCACCACGGCCCCCACGATGGCCACCAGCAAAAGCACGCTGGTGACTTCAAAGGGCAAAAGATAATCAGTAAACAGGAGACTCGCGACGGATTCTGTATTGCCCAACCCCGGCGGCGCGGCCTGGCCCAAAGGCACCTTGGCCTGGGAGAAGCCGTAGGCCAGGACAAACGCCACTAACCCCGTCAGGGTGATGCTGGCCAGCTTCTGTCCCAACCGGGGGCGGAGAGCCTCCTCTTCCGGCTGCCGGAGATTCAGAAGCATGATGACAAAAAGGAAGAGCACCATGATGGCCCCGGCATAGACAATGATCTGGATGGCGGCGATAAATTCCGCCTGGGCGAGCAGGTAAATGCCGGCCACTGCGAAAAAATTGACGATGAGCCAGAGGGCGCTCCTTAAGGGGTGGGTCTGAAAGACCACCAGAACCCCGGAGATGAGGGCTATCCCAGCCAGTGCAAAGAAAAGGTATACCATGGTTAAGGCATCCTTGTGTGCATGGTTTCCGGTCTGCTATTCTTCGACGACAAAGCCTTAACTGCCCCTTTGAGTATTTTTCTTAATTCTTCCTTAATTGCCTCACGGCCTGTTTTTGACTAACCGCGCTAAAGCCAATCCGGCAGGCGCATTTCCGGCTTGGACTGGGTCAGCTTGTCGATGTCATAGATCAACACGCTTTTCTCATACTGGGCCAGCTCGTAAAGATTATTCAGTTTGATGGCCCCCCTGGGGCAGGCCTCCTGGCAAAAGCCGCAGAAGATGCAGCGGGTCAGGTCAATGACGAACTGAACCGGATACTTCTCATGCTGTGGACCTTCCGCAGGCTCGATTTCTTTTATGGCATTGCTGGGGCAGACCACCTTGCACAAAGTACAGGCCACACAGCGACGGGTGCCGTCTTCGTTGATCACCAGTTCCGGGTGGCCCCGGAAGCGGGGATACACCGGCCGTTTTTCTTCCGGATATTGAATGGTAACGGGCTTGGAAAATACATGGCGCAGGGTGGTAGCCAGGCCTTTGATGAGCGGAATGATCATGGAATAACCTCTTCAAGGCTTTCAGCCGTCAGCTTCCAGCCTAAGTCCAAAAATCAAAATCCTTACAGGCCTCCCGGCGGCCCGAGGGCCGCTTCCGGGTTTTCCGCCTAAAACCGCCGACCTTATATCAGCAGCATCACCGCACCGGTGACCATGATGTTCAGCAGGGCCAGCGGCAGCATCACTTTCCAGCCCAGGTACATGAGCTGGTCGAAGCGGAAACGGGGAAAGGTTCCCCGGACCCAGATGAAGAAAAAGACCAATCCAAAGGTCTTGAGCATAAACCAGGCAATGGGCGGCAGGAAAGGCCCATGCCAGCCTCCCAGGAACAGGGTGGTGGCCAGCGCCGAGGCAATGATGATATGGGCGTATTCCCCCATCATAAACAGACCCCACTTCATGGAGCTGTATTCCGTCTGATAGCCGGCCACCAGTTCGTTTTCACATTCAATCAAATCAAAGGGGGTACGGGCGCATTCAGCAAAGGCCGCAGTCAGGAAAAGCAAAAAGCCCAAAGGCTGGTAGGCGATAAACCACACATCTTTTTGGGCTTCCACGATCTTGACCAGACTCAAGGACCCGGCCAGCATGAGCACGCCGATGACGGAAAGGCCCAAAGCCAGTTCGTAGCTCACCATTTGGGCGGAAAGGCGCAGGCCGCCCAGAAGCGAGTATTTGCTGTTGGAGGCCCAGCCGCCCAGCACCGCCCCATAGACCGCCGAAGAGCTCATGGCAAAGACGTAAAGCAAGCCCACGTTGATGTCGGCAATGATGCCCTGATTCAGATTGGCCACGGTCAGGTCAACGGTTTGCCCGTAAAGGGTGATTTGCGGCGGCAAAATGTCCTGGGCGAACGGAATCACCGCAAGGGGCAGAAAGGCCGTGGTGGCGGTAATGATGGGGGCCATGACAAACAGCACCTTGTTCACCGCAGGGGGCGTGAAGTCCTCTTTGAAGAGGAGCTTGATCAGGTCCGCCAAGGGCTGAAGCAAGCCCCAGGGTCCTACCCGGTTGGGCCCGTAGCGCAGTTGAATAAAACCTAGAACTTTGCGTTCCATGAGCACGGTGTAGGCCACCAGTGTCAGAAAGACCACCAGAACAAGGAGAATCTTGACAGCCGACAGAACAATCAACACAGGCAGATTCATGATATTCAAGCCTTTTGGATAGTTACCCTTACCAGATTGGAGTTAAGGGTCAACATATGAGCCGCCGGCTCGGCAAAATGCTCTGGCAGAAATACCACTCCAGGGGGCAAACTGGCGTCCAGAGCGACCTTGGCGGTAATCTCGCCGTGAGAGGAGATTATTTTGGCCTCCTCGCCTTCCGCCAGTTCCAAAGTGGCGGCATCCTCGGGATGAAGGGCCAGTCTTCCGGCAGGGGTCACCGCCAGAGTCCCGCACGGCGGATGCGTGGTGAAGGATCCGGAATGCTGGAGCACCTTGCCTATAATCAAGGTATAAGGCCGCCGCCCGGGAAGACTGATATCCAGATCAAAGGGCAGAAACTGTCCGGTAATAGAGACCGCCAAGCCGTGGCGGGCAACACTCTTTCCCGGGGCCAGGTCGACCCAAAGGGGCATGTTTTTGGCCAACTCCTGAAAGATGCGGGCCGGGTTGGCGGGTGCTGCGCCGAATCCCATTTTTTGCCCCAACTCGCTGATAATCTGCCAATCCGGCTTGACACCGTCGTTTTCCAAGGCCTTGGTCAAAACCCCCAATTTCCCGGTGCTGGAGATGTAGGTGCCCTCCTGTTCGGCATGAATGGCTACGGGTAACACCACATGGGCCATGGCGGCAAAGTCGTGCAGAAAAGCGTCCTGCACCACGATGAAGTTAAGCTTGCCCAGGAGTTTGGCCGTGCGGGCGCGGTTGGGCAGAAAGCGCAAAAGGTCGCCGCCCAGGGTATAGAGGGCCCGGGGGGCCGCGGGGTCGTCAGCCTCCAGCTTGTCCAACATTTCTAAAAGACCGAAGCCCGCTTCCCGGTTGGCGCTTTGGCTGCCCCAGAAGGGCGCCGCGGCCGGGTCGTCCAGAGACAGATAGCCCGGCAGGCGGTCCGGCAGCACCCCCACTTCACACACGCCCCGGGTATTGGCCTTTTCGGCCACGGGATAAAGGGCGCTGCCAGGCACCGAAGGCCGGCCGATAAGAAGAAAGAGATCGGCCAAGGCAATAACCGTCTGTTCGGCCTTGTCCTGCCCCATAAGTTCGCTGCCGAAGACAATGGCCGGGGCCTGCGCCTGAGCCAGGAGCCGGGCCCCTTCCTCCAAGGGAGAGAAATCCTCCAGGCCGCATTTATGCGCCAATTCCTTGGGACTGAATCTCTTGAGCAGTTCCTGCAGCTCCTCCAGGCCCTTGGCCGGAACGGCCGGAGCCACTTCCGGTTTGCCGGCCAGTAAGGCCTTCAGCAGGCCGGCGATGACCAGACGTTCGGCTCCGGGACGATAGCGCAGGCTCAGGGTGGCCCAACGGTCGTATTTGGTCTGCCGCGGATTGGCCACTATGAGCTTGAAGGTCTCGCGCTGCCGGGCCTTATTCAGCGCCCAGCCCAACGGGGGCAGCTCCGGGGTAAGATCCGCCCCGATGACCAGAACCAGGTCGGCCTGGGGCAATTCCTCCAGTGAACCCAGCACGAAAGGAAAGCCGCTGCCTTTGGTCTCCTCGCTGGCCCTCAGCGGGGAATGATACGGCGGCGGGAGCTTCTCCACGTATTTGACGTCCGTCACTTTGGGCCAGCCGAAGACCTGGGCCAGGCCGCTGACGGCCTTAAGATAGTGCAGCCGGCCCGGGTTATCCAACTGATTGGTCCCTAGCCCGGCCCGGAAAAATTTCTGAAAGAGATAGTTGGCCTCCACCGTGGCCCGGGGGGAGCCTACGCCGTATATGGCGGCGGGGCCGGCTTCCGTACAGATTTCCTTGAATCTCCGGGCCACCAGATCCAGGGCTTCATCCCAGGTGGCTTCCCGAAAGCTGCCGTTTTCTTTGATAAGGGGGGTCTTAAGCCGGTCTTCCGCCTCCACCACCGGGTACCCGAAGCGGCCCCGGCCGCACAGCAATACGCTGTCGCCGTTGTAAACCCGCAGGGGATGGCCGTCTTTGACATGCAGCTCATAGGTACAGCCGCCGCCGCAAAAGGGGCAGACCATTTTGGTCTTATCCAATTCCCAGGCCCGGGCCCGGTATTTGAACTGTTTGCTGATGAGCGCCCCCACCGGGCAGATGTCGATGCAGGAGCCGCAGAATTCGCAATCCAGGGGCAGAAGGCCCGAACCCAGTTCCGTGAAGTAGCCGCGGTTCATAAAATTGATGGCCATGGCCCCCACGAAGTCCCGGCAGACATGCACGCAGCGGCCGCAGGTGATGCAACGGTCCGGGTGGCGCTCAATCAAGGTGGACTCATAGTCGTGGTTGGGCGGCAGCTTGATCGCCTGATAGTCCACCTTGTCAACCCCCAAGGCATGGGTGAGGTCCTGGAGTTCGCATTCGCCCCCCTTGTCGCAGATGGGGCAGTCCAGGGCGTGGTTGATGAGCACCAGCTTCATGAGCTCCCGGCGAATAGCCTGCAGGCGCGGGGAGTTGGTGACCACCTCCTGGCCTTCGGCCACCGTGGTGACACAAGCCGGCACCGGCCGGGGCGGGCCGGGTTTCACTTCCACCACACAGATACGGCAGGATCCGATGGGCTTCAAGGCCGGATGAAAGCAGAGGTAAGGGATAGAGATGCCGTTTTCCTTGGCGACTTCAAGGATGGTCTTGCCTGGTTCCGCCTGAACAGCCCGGCCATCAATGGTGAGATTAACCATAAGTCTTTCCGTTGGCTTTGAGCTTTACGCTGTCCGCTATAAGCTTGCAGCTCTAATAAGGTGCGCTTTGGGCACCCCAGATTTATTTGGGGGTCCGATATGCACGCCCCAAAGTTCTTTCCGCAAACCGAAAACTGAGGACCGAAAACCCGTTTTTAACAATCCACGTCCGCCAGTACGATGTCCATAGTACCTATGAGTGCGATCAAATCCGCCAGCAGGCGCCCCTTGGCCAGCTTGGGCAGGGCGTTCAGCACCACGAAGGAAGGCCGGCGGATCTTGATGCGCCAAGGCCGGCCGGTGCCGTCGCTCACGATGTACCAGCCCATTTCGCCCTTGGGGGCCTCAATGGCCTGATAAACTTCGCCCGGAGGCGGGGTCACGCCCTCCTGAATGAGCTTAAAATGGTTGATGAGGGCAGCGATGTCCGTATAGACCTGCTCTTTGGGCGGCAAACTGATGCGCGGGTCAGACACCTTGATCTCGCCCTGGGGGAGTTTTTCCAGCACTTGGCGCACAATGCGGTTGGACTGGAGCATCTCATGCATGCGCACCAGGTATCGAGAGTAAGTGTCGCCTTCCCGGGTCCCCAGGGGCACCTCAAAGTCAAAATCCTCATAGCTGGAATAAGGATTGTCCCGGCGCAGGTCCCAGTCCACGCCGCTGCCCCGGGCCATGGGTCCGGACCAGCCCCAGTCCAGACATTCTTCCCGGGTCATGACCCCCACGCCCACGGTGCGCTCTTTCCAGATGATGTTTTCCGTCAGCAAGTTGTCGTAGTCCTTCCACTTTTCCGGGAACTCCTTGACGAACTCCCAGGCCTTCTCAATGAAGCCCTCGGGGAGGTCGGCGGCCAAGCCGCCGATCCGGAAGTAGGCCGGAAACATGCGGCCGCCGGAGACCATTTCACACAGGTCCATGATTTTTTCCCGCTCCCGGAAGCCATAGAACAACGGCGTCATGGCCCCCAGGTCGTGGGCGTGGGTCCCCAGCCAAAAGAGGTGGGAGGCGATGCGGGTAAACTCGGCGATCATCACCCGGATGTATTGAGCCCGCTTGGGAACCTCGATGCCCAGGAGCTTCTCCACCGCCAGGCAGAAGCCGAAGTTGTTGACTTCGCCTGCCAGGTAGTCCAGCCGGTTCATCAGGGGTATGCACTGATGATAAGTGCGCCCCTCGCAGAGCTTCTCGATGCCTCGGTGCAGGTATCCGATATCGGGTTCGGCCCGGACCATGAGTTCCCCGTCCAGCTCCACCAGGACCCGGAGCACTCCATGGGTGCTGGGGTGTTGCGGTCCCACATTAAGGACCATGGTTTCCGTGATCGGCAACAGTTGCGTCTGTTCCATAAGAACTTCCTATTCGCCCCGCGGGGGGTATTCTTTTCTCAGGGGAAAGCCCTTCCAGTCCTGGGGCAGAAGAATCCGCCGGAGGTTGGGGTGCCCCTTGAATTTGATGCCCATCAGGTCATAGGCTTCCCGTTCATGCCAATCGGCCGTGGACCATACCGACGTGACTGAATCAATGACCGGCGCGGCATCATCTAAGTAAGCCTTGAGGGTGATCCGGTCATGATTGCGGTGGGAGTAGAGGTTATAAACCACCGCAAAGCGGGGACTCTGGGGATAATAGTCAATGGCCGCAATCATGGACAGATATTTGAACGACACGGTGCGGTCATCCCGGAGAGTCCGGCAAATCTCGACAATGCGGGTGGGCTTGACCACCACGGTGGTGTCGCCCCGGAACTCGATGACCTCCACCACCTCTTCCGGGAACTTTTCTTGGAGCAGTTCCACCGCCCTGTGCATTCTAGGCCGCCTCCCGCCGGGCTTGGAGCTTTTCCCGATACTTCCGGGTTAGGAAAGGATCTTTCAGAATCTTTTCGTGAAGCTTGAGAATGCCGTAAAGGAGACCCTCAGGCCGGGGGGGACAGCCGGGGATATAGACGTCCACCGGCAAGTACAGGTCAATACCCTGGACCACCGCATAGGAGTCGAAAATACCGCCGGAAGAGGCGCAGGCCCCCATGGCGATGACCCATTTCGGCTCGCTCATCTGCTCATAGACCCGCTCAATGGCCGGCATCATCTTCTTGGTTACCGTGCCGGCAATAATAATGAGGTCGGCCTGCCGGGGCGAAGCCCGGAAGGCCTCCATGCCGAAGCGGGCGATATCCCACCGGTTGGCCGCGGTCACGATCATTTCAATGGCGCAGCAGGCCAAGCCGAAGGTAGCAGGCCAGAGGCTGGACTTGCGTGACCAGTCCACGAGCTTTTCCAGCGTGGTGGTGAGAACGTTGTATCCCAGGTGTTCTTCTAAGCCCATTTGAAAGCTCCGAAAGACAGTTTTTGGTTAAAGATCATGTTTCATTTACATGATAGGAATAAAACCTTTTATTATTCCCATTCCAAGGCGCCCTTGCCCCAGACGTAAGCCAGGCCCACCGCCAGGACAAACACGAAAATGGCCATCTCTACAAAGCCGAACCATCCCAGCGGCTTGAAAATCACCCCCCAGGGGTAAAGGAAAATGGCTTCCACGTCGAATACAATAAAGAACATGGCGATGACATAGAACCGCACCGTATAGCGGTGGCGGGCATCGCGGATAGGATCCATACCGCACTCATAGGGGATGTCTTTCTGCGGGGTGTGGCGCTTTGTGCCCAAGTGCTCGGAGAGGAACACCATCAGCGCCATCAGCCCGGCGACAATGACCATGTAAACCAGAACCGGCAGATAATTGATTAGCATAGGCCCGCCTTAGGAGTTAAAGTGGGCATCACCCAAAGTCATCTGATTAAGAGGGGCGGCGTGCCCCCTACCATTTTTCATTTTTCTGTTCAATGCCTGTGGCCGTTTCCTTTGCACACCCCCAAGGGGCAGTTTCCTGCCACGTGGGCCAGCCAATCGTCCCGAAAGCGTGCAATAGTGGTTTTCAGGAACGAATAAGGGCTCCAGCCCAAGGCGCAGTTGGCACTCTCCACCATGTACCTGGACAGGTTCACCAGCCGGTCCAAATCCGCCTCTTCGCCTTTGCCCTCAGCCACCTTGCACACCAGCTCATAGAGCACCCGGGTGCCCCGGCGGCAGGGTAGGCAGAAACCGCAGGATTCGTGCTGGAAGAAGTACATGAGGCACTTGACCACGTCCACGATGCAGGTGGTGTCGTCCATAATCAGCATGGTGCCTGAGCCCAGGGCTCCCTCCACTTGCATCAGGGCCTTGTATTCCAAGGGCGTGTCCACATGCTTGGGCAGGATAAAGCCGGAAGCGGCCCCACCCGGCTGGACGGCCTTAAGGGTGTGACCGGTCCGGACGCCGCCCCCGTAAGTATCGATAAGGGTCCGCAGCGGCATCCCCAGGTTGGCCTCTACAATGCCGGGGGAATTGACGTGACCCACCACTTGGAAGATCTTGGTACCCCGGGAATCCTCCGTGCCCTTGGCCTTGTACCAGTCCGCGCCTTTGACGATAATGTCCGGCACACTGGCCAGGGATTCCACATTGTTCACAATGGTGGGTTTGTACCAGACGCCCACCTGGCCGGGGAAAGGAGGTTTCACCCGGGGGTAGCCCCGTTCCCCCTGGATGGAATTGATGAGGGCGGTTTCCTCCCCGCAGACGTAAGAGCCGCCGCCGGTCTGAATCTGGATATGAAAGGAGAAGTCGGTGCCGAAGAGGTTGTCGCCCAGAAAACCCCGCGCCAGAGCCTGTTGGATGGCATTCTGAAGGCGATACATGGAGAGATAATACTCACCGCGGACGTAAATATAACCTTGGTTGGCACCCACGGCGTAACCGGCGATGGCCATACCTTCCAGAACCCGGTGCGGGTCGCCCTCCATAATGTAGCGGTCTTTGATGGTACCGGGTTCGCCTTCATCGGCGTTGCAAATGATGTATTTGGGTTTGGGCAGCGGCCGGGTGAAAGACCACTTCAGACCGGTGGGGAAGCCGGCTCCGCCCCGGCCCCGCAGGCCCGATTCTTTCACGACGTTCACCACTTCTTCGTCCGTCATGGTGGTGACCGCCTTCTTCAGGCCTTCGTAGCCGCCTTGAGCCAGATAGTCGTCCAGGCTCATGGGGTCGATCCGGTCCACATTCCGGAGCACCGAGAGCTCATCCGGGCTGGGGGGATAGGCGCTGAGGGGGTTGGTGGTACGCCGCAGCTGGCGGTAGTCCGGGACCCTGCCGGCCCGGTAGTCCGCCAGGATGCCTCTGATGCGCTCCAGCGTGAGGTTCCCGTAAACCACTTCGTTGATTTGCATGGCCGGGGCCACCTCGCACACCCCCAAACAGGCGGTGCGCTCCAAGGTGAACAGGCCGTCTGCACTGGTCTCCCCCACCTCCTTGATTTCCAATTCAGCTTTGAGCACGTCCACCAGGTTCTCCACCCCCAGGATGTGGCACGGAGGGGATTCGCAGAGCCTGATGATGTATTTGCCCCGGGGCTGAACCGAAAACATGGTGTAAAAGCTCAGGACGCCATAAAGATAAGGATATGAGAGATCCATTTCCCGGGCCACCTGCTGTAAAGCTTCCAGGGGCAGCCAGTTGCCGCAGAGGTTTTGCACGGCATGAAGCGCCGGTAGCAATCCGCCCTTGATTTTCTTGAAGTTGCTGCAGATTTCCTGGATGCCGGCTACCTGTGCGGGGCTTAAGGAGGCACTGACGGGGCGTTTTATCTCCAGCATGATTGATCCAACGGAAGAGAATTGTGAAAAATTTCTTTAGCTCGACCCTTTTTAATACCAATCCCGCCGCCTGTCAAGCACTTTTTTGGAAAAAATGCAGGGCGGCCATCCAGGGCCTGCCGGCAGCGGAACGCCGAAGAAGCTAAAAGAATATCAACTCAAAGAAAGAACAAACAATGGGGCAGGAGGGGGATTTTTGGCCCTGGACCGTTACCGCCAAAAGAGGGCCCGGCGGGCCATCAATTTCAGCCAAGCTCCGCCTTCTCTCAAGGCTATCTTGGTGAGCCAGAAATAGCGGCGGTTTTGCCAATAGATCCGCAGGACCCCCGGGGCCGGCAAAGGATGAAGATTGACCGGATGGGGACGGAAGTGCCGGCGGAAAAGGTAATGGGCCCGACGGATGTGCAAACCGTCGGATACGAGAGCGACGTGGGTTGCCCCGAGCCCTAGAAGCACCGGTAAGGTGTGGCGGGCCGAGGCCAAGGTGTTATGGCTCTTTTCCTCCAGGATAAGGCGCCGCGCCAGGCGGGCGCATAGCTCAGGGTTCCATTGTTCCGCGGCCCACGCCAGGGCAAAATCCGCCATGGCCCGGGCCTCGGTCAACCCGGTGCCGTGGGTCGGTCCGCCGGTGATGATCACATACGCCTGGCTCCCCTGTTCCTGCCACACCGTGAGGGCGTGGGTCAGACGCATACGGCCGATGCGGCCGGGCCGGCCCTGGGCGTTCAGGCGGGCTCCCAGGACAACGAAGGCATCGAACCGGGCGGTCTCAGAAGTCATAGAGCTTCTGCTCCGGACTTGCTAAACATGACAAAATATGCGGTTACGGCCGTCGCTTGCGCCGCTCCCGGCGGGCCGCGATCTTCCAGTCCGGTTTGTCTTTTCTGCTCTTGCTGCTGGCCGGCGCGGCCTTCCCCCTGAGCTGGGCAAAGTCCCAAGGGGAACCGGGAGAGGGCAGGGGTACTGCCGGCCGGGTGGGCTTGGGTCTTTCGGGCTCCTTGGACACGGGCGGCACCTGCAAAAACTCCCGGGGCAACGACTCCGAGGTCAGCCAGAGGTTTTCCCCGTAACCCTGAAAAACAATACCTCTGTCGGCTGCCAGCCGGGCTTGGACGACGATCATGACCGGATCCGGGGATCGGCGGCGGGCGATTTTCAAGGCCGTCTCCCGGTCGGCGGCCAGGACCAGTTCCTGTCCCGGCGGCGGCCGCAGCCCCTGCTCAGCCACCGCCGCATGGGCCTTGACCGGAACGGCGATATAGAGCAGAGCGGGGGGCGACCCCCCCGGGGCATGGCGCAAGCGGGCCGGTCCCGGCTTGACCCCGCGGATCCGGTCTCCGGCGATCTCCAAGCAGGGCGGTTGGCAAAGGCCCGCCAGTTGTTCCAGGTGATGGCGTCTGACGTGACCCCAGCCCGGTTCTGCGGCAAGGCCCTGGAGGAGTTTTTTGATGGGGATAAAACCGTCTTCATCAAGGACCAGCCCGAATTCATCGGGTCGGTGGCAAAGGACGTAGGAAAGCAGCCGGGACAAAGCTTCCAGTTGCCGGGGCAGGCGCATCCTGGAACTCCTCCCTCGTTTCGCCGTTAATTCCGGATGCCGGGTTAAGGACTCAGGTCAAAAGAACGCCGCGCTCGTAAAACAGGTTGGGGGGCTGTCCCCCTAGCGCCAGCAGCCGGCAGGCGTCCGCCATCAATCCGCCGACGATCTGGTTGGTCATGATGATAGCGGGATCGGGCTGATAAATGCAAGCCTCCCGGCGTCGCGGGTAGGAGTCAAGACCCCGCCGGTTCACTATTTCATAAAGGCCCAGCAATTCGGCCGGCGTCGGCCCGCCTTGGGCCGGGTGATAAACCACCACCTGACCAGCGGAAACCCCGGTGCCGCCGCTGATGAGGATCTTGCCGTGCGCTTTGGCCTTTTCACTGAGGATGATCCTGGTTTCAAAGTTATCCACGCAGTCAATGATAATCCGGTAAGGCTCAACCTGCGTATCCTCGCGGAATAAGCCCACTTCGGCCCGCGCCCGGGTGTGGTAGTGCCGGTTCAGGCGATGAGCCAAGGTTTTGGCTTTGCTCCGGCCCACGGCGTCATAAAAGAAAATCTGCCGGTTGAGGTTGGTGGGATCCACCACGTCCGGGTCCATAAAGGTGAGGTTGGTAAACCCTGAAAGGGCAAGGCCCAAGCCCACAAAGTTTCCCAGTGCCCCGGCCCCCACGATCAGGATGGGGAGAGCCTCCGGGACCGCGGAAATCTTGGGGTGTTCGTAGGAGATAAGCCCGCCGGAGACCCGGTGGCCCATGAGCAGGTTTTTGGTTTCCTCCAGGACAAGCCCGGCCACAATTATATCCAGAACGCCGTCATCAGAATGGGGGCCCGGAAAGTTCCGCGGTGGCACCACCTTTTCCAGTTCCTGCCATTCCCTTCCCCTAAAGTAAGTGAACACCCGCAGACCCTGGGAGTTTCCGTTTTGAAAGCAGTAACCTCTGACCACGGCGCGATTTTCCCGGAAAACCTGCTCCAGGGCAAGCTTGGTGGCCAAGCCGTAAGCGCTCAGATCCACGATAACGGGGCAATCAGAGAATAGTTCCCCGACCAGAGGGTGGGTGTAAAAACCCTCCAATTCCACCAGTTTCAATTCCGGATTGAGCTTCCGGGCCATATCCGTCAGAGTGGCGTCCAACCGGGGGGCGATGACCTTAAGGCAATTAATGCCCAGGGCGGCGGCCGATAAAACATAGAGGGAGGCCAGGAGGTCACTGTCGCCCACCACGCCGACGGCAGCCCGTTCCAAAGCCTGCTGGTTCCAGCCGGCAATGCGCAGCTGGCGATCCAATCTCAGGGCGGAAGTAGACGAAGGTTTCAACGTGTCCATGACAGAATCCGGCCGTCGCAGGTCACAGTCTTTCGATGGTCTCCGGCTTGTGGGTGATGGGCTGGATTTTCTCCTGCACCTCTTCCCTTAAAAGCTGGAGGTCTTGGGCAGACAGGGCCCTTTCCGACTCCAGGAGGCGCAGCTCCGCCTCCCGGCTTTCCACCACCGTGTGACCGGACAGAATACCCCGGTTTTTATAATGAATTTCCTGGCAATGCCAGCCGTCGTCGCCGATGACGATGGCGTAGCAGAAGCTGCCATAAACTGTTTCCATCAGGACCGCCTCGCGAACCGGCACGTCGGTGATGAGGCTGACACTACCTTTTTCCAGATCGCGCTCCTGGTGCTCGCCCTTTACCAGGCATACCAGGTCATTGATGATAACTTCGCGTTTGGCCACCGGCCGCCGAAGCCGGGTGGTGACGTAATCCAGCACGGTGCGTTGGTTCGCGTCATCGACGGCTGAGAATTTTTTAACCTCCAGGGCGCCGTGCGAGTGAATCCAGCCGTTGATCACCACCTGGGGAGACAGGGTCTCCTGGTAGGCCGCGATGGTTTCCGGCGTCAGACTGGCATAATAAAGAACGTTAACCTCATTCTTGGGCAAGCCGATATCGATGACCACTTCGGGACGTTGCCGGTCGCCCAAGGTAAAGCCGTACCATTCAAAGCTTTCCTTAAACGCGGCGCGTACCAATTTGCTTATCTTGAAAGCCTTCTCCAGGGCAAAGCGGGTGATCTGCACTTCTTGGGGCAAGACAGCCAGCACCAGTTCCCGCGGTTCCCGCCGCCGCCTCAAGCCAGACAGGGATTTAAATCTCATCCCAGCCCCTCCTGCACCGTTCGGTTCCGGTTTCACGGAAACCGGGGTCTCAGCTGAGCCTCTCCTGCACATAGTGACGGTCCACTTCCAGCTTGCCGACAAAAGTGCCGGGAAGCCGATACATATCCTCCAGGAGGACGCGGTGCAGGATGCTGATCAGCCCCCGGGCTCCGGTGCCCTCCTGCTTGGCCCGTTCGGCAATCATTCTCAGGGCGTCGTCGGCGAATTCCAGCTCGATGCCCCAAGCCTTGAAGTCGTTGATGTAGGCCAACAAGGGGCTGTCGGCGCTCCGGGCCAGAATGTCCTTGAGGTCCGAAATGGTCAGGGCATCATACACCACCTTGACCGGGAACCGGGCCATGAGCTGGCGCTCCATGCCAAAGGACACCAAGTCTTCGTTCATAAGAAAGTCCTGCCACTCACCCGAAAGGTTATGTTCCACCATGCGGCGCTTGACAATTTTCTGGATGCCCTCGAACACCCCTCCTGCAATGAACAGGACATGTTTGGTGGAGATGGTGATCCTTTCCTGACCCACCTCAAAGGTGTTTTCAACGCCTTCCACCAGGCGGAGCAGCCCCTTCTGAACCCCTTTGCCGGAGACATCCTTGGTGGTTACGGCCTCCCCGGCAATCTTGTCGATTTCGTCCAGATAGACCATCCCCAGTTGGGACACCAGCGGATTGCCACCCCCGGAGACCAGGAGGTCCACCAGAATGTCCGTGACATTCTGCCCCACATAGCCCACTTCACTGAATTTGGTCATGTCTTCCACCACGAAGGGCACGCCCACCTTCTGAGAGAAGGTTTCGGCGGTATAGGTTTTGCCCACGCCGGTGGGGCCGATAATAAGGATATTGGCCTTGGGGGTGCGGGTGGCTTTGAGGGCCCACTCCAGGTTGCCCTTGTTTTCACTCAAGGCTTGCTTGAAAGCCTGGGCCAGCCGGCGATAGTGAAAGGCGATGGCCGTGGCCATGATCTTTTTGCCCCGTTCCTGGCCGATGACAAATTTGTCGATCTCTGCCTTCAGGTCGGCCGGGGTCTGGTTAAATTCCAGGATATGTTGGATGGTGCCGCCGAGCTTCTGCTCCCGGAATTCTTCCAGTTTTTCCTGAATGCGGCGGCGTTTCTGTTCGTATAAGCCGTTGGTCATGTGTTTAAATTTCCTGACATTGTCTCGTTGATAAACGTGTTAAGCCGGTCCAGCAGCCTTTGCAAAGCTGCCCGGCGGGCCGGGGCGACGCCTGAGTCTTCCTCAGAACCACGCTCCAGGCCGGATAATTCTAAGTGTACAAATTCCCGAGCCAGAAGAGTCCGAAAATGCACCCGGGCCAACACCTCAGGCTCTAGGCCAGGATTCAGGCGATAGAGGGCCAGGGAGTGCAAAAGCTCTTCCGGAGAACTGGCATACCGAAGATACGGGTTATCCAAAGCGGCCAGGATCTCCCGGGTCAGGTGGTACTCTTCGGCGGAAGCCAGAGAAAACGGCGGTATCCCACCGGGTTCTTTGGCCCGAGGCTCCTGAGACAAAACCCACTCCTTTTCGAAGGACAACCCCTTTAGATTGTCAAGGAATTGCTGATCAAGGTTATACCGGCGCACCAAGGCACTGACCACCGTGAAGGAGCTGCGCCTAAACGGCTCTTTGGGCCTTGCCCGGGACTGCTTCAGGCGCGTCAGCAAATCCATATCAGTAGAAAATATTTTTCACCTCCACCTCCCCCGAAACAATCCTTGGGTCATCGGAGGACACTCGGTAATCGTCAAAGTCCACAACCCGCATCTGTTGGACGCGGTCCAGACTATGATAGCCGTTGCGGCGCCGGGGGTTATAGCCATAGTAAAGGGCGTTGATCCCGGCTTCCAGGGCCTGGATGACGCCGGCGGCGCTGAAGCTGAGCGGCGTCTTGAAGTTCTTGGACAGGCAGATTTCCTGTCCCGAAGAATGGCGGTGCAGCAAGGGGTGCTTATAACGCTCAATGACATAAGGCATTAACCGACCGCAGGTGTTGACCGCCACCCGGCAGTCCGGGAATATGTAAGGACGGCCGTAATAGTCTCGCAGCGCATACACGCCGGTGCGCTTGTAAATCCGGTATTCGTTGGGACGCAGGCGATGGAAGCCGAAATCGTCAAGCTCCAGGGCGCCCTTTTCCGCCAGATAAGCCAACACATCAGCATGCCGGTGGCAGACCGCTGCCCACTTTTCCCGCTCTTTCAGGACCTCGGCCAGGCGGCTTTTTTCCCGGGCCGCGATTTTTGCGGTCAGGGCCTGAAGGAACCAATCCTTCAGGCGGCTGGCCGGCATAAACCCGGAGGGCGGCGGTCCGGGGCTTGCCGCCAGCTTGTCCCACCGGGCCATCGCTTCTTTCAGCTCCCCGTGGTCAACAAAGGGGCCAGCCCGGTGATCCTGATGCGGGGGAATCCGGACTTTGGCGCGGATGATCTGCAGAATCTTTTCTTGATCTAGGGCCTCTCGGGCGAAGGATTTGCTTCTCCGGAGAAAATACGGCAGCACCTGAAAGAGAATAACCGCCAGCTTGGAGTCCAAAAAGGCAGGGTCGGTGTCGTCCGGGTTTCCCGCCTCCTTCCGCAAAGCACGACGCAAACCTTCCCAAACTTCCGGCTGGATGCTGGCAAACTGTTCCACAAGCGAAGTCAGGCTCACGGTCCTGACAAAGTAGGAACCCCGGGCTTCAATTACCAAAGGGTCGGAACCGGTCTGAGCGGGCCTTGCGGCAAGCTTGCCAGGTGAAAGGGCTTCCAGGTCGCGGGCAATGGAAGGATCAAACAGTTGGGGCAGATAGACGAAATCCCCGGCCACCACCAGGTCAATGTCAGAGTCCCACAGAAACGTCATCAGCGAAATCCACAAGTGCCTTTCCTCGGGCGGCACCCTCCTTCCTGAGGCTTGATGGCCCGGATAGGCAGATACAAATACTCTTCCCCCGTCTCGGTTTCTTCAACGGAGGCGAACTCCAGGGCCCCTCCTTTCAGTTCCCGGCCCCGGACGAGCAGCTTGCCGCCGGCAAGCTGCCGGTTAATGTCTTCCAGGATCACCTGCTCTTCAATACTGAGGTCCTTGCGGGCCAAGGCCTGGTCGCACAACTCCTTCAGGGAAAGATGCTCATAGGAGCCGGGTTCAAAAATCACCACCAAGCCCTCACCGGCTTGCCCCGGCAGAATTTCCAGCACTAATGGCAGTCTTTTCAGATACTTAGCCGGGCGCCGTTCTTTCTGTAATTCAGTAACCGTCATGGATGCTCCATAATCTGGAAATGAGCCGTTGCCGACCACGGAAAGGCATCATTTTTTGAATAATTACTTTAAATATATGCAAAATTTCCTCTAATGTCAACAAATCATTGGGCCGGGGATTTGCCCTTTTGCCCTTTAAACCGCTCAGTCTCCTTTTTCTTTCAATCCGGCCAGCAGGCGCATCGCTCGGGCGGCGGCGGCGCTCCCCTGGCAGACGGTTTCGGAAATGTCCTGGGGCCCCTGACAGGTGCCTACCAGAAAGATTCCCGGCAAGTTTGATTCCAGAGGATGCAGGATAGGGTGGCGGCCCCGGTAAAAACCGAGGGCATCCCGTTCCAAGCCTAGATTGGCGAACGCCGGAATTTCCCGGGGGGCCTCAAGGCCCACGGCCAGGATCGCCAGGTCAACAGTGAGCTTGGCCTGCCGCCCGGATTGCTGGTCGTCGTAATAGATCACCGGGCGGCCGGTGCCATCGGCTTCGAGGCGGCCGGGCAAGCCCTTGAGAAAGCGCCCCCCGGCCTTTTGCGCCCGCCGGTACAGCTCTTCAAAACCCTTGCCCGAAGTGCGGATATCATTGAAAAATACAGTGACCCGGACCTCCGGGTCATGTTCCACGGCCAGCATGGCCTCTTTGATGGAAGCGGTACAGCACACCCCCGAACAGTAGGGTAAAAAGCGCCGATCCCGAGACCCCACGCACTGAATAAAGGCCAGGGATTTGACCGGGGTGCCATCCGGGGCGATGAGGCTGCCGCCGGTGGGGCCGGTGGGGCAAACCAGGCGCTCAAATTCCAGGGCGGTAATCACCCGGGGAATTCTGCCGTAGCCGTATTCGCTTTTGATGGCGGGGTCCAGAGGCCGGGCCCCCACAGCCAGGATAATGGCCCCGACGTAAATGGTCTGACTTACGGGGGCGGCGTCCAAGTCGATGGCCCGGCGTTCGCAAGCCGACACACACATCCGGCAGTCAATGCAATACTCCTTTTCCAAGGTGGCACGCAGCGGCACTGCCTGGGCAAAGATGATCCGGATGCATTTCCGGGGCTTAAGGCCTAAATTCCACCGGCTGGGGACAATCACCGGGCAGACTTCTCCACAGGAGCCGCACCCCACACATTTGGCCATGTCCACGTATCGGGGCTTGAGGGTGAGGTCCACTTCAAAAGCGCCGACCTGACCTCGGATGCCCTCAATATCGGCATAGGTGAGGAGTTGGATATTTTTGTGGGTTCCGGCCTCCACTAAGCGGGGGCCCAGAATACAGATGGAACAGTCCAGGGTCGGGAAGGTCTTGTCCAACTGGGCCATGGAGCCGCCGATACTTAAGGAGGAATCCACCAAATAAACCTTATACCCGGCTTCGGCCAGGTCCAGGGCGGCTTGGCAGCCGCCGATGCCGCCGCCCACCACCAGGACGGCCTGACAGGCACCGGCGGGCCTTAGGGAAGGAAAGTGAGGCGCCGTGCCCGCCAAAATCAACTCCCCGACCGCGGTCTCCAGCTCGTTGATAGGCAAAAGGTCCACCACCGGCGGGAAGGTTCCGTCCCTCAGACGGCGAAACAGCCCGGCATTGACTTCCGGGCCGCAGGCGGCCAGCAGACAGCGCTCAGGCTCTTCCGCCAGGATATTTTGCAGATATGCCACGCCCGTCGGGGTACAAAGGCGCGGGGTCAACTGCGCCTCCCAGCCGGCTGAGGTCAGACGGGCGGCCAGGGCCTCAGGGTCGATTTTCAGATCCGGGCAAGGGCAGATAAGGAGCCGCTTTATCATGTGGGGGCCGCTTTCTTTGGTAGTTTCTCCGCCATTTCGATAATGACCTTCTGGAAGGCGCGCCCTTCCGTGGCGGAAATCCATTCCAGCCGCAGGCGGTCCGGCGCGATACCTTTTTGGGCCAGTTTGCCCTTTAATTTTTCCACCCGTGCTTGGGCCCGCAGATTTCCGGAAATGTAATGGCAGTCGCCGGGCGGGTGGCAGCCGGCGACCAGCACCTGGCCGGCGCCTTTCTCAAAGGCACGGAGGATGAACTTGGGATGGACGCGGCCGGCGCACATGGTGCGGATTATCCGCACGGCGGGGGGATACTGCATCCGGGAGACTCCGGCGAAGTCAGCCCCGGCATAAGCGCACCAGTTGCAACAGAAGGCCAGAATCTTGTCCTCAGGCCTCTCGGCCAGGGCTTCGTCAATTTGCGCCAGGAGCATGCCATCGGTGAACCCCAGGCAGTCGATGGCGCCGGTGGGGCAGGCCCCGGCGCAGATGCCGCAGCCCTTGCACGCCGCGGTGACAACCCGGGCCTTTTGCTTTTTTTCCGGGCCGAACAGTTCGATGGCTTGAAAGGGACAGTCTTGGGCGCAGAGGCCGCAGCCGACGCAGAGCTCCTCATCCACTTGGGCGATGAGGCCCTCCAGGGTGATCGCCTCATGCGCAAAAAGGGACAGAACCTTGGCGGCCGCGCCGGTGGCCTGGGTCAGCGATTCGGCGAGATCCTTGGGGCCTTGACAGGCACCGGCCAGATAGATGCCGTCCATAACGGTCTCCAAGGGCCGGAGTTTGGGGTGCGCTTCCAGGAAAAAACCGTCCGGCCCCACCGGCAGCTTCAGCACCCCCCGCAAAGAGGCGCCATTGCCAGGCATTACCCCCACGGCCAAAACGACCAGGTCCACCAGGTCTTCGGAGGCCGCCTGAAAAAGTTCGTTTCGGGCCTGGATCAGTAACCGGGGGCCGCAGGCCTGGATGTCCTCCACGATGCCTCTCAGAAACAGGATGCCAGCTTCCCGGGCCGCGCTGTACAGGGCCTCCCAGTCCTTTTTGACCGTGCGAATATCCCGGTAGTAAATGCGGAGGCGGGCTTCGGGCAGGCGGGCCTTGAGTTCCAGGGCCTGCTTCAGGGCCGTGGGGCAGCAGACGCGGGAGCAGTAACGATTGCCTTCCTCTTCCCGGGAGCCCACACACAAGACAAAGGCAATGTCCCGGGGCTCCCTGTCGTCTCCGGGCCAAACCACCCGGCCCTGGGTGGGGCCGTCCGGGGCCAACAAGCGCTCCAGGGCCATGGTGGTGATGACCCGGGGCAGCTTTGTCCAAGGCTCATACCGGCTTCCCTGCGGGTCGAAGGGGACGAGGCCCGTAGCCGTTATCACTGCCCCCACCGTGAAGCGATGCTCAACTTCCGGCGGATCCAAGTCAATGGCCCCTCGGGGGCAGGCCGGGATACACCGGCCGCAGCGGTCACAATGCGCAAAATCCACGACATATCTGCCCGGAAAGGCTGTGGGAGAGGGCAGATAGATGGCCTTCCGGGTGGTCCACCCCGCTTGCCGTTCATCCGGGATAAGGATGGGGCAGGCGGACGCACAAAGTCCGCAAAGATCGCAGGCTTCGGAAACGGAAGGGCCTTTTCCCCGCAGAGTCACCCGGTAGTTGCCCAAATGGCCGGAGATTTCCGTGACCTCAAAGCCGGTTAACACCCGGATGCCGGGATGCAGCATCACCGCGGCCATAAGGGGGTTGATCAGGGAAAGCGCGGTCTGACCATGAGGAAAGGTGCGATGGAGACGGTTGGCCATGCCGCCCAGCACCGGTTGCCGCTCCACCAGGATGACGGGATGCCCGACGTCGGCGATGTCCAAGGCGGCCCTTAAACCTGCGGGGCCGCCGCCGAGGACCAGGGCACGGCGAGCCACCGGCACCTGCCGGTCGGCCAAAGGCCGGGCCAATCGGGCCTTGGCCAGCCCCATGTGGATGAGCTCCCGCGCTTTGACCAGGGCCTCTTGCGGTTCATGGGCGTGCACCCAGGTGCACTGTTCCCGGATGTTGACCATCTCAAGGAGATACGGATTAAGGCCGCTCTCGGCCAGAAGGCGACGAAAGGTGAGTTCGTGAAGCTTGGGGGAACAGGCCGCAATGACCACCCGGTTAAGGCCGAAGTGTTGGATATCCTGCTGGATCTCCTTCTGGCCGGCCTCGGAACAAGTGTAAAGGTGATGCCGACAAACCACCACCTCCGGCAGATCCTGAGCTTGTTTCGCCAAGGTTTCGGGGTTGATGACCCCGGCGATATTCAGGCCGCAATGACAAATGTAAAGCCCGAGGCGCAGGTTTTCCGTCATGGCAGGTCGGCCCTTAGGTTTCCAGAAGTTTGTTAACGGCGTTTATCCAAGCTTGAGAAAACTCCCCCGGTTCGGCTACGACTTCTTCCCGGATCAAGGAAATGGCATCCTGGTCGCAGATGTTCCTGCAGACGCCGCAGTAGCTACAGACTTCGGTCTTAAGATAGACCCGTTTGCCCTCCCGGACAATGGCCTTGACCGGGCAGAGGTTGATACATTTCCAGCAATCCGGCGGGCACTTGGCGTCATCAATGGTCAGGCGGCCGCGGAACTGGGGATACACCCGAATAGCGCCATATTCACAAGCCCCCAGGCACTGAGTGCACCGCAGACACAGGTCGGGTGCGGGCCTGGTCTGATCAGTCCCCGCATCCAGCACGATGGCCTGACGGGGACAGGCCACCAGGCACTTATGGCAATACTTGGGACATTCGCTCAGGTCGTTGGCCACCAAACGGGCCAGCTGACGGCACCAATGGACCTCGCCCTCCGGCACCGGCGGGCAGGGTTCGGGACACTTTCCCTTATCCATGTCAATCTTGGGAAAAAAGGGCGCCAGCCCCCGGTGGTCCAACAGGATGGTCTTGGGCTGGCCGTTATAGCAAAGGGTAATGGCCCCGGCGGGGCAAAAATGGGAACAGATTTCGCAAAAAACGCAAAGCTGGGAGTCGATATCGATATCCAAATCCTCATCGCCGGGAACAATGCGGACTGCTTCTTTGGGGCAAACCAGCATGCAAATGTCGCACTTGAGGCAGGCCTGTTTGTCCAACCGGAGGCGTACTTCGTCCACGAACATCCTGAGGCTCAACTCCAAATAAGCCTCAGTTTCCCGTTTCCTCACCCGAACATGCATAGGTTGTCAATCAGCCCGTTCTGTGTCCGTGGTTTTTAATTTCAGGTGTTACCACTACTGCCGCCCTCCAGGCGCCGGTGAAATTCCCTGGCTTTGAGCTTCAGTTGCCGCCGCCGCAGATTGATTTTGACGTCGGGGAACTCGGCCAGCAGAAAGTCAAACTTTTCGCAAGGGCCCAAGTCAGGGCAGAGGGAGCACTGCGCCAGCCCCCGGGCAATGGCACAGGTCCGGATGGGGCAGGTATCCAGGCCCCGGCTTCCCTTGCAGCCAGGGCAGTCCGTGTAGGTGAGAAACCAATCCAAGCCCTTGCGGAACTCGGGAAAATCGAAACCCTGGTTTCCCGGAAAACAGTGCACCCACCAATTGGCCCGGAAGCGGATCAGGTACTCCTTGAGCCGGGCCACTGTTTCGAGAAATTCGCGGCTCCCCAATTGGCATTCTTCGCACAGGCCGCAATAGCTCTCTCTCATGGCTCTTCCTCCCTGTTGGAAGCTGTCAGCCCTCGGCCGTCAGCTTTATGAATGATGCTGCTCATTGCTGCGAGGTCTCCGGCTAGCCCGCAAACTCTCACGCCTCACTGTAAAGCTGCTCTGATCTGGGCCAGGAGTTCGTCGTCGGTGAACCGGCTCATGGTTATAGCCGCAGCCGGACAGGCCGCCGCGCAGATGCCACAGCCGCGGCAGACCACGGTCTGAATTTCGGGCAGACCCCGGGCGGTCAGTCGCACGGCGCGGTAGGGGCACAGGCCAACACAGGTCAGGCAGCGGCGGCATTTTCGGTTGTCCAGAATGGCAAACAGCTCCCCGGTGGTAAGCTCTTCCTGAAAAAGAATGGCGGCGGCCTGCGCCGCGGCAGCCTGCGCCTGGGCCACGGTTTCGCTCAAGCTCTTGGGATAATGGGCCACACCGCAGATAAACACCCCGTCGACGGCGGTTTCCACCGGGCGCAGTTTCAAGTGGACTTCCTGGAAAAACCCCCCGGTGGTTCGCGGAACTCCCAGCAGTCTGGCCAGCTGGTCGCTTCCCGGAGCAGGTTCCAAGCCAGCGCTCAGCACCACCAAATCCGCGGCAAGATCCACTTCCTGGTTCAGGAGGTGGTCCCACAGGTGTACTCTCAGAGGCCGACGCCGCGGTGCCTCCACGCGGGGCGGACGGTCGGGCTCAAAAGGGATGAACTTCACTCCCTTTTCCTTGGCCTCCCGGTAAAAATCCTCCCGGAAGCCGAAGGTCCGGATGTCCCGGTAAAGCACGGTGATGTCCACCAGGGGGTAACGGCTTTTTAACTGAAGGGCATTCTTTACGGCTTCGGAACAACAAAGGCGGCTGCAATAAGGGTGCTCCGGCTCCCGGGAGCCTACGCACTGGATCATTACCAACCGTCTGGCCTTCTCCAGACAGGGGTCTCGGAGATGGATTTTCTCCTCCAGCTCCAATTGGGTGAGCACCCGGGGATCCTCGCCGTACAGGAGGCGGCCCTGAGGGGAGAATTCCCGGCCGCCGGTGGCCAACAGGAGGACGCCGTGCTGAAGCTCCCGGTCTTCATAGCCGGCGGGCGTGCGGCGGCGGATCAGGCTGGTGAAGCGTCCCACCCCGCCCTCGGTTTTCAGCAGTTCTGTTTCGGTCAACACTTTCACCTTAGCATGTCCCAGAGCCGCGGTCTCCAAATGGTCCAGCAGGAGTCGGGGGTCATGTCCTTCCAGCGTGAAACGGAGCTTCCGGGCCAGACCCCCCAAGTGAGGCTCGCGCTCCAGTATATAGGTAGGAAAGCCCAGGTCGGCCAAGGACAATGCGGCGCTGAGGCCCGCCACCCCGCCGCCCACCACCAGGGCTTGGGGAATAACCGGAATTCTGTGAACCACGATAGGTTTCAAATACCGGGCCCGGCCCACGGCCATGGCCACAATCCTTTCGGCCGCCCTCAGCGCTCCGGCCGGGTCTCCCTGATGAACCCAGGCGCATTGCTCCCGGATATTGGCAAAGGACAGAAAGCCGGGATTCAGACCGGCGGCCGTCAGCACTTCCTGGAAAACGGTCTCATGAGTACGGGGGGTACAGGCAGCCACCACTACCCGGTTGAGGGCATGCTGCCGGATGGCCTCCTGCAGGTGTCTGGACGCGTCCACCGAACAAAGAAAAAGGTGATCTTCCACCAGGACGACGCCGGGCAGCTGCCGCACCGCCGAAGCCAATTTTTCGAGGTTAACGGTGGCGGCGATGTTGGTCCCGCAATGGCAGAGGAAAACGCCGAGCCGCAAGGCGGACTCAGTTGCCTGCGGTGGAGGGAGTTCCGGCCGGGGAGCCCGGGTTCGCGGACTTAGGGCTAACAATTGGGCGGCGGCCTGAGCTGCAGCGCTGGCGGCCACTACCGTTTCCGGGATGTCCATGGGCTCCCGGACCGCGCCGCAGACCAGGATGCCGGCCTTGGTGGTAAGGACCGGATTCTGTGAGCTGGCAGAGACAAAGCCATGGACCTCGGGTTTAACCCCGAGACGGCGGGCCCACTCAGGCAAGGATGCGGCCGGCCGCAGGCCGGTGGAAAGCACTGCCAGGTCAAAGCCCTGGGTGCAAGGGCGGCCGCGGTCATCGGTGTAAAGCACCAGGACGCCGCCCCCCGCCTGAGGAGTGACCCGGGTCACCCGGGAACGGATCAGGCGGACGCCTTCTTCCCGGGCCCGTTCCAGGTACTCTTCATAGCCTTTTCCGTGGGCCCGGAGATCCATATAAAAAAGGGCGGTGTCCGCTCCGGCGCCGCTGAGTTCCTTGGCCACCAGGGCCTCTTTGAGCGCGGCCATACAACAGACGGCGGAGCAGTAAGCCGCGCCGCTTCGGGGATCCCGGGAGCCTACGCATTGGATGAAGGCGATGCTCCGGGGTTCCGTCCGGTCCGAAGGCCGGAGCAGCTTTCCGCCGTGAGGGCCGGTGGCGCTGAGGAGACGTTCAAATTGCAGACCGGTGACCACATCCGCATGTTCTGCGCCGGGGAAGCCGTTGACCGGCGCCGGCCGGGTTCCGGCCGCCAGGATGACGGCTCCCACCCGCCGGACCACATGCTCCGGGGTCTGGGCTAGGTTGATGGCGCCCGCCGGGCAGACCTTCAGGCAGGCTTCACAGGGTTTGCCCCAGAACACACGACAGGCTTCCGGGGCGATATAGGCGGCTTGGGGCACGGCCTGGGGGAAAGGCACGTGAATGGCCTTGGTAAAACTCAGCCCGAGATTGAAGGGATCGGGAAGGCGGACGGGGCAGACCCGGGTGCACTCTCCACAGCCGGAGCATTTGTCCACCTCCACATAGCGCGGGCGGCGGCTTAATACCGCGTAAAAATCTCCGGCCTCCCCGGCAAGGTCGGTAACCCGGGTCAGAGTGAGGATTTCGATCAGGGGATGGCGGGCAATTTCCAGCATGCGGGGCGACAGGATGCACATGGCGCAGTCATTGGTGGGAAAAGTCTTGTCCAGCTGCGCCATGATGCCGCCGAGGGCGGGGCCCTCTTCCACCAGGGTAACGGACAGGCCTCCGGCGGCCAGGTTCAGGGCGGCCTGCATGCCGGCGATGCCGCCCCCCACCACCAGCACCCGGTGGCTGGCTATCCGGTGCAACGGCCTAGATAAAGCCATGCGAGCCCTTTGTGACTGTAAGCGGTCAACTTTCGGTGGTCATTAATTAAGCCGGCGGGACTTCCCGAACCCTGGTCTTACCGGGGCGTTGCCCGCCTGAATTTATTCCTGTTCTTTCAGGAGCTCAATCAATGTCTCCTTGGGTTCGGCGTCGCTTTTGGCCAAAAGTTGGCGTATAAGGCGCCGGCGCAAATCCTGGATCAGTCGCTCGCCTTCCAGAAGTGCGGCGGCCCGCGCCGGGGAAAGGAACCCTTCCCGGAGGGCCATGTTCCGCAAGCCCTGCACAATGTCCAGGAAGCGCACGTCCTGGGGGCACTGAAAAGAGCAGTGGGCGCAGCGGGCACAGTACCAGATGGACGCGGACGCCAAAAGTTCCTGCTTCATGCCATAAAGTATCTGGCGAATGATCAGACTGGGGCTGAAGGATGGTTCGATCTCACTCACCGGGCAGGTGGCGGTGCACACCCCGCAGGAAAAACACCGTTGCAGGTGTTGGCAACCGGGCTCCTGCGCCAGCTCATCCTTGAATCGAGGGTCGAGCTCGTGGATACGTAATATCATGAGAGAAGTTCGCAATTAGTCCTGCGGTCTGAGTCGGTTAAGGAATAATTCTCCTGTCCAAGTAGCTAGACCCGCAAAAGGCTGCCTCAGACCTTAAAGCTTATGGCCTCCGTGGGGCAATGCTCGGCGCATTTGTTGCATTTCTCGGCGGCCTGAAGCACGCGGGTGCAGAGATCCGGCCGAACCACCACCGCCTTGCCGTTGACCATACGAAAAACCACCTGGTCTTTCAACCTGGGGCCCCGGCCCAGGCGGGCATCCGGGCAGTTGCCCAAATTATATTCACACATGGCCACGCAGATGCCGCAGCCGTTGCACTTTTCCGGGTCGATGTGCATGACGGCCGGCACTTGGGCCAACAGCTCATAAAGGGCCTCAATAAATCCGGCATAATCCGGTTCATGGAGAACGGGGCAGTCTTCCGGGCGAAGCTCCCGGGAGAGCAGGCGGCCGGCGAACTCCGCACAGGTCAGGCCGCACTGACCGCAGTCGGTGCGGGGAAGAAATTCCAAAATCTCTTCCTGCCCTACCATAATGGCAAAAATTGACTCCGGATCCTACCGGAAATGGCAAAAAGCAGCATATCCGCGTTCTGAAACTGGAAGCCGCTAACAACCCCCTTATTCAAGGGCCACCCAGGGGCCCCCCATCTCATCGGGAACCCAGAGGTTTTCCAGCCGGAAGCTCCGGTACTGGCAGATGTCTTCAAGCAAACTTGTGGCTTGCGCCCGGGTTTGGCGAAAATATATGGCTTTGGCGACCTGTGGCCGGATCACCTGAAAATTGTCAATCACCACCTCGCCCCTTTTGATCAGGGTACGGACGCGACTCAGGGACTCGCACAGGGAGAGACCCGCCGATTCCGGAGGAAAATCATAAATGGCTATGTCGGCCCGGGCTCCGGGGCTCAGATGGCCCCGGTCCTTAAAACCCAGGACCCTGGCAGGGAGGGTACGGGTGGCCCTGGCCCAGTCTGAGAGGCTCCACTCTCTCAGGTTCAGCTCTTCCTCCCACTCTGTTCGGCGAGCCTGGCGATCCAGGAGCCAGCCGAACATGCGGGGATATTCCCGGGCCGGGGCCCGCCGTGGCCCCAGGGCCGAAAAGGCCAGACGGGGACCGGGGTAACGTAGCGCGAGTTCCAGGGCCCGCCAGGCTTGCGATTTGGAGACGGCCGGCCGGAGATTCAGGGGTTGAAACCATCCCAGGTCAACCTTGAGAGGAGGTTCCTGGGGCTCGGAATCAGGTCTGGCCAATCCGCAGTCGGCCGTTACCCCTGCCTGCAGGTGCCGCCAAGCCGCGGCGGCAAGATCATCGTCAAGCAAAGCCTGGCCCAAGGCGGACAAGTGAAAGGCCCGGGGCTCCAGAACAGGGGCCTGTAACACTTCAGGTGTGGCCTCCAGCACAAAACGCAAGCCGTGGTCCAGGGCCAGGCGGGTCAAAATCTCCAGGGCCTCCGCTGACTTAAGGGTGCGATGGGCGTAAATATCTTGACGATACCGCACAAAGGGCTCCACCACGCGGAGATCCAAGGTCCGGGTTCGCTCCAGCAGAAAACGGATGGTTTCCGCGATTTCCGGCCACCGGGGGCGTTCTTTGAGCCAAAGGTCCAGATCCCGCAGATTAAGCACCAGGGAGGCGGAAGCATCCACAATGGGGATCGCCGCCAGTTGCCGATGGACCAGGGGGGCCGTGACCAAAGTCAGGAAGGGCTCGTGTACATGGGTGAACCCCAAACAGGCATATTCAAGCCCCAGAGGGTGGAGCCCGGGCTTGCCATCCCACAGATGGAGAAGATTGAGACCGCAGGTCGCCACCTGGCCGCGCAGGTCAATGCCCCCGGCCAGCACCGCCCGGTCCCGGGCGTCAATGGTGCGGTCCACCTTCGTCAGCCGGGCCACCAGGCGCTCGCCTTCGACAAAAAGGTCCCTTACCTGTCCGTGCCAACCTGAAGCCGGGTCATAAACCCGGCCACCGGTGATTTTGAGGCGCATTGGAAATATTGCTAATGGCTTTTGCCTATCAGGTCAAGCAAGCCTTGGGGTATCGTCTGAATGTCCGCAGCCTGGCTAGGCCTCTTCCAATACCGCTTTGACAATGATGATGTCCTGAACCGGCACATTCTGATGCTGAGCCTGGACGGTTACCGGGAAAAAGGCCATTTTTTCCAAGACCTCCATGCCCTCCACCACTTGGCCGAATACGGCATAGCCGAATTCCGCGGGTTCGGGACCGTAGTGATCCAACCGGGGGTTGTCCACCAAGTTGATGAAAAATTGGGCCGCCGCACTGTCAATGGGATATGCCCGGGCCATGGCGACGGCACCCCGGACATTTTTCAGGCCGTTGTCGGCTTCATTTTTAATAGGGGGATGGGTAGGGGTCCGGTACACCATGCCGGGTTCAAAACCGCCCGTCTGCACGATGAAGTTGGATACCACCCGATGGAAAATGAGGCCGTCGTAAAAGCCCTCTTTCACATAAGTGAGGAAGTTGTTCACCGTAATGGGGGCTTTATCGGGCCGTAGGGCAATTTTCACGGTTCCCAGACTGGTTTCAAGCCGCACCACCGGAAACTTCCCGCTTTGTTCCGACATGCTTACCTCCTTCACTAAAAACTTAAGCTGACCGCGACCCTCAAAAGAACAGGTTCAGGTCAGCCAGTACCTGGTGTGCTGGCGGGGCCGGGGCAGGAGCCACCGGCCGTAAAAAAACGGGCAGGCCGTCCATGCGATGGGCAATTTCAGGTGTTTCGATCCCATCCAGAGCCACGGGCAGAAGCACCCGGGCCCGGGCCGTGGTGCGGTCGGCAAAAGGGCTTAGTGCCACAATGGGAACCTGGCGTCTTATCAGGTCCTGGGCCTGCTCTTCCTTTAAAAACCAGAACAGATCAGCGCCGGAGACCAGCAAAGCGTCCACTTCCTGAAAATCCACCGGGACCGCATGACACCCGAGTGGCGAAGAAGCGGCAAAATCCGGGGCAAAAGGGCTTCCCGTCTCGGTGAGAAGCAAATGGTACAGCCCGGCGGCGTTGAAGTCTCCGGACATGGGAAACAAGACGAAGGGTCTGGTCTGATTCAGGCAAGCAGCCAGTTCTCCCAGACGGTCGAAGAGGTTCTGCCCGGAGCGGTAACTTACCCCCCGCCCGCAAAAGATGACCCCATAGGTGGCGCGAGCCAAAAACTCCGTAAGCTTCTTGGCCGGGGAGGGCAGCGACTCCGGTTGGAGGCCTCCCTTGACGGCGGCGATTAAGACTTCCACCAGGGGCAACTCCTTGTCCGGTTCGATCTGCACAAAGAAATGGCAGAAATGGGCCATTTCGGTGCGGTAAAGATCCACGGCGGCTACCTGCCGGTCTTCGATGCCTCTTTCAGTAAACCGGCCCCGGGCGAAAACGGCATAGCGCACCAGCTGGCGGGGGCAGGAATGCAGCGGGTTGGCACCCCAATATATTACTGCGTCGGCTTCATCCCGCAGGGTCTCCAAGGTGGCCCAGAAAAGGCCATATTTTTGGAGGGCCTGATAATAAGGGGCCATGAAGGCCAGATCGGCGGGCTCCAGGCGGGCACGGAGACTCCTGGCCAGCACCAGCGCCGCCCGCTGCGTCCAGGAACCGGAATTGGTCAAGCCATATATCACCGGCCGTCTGGCCTTGGCCAGAAGGCTGGCAGCTTCTTCCAGGGCGGCTTCATAGGACACGGACTCCCACCCCCCCTGCCGCTGAATCTGGGGCTCTGTCAGTCGGCGCCGCTCTTTGTGATGGTGCAGTTTCTTTTCCCCCAGAAATTTGCCCGTACCCCAAGCGCAGACATTATGGACGGCCACCGGCCGGTGGTCTTCCATTACCAGATCCAGATCGTCGCACAGACAAGCGCAACCCGGACAGACGATGGATTCCCTCTCCAGTTGCACGGCTCTTTTACACCAAAATTAGTTTAAACATTGTCATCTTATCATACCAACAGCTTTATTCCCAAACTTTTTGCCCGACAAGGGGGCGGCAAAAACTTGGGTGAAAGAAGACCAAAGGACTGCGGCCCTGCCAAGAGAAAACAAAAGGGAGGTTAAAAAAGCGGCTCGGTCAGCCGATGGCGGTCAATTTCCGGAAGAAGGGTTAGATAACTTCAGCGGTGAAGAGGAAGGGAAAGCTCACCTGGAGGGCCTCAGGGCCCATAATCCCAGAAGGATCAGCCCGCCGGCGAAGAGGGCCAGAAGCCACGGGTTTTCGAAGAGCTTGTCATAGGCCGTCTGAAGGCCCATTTTAATCCGGGTTCCGACAGCTTCCCCCAATCCGCCCAACAACAGAATATACTCCATAAAAGCCCCTCTTCAGGTGTGCAACTCAGGATGCTTAAACATCAAAGGCGGGCACGCGGCGTGGGGAAAGGTGGGGGGTGGAACCCCCGAAGCCAAATCCCGGCTGCAAACAGGCGTTGAGGTTCCAAACATATGGTAATAACCCGTATCGGGTGCCCGGGCGGAAGCCCCGGGCTCGTCGTTTTACAAAGTCAGCATTTTGGCCTTGCGGTCTTCCAGGATGGGTTCAAACTGCTGAATCAGATTGGTTTCGAACTTGCGCCATTCTTCCTGAAATTGTGGCAGATGTTCCACTTCCACCCGCAGTTTCTGGCCGTATTGGGCCTCCAGGGCCCGGGTGACGCTGGCGAGTTGCTGGGCAAAACTCGCCTTAAGTTGCTGGAAAGCGCTGTTCCGGGCCATGAGATAGTTATCCCAGAGTTGCTGCACCTCCTCTTTTAACCGGGTCATGCCCTTTTTGTTGCTGGCCACCGCCAGCAAGCCGTTCAGGGCCCGGACGGCCCGGGGGTCCAGACGTTCTTCCCGGGGAAGAGCGATGTTCCGGACCAAGATTTCCTTGATGGCCTGTTTGGCCGGTTTTTGGGCTTCGGGGGGGAGTTTCGCCAACTCCGCTTCCAGGTCGACTTCCTCTTTCAGGTACCGGACGGCAATTTGCCGGCCCTTATCATAATATTGCTCCTGAAGAAGCTCTTCCTTGGTGGCCCGGCCAAAGCGTTCGGCCTTTTCCAGGGCCAATTCCAGGGCGCTTTTTATTTCTGCCACAGGCGCTCACTTTCTTCCCCACCGGGGGATGGTCAACAGGTTCCTCATTTTATCTGAGCGGACGGGGTGTCCGATTTTTCACCGCCGGCCTCGCCGCCTTTATCCGATTTTCCAGGGGTGCTGGAATTGGGCCGATTGCTCCCGGCGTAATCGGTAACATACCAGCCACTGCCTTTCAAATGAAAGGAACAATTGCTGATCAGTTTGGTGAGACTCCCGCCGCAGTGGGGACACTCGGTGAGGGGTGCATCAGAAAACTTCTGCCACTTCTCCGTAATCTTTCCACATGCGGCACATTCATACTCGTAGATGGGCATTCCGCCAACCTCCTTGCCAACTGTCTTCATAATATTGGAATACTGGCGCCAACTCAAGAAAATGCAAAGGCGCCAGGATTGTTTGCGTTAATCGGTGCACCCGGGCTTCCTCAGCCAACCTCTCCGGCCATGGGGCATCGAAGCGGGCCTGGAACAGGCTGAAGCGCACCACGTGCACCAGCTCATGGGTTAAAATGTAGCTGAAGAGGGGAAGCGGTGCCAACCCCCTTCCAATGGCCAAAGCCTTCAGGATATTGTGATCCTGGAGGCAGATGCGGTAAAAGTCAAAGGCGGCAGAAGGTAGCGAGCTATGGGGCGGCAGTCCCCGGTACCTGGCCAGGAGCGCCAGGGCATGGGGAGAAACTTCCTCAGCCCGCAGGGCCTTCAAGGTAAGAATATCGTAACGGGAACGCCGCCAATGATTATGATTCAGTTTAAAGAAATCCGAGGTCATTTCTTCGGCAATGACCTGGGCTTCGCAAAGCAGTTCCCGATGCTGGGCATCGAAATAAGTCATGGCCATCTTTAACCATTTAAAATTACCATGACTCCTTACAAAGTCAACCCCTTTGGGCCTGAAGCCCGACGCCGGAGAGATGATTACCTACCATGGGGGGTATGTTTAAGTTCTCCTTTGGATCACTTGTCAAAATATTTGAATTTTCCCGTCTCCGGACTTATGTTAAAATAAAGTTGAAACACCAACAAAGTGAGGTAGTCTTCTATCCATAAGTTGTTGGGGAACCTCAATGGATTAAAGCATGAACAGCAGCGGCGCCTGGAGAGGCTTTACCGTCGCCGGGTGCCGCCGGCTCAGGTGGTGACGCCGGAGCTGGCCCGGCAGTTGGCCGAGCTTTCTCATGAGATCCACCGGCAGGTAGGGGTTTTGGTGGATCGGGCCGGCCAGGTAAACCAGGTCATCATAGGAGACGCCAAAGGTCTTCTTATCCCCGCCCTTCCCCGGGAGCGCGGCGCCCGGGGCCGTCTCAAAGGCTTGCGTCTAATCCACACCCATCTGGATAACAGCCCCTTGAACCAGGATGATTTTATGGATCTGGCCCTGCTGCGCCTGGATGCGGTGGCGGCGCTGGCCGTTACGGACACCGGACTGCCGGGGGCCATTGAAATGGCGCATCTTCTGCCCCATGAGGAGAGCGGACGCAATTGGGCCATCCTCCGGGAAGAACACGTCTCCCACCTCAAGCTGAATTTTGCGGAACTGGTGGAATCTCTGGAAACGGAGTTGTCCCGGGCCCATATCGAAGAAGCCCGGGATGGCAGAGAGCGGGCCATCCTTATCGGGGTGACGGGCAAAAACCGCCTGGAGTCGGAAGAGTCCCTGGCGGAACTGGCCGAACTGGCCCGGTCGGCCGGACTGACTGTGGCCGCCACCATCCTGCAAAAACGAGACAAATTCGACCCCCGGTTTCTGATGGGCAAGGGCAAACTCTCGGAGCTCACGATTCAGGCCCTACAGCTCGGCTCTGACCTTCTGATCTTCGACGCAGAACTCACCCCTTCCCAGGTGCGGTCCATCACGGATTTCACCGAACTGCGGGTCATTGACCGCACTCAGTTGATCCTGGATCTTTTCGCCCAACGGGCCCGGAGTCGGGAGGGCAAACTGCAGGTGGAGATGGCCCAAGTGAAATACCTGTTGCCCCGCCTCCGGGGCCGGGACGATGCCCTTTCCCGCCTCACCGGTGGCATCGGTGGCCGGGGGCCGGGCGAAACCAGGCTGGAGATTGACCGCCGGCGGATGCAGGAACGCCTCCACCGCCTGCAGCGGGAACTGGAGAAGGTGCGAGCCGAACGCCGGGTGCGGCGGGAGGGGCGCAAGCGCCACCGGTTGCCCATACTCTCTATTATCGGTTACACCAACGCCGGCAAATCCACCTTGTTTAACGCCCTGACGCATGCCGCGGTGCCGGCCGAAGACCGGCTGTTTGCCACTTTGGACCCCACCACCCGGCGCCTCCGTTTCCCTCGGGAACGGGAGGTGATCATCACTGACACGGTGGGGTTTATTCAGGATCTGCCCCGGAATTTGCTGGAGGCCTTCAAGGCCACTTTGGAGGAGTTGGAAGAGGCGGACCTTCTGATCCACGTCATTGACTTGGGCAACCCCCGCTTCCCGGAGCACATGGCCGCGGTGGCTTCGATTCTGGCTTCCCTCAATCTGCACGATAAACCGGTTTTGAAAGTGTTTAACAAGATGGACCTGGTAAGCCCGAACCTGGCGGCCCTCCAGGCCCGTCTCCATGACGGCGTGGCCATCTCTGCCACGGATGAGGGAACCCTGCCGCCCCTCATCGCCCGGCTGGAGGAGAAGGTGGAAGAGATCTTGGCGAGACCGGCGCCGGAGCCGCCGCCTCTCCGACGTACCCTGCCGGCCGCGGTCCCTAAGTAAAGAACGTTTTCAGTTTCCTCAGGAAAATCAATTGAAATGGGGTTTCCGGGGAAGTGTCCTCTGTGCCGTGGTGCTTTGGGGCGGTAAAAACGTTAGGCCGCCGCCCATAGGAAGGGCACATAGGTTAGGGCACGGCCCTGTATGGTCAGGAGGGACCAGCCACAGCCGTGAGGCGGCAGGCCGGGCTGCAGGCGCCGGGGCGTGCCCTGAAGGGGAAAAGGCAGGGGCCAGGCCGTGGCCGGAAGGGGCAGGTTCCGGGCTTGGGGCCTATGGTCTTTGCCTGGAAATGCCAAAGGTTCTGCCCATTGGCCCTTGACTTTATAAGAGTTTTCGGTTTTCGGTTTTCGGTTTTCGGAATGAAAAAACCTAGTTTTGCTGAACTCAGCCCTTCTTCCGGCTTCTGCCCTAGGGTTAGTGGCTATTGACCACTCCTCGCTGTTTCCTAAGACCTGACCTTTGCTCCTGGGGCCGACCTTGGTCTGATGCACGTGCCCGTTAAGAAACAACACCCGCCGGAAAGGGGCAAGCAGATAAGTGAGGCCTTCGGTTCCCGCCGTCCATTGGTGCCAGGGCCGGAAAATGGGGCCAAGCGGAGCGTGGGACAGGATGACCAGGGGCACGGCGGGGTCGAGGCGGGCCAGTTTTCCGGCCAGCCAGCGTAATTCGGCCTCCGTTAGGACAAAGGCGGGGCCGAACGCCGTGGGCTTCAAAGTGAGATTCAGTCCCAGGACATTAACTCCGGGAAGAGCGCGGGCGAAACGGGGCTCGCCGAACAGGCGGCTCCACGCCTTGCCCCCGTCCGCCCTCTCATCGCCTTCGCCCCGCACCAGAAGGAGAGGCGCGGGCAGGTCTGAGAGGATATCCTTCCCCAGGGCCAAGGCTTTCGGGTCGCCGTCGTGGGCCAGGTCCCCGGCAAACAGCACCAGGCCCGGCGCGGGCTTGAAAGCCCTGATTTCAGCCACGGCCCGGGCCAGGGCCTGGGCTTCGAGGCGAGCCGGGTTGCCGTCTTTCAGGTGCGCATCGGCCAGCAGGCCGAGGCGCAAGGAGGGCAGGCCGGAGGCGGAAGCAGGGCAGGGGCGGGGCAGGGCCTTAAATGCAAAGGCAGCCCCGACCCCCAGCCCTAAAAACTTTAAGAATTCCCGGCGCTTCATCCTGCCTCAGAAAAGGCGTTATCCGTGGCAAAGTTTTATTTCTTGAATGACCCAGTCAAAAGTCCGCAAAAATTGCTCCAAGTGGGCTTCAGGGCGCAGGACGGACAGGCTGACCGAAGGGCGTTTGGTGATGCTTTCCCGGGCGATGGCCACCCCGGGGATTTGGTTCAGACGCGCCCGCAGGTCAAGGCGTTTTTCCTCCTGGTCAAAGGGGGACTTCTGGTGCATCATCTGGAACTGGATTTCCAGGGTGCCATAGGTCCACACGGAAAAAAGCCAATAGGTGATCCCTTCACGGTCCAGTAAGGGAAAGAACGAACCCGATCTCTTTCCCTTTCCCCAAAATATCCGGAGGTTATGGCTGTGGGCCCAGGCCAGGAGTTTACGGGCCACGGCGGTGTCATGCGGACCCCGTCTCAATTGCAATTCTTTAAAGAAAGAAGGCTCATCCCATTGTCTGGGATCCCCGCCTGGGCGGTCTTTTTCCTTTTGCCCGATGACATTGGGGACCAGGGTGGTCAGTCCCTGGCCGGCGTATTGTTTCAATTCCAGGGCCAGGACTTCGGCGGGGTTCATCTGGGTATTGAGAAATTCCACGATGCGTCGCAACTCCGTCGGGATTTTGTCTGCGGCAAAGATGAGCCGGATTCTTCCGGCCTGCAGATTGGTCTTTACCTGCTGCCAGAAGGCGGCAGGGTCAAACTCCCTGACTTCGCTTTCCGGGTTAAGGAATTCCGCCAACACCGTTTCCGCGTCATCTCCATGCCAAGCCTCAAATTGGGCCTGAATGCGTTCTGCTGGCCAGTAAGCCAAGGCGTTGGCGGCATAGTCCAGCATCTGGCCCACCACCTCTCGGCGGAGCCGGGTATCGGTACTGCGCTTGACCTCCACCAGGGTGGGGATACCATCCTGGTCGAGAAACAGGTGATCCACCGCCCAGCGGTCTGCAGCCCCCTCCTCAGCGGGTATTCCGGCCTCCCGCTTTATCAGCAGCCAGCGCCGAGGGGCCTCACTGTTGATCTGGTCTCCGGCCAGGAGATGCGGATACTGGGACAGCAACCTTTGCAAAAGGTCTTCATTCTCGGGTTCCTTCTCCTGCATCTCCACCAAGGTCTCGTTATCCTGAAGGAGATAAATGCTTCCGCCCATAAAAAGCTGCTCCGAACTCAGTAGCTTTTTCTTTCCGCTAATGCGGGAGGCCCGTGCTTTGTCCCTTGACAGGGAGCCAGGCTTCCCGGCCCTCCCCCGTACAATTACAACAGCCCCTTCGTGGAGGGCGTGCCTTGGGCCCGGGGTTCGGGCTGGGTGGCCGCGTCCAAGGCCCGGCCCGCGGCCTTGAAAATGGCTTCCATAATGTGATGCGTGTTTTCCCCATGGGGCACCTGGATGTGCAGGCTCATGCCGCCGTTCAGGCTGACGGCCCGCCAGAACTCTTTCACCATCTGGGGATCAAGGCCGGCACCACCGGGCAGAAAATTTACCTCAAAGTGCAGGAAGGGACGGTTGCACAGATCTACCGCCACTAAGGCCAAGGCTTCGTCCATGGGCACCAAAGCGTGGCCGAAGCGCCGAACTGCGGGCCGGGCCTGCAAGGCTTCCCGGAAGGCCTGGCCCAGGCAGATGCCGATGTCTTCCACAGTGTGATGTTCGTCCACTTCCAGATCGCCCAGCGCCTTGATTTTAAGGTCGAAGTAGCCGTGGGCGGCGAAGAGGTGCAGCATGTGATCCAGGAAGGGAATGCCGGTGTCGATTTCCACCTGGCCGCGGCCGTCCAACTCCAGCGTGAGGTCGATGTCTGTTTCTCTGGTCTTGCGGGTGATGCGGCTTGTTGGCATAACCGGTGCCCCCTGTATGGCTGGTTGATAATCGCAGATTATATAAGAACCGGAGAAAGCTTACCAAGTTTTCTTTTCTTTCCGGAGAGGTCAGAAGAATCGGTAATTTTCGATTCATTTGCGAGTGCGGTTTGTGATAGAATGCACCCCAAACAGACAGGCTGCCTTAGGGAAAACCGGGCATGCCCAAATTTTTATAAAAGGATGGCAACCGTGAACAAATCAAGCAACCTTTTCCTGATCGCCGTGGTGGCCGGTCTGGGGCTCACCTTGAACCTGGCGCTCTCTGCCGGGGCGGCGGCCGCGGCCAAACCCAAGGCCGTCCTCCCGGAAACCACCCATGACTTTGGGGAGGCGGTCCAGGATCAGGAATTTTCCCATACTTTTATCATCAGGAACGCCGGCACCGCGCCTCTGAAAATCCTGGAGGTGGACCCGGACTGCGCCTGCACTGTGCCTTCCTACGATCAGGAAATCGCGCCGGGCAAGGAAGGCAAGGTCACCCTAAAGCTCAAGCCCTATTCGGTGATCAAGAAATTCACCAAGAAGACCAGAATCAGGTTCAACGATCCGGACACGCCGCAGGCGGTGTTGGTCCTGACCGGCTATGCCAAGCCCATCATCGAGATCGTCCCCTCTCACATTGTCAGGTTCAGAGGAGGGCCGAATGAGGAGCACAAGGCGGAGGTCCGTTTCATTTCTCACATGTCCGAGCCTTGGGAGATCAAGGCTTATGAAACCAACATTCCGGACAAAATCGAGGTGGGCATCAAGGCGGAACAGCCCGGCAAAGTTTATGTGGTCACCGTAAAGAACAAACAAAAAGAACCGGGGCATTACGCCGGCAAGATCAACCTCATCACCACAGCTCAGAAGCGGCCTCGGCTGCTGTTGCGGGTCTTTGCCGACCTGTTCGTGTCGTCAGCGGTCAATCCATGAAGCAGCAGTTCATTTAACAGATGGTGGGCCAGCTCCCGGGAAATCCGGCGGAGTAGGAGCTCGGTTTCCTTCGGGGCCGGCGGGCCCGGACTCACCGGCGAGTTCAAGGAGAGCCGGTCCCAGAAGGCAAACAAGACTTGGTCTTTTACGGTGATGACGCCGGAGGCTGTCAGCGAGGCAGAAATTTTGCCCGTGAGAAAGCGGAAGCGGCCGCTATCCACCGCCAAGTGATGAAGGGTGAGAGTGAGGCGGCAATCGGGTTTGTCGTCGGACAGCCGCAGGCCGTTGTCTTCCCAGGCGCGCTTAAATTCCGCCAGGAAAAGGGGCACAAAGGTCTCGGGCGCCACCCCCCGGGAATTCTCCACTTTTATCGGCCCTAAGGCATAGCTCCCTTGGGTCGGGATAAAGCCGGGGGCAAAGAAGCAATCTTCTACAAAATTGCCGGGTTGCATGGTGACCGTCGCAGGGGGCGGCGGGAGACGCCGGGCGGCACAGCCGCCCGCCAGCGCCCAGGTCAGCCAGAAACAGATAAGCAGAAATTCCTTTCGATGCATGGCCTTCTGATTACCATAACCTTCGCGCGGATACCAACATTTTAGGTAAGAAAGGAGTGCTTATGGAATCCGAAAAAAAACTTACCCTCTCGGTCATCAAGGCGGACATCGGCGGTTGGGTGGGCCACTGCACTTCGCACCCGGACATACTGGCCTTGGCGGACAAACACCTCCAGGACGCGGTGGGGCGCGGTTTGCTGGTGGATGGACAGGTTCTCCATGTGGGGGATGACGTGGAACTTGTCATGACCCATTACCAAGGGGAAAACAGCCAGGAAATCCACCAGTTTGCCTGGAACACCTTCATGGAGCTGACGCAGCTGGCCAAGCGCCTGAAGCTTTATGGGGCCGGGCAGGATATGTTGGCCGATGCCTTCTCGGGCAATGTCAAGGGCATGGGCCCGGGGGTGGCGGAGATGAGCTTCGTGGAGCGCAAGAGCGAGCCCGTTATCATATTCATGGCCGACAAGACTTCGCCCGGTGCCTGGAACCTACCCATTTTCAAGATTTTCGGGGATCCCTTCAACACGGCCGGTCTGGTCATCGACCCTTCCATGCACCGGGGCTTTCGCTTCCGGGTGCTGGATCTGTTTGAAAACAAGGTATGGATTCTGTCCTGCCCGGAAGATATGTATGACTTGTTGGTGCTCATCGGCTCCCCGGGGCGCTATGTGATCGAGGGAGTATATCGCAAGAAGGACAACGAAGTGGCAGCGGTGGCCTCCTCCCAGAAGCTGGGTCTGATTGCCGGCCGCTACGTGGGCAAGGACGACCCGGTGCTCATTGTCCGGTCCCAGTCAGGGTTCCCGGCCGTTGGGGAGGTGCTGGAACCCTTTGCCTTTCCGCATCTGGTGGAGGGCTGGATGCGGGGCTCCCACCACGGGCCGCTGATGCCGGTCTCTTTTGCCGATGCCCGGCCCATCCGGTTCGACGGCCCGCCCCGGGTTATTGCCGCGGGCTACCAGCTCTGTCAGGGGAAATTGCTGGGGCCGGTGGATCTGTTTTCCGATGTGGCCTTTGATGAGGCCCGGAAGGAGGCCAATCGCATGGCCACCTATATGCGCCGCCACGGCCCCTTTGAGCCGCACCGCCTGGGGCTGCACGAAATGGAGTACACCACCCTTCCCCAGGTTATGGCTTTTATCTTTGAAAAGTCTGCCATTCCGCGGCGCGGTGATTTGGAGGACGAACTCCGGAAGCTTTTCCCTCATCTGCGGGAAGTCAGGGTGGTGGATCCGGGGATCAAAGACTTCAGCGCCATTCAGAAAACCGTGGCCCGGGAAGCGGCCCACTACCTGGAGGAGATCGCCTGGCCGGGAGCAAAAATCGGCCTCTCCGGCGGCAAAACCATATATTATATGATTACTTACCTGGAGCCCGAGAGGCTTACCGGGATTCATCTATATCCCCTGACCCTGACCCCCATTCTGACCATGCCGGGACTTACGGCCAACGCCCTGGTGGGGATGATGAGCACCAAATACCCGGATGCCACGGCCTACAACCTACCCACCATACCGGTGGGATCCCAGGAGGAGTACGAGAAACAGATGGCCGCCAATCCGGAGTTGCTCAAGATTTACAGGGATATCTGGGAGGTGGATATCATGATCCTGGGCATCGGCTACCTGACGGGTCCGCTGCCCGGCTTCCGGGCCCTGGCGGAGCAGGAAATGGGCCTTACTGCGGAAGACCTGGCGGCCAAAGGGGTGGTGGGCGAAATCAACCACACCCCCATCAATGCGGAAGGCGAGCCGATGCTGGACGGCAAAGACAAGGAGCTGGCCGCCCTGGTGAAACGGGTCATCGGCGTGAGGGCCCTGGAGCTGAGGGAAAAGGCTGCTCAAGAGGGGAAATATATCGTCGCGGTGGCCGGCGGCCTGGAAAAGCTCCAAGCCATTCGCGCCTGCCTGAAAGGGCGTTACTTTAACGTGCTGATTACGGACGCTTATGTGGCCGAGGCCCTGGTGCAAAGTTAAGGGCGCGGTTTCCAAAGGAAATAGGATATCCTAAAAGAAGGGCGGCGGGCGGCGGGGCCTAGGGCCGTGATGGTTCACTCCTACGTACTGCTCCCTAGGCAAGAGGGAGAGCAATGCCTGGAATTAAATTGGCATGATGACCTTGCGGAGAGTTCTTTCCCTGGGAGGAATTCTGGTGGTCATTGTTCTCCTGGGAAGTCTCGGATATGTCTGGCTGGAGGGGTGGAGTTTTTTCGATTCCTTGTACATGACGGTGATCACCCTGACCACCGTAGGCTACGGCGATTTTCATCCCACCACGCCTGCCAGTCGGCTCTATACCATGGCCCTGATCCTGATCGGGGTCGGCTTCATGCTCTATGTAATCACTTCGCTGGCCCGGGTGGTGGTGGAAGGTGAGATCCGGGAAGTCTTAGGCAGGCGGAAATTGCTCAAACAAATCAAGAAGCTGCGCGATCATTACATCATCTGCGGCTTTGGCCGCATCGGGGAGATCATCGCCCGGCAGCTCAAGGAGCGGGGGATTCCGCTGGTTATTGTCGAAAACAATCCGGACCTGATTCCTTCTCTGGAGGAATCGGGTTATTACTATATTCTCGGCGATGCCAGCAAAGAGGAGGTGCTTCTGGAAGCAGGCATTGAGCGGGCCAAGGGGCTAGTGGCGGTGGTCTCCTCGGATGCCAACAACGTGTTTATCACCCTGACGGCCCGAAGCCTCAACCCCAACCTGTTTATTGTGGCCCGGGGGGCGGAGCCGGGCTCCCAACAGAAGCTCCTCCGGGCTGGGGCAGACCGGGTTGAATCCCCCTATGAGCTGGGCGGCCGAAAAATGGCCCAGACTATCCTCCGGCCCAATGTCACCACCTTTATTGACTTGGCCATGAAAGAGGAGGTGGATCTGAGTATGGAAGAAGTCATGGTGGCTCCCACCTCCCCCCTGGTGGGCCTGGCCCTGAGGGACTCCGGCATCCGGCAAAAGCTGAATATCATCGTGGTGGCCATCAAGCGGGCCAGCGGGGAGATGCTCTTCAATCCCAGCCCAGGAACCCAGATTTTCGCCGGAGACACGCTCATTGCCCTGGGCATGCGCCAGAGTCTGGACGAACTGGAAAAGATGGCCGGATCTTAAGGACGGTTTTAGGTTTTCGGTTTTGCTGTTAAAAAACCTGGCCTTTGGGCCTTAAGCCTAGGCCCCAAAGTCTGGCCTTTTCCTTAAAGCCAAAAATGAAGATCCCAGAACTGATTTTAGGAGGGAGCGATGACTCAGAAACTCATCGGCCGGGGCGTTAGTGTCACTTATTATGGCCATGCTGCCTTTAAACTGGCCGCCGCCGGCAAGACGGTGCTCATCGACCCCTGGCTAAGCAATCCCCTACTCCATACGCCGGTGGATCAGGTGGGCAGTGTGGACCTTATTCTGGTCACCCACGGCCACGGCGACCATGTAGGGGATACGGTGGCCTTGGCCCAGGCCACCGGCGCCCAGGTGGTGGCGATCCATGAACTCTCGGTGCTTCTGGCCCAGCAAGGGGTTTCCAAGGTGGTGGGTATGAATAAGGGGGGCACTTTCAAGGCCGACGGTCTGGAAATCACTATGACCCAGGCGGTGCACTCCTCCACCCTGGAAGACCAAGGCCGCTTGGTGCCCGCAGGCGATCCGGTAGGCTTTGTGGTCAGGTTCCCCACCGGTTTTGTGGCATACCATGCCGGCGACACTGCGGTGTTCCGGGACATGGAGCTTATCCGGGACCTCTACCGGCCGGAGCTGGCCATGCTGCCCATCGGGAGCCATTATGTGATGAACCCGGCCGAGGCGGCCTTGGCTTGCCGGCTGCTCCGCCCCAAATGGGTCATCCCCATGCACTACGGCACCTTTCCGGTGTTGACCGGCACCCCGGCGGAATTCAAGGAACACCTAAAAGGAGAGCCGGATATCCGGGTGATTGTCCTAAAGCCGGGGGAGACGGTGGAGTAAGTTATAAGCCATGACGGGTTTATATAAAGCCTTTCACGCCCCGCCCTGGCTGGCCGGCCTTGGGCAAGCCCCCTGAACGCGGAAAACTCATGCAGCGGCGCAGGGAAATCTGGCGGGCTTACCCGGAGCGGCCGGAGCTAGTCCGGGAGTTGAGCGCCCGGCACAAGGTGCCGCCTTTGGTGGCGCGGCTGTTGCTGAACCGCGGGCTAGTGGACGAAGTGGACGTTCTGGCCTTTCTGGACCCGGTGCTGGGGCGTTTAGCTTCGCCCTTCGACCTCCCGGATCTGCAGAAGGCCTCGGTCCGGCTGGCCCGGGCGGTAAAAGACCGGGAGCCTCTGATCATTTATGGGGATTACGATGCCGACGGCCTCACGGCCACCGCCCTCTTGCACCGGTTTTTCACGGAATTGGGAGTTCCGTGCTTTGCTTACGTTCCGGATCGCCTGACGGAGGGATACGGGCTAAATCTCCCGGCCCTCGAGCGGCTTGTCCCCCAGGCCCGCCTTTTGGTGACGGTGGACTGCGGGGTGAGCGACGCGGAGGAGATAGCCTGGACCAGAGACCAGGGGCTGGAGGTCATCGTCACCGACCATCATGAGCTGCCGCCGGACCTGCCGGCCGCCTTGGCGGTAGTAAATCCCAAGCGGGCCGCCGGAGACAGTCCGTTCCACCACCTGGCCGGGGTGGGGGTGGCGTTGCTTCTGGCCCTGGGGGTCAGGGCGGAACTCCGGCAGGCGGGCTGGTTTGACTGCCGCCCGGAGCCCAACCTCCGGGCTTATCTCGACCTGGTAGCCCTGGGGACCGCGGCCGACGTGGTGCCGGTCCTGGGAGAGAACCGCATTCTGGTGCGGGAAGGCCTCAAGGTCATGGAAGAAACCCGGCGGCCGGGACTATTGGCCTTGAAAGAAGTGGCCGGTCTGTCCAGCCGGCCCGTGTCTTTTCGGGACCTGGTCTTTCGGCTGGCGCCCCGGCTTAACGCCGCCGGCCGGCTGGGGCAGGCCCGGGGGGCACTGGCCCTGCTCCTAACCGCGGATATGGCCCAGGCCCGGATTCAGGCCCAGCATCTCCACGAATTGAACCGCCGGCGCCAGAGCCTGGAAGAGGAGCTGCTGCGCCAGGCCGTCGCCCTGATCAAAAAACAGGGTCTGGAGGCCCGGCCGGTGCTGGTCCTGGCCCAGGAAGGCTGGCACCCGGGGGTATTGGGCATCGTGGCCGCCCGCCTGGCGGAAGAGTTGCACAAGCCCGTGGCTCTGGTAAGCATCCAGGATGGCCTGGGCCGGGGGTCAGCCCGCTCCATTGAGGACTTTCATCTGTTTGAGGGACTGAAGGCCTGTAGCCCGTGGCTTCTGAAGTTTGGCGGGCACGCGGCGGCCGCCGGGTTTTCTCTCCGGCCCGAAAACCTGGCGGCGCTGCAGGAAGCGCTGGAGCAGGCCTTTTATGCGCAGGTGGGGCAGAGGCCCGTGCCGCCGGTGCTCAAAGTGGACGCCACGGTGGATTTTCAGGAACTGGACCACGACTTTTTCGAACACCTGGAGCGTCTGCGTCCTTTCGGACCCGGCAATCCGGAACCGGTGTTTGTTTCCTCCGGCATCACCTGTCTGTCTTCCTGGACAGTGGGCGAGCGCCATCTGAAGGTGCAATTGGCTCAAAAAGGCTGCGTCCGGGAGGCCATCGCCTTTGACGCGGCCGGCTCGCCTCCTCTTTCCGGCCGGTTGGAGGTAGCCTTCAGCACCAGAATCTCATACTTTCAGGGCCGCCTGGTTCCGGAACTAAGACTTCTGGACTGGCTCCGGCAGGAGTGAGTTTCTGGTTTTTCAGGGGCGGCGAGCCTAGTAAGGCTGGAAGATTAAAGCCACCCCTGCCTGGGCCAAATCTTTTCCCGGCCCTTCATTAGCCCTTGCCGCCTGCTTTTTTCTATGATAAGGGATGATGAAGTCCGAGACTGTGAAGGAGGAACCATGGCTACGAGCGTCAACCGGGTTATCCTGGTGGGCCATCTGGGAGCTGACCCGGAATTGCGCTATACGGCCAATGGCACGGCGGTGGCCAGGTTCAGGATAGCCACCACGGAAGTTTATACCGATCGAGCGGGGGCCCGCCAGGAGCGCACGGAATGGCACCGCATCGTGGCCTGGGGGAAGTTGGCGGAAATCTGCGGCCAGTATCTTTCCAAGGGAAAGCTGGTGTACATCGAGGGCCGGATCCGCTCCGACAGTTGGGAACAGGAGGGAGTCAAGCGATATTCGTACGAAATTGTGGCCGACACCATGAAAATGCTGAGCGGCCGGGGGCCGGAGCGGGAGACCGAGCCGCCGTTTCCGCCGCCGGAGGCCGGTGTTCCTGAAGATGACATCCCTTTCTAACCCTGAACAATCGCGGCCGCTATCCTAAAGCAGATGACCCCTCGCCGACTCTTGCAGGAAAACCTCATCACTCTGCTCCGAAAAGGGGATTTTGACGCGGTGGCCAGGCTGGCCGGACAGGAAAAAGGGGTGGTGGACGCATTGCTGCAGTTCCTTTACGACCCGCGCGACCTTCTGCTATGGCGGGCCCTGGAAGGTCTCGGGCAGGTGGCTGCAAGGCATCCCGAGCAGGTGCGCCGGGTGATCACCCGCCTTTTGTGGCTCCTCAATGAGGACTCAGGGAGCTTCGGGTGGGGGGCGGCGGCGGCGCTGGGAGAAATCGGCCGCCGCCAGCTTTCCCTGGTACGGGACATCATTCCCATGTTTTGCGGCTTCCTGGAGGAAAAATTTTCCCGGGGGTCGATGCTTTGGGGCATCGGCCGCCTGGCAGAGATCCATCCCGAAGAACTGACGGAGGTGGCTCCTTATATCCTGGCCTCGCTGACGGATGAAGACCCCCAGGTCAGGGGCCTGGGCGCCTGGTGTGCCGGGAAGATGAGGGCCAAAGAGGCCAAGGCGGCCCTGCAGGGCTTGCTGGGAGACCAGGAAGTGGTCACCTTATACGAAAAGGGTGAATTGCACCAGACCACCGTGGGGCGGTTGGCCCGGGAGGCCCTGGACCTTTTGGACTGATGAGCGAATATCTTTCCCTCGGATTGCCCGGATTTGCCTTCGGCTTTGATGGTTTGGCCAGGATTAGATAACTAACGGACGAGAAAGGAAGAGATTATGCTGTTTGGCTTGATAGTGGGGTTTGCCGCAGGAGTCTTTGTGGGCTACAAATACCCTCAGCAGGTGGAACAGGCAGTGGAGATGGCCAAAAAGACCTATACCGACATCAAAAACAAGATTATGAAAAAAGAGACTCCGTCGTCTTCATAATAAGGTGGGACCGGGGAAAATCGGGTGAGGCAGAAGGACCCGGATTCCGCTTGGCCTACTTTGGCCGGAGGGCAATCACCGCGCCTTGGCGGCCCGTAATCCTCTCCCGGCGGTAGGAGTAAAACTCAGCGGCCTGACACTTGGTGCAAATACCAGCAATGTCGATATTGTCGGGGCGCAGTCCGACGGTCAGCAGTTGATCGCGGCTCAAGCGCCACAGGTCAAAATACGCCGGCCGCACTTGGTAAGCCCAAAAGGCAGGGGGGAATTCCTCGCGGAAATGCCGGAATTCGGCGCAGCAGGGCCCCAGCCCCGGTCCGATGCCGGCGATGAGGTTCTCTGGGAGGCTGCCAAAGGCAGCCCGGAGGCGGCGGACGGCTTTGCTCAGGACGCCGGCCACTTGGCCCCGCCAGCCGCAGTGGACATTGGCCACCACCCGGTGCTCCGGATCGTAGAGCATTACTGCCTGGCAGTCCGCCTGCTTGATCAGGAGGCCCAAACCGGGCTCTTGTGAGATCAGGATGTCCACCTCCGGGATTTCCGCCCCCGGGGAGGGATGGCTCCCCGAAATCACCGACTCTTTCAAGCCGTGTACCTGATCGGCGCCTACAAGCCTGTCAAGCCCCAGGGCCTGGACTACCCGGCGGCGGTTTTCCTGCACCGATTCAGGCCGGTCGCCTACGGCAAAACTCAGATTCAGGCTGGCGTAGGGCCCCTGGCTCACCCCGCCTTGGCGGGTGAATATCCCATGCACCACCTCCGGGAACCGGGCCAGGCGGGGGAAGCGGTAGAACTTCAAACCGGTCCGGGTCACTGATTCCATGGCATTACCTCTTCACTCCGTGAGAAAGGGCGCCCTCCTGTCTTTGCTGGAATTATTTATCCCTTTTCGGCCTAACTGAAAACCCGGGGAGGAAATTTCTGCCTGCCCAATTCCGCTCAGACCAGGTCTAAGCTTCGTGTTTGCCGCATTTTCTGGCCGTTAGTAACCGCCAGGCAGAAGTTTCGCAAAATCCGTCTTGCCGCGCCCTAACCGCCGGCGGCAAATTATTCCTGCTCCTCGCCTAAACTTGAAAAAGAAAAAATTCCCTGCGATCCAAACCCGCGTCCGTACCGGGGGCGGCCGGTTCAGGGGAAAATTGCCCACTTGGCACCGATCTTGAAAAATTGTGGAAAATAATTGCTACCGAGGTGCAGAAAATGAAACGGAACAAAAAGACCCTTATCCTGGCCCATGAGGAATTGACGCCTTTGACGGAACATATTTTGGCCAAGATGGGAAAAGAAGGGGCCCACATCCGGAAACGCCTGAAGTCCTTTTACCGGGAGCGGGCCCGGCGAAAAGAACCGGCCTATGAGCAGCCCCTGGAGAGTGCGGGGTTGGAAGTTGCCAACTGAAGCCACCGGTTTTTAAGTTAGGCTTGAGGCGGAATTTGGCAGGTTCTAAGGCGATTTCGGATTTCCCGCCGGCGACAAGGATACCCCTGTTTTTGCCGGAAGACAGGTTTTTAAGAATTGTATAGACCTTGGAAAGTCTAAACTTTTGAAACCCGGAAACCTACCGACTTAAGCCGCAAACTTTCTGCTTACGGCCGGGTTTTAGCCCCCAATCCGGCATCTTCGGCGGCAAATCCGGGGACCCGTCCTTAAGAGTTTTTCCTTTTCCCTTTCTCTTTGGGTCAAAACGGTTTAAGTTGACGATCTCCCGCCCCGGTTTTATATTGGCATTATGTCCGGCCTGTCAAAAGCTTTTTTTCCATAGGCGGTGGTTATTCCGAAGAGGGGGTTCCAATGCATTACTTGAGCCTAATATGTATGTTGGGTCTGCTGACTTTGGGTTGTGACCGGGTTCTCACGCAGTGGCCCCGGGAGGAGATCTTCAGTCAATACTTCCGGCTCCAGGAAGTCAGGCTGGGCATGAGCCAGGCAGAGGTGGAGGGCATCATGGGGCCGCCGCCGGTGCAAGAGGTGGGGGATTATCGCGGCGGGCGCTTCACTTTTTATTTCTATCGCACCCATAATATGGATTATGAAGGAAGCGGCACGGTGCGTGGCGGCTATACCCCTCTGATTTTCCAAAACAATCGGTTGGTGGGCATGGGCAAGAGGGATTACTACCGGGCCACGGACCAGCTCATTGAAGAAGAGGCCCCGGCGCCTCCCTGGCAGAAGCGGCCCTGGTAGCCTAAGACCATGGTGCTCCGAATCATTCCGACCAGCGGCGCGAAAGGGTTTGGTACCCCACTTGCAAACAGGAAGGGAGGAAAGGAGTTTGGAATGCTCGCACGCACCTTCTATTGGTTCCTGTTGGCATGCGAATTCGCCGCTATTGTCCTGCTGGTTATGGGCCTGGTACACAAAGTACGGCGCATTATCGACCGCCCCTGAGGGTTGTCCGGATTCATCTTAATGTTTCAAATATTAAACAAAAATGTTTAGGCTTCTTAACAAAACGAAGCGGTCGGGAGAAATGGAAGGGGGGGCGTAACGAGGAATAGGGGAGGAAGGCCGAAAAGGACTTTAGAGAATGCTCAGGTGCCGGTTTTGCCGGATTCCCCCAGAAATTCGCGAGCCATGCGGCAGGCCTCCGCCACCCGTTCTTTTAAAGGCAGGCTCATAAGGTCAGGGTGAAAGTTGACATAGTTTTTCAGGCAATAGCGCATCATCTCAATCTTGCGTTCGTCTGCCGCGAGGTCCGGGTTTTCCTCCAGGCACTCTTGAATGGCAACCTCCAGTTCGTCTTCCTGCTGAGTGCGCTGTGCCTGCTTCTTCAGGACCTGGCCCAATTCCCCCAACGATCCTTCCTGAAGAGCGGCAAGGTTGCCCAGGAACGCTTCCTGCTGGTCTTCGGGAATCACGGCATCCGGCAGGAAACTGTCCACCAGTTCCGATACCTGCCGTTCCAAGTCCGTCCAGTCAGGCAGCAGTCCCAAAGGGTGGCTGCTGGATTCCTCTAAACCGGGGGGCGCCTTTTCCACCGGCGGAATACTGTCGGAGAGGAAATCGTGCGTCCAGTCGGCCAACTGCTGTTCCAACTCGGCCGCCCGGGCTGCCAGTTGGCGCAGTTGTAAGAGCATGGCTTCGTAGCGGTAGCGCGGAATGACGACTTGCTCTCCCAAGGGCGCGAAAGGCTGCGGGGCGGTGTCAGAAGACGGGGACTCCGGAGGTTCTTGCAATCCAGTGCTTATCAGGTCAACCAGCCATTCCCATCGGTCAGGCCGCTGGAGGGCGTCTCCCCGGGGAGCGTGCCAAAGGAGGCCCAGCAGGAGGGCCGGGTCTCTCAGGCCCGCTTCCAGGGCCACCTGGAACAGGCTGTGATAATATTCCTCCACGGAGTCGGCGGGCGCCAGCAAAGCCTGCAATATGCCGGCATGAGGAGAAACCAAAGGGTATATCTCTTTCCAGGAAGGGATTTCCGGTTTCGAGGAAGGGAGCGACTGGGTCGCCGGCCGGGTTTGTTGCTCGTGAAGTTCCTTCAAGTTCAAAATTCGGCCGAGCTCATCTTCTCCCAGGCGGGGAGATAAAATTTTGGACTGATCGTCGCTATCGGCGCCCATTTTCACCCTACGCGTCAATCCGGGAGGGCTCTTCTCTCAGCCATCCGCTCCCCGACCTTTCTTGAGGCTGACAGGTTTTCCCATTTAAACCAATGCTAGCATAATTTTGGCGAAAAGCCAATATCTTTGTCGCCCTATTTTCCTTGCGTGAAAACCACGCCGCCGTAGCCCACAAAACTGTCTCCCGGCATGACTTCGTAGCTGGTATAGTGGTCCACCAGGAGGGCTTTCGTGGCGCCCAGTTTTTTGGCGGCGGCAATGGCTGCAGCCGGAGCTCCGGCGGAACAGGAGCTTTGATCTTCATTGGCAGCCTTTATGGCCCCCAGGGCATCCATCTTCAGGATATGGTCCAGGAAGCGTTTGTCGTTCACTTCCTTCACCCATTTTACCGCGTCCGGGCCGGAGCCCTTGGGGGCCCAGCCGTAGTTGGGGCCGTAATGGGTCAGATCCGCCGACCCAAAGAACAGGATGCTTCGGTTTAACTCTCGGGCCACGGTCGCCACGGCTTCCCCCAGTTCCAAAGCCTTAGCCGATTGAGGGGATCGGATAGCCAGCACTTTGGCTTGGGGAAAGAAATGGGCCACAAAGGGCAGATTAACTTCAATGGTGTTGTCCCCCGGGTATTCTTCCTTGAGCAGGAGTTTGGCCCGCAGAGGCGCGTAAAACTCCGTGGCCAGGGGGACATTGCCGTAAGGGGTCTCCCAGGCGTCATCGGTGACCAGCAGGGGTGGGGAGTTACCCCCCAGATGGCCCCCGAAAATGCACACCACCTGGGGCTGAGAAGCTTGGGCATTCAGATAAAAGACCCGGGCGGCCAGTTTCCCGGAAAAATACCAGCCGGCGTGGGGCACCATGCCGCCATATACCGTAGTTCCGGCGGGCAACGGATTCACCCCCTGGATGAACCTGGAAATATCTGCTTCACAACTGCTTTTGCTGCCGGGATACCACCCGGGGGGCAGCATTCGGGGACGGACACGCATGGTCGCCTCCTCAGAGATGAAAACGCCAACCTGTCTCTTTGACTGGTGCCTGAAGGAAAACTCCTGACTCCGGGCAGCCGTGCCCCTTACCTGGGTTTCCCTTCACGGTGGCATCCTGTTAGGCCGCACCGCCGCCGCAGATATGCCAGGCTCTTTGCCGGCCAGGGCGCTGCGGACGGCAATTTTGCGGCGGCGGGCAACCCAGCCTTGGTTTAGCCGCACCTTATGGGCAAGCCATCGAAAACAAAGATATTTTTTCGATATTAAACTTGATGCCTCTGGCTTTGTCAAGCCGAGGAAAAAAGAAAGACAGACTGAAAACGGGCTTGACGGACAAGCCGCATTGTCGGAAAGGGAGGGAAGGCTGTGCCAGGGCCCCTTGACTCCTGCGGATTTATCGGTATTTTGAAAAGAGTGAAGCGTGAGGAAAGCGGGCCTGCGGTCCTTCAATGCTGCCGCGGGCTTGAGGCCTTAACGGGATGATCCGGGAAAGCAAGTCTGGCGCCTACTTGGGGCCCTTGCCTGAAATGATGACCTGGCAGGTGGCTTCAACCCCGAATTTTGACGTATTTGACAGGCAGGGCCGGCGGCTGATTCTGGGAAAATGCTCCCGGCTGCCGGATGACGAGGATATTTCCCGGGGGCGTTTCGGCATCGATTTTCATCGGGCCCTGCCCCCCTTTACCGGGCCCTCGGGATTCACCTGCAACTGGGGGGAGGGGGAGGTTGAGGTCAACGCTTACAATTATGCCTGCTGTTTGCCTCGCGCCCTGAGATTTCGGGAGTTTACCGCCAATCTGGCCTTTGCGGCCCGGAATCCGGAAGAATATCAGGCCAAGCGGCGGACTTACGACCACTTTTACGAGCACCTGTATAACGGCGCGTTTCAGGTGGTCATCGCCGTGCCTCATTCCGGCCAGGTTTACCGGAAGCCGGATATTTATCACCCTTTTCCTCTTTCCGAAATCGACGCCTGGACTGCCCGGGTGGGCGTCAGATCCCTTAACTCGGGGGAGCTGCCCGCCCGAAGAATCCTCATCTCTCTGCACAGCACGGATTATTTCGGCAGCCTGCTGGACATCGGGGACTTCGGCTTGCCGCAAAACCGAGGACTGCCCGCCGTTTTGGAACAATTGCGGCGCCGCTTCGCCGGGGACATTGAGGCCCTGCTGCCTGCTTACCGCCGTTATATCGTGCCCTACACTTCGGCCCGGGTGGAGTGGTTTGAAAAGAAATTCGGCACCCTGGATCCTGGCCATCTGGCAAAAATTTCCACTGCTGCCAGTTTTGAATTGCGCAGTATCAGGCAGGTCCTGGACAACGGCGGGTTTCAGGGCAACCTGGGCACCGCCGCCGGCCTGCGGCGCGGCCTGGAAAGCTTCTGGCGCTACCCGTCCCGGGACCTGATAACCTTGAACGGCATCTTTTCAGGCCGTAAAACCGCCCGCTTGCTTAATCTGGCAACCAAATTGCGTCAAGCCGGGATCCACACCGCGGTGCAAGTGGAGTGCTCCCGCTTCCTGGCCCGGAATCACCCCGGGCTGGCCGCAGAGTTTGTCCACCGGCTGATCGAAAGTCTGGACGCCTTTTCCAGGTCCGGGTAAATTTTACCGGTATCCGGAGGTGGATTGCCCTAGGCTGACGGTTGCCTGACAAAAGGAGAGGAAATTCAGGGGGTTTGCTTATTTCCGGACGTTCTGACGGGGAAATGGGCCCTGTCACACAGGTCCGAGGGGGCCGATTCCGGAAAGCGAAATGTTTCCCGCGGCTTGGCAACTCGGTATAAAATGTCAAATCAGTCACGACGGGCAAGCAATCCTTCAGGGGCTGGACAATAAGCTTTAAAATTTGCGGGTTCAAGAAAGAGGGTGTGGTGAAAGGAGGCATCCGTGGAAAACATGTTTGGCTTTGCCGATGAGCTGGGGCCGGCAAAGATAATCCATGTTTATGAACCATCAGTCAATCTGAAGGCGGTGTTGGTGGTGGACAATGTCGCGGCGGGCCCGGCCATCGGCGGAGTCCGCATGGCGCCTGACGTAACTACGGAGGAATGCGTCCGGCTGGCCAGAACCATGACCCTGAAAAATGCCGCCGCCGGCTTGTCTCATGGGGGCGGGAAGGTGGTGCTTTACGGCGACCCGAACATGCCAAAGCCTGAAAAGGAACGCCTGATCCGGGCCTTGGCCTGCTCCTTGCGCGATGTCAAGGAATATATCTTCGGACCGGATATGGGCACCGATGAAGAATGCATGGCCTGGGTCAAGGATGAAATCGGGCGGGCCACCGGCCTGCCGGCAGAGATCGGCGGCATCCCCCTGGATGAAATCGGGGCCACCGGCTGGGGCTTGAGCCATGTCGCGGATGTCGCTGTCCAGTTTTGCGGCTACTTTTGTGATTTCAAACTTGAGGGGGCCCGGGTGGTTATCCAGGGCTTCGGCGCGGTGGGTAAGCATGCGGCCCGTTTCCTGGCGGCGAAAAAAGCCGTGCTGGTAGGGGCGGCGGACTCCCAGGGGGCGATCTACAATGCGGATGGCCTGGATGTGGAGGAACTTATCCGGTTGAAGGAAGCCGGCCGGAGCGTGGCTGATTACCCCCACGGCCAAAGGTTTGACCGGGACGAGGTGGTGGATTTTGATTGCGATATCTGGATTCCCGCCGCCCGTCCCGATGTGGTGAATGAGGATAACGTCCATCGCCTCAAGGCCAAGCTGGTGGTGCAGGGCGCCAACATCCCTTTCACTTACGGGGCGGAAAAATACCTGCATGAACGGGGCGTGATCTGTGTGCCGGATTTCATTGCCAATGCTGGCGGGGTGATCTGTGCCGCCATGGAATACCAGGGATCCACCCAGGCGGCGGTCTTTCAAGCCATTGAGGAGAAACTGCGGTACAATACCCAGGTAGTGTTGGAGGAGTCCCGGATTAAAAAGATCCCGCCCCGGGACGCGGCCTATGAACTTGCCGTGCGAAGAATAAAAAAGGCCATGTCCATAAGACGCTGGTCCATCTTTTAAGGTAAGATCCCGTAGGGTGGCCCATGTATCGCATCCGTCTCCACGGCCGGGGGGGCCAAGGGATCAAGACCGCAGGCCGCCTGCTGGGCTCCGGGTTCTTCCTGGAGGGCTTCGAGGTCCAGGATGCCCCCCGCTACGGGGCGGAACGGCGGGGCGCCCCCATTTTTAGCTATGTGCGGGCTTCCCGGAGCTTTATCCATGAGCGGGGGATCATCCGCCGACCCGACCTGGTGGTGGTGGCCGATGATACGCTGATAGTAATTCCGGCCGCCGGGGTGCTGGCCGGGGTTACGGAACATACGGTTATCCTGATAAGCAGTGCCCACCCGGCGGACGTCTGGCAGAAAAGGCTCAATTTTCCCGGTTTGGTATTGGTCTTGCCGGCTCCGGAAGCGGAAGACCCCCTGGAACGGAAATTTATCGGTGCCGCCTGTGTGGGGGCGGCGGCCCGGCTGGTAGGAGTTATTTCCCGGGAATCCCTGAGGCGGGCCATCGACCTCGAATTGGCACATATGGAAGAGGCCATCCGGGCCAAAAACCGGGAAGCGGCCCTTCAGGCCTATGACCTGATGGCAGAGCATGCCGGATGTGTGACCGAGGCCGAAGAGCCCCCGGCCGAAATCTATGAAAAGCCCTCGTGGATCGATCTTCCCTTTGAGGAGGGGCAAGTGGCCACGCCGGCCATTTTTGTGCCAGCCACCAGCGAACTGGTGCCCACCGGTCTGTGGCGTACCGTGCGGCCCGTTATTGACTATGAGCACTGCCATCGCTGTGCCTGGATTTGCAGCACTCTCTGCCCTGACGGCGTTATCAGCCTGAACGATGAAGGCTACCCGGTAATTGATTATAACCACTGCAAGGGCTGCCTTATATGCGTGAGCTCCTGCCCCTCCCATGCCATTCGGGCCGTCCCCGAACACGAAGCGGCGGCAGGTTAGAGAAAAACCAGGGAGAGGAGGCTGACCTCCTCTCAGCCCAAATTCCCCTCAGGAGGCCGGTCATGACCCGGACCCTTTTAACCGGCAACGGCGCGGCGGCTTGGGCCGTGCGCCTGGCCGGCGTGGAATACGTCCCCGCCTTTCCCATCACCCCCCAGACGGAGATCATTGAGACCATCTCCCATTGGATCGACGCCGGGGAAATGGACTGCCGCATGGTGATGCTGGAATCCGAGCACTCTATGCTGACCGCCGCCGGGGCCGCGGCCACCGCCGGAGTCCGGGTCTTTACGGCCACGTCCAGCCAGGGGCTTCTTTATGCCATGGAAATGATTTACACTGTGGCAGGTTGGCGGGCGCCCTTTGTGATGGTTAACGTCTCCCGGGGCTTGTCTGCCCCCATCACCCTGGAGCCGGATCACAATGACATCCTGGCGGCCAGAGACTCAGGGTTCCTGCAGATCCATACCGCCAGCTGCCAGGAGGTTCTGGACAGCGTGATTCTGGCTTACCGGCTGGCCGAAGACCGACGGGTGCGTCTGCCGGTCATTGTCAATCAGGACGGTTTCTACCTTTCCTTCACCCGGGAGCCGGTCCTGATCCCGGAGGCAGAGACGGTGCGACGTTTTCTGGGGCCTTATGATCCGGAAAACCTCGGCTTCCGGGCCAGTCACCCCATAAGCCAGGCGGTTGCGGTCCTGGGGGGTTCGCCTTACTCCTATTTCCGCTATGAGATGCACCTGGCTGCGAGGAACGGGTTGCAGGTCTATGATGAAATCTCTGATGAATTTGCCCGGGTTTTCGGGCGACGGCATGAGGCAGTGGAGGCCTACCGGGCCGATGAGGCCGAATATGCCTTTCTGATGATCGGCTCCTTTGCCACCAAAGCCATTGAAGCGGTGGACCGGCTCCGGGACGCCGGCTGGCGCATCGGGCTGGTGCGCCCGCGCCTTTTGCGGCCCTTTCCGGAAGCCCGCCTGCGGGAGCTTCTCCTGGGAAAAAAGGGGGTGGCGGTCATTGACCAGAATATCTCCATGGGCAAAGGCGGCGTCCTCTTTGCCGAGGTGGCCTCGGCCCTTTATAGCCAAAAGGACGCCCCGGTGCTGACCGGTTTCATCGGCGGCTTGGGGGGGCGGGACATCGCCCTGGAAGAATTTTATGAAATGGCTGCGGTTACCCGCCAGGCGGCCGAAACCGGCCAGGTTCCGCCGCCCCGTCTGCTCTTCACCGCAGAGGAGTGGCGGGAAATAAAGAAGCTGCAGGCCATTGCCCAAGCCGAGCGGCAACGGTTGGGAGGAATAAGATGAGCTCTGCCAAACCCAAAATTCCGCGGCCGCTGCCTTCCGTCCATCTCCTGGGCACCGGAACCCCCATGTGCGCTGGGTGCGGGGGGTTGGAGGCCGTACATGAGATCTACGACATCCTGGGGGTGAACACGGTTTTCGTGAATGCGGCAGGATGCCTGACGCTTTTGGCCACCTACCCCTTCACCCCTTTTCGCGGCTCCTGGCTTTACACCGCCATGGCCTCGGCCCCGGCGGGAGCGCAGGGGATCCGGGACGCCCTGGACCTCCTTTTGGAGAAAGGTCGCATGGCCCCGGAGGAAAATCTGGAGGTGGTGGTCCTGACCGGGGACGGGGCGGCCTACGGCATGGGGCTGTCGGCCACTTCCAGCGCCGTGGAGCGGGGCCTCAACTTTCTGTACCTATGCTATGACAATGAGGGGTTTGGCAATACCGGCCAGCAGTACTCCGAAGCCACGCCCCACGCGGCCCGTACTGCCACAAGCATGAGCCGGGCCGGATTCACCGGCTATAAGAAGGACCTCTTCGCCATCTGGATCGCCCATAAGCCGGCATATGCCGCCACGGTGGTGGGGGCCGAGCCTCTGGATTTGGCCAGAAAAATCGAAAAAGCTAAAAACCTGAAAGGTCCGCGTCTCATTTTGGCCCTGGCCCCGTGTCCACCGGGCTGGGATTTCAACCCCAAGGAAGGGGTGGAAATCGGCAAACTGGCGGTAAAGACAGGCATCTGGCCCTTAAAGGAATACGTCGACGGCCGGGTGGTACACACCAAAATCCCCCACCCTCGCCTGCCGGTGGAGGAATACCTGAAACGTCAGGGCCGGTTTGGCCATTTGTTTGAACCGGAACGGAATGACGCTCTCATCGCTGAAATCCAGGCGCTGGTGGATGCCTATTGGGCCGGGGTGGGCTGATTCCGGCAAGTCGCTTGCAGGATCGGGAAGCTATCCGGAAGCAAAAGGGTCATCCAGGTCTGTAAGGGGCATAGACCCCGGAAACCGGAAGGGAAGGAGAGGAACGTGCCATGCGGTTGCCGGCGCATAAAACCAAGATCGTCGCTACCATCGGCCCGGCCTCGGAATCTGACCAGGTCCTGGAGGAGATGATCCAGGCAGGCATGAATGTGGCCCGCCTCAATTTTTCCCACGGGGACTTTGACTATCATGCCCGCCTCCTGGAACGGTTGCGGGCGGCGGCCCGGAAGACCGGCCGGCGGGTGGCCATTCTGGCTGACCTTCCCGGCCCCAAGCTGCGTATCGGCACTCTGGCCCAGGAGCCGGTGGAGCTAAGAGCAGGTGACTTTTTCACTCTGACCACCCAGGACATTCTGGGAGACGCCCGCCGGGTGTCTGTCTCCTTTCAGCGCCTGCCCGAGGTCGTTAAGCCCGGCGACACCTTGTTTCTGAACGACGGCCTCATTCAATTGCAAGTGGCCGAAACCGGGGCCGAGGCCGTGAAGTGCCGGGTGGTGGTGGGCGGGGAACTTCGCTCTCGGCAAGGGCTTAACCTGCCCGGAGTCTCTCTGGGCATCAGCGCCTTCACCCCGCAGGACCGGGAATGTCTCGCTTTTGCCTTGAAGCAGGGAGTGGACGCAGTCAGCCAGTCCTTCGTGGAATCGGCCCAGGACATCAAGGCAGTGCGGGAGGCGGCGGCCGCCTTGGGGCATCAGCCCTTCGTAATTGCCAAAATAGAACGGGCCAATGCCTTGAAAAATCTGGCAGCCATCCTGGAGGAAGCCGACGGTCTCATGATCGCCCGGGGCGATCTGGGGGTGGAAATCCCCATTGAACAAATTGCCGGAATCCAGAAACAGCTGGTACGGGCGGCCAATCTGGCAGGGAAGCCGGTCATCATCGCCACCCAGATGCTGGAGTCCATGACCATGAACCTCCGCCCTACCAGGGCCGAGGCCACCGACGTGGCCAACGCCATTTTGGACGGCACGGATTGCGTGATGCTCTCCGGGGAGTCGGCCGTGGGCAAATATCCGGTGGCCGCGGTGAATATGCTGGCCAGGATCGCCGCCGCCATCGAGCCGCTGCAGCCTTATTATCGGGCCCGGCCGGACCTGAGCCGGGCCGAACCGCGCCAGGCCAGTTTCCGGGATCTCATTGCCCTCAGCGTGCAGGCCATCCTGGAAAAGACTGTTCCGGCCGCCGTGTTCGTGCCCACCCGAAGCGGCGCCACGGCCCGGAGCATCGCCCGTTTCCGGCCTTCCGTATGGATCGTGGCCGTGAGCTCCTTGGATTCCACCTGCCAGCGTCTTATGTTTACTTATGGGGCTCATCCGGTGCACGAACCCGAGCACCCCGAGAACTGGAAGGCTTACGTGCGGCGCTGGCTAGCAGAGCATGATATTTCCGGGGATCTGGTGGTACTGACGGAAGGACCCTCTTCCAAGCACCCGGAGGCCAATCACCGCATAGAGCTTATAGAGCTTTAAGAAAGCCCAGCCTTTCGGGCAAGCCTGCGAGGCGGCTAAAATTATTTTCCCCGGAAAGCGCCGGGGGCCCAAACAAAGCGGGTATCTCTTTAGGGTCTCTGTGGTTTTCCGTTCCGGTGAGAGTGACATGAAACGGCACATTCTCAACAAGTTCTTTCAGCCCGAATCCATTGCGGTGGTGGGGGCCAGCCCCAAGGAGAACACCATCGGCCATGCTCTGGTGAACAATCTGATAAAAGACCGTTTTCCGGGCAAAATTTTTCCGGTCAATCCGAAATATAAGGAAATTCTGGGTTTGCCGACCTACCCCTCCGTTACGGCGGTGGGGGCCCCCGTTGACCTTGCCATCATCGCCATTCCCATCCGGGGGGTGGCGGATATCATCCGGCAGTGTGGCCAGGCCAAGATCCCCGGTGCCATCATCATTTCCGCCGGCGGCAAAGAGGTCGGGGAAGAAGGGCGGAAAATCGAGGAGGAAATCGCGGCGGCGGCCAAAGAAAGCGGCGTTCGGTATCTGGGACCCAATTGCCTGGGCATCATTTGTCCCCACACGAATCTGAACGCCAGTTTCGCGGCCCATTCGGCAAAGCCGGGCAGCCTGGCGCTGTTGTCCCAAAGCGGGGCCATTTGCAGCGCCATCCTGGATTGGGCCGAAACCCAGAACATCGGCTTCAGCCACTTTGTCAGCATCGGCTCCATGGCGGACCTGGATTTTGCCGATATGATCGATTTTCTGGGCAACGACGACCGGGCCAAAAGCATCATCATTTACATGGAGAATCTGGTGCACCATCGGCGGTTCATGAGCGCCGCCCGGTCCGTGTCCCGGGTCAAACCCATCATTGTGGTGAAAGCCGGCCGCAGCACGGCGGCGGCCCGGGCCGCCGCCTCCCACACCGGGGCCATGGCCGGGGAGGACGAAGCTTACAATGCGGCCTTCCGGCGGGCCGGCATTATCCGCGTAGACACCATTGCCCAGCTTTTCAACTGCGCCGAGGCCCTGGGGAAGATGAAGCGGCCCCTGGGCGGCAATCTGGCGATCGTCACCAACGCCGGCGGGCCGGGCGTCATGGCGGTGGACGCCTTCAGCAAATGGGAGGCGGAGCCGGCCGTTTTGAGCCAGGAAACCCTGAAGAAACTGGATGAGATCTTGCCTCCCCACTGGAGCAGGAGCAACCCCGTGGATATTTTGGGGGATGCCACGCCGGAACGCTTTGTCCAGGCGGTGCGGGTAGTTCTGGCAGCCCCGGAAGTGGACGGCCTGGCCATCATTCTCTCCCCCCAGGCCATGACCGATCCCACTGCGGTGGCCGAGGCGGTGGCCCCTGAAATCAAAGCACAATCCAAACCGGTCTTCGCCGTGTGGATGGGTTCCCAGGATGTGGCGGAAGGGATACGGATACTGAACGAAAACGGCATTCCCACCTTTGAGACCCCGGAGGAGGCTGTTGACACCTTCATGGCGATGTATTCCTACACCCGCAATCTGGAGCTGCTTCAGGAAACGCCGCCTCGGATGCCGGTAGAGCTGAAGGTGAACACCAAGCAGGCCAAGACCTTTATTGAGGAGTTTTTCCGGCGGAAGACCCTGCTTCTCACGGAAATTGAAGCCAAGGCGCTCCTGTCGGCCTATGGCATCCCGGTGAACCCCACGATGACCGCCTCGTCGCCCGCCGCGGCGGTTGCGGCCGCCCGGAAGTTGGGCTTCCCGGTGGTAATGAAGATCCATTCGCCGGACATCTCCCACAAATCTGAGGTGGATGGCGTCAGGGTCTTTATCCGGACCGAGGAGGAAGTGGCCCAGGCCTTCGAGGACGTTGTCAGCAAAGCCCGGGCGTTGAAACCGGAGGCCAAAATCTTCGGGGTCACTGTCGAGACCCAGGTGGCGAAGTCGCCTTTGGAACTGATCCTGGGAGCCAAGAAGGACCCTTATTTTGGCCCACTGATCCTTTTCGGTTTGGGCGGAGTGCTCGCCGAAGTCTTCCGGGAATCTGCCGTGGACCTGCCACCCCTCAACCTGCTCCTGGCCCGGCGGCTCATGGAGCGCACCCGCATCTTCCGGGTGCTCCAAGGCTATCGCCATATCCCCCCGGCGGATTTGGGCGCCCTGGAGGAAATCCTGGTGCGTCTGTCCCAATTGGTCACGGATTTTCCGGAAATTGCGGAACTGGATATCAACCCGCTGCTTCTGAGCAACGGGCGGCCCATCGGGGTGGATGCCCGGATTCTTTTGGAGCCCACCGACGTTCCGGCCCCCCGGCATCTGATCATCGCCCCCTACCCCAACCAATATGAGAGCGACTGGATTCTGGAAGATGGGACACCGGTGCTTTTGAGGCCCATAAAACCGGAGGACGAGGGCTTGGTAAAAGAAATGTTGGAAATCTGCTCCGACCAGACCCTGTACTTCCGTTACTTCCGGCTGATCAAGGAATTCCCCCACAGCTTTCTCATCCGCTTCACTCAGAACGACTATGACCGGGAGATAGGACTGGCGGCCTTCGGGGTGCCCCCGGCCCCCGAGGTGATGATGGGGGTGGGGCGCCTGGTCATGGACCCGGACCGGGAAACCGCCGAATTTGCCGTTATTGTGGCAGACCCCTGGCAAGGCAAGGGCTTGGGGGAAAAGCTCATCGAGCGGGTAACTGACATCGCCCGGGACTACGGCGTTAAGTCCCTGTGGGGCGAAGTTCTGGCGGAAAACGTTCCCATGTTGGGCCTGATGAAAAAGACCGGGTTCACCATCCATCCCCCGGAGGACGGCTTGCGCCGGGTGGAGAAGACCCTTTAAGAACGGTTGCCGTTTTTGAGCGGGAAACCCTCCAGGCTCCGCCCTTGTCCTTCTCCGGAAGGAATCAGCCTTTTCTCAGGCACCAGGCTGTAACGCCGGCCTTGTCCCTGACCCGGTCCCCGTCCGACCTCCTCCACCTTGGGGCTCACCAGAAAGGGGAAGAAAATCAGGAGAAGACAAAGCAGAACAAAGATCCATAACATTATGGTCCGGGTTCGGGGAGCCGCGACCAGACGCCGGAACATAGCGACAATCATCTGCCAATGGAGGTAAATATGCAGGACTAACAACCCCAGCAGGATGAGGGCCAGATAAAAGTGCAGGGCTCCCCAGTCGTGGCGGTCCCAGCCGCACAGGGTAAGCTCCACGTTGCGGCCGTATTTGGCCCAACGTTCCCGGCCGGGGATCAGGACATATCTCATCAGAAGGCCGAGGCCGACGAGGGCCGACAGGAGCAGAAACATCAGGCACTCGATAACAAAGTTCCATTTGGTTTTGTCCATGCTTAAACTCCCAAAATAATCAAGATACCGACATGGGTTACCAAACCGGGGCAGAGTCCTCGGTTCCCGTCCTCGGCACGGTGATGGTCATCCGCGTCCCCTGGCCCGGAGCTGAGTTCACTTTCAGGACGCCGCCCAGATGCCGCAGGCGTTCCCGCACGCTGAAGAGGCCGAAGCCCCTGCCGCGGGTTGGGAAGGAAGAAACATCGAAACCGATGCCGTTGTCCGCGATCTCGAGGTACAGGTAATCATTGTCCTGCCAAAATGAGATCTCGGCCCGCCGGGCCTGGGCATGTTTTCCCACATTGGTAAGCAACTCGTTCACAGAACGGAAGAGGAGAACGCGAACCCCTTCCGGGAGCGCGTCCATCGGCTCGGTATTTCGGTTCACGCAGACGGAGATGCCGTATTTTTCCTGAAATTGTTCGGCCAGCCACTCCACCGCTTCCACCAGGCCATTTTCATGGAGAACAGGAAGGCTGAGCTCTGACGTGAGATTGCGGGTCAAATGGATGGCTTGCCCCAGAAGCTCCTGCACTTCCTCCGCCTGTTGGATCAGACAGGGATCAGACAGATTACCCTGCAGGCTGGCCAATTTTATTTTGGCTAGGGCCAAAGGCTGGCTGATTTCGTCGTGCAGAAACTCGGCCAGTCGGCGGCGTTCCCGCTCTTCGGTCAAGGCGAGTTCAGAGGCCAGGGACCGCAAGTTTTCCCGATGGAGGGCAAGCTCTGCCTCGGCCTGCTTTTCCCGGGTGATATCCTGAATCATTACCAGGGAATAGAGGGATTTCCCGTCGACTCCCCGGACTAGGGAGTCATGCAGGCGGCCCCATCGCAGGCCGCGGTCATTGCTGAAAAAACGCAGATCAAGTTGGTAAAAGTCTTTTTTGCCTTCCACAAGCTCCTGAAACAAGGCTTGCCGTGCGGGCTCATCCTCCGAGTGAATAATCATTCCCAGGTTCATGGATCTTAAATCCTTCTGGCTGTAACCCAGCATCTGGGTCATAGCCGGATTGCCTTCCAAAAAGCGGTCTTGCATATCTCTCAAGCCAATGCCGATGGGAGCTCTGTCGAAAATTTTCCGCAGGCGTCCTGCCTTTCCCGCTAGCGCCCGTTTAACCCGGCGGAGCCGGCGGATTTGCTTCTGCAATTGGGCAATGGTCCGGGACAAGGCGGCGGTGCGCTCCGCCACCGGTTGTTCCGAAGGCGGCGGGAGTGCTTGTCGTTCCTCGGTCCGGTTTGAGGGGGTCTTGGGGGCCATGCGGCCGGCCTCCATAATTTAACCTGAAGGGTTTTTTGCCATTTTTCCCTTGCCCGGGAAACTACCAAAGCCTTCAAGACGGAAAGGAACGAAAAAACCTCCCTCCTTTTGCGCAAACAAGGGGGTTTCCATGGGTAAGTTTTAAACCTTGGTGCCCATATTTTACCTCCCCTTTTTCTGAAAAGCATCATTAAATGAGAGGAAAATTCTGAAAAAAGCGGGATAATTCCCTTAAGAGGTCAGTCTCCGGAAATTTTAGGATTTTTCCGGAGGAAGGTGAAAGGAAACTCGCCGGTTACCGCCAACCCGCGATGGAGGCGGCGGCGAAGGCGTGCAGGGCTGCCAATCCCCAAAGCGCCGGCCCTATTCCCCAAACCGGCAGCGCCACCAGACTCATGCCCAAGGTTCCCAGGGTAGCTCCCAAAAGGTCTACCGCGTAAAGTAAACCGCCCTCCCAGGCTGTCGCCGGGCGGATCTGCCTCCAGAGGGCGGCACTGAGGGAAAATATCCCCCCGCCGGCAAAACCGGCCAGCGCGAGGAGCAGGAGGAGCCCGCCCTGCCAGGCAATTTCCGGCAAAACCGGGCCGGCTTCGGGAATAGCCGAGAGCGCCGGCAGCAGCAAGGCCAAGGCGGCCAAGGTGAGCTGCAGACCGGCCAGATGCCTTTTCAGGGGACCGGGCCCCCGGGGAAAACGGAGCCAGAAAATCCCTCCGGCCGCCAGTCCCAGCATAAACGCCGCGATGAGCAGCCCCAGCTGCCGATACAGATATCCGAGGTATATCTGATAGAGGACCAGGACCGCTATTTCCATGCCCATAGTCCCCAGCCCCATGACCACAATTTGGGAGAGACAGCAAAGAACAGGCCGTTTCCTTAGGCTGAGCCAAAGGACAAGACAGAGAAATCCGAGTCCGATCCAGGGAACCGCAGGCGGGAGACCCTTAAGGAACAACCATATTGCGGCGCCGGGGAAACCTTCCCGGGAGCCGGTAAGCACCAGGTCATAAAAAAAGCCCCGGGGGTTAAGGTCCGAATTCACCTCCAGGGGCTGTTGCCGGAGGATGGCGGCAAGGAACTGCTGGCGGGAATGGGCCAATTCGCTCCGCAGATAATACTCCCGCACATAGAGCAGGTCGAGCTGGCGCGCTTTCAGGCGGGAAATCAGAATCTCGGGGTCAGCCACCAATGCACCTTCGGTGGGGGAGGCGAAAAACCGCACCGGATCCCCGGGGAATGGCAACACTTCGGGAAAGACACAGCGCAACGTATTATAACCCAGGGCCAGGTAGGCGGCCCGGGCCGGATTCAGCCCGGCTCCGCCTCCACCCCCCAGGGCAAAGCTGAACACTCCCCCGGGAGAAAGATGGCGGGCCACGGAACGGAAAAACTCCTGGCTGTAATAGCGGTTGAGTTGGGCGTTGGTGGGCTCGGGCAAATTCATAATGATAACGTCATAGCAAGCATCGGTCAAAGTCAGAAAACGCCGGGCATCCTGATAAAAAATCTTCACTCTGGGGTTTCCGTCCAAATAATGGGCCGCCTCGGGGACGAAGCGGGCAGCCAGGCGGACAAGGTCCGGGTCCAGTTCCACATAATGCAACCGGTGGATACTGTGATGCTTAAGGGCTTCCGATATCAGAGGGGCGCCGCCCCCCAGAAGGAGAACCCGTTCGGGATGGGGGTGTTCTAAAAGGGCCAGGTGAACCGAAGGTTCGGCGGAAAAAGGGTCCGGGTAGGTGAAATGCCAGACATGGTTGGCAAAGAACGTGAGCTGCTCCTTTTCCCGGGTGACGGTGAGAAGGGCGTAAGGGCTGTCCCCAGTGGCCACCACCTGCCGGCCAGGCCACTGCCACCGGCGGGACTGCCAGTCCAAGGGTGGGGCGAAAAGCAGGGCGATTCCCAGGGCCAGCACCCCCCCGAAAAATGTCAGCCTCCGGCTGGAAAGGGCGGCCACCGATACCAGTGCCAAGCCAGCCCCCAGGCTGAGGGGGAGGTTGGCATACCGGCCCATGAGCACCGCCTGCAGCAAGACGATGCCGATGGCGGCGCCCAGGGCCTCCGTGGCGTAAACGCGGGCGACAGCTCCCCGGGGTTCCAAGGAATTCTGGACAGCACAGGCAAATGGAAAAAAACCGCCGGAAATAAGGCCAAAGGGGGCCAGAAGCCCAAGGAACAGAAGCAGGGCAGTTCCAGGACCCAAAGACTGGCCCGCCGGAATGGCCAGAAGTTCGGGCAGCAGCCGGGCCGCCAAAACGGTGCCGGGCAGAAGGCTGCCCAACAGAAAGAGACAGAAGGCCAGGGAATTCGGACCGGGAAAGTGGCGGGCCGCCAGGCGGCCGCCTGCCAAACTGCCCATACCGGTCCAGAAGAGCCAGCACCACAGGCCCAGGGCCAGTTTCAGCTCCTGGCCCTGGCAGAGCACCAGCAACTCCCGCAAGATGAGCACCTGGCCTGCCAAGGCCCCGCCCCCGTAAGCCAGAACTGACCCCCATAGGACTGCAGCCCGGGGAAACGGCATGCCTCAGACTCCGTTAGGTGCAGGTATCCGGGGGTTTTGGGCCATAGGCTAAGAGAATCCGCTGGAAAATGCAGGGGGCGACGGAGCTCTGACCTTTACGGCAAAATTATCAAGGTTTATCCTAAGGGGCCATTGACGCCGGGTTAAACCGGACCTAGGCGTCGATGTTATAACGTTTGAGCTTTTCCCGGAGAGTCTTGCGGTCGATTCCCAGAATCCGGGCGGCCTCGCTTTTGTTGTGGGCAAACTTCTGAAGGATTCTTAAAATATGCTGCCGTTCCAGATCCTTGAGAGCCAAAGGCTGGCTTTCCTCCGGGGAACCAATGAAGAGCCCGGCATAGGCCAGGTCGGCGGGCTCCAAAATGGGGCCGTTGCTCAACACCACCAAACGTTCCATGGTGTTTTCCAGCTCGCGGACATTACCGGGCCAGTCGTGCTTGATGATCAGATCCATGGCTTCCGGGGAAATACCGCGGATAGGCTTGCGCAGCCGGCTGGTGTATTTTTCCAGAAAGTGCTGGGCCAAGATGGGGATGTCGCTTTTGCGTTCCCGCAGCGGGGGCATCTGGATGCTCACCACATTCAGGCGATAAAACAGGTCGCCCCGAAAGGTGCCCTCCCGGATGGCCTGGGTAAGATCCTTGTTGGTGGCGGCAATGATGCGCACGTCCACGGTGATGACCCGATGACTGCCCACTTTGGAGACTTTGCGTTCCTCAACGGCCCGGAGCAGTTTGGCCTGCACTTCCAGACTGATATTGCTGATTTCGTCGAAGAACAGAGTGCCGTGCTGGGCTAGCTCGAATTTGCCGATTTTGTTGGCGTCTGCGCCGGTGAAGGCCCCTTTGACGTGACCGAACAGTTCGCTTTCGAACAGAGTCTCCACCAAGGTGCCGCAGTCCACCGTGATGAAAGGCCGCCGGGAGCGGGCGCTCAGCTGGTGGATCCGCTGGGCCACCAGCCCTTTGCCGGTGCCCGATTCCCCGGTAATCAATACCGTGCTGTCGGTGCTAGCCACCCGTTTGACCATCTCCATGACCCGGGCCATGGCCTCGCTTTGGTATACCAGGGTGGCGAGCCCGTCCTTGGACCTTAACTCCTGCCGCAGGTAGATGTTTTCCAGGTTAAGACGACGCTTCTCCAGGGCCCGGGCCACCAGGTGCCGCAGATCATCAGGGGCGAAGGGCTTGGAGAGAAAATGGAAAGCCCCGGATTTGATGGATTCCACCACTGAGGGAATCGTGCCGTAGCCGCTGATGATGATGACTTCACTGTCAGTGTCCATGGCCTTGATGCGCTTCAAGGCCTCCAGGCCGTCAATATCCGGCATCACCAAATCCAGCAGGATGACATCAAAGGACATCCGTTCCAACAGGGCCAAGGCCTGCTTGGCATTGGCGGCCACTTCCACCTGAAAGCCCTGACGGGCCAGAATCTGGTAGCAGGCCTCCCGTAACGCCTTGTCGTCATCGATCACCAGAATCTGGGCGGACAGATTGTTCATGTGCTTTTGTAACTCAACTTCTTGTATTTCTTCAATTTTAGTAGAAAGGATAATTTCCTGTCAAGGAAGACCGCCTTCTTATTGGGCTATCCCCCCATTTGGAAATAAGTCTCCTGGAAACTAACACGGTATTATATTGTCACCGGATGCTTTACGATGATATACACCTTCAAGCCAACCTGACAACGAGGAGTTTGGCCTTTTAAACTTTATCAAATTGGAACCTTAAATCTACTTCTGTCCGATTTCAGGGGCAGGTGGGGAGGACGCCAACGCCGGCCTCAGCCAGCCCGGCTTTCATTTGATGCTGGCCTGGTTTTATGATGCCCTAAAGAAAAAACAGTGGGTCAGGTTCCCCGGAAGAGTTCCGGCCAGAGAGCCTGCTGCCCGGTAAGCCGATGTCGGTGAAACTTTTTGTTCCTTGTTATATTGAATTGTTTTCCCCTGAGCTGGCAGCAACGGTGGGAAGTTTGCTGGACCGTCTGGAGGTGCCCTGGGAATATCCACCTGATCAGACCTGCTGCGGGCAATTCGCCTTTACGGTGGGCGACTTGGCTACGGCCCGCCGGCTCATGCGCCATTTCCTAGATGTTTTTTCGGGAGCGGAAGCGGTAATCTGCCCCAGTGCGTCCTGCACCCTGATGGTGCGGCATCACTATCTTACCCTGGCGGAGGGGCTGAAGGAAAGGCGGCGGGCCGAGGCGCTGGCCGGCCGCCTCTGGGAGCTTTCCGAATGGCTGGCAGCCAGAGGGCCGTTGCCTTGGCGGCCAGTCTTTGCCGGCACCTTGATATTGCACCGTTCCTGCAAGGCACGGCAATTGGGGGCGCTGCCGAACGCGGCCCGGGTTCTGGCCCAGGTGGAGGGTCTTACCCTTCGGGAGGTTTCGCCTTACTATCCTTGCTGCGGTTTCGGGGGGGCCTTCAGCCTCCAGCACCCGGATCTGGCCGGGCTTATCGGGGAGGCCTACCTGGAGGCCGCCTTGGCCACCGGCGCCCAAGGCCTGGTGTCCTTGGATCCCGGCTGCCTCCTGCATCTGCGGTCGGTGGCCGCCGCCAGCAACCTCAGCCTGAGCTTCTACCACCTGGCTGAAGTCATCCAGAGCGGTTCCATAACTTAAAGGAGGCGCCATATGAAAAAGCTGTTGGCTGGTTTCGGCGTGATGGTCACCCTAGTCGCGTTTGTCTGTCCGGGCGGCGTTTCGGGGGAGCCCCCCAAAGGCAGTTTGGCCGCGTATTACCTGAACCGGGGAGTAAAGAACCTGGTCCGGGACCGGTATGAAGCCGCGGTGGCCGACTTCACCCAAGCCCTTTCCTTAAATCCCGAGGCGGCGGAGGGTTATTTCCACCGGGGAATTGCCCGGCGCTATCTGAAGCAGCCGGACCAGGCCCTGGCAGACCTGAACCAGGCCTTGGCCTTAAATCCCCGATGGGCCGAGGCCTATCTCATGCGAGGAGTGATTTTTGCAGACCAGGGGCAGCTTGACCTGGCCCTGGTGGACTATAGCCGGGCCCTTAACCTGAATGCCCATCTAGGTCTGGCCTATTTCAACCGGGGCATCATTTACCTGCGGAAAGGCGACTACGACCGGGCGGTTTCGGATTTTGACCAGGCTTTGCGAATCAATCCCCACCGGGCAGAAATATATGTGAACCGAGGGGTGGCCTATAAACAAAAGGGCCAGCTGGAACAGGCCATGGCAGATTACCAGCAGGCCATCAAAATGAATCCGAATCTGGCCGAGGCCTACCTCAACCGCGGCCTTTTGTATGGTCAGAAGGGAGAATATGTCCGGGCCGTCGCCGATTTTACCAAGGTCCTGGAATTAAACCCTAAGTCTGCGGAAGCTTACAAAAACCGGGCAGTAGCCTACTACTCCCAAAAAGATTATGTCAAGGCCTGGGACGATGTCCACCGGGCCGAAAGTCTGGGAGGTGAATTTCCCCCCGATTTCCTGGAGTCTCTCCGTCGGGCCTCGGGACGGGAAAAATAAAGCAGCCCGGGTCCGGGACGGGACCGATCAACCGAACGGGCCAAGGCGACATTGCCGCTTTTATCCTGTGTTTGACTTAGGTCAGACCCTTTGGGTCTGGCATGATTATAATTAAATAAAAGGGTCGACCACCGGATTCCGAATTACGCGAGATGTTAAATTATGGCTAGGCGGCAAATCATCAAAATAGACCAGGAAAAGTGCGACGGCTGCGGCAAGTGTGTGCCTTCCTGCGCCGGAGGCGCCATCAGGATGGTGGACGGGAAGGCCCAACTGGTGGCTGAAAAATTTTGTGACGGCCTGGGTGTCTGCCTCGGTGCCTGTCCCCAGGGCGCCCTGCTTCTGGAAGAACGGGAGGCGGAGGAGTTTGAAGGCCCGGCGCCCGGCTGGCCTGTAGCCCGGGAGCATAAGGACCATGAATCACCGGCAGTCGAGGCAGGACCTGCGTTTGTCTGCCCCGGAAGCCAGATGCGTCAATTTTCGCGCCGGGACGTCCCGGAGGCAGGCCCTTCTGCTTTAAGCCACTGGCCCGTGAAGCTCAGGCTTGTGGACTCTAAGGCGCGGTTTCTGCAGGGGGCTGAACTTCTGGTGGCGGCGGATTGCACCGCCTTTGCGGCGGGGGATTTTCATGCCCGCTTTCTCTCCGGCCGGGCGGTGGTCTGCAGTTGTCCCAAATTTGAGAGCCTGGAGGAAAGTGCGGCCAGACTCACCGCCATTCTCAAGGAAAACGACATCCGGGGCCTCACCATTGTCAATATGGAGGTTCCGTGCTGCCAGGGGCTCATCCAGGTCGTGCGTCAGGCCCTGGTGGCCTCAGGCAAGGTCCTTCCGGTGACCATCTGTACCCTGGGGGTTACCGGCCAGGTGGTGCAGCAGCAAAGAATCAAAGGAAAATAAGGGCTGGAAATGGAACAAATCAAATGTCCCGGACAGGATACCCGGCATTGGAAACCCGGGGATATCTTTACCACCGAGTGTCCCAAGTGCGGCGCGGAAATCGAGTTTTTCAAGGATGATACCCGGCGGCGCTGCGCCTGGTGCGGTCACCTGTTTTACAACCCCAAGATTGAGCTGGGTTGCGCCGAATGGTGTCAATATGCCGACAAATGTGTCCCGGAGCTGGTGAAAGAAAAAAAGGCCATGCAGTCCTTCAAGGAAATCCTGACGGCCCGGGTAAAGGACTTGCTGGCTGGTGAGGCAGCCAGCCAGGAGCGCCTGGATCAGGCCGTTAAATACGCGGCTGAGCTGCTCCGGGCCGAGGGCGGCGACCCCAAGGTGGTATTCGCCGCAGTGATTCTTCAGCCCCTGAGTGTGTCCCAAGCCCGGGAATTATTGGCGGAACTGCAGACTGAACCGGAAATTGCGGCTGACATTATCCGCATTTTGGAGGGCTCCGCCCCGGCCACAGATTTGCCCCGCCAGCTGGTGGAGGATGTTATGGCCTTGGTGCAAGAAAAGACAGGGGAAGAGGTCGGCCGCTTTCACACCCGCACCGCCAGATGTCTGGCTGAGTCGAGGCGGCGCTGATTTTCAGCTTTATGTTAACCGTGTTAGCCGGCCCGGTCAAGCTGAGCCGGTTCCGGCCAAGCCAGTTCTTACTGCCAAGGAAGACAATCCACCAAAGACGCAGCCTTTTCCTCCTGAAAAAATTTTTTTAAAATCTGCGGACGATGAAATCCGAGCTGCCCCCGCCGGAAAAAGTCGAAAACATCCTGGTCTGGCACACCGGGGCACTGGGAGATTTGCTCCTGGCGGGTCCGGCCCTGCAGGCCCTGAGCCGCCATTATCCCGGAAGCGGCCTGGTAGGGGTGGGAAAGCCGGAGGGCTGGAAGCTTCTCCAAGGGGCCTTGCCGGTGAAAGCGGTCTGGGATGCCGATGACGGCTTGTGGGCCTGGCTTTTTGCGGCGGCCGGAGCCGTGCCGCCCAGGCTGGCGGAACGGCTGGCGGGCGTTTCTCTGGCCCTGGTCTTCAGCCCCCGGCCCAATCCGGAGATTTTCCACGGCCTTTCCCGGGCGGGAGTCAGGGCGGGGTTCTGGCTTCCGTCTTTTTCAGAGAACGGGTATGAGCCGGTCAGGTGGCTCCAAGCCCGGCATCTGGCAAATTTGGGGCTGTCGTATGAGCCGAAGCCGTTTTATCTTGATTTAGAAGCGGATTTACCAGAGGGGCAGCACCCGTCAGTGCTGCTTGACAAACCCCTTTTGAGTGTGGCGCCGGGGAGCGGCTCCGCCCGAAAAAACTGGCCGCTGTCCCACTATTTTGAAGTTACCCGGGTCTTGGCCTGGGATTACGGCCTGCAGGTAGTGTGGCTGGCCGGCCCGGCGGAGACGGCATGGCTGCCGTATTTGCGAGGTATTGCCGAATCCCAGGGCCATGCCCTGTTGGCCGGGCTGCCCTTGGAGCAGGTGGCCCGCGTGTTGGCCCGCTCCCATCTTTATCTCGGGGGCGACAGCGGCATCACCCACCTGGCAGCGGCGGCCAAGGCCCGTCGGATCATCGCCCTGTTCGGACCCACCGACCCCAGGGTATGGGCCCCTTTTGGGGATGGGGTGACGGTGGTGACCGCTCCCTGCGATTGTGCCCCCTGCACCGGCGGCCGAGACATCCCTTGCCCTGAACCTTGGTGCCTACGTTATCTCTCTCCCAAGAAAGTTTTGGAGATCGCCGCCAGCCTGGTGGCAGCCGCAGCCCGGTAAAAATATTTGGCCTCAAGGCATTTCCGGTAAGATTTTTTGGACTGGGGCGGCAGGTTCTGAGAACAGAGGCGCTAAGCCCTGATCAGGCTCAAATTTGGTATAAATTTTTGTACCGAGGAACCCACCCCTCTCCAAAGAAAAGCTTTTCCGCTTCGGTGAACTCTGCTTTTGAGCAATCATCAGTTTTTGGCACCAATTCTGCAACAAATTAAAGTTAGGTTACCCCCGAAATCCCATACCATTTTCTCCTTTCTCCAGATGGCCGGGTTTTCCCCCTCCCGGCCATTTTTTGCTCCCCGTCCCGGCGTTTCCCTTTTTATCAATGGCAATAGGCCTTTCCTGCAGGCCGTTGCCCCTTAAAGCATCAGACGCTTTCTTAAATCAGTCAGCCGCCGGGCCGCCTCTTTGGCGGGCTCGGCCAGGGTCCGGTCTTCTACCAGCAGAGAGGCAGTTTCCCAGGCAGCTTGCACATCCTGGCAGATTAAGAGAAGATCGGCTCCTGCCGCCAGGGCCTGCCGGGCGGCCTGGGAGACCGGGAAGCGGCCAGCGATGGCCCCCATTTCCAGGTCGTCGGTCATCACAACCCCGGCAAACCCGAGATTGCCGCGCAGCCAAGTCCGGATGGCCACCGGCGACAAGGTGGCGGGAAGCGCGTCCCACTCCGGTACCACGGTATGGGCCGTCATGACCAGGGGTACCCCGGCCGCAATAGCCCGCCGGAAGGGAAGCAGGTCCGCAAATCTGGAAAGGTCCGGACTCCGAGCCACGGGCAGTTCAACATGCGAATCCTGGACAGTGTCCCCCAAACCGGGGAAGTGCTTGGCGACGGGCAGCACTCCGCCCGCCAGATAGCCTCGGATGGCGGCTTCGCCGAAGGCTGCCACCTGATCCGGGTCCGGGCCGTAGGAGCGCTCATAAAGCGGACACTCCGGGCTCCGGACTACATCCAGGACCGGGGCCAGGTTGACGTTGATACCCACTTGGACAAGTTCCTGCGCCGTTTTCCGGGCCAATTCCTCCACCTTCTCCGCAGAGCTCCGGAGCCCAAGTTCCCGGGCGGAAGGGATCAGGGTGAAAGGGGCTTTCAGGCGCTGCACCGGCCCGCCTTCCTGGTCAAGGGCGATAAGGAGGGGTTGGCCAGCCGCGGCCGTGGCTTCCCGCTGCAGGCTCCGGGTCAGCTCCCGGATCTGCTCCGGCCCTTCCAGGTTGCGGGCGAAAAGAATAACGCCCCCCACGTTGAGGTCGCGCACCAGCTCTTTGGCCACCTGGTCAAAATGGGGCCCAGGCAGCCCCACCATCAGGAATTGCCCGAAGGCGGCCAGACCTCCGCCCATGGAGTGCCTCCTGTCAATATCAAACTCCAAACCGTATTTTTTTCTCATCCTACACGGAAAACGAGAATCAGGAAATGGAAAACCCGTATCAATCCACAAAATACACCCGGCAGGCCCGGTCCAGGTTCTCTTTGGTAAGGCGGGGGGACAGCTGATGGAAGTTGCAGTAATCCAGGATCTGGTCCAGCAGGTCCCGGGGGTGACAGGCGTCCAGGGGGCGACTGCCGTCGGGATAATAGGTGTCCAACAGATAATTCACGGCCTCGGGGTCATATTCCAGGCGATATTGCTGGCACATGAGGCGGAAGATCTCGACAAATTGCTCCCGGTTGACGTGATCCATTTTGACCTTGGAGCGGATGCGGCGCAGGAACGCCTCGTCCACCAGGGTGCGGGGCTCCAGATTGGTGGCGAAGACTAGGAACTGGTCAAAGGGGATGGCAAACTTCTGCCCGGTGTGCAGGCAAAGAAAATCCTGGCGGTTCTCCAAAGGAATGATCCAACGGTTCAGTAGCTCCTGGGGGGAGACCTGCTGGCGGCCGAAATCGTCCACAATGAAGAGGCCATTGTTGGCTTTAAGCTGTAGAGGGGCTTCGTAGAACTTGAGGGTGGGGTTATAAGACAAGTCCAGCATGCCCAAAGTAAGCTCGCCGCCCACGATCACCGTGGGGCGGCGACACCGGACCCAGCGGCGGTCAGCGGCCTCCCTCACCCCTCCGGCGGGGCCGTGCGGTTGATGGCTGATTTCATCAAAGACCCGGATGACGTTGCCTTCCACATACAGGGCATAGGGCACCAGGATGGCGTCATCCCAGATCTGCCCCAGGCGGAGGGCGATGGTGGTCTTGCCATTTCCGGGCGGGCCGTAAAGAAACAAGGGCTTGCCGCTTGCGGTGGCCGGCCCCAGCTGCTCCAGCAGGTCCGGTGCCAGCACCAGCCCTTGAAAGGCCTGTTGCAGACGGGCCGGCGTCACCCGGGTAAGCCGAAGACTTTGACGGCTGACCTGTTGCCAATAGTCCCCTAAACTGACGGGCGCGGGCCCCACATAGGCATCGTATTCCAGGAGATGGGCGGCGCGGCGCTTGCCCCCTTCCGTCAGGGCTAAGCGGTTGGCCAGGCTCAGGGGGTTGGCCGCCGGTTTCAGGGGATCCGGGCCTCTGACTTCCACATAGCGTTCTTTTCTTAGGTAATCCAGCAGTTGATTGAGGACCGTGACCGAAAGCTTGATGCGGTCGGCCAGATCCGCCAGGTAAAAGACGTCCAGATAGAAGCAATGCTTGAGGGTAAGGTTGGCCAGAAAGATTTCGGGCACCCCCAACTCCTGAAGGGATTGGGGCAGAGGGCGATCAGGAAGGGAAGGAAGATTCTCCTGTTCCCGGACTTTCCCGGCCTGATCAGCCTTCATGGTAGCCACGCCTCCATACTCAAGCAATGGCTCAGCGAGCCTAACCAAAAATCGGCCCCAGGGAGCAAAACTTTAATGCAAAAAGAAAAAGGGGCCACCAGGGGAAATTTAAAGTCCTTCAGACCTGAGCCGATAAAAGGAGTGACGGAACTACAGGCCACCGAGAAAGGCAAACCGCTCCGAAAGGGCGGGACGCAAAATCACCGGCCTAAGGCCTGATGCAGGCTAAGGCAGCGGGATTGCCGAAGTGGACCCTGGGAAAGGCAGCCCCAGCATTCCCCACCAGAGGCTGGCTTTGGTGAACTCGGTGGACCGCGGGAAGCCCGGAAATGGACAACGTGGGCAAAAAGGAGGTGATGAAGCAAGGGCCCAAAGGTGTCTCCGTTTCCGCCGCCCGGCTTCCCCAAACGTCAAACGGCATTGATTTCAGCAAAGGAGTGGAGGCTTATGAAAGACCGTTTCACCAAAGTAAAACAGTTTATCCGGGCGGAAGAGGGTGCCAGCGCCGTGGAATACGGCCTGCTGGTAGCAGGCATCGCGGTGGCCGTCATGGTAGCCATCTATACCATCGGCACTAACCTGAACACCAAATTTACTAATGTTGCCAACAAACTGAATGAGTAAACGGACCAGCTTGATTACCCGGAACCTGGAGACATTGGGCCAGGGTTTGGGGACCAAGAAAACGAGCCCGGGGATGTGTTCGGTCCCCGGGCCGCCTTAGGAAGTCGTGGCAAGCCGAGCTGTTGCCGAGAGTCGGGGAGGGATGTGGCACAGGCGCGGCTTTTTACAGTCCGGGAAATTAGCGGTTTTATTTGAAGCATTAAGAACTTAACAATTTTACTGCCGTGAGGCAACGGGGAGCAGGAGTATAGTGCGATGAGAAGATTGCCCCCCTGGTTCTGGCTGGCGTTGGCCCTGGTGTTCGGCGCCCTGGCCACCTTTATGGCCTTGGGTTGGCTGAAGGGCCAATCCCGAAAGCAGGCCGGCGTGAATATGGAAATGAAACCGATAGTGGTGGCCGCCAAGGATCTGGATCCGGCCTCCGCCCTGGGACAGGATCAGGTGGTGGTGCGCCATTGGCCCCGGGAAAACTGTCCCAAGGGGAGCTTTACCCGGGTCGAGGACGTGGTGGGGCGGGTGACCGCCTATCCGTTCGGAGCCGGCGAGCCCATTCTGGAGATCAAGCTGGCCCCCCAGGGGGTCGCTCCGGGGCTTACGGCCCTGCTGGACTCTGAGAAAAGGGCTATGACCGTCAAGGTGGACGAAGCCTCCGGGGTGGCGGGCTTTTTGAGCCCGGACAACCGGGTGGATGTGGTGGTCACCATGGAGAAGGGCGAATATCAGAAAGACCCTGTAGCCAAAGTGATTCTCCAAAATTTGCGGGTATTGGGCACCGGACAACGGATCGAAAAGCGGCCCGGGGAAAAACCCCAGGTCGTGCCTACCGTCACGCTGGAGGTGACCCCTCAGGAAGGCGAGCGCCTGGCGCTGGCGGCAAAGGAAGGTTCCATCGCCTTGGTGCTTCGGGGACAAAAGGACCAGGAGATCGTTCATACCCAGGGCGTGAGGATCGCCAGCCTGCTGCGCGGTGCTTATCCTTTGATGACGGATGGCAACCATGCGGAAGAGGCTGCCAAGGGACCGGCACGTCGGCAGGTGGAAGTTATTAAAGGATTACAGCGGCAGGCGGTGGATTTTTCCCATGCCCCGGCAGAGCCGATATCTGAATAACAGACCATAATTCAAGATCCCTCCGGCGGCCGATCCGACCCCAGGATGGAACCAGGAATGGCCATCAATTTTTGTCTCTATTACTCCTCTCAGGAAAAATGTGAGTATCTGAAAAAAGTGATCACTTCGTCCCGCCAAGGGGTCCTGGTGGAAGCCAAGCCTCTGGTAGAGATCCCCCCTCGCGTTAATTCCGGCGCCCACGTCATTTTTCTGGAGTACCCGAAGGATCACCCGGAGCTGGACCAATGGATCCGGAAGACGGCGGCCGATCCCCGCAATCCCCCGATATTCCTGTATTTTCAGGAAATCACCACCGACCGTCTATGGAAGGCCCTGCGTTTGGGGGTAAAGGAGTGTTTTGTCTTCCCCATCCGGCCGGAGGAGTTCCAGGAGGCTTTGGACCGGCTGCCGGTGTTCCCGGCCGACCTCGGTCTGGCGGAGCCCACCCGCCTCATATCCGTGTTGGGCTCCAAAGGTGGGGTGGGGACCACCTTTTTGACCGTCAATACTGCATATCTTTGGGCCCGGGAGGAACAGGGTCCGGTGCTGTTGGTGGATCTGGACCTGCGCTATGGCCAGATGATCTATTTTTTTGATGTCAAACCCCAGTATACCCTGGTGGAAGTCATTGAAAATGTGGAGCATTTGGACCGCTCTTACCTGCAAAGCTTGTTTTACCAGTATGACAAACACCTTCAGTTGCTGCCGGCGCCCGTCCGATTGGAAGACAGCGAGTTAGTAACGCCGGAGGAACTGGAACATGTTCTCCAGTCCCTGAAAAAACTTCGGCTTTTTCGGGCGATCCTGGTGGACGCAGGACATCAGCTTGACGAAATTACCCTCAAGTCCCTGGAGGTTTCCGATGACCTGGTCTTGGTCACAACCCCAACGATTCCGGCCCTGTCCAATGCCAAGAAACTGCTGGAGCTTCTGCAGCTTCTGGGAGTGGGGAGCCCGAACTTGCACATTTGGCTGAATTCCTGGCAGAAGCGGGGGGACTTTTCTGAAAGCGATGTTTCCGGATTTCTGGGACGGGAGGTCACCGGCACGGTCCCGTTCGAGGCGACGGAGGTAAACCGCAGCATCAACGAAGGGATCCCCTTGGCCAAAACGGCGCCCGGCCATGCCATCTGTCGGGATCTGAAAGTTTTGGCAGACAAGGTTATGGGGGTGTTAGAAGCCGAAGGCAAAGGCAAACGCCGCGGATTGTTCGGTTTGTTGAGGAGGTGATGGCTTTCCATGAGCATAATGGCCCGTATCCGGGAACGCCAGACGGTGGACCGCGGGACGGCGCTCCCCAGCCGGACCCAGGATCAGAAAAAGGAAAACGCCTTCAATGAACTGAAGGCCAAGATACACTTTCGCCTCCTGAATTTGCTGGACCTGGCCCGCCTGGCCGAAGCTGAGGAAGCGGTCCTGCAGGAGGACTTGCGCCGGGGCATCGAAATTATCTTGGCCGAAGAGGGCCTGGCTTTGACGCTTCCTGAAAAGGAAAGGTTGTGCAAAGAGATCCGGGACGAAATCCTGGGCTACGGCCCTCTGGAGACCCTGCTTCACGACCACGACATCGGAGACATTCTGGTCAACGGATACGATCGGGTTTATGTGGAACGCCGGGGCAAGTTGGAGCGGAGCCCGGTGCGCTTCACGGACAATGCCCACCTGTTGAAAATCATTGAAAAGATCGCCACCGGGGTGGGCCGCCGGATCGATGAGTCCTGTCCCATGGTGGACGCCCGGCTGCCGGACGGCTCCCGGGTCAATGCCATCATTCCGCCCCTGGCCCTGGATGGCCCCAGCCTTTCCATCCGGAAGTTCGCCAAGGACCCCATCCGGGTGCAGCATCTCATTGAATTCGGGTCCCTGACGCCGGAGATCGCCCAGGTGCTGGAGGCCATGGTTCAGGCCCGCCTCAATATCCTTATCTCCGGCGGCACCGGGACCGGCAAGACCACGATTTTGAATGTGCTTTCAAGTTTCATCCCTAATGATGAGCGGATTATCACTATCGAAGATTCGGCGGAACTGCAGTTGCAGCAGGAGCATGTGGTGCGCCTGGAAACCCGCCCCCCCAACCTGGAGGGCATGGGAGAGATCACCCAGCGGGACCTGGTGCGCAATGCCCTGCGCATGCGGCCGGACCGCATTATCCTGGGAGAGGTCCGCCAGGGTGAGGCCCTGGACATGCTCCAGGCCATGAATACCGGCCATGACGGCTCCTTGGCCACCATTCACGCCAATTCCCCCCGGGATGCCCTGACCCGTCTGGAGACCATGGTGTCCATGGCGGGGCTGAACATCCCGGACAAGGCCATCCGGCATCAGATTGCCTCAGCCATTGATGCGGTGGTGCAACTGGCGCGGCTGAGCGACGGCAGCCGGAAATTGATGGGCCTGCATGAAATTGTGGGCATGGAAGGCGACATGATTACCATGCAGGAAATTTTCTCCTTTCGGATGATGGGTCTGACGGAAGACCGGAGGGTCAGGGGGAAGTTTGTCACCACCGGCATCCGGCCCAAATTTATGACCCGACTGGAGGCCATGGGCATTCATCTTCCGCCCCATATATTTAAGGAGACTGTTTAAAGGCGATGGACAGGCTGTTGGCCTCCCTTCAGGGAATCCCCTATCTGCTCGTGGTTTTCACCTTTATGGGCTTTTTATGCCTGGTGGAAGGGATTTTTCTGTTCATCGCCGACTCCGACCGGCTGCATAAAAAGAGACTGCGAAAGCGCTTAAGATATTTGGACCGCATGGAAAAGCGCCTCTCTCAGGAGTCCCTTCTGAAGGCCGACGGGTTCGGGTCCCGGCCCTGGCTGCGGCAGGCCATGAAGAAGGTGCACCGCTTGGAGCAGGTTCAGACCCTTCTGCTTCAGGCCGATGTCAACTGGCCTTTGGGGGTTTTCCTGCTTGTGTGGCTCATATCCGGGGCTGTGGGACTGAGCTTGGGGTTTTTTCAGCGCGGCCCCTTGGGAGGTCTGGCGGGTCTAGGACTGGGGCTATTTCTGCCTTATCGGGTGCTGAAAATAAAAAAGAAGCATCGTCTGAAAAAATTTGAGCATCAGTTGCCCGAGGCCCTGGATCTTATGGCCCGGGGACTGAAAGCAGGGCATGCCTTCGCGGCGGGCTTACAGATGGTGGGCGAGGAGATGCCCAATCCGATAGGCATGGAGTTTTTTAAGACCTTCAAGGAATATAATCACGGCATTGATATGAACACCGCCCTGCTCAACCTCTGTCAGCGGGTGGATTTGAAGGAACTGCGGTTTTTTGCCACCGCGGTTATGATTCAACGGGAAACGGGCGGCAACCTTACGGACATTTTGGAAAAAATCGCCGGGCTCATCCGGGAGCGCTTCAAGCTGCGGAACCAGATCAAGGCCTTGACCGCTGAGGGCCGCCTTTCGGGCTGGATTCTCATTTTGATGCCGCCGGTTATTTTTCTGGCCTTGCTCAAAATCAACCCGGAATACACATTGCTGCTGGTGCGCCACCAAACCGGCCGCCTGATGGCCATGACTGCCTTGGTTTTCCAGTTGTTGGGCTATTTTTCCATCCGGAAGATCGTCAACATCAAAATTTGAGGAGTATCCGGTGGGTTTTTACGCTGTTTTTTTCGGGGTGTGCGTGGCCGGGATGGTTCTTTTTCTGGGCCTATTCGGGTGGAGATCCGGTTCCCGGGCGCGCCAGCGCCTCAAGGCGCAGAACAAGTCGGAAATTATCCTGCCTCGGGAAGAAAAACCCACGGAATTTCTGCCTCCTGCCCTAGTAGAGAAATTTGAAGCAAAGCTCGGCCTCGGCAAAGGGAGCAGCAAGGTTCGCGAGTTGAAAAAAATCCTGCTCAGGGCCGGTATTTTTAATGAGAAAGCAGTGCACTTCTTTTCCGGCGCCAAGCTGGGCCTGGCCTTGGGGTTGCCCATCCTGGCAATGCCCCTGCTTTTGGGCAAAACCATTCCGGCTCCCTTAAAAACCCCGGTCCTTTTGGGGCTGGTGATGGCGGGTTATTTCTTGCCCACCCTTATTCTGAATCGGCTGGTGGAGGCCCGGCAGAAAAAAATCCGGGGAGGACTGCCCGACGCCCTGGACCTTCTGGTGGTCTGCATAGAAGCCGGTCAGGGTCTTAACGCCGCCATAAAACGGGTGGCGGAGGATTTGAAGTTGTCCAATCCGGCCTTGTCCCAGGAATTGGCCCTGGTCAACCTGGAAATCAATGCCGGCCTGGAGCGGGAGACCGCTTTACGCAACTTGGCGGAGCGCACCGGCGTGGAGGAAGTGGCCTCCCTTTGCTCCATGCTTATCCAAAGCGACCGGTTCGGCACCAGCATGGGGCAGGCCCTTAAAGTACAGTCTGAAATGCTGCGCACCACCCGCCGCCAGAAACTGGAGGAGCTGGCGGCCAAAACCCCGGTGAAACTCGTATTCCCCTTGCTTCTGTTTATCTTTCCCGCCTTGATGGTGGTAATCATCGGCCCGGCCGCCATCCGCATTATGGAAAACCTGAAATAGTTCGGTTCCGGCTGCCGGTTCGGCCATCACCCGCTCGAAGGATCCCAAGCTCAGTAACTTTCTTTTACCAACGGCCGGATAATCACATCCACGCGTCGGTTGAGGCGGCGGCCTTCTTCCGTGGCATTGTCTGCTATCGGGGCATATTCGCCATAACCGGCGGCGGCGAAACGGGCGGGATCGAGGCGGTGCTTTTCCATGAAGTATCGTACCAGATTGGTAGCCCGGTGGGCGGAGAGTTCCCAATTGGAAGGGAAACGGGACGTATGAATGGGGCGGTTGTCAGCATGGCCTTCGATTACCACGTGGTTGGGGATTTTAGCCAGAATATCGGCCAAGCTTTCCAAAATGGGATGGCTTTCCGGTCGGAAGGCGGCCTCCCCGGACTGGTAGAAAAGAAATTCCGGCAGGTGGATCACCAAACCTCTCGCGGTGATCAGAAGCCGGATTTCGTTAAAGTAGGGCTTCGGTCTAAGACTTTCCTGGACAAGGCGGACCACTTCCTCCAGTTGTGGCGGCGGCGCGGCCCGGAGAGCCGCTCCGCCCCAGGGGCCAGGGGGAAAAGGGCTTCCCACGCCGGCCTCCCAAGGAAATCCACCCGGAAAAACCGGGGCATGGAGAGCCCGATGGATGGAGAGTTGGGCCTGGGCCAGGTTCTCGGAGTCCAACCTGGTGATAGCATACATGGTGATAAAAAAAGCCAAAAGGAGGGTGACGAAATCCGCATAGGAAACCAGCCAGCGCTCAGGAGGGGGCTCCGGGGTTATTTGTTCCCGATGGGGGCGGCGTTCACGCATAATAGCCGGTACCGGGGGGCCGATGGTGATTTAGGACAGGCACCGGGGGCAAGGTCATCGCAGGCGTTTGGCCGTTCTGCTTCTCTCGGAGAAAGACCTGCAACCTTTCGGCAATCAGGCGGGGATGTTCCCCCTGGGCCATAGCCAAAATGCCTTCCAGGATCATCTCCTTTTTGAGCAAAAGCTGTTGTTGCCGAAGTCGGAGTTTGCGGGCCATGGGAAGAAAAATCAAGTTGGCGGAAGCCACCCCGTAAACAGTGGCCACAAAAGCCACGGCCACCCCGCTGCCCAGTTTGGCCGGCTCGGTAAGATGCTGCATGACCTGAATAAGGCCGAGGACTGCGCCCAGAATCCCGATAGTGGGGGCATAGCCGCCGGCTGCCTCGAAGATCCGGGCCGGCATTGCCCCGGATTCCACCAGCCGGGACAGTTCCACTTCCATGACCTCCTTCACTTGGGCTGCCGGGAAGCCGTCAATGACCAGCTGCAGGCCCCGTTGCCAAAAAGGGTCGGGAAGGCCGGGGAGATCCTGCTCCAGCGATAGCAGGCCCTCCCGACGGGCCCGGTAGGCCAGGTCCACCAACCGCTTGGCCTGCCAGGCTTCTTCAGCCGGGGGCTCCCAGAAGATCAAAGGTAGGGATTGAGCGGCTTCCTGGAGCTGTTCCCAGGAAAAACTGAGGCAAACCGCCCCGGCGGTGCCGCCGAAGACAATGACCAAGGCGGTGAACTGGAGGATCATGGCCGCAGAGCCCCCTTCCAGCAGATGGCCGCCGAGAAGTGCTGCTCCTCCCAGGAAAAGGCCGATCAGGGTGGCTTTATCCATAAAATTCTGCGCTGGCGGCATGCCACGGATCGGGAACATGCCACCAGACCTCGGACTTTTATAATCGGTAGAGACAAGGCACCACGGGTTTTATAACTACTTATCGGTACCCGCAGTGTGCCCTTGATTTTTGCCTAGGTGGGGAAAGCCGGCCACACAGCTTGCGGCCAGGGCTAAATCCGGGAGGTCAAACTCGCAGAGGCCAAACGCTCAGGCTCACGGCCGTCACGCCGGTTAGTGGACAGATACCGGCGCACCTGTTGGAGGTAGTTCCGGGTTTCGGCGGGGAGATGCCGCCCTTTTTCAAGGTTGCCCGGTCCCCAATTATAGGCTGCCAGGGCCAGCGGCACATTTCCTTGGTAACGATCCAGGAGCTCCCGAAGGTAGCGGGTCCCGCCCTCGATATTTTCCGCCGGGTCATAGGGCCGTTGAACCTCCAGGTACCGGGCGGTGCCGGGCATGAGCTGCATAAGACCCATGGCCCCTTTGGGGGAAGTGGCGAAGGGGTTGAAGTTGCTCTCCACCTTGATCACGGCCTTGACGAGCTCTTCCGGAACCCGGTGACGTCGGGCCGCCTCGCGTATCAGCCCATCGTAAACCGAGGGACTCGGAGGTCGCGGCGGTCTGGGGTCCGCCCCTTGAAAAAGGCGCTGAATCTCGGTGTGGGGCGAAACCGCCGAAGAGGCTGACACTGCCGATCTTTGCAGGCCAAGGCGGTGGAAGGCGGGGCGTTGACTGAGGCGAACCAAGTGGGCATGGCCCAACCCTCCCAAAGCCCGGTACCGGGGAAGATCCTGCCGGGGCCCGGACCCGGCCTGCGGACGGTTTTGCCGGCTCAACAGGGCCTCGGTGAGAACGGTGGCAAAGATCACCCGGGCAGGGCCAAAAGGGAAGGGGGACTTCGGCAATGCCGACGGTCCAAGACTGGCCCGTCCCGGGGATAATGTGTTGGCGGTCAAGTGCCTGAAAGTGGGCGGGTGGAACATACTTTTGGTTTAGCAATACTCATGCCGCGTTATGCGTCAGGCAAATTCTGTGCCCTTTTCCAGAAAGGGTATTCTTTCGTTACCTGACGCCGGTAAACAAAAACAATAATCCGGCCTTGGCCGGGGAAGCCGACCGAATCATTAAAAACCCAGGCTGGTGAGAAGTTCGTTGATGGCCTCCTGATCCAGCGGCTGTTGGGGGGCGGCGAAATCTTCGGCGCTGCGGGACTCATCAGGATCCTGGGGGAAAGGATTGAGTATCCGGTTCAGTTGCTCCTGGGCGGACGTTTCGCCCATTGACACGGAGGTTCCCTTTCTTTCCAGGCCGACTTTGAGCTTTTCGCCCGCGGCCACCAGCAGGGTGAGCACCTGCACCTGCAACTGCCGCAGGATGCTGAGCACTTTGAGGAGACGCTGACCGGAGAGGTCCTGAAAGGCCAGCGCCTCGGTAATGCGGGAAAGCGAGGCGCTGATCCGCTTTACGGTGGACAAGGATTCCCGGGCCGCGTCCTGTAATATTTCCTCCCTACCGGCCGCGGCCACTGACCGGCCAGCCGCGGGGCTGCCAGCCGCCTGCCGGAGGGCGTCAAGAAATTCCTGCCAAAGCGCAAGCACCTCAGACCCGGCTCCGGAGGCGTCATCCGTCGAGGGGCATTCCAGCGGAAGAGTGGCCACCGGAAAAATTTTCGCCGCGGAGGCCAGCAGTTTTGAGAACAACTCCTTAACACGCGCTTCCGTGCAGGTTTCTTGCAAGATCGCCAGAACCTTTTCCACCGGAAGCTGATAAAAGCCATCCTCTGAGGGAGCCTCCGCGGTAAGAGCAGCCAAGGCCTGTTCGGTCTCATCCACCTGAAACAGGGTCTCATGCTGGGTCTGCAAGGACTTCAAATGGGGCTTGACCTTTTCGGTGGAACAAAACTCCAGGAGAATCTGCAAGACATCCGGCAGACGGACGGGCGTAAAAGCTTTTTGGCGAGCCGGGCTTTTCTCAAAGAATTCGTGTATCCGACGGTCAAAGGCCTCGCCCCGGCTCAGGAGGCGGGACCAGAATTCTTGGGCATCCGTTGCTTTCCCCGAATCCGGGCCGTCAGCATCTTGGGAGTCGCCGGTCCCGTTGGCGATGTGAAGGAGATGCTCCTGAACCTTCAGGCAATCCTCCTGAATATGCCCAACCAGGTTCAGGATATTGAGGGTGGCTTTCTCCGTCATCTCCAAGACCTCGGTGACCTGGCTTCTGACCTGGTCCAGGCGTTCCCCGGGAGAGATCGTGCCACTTTGGATGATTTCTGCCAAGGAAAGGTCCTGGATGGAAAGGTTGATCTCTTTGGCCAGCCGGCCCAATCCTTCATAGATTTCCTGGGAGGCCCGGCGATAATGGGCCACTTCTTCCGCCAACCGGGCCGCGTCCAGGAGATTGCCCGCCTCCGGGAAAGGTAGGGGCGCCGCCGCCTCGCCTTGGCCGCTGGGCCCTAAAGGTCTGTTTTCCGGGGAAGCGGCAGCCAGGTGATCCAGAGAGTCCTTCACCCGAATATTCAGCAAAACGCCGTTCAGACAAAAAGAGAAATCCCCTTGCTCCAACGTCACACTCACTTCCACTTGCTTGTTCCGAGCCATCCTGTCCCTGCTTTCTTTCCGGGGTAATTCGCTGCCCTGCCCCCCACCAATCCGCCCGACGGACCCCAGACCTTGGCTTGCCTGAATTCTCACGCTCATTATCGACTCTTTTCCTGGAAACTTAAGAGAAGTTTGACAGGTTCGGGGGCAGTTTCTATAATTTTTTCAAAATCCTTGACACGAAGGATTCGGGCATGCGCTTCGGTGTTTATCTCCGGGCGATGCGGCTGCCCTTTTTAACCGGGTCAATGATGCCGGTGACTGCCGCCGCCGCCTGTGCTTATTGGGAAAGCGGGACCTTGGACTTGAGCCTCTTGACGCTGGTCGTCTTCGGGGTGGCTTTCCTGCATCTGGGAGGCAACCTGATCAACGATTTTTACGATTCCTTCGGGAGCGACCCCATCAACCGCTATGCCACGCCCTTCAGCGGCGGCAGCCGCGTGATCCAAAAGCAGGAGCTGAGCGCCGAGACCGTATTGTTCATGGCGTATCTGTTCTTTGGTTTGGCCGTATTGTGCGGCCTGGCCCTCATCTACCTGGGGCGGCCTTATGTGATATTTTTGGGCCTTTTGGGGCTCGGTGCCGCCTATCTTTACTCCGCCTCCCCGGTGCAGTTGATGAGCCTGGGGCTGGGAGAGGTCACCATCTTTTTGGCCTTCGGTCCGGTGCTGAGCTTCGGGGCTTACTATGTTATGACCGGGCTTCTTAAACCCGTGGGCCTGGCCATAAGCCTGCCTCTGGCTTTCCTCATCACCGCCATTCTCTGGATCAATGAATTTCCGGACTTGGAGGCGGATGAAACCGCGGCCAAACGCCACTTGGTGGTGCGTTTGGGGCTTCGCCGCGCCCGCTGGGTTTATGCCGGCCTTATGATGGCGCCGTTTCTGAGTCTTTTCCTCCTTCTCGAAGTTTTCCGGATGCCGGAGCTCATCTTCGCCACCTTGGTGGCTCTGCCGCTGGCGGCCAAGGCGGTGGGCCAGGCCTTTGAGACCGACCCTATCGCTCCTGAGTTTGTGGCCATTCAGGCCCTGACCATCAAAACCCACTTTCTGACGGGGCTGGCCCTGACCTTGTCTTTGCTCTACGCCGCCTGGCGGCAGTAGGCGCGGAAGTAGATTACCGTTTAGGTTACGCTTTTCCTGACATAATGTCGGGCCTGCCCTCCGGGCTGGGTAAACAAAAAAGTCTGAGGAAATAATGGTAAACTTAAATACTCCCGTATTGGCCGAAGTCACCCGGGGTCCGGAGGTGGAAAGCCGTCACCGGGGCTTTGTTGCCGTGGTGGATGCCACCGGAAAGGCATACGCCTCTTTGGGCGATGCCGCGGTGTCGGTGTGTTTGCGGTCCTTGGCCAAGCCTTTTCAGGCGCTACCGGTGATCACCACGGGCGCGGCGGCCGCCTTCGGGTTCGGGGCCGAAGAGCTGGCGTTGTTCAGCGGGTCGTTGAGCGGCCAGGACTTCCAGGTAGACCTGGTGGAAAGGGTTCTGGCCCGCATCGGGCTCGGACCGGAAGCCCTCAGGTGCGGCGCGCACCCGCCGTTGCATCGGCCCACGGCCAAGGCGTTGGCCCAGGCAGGTCAAAAGCCCACGTCCCTACACCATACCTGCGCCGGCAAGCATGCCGCCATGCTGGCTCTGTGCGTCCACCACGGCTGGCCGGTGGACAATTATCTGGACTGTGACCACCCGGTGCAGCGGCTTATTTTGCAAACCGTAAGTCAGGCCGTGGGCCTGGAGCCGAAAGACGTACCGATAGCCCTGGATGGCTGTGGGGCCCCGGTTTTTTATGTCCCCTTGTGGCGCATAGCCCTGGGTTTTGCCCGCTTGGCCTCGGCCCCGCCGGAAAGCCCGGAAGGGCAGATCATGGCCGCGGGCCTGAGCCATCCCCGCCTTATCGCCGGGGACGAACGCCTGGAGACCATCCTGATGGAGACCCTGCCGGGGCGGGTCTTCGCCAAGACCGGCGCCGAAGGGGGCTTTGCCTTGGCCCTGAAGCAGGAAGGCTGGGGCGTGGCGGTAAAGATCGAGGATGGGGCCCCCCGGGCCCTCAATCCCATCATCGTTGAGGTTCTCCACCAGTTGGGGCTTTTGCCCGTTGCCGCGCAGGAGGCCTTAAAGCCTTACTGGCGCCCGATCTTGCTCAACCATCGCAAACAGGAGGTGGGACTCATCCGGTCGGCCTTCGTCTTGTCGGTCATGGCCTGATACGGTGGCAAACAGTCTGCGGTTTGACATAAAAGCCCTTGAATCTTGAAAGATTCATGGTATAGTGCAAGCCAGGATTACATCCGTCGGGAATTAGAAAGCTCTCCGAGTCGGCATGAAAGTTCTCTGGGCGCCCTGGCGCATTGAATATATCCTGGGGCAGGACAAGCCCAAAGGCTGCATTTTCTGCCCTTGGCCCGAAGAAGACCTGGCGGAGCGCCTGGTGCTCTTCAGCGGGCGCCTTACCCGGGTGATGATGAACAAGTATCCATACATTAACGGTCATCTGCTTATCGCGCCTCTGCGACACGTCCCTGGATTGGAAGACCTGAGTGTGGAAGAACTACTGGATTTGCAGATCAAGCTCAGGCAGGCCATCGCCATCTTGAAGAAAACCATGCGGCCGGACGGCTTCAATGTGGGCCTGAATCTCGGGGTGGTGGCCGGGGCCGGCGTTGAGGAGCACCTGCACTGGCACGTGGTCCCCCGTTGGCAAGGGGACACCAATTACATCCCGGTCTTCGCTGAAGTCCGGGTGATCCCGGAGCACTTCCGCCAGACTTATGAGCGCCTGGCGCCCCATTTTAAGAAGTTGCGAGACGAGGATCAGTCATGCGCTATGTAAAAGTGATTTTAGGCTTTGTTTTAGTGCTGTTGGGGATTGTCTTCATCATCGAAAACCGGGTGGTCCTGGAACATGCCATAACCATCAAATTTGATCTTTATTTTTTTAAAACGGAAAGTGCTCCCATCCCTCTTTGGGTCTTGACCCTTTTCATCTTCTTTCTGGGGGCCTTCACGGCCTTTCTCTATTTCATTTACGAGCATCTGAAACAGCGTCAGACCATCCGCCATTTGCGGCAAAGCCTGGAAATCATGGGCGAGGAGCTTAAGCGGGCTGGCGTGGCGGTAGAGGCCTCCGCGGCCACCCTCAAGGCGGCCACCCTCAAGGCCGCCGCCTCCACCGCGGAGATGGCGGCTCACGAAGAGTTGGAGGAAGAAAGGCAGGAAGAGGCGAAAAGAAGATGATCAAAACTTCCCCTGGGCGTATTCTGCAGCCACTATCTCCACCGTGAACCAAGTAGTGGCGCGGGATGCCGCCACCTTTGGGCGCATCCTTCTGTCAAGCTCACCCTTTCCCTATGTCTGACCGGCCGCCGGACAAACTGACCCCCATGCTCCGGCAATATCTGAACCTGAAATCCAGGTATGCCGATGCCCTGCTGCTCTTTCAAATGGGGGATTTTTTTGAGCTTTTTTTCGAGGACGCCGAACAAGCGGCCCGAACCATGAACATCGCCCTTACCAGCCGGAGCCGGGCCGGGGAGGAACGCATCCCCATGGCCGGGTTTCCCGTCCACGCCGCCGAAGCCTATTTGAACCGCTTGCTGGAGGCGGGCTTCAAGGTGGTGGTGTGCGAGCAGGTGGAAGACCCGGCCCAAGCCAAGGGGTTGGTGCGCCGGGAAGTGACCCGCATCCTTACCCGGGGGACGCTGGCCGACCCCGCCGCGCTGGATGCCCGGGGTGAAAATTACCTGGCCGCGGTGGCCTGGGAAAAAGACCGATGGGGGTTGGCCTACCTGTCCCTCTCTACCGGAGAGTTCCGCCTCACCGAAGGGGAAGGGGCGGATGCCTTGGGCGATGAGCTTTGGCGTCTCAAGCCAGCGGAGATACTGGCCCCGGAAGACGCAGGAGGGAAAATGCTTCCCGCGGCCTTGCAGCTTTTCCGTGAGGTTCCTTCCCTCCGAACCCTGCCGCCCTTTGCCTTTGACCCGCGGGCGGCCAAGCGCGAATTGGGCAAGGCCCTGGGCACCTTGTTCCTGGACGGCTTCGGGGTACGCGAGGGCCACCTGGGGGTGGCTGCGGCCGGGGCAATTCTGCATTATCTTCGGGATTCCCACAACGTCCAGCTGGCACATTTGGACCGGGTGATCCCCTATTCCCGGGAGGAGTTTCTGGGCTTGGACGAAGCTACCTTAAGGCATCTGGAAGTCTTTGAAAACTGGCGCACCGGCAGCCGGGCCGGATCACTCCTGGAAGTGCTGGACGCCGCCATCACGCCCATGGGGTCCCGGCAGTTGGGGCGCTGGCTGAGATATCCTTTGAAAGACCTGGCGGCGATAGAGGCGCGTCTGGACGCGGTACAATTTTTCAAAGATAACAGTCTGTTGCGCCAGCGCTGGCGCCAGGGACTGAAGGGATTGGCAGATCTGGAGCGCCTCACCGCCCGCTTGGGGCTGGGCCAGGCCACTCCTCGGGAGGTGGCCGCGGTGCGCCACACTTTGGCCCGTTTGCCGGCCTTGCGGGAGATGCTTGCCTGCGACCTGCCGGTCCTGCTGTCCCAGGCCGCCCAGGAGTTGGAAGACCTGTCGGATATCCATGATCTGATCCACCGGGCTCTGGTGGATGACCCGCCGCCCACTCCAGCCTCCGGAGGCTTATTCCGGGAGGGCTATGACCCGGAACTGGACGAACTCATCGCCCTGGCCCGGGAGGGCAAGCACTATATTGCCCGTCTGGAAGAGCAGGAGCGCCAGCGCACCGGCATTCAGTCGCTGAAAGTGCGCTACAATAAAGTATTCGGTTATTACCTGGAGGTATCCAAACCCAACCTGCGTCTTGTTCCGTCGGATTACATCCGCAAGCAGACCCTGGTGAACGCCGAGCGCTTCATCACCGCGGAGTTGAAAGACTGGGAAGCCCGGGTGCTGGGCGCCGAAGAGGCCCGGCTCCGGCGGGAAGGCGAGCTTTTTCAGGAGCTCAGGCAACGCTTGGCGGAACAGGCCCCTCGGTTGAAAAAGGTGGCCCAGGCCCTGGCCAGGTTGGACGCCTGGGCCGCTCTGGCCGAAGTTGCGGCCCTCTTCCATTATTGCCGTCCCCGGGTGGTGGCGGAACCCGTCCTGAGCATTATTCAGGGTCGCCATCCGGTGATTGAGCGGGTCTTGCCCGCGGGCAGTTTTGTCCCCAATGACATCTGTCTGGATGAGTCCGCGCAGGTGTTCATCGTCACCGGCCCTAACATGAGCGGCAAGTCCACCATCCTGCGGCAAGTGGCCTTGACGGTGCTTCTGGCCCAGGTAGGCTCCTTCGTGCCGGCCCAGGAGGCAGTGGTGGGCCTGACTGACCGCATCTTCACCCGGGTGGGTGCGGTGGATGATATCGGCCGGGGGCAGAGCACTTTTCTGGTGGAAATGCACGAAACCGCCCGGATCCTGCACCAGGCCACCCCTCGGAGTCTAGTGGTCCTGGACGAAATCGGCCGGGGCACCAGCACTTTTGACGGTCTTTCTTTGGCCTGGGCCGTGGCGGAATACCTGCACGACCTGCAAGGTGTGGGGGTGAAGACCCTGTTTGCCACCCATTACCAGGAGCTGACGGAACTGGCCCGGCTCAAGCCTCGGGTCAGGAATGTTCAGGTGCTGGTGACGGAGACCGACGGCAGTATCTTGTTTTTGCACCGTTTGGTTCCCGGTGCCGCCCCCCAGAGTTATGGCATCCAAGTGGCTAAAATTGCGGGCGTTCCTCAGGCGGTCATCGATCGGGCCCAAGAGGTGCTGGAGAATTTGGAGGCCGGGACTCTGGATCCCATGGGCCTGCCCCGCCTGGCCCGCCCCCGCCGCCGCACCCCCAAGGAAGCCCCGCAATTGGCATTATTCTCCCCCGATTTGGATAAACGGGGGGCAGGGGAATAGTCTACGAAAGGATGGGAAGTAGAGAAAATAACTCCCTGAGAACATGGAAAATCGGAAAACCGAAGACAGAAAAACGGAAAACTGCGATTCCCCCCTTGACAGCCGACTTTTTTTAATAAAAAATTATGTTGAGCGGGAATAACTCAGTGGTAGAGTGCAACCTTGCCAAGGTTGAAGTCGCGGGTTCGAATCCCGTTTCCCGCTCCATTCTTTTTTTAGCCCTCCTTTGAGGCGGCATAGCCAAGTGGTAAGGCAACGGTCTGCAAAACCGTTATTCACCGGTTCGAATCCGGTTGCCGCCTCCAGTAATTTCAGCTAGTTAGCTTATTTCCTTCCTCCGATAATTTCCCAGGTGAATATATAGGTGAATATCCTTCCTGGGTTTCCCCTACTAAGGCCTTCAACTCCTCCTTGCTCACCGTGTTGTAACGTTTAAAGACAATCAAAGTCTTGTGCCCTGTGGCCGCCATAATCCGAAAATAGTCGTGTCCCTCGCATCGGCGATTGGTGATGAAAGTGTGGCGTAGGTCATGGAACCAGATATCCTCGAGGCCCGACTGCTTCCTGGCCTTATCAAAAGAACGTTGCAATGTTGATCCCCAGACCTGGCCCCGAAAGGGGAATACCCGGGCATGCGGCAAGCCCCGGGGCATATCTTGGAGCATTTTGAGAATCTCTTTATTTAGAGGCACCAACCGGCCGTCATCGGTTTTGGTGTCACGGTGCGTCAGGCGGATGAACCCTTCTTTCAGATCCACCTGGCCCCAGGTGAGGTTGAGGATTTCGCCCTGGCGCATGCCGGTGTGGTAGGCCAGCTGCACCACTGGCTTTAAGTAGGGCGGACAGGCGGCTAAAAGCCGGGCATACCCTTCCGGAGACAGCACCCGGTCCCGCTCATTGTTTTCTTTGAGCATCTTCACCCCCTGGGCCGGGTTGCGCTCCGCCTTGCCGTTTTTGATGGCCTTGTTGAAGATGGCCTTGAAGCAGGCCACCTCCCGGTTGACCGTGGCAGGGGTGGTCAGGTCCCCCCGGGTCTTCCCGGTGCGGGCCGAGGGTTCCTGTAATCTCTTCTGCCGGTAGGCTTCCACCAAGGCGGGAGTGATGTCCCTCAGGAGCCGAGGGCCGAAAAAGCTGATCAGGTTGGCCACCAACTGCTGGTCCCGCCGGTAGCTCCGCTTGGCCTTAACCTCCGCCAGGTTAAGATACCAAGCGGCCAGCTCCTGGAAGGTGGTGCGCACCTCAGGGTTTTTGCGGAGGTAGCGCCCCTCCACCAAAGCCTTTTTAATTTCCCAAAGTCTTACCTCCGCCGCTTGTTTGTTGGGGCCGATGCGTTCCCGGCGCAGGTGGTCATAATACTCAATCCACCAGACCCGGCCGGAAAACTTCGCCAGGGCAAAGCCACACTTCTTGCAGGCCTTCTCCTTGCCGCTATTCCGCCGCTTGCACTCCGGACACTCCACCAAC